>Ga0209426_1000006_pt1 | contig 636290 bp, 729 predicted proteins | sample Deesub1362B_J571_FD_187697 | JGI IMG/M metagenome (GOLD analysis project Ga0209426, IMG submission 187697) | Deep oceanic, basalt-hosted subsurface ecosystem from Juan de Fuca Ridge flank, Pacific Ocean, CORK Borehole 1362B_J2.571 (SPAdes)... ...
CTTCTCAGCAACAAGAATCAATCTCAGATCAAGCTCAGAACTCATCTCAAGAAGATCTCTCAAAACCTCTCTCTCAACATACTCCTCTATTGCTTCAAGAGAATCAACAATCACAAGAGGACTCTCCCCCCTCTTCAAGAGCATCACAAGAGATCTAAGAAAAGAAGGCTTATCCTCATATCTCATCGAAAGAATCATGGAAGAAATTTCATCCACCTCTCTCTATTGCAGATCTTCTTGCATCAACCAGAAACGATCTCTCAGCAACATCAATGATCTTCTCTTCAGAGAAAACATCTCTGAGATAGGGATGAAACTCAAACAGATCTTCAGGAGAAACCCTTGTTGAAACATAAAAAGAATTCTCAAATTCTTCAGCAATCCTCAAAGCCAGAAGCGTTTTCCCAGTCCCCGGCTCCCCCCTAATAAGAAGAGAACCCCCAGCTCTCTCAAGAAAACGAGAAATATCTCTTGAAAGAGAGTTGAGGGGCATAACAATCACTTTAGAAAAATATTTAATTAAAACGTATTAAAAATTTTGCTTCTCGCGGACATCATTTTATTATTTTTACCCGAACCTTCTTGAGAATGATCTCTCCGTGGACGTTCTGTATTATCTCCACAAAGTCGCCCACTTTTATTCTCGAAGCTTCGAGAAGCTCTATAGGAATGACTACTAAACCTATAGGAAGAATTTGAGAGACATTAAACTCTTCTTCTTTTTCAACAATTTTTTCTGCGGAGACATCTTCATCAATTTTTCTTACCCCCCGAGAACTCAATTAAACCTAATTCTGAGAGCTCCTGTTTTTTCTTCAAAATTTTCTCCCTATTTGCAACATAGGAGAGAAACAGATCTAATTTTGTCAAATCCATATCCACTTCATTTGAAAGATTAAGCATAGCCTCACAAAATTTTTTGTAATCCTCTCCGATATCTCCGCTGAGTTTGGGCATTTTTGAAGAATTCTTAAAGCTCTCTCGTTATCCTCGCTCCAAACTCCGTATTTTTCGGGAAACAAAACGAAAAGTATCCCGCTTATAAGTTTGAGAGAAAGACCTTCAATCTTGAATTTCTTTAAAGCCTCATTAACTCCTCTCTCTAAAGGCAATCTCTCATCTTTTAAAAATCTAACAAGCTTTTTGAATTCTTCAAATTTTTCGGAGAACTTCCACTTGTTAATAGATAAATCTGTCCAACTCCATCTCAGAAATCTATTTCCCAAGAAAAAGCCATAAATCATTTGGTTTTAGGTCTTCAAGAGACTCATCTCTGAACATATCCTGACATTCGAATTGCTTTTAAGAACTCTTCATACCTCTCATCAACTGATTTACCGTTCTCATCTTTACTCTCTTCGAACTCGGCTAGTAGAATTCTAACGTCTTCCATCACTCATACCAACTTGGTAAATCCTTTAATCTCTCTTTCATCTACTTCCACATGGTAAATCTGGCTATCTGGTTTTATTAGTCTAAGTAGCGGAGTTCCATCTATAGTTCGGAACTTAAGATGCAATTGAGAGTAACTTGTAAGTTCTTTTATTACTTCGTGTTCAGATGGAAACACAACAAAGAACACCTCTTTAAACTCTTGAAACGTTTTAGATGCTATTTTTTTAACCATCTCCTCATCTCTTAGAATCTCATCAGGAAGAATACCAAGTGTCCCCTTTATCGAGCTTACACCTATTCCAGCAGGTCTAACAATTTTAACATCTTTCCCCTTCTCAGAATATTTTTTCATCAGAGGAGAGAGCACGCAAAGAGGAAGTTCTTGTGGTGTATTCACATCATATTCCACGAGAATCAGTTTCGGGATATTATCTTTTATGAACTCTCCCATCTCGTCAATCTCCTCAAAAGCAGATAAATCAGACGACTCTCGCTTAAAATAACGTGTAGAAAACTTCATGGGCTTGAGATACCTAAAAATTCCATCTTTTAGAGTATAAAGATATCTACCACGAGATATTTCCACACCTCTCATTTTTTCGATTTGCATTATTCTAACGCTCTTACCATCGAGAAAATCTCTCTCCATAACAATTACTGCATCGATAAGGTAATCCACTCTTTGTATCTCGTGATATTCGGTGACGAAAATTATCCTTACATCTGTTTTTCTTGCAAATTCTATCATATCTTCTATTATGCTCTCTCCGTATTTGCTCTTCGAGAAGATTTCAATAGCGTCCCATGAATCTATTACCAGAAAAGGCCTATTCAACTCATAAGTTAGATTATAGAGCTGTCTTATGAAAGTCGGTTTATCTGAGTATTCAATCTGCCTAGCCAACTGAAATTTATCTCCTTTCACCGGAGATAACCGGGGGCGAACCGCATCTACAATCGACTTATCCAGTATCGTCCCTTTTATCCAAGGAAATAGCTTATAAATTATCATTGCGTCAACTCTTGTAGATAAATAGATCCCATTACCCTCTTCGCACATCTTTTTAAGAAGTGATAGAGCAAATATCGTCTTTCCGGTTCCGGGTTTACCTTTAATTAGTAATGTACTACCCAATTCTTGAGAAAAAAACCTCTCAATCTCTGGAGGAAGCTCTATGAGCTCAGAAACTTCATCACTCATATCAGATGCACCCATTATTAAAACTTCTAAAAAAGAGAATTTATAATTTTTCACAATTTGTGAGTTGTAAGTAAATGTAAATTCCCTATGTGAACCCTCTTAAGATATTTTTTCGCAACCTCGTAACATCTTCTAACCTGAGAAATCGGAGTAATTGGAAGATCACTCAACCGATAATCTGGGTGGAAAACAAGAAGGGAATAGGGAATATTTTCATCCATCTCCGAAATAAACCTTGCAATCTCCTCAATCTCCTTCTCATCAACATAATAAGGGACTAAGAGCGTCGTCGCAGATATAACCTCAGGAAACTCCTCTGCAACCGCTTTGAAATTCTTCTTCACCGCTTCGTTATCCCTTCCTGTAAGAACTCTGTGAAGATTTCTGTTCCAAGCTTTCAGATCAAACTTTACAGTCCCTCCACTCTCATAACTAATTTCAGAAGCTCTCATAACAAGATCTTTTCTTCCCGCACCATTCCACTCCCAGCAGATTATCACGTCTCTCTCTTCAATCGCTCTTTTGCTCAGTTCTATGGCAAAGGGGAGCTGAGGTTCGGGAGAACCTCCAAAGTGACAGAGACACTTGACGTCCTCTCTCAACATCTTTAAAACCTCTTCAATGCTCTTTCTTTCTCCGCTCTCCACCATTTTATGTTCCCAGTTTTGGCAGAATAAACAGTCAAAATTACATCCATAGTAAAATATAGCTAGGTTAAAGCCTCTAAGCTGGGGGCCTTTGCAGAACCAAGAGTTACAGCAATTCGTGGGAAGAACATCATAATAAGCATGAAGAATACTATTTTTCAATTCTCTTTCAATTCCGCATAATCCTCTTCTCTCCTCTAGTGAGCATTTATTGGAACAAAGATTACATGAACCTCCGTTTAACCTCTCAATTCCGTCGTGAAGCTCTTTAAAAACTTCTTCATCCTCTTTAATACATTCTGGACACAGAGGAATGACCTTCGCATATCTTTCTTTCCCGCATTTCTCGCACTTCATCCTACATCCTCTTCTCTCAACGAGAAGAAAGTCTCAAGAGTTATCACTTCTGCTCCGAGAACGTTTGTAATGTGATGAACAGCATATTTGTAGTCATAATCATTCAAAGCTTCAGTGCAATCTTTAAGAAGACCGACTTCGTAGTTCAGAGACCTTGCGTCAGCTATAGTATGAAGAACGCAGATGTTCGTAAGGACTCCACATATCCAGAGTTTTCTGATGTTCTTCTCCCTTAAAATCAGATCTAAATCAGTTGAGAAAAATGCGGAATACCTCCTCTTTTTAACGAATATGTCCTCCTCTTTTACTCCAATCTCCTCTACTATCTCAGCACCGGGACTCCCTTCTATGCAGTGGGGAGGCCAAAGGGAGAACTCTTCATCATCTTTTCTGTGCCAGTCCTGAGTGCAGATAATCGGCATGAAATCTCGAGAGAAATTAATCGCCTCTCTAACTTTCGGAATGACACTTCTTACCCTCTCTCCACCGTAAAGTTTTCCCTCAGGTTCGAGAAAATCTTTTTGCATATCCACAACTATCAGAGCTTCCATATCTTAAAAATCCTCAAAAATTCTCTTAACACTTTCGGAAGTGGAGAAAGAAATTAAATAAAACTAAAAACTTTAAAACTTATGGGCATTTATTCGAAGCCAGCAACCTCATCTTCCGCGTCTCTTATTGTAGCAGTCCCTGCAGTACACAGGTCTGACACCGTCCGGTTTAAACGGAACTTCAGCCTCTGCACCGCAATCATCGCAGATGATTTTGTACATCTTTCTGGGCTGCTGTCTTCGTTCTCTATCAAATGCCATTTATTCTCACCTCTCTAAGATTATCACCGCAAAAATATCCCTTAAAAAAGAGATATCTTTACGGCAAGTCCTTTTCATCCTTCAAATTACTTAAAGTTTTTCCTATGATAACTCTTTTGGGAATAAAATTATAAAATTCGGGGAAAACATTTTCTATGGGCCTGTGAGGAGTGACGGGCGATCTGAACAATGAGGATCGGCTTTAAACTGAGGCCCAAATTTTCAAGAAAACTTTAAAATCGAATGAGCCCAATCAAATTTTAAAGGGGAAAAGAAATGAAGTTAAAGATTTTAGTTCTCCTTCTCGTCCTAATCTCACTCTCAGGATGCACCGAGCAGATTCAGCTTGGAAAACCTGAGATAAGAGACGTCTCTTTTACTTTCGGCGAAGTTAGTAACTCCTTTACCGAAATAAAAACCATAATAGAAGTTTATAATCCAAATCCCGTTCCAATACCTTTGAAGGATATTTTGACAGAGATATACATGAATGGGATAAAGATGGGCGAAGGATCTGCAGAAACTGCTGAAATAAAAGCAAATGGTATATCGAAGATCATCATCTCAACGAAGATAGATAATAATAAGATTCCTGAGTGGTGGATATCACATCTGAGAAATGGAGAATTTACGGAGCTCCTAATAAAAGCGGATTTAGTATTTGATCTTAAGCTCTTTGAGTTCAAAGTTCCGATAGAAAAAAGAGAAGACGTAGAAACCCACATTCTCTCTAAATTATCTCTGAGCTCTCCCCAGACAATCAATTTTGGATTTTTAAAGCTCACTTTAGAGTCTGTTGAACCCAGATGGGGCAAGATCACCAATGAAACATCTGAGATCATCCTCAATATAAGAGTCAAAAACGAGAATCCCATAGACATACCTCTCTCGAAGCTTGAGTGTTATATGACCATGAACAATCTCAGAATTGCAGAAGGAAGATCTAATGAGCCAGTAATTATGACTTCCAATTCTGAGACGGATCTTGATCTCAGCATCTTCATAAATAACACTCTCTTGGACGATTGGTGGGCGTCTCATATTAAAGGTGGAGAAAAAACGGAAATAGAGATGACTCTAAAGCTATTCTTTGAGTACGGTGGAAAAGAGTACGAGTTTTCCGTTAAGGGTCTAGAGACAGAATTTACAACAAGATTTTTGGGGTGAAAAGGGGGTGAGGGAGGAAAAGAAAAAAGCCATACTCAGAGACATACTTGAGGATATGCTCCCTCTAAGGGACATTCTGTCTCAGGATAACGATCTTGAAAAGATGTTTGAAGACATAATCTTTAAAGCTGAACTTGAGAAGAGACTGGGGAAGAAGATATCCAAGGAAGAGTGGAAGAAGATTATAGAGGATCTCAGAAAGTGATTAAAACCATTGAGAAATGTGCGGTATTAAAATGGCTAAGAGGAATGAGGCAAAGATGTAAAGAGTTATAAGGCTGGAGAATTTTGAAGATAGGTCTTTTGCATTTGAGATGCCGAGGGAATTAAAAAGGGAACTCAGAAGCTCTTTGAAGACGTGCCCTCCATCAAGTGGAACTGCAGGAAGAGAGTTGAAAAGTCCCGCGTAGAAGTTTATCCAGGCTATCCAGAAGGACGAATTGAGAATGAAGAAGAAAAGGATCTCGTGAGAGCTGAAAATTCCAGAAGGAAGGAAGTAACTCGTAAGTATTGAGGTGAAACCTCCTATGGCGAGGAATGGAAGAGAAATGAGAGTGAACCATCCTTCAAGTGAATTGAGAGAGAAAGGAAGGGATTTAAGAGTTTTCAGAAGTGAAGATGGAGAAAATGTGGAAATTTTAAGAGGTCCAACACTCATCTCTACTGAAACTCCGAGAAATCCAATATCCTTTTTCGGATGTTTTTCAAGTACTGTAACAACTTCTCTTCCATCGGAGAGCTTTATTCTAACCTCCTCTCCCGGCGAACTCCCTTTCATGAAGGTATAGAAATCAGCAAAATTATTGATTCTCTCTCCATTCATGGAGATGATAACATCTCCATCTTTAAGCCCCGCTTTTTCTGCAGGAGTTCCATCCCACACCCTCATTATTTTCGCACCCTCAGACGAGAGGAGAGTCGAAATCTCAATCTCACCCTCTCTATCCACGAGCTTCACGTTAACTTCCTCTCCGCCTTTAACCTCTGAAAGCACTTCTATGAGCTCTTCGATATTCATCACCCTCTTTCCGTTGATCTCTTCTAGGAACATGTTTCCCCTTATTCCGAGATCTTGAGGAGCATCATAAACAACTATTTCTGAGCTTGAAACTGGTGCAAGGAATGAAAGGGAAGAAAAGAAGATGGCAAAGAAAATGAGAGCGACCAAAAAGTTACTCATAATCCCTGCTGTGAAAACTCGGATCTTCTTCCACTTCTCTGCAGAATTCAATTCCTCTTCATCTGGTTCTGCAAAACCTCCTATTGGAACAAGAGCAACAAGAAGTCCAAGGGCTCTCACCTTTATTCCTTCGACCCTGCACAAAACTCCGTGAGAAAACTCATGAGCTATGAGCGTAATTACCAGCCCTATCAGTCCATACCAGAGAGGGATGAACTGGTTTACTCCAGGTAGGAGGAGAACATTTCTCGGAGCAGTCAAAGGACTCGGTTCTGGAGGAGAAGTGATAACTCTGTAGTCCATGAGGAATACAAGGAAGAGCATGAGCGTCATTGCAAAGAGCATAAAAACCAAACCAACAGAGGAAAAACCCCTCCAGAAACTCTTCGGTCTCGATAGTCTTTCGAGAGCCTCCATTCCTTTCTGAGTTCTAATCATAAGAATGGGGCCATAACTTGTAATGCTGTATCTCTCAAGCACACCCTTCTTCTTCAATACTTCAACGAGGACCCAGTATACTCCGAAGGTTATTAGAGCAATCTTCTCGATCACAGGATATCCTCCGTGACAAGCTTCTTATTACTTTAATTCATAATATTCCTTTCGGGTGTTGAAATGGAGGCGATAGTTTACATCACATGCGGGAAGAGAGAGGAAGCTGAAAAGATTGCACAAATCCTCGTTAAAGAGAAGCTGGTTGCCTGCGTGAATATTCATGAGATCACTTCGATTTTTGAGTGGAAAGAAAAGATGGAAAAATGCACAGAGTATGCGATGATCTGTAAGACAGCAGAAGAAAACTTTAAGAAAATTGAAAAAAGAGTCAGAGAACTTCACAGCTATGAACTTCCATGTATCATATTTTGGAGGATAGACGGAGGAAATCGAGATTTCCTCGACTGGATAAAGGAAAGTTGTGGGTTTGGATGAGAAGGAAAACTGGAGAGATGGGAAGTCCGAAGGAAGTTATTTACGACGAGAAGCACTGGGAAATTTTGAGAGAGTTGAGACTGAAAGCTCTCGAAGTAGTAAAGGAGCTCAGAACAAGAAACATCACATCATTCGTTCACGGAAGCATAGCAAGAGGCGATGTGCGGAAGGATAGTGACATAGATGTCATCATTCCCTATGTTATACCATCTTTCATTGTGGAAACTCTCCTCTCACCTTTAGGGATCATTGAGAAGTCTCTTGTCCAGGCAACACCTCATAGCGTCATAAAAGCACATATCTCTCTTGAGAACGGAGTTAACGTCTCTTTTCCCTTAGTAGAACCAAAGAGAAGGGAGATTGAGTTTTACCGATTTGGAGGAATGATAGATCTTAGAGACATTAACGAGAGAGTTCCGGGAGTGAACAAGAATCTTATGCTTATCAGCCCTACAGAGGACGGACATCTTGAGACTCCTTTAAGTGATCTCTCTCCTGGAAGAATTGCAAGCATTCTGAAGATCTCTCAAGACACTGTTGAGGAGAGAATAAGAGTTTTAACGAGAAGAGGAGAAGTCGGAAGAACTGGAGTTTATCTGAAAGAAATACTTCATCCTGACGAAAGTTTCGAAGAAGTGCTTAAAAGAATAGTTGAAAGAGATCCTGCTGTGAGGAGAAGAGTATGGAACTGCTAAAGCCAGACAGGATTGGATTCTTAATTTCAACCCTCCTCCTTTTACTCTTTGGATTTCATCTCGGGGAAATCATCTCCAGATCTCTCACTTATGGAGTGAGAGACCTCCTCCTTTTCTCGGAATTCTTTTTAAGTCTCCTATCAACCAGCATCTTCTCATTCCTTTCTCTCAAGTTTCTCAAAGTTCCCAAGCTTCCTGAAAGGAAAGGTGAACCAAAAGTCTCGATAATCATACCTGCTTATAACGAAGAGAGAGTGCTTAAGAGCTGTGTTGAGAGCATACTGAAAAGTGAATACGAAAATAAAGAAGTCATCATAGTTTATGAGGATCCGTGTGAAGATAAAACACCAGAAATTGCGAAAGAACTCGCTAAAAATTACGAAAACGTTAAAGCACTGAGAAATGAATTTCAGAAATCAAAAGGAGGAGCTCTAAATTTTGGAATTCTCAATTCTTCTGGTGAAATTATAGGAGTCATTGACGCAGATCATGTGATTTCGAGTGATGCCATTTCAAGAGCGGTTGCTTGGTTAACTTTTGATAACCGCATAGGAGCAGTTGACGGAAGCGCAACAATCAGAAATCGAGGAAAAGGTATACTCAGTAGAATTTACGGAAATGAGTTCTCTGCTGGATTAGATATCAGCAGATTCATAGAGGAACTCCTAGGCGGTTCTCACTTAACTTACGGAGGAAATCTTTTTCTTAGAAGAGATGTTCTCGAGGAGATCGGAGGTTTTGACTCTGAGAGTCTGGGAGAAGACAAAGAAATTGCTCTCAGAATTCTTCAGAAGGGTTACACAACAATACTCGATCTCGGAATGATAAGTATGGAGCTCTCTCCAGTTAATCTTGAGGACTGGTGGAATCAGAGAAAGAGATGGGATAGGACGAGATTTCAGCTGATAAGAAAATATTATCCTCTCCTTCGAAAGAAAAGAAGATTTAAATCAGTTGGATTTCCGATTCTTCTTATTCAGGCCATAGCCTATCCTCTTGGAATAATCTATACGGCCCATCTTTTCGCCTCTATCCTCTTCTTCCCCCTTCAAGCCCTCATACTCCTCCCTCCCTTTGTCCCACTCTCCATGATGTATGTCCTCAGAGCTCTCAGGGATGAAAGATTGGGATGCGCAGATTGGAAAGATATAATAATCTCAGCATTTATACCACTTCACATCCTCACGAGATCATTCACAGGATTCAAAGCATTCTGGGAGGAGATTACGTGCACGAAGCCAGCTTGGAGGAAGGTCGCGAGAGTAGAATGAAAATTCATTGGGCTGACGTTATAGCAGAGGGGCTGAGAGGAAAACCACAGGTAATCTCAACGGGAATCACCCCTTCTGGCCCCATACACATAGGGAATATGAGGGAGATCCTCACAGGAGATGCCATTTTCAGAGCACTCAGAGACATTGGGGAGAGTGTGAAATTCATTTACATAGCCGATGACTTTGATCCTCTGAGAAAGAGATACCCCTTTCTTCCCGAAAGCTACGAGGAATACATAGGGGTACCTCTATCAAAAATTCCGGATCCAGAAGGATGTTGTGAGAACTATGCGGAGCATTTTCTTACACCTTTTCTCGATTCAATGGAAGAACTTGGAGTAACTCCCGAAGTCTTCAGAGCACATGAATGTTATGAGAGAGGTCTCTATCTTGAAGCAGTGAAGGAAGCGCTGAAGAGAAGAGAAGAAATTGCGAGAATTCTCGAAGAGGTCTCAAAAAGAAAACTCCCAAGTTCCTGGAGTCCTTTCCATCCTCTTTGTCCGAAATGCGGAAGAATATCCACCACCTCTGTAGTAAGTTTTGATGCAATGAGAGAGACTGTTGAAATGCGGTGTGAGTGTGGAGAGGAAGCAACTGTGAGTATGAAAGAAGGGAAACTCTCGTGGAGAGTCGACTGGCCTGCGAGATGGAAAATCTTTGGGGTTACGGTTGAACCCTTTGGGAAGGATCATGCAACAGCAGGAGGCTCTTATGATACTGGGGTGAGAATTTCGAAGGAGATTTTCGGATACGAGCCTCCTTATCCCGTGGTTTACGAGTGGATTATGCTCAAAGGCCAAGGCGCAATGTCCTCTTCTAAAGGAGTCGTTATCGAGATAAGCGAGATGATAAAGGCAATTCCAGAAGAAGTTATGAGATATATGGTTATGAGGGTTAAGCCCGAAAAGCACATAGACTTCGATCCCGGACTTCCGATACTCGCACTTGTGGATGAATTCGAAGATGCAAGGAAGAGAAACACAAGAGAGTATCAACTCTCGGATATAGGTAAGAAATATCCAAATGCACCTTTCAAACACATTGTTACTGCAGTGCAAATAGCCAAAGATCTTGATGGGGTGATGGAAGTTCTGAGAAGAGGAGGTTATGAGGAGGACAGAGAAGCTGTTCAGAGAATTGCAGAGAAGGCGAGATACTGGTTAAAGAGATTCGCCCCTCATGACGTAAAATTTGAAATTCAGAAGAGTCTGCCAGAGAGCGTGAAAAACCTTTCACCGGAAGTTAAAAAAGCTCTCAAAATCCTCGCTGAAAGGATTAAATATGGAGAATGGGAGGCCGAGAGAATTCACAGAGAGATTTATGCTGTTGCGGAAGAGCTGAACATCAAAGCTCCGAAGGTCTTCCAGGCCATCTATCTGTCAATTCTCAACAAGAAATCTGGCCCAAGAGCAGGATGGTTTCTGATGTCTCTTGGAAGGGAGTTCGTGATCAAGAGACTTCAGGAAGCATCTTCGTGAAGCTTCTCCCACGCTTCAACTATTTCCCATCCCTCTAAAAATACAGATCCTCTCTCTTCAGCGTATTTTTTCGCCTTGTTTTTCGAGAGTGCAACTTCTTCATCAAGCATTTCGCATATAACCATCGCAGGAGTTATTCCGGCAATTTCAGCTAAAGCAACGGACAGCTCCGTTTGACCTCTTCTGGATTTCAAAAGACCATCAGAAGCCCTGAGAATTGGAACATGTCCTGGAGATCTGAAAAACTCTCCGAATTTCACATATTCTCCTCTTTCAACTTTCTCGGCAATCTTTCCGAGCTCTCTTATTGTCAGAGCCCTATCTCTGTCTGTTATTCCTGTGAAAACATCTCTGTGATTCACCCAAATCGAGAAAGATGAGTGAGCATCATATTTAACATCACCAGGGCTCTCTATTATCCTCTCTGGAAGTATATCTTCTGCCTTTTTTAAGATCTCGAAAGCATAAGGAAGAGAGAGCCTGTCTGCAATCTCGCTCGAAAGAGCTACGCATATAAGCCCTCCACCATCTCTTCTCATCACTTTCACATGCTCTGGTCCCACAACTTTTGCTGGGAAAACGATGTCAGTCTCTCCCTCTCTTCTATCATCGTCGTAGATCAAAATCATCTCCCCTCTTCTCAGAAGTTCAATCGCTCTTTCGATGCTCATGCTACCACCTTTACTTTAACGATATCTCCATCTCTCAGCCTCAGCCTCTCTCTTAGGTTAACTGGGGCAACAATCTCCAAAATGTCTTCAGGATAGTGTGTTCTCTCAGGAATCACAACTGCACAGCTCTCTCCTTCTATTTCACCTTTAAACAGCTTACAACCTCCAAAACTCCTTCCTTCTGTCTCAAATCCTTTAATTTCGTATCCTGGTTTTTTTGCCAATTTTTTTCTAGTCTCAAGATCTTCTGGAGAGATCTTCAGATTGAGAGTTCCTGGATATGGGTCAAATCCTGTGATTTTAGAGATCTGAGACTTGTAACCTTCAAGCGAGAGATAGTATCTACCTTCTCCTAATCCCGTGAAAACCCTTCCCCTCATTGTGAAAACTTCAGGAACTTCGAAAATCCTTCTATAGTCCTCATATTCTTTCCTGAGAGCTCTCTCTCCTCTCTCAGTTATTACTATCCACTGTCCCTCAGGAGAAATCCTTCTTGAAATCATACCCTCAGATTCCAGCTCTCTCAACTTTCTGGAAATAGTCTGAGGACTTTTTTTGATCTCTGAAGAGATATCCTTTGTGGATAGTCTCACAGATTCCTTCATTCCTCCTTGCTTTGCAATGTATCGCAGTATCTTCATATCACACATTGTATGCTTATCATTTTTGAGATGCGGTATTTAATCTTTCCTTTTTTGCAACCCTTCTTGCCTCGCGCAGAGGTCTCGGCAGAGAATTTCCCCTCATAAGATTTTTAATAATCTCAAAAGCGCCCATTATAGAAACTCTATGACCAGGAGAAATGATGAGCGGTGAAAATTTTTCGTCAAATTTCGTGATGACTGCAACCTCTCTACCTTCATGCTTCAGAATCTTCCACTCACCTTCTTTAACTCTTGGAAGATCTCCAAGAAGGTATTTCTTCGTCACTCCAACTGTTCTGAGGTTCATCAGAACTCCCAAATGAGATGCCATCCCCAGAAATCTCGGGTGGGCTATTCCAGAAGCTTGAAATATGAAAACATCTGGATGGCTCTCAAGTGAGGATATGAGTTTCATCGCGAGCCCTCCCTCTCTGTAAAATCTGAATGAAGGGATATAGGGAATATCCGCTTTTCCTCTTACAACCTTTTCTTCAATAATTTCTTCATCTTCTAACACAACTGAAGCACATATAATCTCATCTTCACTTGAAGAAAAGGCAACTCCGCAAAATCTTTTGAGAACTCCATCATCTCTCAAAATTACTCTCTCAGCTAACTCTCTCTGTTCTTTTTCCCATTCTTCGAACTTCATCCGTAGTTTTAAATCATCCTTCAATGCTAAATATCCATTGTGGTAAGAGACACTGAGGGTTTGCGGGTGAGGTGAAACATACGGAGCATTGCATTTTCTGTGAAAGGTATTGATGAGAAGGTTAGAGCCAAAGCATCATCCGAGCTATGAGATGGACCTTTCTGCAATTTATGATGCAATATTCTGTTATTCTGAGGTTGCGAAGAAAAAGACACAGTGCCTGAAGAAGGATATTACGGCGATATGAGTCCAAAAGCCATAACGATCTCACAATTCGGAGAACCATTTTTGTTATGGTTCTGAAAAGAACTTGAGAAAATAGCTGAAATAGCATCCTCATACCAAATGAACTTTTCCCCAGAAAACCCTCTCTTGTGAGATTTGTTGACCGTGAAAGGTCGAAAGCATGTTTGAATTTCTCGAAATCGTAATGGAACCTCTCTGAAATATTAAAGAATACGATACCGAGACTCTTAAGTTTTTGAAGAGAGATGCCTTAAGAAGTACCCTCTCGATTCAAAGAGAATGGAAATTTCGCCTTAGTTCATATCATCTCTTTGAGAACCGCATTCAATGAGCTTTGCCATTTGAAATTTGGGTCTGTTCTCATTAACGGTTTCCTCCTCTCACCTCCGAGGATCCACAGATAATAGAGCTGATGTCCCGGACAGGTAACTACAGGATGATATCCTCTCGGTATGAGGGCAGTATCTCCATCTTCGATGAGGTGAACCTCGTTGAAGTTATCCGCATAGATCCTCTGAAGAGCAAATCCACCGGGAGGATTGAGTCTGAAGTGATAGACCTCCTCCATCTTCACTTCATGAGGATAGTCATTCTCATCATGCTTATGGGGTGGCCAACTCGACCAGTTTCCAGGTGGATTAATAGTCTCACCTATTAAGAGCTTCTCAGACGGAATCGAACAGTCTATGATATCTCGAATATCTCTCCTCCAGTTCCAAATACCTCCTGACCTCTTTTTTACATCTTCAGGTTTTATGAAGACCTCTTCTCCCTCTTTTTCCGATGGTGACTTCACGATAGCGATTTCTGATTCTGCAATTGCCCCAATCTTAACTTTTCTGCCCCTTGGAAGATAAAGAGCCCATGGGTCCTTAGTGAAAGGATCACTTCTAATTCCTGTGTTGTATGTTTTTGCATCAATTTCAAAAGATACCTGTCCACTCAGCAGAACGAGAGCACTCTCCTTTCTAATCTCCTGATAATCGAAAGTTTTTCCCTTTGAAAGCTTCAAAATCCCGAACTCTATGTATTTCATTTTTCCTTCTGGAATAATCTCGTTATAGCCCTCTTTCACCTCTCCTCTCTTTACAAGCATCTCATAAACCTCCTTAATATCCTCTTCTTTCCCCACTTATTTTATCTTTCCTCCAATTTCAAAAAATTAAATTGAAAATTCCGAGAAGCTTCAGAGCGGAAAGGAGCACAACACCAATAAGTATTCTGTGAACCCAAATCCCCGCACCTTCACGCGAGGCGAAACGAACACCCAGAAAAGCTCCTATCATACCTCCCAAAGCCAAAATAAGTCCAACCCCCCAGATGACCTGATTGTTTAAAATGAAAATTAACATTGCGGGAATAGTGTAGATAAGAACTATAAGAGCTTTTATGGCGTTAGCTCTTATGAGATCAAAGCCGGAAAAGAGCACGAGAGACGCAAGAAGAAAAATCCCAACTCCTGCTTGGATAAATCCTCCATAAATTCCTATGAGGAAAAAGATTATAATTTCGAGCAATCTTGAAAATTTCTTCTCCTTCTGCCCTTCAATCCACCTCTTAGGATTGATGAGCATGATAAAGAGCATTAGAATCATGGTAATCCCTATGGCTTTTTGCATGAGCATTTCGTTCAAATCCACTGCTATCTGAGCACCGAGTATTGCTCCAAGTGTTGCAGGAATTGCATATCCCAAGGAGAATTTCAAGTCAAGAAGACCTCTAGAGTGAAATTCTCTCATTCCCACTAGGCTTTGGAGAAGAATCGAGACTCTGTTTGTTCCGTTTGCTACGTTGGCAGGAAGTCCAAGAAAAATAAGAAGAGGCAAAGTTATCAGAGATCCACTTCCTGCAAGCGTATTTACAAATCCAGTGAAAATTCCTACGAGGATCACGAGAGTGTAGAGATACCAATCCAAAGGATCACCTCAATTTGAAGAATTTATTCAGATTGTTTGACTTTAAAAAATTTCCACCTTCTTACTCTTTTACTCAGAAACATTTGTAGAAGGAAAAGGAAAAATAATTGAAGGGTTGTTGGCCTGCCAAGCCACAGGACATCATGCTTCTCAGTCCTGTCGGTTCACAGGCCATGTTATTACTTGTTCTGTGAATTCTAAAAATTTTATCTTTTTCGGATATCCTTATTTTATCTCAAATAAGATACGTTAGTCTTACTGATTTAAATCGGAAAGCGTAGTTTACTCCCTAATATCGTCCCAAGAACCCGTGATATGATCAAAATCTCTTTTTACGTACTTCTCATTTAAAACTCTCTCTAGATCAACTCCTTTGAGATTAGCTAGGGAGATAAGAATGAAAAGGACATCTGCAAACTCCTCTTCGAAATCTTTGTCTCTCCTTATACTTTCAGCCAACTCTCCGACCTCCTCCATGAGTACACTGAGGAGAAAGAGATCTCCAGATCTTCTATCTATCTCTCCGAATCTCTTCTTAAATATCTCTTGAAATTCCCTCAACGAGGTCATTTGGATCACCTATGATTGTATTCACATCTTTAAGAGAAATTGCAAAATAACCTGAATTTCTAAGATAGTCTCTCATCCTCTCCGCTCTTCGCCCTCCGTGATATAAGATCACAAGTTCAGGATCGCACCTCTCTATCATAAGGAGGAGATTTCTAAAATCTGCATGATCGCTGAGTGTGATTGTTGAGCGGTAAAATTTCTGGGCGCTCAAGACAAACTTTTTTCGGTTTCTCACTCGTTTGAGCTCTTTAGGCGAAACTATCTTCAAACTTTCATCATCCTTCAATAGCTCAATTTCCTCATCACCAATAATGGCTCTTGTAAGCGAAAAAGAAAGTCCATCCATCTGTATTATATCTGAAAATCCACTCTCTCTCAATAATCTCACAGCTCTTTGGGCTTTTCCGAATGGATAAGCTCCAAAAGCCGGAGACTCATCCGAAACATTCAAAAATCCTTCCACATCATCCTCGAAATAGCATGAAGGGTCTTGCGGATCACCGTATGTTGCTTCAGTTATCAGAAGATCGCATTTCGGGAGCTCCTTAAACTCTTTCACATCTCCGGTTACAAGAATCCTTGTGCCAATATCGTTTTTCCAGTAAAAAGCCGTAGAACCCGGGGTATGAAAGGTCTCATATGTTCTAATCTTCCATCCGTTCTCTGTTATTTCATCTCCAATCTCGAAACATCTTCCTCTGAAACTCTCTCTGCTTATTATTTCGAGAGCCTTTGCAGTCTCTCTCGAGGCTATAGTATGTTCAAATTTCATAACACGATGTCCGTAATGATCTCTATGTGCATGTGTAATCAAAAGGAAATCATTTATCGGAGTTCTTCCCTCAGTTGTATCTATTCCCACAGTGATCTTGCTCTCTGCTCTGAATATTAAGGATAGATGAGGTCTCAGAGACCTTCTGGAGGAAACTCTGATTGGAAGCACCCCGAAATCTATGAACTCTTTCAAGCTCTTCACTCCATATACTTCCTTATGGCTCTCACTATAATATCTTTTGAGACTTTTCCCACAAACTTTTTCACAATTTCGCCATTTTTTTCAATTAAAATCGTTGGAAGTGCATGAACTCTAGATTTAGAGGTCACATCTCTATAGATTTCTACATCCATCATTTTAAATTCTATCCCTCTTTCAAACTCTTCTCTAAGTTCCTCAATTATTAACTTCTGCTCAAGCGATTCTTTGTCCCATTCCGCATAAAAACACTTCACTACGAGCATGATCCTCAAATTTCATTTACTTTTCATCTCTCATAAGGATTTCCTCCTCTAAATACTCGGAGAGAAACTTTTAATATCTGAGAGATATATGAAAAACTCTTGTGCTCCGGTAGTGTAGCCCGGCCAATCATGTGGGACTCTCACTCCCACGACTGGGGTTCAAATCCCCACCGGAGCATTTTAAAAAATCTCTCAAAAGTTTTTATGTTAAGAAAACTATAACTCAAATTTTGATGTGGAGAACTCTGAGCTCCCTCTTAGTCATCTCAATTCTCGTAGTTTCTGGATGTGTTGAAAAGAAGGAAATCGGAAAACTTGAGATTAGGCTAAATTTCAGCGAATTTCCGAAGAAATACACGTTAGAGGGAGAAAATACATCTCCGAGGATAGAAATTTCAGGGATTGGAGATAACGTGAAATCTCTCGTTATAATTCTTGAGGATCCAGATGCTCCAAGCAAGACATTCATCCATTGGTTAATATGGAATATTGAACCTGCTGAAATCATCCCTGAGAACATTCCAAAGAAGCCAGAAGTTACAGAACCAATAAAAGCTCTTCAGGGAAGAAATGATTTTGGCAGAATAGGTTATGATGGGCCACATCCCCCTCCCGGAGAGGTTCACCGCTACTTCTTCAGGGTCTACGCTCTTGGTACAATGCTAGATCTCTCTCCAGGAGTAGGAAGAGAAGAACTTGAAAATGCGATGAAAAGGCATGTGATTGGGTATGGAGAGGCCATGGCAACTTATGGAAGATGATTTGTGAAATCTCTCAAAATAATCTTCGAGCGTAATTCCTCAATTTCATCGGAGTAGACTTAACTCCAGTCCAAAATCCTCCAAAACCTTGAAATCCGAATCAAGACTTATGAGTTTTTGTTTATTTGATATGCAGATGGCACCAATGAAAAGGTCCCTTAGACTAATTTCTTTGCCCCTTCTCTTCAACTCTTTGTAGATGTTCGCAGATGTTTCTGCGGATTTTTTATCAAAGTGTAGACAGTCTAAGGAATCGATTAAGTTAAGTTCGATTAGTTTTGGAGCTCCTATCTTTATTTCGAATATCATTATTGGGGTTATATGAAAATAACTATCGATTGAAAGAACGTTGTCGAGCACTTTTTTGTTACCTCTTGCAATTTCGATTATTACGTTTGTATCGAGAACTGCCATTTCTCAAACTCACCTTCGATGTCTTTTATTCTTCTCTCTGCCTCTTTATACTCATCTTCGCTAAGTACACCAAGCATTTTGATCAAAATATCCGAATTACCTTTTCTTTTTTTCAGAAGCTCTCTAATTACCTCTGAAAAGCTTTTACTACCTTTCATCTTAACGAGCTCTTCATAAACGTCATCTGCTATAGTTATGGTCTTGACCATAAATTAAACTAAATGCATTCAATGTATTTTAACTTTTGGTCGCTGTATGAACGTCCTTCTGTGATGGATAAACCCAAAAAGTACTTCTTTCTCGTCGCTCAGCAACTATAGTCCCATTTTAGAATTTCCATATTCTTTACGGTCCTAATGAGTAGACAATCTTCGCACCTCTGCATGCCTGTAAATTCCGTGTATATCAATCTGATTCTCACAATATCTTCGTATTCCAAGATCAATCCCACCTTTCTTAATTCTGAAGCCAATATGCTCTCCGACAATTCAGATCCCATCTCCATATATTTCAGCAAGTTCTCCAAGCCATGGTTAGTCATCTGGTCTTCTCTTATCAATGTAAGAGCCATCCGTTCTACCTTTATTATCGAAATACACGACTCCACTCTTCGAGAAAATACTGGTTATCCTTCCAAGGAAAATTCCAGAGCTTAAACCATGCTATCACCTTTTCATCTCTCTTATAATCTCCTATGAAGTGTAAGTTTTCTCACATCCACTTCATCTTCTCCTTTATGAATCAAGAGTACAACTTGATCGTCAGCCCTCCTTTATAGCTATGGAGAATCCTTCGGAAAAATAGCTAAGACAAAAGAACATACCACAACAATGATCAGTACGAGAAGGATTATTCCGATGACTGGTGAAATGGCTTTTTCATTCACGAAAAATTCGTAGAAAAATCAATTTTTAAATTTTTCGATTATAAAATAAAAATTTAAAAAAATCTTAAATCTTGATATAAAACTTACGCTACCCTGACGTTTGCTTCGTAGATAATATTTCCTGTCGGTATATGAATTACTCTAAGCGTCAGCGTCGTGGATGAACCTACAAAGTCACTGACGTTATTCTCTTGGACTGTGAAACTCTCTCCCACACTAAGAACTCCGTCTGAAATTGCTGTTGTATTCAAATAGCTACCATTGAAGATAGAATTTGTTCCATCCCACGTAAGTGTATCTGTAGTAGTACTATTAACAACTTGAAGTTTGATATCCGCACAAGTTAAGTCATCTCCTCCGTAATGTAATACATCGAAAAGTGCATCAGTTTTACCAGTTGTCACTGCATTCGTATTGTCTTCAATCATCAGCTGGACCTGTGGTGCGCTCTGAACCTTTGAACCCATGCCGAAAACGAAGCTTCCTATCACCGCCGCAAGAATTACTGTTATAGCGACCATCAGTATGACTCCAATAACTGGAGATACTGCCTCATCCTTTCTTCTCTTCAATTTCTTTCCCTCCTTTTACTTTTTCTTTCAACGCAAAAATGATCTTTTTCGTTTTATAATATAAATCTTTCCTATAAATTTAGTGCACAATGTGCTCAATATGACAGAACAAAAGAAAAGATAGATGTAATAAGATCTCAGATAAATTTTTAGTTGCGCACTGCCAACTGCTATTTGATGCACAAGAAATCAATGGGTCATTTTCTCTGCCCTGTGTGTGGGAGAGAATACGATTCAGATGAAATTATATGGAAGTGCACTTGCGGAAATTTTCTTGACCTCATTTATCATCCCGAGTTCAAGAGAAGGAAGATTGAGCAGAGAGAGAAAACGTTATGGAGATATTTTGAAGCTCTTCCAGTTTCTGAGAAATCTTCAACTGTATCCTTTAAAGAAGGCTTCACACCAATTCTCCGCTCGAATCTCTTTGGGAGAGATCTCTTTCTTAAACTAGAATTTCTCTTTCCAACTGGATCCTTCAAAGATCGTGGCTCTTCTGTTATGATCTCCAAGATAAAGGAGCTCCGAGTAAAGGAGATTGTGGAAGACTCTTCCGGAAATGCAGGAGCATCAATCTCTGCTTACTCTGCTAAAGCAAAAATTAAATGCCATATCTTTGTTCCAGAAGGAGCTCCAGAACCGAAACTCTCTCAGATTCAGTTTTACGGTGCAGAAATTCACAGAATCAGAGGTTCAAGAGACAAGATTGCAGAAGAAGCGAGAAAATTTGCCAAGAAACTCTATTACGCAAGTCATTCTTGGAATCCTTTCTTCCTTCATGGAACAAAAACCTTCGCATATGAGGTGTGCGAACAGCTTGGGTGGAGAGCTCCAGAAGCAATCATTTTCCCTCTTGGCAACGGAACACTTCTTCTCGGTTCATACATAGGCTTCGATGAGCTTAGAGAGATTGGAATCATTGAGGAAATTCCCAGACTAATTGGGGTTCAATCATCCGCTTGTAATCCTCTTTTCAGAGCTTTTCATGAAAATCTTGAGAAACTTCCCGAGATTGAAGTAAGAAAGACGATTGCAGATGGAATCTCAGTTGCTAAACCTGTAAGGTGGAAACAAATTCTTAAGGCAGTCAAAGAGACTGGAGGTGAAATCATTAGTGTGGATGAAGAAGAGATCTTGGAAGCTCTGAAAGAGCTTGGAAGAAATGGACTTTATGTTGAACCGACTTCTGCAGTTGCTCTTGCGGGATTGAGAAAGATCGAAGATAGAGAAGAGTTACTTATTCCCCTGACCGGCTCAGGCTTGAAGCTAGGAGAGAGAATGAAAGAATTTCTTTAGCGATCTCATTTGCGTAACACTTCTCTCATTCTCTCCTCAGTGATCGGAGAAATAATTCCCTTCTCGCAGATGATTGCTGAAATGAGCTCAAGAGGTGTTGCATCAAAAGCAGGATTGAAGACATTGACATCAAGAGGTGCAATTTGACGATCTCCACAATATATCAGTTCTCTCCTATCTCTCTCTTCAATCACGACATCCTCCTCTCTCCTTTCAAGATCGAAGGTTGAAGAAGGAGCAGCGACGTAGAAAGGAATTCCATGGTGCTTCGCTATGACGGCATGAGAATAAGTTCCAATTTTGTTGAATACAGCATCTCGAACTATTCTATCTGCCCCAACAATGATTTTGTCAACGAGTCCTCTCCTCATCACATATCCGCTCATCGAATCTGTGATGAGAGTAACTGGAATGTCATCTTCGAGGAGCTCCCACGTCGTGAGTCTGCTTCCTTGGTTCAGTGGTCTCGTCTCTGTTGCTATAACTTCAATGTTCTTCCCACGTTCCATTGCGGATCTGATAATTCCGAGAGCAGTTCCCCAATCGACTGTTGCGAGCCTTCCTGCATTGCAATGTGTCATAACTCTGTCTCCATCCTCAAGAAGCTCCTGACCCATCTCTCCGATGAGTCTGTTGATTCGAATATCTTCATTTGCGAGAAATTCAGCAGATTCCAGAGCAAGTCTTTTTATTTCTTCAACACTATCTCCAGTAAGAGCTCTCTTCAATGTGAAGTCTATTGCGTGGAAGAGATTCACCGCAGTTGGTCTCGTGGATCTGAGAAGATCAGCACATTTCACAATCTCTTTTTTCATCTCTTCTGGATCCTCTCCTCTGTAGTTGAAAGCACAGAGAGCAATTCCATAGGCTGCAGCAACTCCTATGGCTGGAGCCCCTCTAACTCTTAAAGATTTTATAGCTTCGGCAACTTCTTCCACTCTTTTACACTTTATGATCTTCAGTTCCGAAGGTAAAAGAGTCTGATCAATCATCTCAACCGCTCCATCCTTATTCCAATACACAGTCCGCATTTTTCATCCCTCCCAGATTAGTTTGAGAACTCTCTCTCTCAATTCCAAAAGTCTTGGATCTGTTCTTTTCCTCGGTCTCTCAACATTAATTTTTATGTCCTCTTTTATCTTTGCAGGTGGCATCGAGAGGACAATAACTCTATCTGCAAGGAAAAGAGCCTCATCTACGCTGTGAGTCACAAAAAGAACGGTTTTATGTTCTCTCTCCCATATTCTAAGAAGTTCTGTTTGCATAAGGTTTCTTGTTTGAGCATCTAGAGCTCCGAAAGGTTCATCCATTAGAAGAATCTCTGGATCCACTGCGAGAACTCTGGCTATTGCAACTCTTTGTCTCATACCACCTGAGAGCTCTCTTGGATACTTCTTTCTAGCATCTTTTAGTCCAACGAGCTCTATATAATGATCTACAATCCTCTTCCTCTCCTCTTTTGGAATACCTTTTATCTCCAATCCAAATTCGATGTTCTTTTCAGCAGTCCTCCAAGGGAAGAGAGCATATTCCTGAAAGACGAAACCCACGCTTCCGTCCAGTCCCTTCAGTGGCTCTCCCTTCCAGAGAATCTCTCCTGATGTCGGTCTCTCCAAACCGGCAATCAGACGTAGAAGCGTCGTCTTACCACATCCTGATCTTCCGATAATGCAGAGGAACTGACCTTCGGGAACCCTGAAGCTAATATTATCGAGGACAACACTTCCGTCAAATTCCTTTCTGAGATTTCTCACTTCTAGCATCAGTAAGCCCTCCTCCTCTCAATCCAGAGAAGTCCCTCGTTCATAAGATATCCCACGATTCCGATTGCAATCATTCCTGAGATTATCTTAGCTGTATCGCCTCCTATGTAGTACATCGTCCAGATAAAGAAGCCAATACCAGAAGCAGAACCTCCGATCATTTCCGCAGCTATTATGCTCATCCATCCAACTCCGAGTCCAACCCTCACTCCGGTGATTATCATGGGAAGCGACGCGGGCAAGATCACCTTAGTGAGAATCTGAAAACGAGTTGCACCAAAAGTTCTTGCAGCATCTATGAGAATTGGATCTACGGATTTAACTCCGCTTATGGTATTAAGAACAGCGGGAAAGAAAGCTCCAACAAAGACTATGAAAATCTGAGCATAGACAGAAGTATTCTCCAAATGCCGGAAGAAGATGTAAGCTAAGGGAATCCACGCCAGTGGTGGTATTGGTCTGAAGAGCTCTATTAAAGTGCTTGTGAAGCCCTCAAACTTTTCACTTCTTGCCATGGCTATTCCCAGAGGAATTCCGATCGAAAAAGCTATGAGAGATCCTTTCAGCACTCTTCCCAGACTCGAAATTACATGCCTCTGGAGAGTTCTTCCAAGAACAGGCTCTCCCACTGTGAGAAGCTTGAAGAAAGTCTCTGCAGTTTTTAGAGGTGTTGGAATCTCAAATAATTCTAGAGATGCAATAAGATGCCAGAGAAATAAAAAGAAAATGATTGATGCTATTTTCACCAGTCCAGTTCTCTCTCTTTTCAATCCTTCAACCTCACCTCTAAATTGTGCTCTTCAAGAGCCATCCTGAGTATGAAATCCTGCACTGTTCCAAATCCCGGAATTGCAATCGTCCTTCCCTTGAGATCTTCAATCGTCTTTATTTCAGATCCCTTTTTAACAACTATCGCAGAGCCTTCGTTGTTGGCTCCAGCAACTATGTGAATCCTTATATCATCATTTATCCTCTTAAGTGTTGCTGGTGCTCCGCCGAGATATGAAACATCCAATTCTCCAGATTTGAAAGCTTCCATGACAGCTGGCCCATTTGCGTATTGCTTCTCGAGATTACCTTTTATTCCAGCTTGCTGGAAGTATCCCTCCTTCAGAGCAACATACCATGCGAGTTCGTGAAGATCAGCGGTCAGATGCCCCATGTTGATCTCTCTGTCTGGTGCATCAGGAATCCACGAAGGATCTTCTCTGAGCTTCTCAACGACATAATCGTATGCATTCCGCATGAGGAAATCCTTGAAGAACCCATCCTCTGAGGCGTATCCAAGATCTTTAATACTATTCTGCAAGAATCCGCTCTCTTTGAGTCTTTCGTAGTATTTTCTGAACTCCTTCTCATCTGGATATTCAACAAATTTTATGTGCTTCAGCGCCTCTTCGACAACTTCTTTGTCCTTTCCGGTAAACTCCATCGCATATTGCACAACTTTCTCGTGATTCGCAGGATCGTTTATAAATCTTGTTGCCTTCACATGAGCCCAGAGGAGAGCTGTGAGAAGTTTTTCATCCTTCGCCACTTCATCACTTACTGCTAGGACACAGCACGGATGATCTGGCCAGATCTCCCCTGACTGAATAAGATATTCTCCTTCTCCTTTTACCACGACCTCTGCATTATAAGGTTCCCATGCAATGAAACCGTCAATGTCTCCAGAAAGCATTTCAGCCCTCATCTCTCCAGCAGGAGAGAGTTTTGCCACATATACATAGTTACCTTCCTCGCTCTCGACACATCCGGCAAAAAGAACGGAAAGCATTGCTATCGCCAAGAGGATTGGGATGAATCTCCACCTCATTTCTTACAACCTCCTGATATTCGATTTTGCAACAGAGTTCTGGGCTCCCATGGATAAAAAGTCATCTGTAATGGTGGGGAAAAGGATGGATTAGCTGAATAAGTTCTTTATTGAACACATCTCTCTCTTCCACAGAATTCTCCAGATATCCGAGTTCTAACATGGCATCCGCAAGGCTGATGGTGCCCTTCACGTATTCATCAGGAAGTGAAGCACAGTACTTGGGACTCATTTCAAGCATTTTCTGGATATCGCTCTCACTAACCAAACCGCCAAACACTTTGAATATTATTTGCGAGGGGAGTCGGTAGGTTCTCATAAAATTGCATGCCCACTCATGTTTTATTAGAAAGTCCATCAGCAACTCCTCTTTCAAATATTTCTCCCTGACTACAATTCCATAGCTGGGATTAAAGCTCCAGAGCGTATCTGGTGAGGCAAAAATTTCAGCTCCGTACTTCACTGCCAAAACACCCAAGCTTGGCGTTCCGCATATAGCGTCGAGCTTTCCATCTATGAAATCCTCAAGTATCAAATCTGCCCAAGGATAGTTGATTATCTCAAATTCCATGTTTTTGGCCAGATTTCTTAAGATTACATCATGAATGCTTCCTCTGGATGGGACACCAACTTTCTTCCCTTCAAGCTGTCTCAGCGCTCTCTCACCAATCTCCTGATAGCTCTTACCTCTCCCCGCTATAACAGTTCCTTCAACATGTCCTCCAGCGATACAGACCATATCAACACCTCTCTCAATTCCTATGATGGCAGGTGGAAGTCCGATGTATGCTAAATCCACTTTTCCGTCTTCAAATGCTCTCACTATCTCCGGTCCTGTTCCGTAGAGCTTCCATTCAGCATTTACGAGCTTCAACTCCCGAAGGATGTGGGATGTGTGGTATGCTGTGGATAGATATCCAATTCTGAGTCTCTCTTTCATTTTATCGCCTCCATGAACCTTTCTTTTATTTCAAGAGCTTTAAGCGGGATAGGAGGAACCTCAGCATTTCCCGGTTTTGCCAGTGCATGGATAAATTTAGTATCTCCTGTTTTAAGAAGCTCCAATATCTCATGGGGTTCAGAGCTTCTGAAAGTTTTTTCAAATCCAGCAGAAATAGCAAGAATTTGCAAATCTGCCTTTGCTGTTGCTGTCCTCTGATTGCCTGTACTCCCATAAGCGGCATTATCGATGGCAAGAATGGTAAGCGTCTCAGCTCCAGAATTTATGGCGGTGAAGAGCGTTGATGGATTCATAAGGATGGAACCGTCTCCTTCCACCACCACTGCTTCCTTCCCCGCAAGAGCTAGACCGAGACCTATAGCTAAGGCAAGACCCATGCTTCCGAGCATGTAAAAGTTGGTGGGTTGGTCAAGAATGCTGTAAAGTTCTCTGCTTGGGTAGCCTATGTTTGACACAACAATTCTACCATAAAGTTCGTCTTTGAGACCTTCCAAGATCTCATATCTCGTATATTTGGCTCCTCCACCCTCAACCATGATGCTACTTGCCGGAATCGGAGGCCGAAGGTAAGAAAGATCGGGCATTGCACTCCAGATATCTGGTTTGAGGAGGACAACTTTCACCTTTTCCTCTTCATATGCTTCTGCTACGGTATTTTCAATTTCATCAACATTTTTCCCATCAAAAACAATATTTTCGATGCCAAGAGCGTCAAGCAGTGCTGGGAGTTTTTCTCCCATTGGTCTCTGAGCTTCGATTGCCTCACCATACACTCCTCGCCAGCTTATAAGGATTGGCAGAGGCATCTGATAGCAGAAAGTCAAGCTCATCAAAGCATTTATGCAGTTTCCGAAACCCGAACTCTGAATAATCATGAGGGGTTTTCGTCCAGCCATATAAAGTCCGGCAGCGATTCCAATGCCCTCCTCCTCTCTGGATAACGTGAGAGAATCAAAATTCCAGTTCACAAGATGTATTAACCTCTTTATTTTTTCACATGGCAGGAAGAGAACATAATCTATGCCTGCACCCTTTAATGCGGATACGACTTCTTCTTCCATAACCTCTCACCTCATCACAAAATTACTTCGAGATCTGCCTCACACTCCACGACAAAATCAGCTCTTGGCCTCCTTACCCTGTAATCTTTCTTCAATCTGCTGAAGCCAGCTCCAGTGATGTTCAGCAAAACACTTCCTTTCACATCTGATTTCAGGAGGGCTGCAAGAGCAACTTCTGCTGCTGGATACAGATCAATGCCATAAATTTCCATGAACAGCTTTCCTGCCTCTTTAGCTTCCTTTTCTGAGGCTGAAACCGCAAAGCCACGTGTCTCCTCCATTATATCATATAGCCCACCTCTCATGGAGTACAGAGGACTCCTATTCGTGAGAACCTGTGCGTAAACAACATCTAAAGGATCATAGTCATACACTTCGATCTCCCTCCTCTTCCTCCTCCAGGCATTCACTATTGGTGTAAAAGGCTTGTTTTGTGCAACAGCAATTCTTGGCAATTTTTCTGCCAATCCCATCTCTACAAGCCTCTTTGATCCTTCATAGAACGCTATGGCTCCGGTTCCACTTCCCACAGCTTGAAAGTAAACATCAGGGAGGAAGCCGTAGGTTTCCAGAAAGGTGTAGGCGAGGGTTGCAAGGACATCTCTCCTTGCCACATTTCTACCACCGCCCTCATACTTTATACCTCTCAGCTCCGCAAATCTTTGTGCAAGAGTCAATGCATCATCGTAAGAACCGTCAACCATCACTAATGTCGTATTTTCACTCTTTTCATGACAGAAGAGGCAGTCAAAAACCCGTTTAGGGACAAAAAGATACACATTTATGTCTTCATAATGTGAAAATGCGAGAAAGGCGTTAGCCGTATTCCCCACAGAAGCCAGAGCTATGTCTGCTCCTCTTTCTGCTGCGTAACGCAGTGAAACAATCACCTCAATTTCTTTGAAAGTGCATGTAATCATTTCTGCACCAATCTCAGGAGAATAGCCGTGGAATGCAACATACACGTTCGTTCCAACTTCAGAACTTAGTTCCGGGCTTTTAAACAGAACCGGTTTTCCGCTGTAGTCGTTCTTACCCTCTACAGGTAACCATTCAGCATATTTCCAGATCCCTTCTCCCATTTCTCGATTCTTTAGACGGAGAGGTGAGGCATAATCTGTGGAAACTATGGAGGAACATCCAGCAGGGCATGAGAATGTGAAACCATGATCCCGAAATCTCAGTCCACAGTTCCTACAGACAAGATCGTACTTCATCAGGGTCTCTGAGTCCACTTTCTCACCCACTTCCAAATTGGAGATTTAACGATTGATAAATGTGTCGGAAACGGAAAAATTATTAACCTAACAAGGAAGAAAATGAGATGAAGAAGTCACGAAATGGTGACAAAAATGAGTATAGAAAAACTGATAAGAGCAATCTTCACCGATGAAAGTTTCGGTGAAACGCTGAAGAAGATTATAAAAGAGGATCTCAGAATCTCAATTCGAGAGTTCTCGGAAAGAAGTGGAATTCCCGAGAGTACTCTTTATAAAATCATCTCGGAAGAAAGAGATCCAAATCTGAAGACGATAAAGCAAATCTTCAATGCATTGAGGAGAGACGAAGAGCCGTTCATAGCGGTGATAGCTTCACGTTCGGTTTTGAATGAGATAACCGAAAGTTACATGAAAGTCGGAGATAGAAAGGTAAAAATAAAAGAGTATCCTGCAAATTCTTTCGAGGAAGCCATTATATCATCAGTAAGAGCTGAGAGAGAGGGCGCAGTCGCTTTGGTCTGCGCTCCAATCGTGAGTCCGACAATCGAGAAAATAGTATCGATTCCAATCGTTACGATAATACCGAAGAGAGATATGATGGAGGCAATCGAAGTTGCAGTTCGCAAGTCTTCAGTATGGTAGTTCAATTTCGAAAGCCGAGACTGGATGATCAAGATCAAAGTTCACGAGAACTTCTGGGTGAACTTCTCCAAAAACTCCAGTTACATCTCCTTCAAGCCTTGCAACTCTTCCTTCGATAAAAGCTGGATCTTTTGTTTCGAAAATCTCAACCCGATATCCGAGTTCTCTGAGCAGTGCAATCACTACACTTTTTATCTCAGAGAAATCAGCATTTGCGTGCATCGAAACTCCAGCAATATGATTTCTCCTCCTTTCCTCCACTATCACATCTCCAACCTCAAAGATCCTCTGAGGCATGGGATAGTGTCTGTTCATTGAAAGAGCTTCCATCAGCATCGGAAGAATCGAGCTTCTGAAAATCCTCTGCTCTTCTGAAGCTGGATTTGCTATTTTCAGAGCAGAGCCCTCCCTCCTTATCATCTCGAAGTGCACCCTCTCAGAAGTGAGTGTGAAGGTCATAACTTCGGTGAAACCCAAGCCTATCATTACCTCTCTAATTCTGTTGTTCCTCTTTTCAACCTCATGCTCCGAACTTATGGATGGAATCTCAGGGAAAATAGATGGAATCCTCTCATATCCATATCCTATAGCAACATCCTCTATGATATCCCAAGGATGCATAATATCGGCACGATAAGCTGGTATCCTCACCTTTATCTTCTCTCCCTGAAGCTCAGCGTCAAACCTCATCTTCCTAAGCGCTGAAATACACTCCTCTTCACTGAGAGGAACCCCTATTAGCTCCCTTATTTCCTGAATCGAGACCTCCACCTCTCTCTCGCTGAGATCAGGAGTTGTAAATTTTCTCTTCCCATCTATTATCTCAACGCTCTGGATTCTGAAACCTCTCTCTGCAAGAGCAGTTACTATGATGTTCAGAGCAACGCTCACAACCTCTTCAGTTCCGGTAACATCTATGAAGAGCTCTCTTGTCCTCTCCGTAACTCTTGTCAGCTCTCCGTTGATGATTGGAGGAAAGGAAAGAACATTTCCGTCTCTATCCACTATCACCGGATATCTGTTGAAATCTTTCAGGATGAACGAAAAAGCTCTTCCTTTAGGATGCTTCTCAAGAATCTCTTTTATAGTCATCTCCTCATCGAAATCCAGAGGAATAAAAGAAAAGTTTTCGTCAACGGTTTTATAAGTGAAAGGTGACTCTACTTTCGAGAGGTCATGAATTCCTATTGATACTTTCCTTCTGTTTCTTCCGAGACCCCAGTGGAGATGTTCTTGAAGATGCATCATCGATTCTATCAGAGGATCACTCATCTCAATATCTCTCACAACTGCACAGACTATTAGAGGTCTCACCTGTTTCACAGATGGTTCAACCCTCATCTCAACCTCTGATGGAGAGACTCTGTATTTAGGAGCTCCCGTCTCAATACCAAGAAATCCTCTCATTGCTCTTGCAACTCCCTCAACGCTGTACATATCAGGGCGATCCGGGAAGAACTCCACATCCGCAAAACCATCTTCAACTCTTTCTACATCTGCTCCAATCATTGGAATTCTCTCGATTATTTTCTGTGCTGGAGCTCCAACAAGTCTCTCAAGTTCTTCGAAATCTAGATGTATCACGGGCATATGGGCGCCCTCCTCAACCACTCCATATCAGGTTTGTAAAGATATCTAAGGTCTTTCAGATTGAGCTTGAGCATTGCCAGTCTGCTTACTCCGAGACCCCATGCCAGCACAGGATACTTTATTCCAAGAGGATACGTCACCTCTTTTCTGAAAATTCCTGCACCACCAAGCTCAATCCATCCAATCCCTTCGACATAGACCTCACATTCAACAGAGGGTTCGGTATAGGGGAAATATCCAGGACGGAATCGAACATTCTCAAATCCCATAAGGTTGTAAAAGGTCCTCAGAACTCCAAAGAGGTTGGAAAGAGACATACCCTTTTCCATCACAACTCCTTCCAGTTGATCGAACTCGGGAAGGTGAGTAGAATCAACTGTCTCCCTTCTATAAACTCTGTCTATGCAGAATGCTTTTATCGGAGGGTCAGGATGATCTGCGAGGTACTTTATTGTTATTGCGGTTGTGTGTGTTCTCAGAACGTTCTTTTTTGCTAGCTCCTCTCTCCACGGGAAACCCCATCCTGTTGATTCTATCTCTCCTCCTCGCTCGTGCATGGCTTTAACCTTCTTCACGAGCTCTTCATCAAGCTCACTCTCACTTTCAAGATAGAACGTGTCCTGCATATCTCTGGCTGGATGATCTTGGGGTTGGAAGAGAGCATCAAAGTTCCAGAAGGAGGATTGAACTATCTCCCCTCTTATTTCGGTGAATCCCATAGAGAGGAAAATCTTCCTCATCTCTTCTATTATCCTTCTGTATGGATGAATTTTCGCGGGAAAGATCTCCGCACTCGGAGCTCTAATGTCGTATCTCTTTATCTTTTTCCTCTTCCACTCTCCACTCAGGATAATTTCTGGAGTTAACCTCGTTATTTCCTCAAGTTCCTCTTTTTTTATCTTTTTACCTTTCTCTGTTATCTCAACCCTGTGAATTCTCTCTTCTCTCACTTCCACGAGATTTCTCTTTTTCAGTTCTTCGATGAGATTCTCTCCAAGTTCTTCAACTCTCAACTCTCCATTCAGGAGTTTTTTAAGAGCGTCCTCGTCCTCTCCTCTCTCTGATCTCAGAAGTTTGAGTTTGGGTTCCTCTCCTTTCTCGAACTGTACCCACCCTTTCTTTCTCAACCATCCCAGCGCTATCGAGGTTAACTTCTCTCCGAAGCTCTCTCTTATTTCACTTAGAGAGACCTCTCCACCTTTTGAGGAGATGAAATCTGCAACTCTCCTCTCTGGAAGTCCCCTTTCTGCGTATTCTCTACCTTCATCTGTCAGTCTGCAGTATTTGATCTCCTCCTTCTTCAACTCAACAAGCTCTCTGTGGTGAAGTGAAAGAACTGCTGACATGAGCTCTGCTTCGCTCATCCCAAGCTTCTTCGAGAGATCTTTAATGGAAATGCTCCCGCTCTCTCTTATCGCTTCCAGAACTCTCATCAGCTCTTCCATCCTACCACCTCATATTCCCTCAAGAGATCCCTCGCCTGCTCTCTCTTCTCCTGATGATCTTTTAACCATGAGACAAGGAGCTCTCCCGCAAGCTTTTTGCAATCTCCGCAGAGCCTCTCTCCCGAGATGCACTCCTCATAGATTCTTAAGAGCTCATCATCATCTTCTATTAAGTGATATCTAAAGAGTTCGAAAACGACACACTCTTCTGGCTTTCCTCCAAGCTCTCTCTGTTTCTCGACAGTTCCCTGACCCCCCGTTTTGGCTCTCATAACCTTTCTCTTAGCCTCTTCTAGAGGATCGGTCAGCGCTATATAACTCTCTGGCTTTGAAGATGACATTTTACCACCGAGCAATCCGGTCATAAATCTGTGATAGGTGGAGGAGGGAGGAATGAATGCATATCCACCAGAAGAAAGCTCGAAATCCTGAACAATCTTCTTGATCTCTTCCATTTCTCCTTGGAAGACATCCACATGTCCTTCATAAACTTTCTTCTCGAAAGGAATGAGTCTGGCAAGCCCCTCTATCTCCTCAGGAGAGACTCCTTTTCCTCTCACACTTATGTAGTCTCCCCTTCTTTCTATGAGAAACTTGTTCATTCTATCTGCTAGATCTCTCGTGAGCCTGAGATGAGGATCCTGATCCGCTCCAACTGGAACGATAACCGGTTTCGGGCCTCCGAATTCCTCGAGTTCTGGATGCAGAATATCAGCAGCCTGAACCAGAACGCTGAACATGTGAGAGGCGTGCGTCTCTCCAGAGAATCCATAAATTGCAATCATCTCGGAGAGAGTTACCTCGGTTCCAAGTTCAAAGGCAAGATCCTTCACTTCCAAGGAGGCAGACTGGAAGTAAATTCTTCCTCTTGGTTCGAATCCAAGAGCTATGAGCGAGAGAACGTACTCTTCGATTCCAATTTCCTTACATTTTTCCCAGCTGAGACCCCTTACAGAGTGGGCCTCCATATCTGCAATCGCAACATAAGCATCTGCACCCATTTTCTGATGCCAGATGATTTCTTCCATCACCATTTTTCCTCCCAAGTGTATTTTCCCTGAAGGCATAAATCCACTCATCACAGCGAAGGGCATCTTTCTCTCCATCGCTTCAAGAATTCTTTCGTAATCTCTGTGGCCAAAGATCACCCCCCTCCTCATCAATCTGTGCGGTTCTGGAATTCTTTCAAGAATTTCGGAAAACGGCTCAATTCCGAATTCTTCGAAAAGCTTTGAATAGTCCTCTATTTCTGTGACTTCCCATGGATTCAATTTCATGGTCTAATCCTCCTTATCTCAATGTATCTAATTTTTTCATCTTCATAGGCGAAAATCATACTTTTTCTGACTCCGTGGGCCAATCTAACAGCTCTTGAGATTTCTGGAGGTGTGAAGACATAGTCTCTTCTCACAACGTGCACGAGATATCTTGAGTGATAAAGCTCACTCAAGCTCTCAACCTTCTCGTAAACTCTGAAGTGAGCTCCAAATTTGAATCCAGTTTTCACAACCATTCTCTTCTCTCTTAGATCTTTATAGACCTTCATCTTCTCATCAAAATCCTCTTCAACCTCTCTGCATATTTTTAGAAGCTCCTCCTCTCCAACCTCCTCTCCGACTACATTTCTGAGAATTAGAAGTCCCTTAGAGACAAGATAGGCGGATTCAACAAGAGAGAGGTATAGGGTTGAATTAACGAGCTCACCGAAGAAGAAGGTGTTATGAAGAATCTCTCGAGCCCTCTCATTCCAGATAATCACCCTGTCGTTTAACAGAATCCCTTTAAACCTCTCTGAGGGGAGATCTTTTGAGAATCCTTCCATGCCTCTCCATCTAACCTCGTAGTAAGTTATGTCGGTCTCTTCATCAACTATGGCTATAATGAGCTTCTTCTTCAATCTTTGACACATTTCAAGCTTTTTAATGAGATCTTCAAGCGGAATACTTCTTCTTTCCGAAATTGCAATAACAAGAAACTCCGAAGGAGTCTTTCCTGGTTTTCCACCTCTTGGAAAAAGCCTAAAATCTGCTATTCCCGGATGAATGCAATACCCCCTCTCTCTCAGATCTCTGTAGACCGCATATTTAATTTCAAAATCTTGGATCTCTCCAGAAGCTCTCAGAAAAAGCTCTTTCAAATCCAACCTTCTCCCATCGTCATAAACATCAATCTTGCCCTTCTCAAGAAGATAAATTGCTTCTTCAGTCGATAGAATGACCTCAGAACCCTCTCTCCTCCCGTAACCACCTCTGTTGTGAAGCTCGAGATCATTCACATGAATTCCGTCCTCTCTGAGCTCTCCTCTCATTCAATATCACAAGCTCCGTCATCCTTCTTAAAACATACTGATTAGATTTTTATTCCTTAGAGTCTCACACACTTCCCATGAATCCCCTCCTCGATGCCATCGTCTTTCTTCCGAGTGTCGCACTACTCATAGGAGGGGCAGAACTCTTCATCGAGAATGCGGAGAGAAGTGGAAAATATCTAGGAATGAGCCTCTCCGCCATCTCTTTCATATTCGCTGGAGCTGAACCAGAGGAGCTCTTTGCTTCTGCAATTGCCTCATTGAAAGGTTACCCCTCACTCGCCTTTGGAAATGCAGTTGGTACGAATATAACAATTCTTGCTCTCTGTTTAGGTCTTTCAGCTTTAATTGCACCTCTTAAAATCAAGGATAAGGAATTAAAAAATCAAACCCTTCTTGCTCTTGCATCCACTTTTGTCATCATCATTCTCTCTTTTGGAGGGTACTCCAGACTGGATGGACTCATCCTCCTCTCTGCATATCTTCTTGTCATCTTTAAGATTTTCAAAGGAAGAATTGAGAAAGAAGAAGAGGGTGAACTGAAAAATCTATTTTTCATGTTTCTTGGGCTCATTCTCATGTCCTTCGGTGGAGATCTTATGGTTGACAGTGCGGAAAATCTCTCGGAATTTCTCGGGATAAGTGATACAGTATTCGGGGCAACTATTCTGGCTTTGGTTACGAGTGCGGAAATGTTCTCCCTAACCATCATACCTGCACTTAGGGGAGTTCCAGAAATAGCAATAGGAGGAATTATGGGAAGCGTTGTTGCCAATAACTTTGCAACTCTTGGAGTCGCAGTTCTCATCACACCTCTTCAACCCTCTCAATTTGGAAGCTATTTCCTCTTCCTTCTTCTGGCTATCCTTCTGACGTCGTTTGGGGTAAAGGACGGAAAGCTCGGGAGAATCGAAGGATCTCTTCTTCTCACTCTTTATCTCTTTTTCATTTTCATCCACTTCTTTTATCTTCCATAAGCTCCAAAAGGTTTCACGATGAGTGATGCGGAGATTGCCATAAAAAACGCCAGAATATTTTATCATGGTTCTTTGATCTCAGCTGAAATAGGAATAGATGGTGAGAAGATAAGCTGTATAAGGAAAATCGTCAAAGGAGATGAGGAAATAGATGCTGAGGGAGCTCTTGTAACTCCGGGATTCATAGATGTGCACGTTCACTTCAGAGATCCCGGGGACACTCACAAAGAGGACTGGTTTACGGGATCTTGTGCTGCAATAGCAGGAGGAGTTACGGTTGTTGTAGATCAGCCAAATACGAGACCTCCTACGCTCGATTTAAAGAGTTTTGAAATGAAGAGAAGGGAGGCAAAGAGAAAATCGATAGCCGACTTTGGAATAAATGTTGGAATAAGAGGAAATTTGAGAAAGCTTGAGAAACTCAGAGATAAAGCATTTGCATTTGGAGAAGTCTTTTTGGGACCTTCAACTGGAAATCTTGAAGTGAGTTATGAAGAGCTTAAAGAGGCTCTTAGAGTTCTCAGAGGAAAGAAGATCTGCGTGCACGCAGAAGATGGAGAGATAATCAGAAGGCTCTCACATCTGAAAAGCGAGAGACCGGAGAGTCACTCTCTAGCAAGACCTCCAGAATGCGAGCTCATCGCAGTTAAAAAAGTTCTTGAACTCTCTAATGATGTGCATTTCTCTCATATCTCCACCAGAGAAGCTCTGAAGATAATATCAAATTCTTCAGCAACCTCTGAGGTTGCACCTCATCATCTTCTTCTCAGTGTGAAGGATTACAAAAGATTGGGAAAACTCGGAATCGTAAATCCTCCACTCAGAGATGAAACTCATGTGAAATTTCTCAGAGAAAATCTAAGTTCAGTTGATGTTTTGGCCTCGGATCACGCTCCTCATACTCTTGAGGAAAAGGAAGAGGGAGCATCTGGACTTCCAGGGATTGAGACGATGATACCTCTGATGATGAGACTGGTGAAGAGAGGAGAAATCCCTCTTCTGACCCTTTTGAGGATAGGATGCGAGAGTCCCGCTAAGATTTTTGGAATCGAGAAGAGAGGAAGGATAGAAAAAGGATTCTATGCAGATATTGTGGTTTTTGAGAAGAAAGAGCGGAGGATAGAAGCAAAAAATCTCCACAGCAAGTGTGGATGGACCCCCTATGAGGGCTTTCCTGCAGTTCACCCAAGAGTTGTTATGAGAAGAGGTGAAGTCATTTTTGATGAGGGCATTCTGGCATCAAAAGGTTCGGGAAGAGAAATTTAAAGTATTCTTAAATCGAAATTTCTCTTGCTCCATCTACGAGGACTGGTGCGATCGGTGAGCACCGGTGCGAGGGTGGAGCAACACCACACCGACGTGTCTTCCGCGTGAGAGAGGATTACCTCCCGATGAAAGCGGACAACCCCGGTGTGGAACAGCCTCAGCACGGGTCACTGGATGCGACTGCGGCTTATGCCAAGGGATGAGCATCCAGAGTTAGTGTTGAGGCACAGTCTCTGAAAAAGGTGATCTTGTGAAAGAGGCGATAAGAGAGTGTGAAGACGGAGTTCTCGTAAACTTCATTGTTTCAGCAGGAGGAAAAGAGGTGAGGGTTCCAGCTGGATACGACGAGTGGAGGAAGAGCATTAAGATAATCTTGACAGAAGAGCGTAAGAAGGGGAGAGCAAATCAACAGCTTTTAAAGGAATTATCTTCGTTATTCGAGATACCCTTAGAGAAGATCTCAATAGTTCACGGTGAGAAAGATTCGAGAAAAATTGTGAAAATAGAAGGCCTCTCAAGAGAAGAAGTAGAGAAGAGGTTGTATGATGCCTCAAAATAACGTTGAAAGCGTCATACAGCTCATAGAGGATCTTAAAGAGAGAAATGAAAATGGAGAGACAATACTGGTTGAGGGAGAGAGAGATAGGGCTTGTTTGAGAAGACTTGGAATCTCGGGCAAAATAGTTTGCTCCTCTCAACTTTCTTTGAACTCTTTAATCGAGATTCTTGAAGGGGAGAACGTAATAATTCTGACCGATTGGGATGAGCACGGAAGAGAAAGAGCCAGATATCTCTTCCATCATCTTCAGGCTACAGGAGTTAAGTGCGATTTCGAGACGCACAAAAAGTTCTCAGCTCTTCTTAGAAAGGAAATTAAAGATGTTGAGAGCTTGGAAAGGTATCTCATCAAATATGCAAACATCTATAAATTAGGAAGGATCTAAAATTATGAGATAAAACACACTTAAAATTTCAGTTGAGGTGCTGTGATCTGAGAGCACTCAACAGTTCTGAGAATTTCAGGGAGGTATCGGAAATGCAGAATTCGGAAACGATAAAATACGTTATTCATGCTAACATAACTGCAGAAGGGGTTGTGGAAAGACCAGATGTTGTAGGTGCAATTTTTGGTCAAACCGAGGGACTTCTCGGAGAGGAATTAGATCTCAGAGATCTTCAAAAGACAGGAAGGATTGGAAGGATAGAGGTGCAGATAGAGTCCAGAGGGGGAAGATCCAAAGGGAAAATCCTTGTCCCCTCTTCGCTTGATAAGGTGGAAACAGCGATCATAGCGGCAGCGTTGGAAACGATTGATAGAGTTGGACCTTGCGTCGCTCATATATCGGTTGAAAAGATCGAGGATGTGAGGAGCACCAAAAGAAAACAGATAATAGAGCGAGCAAAAGTGATTCTGAGAGATATGTTCAGCGAGGGCATTCCAGAGAGCGACGAGATAGTTGAAGAAGTCAAACAGGCAGTTAGAATCGAGGAAGTGTGTCATTATGGAAAGGAGAAGCTTCCTGCAGGTCCTAATATAGATGATTCCGATGCAATCATAGTGGTTGAGGGCAGGGCAGACGTTCTCAATCTTCTGAAATATGGAATAAAGAATGTGATAGCTGTTGAAGGGACGAACATACCTGAGACTGTTGTGGAACTCTCGAAGAGGAAAATAGTCACCGCATTTCTTGATGGGGACAGAGGAGGAGATCTCATCCTGAAGGAGCTTCTTCAGAGGGCAGAAGTTGATTACGTTGCGAGAGCTCCAGAAGGAAGAGGTGTCGAGGAGCTGACGTATAAAGAGATAGTGAAAGCTCTTAGAAACAAGATTCCAGTTGAACAGATGACGGAAACGAGAAAGGTTAGAAGAAGAGATCTCAGAGAAGAAAAGGTGAGCGAAACAGAACGAGGAATTGCTGAGAGAAAATCTCTGAAGGAGCATATGGAAGATATATCTGGAACTCTTATGGCAAGAATCCTTAACAAAGATAACATTGTTCTGAAGGAAATACCAGTAAGAGACCTTGCTAATGTTCTAAGTGAGGAAAATAATAAGGAAGTATTCGGAGTCGTCTTTGACGGAATAATAACCCAGAGGCTTGTTGACATCGCATCAGAGAAAGGTCTAGAGTTCATAGTTGGAGTGAAGAGAGGAAATCTCATGAGAGTACCAGCAGAGCTTAAAATAATGACTTTGGAGGATCTCGAAGAGGGAGTCGAAGGTTAAATTTAATAGCTCCTAAAACAAAAAATATTTGAGAATCTGTCTGGGGGTCTGGGAATTTGGATAAGGAGGAGTTAATCCATATACATATGCTTCTCTATCAGGTCAAAATGCTAATGGAACAGCTTGGAGTCTCTAGAGGATTTAAGGAATACGAAGCTTTAAACATAAAGCCAGTTCACGTGCATAGAAGCAAGTCTGAACACAAGAGAGCAATTTTCGTCCTTGGAAATGAAATAGCGAAGATTCTTTCCGATAGGTTTGGGACTGCAGAAATTATATCGGAAAAGATGCGGGAGTTCTCAGAAAGGGTTGCTACTCAGGTTCACTGAACACGGAACTCCATAAGATTGCATAAAGAAGTAGGGAGTTTTATCTTTCTATATCTTACTTCCGCATTCCCGTTGAAGATCTTTATAATGATCGGGAGGAGATAAAAACGATAACATTCAACTGAAATTCTCTCTCCACCTCTCACCTCTAGTATTTTTTCTTCTTCAACCAGAATTCTCATCGTTCCCCTTATTCTCATTTTTCTTCCTCACCGATATCTTGATTCTTCCTGAAAGCTCAAATGTTAAACTCTCATGTGTTATCTCGAAATTCTCGAACTCTAGTGTAAAATCCCTTTCCATGAGTTTTCCGAATATTTCATCTATCATACTATCACTTTCTCCATTAGAAGAGCATCTTCTCCATCTTTATAATATTTTGGAATCTCTCCCACAATTTCGAACCCAAATTTTTTGTAGAGCCTCTGAGCTACAGAATTACTCTTTCTTACCTCAAGAATTGCATGTTTCAATCCCTTCCTCATCATCACTTCTATCGCTTTTTTCAGAAGCAAGCTTCCAATTCCCATCCTTCTGTAAGAGGGATGAACAGCAATGGAAAGTATTCTACCCGCACCACCCATCTCCATGAAAACAATATACCCCACTATCAAAGCATTCATTTCCGCAACTAGAATACCATCTGGATAATTCTCGTATATTCTCAAGAAAAGCACAGGATTAGATTCGCGGAAGGATAACTTCTCTATCTCCACAATCTGCCCAAAATCTAATGATTGAAATCTTCTTATTTTGATGGTTGGAGCCATCATCTTTTTCCACTTCCCTCTCCTCTTAAAGAGTGAGGAAAACAGAAGAATAAGATTATCGCTAAAAATGGATGAAGAAGTAGATCTCCATTCTTTCTTCAAATAAAAGATTTTAGCTATGTAAAAAAAGAAATTAAAGGTATTTATTCTTTTATCATCTTTTCTTCCCACTCTCTCAGGTATTCTGAACTCTGCGTTACGTCTACGAAAACCTTGGAAGCTCGCTCAATATCCTCTACCTCCACTTCATATGATCCTCGAAGTTTTGCATATTCAAAAGCTGGTGCAAGAAGTTGCGTAGCGTATCTCATGCTATTTTCTTCTCCAAGTTGTGTTAGTTTTTCTTTAGCCTCCTCGCTCAATTTTATTCCAGATTCTTCAGCTCTTATCTCTATAATCTTCTTTATCTCATCTCTCTTGTAGGGCTCTGTGATTATTATCAGTAGCCTATCCAGAAGATCCACTGGAATTCCATGTGGTGAAACTATATCCGTTCCTCTAATTCTTGAAATTCCTCTGTTTGAAGCCAGAATTATGATCGGGGCCATCTCCGATTCCATAGCTCTGTTCATGAAGGCAAAAAGTTCAATGTCCATAAGATGCGTCTCATCTATAAAGAGGACTCCCGGAATGAGTTCAGCTCTACCCTCTTCTACCCATCTCTTAATCTGCTCGTCCACCGCCTCTCTGACTTCATTGTCTATTTCTCGTGTTTGCGAACCAAAAAGGCTAAAGATGGATCCCCTTCTCGCGTTCGCCTCATCAAGATCGTTCAACGTGACAACGTATGTGAACTCCCTCTCCCTCTCCACACTTCCCGATGGAATCTCAACAGTCTCAACGCCTCCGAGATCATATTTCTTCGTTGCTTTTTCGCTCTTTCCTATTATCGCAACTCTTCCCGATTCTTTATCAATCATTATAACGTCTCCAACTTCAATTCCTTGCTGTAGAAATTGTATTGCAAGTCTTCCACTTACGCTGAAAGTCCTCTTCTCATCCTTTGTTGCGAGAGTCAAACTTGCAGACTCTGGAATTCTCTGAGTTGGATTGTAGGGATTGGGAACCATATTATAATCAAGTGCTGTAACCTCTCCCTCAAGCACGATTCTTCTCTCCTTTATCCTCACACCTATCGCTCTTCTCATTGATTGAATCAGCGCCTCAGTTTTCTTCATTTCTGCACTGTAAAATTCGCTTGCGGAGACCTGAACGAAGGGAATATCCTTTCCAAGCTCCTTACTTATTGCAACTGCGATCGCAGTTTTTCCGCTTCCTGGAGGTCCTGCAATGAGAATTCCTCTTCCTGCCATCTTTCCAGCTTTTATCAATTTCACAATTACTCCAGCTGCCTCTCTAGCTTTTTTCTGTCCAACCAGTCCATCTGCAACTTCCTTGGCTCTGAGATTCTCATCAAGTCCAAGACCTCGGATGTGAGAGTGGGCTCCAATCCTCTCAAATCTCTGGGTAATCTCTCGGATCTCGGAAGCCATCTTCCCTCCCTCCGAGATCTTTTACATCCCAAAGATCTCAGAATTAATTTATTAATTTTTCAAAACTGGAAAGTGATATTACGCAGAAAAATTTTAAAGTTTTTAAATGAGAAGAGAGTTAAAAGAGATTAGAAATGAGGCAAAATTCTGAGTTCTTTACACCCTCTTTTAGGGATATGTTGCACGATTTTATTGAGAATGAAGGTTTATCTCTCCTCATAAAAGGAGATCCCGGAACTGGTAAGACAATCTTTGCACTGGAACTTGCGAAATTCATGAGCAAGTTTACGAAGGTTCTCTATATCTCCACTAGGATCTCTCCACAGAGGCTTTTGAAACTCCATCCTTGGGTCCGAGATTTTTGGAAGAGACTCATATACTCGATGCAACAAAAAAGATGAATCTTGTGGATGACAGAAAGTTAATTGCTCAAAGGGGATGGGAAGTCTCTGATCTCATGCTAACTATTGAGTACGAGGATAGACCCTCATTCCTCAGAGCTCTTTTCCTAATGTTGAAAAGTTGTAAAGAATACGAAAAACCTCTTCTAATTATAGATTCTATTGAAGCAGTCGAAAAATCGATAGATAGTCCAATTGTTGAAGATCTCATAAAGATATCCGAGAGGAAATTAATCTCTATTTATTTTTAATCAGCGAAAAAAAGGAAACATCAGAAAGCGAGTATCTTGTTGATGGAGTTATCGAGCTTGTGAGAGAGATCATTGATGATGCTGTTCTCAGGAGGATGAGGATTTTGAAGCTCAGAGGATGCTCCATAGATCAACCGGAATATCTCTTCACTCTGAAGGATGGGATCTTCAGAGTGTTTGAACCATTTTCATACGAACCTCCTGAAAAACCTAGACTGTTTCAGCCTCTTGATGATCCGGATGAGAATCATTTCTCATCCGGATCGAGATCTCTGGATGAGATCTTTCAGAGGGGATTTCCTAAGGGTTCATCGATTCTTTTTGAAGTTGGGAGGGGTTCTAGGGATTTTGGGTTGGTTGTGCATAGGTGGGAAACTGTACGTGATGCTCTACCATACATAGATGTCATAATAGTCATGAAAAGTGGAAGTTTTGTGGGCAATTCTTTTAAAGTTGGAGAAGAGGCAGAGATGTTTAGATTCGCCGGAAAGTTGGCAAAGAACTTGCGAAGTACCACTATTTTGTAATTGATAGAACTTTGCAAGCCATTTCTGGATACATAAGGAAATGATGAGATCGAACTAATCAAGAAAATAATTAATGGAGAGGCAACTAAGTATGATTTTGAGTATTATGAGTTTTTGGATGGCGACAATTCACAAGACAAAGGGCTAGCAATTAGTATGGGAATGAAGAGACATCATGAAAAGCGTAGAGCGGAGAGAATTAAAACAGGGAATCTGTGTAAAAGGGATAAGTATAGAATTGCAATTGAGAATTTACATAAAGGAGGAATGACGGATAAAGAAATAACAGGTTAAAGTTGTGATAGAGTATATAAACAAATATTTGGGTGGAGGAATTAGTTATACATCCGATGTGAGTAGAGAGATCTCTAGATTGAAGAAAGAGATGTTCAAAAGAAAAAGGACTGGGTAAATAAATGTTAAAGAGGTACAAGTTTATTGAGGTTTAAGGAGGTGTATTATGACTGAGAAAGAAAAAAAGAAGGAGAAAAAGTCCTTGGAAGAATTACTTAAAGAGAGAATGAAAGTTTTGGAGAAATATAAGGATGTTATTAAAGGGCAAAGTGTTACCGGTGCGGAAGTAAAGGAGTTTGTTAGAAAGAAACCTAGATCGAAGAAAAGTCTGAGGAATTACATTGGCAAAGAAATAAAGATCACGCAGATTGATTTTGAAGGGAATAAAGCGATAATAAAGTTTGAGGTTGACGGTAAAGAGGAGACTGCCGAGACCTCAGATCAGTTCGTGATAAAGAGATGGCTCATAGATTATAAAGCTGCTCTGGATTTAGGAGCAGAAAGCGTGAGAGTGAAGGTGAAAGATAGAGGGAAGTACGGGATTGCTTTTAAGTGAGTGATAATAGAATGTGGTGTAGTAGATGGGTAGCAATGTAGAAGTAAGTGTGCATTATAGGTATATTTACCCTACTCCGTTTATATATTGGCAAATCCAGTATTAACTATGGTGGTTTATGATGGCAAACCATAGGATGTATCGGGCAATAGTTAAAGCAGTAAAAGAAGGGAAATTAAATGAACCCTTTACTGTGAGGGAATTCAGAGAAACTTGTCCCGGATTTCGTGAAGGGACTTATAATGCTTTTTTGTGGAAGCATAGGGTTGGAAATCCTGGTGGAAACACTGAACTTTTTGAACTTGTTGAGAAGGGAAAATTTAGACTGATTAGACCATTTAAATATGGCTTGGAGGATGACTGCTAAAGTATAAAGAACTAACGAGGATGGCAGTATGACTGAAGTAAAAGTTGGTCTGTTGGAAAACTTTGCAATAAAGAACTGGTACAGGTTTGTGTTATATTTGGGTGGTGTTACATTAATACTATCCTTTTTCTTGGAACCTAAAGGGATAACAATAAACGAATTAAGAGCGTTTTCAATTTGGAGTATTGCAATTGGTTTAATTCTATGGTTTTTAGAAAGCATTATTGGAGCTATTGGAGATTATTGGGAGTACTTGGAGGAAAGAGGGAGAATTTCAGAGTATACATTAAAAGATTACACAGAGTCAATTGTTTTGATATGGTGGATTATTAAAATTATTGCGTTTGTTTTTTGGGTGTCTCAAGTGTTGATTCTTGTATATTGAAGATTTTAAATGTTCTGTGCTCTTTAAAAGGCAATAATAGTAGTTTTAACAAATTACTAGTGACAAAAAGCTTAGGAGTGTCTCAGTTACCAAACTCAATCATCGTATATGAGTAGTAAAGATCTTTTTCCAAATAAAGAGGAATCGTTATAAATGTGAAATAATATGAAAAAATGTTGTAGCAAGGTGGTTATAATGTTCGACATTTTTGAAGATATAGGTGATAAAAAGAGAAGACAACGAATAAGCAAAACAGAATGGGAAGCAATAAAGAAGTTACATGGAAACAAGTGTGTTATATGTGGCAGGAGTGAAAAAAGTGTTGGGGTGCTGGAAAAAGCTCATATCAAAGCACATTCTAAGGGTGGCTCTCAAGTAGTTCCGATGTGTCCAACCTGTCACAAAAAGTATGACAGAGGATTATTAACTGAGAGGCAACTGAAAAAACTTGGTATCGACCCTAAAAAGTACAAAAGAATGTTGCCTAAAAAAACACAGGGAAATAAAAAGAAAGACCCGTTCGCTATAGATGTGCCAAAAATTGACATTTCAGACCCATTAGGTGTAAAGAAGAAAAAAGGAGGTAGGAAGAGGAAGAAAAAAGATGAATTTGGGTTCGATTTGTTCTAGAGATTTCAGAGAGGTGCAACAAAGAAGCTTGCTGAGGAAATAATTGGTAAATTGAGGAGTAATAACTTACTTAATAAAGAGGATTTTCTGATAGAGGCGAGGCGAAGAAGGATAAGGAGAGTAATAAGAGAGAAGCTGATAGAATTTGGAATCCAAGAGCTTGATGAAGTAGAAGAAAAAAAAAAAATCATGCTCAACTTGGAGGACGAGTATGGTTGAAGAAATTGTAAAGAGAATTGAGAGATTAATTGAGGAGTTGTTAAATGGTGAGAGTGCAGAGATTTTCGGGAAACTGGATTTTGATGTAGTGGATGTAGATAGGTTGGCTTTGATAAAGGGGAATAAAATTTACTTCAGTAGGAGGGTAGGAAATCTCTCGGATAGAGGTTTAAAAGTATGTAATAGCGCATGAACTTGCTCATCTAGTTGTGAGGAGTCACAGCGATAAATTCTGGGATATTGTAAAGAATCTATATCCTGAATACGAGGAGGGGAAACGAGAAGTAGAAGAACTTTTGAGAAGTTATCAAGATCAAGAAATTTGAAGTGGAAGAGAATTGGAGTCAACTCTTTATGGAGATATCAAAAACTAAACTACACAACACAAAATGGAGAACTGGTAAAAAATGGTTGAGAATGTAAAAGTAGTAAATATTTTGTTGATGTGTTGCAAAAAACCTTGTTAATCCAATAATTCAAGTAATTTTTTGCCTTTCTCGGTGATAAAGAATATTTTACGGCGCTGAGAGAATTTATGAGATACAAATCCACTTTCTTCAAGTTCAGAGAGATGAGCATAAATGGAGGAAATTGTAATGTTGAGCTTTTTAGCGAGAGCATATCCATGAAGAGGTTCTTTTGAGAGTTCTTGGAGAATGGAGAGCTTAGTTTTGCTAATTATTGACATCAAAAATTATGGATATTATATTTCGTAAAAACTATATAACATAAAAATTAGATATATCAGGATAATTAGATATATAAGGGGAGGTTAAATGGGCAAGAAACTAAAAATTTTAATTGGAGTTATTGGGGCTTTCCTAATTTTAGTTATTTTAGCAGGTATTAGCAGTGAAACTCCTAGGGACTCTAAAGGGGGCGAAATTACAGCAACAACTGAAACTCCTATAACTTATGAATATCATGGAACAGCTGTCGATCTTGTGAAGAAAGGTTTATCTAAAACACCAAAAGATTACAAGCTCAGATTTAACGAAAATGAGACTTTTGATGAGTTCTTAAAAATGCTTGGATTCGAGCAAATAATATTTGGAGTTCAAGAAATTGAGAGACCAAGTGGAATAGTTGAGATTTCTTCTGGAGAAGGGTTAATCTTAGGGGAAGCGGTTCATCTCATAGTAATTAAATTCAATACTACTGATAGTGCTACAGCGTTCTATAGCCAACTTAAAGGATACTTGATAATTTAATAAGTGAATACGAAGAAACTAGAGATTGCGAAAGGTTAGATCTAGACATAAAATCCGATCATATCAGTTACTCAAGAGATATTTCCAGTATTGGTGGTGCATATAGGACTGTTGGTGTAATTGGAAACGTTGTTTATTTGATAAAACATAATGGATACTATCCTTTGGATGAAAATATTGACGAAGCAGTGGCGAATGGTGTTATTGAAGGAGTAACTTTGAGTGGATAGAGATAAGAAAGTGAGTTAGAACCGTTGAAATGATAGAGTATTAGGATTTTCTTTTTTCTTCTATTTTTCAGATAAGAGTTGGAGAGAAGATTTTATTTGCTGTAAACACTAAGTGAATACTATGAAATATGTTGGAAGGACAAAGGTGGGAAGGGCAAAAACTAACCCAAGTACCGTTTTAGCCATTGTAAGATTGCCGGTTGAACTAAAAGACTATGCTGGAAAGTGGGCGCATATTTGGAGAGTTGATGAGGACACGGTTGTGATACGGTTTAGTGATGGTAAAGAAGTTGATTATATGCCAGGTGTTCACTTTGGTGCATACTATGCAGTAAGTAATGATATTGAAGAAAGACTCAGAAGGCTTGAAATGACCGTCGAGGAATTAAAGGGAGTTATAATAGGAAAGAAAAACGATATCAGCAGTGAAAATAACGAAATAGGATGCGGCTGCCGGGATTTGAACCCGGGCCAGAGGCTTGGGAAGCCCCCGTCCTGCCACTAGACTACAGCCGCATCACTCTATTTTCACTTTTTTGAACTTGAACTCTTCAACCTTTTCAATTATGACATCGAGCACTCCATTCTTATAGGAAGCTCTCACACTATCTTCTTTAACCGGTGCGGGAAGTTCAATTGATTTCACGAGCTCTTCTGCGATAAATATTTCCAGAATTCTATCCCCTCTTATTCTTACTTCTATATCTTCCTTTTCCGCTTCGTTTATCTCCATGCTAACGAATATCTGATCTTCATCCTCAAAAACTTGAAACATAAGATCTTCGTCTTCAAAATCCTCTTCAAAATCTTCGATCATATCAAAATGTCTGATCTCTGGACCATTTGGACCGATTTTTATGTAGAACGCAGCAGGCAATCCACTTTCTAATCTTTCTACAACTTCTCTGAATTCCTCTCCATTTACAACTCTCTCCAACTCAGGAAACATTGTAAAAACTTTATTCATGAATTCTTGCATCCATTTTTCAAAGGAATCATCTTGGTTCATTTCGCATACCTTTTTGCTTGCCAACTCTTATTAAGCTTATTATTTCTGCACAACATTTTTAATTTCCTTCGGAAGAAAAATTACTATGATTCGAAATTTTCAGGAACTCGTGGAGAATGGAGATGAAAGAGCGAGAGAAATATGCTTAAAGGTTGCTACTGCTGGAATAGAGAGAGTTCTACCAGAGAAAATCATAAAGAGGCATGTGAGGATTGAAGGAAATAGATTAATTGTCAGAACTTCTTCTTATGATCTCAGGAACTTCAGGAGAATATTTGTTGTCGGAGGTGGAAAAGCATCTTCAACCATGGCATCAGTTCTTTACGAGATTCTCGGAGATAAAATAGAGAGGGGCGTAATCGTCGATACCACGGTTCGGGAGATTCCGAAGGTCGAGTGTGTTAGGGGAACACACCCCATTCCTGGGGAGGGTGGTATGGAAGGCGCAAAAAAGATCATCGAGCTTTTGAAAGAGGCGGATGAAGACGATCTCGTCATTTGTCTCATCTCTGGAGGAGGTTCAGCTCTTCTTCCGCTTCCCGTTCCACCAATAACTCTTGAGGAAAAGAAAAAAGTTACTGATCTTCTTCTTAGATGCGGAGCTACCATCAACGAAATTAATGCGGTCAGAAAGCACATATCTCTGATAAAAGGAGGTCAACTCGCAAGAGCAGCATATCCCGCTACAGTTATAACCCTTCTCATTTCTGACGTCATAGGAGATCCTCTCGATGTTATAGCTTCTGGCCCAACTGCTCCAGATGCTTCAACTTTTGAGGATGCGGTGAACGTCTTAAAGAAGTATGAAATATGGAACGAGGTTCCAAACTCGGTAAGAGAGAGACTTGAAAAGGGGTTGAGAGGCGAGATTCCGGAAACTCCGAAAGAGGGGGATGAAGTCTTCAGAAAAGTGAACAATGTCATTCTCTCGAATAATCTCGAAGCCCTTATTGGAGCTGCTGAAAAGGCAAAAGAGCTCGGAATGAATGTTCTAGTTCTCTCTTCGATGATAGAGGGAGAGAGCAGAGAAGTAGGAATAGCTCATGCTGGAATTCTAAGAGAAGTTGTGAAAAGTGGAATTCCGCTGAAAAGGCCTGCAGTCATCATCTCTGGTGGAGAGACAACCGTTACGGTAAAAGGAAGTGGAAAGGGCGGAAGAGCAATGGAATTCGTTTTAGGAGCTATTGAAAAGATGAGAGGAGTGGATAACATTGCGGTTCTTTGCATGGGAACTGACGGAATTGACGGTCCAACAGATGCAGCAGGAGCTATTGCAGATGGGAAGAGCTACGAGAGAGCAGAGAAGATGGGTTTGAGCATCGAAGAGTACCTGAAAGAGAACAATTCTTATGAGTTCTTCAGAAAGCTAAATGATTTGATATTCACCGGACCAACTGGAACAAACGTAAGTGACATTAGAGTGATGGTCGCACTGTGATACTAAATCTTTATAAATTTCAGGGATGGAAATTACTCAAACTAATGTTGGAGAGGGTGACCAATAATGGGATGGGTTTACATTAACGGAGAGTTCTATCCAGAGGAGGAAGCGAAAATCTCAGTCTTTGATCATGGATTCTTTTACGGCGATGGAGTTTTTGAAGGTATAAGAGCTTATAACGGAAGAATCTTCAGATTCGATGAGCATATTGACAGACTTTATGATTCCGCGAAGGCAATCCTGCTTGAAATACCGATGACAAAGGATGAAATGAAAAAAGCAATTATCGAGTGTTTGAGAAGGAATGGGTTGAGAGACGCTTATATTCGCCCGATAGTCACTCGTGGCGTTGGAGATCTAGGATTAGATCCGAGGAAGTGCAAAAAACCCACTGTGATCATCATCACAAGAGAATGGGGTAAGATGTATGGAGATCTCTATGAGAGAGGTCTCCATGCAGTCTCAGTTGGAGTCAGAAGAATCTCCCCAGCAGCTCTTGTGGTTAACGTGAAATCTCTGAATTACTTGAATAACATCTTGGGCAAGATAGAAGCGAATGTAAAAGGTGCAGACGAAGCAATCTTTCTCGATGATAACGGATACATCTGCGAGGGTTCTGGAGACAATATTTTCGTTGTAAAGAAAGGAAAAATTTACACACCACCAGCTCTTCTCAGCCTCAGAGGAATAACAAGAGAAGTCGTTTTTGAACTCTGTGAGAGACTTGGATATGATCTAAAAGAGCAGAACATAAGTCTTTTCGATCTTTACACCGCCGATGAAGTTTTCGTAACTGGAACCGCAGCTGAAATAGCTCCAGTAACGAAAATTGATGGGAGAGTCATCGGGAATGGAAAAGTGGGGGCAATAACAAAGAGATTGATGGAGGAGTTCGAAAAACTAACGCAAGAAGAAGGAACACCGATATATGAGGATTAAAAAGTGGAGATTTGTATAAATCTCCACTTACTCAACGAATTTTATTGAAACGTCTTTCATTTTGTTCTTCATTGCAACATTGATTATCAGCGGAGTCATCGCTTCAACCATTCTCGCAGCTGGGAGAGGACCTCCATCAAGAGCTCTGAGTTTACCCATCTGTTCCGTTAATTCCATCACGAGTTTTCTCTCCTCTTTCGGTCCACAGACCACAACGTCATACTCAATATCAAGATCCAGATTCGCAAGTTTGTCGGCCGCAATATTCTGATAAGCTGCAACTACTTTGCAAGTCTCGGGAACAGCTTTCTGCACCATTTCTGCTGCAGAACCCTCTTCTGGGGGGGTGTAGAGGAAATAACCCTTTTTCTTCTCCATTGGAACAACAGGACAGATGATTATCTGATCTTTCAAAACATCCTTAATATGCTCAATTGTTGAAAGCGTATGTTCATAAGGAATCGAAAGTACTATGATCTCTGCCTGAGCAGCAGCTTCTTTGTTCTCCATTCCACTCATTTTAACATCGGTATAACCTCTCTCCTTTAGTATGTTAAGATATCTCTCAACAGCTTGTTTTGCCTTCTCTTCTTTTCTCGATCCTATTATAATTTCATGCCCTGCAATTGCCCATCTTAGGGCTAAACCCTCTCCTATGTCTCCAGTTCCTCCAAGTATTGCGATCTTACAGCTCATTCAATCACCCGAATATCCTTTTTTCCAACCTCTTTATTTTAACTTTACCCAAGATTTCTCAATTATTAATCAATTACAACTTCTCAACTCTTCCATCTTTAGAAAGCAAGACAACTCTACTAATTTCGGATTCATCCGCAATTTTATATCCGCAATTTTCCGCAATTTTGAGTGCAAAAGCTCTCACTTCTTCATGAGTCGGCATAGCCTCTCTTCTGAGTCGCATTCTAGAAAATCCAAGGTGCATATACGCTTTCACCTCAACATAATCCGGAGAAGCCATTTTTACGAGCTCTCCGTATTTCTCCTCCTCACTCATGTTATAGTCTCTCACTGCGGTCACTCTTATCACAGTTCTAGAGGGATGAGTTCTCAAGAGCTTGAGACTCTCTATAATCCTCTTCCATGTGTCACCAACTGGCTGACATACAAATTCATATATTTCCTCATCAGGTGCATCAAGAGAGATGTAAAGTTGAGTGGGTCTAACTCTTCTCAAAACATCAGGATTTGTTCCGTTTGAAACGAGGAAAGTTGTAAATCCTCTTTCATGGAAGAGTTCTATGAGTTCTCGAAGATAAGGATATAGAGTCGGCTCTCCACTTAGAGAGATTGCCACATGTCTTGGTTCGAGAGCCTCTTTAAATCTCTCCTCAGGAGTCCTCTCGTATCCGTGATAACCAGAGATTAATCTTCTGTGTTCTCGGATACATCCTTCAACTATTTCTTCGGGAGCATCAAAAGAAACCTCTCCGGAATCGAAAGGTCTCCAACAGAAAATACATCTCTGATTGCAAAGAAGCGAGGGAGTCATTTGAATGCATCTGTGAGAGGAAATTCCATAAAATTTAGATTTATAACACTCCCCTTCTCCTCTCAATGATTTTTTAGTCCAAAGACAGGTTTTAACAGCTGCGTCCCCTATGAAGTGATATCCCTGCTTCTCCAGAACTTCTTTCATCATCTCATCAAATTTATTAATCGGTTTGGCTTTAAACTATCGAAAGTGAAAGCCAGAAAACTCATATATCTTGCGATAATCCTTTTCGCCCTCTTTCTGAGAGTCATCCTTCTCGACTTCAGACCGATGCATCACGATGAGAGCGTTCAGGGCTGGATCACACTTCACCTCTCCAGTTACATTTACGATCCTGCTTATCATGGACCTTTCTTGTATTACGCAACCTCTCTCATCTTCAAACTCTTTGGAATCTCCGATTTCTCTGCGAGAATCCTTCCTGTGATTTTTGGAGTTCTTCTAATCGTTCTAATTCTTTTTATGCGTCTGAGTGAGAAGAAAAAAATTCTCATAGCTCTCTACATCTCAATCTCTCCTATCTTTCTTTACTACTCAAGGTTTTTCAGAAATGACATCATAATTGCCTTCTGGAGTCTTTTAATCTACATTCTTGCGGAGGAGTACTTAAGGACGAGAAAAAACGTTTATCTCATCTCACTCTTCTCAGTCGCTTCTCTATCTCTCTGCACTAAAGAAAATACCTTCATAACACTTTTTATTTTCATATCCTTCCTTCTCCTGAGATATCCAAGGAAAACTATGAAATGGATCTTAGGAAACTGGAAAAGCGTCATCATCTCATCCATTCCTGCAATTCTCATTTACTTCTTATTCTTCTCTTCCTTTCTCTCCCACCCAGAAAGAGCTATTAGTTCGATTCCAGATGCCATCTCTCATTGGTTCGAAATGCATAAGATACAGAGAATAGGTGGCCCTCCGTATTACTACTTTCCAATCCTCCTCCTATATGAATCTCCCGTCTTACTTTTCAGCTTCATGGGTTGCGTTTACTTCTACAGGAAAGGCAATCAAAAGATGCTCTTTTTCATCTACTGGTATCTCTCCTCTTTCATCATCTATTCGTATCTCGGAGAAAAGGTTCCTTGGCTCTCAATTCACATTCTTCTTCCCGCAGTCTTCATAGCTTTCGAATTTCTGGAAGAGTTCTCACAAAAGAAACTCCTTTTAATACTCTTTCTGCTCCTCACCTCATACACAGTATATTCTTCCATTCTCGTAAACTACATCCATCCCGCCAATCCTAAGGAACCTCTTGTATTTGTTCAAACTTCTGTGGATGTTCCAGAGGTTGTGAATGAGATCAGAGGTCACGAGATAGCTATCATCAGTGATGATTACTGGCCATTCCCATGGTATTTAAGAAATGAAAATGTGAGTTACTGGACGAAAGCTCCATCAAAACTAACTGCGGAATATCTTATAACAAAAGAGGAAATTGAAATTGAAGGATATGTCAAGGTGAGAGACTTCAAATTAAGAGAGTGGTGGATTCCTCAAGTCGAATTGAAAGATCTTCCGTCTTATCTCCTGAAAAGAGAAGGGATGGGAGATCCCGGAGCTTTATGGCTACATCTCTACGCGAGGTTGAACTCATGAGAACTCTCATCATCGGTGCGGGTTTGAGCGGGTTAAGGGTAGCCCTCGATATAGAAGAGGCTTTGGTTCTGGAAAAATCTCAGAGAATAGGTGGCCTTCTTGACATCTATCCCGATTTGGGAATCGAGAAATTTTATCATCATTTCTTCGAGTTCAACACTGAGCTAATTCCTTTACTTAAGAGACTGAAACTCTGGAGATATGTTCGGTGGTATGAAACCAAAACTGGATTTTTGGTAAATGGAAAGATATATCCTTTGAACACACCTATCGAAATTCTGAGGTATCCCCATCTCAGCATTACAGATAAACTCAGATTGGCTCTTTTCGTGAGAGAATGCAGAGAAATGATGAAGAGAAGGGAAATTCTCGAAGAGATGGATGAAATAGACGGAAATGAATGGGTAAAGAAGAAATGTGGAGAACGTTTGTATCAAAATTTCTTTCAACCTCTTATTGAGAGCAAGTTCGGAAAAGATGCAAATAGAATCTCAGCTTCTTGGGTTATTGGAAGAGTCGGGATGAGATCTTCAAGAGGTTTTAGGGGTGAAAGGGTCGGATATCTAAAAGGAGGTTTTGGAAAATTGGTGGAAGCTCTTGCAGAGAAATCCGATGCGGAAATTCTTAAAGGGGTGAGAGTAAAGGAAGTGAATTTTTCTGGAGGATTTAAAGAGGTGAGAACATCCAAAGGTTGTTTTAAGGGAGAACATCTGATAGTGACAGCTCCAGAGCTCGTGAGAAATATAAAGTGGCAGAAAACTTCATGCGCTCTTGTTGCTACAGAAGAACCTGTGTTAGAGGAAATCTACTGGCTTAACGTTCAGGGAATTCCACGGATCGGTGCAGTTATAGCCCACACAAATATGGTATCGCCCGAAGAATATGGGTGCCATTTAACTTATTTCGTATCCTACACTGGGGAACTCGATGAAAGGTTTGTGAGAAAGGTTCTGAGAGATCACTTCCAGATTAGGGACGTGAAATGGATAAGAATAGAAAACGCAAATTACACCGCTCCCGTTTACGAGAGAGGATATTTGAAGAATATTGCTCCGTATGAGGAGAAAGGAATTTATTATGCTGGCTTGTTCTCTGAGTCAAACTATCCAGAGAGAAGCATGGAAGGTTCGATCATAGCAGGAAGGAAAGTAGCAGAAATGTTGGGAAGTGAAAGAAAATGAAGCTCTCGATCATCCTTCCAGCTTACAACGAGGAGAAAAACATTGGAAAGGCAATTGAGGATACTAAAAAGAAGCTTGAGGAATTTGGAATTGATTACGAAATCATCGTTGCTGAAGACGGTAGCGAGGATCGAACCTACGAAATTGCGATGAGCTATTCGCAAAGGGACGAAAGGATAAGAGTCCTTCACTATCCTGAACGTCTTGGAAGAGGAGAAGCTCTAAAAAGAGCTTTTAAAACAGCTAGAGGAGAAATCCTCCTTTACATGGATGTCGATCTTGCAACAGATCTTTCACACATCTCCGATGTTATAAAGCTAATGGAAGAAGGTTACGATATTGTTGTGGGTTCAAGAAAGACATCTCTTGCTAAGAGGTCTCTTCCTAGAAGATTTCTTAGCTGGTGTTACAATTTCTGGGTTAGAATGCTTTTGAAGTCAAAAATAAAAGATCATCAATGTGGATTTAAAGCTTTCAGGAAAGAGAGCACTATTATTCTCCTTGATGAGGTTAAAGATAATGGATGGTTTTGGGATACAGAAATTCTCGTGAGAGCTCAATACAGAGAGTTGAAGATCGCAGAAATTCCGGTGATATGGCGTGAAAAAGGAGATACAAAAGTCAAATTTTTCAGAGACTCTATTGAAATGGGTCTTTCAGCCCTTCTTCTTAAACTCGAGCTCGTGAAGCTCGAGGGGAGATGGGGCGTTGGAAGCGTTCTTATTGCCCTCCTTATTCTTGCTTCGATAACCTTTTTTTCTGGTTTTGAGAACATTTTCAAATCTCTTCTCAGTGTGAGCTTTTTAGCACTCTCAGTTGCCTCTATCATATACTCTCTTTCTTGGGTTTTGAGAGGCATCAGATACTCGGCCATCATAGGGAAGATAGGTTATAAGCTCTCAATTCTAACTTCAATCTCCCTTATCTTTTTATCTCAATCTCTGAACATAGTTCTTCCGGGAAGAATCGGGGATTTATCGAGAGTATACATTCTGAGAAGGGACTCTGAAATACCCGTTCTTTCTGCTCTTTCCTCTCTCCTTTTAGAGAGAGTTTTTGATCTCCTCTCTGTAGCAACTCTTGGACTTCTCTCATTTGTCATCCTCGGAGTTGAACTCTACGAAAAAAGCTCACTCGTATTCCTCATCTCTATACTTTTAACACTTCTTTTCGTTCTGTCAGTTTTTTTAATTCGTTTCTCCACTTCATCCAGAATCTCTTCTTATCTTCAGAAAATATTTGGTGACATGAGAAAATTGTTTGAGTTGAAATCACTAACTCTCTTCACATCGCTCTCCATGCTTCTCTGGATGATCGAAGCGGTTGTAAGCTATGTTATTCTCTCCTCTTTCATACACGCCTCTCTCCTCCTCGTGATTCTCGCAGTCTCGTTTGCTAATTTGACGAAAGTTTTCCCGATCACTCCCGGAGGGATAGGGACATATGAAGCGGCGATGACTGGTGTGTTAACAGCTGGAGGAATTCCAACTGAGATCTCTTTTACGGTCGCTCTTGTAGATCATGCTCTGAAAAATCTCGTTACCTTGATCTTCGGATTCCTCTCACTCCGCACTTTAGATATCAGCTTAGATGTTCTGAAAAGGGGAGTGAGAAATATTGATTCAAAATGAGATCCTCCATCTCTTCATATGGTTTCTAACACTGGAATTTTTTTCAGCTCTCTCTCTTCAGCTCTCTGTGAGACTTGGTTTTTATTCTATTTCGAAACCAATCTCTCTTATTCTCTTCTCTCTCCTCCTATGGTATCTTGGAAGAGTAGAATTTTCGATTTCCATAATTCTGCCCTCTCTCTTTTTAATAACCCTTCTAAATCTTATAGTTTCAAAAGAAATGAAATTCGAAATGAAAAGATTTCTCGAAATCGAACTAATATTTGCAATTTCTTTCCTCTTCTTCTCTTTTTTAAGAGCTCTCTCGCCAGAAATACTCTTTACAGGTGGAGAAAAGTTCATGGAGTTTGCCTTATTGAAGGGTCTTTTGGTCTCAAAGAACTTACCTCTCGAGGATGTTTGGTTCGGTGGTTCTGAGATGAATTACTATTATCTTGGATATCTGATGTTTGCTTCTTTAGTGAAACTCACGGGAACCCCTCCTGAAATTGCCTTTAATCTTGCAAGTGCAACGATTCCTGCGATAACAATTCCCATGGCTTACGAATTCGGAAAAGAGTTTTCTAGAAGGAAATCTGGAGCTCTAACTTTACTCTATCTTCTCTCTTTTGCGGGAACTTTTAAAATATCTTGGAATTACTGGGATTTTTCGAGGGTCATCCCAAACACGATAAATGAATTTCCAGCGTTTTCATTCATTCATGCAGATCTTCATCCTCATATGATCTCGATTCCATTTCAAATACTCACAATTATGCTCATTTACAGAATATACAAAAAGAGGTCATTTGAAGCTTTTCTTTTAGTTCTTCTTTTATTAAATTCCTTCCTCTCTCTAAATACTTGGGAGTTTCCAACTTATTTCCTTCTCACTTTCTTCGTCCTCCTCATATCTAAGGAATTTCGAAAAATTCCTCTCTTATCTCTTCCTATCATCTTTTTCCTCCCGTTCAGAACATCCTTTTTTGATAGATCCATCGGAATTGTTCACGAAACAACACAACTGAACCATTACCTTCTTCTTTACGGCTTGTTTATCGCAATTTTCTATCTCAGGTTTTACAAGAACTTTAGGAAATCAGACTGGTGGTTAATCCCTCTTTTCCTCCTTCTTTTCTTTTCAAACTATCAAGTACCGGCTCTCCTTATACCTCTCTTCGTTGCGATTAGAAGAGAGAAAATGAGTCTCGAGAATCTTTTAGTCCTATTAGGAATATTCCTCTCGATTTTCGTGGAAATTTTGTATGTAAATGATGCTTTTGGAGAGCCATATGAAAGAATGAATACTGTTTTCAAACTAGGATTACAGAATTGGATTCTCTGGAGCGTTCCTGCTGGAAAATTTCTTAGTTCGATTGGAAGAAAAGAGTTGAAACTCCTACTCCCCATGCTCGTACTTTCTTCAGTTTTTCTTCCAGTAGCAATAGCTGATAAGGCTCATCATTTTGAGGAACTCACTCTCGATGGGCTGAAGTACTTGAAGGAATCTCATCCTCGGGATATCGAAGCAATCTCATTTTTGAGCTCAAAAGAAAGAGGAGTCATTCTCGAGCTCTATGGGGATTCTTATACTTATTCCTCTCAGTTTTCAACGCTTACGGGATATCCATCTGTTCTTGGCTGGAGAGGACACGAGATTATGTGGAGAGGTTTCGAACCAGTTGAGGAAAGACAAAAGGACATCATAAGGATGTATCACGGAGATCTCAAGTTAATGAAAAAATACTCTGTAAAGTATCTCGTCGTTAGTGATAGAGAGAGGGCTCTCTTCGGAGACATTCAATTCAATTTACCCGTCATTTACGAGAATTCGGAAGTGAAAATTTACGAGGTCGTTTAAATCATTTTTATTTAGAGATCACAATCTCTTCTGAGGGACGAGTACAGAAGTCTCATGTAAAAAAACAACAAAATATGTAATTTTAATGAAGTTTGGATACATCAAATTTGAAAATAAGTGGAAACAAGTAACAAATATCAATATAAATCTCTCAGAGGAGAAAAGAAGGCAAAAGAAAAAGAAAGAAATTTAGAAGGGCCGAGAGGGCCCTTCCTGTCTGGGGGTCTGGGTTGATGTAGGACTCTATCTTTTTTTCTTTCACATCCATTATATAACATTTTCTTTTCTTTTCGATGATACAGAGTTGCATTTATAGTTCATTTCATTGAAAGAATTTGAGTAATAGGAATAGAGGAAGTAAAGCAAAAACTAAAAATATGGTGAGAAAATCTAAATTCATCACAAAATTCAAGGAGGTTGGATAAAGATGCCAGCTGTTGTGGATACTTCAAAATGTAAGGGATGTGGAGAATGTGTGGAAGCATGTCCGGTTGGAGCAATAACTATTGAGAATGAGAAGGCAGTGATAGATGAAGATGCCTGTGTTGAGTGTGGAAGCTGTGTTGATGCATGCCCAGAAGGGGCAATAACTCTCTGAGAACATGAGATATAGAGTTGGAATTCTCGGGTCTACTGGAGCTGTGGGTCAGCGCTTTATACAACTACTTTCCTCTCACCCTTGGTTCGAGATTACAGCAATCTCGGCTTCAGAAAGAAACGTGGGTAAAAAATACAGTGAAGGTGCAGTCTGGAGACTTGAAACACCCATTCCCGAGGAAGTTACGGATTTAGAACTCGTAGCTCCGGATCCAAAGAAGATGGACTGCGATATAGTTTTCTCGGCTCTTCCGAGTGATGAAGCCAAGAAAGTGGAACCGTTATTTGCTGAAAGCGGTTTTGTGGTTGCAAGCAATGCTTCAGCATATAGGATGGAGGATGATATTCCTCTCGTCATCCCTGAGGTTAACGCAGATCACCTTGGTCTCATTGATATACAGAGGAAGAAAAGAAAGTGGGACGGCTTCATAGTCACAAATCCGAATTGCTCCACAATAGGCCTCGTGATAACTCTTAAACCACTTATGCAATTCGGATTACATGAGGTCAGAGTTGTAACCATGCAGGCCGTCTCTGGAGCTGGTTACGAGGGAGTTCCGTCAATGGCAATCCTCGATAATATAATCCCATATATTGCGAAAGAAGAGGAGAAGATTGAAACAGAAAGCAAGAAACTTCTTGGAGAATTCGATGGGGAGAAGGTAAAATTTGCCGAAATAGACATTCTAGCTTCGTGCAATAGAGTGCCCGTAATTGATGGACATCTTGAAGCAGTTTTTGCAAGAATGCATGAGAATCCAACTCCAGAAGAGGTGAAAAAGGTTTTCAAAGATTTCAGGAGCATTGATACACCTTCTGCGCCAAAACATCCAATTATTGTGAGAGAAGAAGTTGACAGACCTCAGACAAGATTGGACAGAAATGCAGAAAATGGAATGAGCGTCACTGTAGGGAGAGTCAGGGAGGGAATTCGCTACATATGTCTTTCACATAACACGATCAGAGGGGCTGCAGGTGCTTCAGTTCTTAACGCTGAGCTTATGGTGAAGAAAGGAATTATTTGATATCTTTTTCTTTTTTCTTAATTTCTTCCCAAAAGTCCTCTCTTGCCTTTCCTTCAGCACAGAAGAACTCTCCTTTAAGTCCATCACTTCTATAGACCCAGCATCTATAACATATGCAGTATTCTTTCTGAATTTCCTTCTCGCTTTTTCCAGCTCTGCAGAATGCGGCACCCTCCTTTGGGTAGGAGGGGCATGCTTTGCATATACATATTGGCTTTGCAAATTCTATCCTAAGCTCTTCGAGTTTCATGGACTTTGAAATACTCATTTTTAAACATGATAAATATTTTGGAGAAAGTTTTTAAAAAGTGAAGTCAAGTATCTCATCTGAAGCCCGGTGGTGTAGCGGTCAATCATGCGGGACTCTGGATCCCGCGACGGCGGTTCGAATCCGCCCCGGGCTATTCACTTTTCATGCTCATGCCAAATAATTTTCTCCTCACAGGGAAGCCGGGATGCGGGAAAACCACACTTGTCTCGAAAGTCATCTCTCGACTTAAGGAAAAGGGTCTCAAAGTTGGAGGAATCTTTTGTCCAGAGCTAAGAGAAGGGAAAGTTAGAGTTGGATTTATGATGGTTGATTTGAAGAGTGGAAACTCAAAAATTCTGGCTCACGTAAATGAAAGAGGACCTAAAGTGGGAAAATACAGAGTTAATGTGAGAAATGTGGATGAAATGACTCAAATTGCCATCAGAAGAGCTCTCGAAGAGGATGATATCATCGTTATTGACGAGATAGCTCCGATGGAGATATATAGCGAAGAGTTTAAAAAGGCAGTTGAAAATGCTCTGAACTCAGAAAAACCTCTTTTAGCAGTCATTCATGAAAAATCAAATCTTGATTTTATTGGAAAAATTAAGAGAAGAAAGGACGCCCTCTTATTCTATGTAACTCCCGAAAATAGAGACGAACTTGTAGATAAGCTTACATCACTCATTCTGTCCTCTCTCGGAAATACTTGTTGAGGTAGTAACTTATTGCCTGTTCGAAGAACTCTTTTTTCAACATACCCCTCAGCGTTTCGGTCTCGAAAACTCTCTCTGGAAGTCTCATGTGCTCTTCTTTGAATCCAAGTTCTTTTTTGAGCCTAAGCTTTTCTTTGTATATCTCTTCTCCCTTAGCTTTCAGTTCTTCTTCAGTTATCTCAACTCCTAATGGCTTGAAAGCTCTTGAAACAATATCTGGTGTGTAAATTCCTCTCGAGAAGAAACACACAACTAGACTTGAGAGAATCTGTCTCCAGCTCTCCTCCTTGACTAAGGAATCCACGAGAGTTTCGGGCGTGTAATCTTTCACCTTTTGATCTATACTGTAGCCTGCGGAATCAAGATGACTGTGCCTCAATCCAGTAAGATATCCAAGATGGGCACCATATCCAGTGTGATATCCGGGCATCTCATTTCCACAGAACTGAAGAGCAAATTCCTCTCCACCGTAAATTGAGGACGCCACTCTCACTCCTTGGGCCAGAGCTCTGTAGAAGTCATTGGGTTGCTCTACTATAAAGTCAATCGCCCTCAAATACCCTTCAGCGTAGGAGAACTTCAGAGGAACAATTGTATCCCTCTCAGAGAGAAGACCCCTTTCAAGAGCTTCAGTTGCCCAAGCCAAGGAAACGCCGGTGCTCATGGCATCTAATCCGTATGTTTCAACTTTATGGATAATCTTCAGAAGATCTTCTCTACTCTTTATTCCAATCATCGAGCCAAGAGCGTAGATCAGCTCGTAGTCATATGAAATCATCTTGGTCTTCATGAAATAGGGCTCATCTTCATAGGGCTCTTTAAGAACTGCTATGTGGATACATGCTGTAGGACAATGGTTACACGCAATTCTTCTTCCTAAGTTGAATTCAGCTAGAGATTCTCCACTTATCTCATCAGCATTCTCAAATCTCGAAGTTTTGAGATTCATTGTCGGAAGACCACCTATCTCGTTTAGAGGAAGAACGTTTTCAGCAGTTCCCAAAAGATGATATTTGCTCATAACATCTGAAGAGACCGCTTTGTCGTAGATCTCTTTGTAAATTTCTCTGTATCCTTTTGAGTCCACCGGCTTGTATCTTCTCCTTCCTATAATCACGAGAGCTTTGAGTTGTTTGCTTCCGAAAACCGCACCGAGCCCCAGTCTTCCGAAGTGTCTGTATGTCTCCGTTGTAACGCATGCATATCTCACGAGCCTCTCTCCAGCTCCTCCAATTCTCATTATCGTCCTGAGTCCTCTACCACCCTCTTTTTCTGCAATGATTCTTCCAGTAATCAGCGAATCCGAGATCCCCCAGATAACCCTCCCATCTCTGAAATGCACTTCATCCTCGTTGATAACGACATAGATAGGCTTTTCACTCTTTCCTTTTATCACTATGGCTCCATATCCCGCATTTGCGATACTTGTTGCAGTTCTCCCTCCTGCGTGGCTCTCTCCAAGGTTTCCAGTAAGCGGACTCTTGAACATTGCAACTGTTTTCGAGGCGAAGGGATAAGCTGGAGTGAAAGGACCTGTTGCAAAGACTATAACGTTATCTTCGCTCAGGGGATCTGCATCCTTATCCATTTCCTCTTTTAAAAGCTGAAGAGCAACTCCAGTACCTCCGATCCATTTTTCGAAAAGATCTCTTCTGTCTTCAATCTCATAGCTGTAATTCGAAAGATCGATCTTCAGAACTTTTGATCTCATGACTCAACCTCCTCATAACTTAGGACCCCATGAGGACAGAACTTAACGCAGTATCCGCAATGAACACAAACAGCAATTTTACCATCATCTCTTTCGAAGATTGCACCAATCGTGCACGATTCAATACAATTTCCGCATCCAATACATAAATTCTCTCTATAAATCACTCCTCCACCTTTTCTAGGTTTTAAAGCTCCTGTTGGACAAACTTGAGCGCAGGGAGGGTCTTCACACGCTCTACAAACTATTATTGCTGCTCCTCTTTCAAAACCACTTAAACTCATCGGAAGAATTCCAGAAGAACCAACTCCTATTTCAGGTTTTTTAGCATTTTTTCTTGAGCAGGCATACATGCAGAGCCCACATCCAACACAGCGTTCAATATCTTTAATCACAAGTTTTTTTCTCAAATTTTCCCCCTCCCTCTCTTCTCAGTTCTGAAATTGAAATTTTAATCTTTATTAGTTTTAATTTCATTACTTTAAACTTTTTGTCTCTTAGGTCTCAATCTAAGACTATCAAATCAAAATAAACAAATCATTTTTCCCAAGAAATTATGTTTTACTACTCTTAACACCAATAACTTTTTATAAATAAACTTTCTTAACAAATTCTCCTACTAAACCCGTCAATCAGTTTAGGAGGGAGCCGTATAATGGCTGCAAATAGACCTTATAATTTATTGGAGTGCAGTTTTGTTGAGGTTCAAGAGTGGTTGAAAGAGACAGACGTGGTACTCATACCGATCGGTAGTTGTGAAAAGCATGGTCCACATATACCTCTTGGGACAGATAGCTATGTAACTATGGCTGTGGTAGAGAAAGCCTCTGAGAAGGGTAATGTTCCACATGCGCCATTGATGCCATATGGTTACTCTCCACATCACATGGGAGAGGTTAACGGAGGTTATGGCTCAATAACTCTCCGTGGGGATACATTTAGAAACGTTCTGTACGACATAGGCCGAAGCTTGGTATATCATGGCTTTAACAAACTGATATTTGTGTCTCACCATGGCTCCAACACTAAAGTCATGGACGATGCACTTAGGGCTTTAAGGTATGATACCGGCGCTTTACCAGTATGGTACAAAGTGCCCACAGAACGTGACATAAAGCTGATAAAAGATCTTTTCAAATCTCCACCAGAGGATGCTCCGGGATGGCATTCTGGAGAAGAGGAAACTGCTATCTTAATGTACTACAAGCCTGAGCTTGTGAAGATGGAAAGAGCTCAACCCAGAAGCATCCATGCACCCAAGTGGCTGGGAGAGAAATTCATCAAAACAGATGGTACACCGACAATAGAGTTCATGGGAAGTGAAAACATATGGATACCGCTTGAACATCATGAGTACAGCGATAATGCTACTATTGGAGATCCATTCACAGGAACTCCTGAGGGCGGTAAGGCAATGGTGGAGAGAATATCGGATCACCTAGCAGCATTTGCAGAAGAACTCAAAAAGGTTGATGTAATCGCTCGTGTGAGAGACTTTCCAGAGAGAGCATTCAAAGTATAAAGCTTTAACTATGACGAGAGGTATAGTAATCATATTGGCAACCTTAGACACTAAGGGCGATGAAGCCCTTTTTTTAAAAAATAAATTTTTTTCCCTTGGTATGGAGGCTATAATGGTTGATTTGGGTATCTATAGTGATCCTACAGTGGAGCCTGATGTTACCAGAGAAGAGCTTTTGGGATACCTATCCATTGATCCCTCTGATTTTGCCAAAAAAGTAAGAACTGGTGAAATCAGACGTGATGAGGCCATCAAAACTATGGGGCTGGGGGCTGGAAAGTTTCTTTTGAAGACTCTTGATAGGTTGGGGGGAGTTATAGGAATAGGCGGAAATCAGGGCACAGCAGCGGCTTCAATAGCAATGCGACATCTTCCAATAGGCATTCCGAAAGTGATAGTTTCCACGGTAGCTTCAGGAAACATAAGACCATTTATTGGGTATAAGGATATAATGATGATGTTTTCCGTCGCCGATTTGGAATTTGGTCCAAATACGATCTCTAAGCTCATTTTATCTAATGCTGCCAGCGCTCTTGCTGGAATGATAAGAGCTCGTGAGATGAAATTGAGTGAAGATGCTGAGAAAAAAAGGGTGGCAATCTCAACGTTGGGATCCACAGGAAGCCTAACCAGAAAGTGTGTAAATAAATTGAAAGAGCTGGGGTATGAACCTATTGTTTTCCACGCTTCGGGCGCTGGAGGCTCAGCCATGGAGGAACTAATAGAGACTGGCTTTTTTATTGGAGTTCTTGATCTGAATCTTCATGAGCTGGTTGGAGAAGTCTTCGCCGATGATATTTACAGTCCTATGAAACCAAGAGTTGAAAATGCGGTTGAGATGGGTTTACCTTTGGTTGTTGTTCCTGGGAGCATCAACTATCTGGTTTTCGGACCCCCAGAGTCAATACCTTCGGTTTACAGAGGGAGAAAAACACACTATCACAATCCCTACAATACCAATGTGAGATTATCTAGGGAAGAGCTTCTTGAAATGGCTGAGATACTGGCCTCAAAATTAAATAGGAGTATCGGGAATGTGGCACTGGTTTTACCACATAGGGGCTTCTCCGTTCTCGACACCTCTGGAGGTCCCCTCTATCAGCCAGAGGACGATAAACTCTTCTTGAAAACTCTTAAAGAAAAAATAAGCTCCAGAGTCATATTGCTTGAAGTGGATGATAATATAAATGGAGATAAGACTGCAGAAGCAGTAATAAAATGTTTCAATGAGATTACAGAAAAAATAGGGAGTTACTGATCAAGATATTCTCATATTAAAGCATTTTTACAGAAACTTTTTATGGAAAGTGATGTGCAATAGTTTGGGGGGATGTTTTTTGGAAGGAAAAATGAAGGCTCTTGTTATACACGAACCTAATCGTATGAGTCTTGAGGAACTCGAGATTCCACAAATAAGAGATGATGAAGTGCTAGTGAAAATGGAGGCAGTAGGCATATGCGGGACTGATATTGAAATCAGACACGGTCAGTATCCAGATTACATAGCGTATCCCCTTATTCCGGGACATGAGAATGCAGGGACAATCGTTGAAGTAGGGAAAAATGTTCTTGGATTTAGCGTTGGTGAGAGAGTTGCAGTAGAGCCTCACGCTGGTTGCGGTCAATGTACAAATTGTAAAGTTGGATATTACTCCTACTGTCTAAATTATGGAAAGCCTGGGCATAGAACTCTTGGATTTACAGTTAACGGTGGATTTGCTGAGTATATGGCTGCTCCAGCAAGAAATCTTCACAGATTACCGGAAAATTTAAGTTTCGAGGAAGGCGCGGTTGCCGTTTCTGTTGGCACTGCTATGTTTGGCGTTATGGAGATTGGAATTGAAGCAGGAGAAACCGTTGCGGTGATTGGTCCGGGAACAATTGGACTGACGTCTCTCATGGTTGCAAAGGCTATGGGTGCTGGGAAGGTTATTCTGATTGGAACAAGAGAATCGAGGTTGAAGGTTGGAGAAGAACTTGGAGCTGACTTAACTGTGAATCTGAGAGAAGGAGAAGATCCCGTGAAAGTTGCCATGGAGATCACAAAAAACGTTGGTGTTGACTTGGTAATCAATACAGTACCATCTCCAGATTCAGTGAGTCAGGGCATCAAGATGCTCCGTAGGGGCGGTCGCTTCTTAATGCTCGGAATGAGCTGGGAACCCACACCAATAGTCTTCGGCGAAGTGAGTGTTAAGGGAATCACCATAAAAGGTACGAGAGGAGAGGCAAGAAATGCACTGAAATACGTGCTTGGATTGGCAGAGGCAGGAAAGCTTAACCTAAAGAGGCTTGTGACACATAGATACAAGCTGGAGAATGTGATTCAGGCTTTTGATAATTTTGAAAACAGGGTGGGCGATCCGATAAAAGTGGTAATAAATCCATGAAACTCTCTAAAAAAGGGATTATTATGCAGATAAAGGATATTAAAGCAGTACCACTAAGTGTGAAGTTGAAAATTCCGTATCAGAGTGCAAAGAAAGCTGAGGTTGTATCACAGACAAATCTGAATACAGTAGTAATTGAAGTAATCTGTGATGATGGAACAAAAGGATATGGGGAGGCTGCATTTCCGCTAAAAATACCTGAAACTCCCGAGATGGTTGCCAAGCTCTTTGAGTCCAGAGTAAGATCGATGTTGGTAAATGAGAATCCATTTAACATTGAGTATATTCTTCGAAAAGTTTCAAAGAGCTTGAAGCTACGCAATTTTGTTCTTGCTGCGATTGACTTAGCACTTCATGATATTGTTGGAAAAACACTTGGCGTTCCTGTGTATGAGTTATTGGGAGGGATAATACCAGGAAAACGTGCAATCCCGTCCTCACTTATCCCTCTTGTATCCCCGGAGGAGGCTGGAAGAATAGCCGAAGAATACCTAAGAAATGGAGTTACAGTGTTGAAGATGAAAGTTGGAGATGATCCAACCATGGATGTTGAGAGAGTAAGAGCCATAAGAGAAGCAGTAGGCGATAAAATATTGCTCAATATTGATGTCGGAGAAAGCTGGGTTAATGCAAAGAAGTCAAAGAAAATAATCAGAAAACTTGAGAAAGTTGGGGTAGATTTCATAGAGCAACCAGTTTTAGCTAATGATATTGAAGGTCTAAAGGAAGTTACGAGGAGTACTGAAATAACAATAGTTGCGGATGAGAGTGTGAAACCAGAGTTTCTGATGAAAATAGTGAACGAGAGAGCAGCAGACATGCTCGCACTAAAGATCACGGGATTAGGAGGAATAAGAGCAGTTCAAAGATATTCTGTTGTAGCGGAGGAAGGGGGTCTTGAATGCAATATCGGTACTTACATTGCTCAGACATGTATACTCGATGCAGCAAGCCTGCATATCTTCTCCTCAACACCCGTGATTACAGTTAGTGAACTTGGACGCTCAGTAATTTTCCTGGAGAATAGTCCAATTGAGGGTCTGAAAATAGAAAATGGGGAACTAAAATTGTCTGGTAAGCCAGGTCTTGGAGTCTCAGTAGACCTCTGAATAACTCTCTTATTTTTCTTTTTGCAATCCCGAGATAATTTCGTAAAATGCAGCAATTAACGCTGTATCTTCAATTGTCTCAGCAAGGTTTAAAGCCTCTCTGAGATCTTTTTCCGCTATCACAACACCGTGATTTCGAAGGAGAATTACGTTAGTCTTCTGGTCTCTGTAAGCATTTATAACCATTTCTGCTAGTTTTTCACTTCCGGCAGGAGCAAAATCCACAACTGGTGTGGAGCATACTCGCGCTTCAGCTTGAACCGCTACTAATGGTATAGGTCTCCCGAGAACAGCGTAGAGAGTTGCAAAAGGAGAGTGCACATGAAGAACCGCACCAACATCCGCTCTAACCCGATAAATACCCAAGTGAAATCTGAACTCTTTTGAGGGTTTTTTGCTCCCTTCCACGACATTTCCATCAAGATCCATCGTGACTATGTCATCTTCAGTCATATCCCTAAAAGGCACTCCTGATGCTTTAATCATCACGAGATCAGTATCGGGCATCTTCATGCTGATATTTCCGCTAGAACCCGGAACCAATCCTCTTGCGTATGCTTTTCTGGCAACCTCAACAATCTCCTTTTTATACTCTTCGTAGCTCATACAAAACACCAGAATGAATTGCATAATTCTCTTTCTTATTATATTTTTCCACACTTCAAAAATCAAGTGATAATAAAATTGAAGGTGATTAATAATTTAACCGAATGGGCGATATATTTTAATATCACTTATGCTCCCAACTTTATTGGTTTGAATCCCAACTGAGATGTGTATTTAAGAACGGAGGGGTGAAGAAAAATGAATAAAAAGAATACATTGGTTGTTGCCGGCTCTCTTCTGCTGGTCTTTGCCATTGTCTTTTCTGGATGCGTTGAACAACAGCAGCCTGCTGCTCCGAGTGCACCCTCAGTGACGAATGTTAAGTTTCTTGGTGGACTCTCTGGAGGCGGTGGATATCAATATGGATTGGCTCTAATAAAGATTATGGAAACAGCAATGCCTGGTGTAACCTTCACTCTTGAAGCCACACAGGGATTTGTTGACAACGCAAAGAAACTTCACTCTGGGTATGGAGATATGGGAGTCGTGTCTTCAATCCATGCACTGAAAATGTTGAACGGAGAAGCACCCTTTGATTCTCCAGGCAAGAAGGTTTATTCTGTGCTCCCGCTTCTTCCGCCAACTTACTTCCATGTGCTGGTTCCGGCAGATTCTCAGATAAATTCTCTTTCTGATCTTCAGGGGAAGAGAGTTAGTGTCCTCACAAGAGGCTCTCTAACCGAAACACTCGCCATGAGTATTTTCGAGGCTCTTGGAATTGAAGTTCAGCCTGTATACCTAACTCATACTGATGCCGCAGTTGCTCTTTCTAAGGGAGAAATAGATGCTGCTGCCACTACAACATTTGCGGCACAGTACAAGGATCTTGCTCTTTCAAAACAACTTAAAGTGCTCTCTCTAACTGATGAAGAAGCACAGAAAATAAAAGATGCATTGCCCTATGTTAGCATTACAGAGTATGATTTCGGTCAGCAGTATGAGGGAACAAGTACTGCTAAAGTCCCGGTGGTCTGGACTCTGGTTGTTGCGAGAGAGGACCTTCCAGAGGATTTCGTATATCAGTTTGTCAAAGCAATTTATGAGAATAAAGACGAATTAGCATCGTCTTATGCCCCTGCAAAGGATCTCGAGCCAGAGCTTGTGCTAAATGCACCGATACCTGTGCATCCTGGGGTTGTGAAGTATTATCAGGAGATTGGAGTTAGCATTCCCGAGAAGTTGATACCAGCATAAAGTTGACCACTATGGCCTAGGAGTCAGTGCATGAAGATTGAAGATTCGATTGAGAATGTTTCAAAGGCCGTAGCCCTTGGCTACGGTCTAATATTTTTATACAGTTTCCTCACGTACCCCTTCGATGCTTTTCTTCAGAATAGTCTTTTTCTTCAGGTGGTTATGTTACTTGCATTCCTTAACTTCATAAAAGAGCGTGAGAGCAGAATCGGTAGAATCATACTCTTGATCATATTAATTGCCATTTTTGTGCCAATTCTTTACATTTCTCTTAATTATGTGGACATTGCTTACAGAGCGGGAATAGCTGAGCCAATGGAACTTGTGTTCGGCATATTATTACTCAGCTCAATTGTCATTCTTACATGGAAGATGATTGGGAAACCTCTGGCAATAATGGCAATTGTTTTTCTGCTATACGCATTCTTCGGAAGTTATCTTCCTGGCATGTGGAATCCCGGAAAGTATCCATTTGATATGTTGGTAGGCTATCTCTATATGACCAGAGAAGGTCTTTGGAGTCTTCCCATGAGTATTGCGGCAACTTATGTGATTGCCTTTAATATAATGGGTTCAATATTTGGAAAAATTAAGGTTACAAAGCTGATTACAGACGGTCTCTCTTCTCTCACTAGAGTTAAGGGAGGTCCCGGAATAGTAGCAGTAGTCAGCAACATGTTTTTAGGTATGGTTTCTGGAAGCGCTCCTGAAAATGCCGCTCTTACAGGGAGTGCCTTGATGCCCTCTCTCAGAAGATATGGCTTCACTCCGGAGAAATCCGCTGCAATTATTGCCACAGCGGCTGCAGGAGCACTTGTAATGCCTCCTGTGATGGGAGCAGCCGCTTTCATCATGGCTGACCTTCTCGGAATTCCATATCGGGATATTGTTATCTCGGCATTTATTCCAGCTTTTCTTTATTTCCTTGCTCTCCTTCTTTTTGTATATCTCGACTCTTCAGCACGGATAGCTAGATCAGGAAATTATGTCAATCAACTTGAGGTGGTATCTGCAAGAGAGGCATTCAAGAAATACGGACATACTGCAATTCCCTTGGTTGTTCTCACTATTGCAATAATCTCCGGATATGCTCCAGTTAGAGCGGCCGCTTATTCAATTCTTGTAGCTATTATAGTTTCCCTGATGAGAAAAGAGACAAGATTAACCCCTTCTGGATTTGTGGATGGGGTTTATGAGGCGATGAATCGCGTGGTGAAAATGGGGATTGCAATTGCTGCAGCTAGTATAATCTATGGAGTCATCATGATGACTGGGCTTGGGGTGAAGATGTCTCTGCTAATAGAAGCCATGGCAGGAGGAAATCTATTCATAATACTTGTTATTATCATGATGTCCAGCATCATTCTCGGAATGGGTCTTCCTGCAACAGTTGCCTACCTCATAGTAGCTATTACAATTGCATCTGCAGTAGTTAAACTCGGAATTGAACCAATTGCTGCACATTTATTCATCTTCTACTTTGCTACATTCTCTACAATCACGCCTCCAGTGGCACTTGCGCTTTATGTTTCTTCTGCCATTGCAGGCTCGGACATTACTAAGAGTGGTATAAACGCAATTAAGATGGCATTCCCTGCGTTTGTCGTGCCCTACGTCTTTGTTTATTATCCGGTGCTCTTGATGAAAGGCTCGCTCGCTGGTCTCCCAACCATTCTGTTGTTCACTTTAGTTGGAGTCATCAGCATCACCATCGCCTTTACAGGCTATTTCAAGAAATTGCTATCACTACCAGAGCGTGCAGTTTATGTGATCGCTGGATTGATGCTTCTCCACCCCTCAACCCTTACAGGAGTAATGGGTCTAGCAATTTTGAGCTCTATGTTGGCTTTCGATTATTTCATGGCTAGAAAAAGTGCTGGAAAAAGGGATATAATAAAATAAAAATAATTTTATACAATCTCCAATTACTTTTTTAACTCTCCAAATTTATAAGGGAAGTTGATGAAAATCGTTTATACAATCGGCCATTCAAACAGAGATTTTCAAAACTTCTTTAAGCTTCTCAAAAAGAGGAGCATTGATGCTCTAATAGATATAAGAAGATTTCCATCCTCTAAATTTTCTCAATTTTCAGGAGAGAATCTAAAATACCTTCTTAAAGAAAGAGGGATAGAGTATTTTTGGATTCCAGAACTCGGAGGATACAAAAAGAGAATACTAAAGGAATCACCAAACATAGCAATAAGAACTGAGGGATTCAGGAATTATGCTGATTACATGCTCACAGAGCACTTTGAGAAAGATTTTGATAGACTTAGAAAAATTATCAACGATAAGACTTCTGCTCTCATGTGCGCTGAGAAGTTTTTCTGGAGATGTCACCGAAAACTCCTTTCCGATTTCCTTGTTATCAGAGGATACAAAGTTCTTCATATCATTGATGAAGAAAAAATTGTGGAGCACAAGCTCAGTAGAGAAGCAAGAGTTGATAAAGGAAAACTTATCTATGATCTCTCCCTTATTAAACTGAAGCAATCTCAAAATAAACTCGATATGTGTCGTTTGAGGCATACGCATAGTACTCCAATTTTACAGTAATCTCCTTTTCATCATTTTTGGAGACAGTGAAGACACCTTCATCAAGACTACTTGAACCATGAATAATCTTAACTCTTCCAATAGCTATATCCCCACTGCTAAGTATATTATCTCCATCTTCATTATGGTAGAAACTTATATACCATTTCCACTTCTTTCAACAAGAAACTTAATGTCATTAAGGGTCACGCTGAGGTTCACAATTTTACCTTTAAAACTGAAGTCTCCCTCATTTCTGATTGTAAACACAGCTAAGTCATCAAATCCGTCATCATCCGAATCTTCAAAGGAGAGAAAGAGTGAAGTTTGAAAATCATTGCCATTTATTTTGATCAGAGAGCCCTCAGTTTCTGTAATTCCCTCAAACTGGGAGAATGAATCAACGATTGGAGAGAGACTGAGAGCTGAGACGAAGAGTAAAATGATAGCCAGAAGGATAGAAACTGAAGTTAACGTGAGCCTCATATTCTGGAAATAAAATTTAACCAGATTTATTTAAAATTTTCCAAAATTTATAAATGAAGTTCACAGATGATAGCATTCTTTGCAATCATCTCTCCTCTCTATTTTCATCCTCTCAAAGCTTGAATCCAATCCGTCCCAAATGAGAAGAACTCCTTTTAAAACTTCTCCAACTCCTGTAATGAGTTTTATTACTTCATTAGCCTCCATAACTCCAATAATCCCGGGAGCAGTTCCTATAACAGGAAATTTACTTATGGGTGGAGCTTTTGGATATATACATCTCAGACATGGAGTCTCTCCAGGAATGATTGTTGTAATTCTTCCTTCAAATCCGTAAACAGCTCCGTGAACAAGTGGCACTCTCTTCTCAATAGCAACTTTATTCAGAAGATATCTTGTCTCGAAATTGTCCATTGCATCAACTATGATTTCAGAGTCTCCAACAAGCTCGAAGATGTTATCCTCATTTATTTCTTCATAAAGAGCTTCAATCTTTACATCAGGATTCATTTCTTTGAGTTTTTCTTCAGCTGACTCACTTTTCATTCTTCCAATATCTTCTTCCCAGTGGAGAATCTGTCTGTTCAAATTGCTCCTCTCAACTATATCACAGTCGACAATTCTTATGCTTCCAATTCCAGCAAGGGTGAGATAAATAGAAATTGGAGAACCTAGACCTCCAAGACCTGCAACAAAAATTTTTGCTTTTTTTAGCTTTTTTTGGCCTCTCTCTCCAAAAATCATGATTTGTCGATCATATCTCTCTCTTTCTCTCACGCTCAACTCATCTCTCATAATCTCGAATCCTCCACAGGAAACCTTTAAGTGTTCTCCCAGCAAATAAATTCTTGGTGATAAATCATGAAATTTGTGATTCTCTCCCGCCTCACTGATGAGGGTGCGGAGACTCTTAAGAAAAATCCAGAGAGAATAAAAGAAGTGAATCAAGAACTCGAGTCAATGGGTGTTAAAATTCTCGAGCAATATGCAGTTTTTGGAGAGTATGATTTCGTGAATATCGTCGAAGCGGAAGATAACATAGTGGTTATGAAGGCGATGGTCGAGCTTGCGAGTAGAGGAACGATTAGAACTGTTACAATGCCTGCCATAACCGTTGATGAACTCATCGAGAAACTGAAATAAACACCCTCATTATTTTTTTCCTTGAATAGTTTTATCTCAACGAGAGAAGATTGAGACTCAAACCAGTTTAAGAATATTTTTAGAATTCACCCCTTCTTATTCATTCCGTCTATCTTTTTATGAAATTAATGTTACCAAAAAGAATATAAATATCAAGAGGTAAGAAGAAACTTCGAGATATTCGAGGTGAGAAGATGCACATACCAGACAGCTATTTAGATATTTCTGTTGCAATCGTCTTTATACTTCTCTCTCTGAGTGTATTGACTCTCTCTCTCCATCGTCTCAAGAAAGAAAAGCTCTCTTCATTATTTGGAATAGTTGCAGCAGCTATTTTTGCAGCTCAAATGCTGAACTGGCCAATTCCTGGTGGAACTTCCGCTCACTTTGTCGGTGGAGCTCTTGCTGGAATACTTCTTGGTCCTTATGCTGGATGTCTTGCCATGACTGTTGTTTTAACCATTCAGGCTCTCGTCTTCGGAGATGGAGGTCTCATAGCATGGGGAGCAAATGTATGGAATATGGCAATAGTGGGCGTCTTCTCTGGCTATTACACCTATAAAGCTCTTGAAAAATTCGGAAAAACTTTTGCATCCTTTATCGCAGGATGGCTTGGAATAACTCTTGCAGCATTATTTGCTGGTTTTGAGGTTGGAATTTCAGCCTCCTTTAAATATGGGTTGCAGATAACTCTTCCGGTCATGGGGATTTGGCATGGAATTCTTGGAATCGTGGAAGGAGCTATTACCGCAGGAGTTGTGAGTTATATATCCTCAAGAAGACCCGAAATACTGGAGAACAGAGCCCCTGCAGGAAAAATTGCAGTCCTTGGAATCCTCGTTATGGTCATCCTCTCTCCTCTCTTTGCCTATACAGCAGAACTCGTGAATTATTCAGAGCCTCTCGAAAATGCTGCTGAATTGCTTGGATTACCAGATTATTCAGTTTATTCCGGATTACTACCGGATTACACAGTTCCGGGGCTCGATCCATATTTCGGGACTTTAATTACCGGAGCTATAGGAACGCTTGTGGTTCTCGCTCTTGCCTATGGTATGGTGAAATATGCACGTAATTCTTGAAAAGTCACTTAAAGAAGCTTCCAAGTATTTTCAAAACTTTTTCATTCATGAATACTCTGAAAAAGGAGCCCTTCACGCAGTAGATGCGAGAATAAAGATTTTTACCACTTTAGTTTTAATATTCCTCTCTATCTCTACATTTGAGCCACAAAAAATTATCTTCATAATTCTCACACTTACTGCTCTCGCAAAACTCTCAAAAATATCTCTGAAAAAAATTATTACCCGTATTTGGCTTTTTTCATCTTTCTCGTTCACAATTACCCTCCCTCTGTTCTTCCAAGATCCACTTTATCCATTTCTTTTCACACTCAGGGTCATCGCCTCTCTCACAGCCATTCAGCTGTTGATAATGAGTACGAGTTTCAGCGAGATTTGCTCAGCATTGCGATCTCTTCATGCTCCAAAAATTTTCGTCTCTGCTCTTTGGATTGCCTATCGGTACATCCTTCTAATGTTCCAAGAATTAATCTCGATTTTCATGGCAAGAGAAAGCAGAAGAGTAGCAAAAGGAAGCCACCTCGATTTATGGAGAAAAGGCGGAGAATCAATAGGATTATTCTTTATCAGAAGTTTTGAGAAAGCGGAGAGAGTACAGCTGGCAATGCTTGCAAGAGGTGATGAAATAGCATATTATCGTGGGAGATTGAGAAAAGTTGATTTTATTTATCTCCTTCTCCTCACTTTTGTCGTAGTGTGGTGGGTGGTGATTTGAAGGTAATAAAGACAGAAAGAGTATCTTACTGGTATCCTGATGGAAGTATAGGAATAGATGATGTCTCCCTCGAAATTAAACGTGGAGAGAGAGTTGGAATTATCGGAGCAAATGGTAGCGGAAAGTCAACACTTTTGTTCCTTCTCGGAGGTCTCCTTCGACCAACAAAGGGGAGAGTTGAAATTTTAGGAATGGAGCCGAATAAGAGGAATATTGAAGTCATAAGGAGGAAGGTCGGGATCGCTTTTCAAAATCCAGATGAATTTCTTTTTAATCCTTCAGTGAGAGATGAACTTGTATATGTGCCACTTCAGTTAAATTGGGACGAAAAGAATTTAGAAAGAGCTGTTAAAAAATATTCCGAGCTATTCTCTCTGGAAAATTTTCTTGATAAGCCACCTTTCCGATTGAGTGGTGGAGAGAAAAAGAAGGTTGAGATTGCAAGCATTCTGATCTATGAACCCGAGGTTCTTCTTCTAGATGAACCAACATCGAGTGTGGACGGAAAATCAAAAAGACTCATTTTGAAGTTGCTAAAAGATTTTGAGGGTACTTTGGTTGTTGCGTCGCATGAGACAGACATTCTTAGAGAGCTCGTAGACAGAATCATCCTTCTAAATCTTGATCACAAAGTTGAAGTTGAAGGTGGAAGAGAGATCTTAGAGGATTTCGAGCTACTTGAAGAGACTGGAGTGCTATGAGAGAACTCCAAAAAATTGATTTTTTGTTGAGATGTGGAAGGAGTAGAGGAAACGCAGTGCATTTAATAAGATTGAAGAAACTACAGTTAAACATGCCAACCCTCGAGTCTCTCCTGAGAGAGGAGAGAGTCTTTTATCCGTCTGAAGAGCTCATTGAAAAATCAAATATCAAAGAATTCATGGAGAAGCGCAGTATAAAGGATGAGGATGAGTTGAGAAAGAAAGCTCTGGAAGATGTCGAGTGGTTCTGGAGTGAAATGGCAAAGGAAGTTGGAATTGAGTGGTTTGAAGAAGCAGAGAAAGTCTTGGAGTGGAATCCTCCTTATGTAAAGTGGTTTATTGGAGCGAAGTATAACATTGTTCACGATGCTCTCGACAAGCAGATGAAGTTGAGGAAAAATAAGGTTGCGTATATCTGGGAAGGGGAGGATGGAGAAGTAAAGAAGATAACCTACGGAGAGCTTTATAGGGAAGTGAACAGACTGGCAAACGCTTTGATAGAACTCGGTATTAAGAAAGGAGATAGAGTCGCAATTTACCTTCCGATGATCCCTGAACTTCCAATATCAATGCTTGCCTGTGCGAAGATAGGGGCAGTTCATATTGATGTCTTTTCGGGTTTCAGTCCCATTGCTTTAAGAGAGAGAATAAACGATGCTGGGGCAAAAGTTTTGATAACAGCTGACGGTTTTTATCGAAGAGGGAGTGTTGTTCGTCTGAAAGAGGATGCTGATAGAGCTCTGGAAGGTGCCCCGAGTGTCGAGAAAGTGATAGTAGCAAAAAGAGTTGAATTTGATGTTCTAATGCAGGAGGAGAGAGATTACTGGTGGGATGAGGCAACAAAAGATCAGCCGAAGGAGTGCGATACGAAAATCATGGACGCAAATGATATGCTCTTCATTCTCTACACTTCTGGAACAACAGGAAAGCCAAAAGGTGTAATGCATGCTCATGGTGGCTATGCTGTTGGAACCGCAGCAACTTTGAAATACGTGATGGATCTAAAAGAAGATGACATTTACTGGTGCACAGCAGACATCGGATGGATTACCGGGCACAGTTATCTCGTTTATGCTCCACTTATCCTCGGTGCAACTTCTGTAATCTATTGTGGAGCTCCAGATTATCCCAAACCGGACAGATGGTGGGAGATCATAGAAAAGTATGGTGTCACGCTCTTCTACACAGCTCCTACAGCTATAAGGATGTTCATGCGTTTTGGCGAGGAGTGGGTTGAAAAACACGATCTGAGTAGTTTGAGATTGCTTGGAAGTGTTGGAGAGCCGATAAATCCGAAGGCTTGGTACTGGTATTACAAGTATGTTGGAAAGGAGCGTTGTCCCATCATGGACACTTGGTGGCAAACTGAGACAGGGCATTTCCTAATAACACCTCTCCCAACCACACCGCTGAAACCTAGCTCAGCAACAAAGCCATTTCCCGGAATCGAGGCAGATGTTTTCGATGACAACGGAAATTCTCTTTATGGTAAGAATGAGGGTGGCTATTTAGTTATAAAGAAACCTTGGCCAGGAATGCTGATAGGTGTGTGGAGAGATCCCGAGAGATACTTCAAGACTTACTGGGAAAAATTCAGAAATGTCTATTTAAGCGGAGATGCTGCAAGAGTTGATGCTGACGGTTATTTCTGGATTCAGGGTAGGTTGGATGATGTTTTGAGCGTTGCAGGACATAGACTAGGCAACAGTGAGATTGAATCAGCGTTGGTGAGCCATCCTGCAGTTAGCGAGGCTGCTGTGGTCGGGAAACCGCATGAGGTTAAAGGTGAGGCAGTAATTGCGTTTGTAATCCTCAGAAAGGGTTACTATCCTTCGGAGAAGCTGAAGGAGGAGCTGAGAGAGCATGTTTCAAAGGAGATTGGAAAAATTGCAAGACCTGATGAGGTATATTTTGTTTCTGATTTGCCAAAAACGAGGAGCGGTAAGATTATGAGGAGACTTATAAGGGCGAAGCTGATAAGGGAGAAGATAGGAGACATCTCTACGCTCATGAATCCCGAGGCTCTAATTCTTGTGGAACAGGCTATCGAAGGCAAATAAATTTTTGTTCTCCAGATGCTTGAAGCGGAAATAATCTACGACAAGAGGAACAACTCTTTTTGTGTAAAATTCAGAGCAAGCTCAGTATTGAGAATTCTCTTCTCATCGGATTTGAGGAGGAAAGGCTCAGTTGAGAAGATCTGTGCACAGAAAACGATTTAATGAAAATAAGAAAATGCCCCGGCCGGGAATTGAACCCGGGTCTGGGAGTCCGCAGCCCCCAAGGATATCCGCTACCCCACCGGGGCGGAAAAATCAGAGCCTTTTGATTATCTCTTCAGTCATCTCTTTTGTTTTTAACTTTCCTCCGAGATCAGGAGTTGTAAGTCCCTCTTTTATCGACTCTCTCAGTGCCTTCTCTATTCTCTCAGCCCTCTCTTTTTCTCCGAGGTATTCGAGCATCATAACTGCGCTCAGAATCATTGCAGATGGATTTGCAATGCCCTTTCCAGCTATATCTGGAGCACTTCCATGCACCGGTTCGAACAGAGCACTCTCATCTCCTATATTCGCACTTGGACTTAATCCAAGACCTCCAACAAGTCCAGATGCGAGATCGCTGAGAATATCTCCAAACATGTTGCTCATAACCATGACATCAAATCTCTGAGGATTCATAACCAGAAACATGCTCGCAGCGTCAACATAATAGTCCTCTGCCACTATATTTTTATAATTCCTAGCAACTTCGTAGAATATTCTCTTTGCCATTCCGTCGCTCTTTTTCAAGACATTCGCCTTATGAACGAGAGCAACTTTTTTCCTTCCTCTCTCTTTTGCATATTCGAAGGCAAATCTACAAATTCTTTCAACCGCTTCTTTCGTTGTCACTCTCAAGTCCACAATAATATCTTCGGTTATTTCATTTTCGAGTCTCTTGTAAACATCTTCTGTGTTCTCCCTTATGATTACAATGTCCACATCGTGGTGAAGACACTTCACGCCTTCGAAGGATTTCGCAGGTCTGATATTCGCATAGGTTTTGAGTTCTCTTCTCAGTCTTACTATCACGTCTGCTGCAGTTTCTCCTGCGGAACCGAAGAGAACCGCATCTGCCTCTTTCGATCCTTCTATTGTCTCTTCTGGAAGGGCAACTCCTCTTCTCTTCAACACTTCATCTCCAGCCTCATACTCTATGAATTCCAAAGGAGCATCTGAAGCTCTCAGTACTTCAATCGCACTCTCCATGACCTCCTTTCCTATACCATCTCCCGGTATTACCGCAATCCTATACTTCATGAAGATCCCTCAGTCTTTTCAAACTTTAAAAACGTCTCAGACGATTCCTCTAAAACTTTCACAAACTTATCAACGTCCATATCTCTTATCGGTGGTAAAATTAACCTTTTTTCAGGTTCTTTTTCAATCTCCTCTAGTATCTTCTTTTTGATCTCCTCAGTCACGAGTTTGCTGTGATAAATGGTTGCGAGAGAATCTACAAGCATCTGCTGAACATGTTCGTCTCCTTTCTCTTCGTGAAGATGCGGATTTAGAGTCTCAATTTGGTAGATTTCCACTCCCTCACTTGCAGCTTCAGGATACTTTGGTTCACCATTCTCTCCGAACTCTTCGAGGAGATAGATGTAATGATATGGCTCAATGGAATAGCCTGTGGAATAAGCCATGATCTCTGCGAGCTTCATACTCATGGCATGCTCCCCTGCATTTCCTGTTTTTATAATCTCCGTTTCAAATCTCGTAATCGATGAAATCAAAGCGTTCAGATATCTGTTCGTCACTTCAGAAACTCTTCCCCACTTTTTGAAATAGAGTCTCTCCTCTATTATCTTCGGTTTATGTCTCCAGTGAATTCTGATCATGGAGTAGGGGGACTTGGCCATGGAAAAACCAACTGCATAATCTTTCACGTACTCATTAATTGCACCGGGGATGTAGTTATCCGCATCTATAAAACCTATGTAGTCTTTTTTCAGGTACTTCGCTATAATCGTTCCAATTAACATTCCTTCCGCTTTTCCATCTCTCACAAAATCTCCATCGAGGATCTCCAGATAGTTAACTTCTCTGAAGGCCTCTGCAACTGCAGGATCTTTTTGATGGATGATATAAAGAGGATGAGATGTCAGATTGTGAAAATGTGAAACAACATCAACTTCTGTCTTGAAAATATCCTGAGAATCTCTTAAGCTGTTGGAAACTATTATAACGGGACAGTTGTAGGGAATTGCCTTCAGAACACCCTCTAACAGGTGAATTCTCTCGTTTTTTATGGGTATAACAATTACCATCCTGCTTACCACTTCTTTTATGTCTGATTCCTTAATGTTCTTTATTGCAATTGCTCCTATTTCATCTGCATCCAGCTTTATAATTCTTTGAACATCCCAGATTTTGAGAGTACCCACAACCTCTGCACGTTTCGGAACCTCCACAAGCATACTCAGACCTCCGAATTACTTTGAAAAATCAAACCCCTGAGCAGTCTTTCAAGCACTCTATGAGAGTAACCGTTAATTAACTTTTCTGTCTTTTTGGAAATTCTCGAACAAAGAATTTTAATATTTTCTGAGCAATCCACTTTTCATGAGTCTTTCCACTCAGATTCTTTCTAGAGCTTGTGGAAGGAAAGTAGAACCTGGGGATATCATAGAAGTTCCCGTAGATTATGTCATGGTAAATGATGTGACTGCACCTCCAGCTGCGGAGGAATTTGATAAGCTCGGAGTTGAACCCTGGGATAGAGAAAAAATCATCATTATTCTCGATCACTATATGCCTAACGTGAACATCCAGTCTGCCGAAATGACAAGAGTTCTGAGAGAATGGGCAAAGAAGAGAGGAATAAAGCATTTCTATTTCGAAGGAAGAAACGGAGTCTGTCATCAGCTCATGATTGAGGAGGGTTTTGTGGCACCGGGTAGAATCATCTTGGGAGCAGATTCTCATACGTGCTCTTATGGAGCTTTCGGAGCTTTTGCAACCGGAATAGGGTCAACCGAGGCAGCAGGAGTTTTTGCAACAGGAGAAATCTGGTTTAAAGTTCCCGAAACTCAGCATTTTAAAGTTGAAGGAAAACTTCAGGAAGGTGTGATGGGCAAGGATCTCATTCTCACAATCATTGGGGATATCGGAGTCTCTGGAAGTCTTTACAAGGCTCAGGAGTTTTCAGGAAGTGCGATATCTTCGATGTCTCTCTCTGATAGAATTACAATCTGTAATATGGCCGTTGAGGCGGGAGCTAAAGTTGGACTTATGGAGCCAGATGAAAAGGTCTTCGAATATCTGAAGGGAAGGGTGAAGGGAGAATATCATCCGGTTTATTCAGACGGGGTTTTTGAGGAGGAGTTTGAGTATGATGCCTCTGAAATTGTTCCAGTGGTCGCAGAACCTCATCTTCCCGAGAATGTTAAGCCGGTTGAGGAGGTAGATGTTGAGATAGATCAGGCATATCTGGGGTCATGTACAAATGGAAGAATCGAGGATCTAAGAATCGCTGCAAGGATACTAAAAGGCAGGAAAATTCATCCAGACGTCAGAATGATAGTAGTTCCTGCTTCAAAGAAAGTTTACGAGATGGCTCTGAAGGAGGGTCTCATAGACATCTTTCTTGAGGCAGAGGCTTATGTTGGTGGGTGGACTTGCGGAGCATGTATAGGAGCTTATATGGGAGTTCTCGGAAAGGGGGAGAGATGCATATCCTCGACGAACAGAAATTTCATAGGTAGGATGGGACATCCAGATAGTGAAGTTTATCTTGCATCTCCTGCAACCGTTGCAGCTTCTGCAGTAGAAGGAAAAATAACGGATCCGAGAAAGTATTTGAGGTGAGGCAAAATGAGAGTATGGAAGTTTGGCGATCATGTTGATACCGATCAGATTATTCCAGCTGAATATCTGACTTCTTCAGAGCCAAAATTTCTCGCTAAATATGTTTTTATCAAAGTTAGACCAGAATTCAGAGAGAAGGTGAAAAAAGGAGATGTGATAGTCGCTGGGGAGAATTTCGGTTCGGGAAGTTCAAGAGAACATGCCCCAAGAGCCCTCATAGGTGCTGGAGTTTCATGTGTGATCGCGAAAAGCTTTGCAAGAATCTTCTATCGCAACAGCATAAACCTCGGTCTCCCAGTGATAGAGCTGAGAGAAACGGATGAATTCAACGAGGGAGATGAGGTTGAATTGAATCTCGAGAAGGGAATCATTAGAAATCTCACAACTGGAAAGACTTACAGTTTTAAACCTCTTCCCGAGTTTCTCAGAAGAATTTTTGATTCTGGGGGATTAATTCCTTATGTGAAGAGTAAGATCGAAGAATCACGGAGGTGATTTTGAGGGAATGGAAGATCTCTACCAAAAAGTCAGTTCTCAAATATCTTTTGAGGAGTTTAAGAGGAGGGTGAGGGAGAAAATAGAATATACCGGAGGTCTCTGCGACGAGAGAACCGCTGCAATGATGGTAATCTACGATCTTCTTTACAACTCAGTAACTCCTGTTGAAGCTATTAGCGAGAAGAGTGGAAGGGTTTGTACGATAGGAAGGGTTGTTCAGACTGGAGAGGTCAGAAATTTCTCTCGTGAAAACGGAGGCGAGGGAAGAGTAGTGAGAATAGTTTTCGGAGATAAAACAGGTTACATCACTGCGGTTCTTTGGAACGATCTTGCAGATCTTGTGAAAGTAGGAGAAATAAAACTTGGAGATGTGATAAAGGTTGTTGGAGTTGTTAGGGAAGGTTATGATGGTCTTGAGATCTCCGTAAGCGAAATCGAAAAGCTCGATAGAATAGTTGAAATCAAGGAGCACAAAATAAGCGAGATAGATGAAGAAACAACTCATGTTAATCTTACTGCAAGAATTTTGAAAAAAGATAATCTCAGAAACTTCAAAAGGAGTGATGGGAGTGAGGGAAAGGTTCTCTCTATGATTCTCGGAGATGAAACTGGAAAGATCAGAGCGGTTTTCTGGGATGAAAATGCAGAGGAGGCAGATAAGCTGAAAGAAGGGGATGTGGTGAATATTGTTAATGCACACCCTCGAAGAAATGGTGGAATTCTTGAACTCCATGTTTCATCATTATCCTACTTCACGAAGAGTGACAAGAAGATCGTTTCTGAGAATCTCTTCACACCCATTGAAGAGGTAATTCCCGATACAACAGTTTCCATAAAGGGATTTGTAAGCGGAATGGGGAGGGTTAGAGAGTTTGTGAGAGCGGACGGAAGTATGGGAAGAGTCGTGAACATTTACGTTTCTGATGAAACTGGAAGAGTGAGAGTCTCTCTGTGGAATGATCATGTTGACCTTCTGGAAAAGATGGATATAGGAACACCAATTGAGATAATCAATGGGATTGCCAAGATGAACGATAATGGTGAACTTGAGATCGTCGCCAATTGGAGATCTCAGGTCATCATCTAAATACTTTCGGTACACTCAACCTCTTCATTTATTAAGGAGGTATGAAGAAGATTGAAGCATATGGAAAAGGAAATAAAAACGATCGAGGATCTACCTGGAGTGGGTCCAGCTACAGCTGAAAAGCTCAGAGAAGCAGGTTACAGTTCTCTTGAGGCTATAGCTGTTGCAACTCCGGCGGAACTCGTTGCTTCCGCTGAGATAAGTGAGTCTCTTGCGACAAAGATAATTGGTGCTGCAAAGGAAGCTGTAAATATCGGAGGTTTTGAAACAGCGGACATCGTTTTTGAAAGAAGGAAAAGAATTAGAAAGCTCTCCACAGGATCCTCTGCTCTAGACAATCTTCTTGGAGGGGGAGTTGAAACTCAAGCTATAACTGAACTTTACGGTGAGTTCGGAAGTGGAAAGACTCAGATTGCTCATCAACTCGCTGTTAATGTTCAACTTCCCGAGGATAAAGGCGGTCTGGAGGGTTCTGCGATAGTAATAGATACAGAGAATACTTTTAGACCAGAGAGAATCTCTCAAATGGCTGTTGCACTTGGTTTGGATCCAGAGGAAACACTGAGGAGAATTTACGTTGCAAGAGCTTTTAATTCTAATCATCAAATGCTTCTCGTTGAGAATGCCATGCAGCTTGCGGAGGAGTTGAAGAGTAGCGATCCCGTGAAGCTCCTCATCGTTGATTCACTAACAGCTCATTTCCGAGCAGAATACATTGGGAGAGGAACTCTTGCAGACCGACAGCAGAAGCTGAATAAACATCTTCACGATCTCATGAGATTTGGAGACATTTTCAATGCAGCTATTGTGGTTACCAATCAGGTTCAGGCTCGTCCAGACGTCTTTTTCGGAGACCCAACAAAACCCATCGGAGGCCATATTTTGGCACATACAGCAACTTTCAGAATATATCTGAGGAAATCTAAGGGTGAGAAGAGAATAGCGAGGTTAGTTGATTCTCCATGCCTTCCCGAGGGAGAAGCAGTCTTCTCAATTACCGAAGAAGGTGTGAGAGATTAGTCAATCCATCACAAACCGGATCAAGAAAGAAAAAGTGATTCGGGGGAGTGAACTCTTAACTATCTTGACTTAACATCCACGACTATGTAATCTCTTATGGATCTCAGGGCAGATAAGGGAATATAAAGATAACTCCCTTCAGATTTAAACCTCTTTGAGCCCGAAGAACCCTCATTAATATGAACCACAAGTTCGATCAGATCTCCTGTTCCGAGATCTGCAGTAACATTTTTCAGCACCCCAATCTCAGAACCATCGTTACCCATCACTTTCTTATTTATTATTTTTTTCAGGTAAGCTCTTTCCATGTCTCTCCCCAAACTTTATCTTTTTATCCGTATTCTATTAAAGTCTTATGCTCCTTCTGAACCCCTCCTTTGAATTTCTCAGCAATCCTTTCGTAGTATTTTATGACTTCCTGAGTTGCCGTAGGTTTAACTTTTTTAATAGCCTCTCTGAAGTGTCTCATCTCAACCTTCTCACTTTCAAAATTCTCTCTGAGTGCGAGCATTCCTGCTTCTTTGCAGACCGCCTCTATATCTGAGCCAACGTACCCATCCGTGATTTCTGCAAGCTCTTCGAAGTCTACATCTTCTGCAAGAGGCATCTTTCTTGTGTGAAGCTTGAAGATCTCCTTTCTCTCCTCTTTGTTCGGAGCCCTCACGAAAACGAGTCTGTCGAACCTCCCCGTTCTTAGGAGAGCTGGATCAAGAATATCCGGTCTGTTAGTAGCTCCTATGACTATGATCTGCTTTCCTTCTTCTAGTCCATCCATCTCGGTGAGAAGTTGATCCGTAACTCTTTCAGAAACCCCTGAAGAATCTCCAAATCCCCTCATCGGTGCAATTGCATCTATTTCATCGAAAAAGATTATGCACGGAGCAACCTGTCGCGCTCTTCTGAAGGTCTCTCTAATTGCCTTTTCACTTTCTCCAACCCACTTTGAGAGAACTTCCGGTCCTTTGATGTAGATGAAATTCGCATTACTCTCATTCGCAACTGCTTTAGCTATGAGCGTCTTCCCAGTTCCCGGAGGTCCAAAGAGAAGAACTCCTTTTGGAGGATCAATTCCCATTTTTTCGAATTTTTCTGGATATTTCAACGGCCATTCAACTGCCTCTCTAAGCTCTTGCTTCACATCTCTGAGACCCCCAATATCATCCCATCTGACTTCAGGAACTTCAACAAAAATCTCTCTCATCGCAGAGGGTTCAACTTCTTTGAGAGCCTCCCTAAAGTCATCTATTGTCACGTGCATCTTCTCTAAAGTCTCTTGGCTGAGCTCCTTTTCGAGGTCCAGTTCAGGAAGATATCTTCTTAAAGCTCTCATCACCGCTTCCCTGCACAGAGCAGCTATATCAGCTCCGACAAATCCGTGAGTCTCTTCAACAAGTTCATCAAGTATTCTCTCTCTTCTTGTCTCCTCAAGCTCTTTAATCCTCTTAATCTCCCTCTCCAGAATCTCCAGTTCCTCTCCTATCACTTCTTCTCCTTTTTCGACCCTCCTTTTGAGTTCGACAGCTCTTTTCTCGAGCTCTCTCAGTTTTGATCTCTCCTCTTCGCTGAGAACCTCAGTTGGGATATCTCTCATGTGAATCTTGAAAATCTCTCTTCTTCCATTCTTATCAGGAACTCCAATCTCAATCTCTCTATCGAATCTCCCAGGTCTTCTGAGAGCGGGATCAATCGCATTTATTCTGTTGGTCGCTCCTATGACTATAACTTGGCCTCTCTCCTCCAAACCATCCATTAAAGCTAAAAGTTGGGCAACAACTCTGTGCTCCACTTCCCCGCTTACTTCATCTCTTTTTGGCGCTATGGAGTCGAGTTCATCTATGAATATGATTGAAGGTGCCTCCTCTTTGGCTCTCTCAAAAATCTCTCTGAGTTGTTTCTCGCTCTCACCGTAATACTTGCTCATGATCTCGGGACCGGCGATGGAGAAGAAAGAAGCTCCAGCCTCATTCGCAACTGCTTTAGCTATGAGCGTCTTCCCAGTTCCCGGAGGTCCATAGAGGATAACACCTTTTGGAGGATCAATTCCCATTTTCTGGAAAATCTCCGGATATCTTAGAGGAAGCTCTATCATCTCCCTAACTCTCTGAATCTCCTCTTTAAGACCTCCTATATCCTCATAGGTTATATCACTCGCTCCAAGTCTCTCATAACCTCTAAGAGGTCTCTCTCTCAGCTCTATTTCGGTTTCTTCCGTTATCAAAACGACTCCAGAAGGTGAAGTGCTAACAACTACCATGACCACAGGTAGAGGATTCATTGCCCATGCTCTGCTGAGAGTAACTGGAACAGCATCACCCTTGACAACCGGTCTTTTAAGAAGACTCCTCCTTATGAGTTCTTCAATCTCCTCTACTTCGGGGAGTTCTGCGTTCTCAGTAAGAGCTAAAACAACTTCTCTCGCCTCTTTAACCTCAGCCTTTCTTACCTTCACCCAGTCTCCGATGTGAACTCCAGCGTTCTCTCGTGTGTAAGGATCAATTCTTATTATTTCCTTGTTCCAATCCGATTTATCTGCTCTCCAAACCTTTGCTGGAGTAATCCTTTTTCCTTCAAGTTCTATAATGTCTCCGGGAGAGACTCCTATCTTCAGCATTGACTCTGGACTCAATCTAGCCAATCCTTTATTTCTATCATCTGGAAAGGCTTTTTCAACTCTAAGAAGTATCTCCTCCATGAAGAACCCTCGGCATAATTAATTATAGGGGTTCGATTATTAACACTTTTGGGAATTGCCATGAGAGCTCTCGTGTTCGATCCGTTTTCAGGAGCTTCCGGAGATATGATAGTGGCCTCTCTTTTAGATGTAGGAGCAGATAAAAAGAGAGTCGTCAGCTCGATGGAGTCCATCAAAGGAGTTAAAGTGGAGTTACGGAGGGTTGTAAAAAAAGGAATCTCCTCGCTGAAGCTAGATGTTCTCTGTCAGGATTCTCATACGAGAAAATTTCAGGATATTACGGAGGAGCTTCAGAGCATAAGGATTGAAGAAGAAATTAAAGAAGAAGCTATTAAGATCTTCGAAAAGCTTGCAAGAGCAGAAGCAAGAGTTCACGGAGTCTCTATAGATGAGATGCACTTTCACGAGATCGGAGCGAAGGATGCGATGGCAGATGTCATAGGAGCAGTCGTGGCTATAAAATCCCTCTCGCCAGAAAGAATTTTGAGCTTGCCAGCAAATGCAGGGGCAGGATTCGTGGAAATGAATCACGGGCTCTATCCGGTTCCCGCTCCTGCAACTTCAGAGATTCTCAGAGACTCAAAACTCTTGATAAAGGGGGGACCAATCGAGAAAGAGCTCTTAACTCCAACAGGAGCAGCGATTCTATCTCATTTTGTTAACTCTTCTGTGAACTTTCTACCGCAGATGAGGATAGAAGCAGTGGGATACGGGGCAGGCTCGCTGGAACTTCCTTTTCCAAATGTTCTCAGGGCTCTTCTCGGGGAACTCGACTCCATGCTTCTAGAAGATGACGTTGTGATTCTCGAAACAAATGTTGACGACATAACTCCTGAAGTTCTCGCCCACTTTGCAGAAGATCTCATGAGCTCTGGAGCTCTCGATGTCTCAGTGATTCCTGCAACGATGAAAAAAGGGAGGAGCGGTCATCTGATTAGAGTCATTGCAAAACCTCATGAAATTTCGAGGATCTCGAGAAAGATGGTGGAAGACCTCGGAACTCTCGGGATAAGGATTTTACCCGTGAAGCACAGATTAATAGCAATTAGGAGGATCGAGAAGATCAGAATTGAACTCGGAGGAAAGGAGTATGAAGTATCGGTGAAAATAGCAAGCGATCTCGAAGGAAAGGTTCTTGGAGTCTCTCCAGAGTATGAGGATTGCAAGCGAGTTCATGAAGAGACTGGAATTCCTCTTAAAGATGTGATGAAGCTTGTGGAGGAGTTTGCTCGCTCTAAATGGGTGCAGAGAACATGAAGTTCTCTAGCGGTAGCAGGAGAATAGATGGGATCTTAGGCGGAGGCTTCGAAAGTGGTATAATTACTCAAATTTACGGAGCACCTGGAACGGGTAAGACGAACATAGTTATTCAAACAGCGGTGGAGTGTGCAAGAAAAGGGAAAAAGGCGGTGATAATTGATACCGAGGGTCTCTCGGTGGAAAGACTTTCTCAAATAGCGGGCAAAGATCTTCAGAAAATCTCTAAACTCATACTTATTTTCAAACCAAGAACTCTCATTCAGCAGAGCTCTGCTCTCAGAGATCTTCCTAAGATCATCGAGAATGTGGGCGTTGTAATCGTGGATTCAATAACTTCTCTTTACAGACTCGAAATGGCTTACGATGATTTCAGAGCGAAGAGAGAACTCTCTCGTCAAATAGCATTCCTCATAGGACTCGCAAGAAAGTATGATGTCGCAGTAATCATAACGAATCAGGTTTATACTGATGTTGAGAAAAATGAGCTCCTCCCTGTTGGGGGCCTCCTCCTTCAGCATGCATCGAAGGTGATTATTGAGCTAAAAAAGGAAGGGGATAAAAGATTAGCAATTCTTCGAAAGCACAGATCGAAACCAGAAGATCTGAAATGCGAGTTTGAAATTACTTCGAGTGGCGTTTTTTAATTGCTTTTCATCCACTCTCCTCTTTTTTCAGGAGGCTCTCCAAACGGATTTCCTGTTTCGAGAATTGCATCTCTTATCTTCTTGTGTGGAGGTAGAAGAAGTCCAAATCTTTCCCACGCTCTTCGTCTGATCTCCCTTACAAGGTCATTTGATGAAATCTTCGCCGGACATTTCTCGCTACAAGCTCCACAATCTGTACAGAAGCCCAAACCATCTACAAAAGCCCGCTGAGCTCCGAAGATATATGCTCCAAAAGAGAGTCCTATCCCACCGAAATATCCACATGAGTATTTTTCTCCGATTGACATGTAAATCGGGCACGATGCTAAGCAAGATCCACAGTTCAAGCAATAAAGCATCTCCTTCATACCATCTCTTATAGCATCTCTCCTTCCATTATCAATTAGCACAACATGAACCTCCTGAGCTCCATGAAGACCTATCGTCGTCTCTAATCCGACGTCAACTGTTCTCGAAGGACCTGTGATGAAGCTCACGTATGCTCCAAATCGTTGACCTGTTCCGAAAAGAGTCGTTGCCTCTGCAATATTCAGACCATCCTCGAGAGTTGGAACGATTTTATTGATCCCAGCAATCACAATATGCTTTGGAGGAACTCTACTAACGAGAGAGATGTTACCTTCGTTTTCAACGGTTATTATCGTTCCTGTCTCTGCAACTATGGCATTTGCTCCAGTAATCCCGACCTCGGCACTCATGATTGCTCTTCTAACTCCCTCTCTTGAAGCATCTGTTATTGCCTGGGCATCTGGAGGAACATCTCTTCCGGTCTCTTTTGAGAAAGCTTCAGACCATTTCTCCTTTGAGATATGAATTGCAGGAACAACAGGATGACATTCTTCTTCTCCTAGGAGCTGAACAACTCTATCTGCGAGATCAGTTTCAACGACCTTTATCCCCTGAGATTCAAGATAATCAACAATTCCAATCTCTCTACATGCATTGCTTTTGGATTTCACAACAAGCTTAGCATCTCCAACAATTCCCCGTACAATCCTTCTGGCTTCTTCTGCATCTTTCGCTAAATAGACCTTGCAGAGGTTCTCCTCCATCTTTTTTACAGCCTTTTCAATATATTCGTCGAGATTCTCAATGACCTCTTCTTTCGCTCTTCTTATTTTCTCTCTTAACTCCTCTAAATCATCAACTTCCTTAAAAATCCTATCCTTTCTGCTGTTGAATAGTTTTAAAGCTTTAAGAATGCTCTCAATCTTCTCATTCTCTCTTAATCCTTCCATGAGCTTCTTTTTGAGCTCTTCATAGGCTTCTTTCGATTCTTCAGCTCTCCACATTATCATTCACCTCCAGAAGCTCTGCGACGACTTCAGCTATGTCTTTTACATCCATCCCTTCGGAAACATCCCTTAGATTGTACTCGCAGAAGGGACAGGCAGAAACGATGAGCTCAACGTTCTTCTCCTTTGCCTCCTCAATTTTATACGAAGCAACCTTTTTTGCGAGCTCTGGAAAGGCAGATCTCACTCCACCTCCCGCTCCACAGCAGAGAGAATCCTCTCTGTTCCTCTCAAACTCCACTACTCTGGCTTCTGGAATCATCGAAAGAATCTCTCTCGGAGCATCGTAAACCTTAGAGTGTCTTCCAAGATGACAGGGATCGTGATAGATGAGTGTCACATTCTTTGGTGAAAGTTTCAATTTACCCTCCCTCAAAAGTTCTACAATAACTTCCGAGGTGTGAAGAATTTCAACGTCAAAGCTGAGAAATTCAGGATAATCTAATTTGAAGGTTCTATAGCATCCCGCACAGGTTGTGATGACCCTGTCATAGCTATTCAGAATTTCTGCATTCTCTTTTATTACTTTTTCAGCTATATCATGTTGTCCAGTTCTCAGGAGTACAGAACCGCAACACTTCTCCTTATCTCCAAGGACATCAAAATTTATCCCTCCAGTTCTGAGAATTCTCACGGTTGCCCTTGCTATTGAAGGAACTCTATAAGAAGCCATGCATCCAGCGTAGTAGAGAGCTCTCTCGCTCATGACAAGCACCAACTTATTTTCCCCCTTTCTCTCAAATTAATCTTTCTAAACTTCTCGATTTTGTAAATAGACCATTAAAAATCAAAATCCTTCGGTTTTTGTGTATTTTCACAATTCTCAATCTTTTTAAGCTCTTCGTAACATTTCCTCAAAATTTTTCTTATTTCTCTCCTCTTTTTCAATCCTCCGAGTTTTATTGCAGTTTTCCGAATACTTCCGCATTTAAGAAAAAGTTCCAGAGTTCTCCTCTCATCTTCGCTCATCTCAAGTTTTTCAAGTCCTTTTATTGCAATCTCTCTGAGATCCGTCTCTCCGTAGTTGAGAGAATATGGAGAGAGAGTTCATAGGTTTGAAATCGAATTTTATAATATATACCTCTCCTTCATACCCAAGTCTCTCAATTTCCTTCATCATCTCATCTCTGCTGTCAAATCCATCGAGTTTTGCATCATCTTCTGTCAGGTCTTCAGTCCTCCTCTTTTCAACTGCCGTTATTTTTGCTGTTCCGATGATTTTGCCTCCTGAATGAACTAAAACCAGATCTCCTGGCCTCACATTAATTTTTTTCCTTATAGTGGCTCTTTTTCTCCCCTTAATGATATCTTCAGCATATTTTCCCGAAAAAGCAAGATGCTTCATTCTCGATTCTCATCACCTTTGGTTCACTCGAGCTTTGATCAATCTCTTAACTCTTCACTCAGGAGTCTTGTAAGCTGTTTAAAATTTATTTTTTGACTAAAAATCCGTGTCAGGGAACCACTCCTCACCACTCAGCAAAAGCCCTTCATTGTTCAAAGTGGTGAGGGCTGCATTAAATAGATCATGGAATTCTGTTCAATAAATTTTACGACGCTTTTACTCAGTTTTCGAAGGGAGGGGCGAGACCATTTCGAAATTCTTATATACACATTTGATCAATTGTTCAAATATGAAAAATAAAATCCCGATTTGCAGAGAGGAGAGTATAGGAGAATATGTTGAGGAGGTGAAAGCCAAGCTTCCTTCAGATGAACGAATAATTGAGCTTTCGGAGTTCTTAGAAGCTTTCTCAGATTCCTCACGCTTGAAAATTCTTTTAGCTCTCTCATTTCACGAGCTCTGCACATGCGACCTCTCGGAAGTAACAGGACTCTCAGTTTCAGCCATCTCCCATCAGCTAAGAGTTCTCAGGGATAAGAAACTCGTGAAATACAGAAGAGATGGAAGAAATGTTTACTACTCGCTCGACGATGAGCATGTTGCTGAAATTCTGGAAATAGCTCAGAAACATGTTGCTGAAAGGGAGTGAAAGGTGGCTAGAATGATCAAAAAATACAGAATTGAAGGTCTCGATTGCGCAAAATGCGCTGCTAAGATTGAAGAGGAACTGAAAAAGCAGGAAGGCGTTAAATTCGCCTCTGTGAACTTCTCCACTTCCGAGTTGATTGTTGATGCAGAGAACATGGATGCTATTATAGAGTCCATCAAAAAAGTTGAACCAGATGTCAGAGTTGTGGATGTGGAGAATGAGGAGGATGAAGAGGAAGAAAACATTAAAAAGGAAATCATTCCAGTTGGTGTCTCGACTCTCCTTCTATCCCTCGTGATAATATTTGGGAAGAATCTCCATGGCATTTCCTTTCTTGAATACACAATATTCTTCTCCGCTTATCTGCTGTCTGGAGGAAAAATCATATGGAAAGCGGTGAAAAATTTAACAAGAGGAACAGTCTTTGATGAGAATTTTCTGCTTACAATTGCTACTTTGGGAGCCATAGTAATTCATGAACTTCCAGAGGCTGTAGCTGTGATGCTCTTTTTCAGGGTTGGAGAGATTCTTGAAGATCACGCAGTTGGCAAGTCAAGAAGATCAATAAAGGCATTGCTTGAGATAAAGCCCACTTTTGCAAATCTTAAGGTTGGAAGAGAAATAAGGAAAGTTAAACCAGAAGAAATTAAACCCGGAGATATAATCCTCGTTAGGCCGGGAGAAAAAATTCCGCTTGATGGTATCGTTATTGAAGGTAGCTCAGCAGTCGATACTTCATCTCTTACCGGAGAGTCAAAGCCAAGAGACGTAGCGGAAGGAGACGAAGTCCTCTCTGGAATGGTGAATCTGAGCTCCCTCTTGACAATAAAAGTCGCAAAACCATTCAGCGACTCAACAATCTCAAGAATTCTTCAGCTGGTGGAAGAGGCAAGTGGCAGAAAAGCAAAAGTAGAGAAGTTCATAACCAAATTTGCTCATTACTACACTCCTGCAGTGATATTAATTGCTCTCTCTCTTTCTCTCATACCTCCTCTCATCTTCAATGAACCATTCAAACCGTGGATTTATAGAGCTCTTGTTCTTCTCGTTATTTCATGTCCGTGTGCCTTGGTAGTCTCCATTCCTCTTAGCTACTTCTCATCCATAGGCAAATCTGCAAAAATGGGAGTTCTCGTGAAGGGTGCAAATTTTCTGGAGGCTCTTTCATCAATTAAAATTATTGCACTCGATAAAACTGGCACTCTGACAAAAGGCAGTTTTCGAATTTCCGAAATGTATCCGAAAAATGGATTTGATGAAAATGAACTTCTGAGGTTTGCAGCGATTGCAGAATGGCATTCAAATCATCCAATAGCGAGATCAATAGTTGATGAATATAGAAAGAGACACGGAGATATCACAGAAGAGCTGAGAAGTTACAGGGAAATTCCAGGAAGAGGCGTTATTGCAGAGCTCGAGAGTTTGGAGATCATTGCCGGAAATGATGCTTTGATGCATGAGATGGGAATTGAGCATGATGGATACGGAGTTAAAGATACTGCAATTTACGTTGCAGTTAATAGAAAATACGTAGGTTACATAATTCTTGCAGATGAACCCAAAGAAGATGCTAGAAAGGCTGTAGAGGAACTAAAGAAGCTCAATTGTAAGGTTGTTATGCTCACGGGTGATAACAGGGAGATTGCAGAAAGAATAGCATCTGATCTCGGAATCCCAAAATATTACGCTGAGCTCCTTCCCGAAGATAAAGTGAGGGTTGTGGAGGAGCTGAAGGAGAATGGGGAAGGAGTGATCTTCGTGGGGGATGGAATAAATGATGCTCCGGTTATAGCGAGAGCCGATGTTGGAATTGCGATGGGAGCTCTTGGAAGTGAAGCTTCGATAGAAATTGCTGACGTGGTTGTGATGGATGACAAACCATCGAAAGTGCCAGAATTGATTAAAGTTTCGAGAAGAACTCAGAAAATAAGCTGGGAAAACATAATATTCGCTCTTAGCGTAAAGGGATTCTTCATATCTCTTGGCATTCTAGGTATGGCAACTATGTGGGAAGCTGTATTTGCCGATGTCGGGGTAACATTGCTTGCCATTTTGAATGCAATGAGATTATTGAAATAATTCTTCAAAATTCACTTTAAGAAGAACAAAACAGATGATAATCCACCACCTTCACTCTATCCATATTATCGCGTGATATGGGCAAACCTCGACACAAAGCTTGCACTCTTTACATTTCGAATAATCAATTCTTGTCTCACTCCCACTTTTCACTAGAGCCCTTTGAGGACATGAGGATCTACAGGTTCCACATCCTTTGCATCCAAGAATCGCAATTGGCATCTCAGAGCCTCTCAAAGGCAAGTTCTACATCTTCCTTCATTATCGTCCTTCTTTTTGCATGCTCTGCTATTTTAGATGATTCTGAAGAGAGAAGAGCAAGATAAGCTTCTGTGAGATCTCTCATAGTCTCGAGAGCTTCTCTGCTCACCCTCTCCACTCCATATCTTCTGGCAATTCTTCTTATAAGTGATAGAGGTATTCTTGGCTCTCTCTCATTCATTTTCAATTTCCCCCGTGAAAACCGTTTCAGCAGGACCTTCCATGTAGGCTTCTTCTCCTTCGAAGCTTATAATGAGTTCTCCACCCTTTGTGAGCACGAGAACCTCATCTTTGATGAGACCAAGCCTTCTTGCAACTGCAGCAGAAGCGGTTGCACCAGTTCCGCATGAAAGCGTCTCGGCTTCAACTCCTCTTTCGAAAGTTCTGATAATGAGTGTATCATCTTTCACTTCAACGAAATTGACGTTTGCACCTTTCGGAAATGAGGGATGACATCTTATTTTTGGCGCTTCTTTCTCAATTTCAATCTTCTCGACATCTTCAACGAAAATCACAGCATGAGGCACCCCTGTGTTCACAGCATAAACCCTATATCCAGAGATCTCGTTTTCGTAAATCTCTTTATTGCAGATCGCCGGAATTTCTTCACATCTGAACTTTGGAACCCCCATTCTCACCTTTGCAAAGAATTTTCTATCCTTCCATCTGCACTTTATTTTCATCACTCCCGCAAGAGTCTCTACACTTATTTCAGGAGGTCGAGCGTAGTTCTTCTCAACTGCATACTTTGCTAGGCATCTTATTCCATTCCCACACATTTCGGCTTCTGATCCATCAGAATTAAAGAGTCTCATCTTAACATCTGCTCTCTCAGAAGAAGAGAGAAACAAAACCCCATCTGCTCCAATACCAAATCTCCTCCTGCAAACTCTTGAAACCCACAAACTCTTCTTGTCTTCTGGAATCACCTCGGAGTGAAATTCATCTACAAGTATGAAGTCATTTCCGTTTCCGTGCATCTTCACAAACCTAATCACAGAAACTCCTCCGGAATTTTCATGCGTCTGAGGAGATCTTCGTATGTCTCTCTTTCCCTTATCACCGCACATTTATTTCCTTCGACGAGTATTTCGGCTGCTCTCACCCTTCCATTATACTGAGAACTCATGGAGAACCCGTAAGCTCCAGCATCGAGAATTGCAATAAGATCTCCTCTCTCAACTCTCGGTAGCCTCCTGTTTCTTCCCATGATATCTCCGCTCTCGCAGATCGGTCCAACGATATCATATGTCTCCTCGGGAGGCATTCCTGCTTTATTGGCAACGAGAATCTCATGATATGCATCGTAGAGCACAGGTCTTATCAGAAGGTTGAATCCCGCATCTATCGCAACGAAATTTTTGTATGCCTTTTTCACGGCGTTCACTCTTGAAAGGAGAACCGTAGAGTCTCCAACTATGTATCTTCCTGGTTCGAGTATCAGCTTGAAATCTGCACCCATTTCAGCTCTTTTTTCGTCAAATATTGGGAGAATTGTTTTCGCAAGATCATAGGGGGTTGGGGCATCAATCTCAACTTCAACACTTCCAAGTCCGCACATTCTATCTTCAAATCTTCGATGAAAGATCACTGAGGAGTATGGAATTCCGAGACCTCCTCCAACATCCACAAACTCTAGTTCCACTCCAAGTTTTATAACGTCTCTAGCTATTTTCATCATTCTCTCCATCATCTCCTCAAAAGGAGAGAGCTCGAGAATCTGAGATCCTATGTGGCAGTGAATGCCAGCTGGAATGACTCCGGGAAGTTTCAGAGCCATTTCATAGGCTTTAAGGATCTCTTCGTATGGAATTCCAAATTTGGACTGCTTCAAACCAGTTGCGATTTTGGGATGAGTTTTTGAGGAGATATCTGGATTAACCCTAAATGCAATTTTAATTTCTTTCCCCATCTCTGAAGCGATTTTTGAAAGAGCTCTCAATTCATCGAGAGAGTCAACAGAGACTTTCACACCCTCTTCAACTGCCATTCTGAGCTCCCTCTCACTCTTTGAGTTTCCGTTGAAAAGGATCTTATCTCTTGGAATTCCTGCCTTGAGAGCAACGTAAAGCTCTCCGTCTGAGAAAACATCTGCACCAGCATCTCTTTCAGCAAGAATCTTCAGTATTGCCACATTCCAGTTGGCTTTAGCTGCATAGTAAATTTCAGCATCTGGGAAAGCCCTTTTGAAGTCATCAAAATTTTTCTTTATTCTGGTAGCACTCGTGACAAATAATGGAGTGTTATATTTCTCAGCAAGTTCCACAGTGTTGAAATCATCTATGAAGAGGTGATTGTTTTTCACGGAAAGATGATCTCTCAATTATCTCACCTCCTTCATCCTCTCAACAGCCTCCTCTATAACCTCAACAGGTTTTGTGAGAGCAAATCTGATGTATCCTTCTCCATATTCTCCGAAGCCCACTCCTGGAGTTGCCACTATCCCTGCCTCATCAAGGAGCTTCATGGCATATTCCATGGACGAAAATCCTTCTGGAACTTTTGCCCACACATAGAAAGTTGCTTTCGGAACTCTAAATTTGAGTCCAAGTTTTTTGAGTCCCTCAATCAGTGCATCTCTTCTCTCCTTGTATATTCTTCTCATCCTCTCCACACACTCTTGGGGTCCCTCTAAAGCCGCAATTCCTGCTTTTTGAATCGCATTGAAGACACCGGAGTCAACGTTTGTCTTTACCTTTGCTATTCCTTTTATTATTCTCTCATCTCCGACCACAAATCCAATTCGCCATCCCGTCATGTTATACGTTTTTGAGAGCGAATGAAATTCAACACACCACTCCTTCCCAGTTTGAAGAAGACTTGGACTTTTGTAATCATCGAAAAAGATCTCCGAATACGCATTATCGTGACATAGGATTATTTCATTTTCCCTACAAAATTCCGCAATTTCTTCAAAGAATTTCTTAGTTGCAGTTACAGAAGTTGGATTGTTTGGATAGTTCAGGAACATAAGCTTGGCATCTTTGTGTCTCTCCAAGTCCGAGATGTCTGGAAGAAAATCGTTCTCCTCTTTCAGCGGAAAAGCCACTGGAGTTCCATCAGCAAGAATCGTGCTGATTCTGTAAACAGGATATCCAGGATCAGGATAAAGAACCTTCTCACCACTGTTCACGAAAGCAAGAGGTGTATGAGCTATTCCTTCTTTTGAACCTATGAGCGTGAGAACCTCTCTCTCCGGCTCAAGTTCAACATTCCATCTTCTCTCATACCATCTTGCGACAGCTTCTCTGAACTCTTTCATACCTTCGTAAGATGGATATCTATGCGTCTCGGGGTCTCTCACTGCCTCTCTCATAGCTTCGACTATGTGTTCTGGGGTGGGAATATCGGGATCTCCCACTCCTAGATCTATGATTTTGATCCCTTCCTCAGCTTTCCTCCTTTTCAACTCGTCTATTCTAGCGAAGAGATAAGGTGGAAGTTGCTCTATTCTCTTTGAATACAACTTGCATCCCTCTCCCCTGTTTTTATGAGCCATGCTATTGGATTCATCTTATTTAAAATGAGTGATGAACTCATATTGCATATATTCAACCCACTCAATTATGAGCATTCTGTAAGCTCTTTCAATATCTCCTCTCAGATGTTCCAAATCGCTATCTGGTAGATCTTTTAGAGACGTCCCCTCGTTCAACTCCTCTGCTAAGTGGAAAACTGCTTGAAGCATCTGAGTAAATGATTCATATCTCTTCAATGTTTCAAGTGCAATTCTGAAATCCGAGTCATCTCACGTCTCTTCGACTTCTAGTTTGTTTCTAATCTTCTCGGATTATCATCTGCGTTTGAGAACCGTTTCAGGAGCTCTATTCCTATGCTACTGGAGAAAACGCCAATTACCACGTTCAGCTCTTCAAACATTGCAGTCCTCTCTTTCTTTCAGCATTTCATGAACTATGAGGTGACTAAGAGAACCTCAATTAGGAGAAAAGCGATATCTCCGAGAGAATATATGAAAATATGAACGTGTGTCTTAAGATCGATAGTGAAGGACGTAAAGAACAAGGGAAATAAGAAGAAGATATATTGCCAAAGAAATCTGCCATCTCTGGAGTCTCATCATCTCCAAAATTCAATTTCTCTTTCGCACCCTATCCACAACCTTTTTTTAATTCTTCGAATCACAAATCTTCGATGCATATCTCAACTTTACCGCTTCCAGAGAGATTTATTTCTTATTTCAGAGAAAAGGGTATAGAAGAGCTGTACCCTCCCCAAGAGGAAGCTGTAAGAGCGGGAGCTCTCAGTGGAGAGAATCTTGTTGTATCCATTCCTACTGCAAGCGGAAAAACTTTCATAGCTGAAGTTGCTATGATAAAAGCCTCTCTCGAAGGAAGGAAATCGATTTACATCGTGCCTCTCAAGGCTCTTGCAAATGAGAAATACGAGGAGTTCTCCAAACTCTCGTCTCTCGGAATCTCAGTCGCAATTTCTACAGGAGATTACGATAAGAGGGATGAGCATTTCGGAAATTACGATATAGTTGTTATGACTTCTGAGAAAGCAGACTCTCTTCTGAGAAATAATGCTCAATGGATGAAAGAAATAGGTCTGATTGTAGTAGATGAAATTCACCTGATAGATTCTCCAGAAAGAGGTCCGACGCTTGAGGTTATGATTACCAGATTGAGAAGACTAATTCCAGATGTTCAGATCATAGCACTTAGCGCAACAGTTTCAAATGCTTCTGAAATAGCTGATTGGCTCAATGCAAAACTTGTGAGAAGTAACTGGAGACCTGTAAAGCTGAAGGAAGGAGTGTTTTATAAAGGAGCAATTCATTTCGAGAACGAGAGCCTGAAGGTCAACCACAGCAAGGATCCAGTAATCTCTCTCGTACTTGATACCATCTCTTCTGGAGCTCAGTGTCTCGTTTTTGAGAACACAAGGAGAAACGCCGAGTCTAAGGCGAAGAAGATAGCAAGTGAGTGTGGGTTAAAAGGGAGTGAAGAACTAGGAAAGAAGTTACTCTCCATTTCAGAAGGTGAAATGGGGAAGAAACTGGTTTGGTGTGTTGAGAGGGGAGTTGCTTTTCATCATGCGGGTCTCTCTCCCGAGCAGAGAGAAATAGTTGAGAAAGGCTTCAGAGATGGCGATATCTCCGTTATCGTCTGCACTCCAACGCTTTCAGCTGGAATCAACATGCCAGCTAGGAGAGTCATTATAAGGTCTTACAAGCGTTATGATGTAAATTACGGTTACCTTCCGATTCCGGTAATAGAATACAAGCAAATGGCTGGAAGAGCTGGAAGACCTCACTTAGATCCTTTTGGGGAGGCAATTCTAATTGCATCATCTCTGGAGGAGATGGAAAAACTCTTCGAGCATTATATTCTCGGGGAACCCGAGAGAATATTCTCGAAACTTGCTTCTGAGAAAGCTTTGAGGTGCCACATGCTCTCTTTGATCTCTTCAGGAGACGTCAAAACTCAGAAAGATGCCTTAGATTTTATTTCAGAGACCTTCTATCCATATTCTGCACCTCCTTATACGCTTGAAAGAAGAGTAGTCTCAGTTCTCGAATTCCTCAGAAAAGCGGGAATGATTAGAGCAGAGGATGAGTTGGAAGCAACCCCTCTCGGAAGAACAGTTTCCAAGCTTTATTTGGATCCTCTCTCAGCGAAGATTATTCTTGAGGATCTTCAGAGAGATGATTTCACAGAGCTGACAATTCTTCACTCCATCTGTAGAACTCCAGACATGAGGGTCCTATATCTTGGAAAAAAAGATTACGAGTGGGTTATTCCTCTGGCTGAGGAGAGAAAAGAGGAACTTGTATTCTCTACTGCTTATAGAGAGGATTACGAGTATTTGTTATCCGCTCTCAAAACAGCCTCTCTTCTCTACGAGTGGATAGAAGAGGTTCCCGAAGAAGAGCTTGAAGCAAAATATAACGTTGGCCCGGGGGACATTTTCTCCTTAAGAGAGACTGCTGAATGGCTCGTACATGCAACCGCAGAGCTTCTGAGATTTTCTGGAAGATCATCTGAGATTGCGAGGAAACTTGAAGTTAGGTTGAGATACGGAGTAAAAGAGGAACTCCTCTCTCTGACCTCGATAAAGAACATTGGAAGGGTGAGAGCCAGAAAACTTTTCAATGCGGGAATAAGGACTTTAGAGGATCTCATTGAGAAAAGAACTCTTGCAGAGAGAATTCTTGGGAAGGGAGTTGTGGAGATGGTCATTTCCACTACTCGGAGGTGATGTATTTGGAGATCGTGGAGGGGAAAGCAAGAATCAAGGTCTGCGAGGGGATTTTCTATAATCCTCATATGAAGCTGAACAGGGATCTGACTGTTGCATCTCTTAGAGTTCTCGAAGCCAAGGACTATCTCGATGCGTTCACCGCTACAGGAGTTCGAGGGATTAGAGTCGCCCTTGAGACGGGAGTTGAGAGTATACTCAATGATAAGAATCCAAGAGCTGTGAGATGTGCTCAGGAAAATGCAAAAAGAAACGGTGTGAGTTGTGAGGTTCTTCAGAGGGATGCAGCATCTTTGATGCACGAAAGAAGTTTCGATACAGTCGATTTAGATCCGTTTGGAACTCCCGCACCTTTTATGGTATCTGCATCAAAATCCGTTAAGAAGTATCTTCTCGTCACCGCGACGGATACCTCCGCTCTCTGCGGATCGCATTCAGAGGCAGGTATAAGGAAGTATGGAGTAAGAACTTGGAAGACAGAATACTACGCAGAGATCGGTCTTAGAGCACTCTTAGGATTCTCAATAAGGTGTTTGGGAATCTTTGATAAGTATGGAGAACCTCTCATGAGCTATGCTTCTCGCCATTACTATCGCATTATCCTCTCGGTTGGAAGAGGTGCCAGAAAAGCAAATGAGAGTATGAGAAATCTCGGATGGATAACTCATTGCCCTCTCTGTCTTTTCAGAGAGGTGAAGACCTTTCCCTTGGAAATCCTCTGTCCGGAATGTGGAAGTAGAATGAAGATCATAGGTCCTCTTTGGATTTCCGAGATTCAGAACAAAGGATTTCTTGAGAAATTACTTGAAGAGGCTGAAGGAAAAGCAAAAGAAGTAGTTGAAAGACTTATTGAAGAGCTTGATATTCCGACGCATTACGATCATCACGTTCTCTGCAAGTTGAAGAAGAAAAATCCAGAGAAACTTGAAATATTTCTTGAAAAGTTGAGAAGAAAAGGTTTCAGAGCTTCTAAAACACACTTTTCTGGAACCTCCTTTAAAACGGATGCACCTCTAAGCGAGATTATCTCATCCCTTTGAGTTCTCTGAAGCCCTTTCCGATAACGTAAATTTCAGCACTCCTCTTTCTTGATGCCTTAGGACTGTGCAACCAAACTCTCCTGAAGCTCTTTCTAATCTCTTTAATAAAATTCTCGAAAAGATCTCCCTGAAAAACCTTTATTACTATCCTACCTCCCGGTTTCAGCAGTTCTCTCGCTATTTTCAAAGCTGAAAAGGCGAGTTCAATGGATCTTGCGTGATCATAACTCCAGTTTCCTGAAAGGTTAGGCGCCGCATCAGAGAGAACAACATCAAAGTTTTCAGCGTACTTTTTGATCTCTTTGATGCACTTTTCCGAGGTTATGTCTTCCTTTATCGTCACAACACCGTTGATCGCTTCAACTTCCTGAAGATCCACACCGATGACCTTCCCTCGAGTCAACTCTCTCGCAACCTGAAGCCATCCTCCGGGAGCGCATCCGAGGTCGAGAACATTATCATCCTCTCTTATAATATGGAATCTGTCATTAATCTGCTTCAGTTTATAGGAAGCTCTTGATCTGTAACCTTCTTTCTTTGCTTTTTTATAGTAGTAATCTCTCCTCCACTTCACAGCTCCAATTTTCCTCATAAGAAATATTTAATATTAGGTTTCTCTACCCCTTCTATTGTATGAACTTCAGAGATCACGATCTCACCTTAAGAATGATGTTGACCCTAGGAGGACTCTCGATACTTTACTTGGTGTTCCTAAGCATCCTCTATTACCTTGGATTCGATGTTAGCTTTTTAGCGGTTCTTGCAGCAATTCTGCTGTTCTCTCAGTATTACTTCTCCGATAAAATCGTTCTGATGTCTCTCGGAGCGAAAGTGGTGGATGAGAGAGAAGCTCCAGAGCTACACTCTATGGTTGCAAAGCTAGCAAGATCTGCTGGAATTTCAAAGCCAAAAGTTGCAATAATACCATCTTCGGTTCCAAACGCTCTCGCGACAGGAAGAAGTGTGAAGAACTCAATTGTTGCAGTTACCGAAGGTCTCCTATCCACTCTTAATAGAGAAGAACTGGAAGCAGTTCTGGCTCATGAGGTATCTCACATAAAGAACAGGGACGTTCTTGTTCTGACAATAGTGAGTTTCATTTCGATGCTCGCATGGTTCGTAATGAGATCAGCAATGTTCTACGGACTCTTTGGTTCGGGTTCGAGAGAGAGAAATGGAGGTGCAATAGTTCTTCTCTGGATAGCTTCTGCAGTCGTCTGGTTTGTGAGCTTTTTGTTGATAAGAGCCCTCTCCCGAATCAGAGAGTTCTCTGCAGATAGGGGTAGCGCAATCATCACGAGATCCCCAGGAGCCCTCATCTCTGCTCTTCTGAAGATCAGTGGAAGAATGAATTACGTTCATCCCGACGAGATCAAAAAAGTTGAGGGTGCAAATGCATTTTTCATCGTACCGGCAATTTCTAAAGAGAGTCTTGTAAGCCTCTTTGCAACCCATCCGCCGATAGAGAAGAGGATTGAGAGACTCAAGGAACTTCAGAGATCTCTTCGACTCTGAAGAGGTCTCGGGAAGCTTGGATATTCAGGAATCCTCACATCTCCTTCATAAACTATTCCTCTCGTGACATCCATTGTTATTAAAGAACCATCTTTTATCTTTTTCAATTCGCTGACACCGGCAATCGCGGGAATTCCCATTTCTCTACAGGCTATAGCAGTTACGGAGGTCAATCCTTCTTCTGTGATCACTCCTTTCACATTCTTCAGGCTTTCAATGATATTTTCATCCTCTCTTTGAACGAGGAGTATCTCTGCTCTTTCCGCTGAATTTTCTGGATCATAGAACTTCGCAACTCCCTTCACAACTCCTCCTCCGATTCCAACTCCCCTGAGAAGTTCCTCTGCAATAAGCTGTATTCTCATCATATTAGTTCCTCCGGGGACTCCCGGAAGGGTTCCTGCAGTTACAACGACTATATCTCCTCTCTTCAGAAGTCCCTTATTGAGGGAGAGCTCAATCGATCTTTCCATAAACTCCTCGTGCCTTTTTGCAACCTCAGTTAACAGCGGAATTATACCCCAGCTGAGGTTCAGTCTTTTCCAGACTCTTTCGGAAGGTGTTACTGCTATTATTGGTATCATCGGTCTATATCTCGACGCTCTTAAAGCTGTGTATCCGCTCTGAGTTGCGGTGATAAGGGCAGAAGCTCCCAAGCACTCTCCCGCATCAACTGCCGAATGAGCTATCGCATCAGTGATGCTGTGTTCTGGTCTTACATCTCTCAATTTCATCCTGTTTCTGTAAAGGGAAGAACTCTCAACATTTTCTGCAATTCTACTCATCATGCTTACACTTTCAACTGGAAATCTTCCATTTGCAGTCTCCGCAGAAAGCATCAGTGCATCTGCACCATCGAAAACCGCATTTGCAACATCACTTGCTTCAGCTCTTGTGGGTCTCGGATTACTCGTCATAGATTCAAGCATCTGGGTTGCTGTTATCACAGGCTTTCCCATTATATTGCATTTGTGGATAATCTCCTTCTGGATGACCGGAACTCTTTCTGGAGAGGTCTCAACAGCAAGATCTCCTCTCGCTATCATAACTCCATAGCACATCTCTATTATCTCGTTAATCCTCTCAACAGCCTCTCTTTTCTCAATCTTTGCGATGATTGGAGTGTCTACTCCTTCCTTCTCAAGAATGCTCCGGAGCTCCAAAATGTCCGAAGGTGAGCGAACAAAGGAAAGAGCTATGAAATCAACATCTCTCTCAATGCCAAATTTGAGATCTTTCACGTCCTTTTCAGTTATTGAGGAAACTCCAATTTCGATTCCTGGCAAATTAACTCCTTTGTTCTCTCCTAACTCTCCACCTCGTATCACTTTTGCAATCAAACCCTCTTCAGAAATTCCAGTAACTTTAAGCTCTATTAAACCATCCGCTATAAATATGGAATCTCCAGCCTTGAGTTCCTCTTCGAGATTCGGATAAAGAATTGAAATTCTCTTCTCATCTCCCCGCACATCTTTCGAAGTAATTATGATCTCTTCTCCCTCTCGCAAAAACACTTTTTTCTCTTTCAATCTTCCTGTCCTTATTCTTGGACCTTGAAGATCCTGAATGATCGGAATAGGTTTATCACAAATTTCAGAGGCAGTTCTTATATTCTCCATAAGCATCTCGTGATACTCGTGGGTTCCATGGGAAAAATTTAATCTTGCAACATCCATTCCAGCTTTCATCATTTTCACGAGTGTATCAACATTTTCAGAAGCTGGGCCAATTGTGCAAACTATTTTTGTTTTTTTCATACCCATCTCTCTCCGTCAACCCTTATCTCCTTTTTCCAGATTGGAACTCTCTCTTTCATCTTCTCAACAGCAGATTGGAGAGCGGGAAACATCTCTTTTCTGTGAGATGAAGCCACAACGATATAGACTATGTCATCTCCCCCAACAAGTCTTCCAGAGTTGTGGTGCATGAGAACTTCAATAACTCCAAACTCCTTTTTTACCTCCTCCTCAATCTCTCTCATGATCCTCTCCGCAACTTTGTCATACTTTTCGATCTCCATCTCCTTAACAGTTCCCCCTTCTTCCCTAACTATTCCTATGAAGCATCCGATTGCTCCAACCTCTCCGATTTTCGGAGAACTCTTCACCTTTCTTATCATGGATTTCACAGTCTCCCACTCGGGAAACTCATCGAGTCTCTTGATAATCTCATCTGCAGTAAGATTTTTCGCTACAACCTCTTTTGCATCTGCATCTCCAAGAAGAACCTTGGGAAGGTCTGAACTCTTGAAACCCTCCAAAATTGCAAAGTCCATTCCGAGATCAGCAAGGATGTCAAGAGCTTCTCTGAGTTCAGAGCTTTTAAGCATCACCCTCATTTCATCGCCTAGACCTATAACAACATCTGCTCCAGCTTTCATATGTCTCGCCGTATCTCCGGAGTCCTCGTGATGTATGTGCTTCACCGTTCCGACTCTTCCAATTTTTTTCAATTTTGGTACGAGCTCCTCAATCAAGGAAGTCTTTCCTGAGTTCTTATAACCTGCAACCGTTATGACCTTCATGGAAATCACCGTAATAAGGGCATCTCAAACCAACCGCAAGTTTGAATCTTCTCCTCATCTCCTCCTCATCACATCCTCTTATGCTCACGAGGTTGTCCGATCTGAGTAAACATGGTTTCAGTTTTCCGTTGCTTGTTACTCTCATCCTCGTGCAGTTCATACAGAACTCAACGTTGTTCACCGGTCTCACTATTTCAATTTCTGCTCCATTCCAAAAGTATTTCGGTCTGTGGTGCATTTTTCTTATCGCTCTTCTCTCTGCTCTCCTCCGAAGCCACTCCTCCACCTTCTCAACATCTCCCCGAAGTCTATCATCTCCAATGAGTTCAATGAGCTGTAGAATCATCTTCTTTCCATTAATAAACTCAATCATCTTATCAATTCCATCCTCGTTGATCCCTTTAAGAACCACAGTATTGATCTTTACTGGGGTCAATCCAAGCTCATGAGAAATTTCAATTCCTTCAAGAACATCTTGAAAAACACCTTTTTTCGCTCCTGTAATCTTCATGTATATCTTCTCATCAAGCGAGTCCAGACTGATGTTAACCCTGTGAACTCCAGCCTCCTTCAACTCTTCAGCATATTTTTTCAGCAGAACTCCATTGGTCGTCAGCGAGATCTCTTTCATCTCTGGGAGTTCGCTGATAATCTCGATGAGATCCTTTCTAAGAAGAGGTTCACCTCCAGTAATCTTCAATTTTCTGACCCCAAATTCCTTTGCAATCCTCACAAGCTTTATTACGTCTTCTTTCTCAATTTCTTCCTCGCAAAACTCTCTCTCACCTTCATGATGACAGTAAATGCAATTTAAATTGCATTTCTGAGTTACGGAAATTCTCAGGTTGGTGACAGGTCTTTGATAGGCATCAAAGAGCATTGTTTAAATCTTCTGTTTAAGGAAATAGATAAGCTTAACTGATTCAATTTAATCGGAAGTTTTTTACTCCTCAAAAATTCAGACTCTTTTCATGAATCTTAGAGTCTCTCTTATCCAGATGGAAGTTGATAATAAAGATGCAGATGCAAATCTGAAGAAAGCCGCTGAGATGCTCGAAGAAGCCTCAAAATACTCTCCAGACGTCATAGTTCTTCCTGAGCTTTGGATCACAGGATATGCAGAAAATCTCCAAGAGAGCTACATATATTCTCTCTCCGCAGATAATCTCTTACGAGCTTTTTCATCCTCTCAAAGTTGTTTCATCTTCGGAGGATCCTTACCGGTTAAGGAGAATGGAAATCTCTACAATGAGTGCAGAGTTTACTCTCCTGAAGGCCTCCTTGGCATCTACAGAAAAGTTCATCTCATCCCTCTTCTAAAAGAACCGGAAATTTTCACCCCAGGCTCATCTCTCGGGATATTTGATTTCTTGGGCACGAGATGGGGAGTTGTAATCTGTTATGATATCAGATTTCCCGAGTTAATGAGAGAAATGGTGAAGTTTGGGATTGAAATTCTTGTCGTCCCAGCTGAATGGCCCTCCTCAAGAATTGAGCATTGGAGAGCTCTTTTGAGAGCCAGAGCAATAGAAAATCAGGTCTTCGTTTTGGCATGTAACGCAATTTCTTCTGATTCTTTTCTCGGCGGGAACAGTATGGTAATAGATCCATGGGGAGAAATAGAGGCATCTCTCGGAAGAGTTGAAGGAATTTTGAACTGCGAGATTGATTTGAAAAAAGTGAAAAAAGTGAGGGAAGAACTCCCGGTTTTAGACGACCTTATTTCTTAAAACTCCTATTTTCTCTATTTCAACTTCCACGACGTCTCCTCTCTGAAGAAGCCTCGGAGGATCTCTTGCAAACCCAACTCCACCAGGAGTTCCAGTTGAAATCACATCTCCCACTTCCAAGGTCATGGCATCACTGATGAATTCTATGATCTCTGCAATTCCGAAGATAAGATTCTTCGTATTTGAACTCTGCATGACCTCTCCATTTAGTCTCAGAGAGATATCCAGATTCTCGGGATCTCCAATCTCCTCTGGTGTGACCACCCATGGGCCAAGAGGTGCAAAGGTGTCAAAAGACTTCCCTCTGAACCACTGACCGTCTCCGAACTGAATGTCTCTTGCAGAGACATCATTCATTATCGTGTATCCTCCAACATATTTGAGAGCATCCTCTTTCTTTATCTTTTTCCCAGTCTTTCCTATAATGAAAGCAAGTTCGGCCTCATAATCGAGTTGTTTCACAATTTCTGGATAAACGATATCTTCCTCATGTGCTATAATTGCAGTTGGAGCTTTTGCAAAGAGCAATGGATGTTTTGGAATCTCCGCTTTCGTCTCTTCTGCATGATCTCTGTAATTCAACCCGAGGCAAATTATCTTTCTGGGTCTTTTAACCGGAGGAAGAAACTTGAAACTCGAAAGAGGCTCCCCGCCCTCAAATCCTTTGATCTCCTCTTCAATTTCTTCTTTTTTCATGAAGAATTCAACGAGATTCGATGCATAAGCACTGATATCTATTGCTCTATCATCTTTTATCAGATAAAGACCCTCTTTTCCATCTTTTTCTAACATTGCAAGTTTCATTTTCTCACCTCAAACGGATAATTTAACTTCAATTGATTTAAAGAGAATATATAACTTTTTGTTATATTTCGTATCCTCCTCCTTTTGAGGCAGAAAGAGCCATCATGCTGTAGCGTTTGAGAACTCCTCTTGGAATCCTTTTTTCAGGAGGTCTCCACTCCTTTCTCCTCTCTCTCATCTCCTCCTCACTGATCTCGACATGAAGAGATCTCTTAGGTATGTCAATGGTTATTAGATCTCCGTCTCTCACCAGAGCAATAGGCCCACCTTCCATCGCTTCTGGAGAGACATGTCCAATACATGGGCCTTTTGTCGCGCCTGAGAATCTTCCATCTGTTATTAGAGCAACTCTCTTATATCCTGCACCAGCAATTGCGGAAGTGACGCTAAGCATCTCCCTCATCCCAGGTCCTCCTTTTGGACCTTCATAGCGAATCACTATGACATCACCCTCTTCAATTTCTCCTTTCATCACCGCTTCCATTGCATCCTCCTCTCTGTCAAAAACCTTCGCCTCTCCCTTATGAACGAGCATCTCCTCTGAAACAGCAGATGCTTTTACAACAGCTCCATCAGGAGCAAGATTTCCTTTGAGAATTGCTATTCCTCCTTGTTTATGCACAGGATTTTCAAGGGGCCTGATAACGTCTTCATCAACGATTCTTGCATTTTTTATAATCTCTTCAATTTTCTTTCCGGTGACGCTCAGAGCGTCAAGATGTAGAAATGGTTCAAGCCTCTTCATTACTGCTGGAATTCCTCCAGCTAGATGAAGATCCTTAACCTTGTACGGACCAGCGGGAGAGAGATTCGAAAGATGAGGAACCTTCCTAGAGATTTCATCAAAAACATCGAGGGGAAGTTCGATCTCTGCCTCTCTTGCTATGGCTGGAAGATGGAGAACTGTATTTGTTGAACCACCTATTGCCATATCCACCATGATTGCGTTCTCAAAAGCCTCTCTGCTCATGATTTGTCGTGTGGATAGATCCTCTCTAACCATTTCCACAACCCTTCTTCCAGCCATCCTTGCAATTCTCAATTTCATGGAATCTGTTGCCAGTGAGGCTCCGGTATAAGGGAGCGACATACCAAGAGCCTCAGCTAAGCATGACATTGTATTTGCAGTGAACATCCCCGCACAGCTTCCACATGAAGGACATGCTCTCAGTTCAAGCTCTCTGAGCTCTTCTGCACTGAGCTCTCCAGAGGCTGCTTTTGGGACTGATGAGAAAACAGTTTCAAGATCCACAACTCTGTGATTCACAATTCCCGGTTCCATTGCACCTCCAGTAACCATGATCGCAGGTATGTTCAGTCTTGCAGCCGCCATCAGCATTCCAGGAACGATTTTATCGCATGAAGAGATTAATACGAGAGCATCGAACTGATGAGCAATTGTCATGAGCTCTATTGAGTCTGCGATAACCTCTCTTGAGATCAGTGGAGCTCTCATTCCTTCATGACCCATCGCGATTCCATCACAAATCGCAATCGTGTTGAACTCTTTCGGAACACCTCCAGCCTCAGCGATTCCAAGCTTCACGTGATATGCGATTTTATCAAGATGCATGTGTCCAGGAACGATCTCATTCCATGAATTTGCGATTCCGATGATTGGTTTATCCATATCCTCTTCGATCATTCCAGTTGCGTACATCAGGCTTCTGTGGGGTGCTCTCTCAACTCCCTTCTTAACAACATCGCTTCTCATGATGAGAAGCATCCACTCCATCTTATTTCATCCTTTTGGTCTCAAGGAAAAGAACTTTAAAGATTCTCTCAGAAACTCTGAGAAGATGAAAATAGGAATCGTGGGGTACAGAGGAGAATATGGGTTTGAGAAACTTTTTGAGGCATCTAGGGATTTTGGAGAACCGGTTCATTTCAATCCCGATTTCATGAATTTCGACTCTTTGAGAGGTCTTCCTGTTCCAGAGGTTGATTTACTCATAGTCAGAGATCTCGGAGGAGAAACTCTTGAAGAAAGAGCTTTCAGAATGGATCTTCTACATCTTCTTAGCTCATCTCTCCCGGTTTTCAACTCCCCTGAGGCCATAAATACCGCTGGAAATAAGTTTTTAACTTATTTCAAACTTCTGAAAAAAGGAATTCCAATTCCGAGAACAATTCTCGGAAGAGATCTGAGATTTTCATTCGATACGGTAACCAAACCAATTTTCGGGTATCAGGGAAAGGGTATAAAGTTTCATGAAACTGGAGAGATTTTGAGGGGATTTCATCTCGCGCAGGAGTTTCTCAGAGGTGACGAGTTCAGAGTTTTCGTGATAGGAGATTCTTCTTTTGGAGCTATTAAAAAATTTCCCCGAGAAGGAGAGTGGAGGGCAAATCTATCTCTGGGAGCAAAGATGATTTCTGTGAGGGTTGAGGAGGAGATTGAGGAAATTGCAATTAAAGCCTCAAAAACTCTCGGATGCCTTTTTTCTGCAGTTGATCTTATGGTCACCTCTTCTGGAGTTAAAGTCTTGGAGGTGAATGCAACACCGAATTTTAGAAGCTTTCCGGGAGCTGAGAAAAACATTGTGAAAGCTTGTATTGATCAGGTTATTTAAGAACCTTTCCAGTTTTCATGAACCAGAGATATAGGTCGAGCTCTCCGAGGCTCATATTCACTCTCTCTGCAATTCCTCTTAGAGTCTCTTCAAATTCCAGATATTTCTTCCGAGTTAAACTTCTCGGCCTCTCAACTCCAAGAAAATCTGAGAGAATACTCATGATATGCTTATCTATTATTGCAACATTCATTTTTCCAACATTCCTTAGAAAGTGACTCGCTTCTTTGTAACCAACTCCTTTAACATTTCTCACGAGCCATTCTCTTGCATCTCTCTCATCAACTTCGAGAAGCCTCTTGAGCTCTTTCAAATGTTTTCTGGCTTCAACTATGAACTCTGCTCTCTTTTTCGGATATCTGTGACCAGCTTTTCTGAGCTCTTCTTCAAGGTCTTTTTGAAAGAGATGGATAAAGGCATCTCCAAGTCTCTCCTGAATCTCAATACATCTATCAGCTCGAAAATTTGCGGTTAAGATGCAAAAACAGAGTTCTTTGAAAATTTCTTCTTCATTTTTCTCTCCGTTTTTCCTGAACTCTTCAACTCTCCTATTAATTATCTCAGAGACTTCAGAACTTCTTAATTCCTCTATTTTCTTAAGAAGACGCTCTTCTCCTTTTAATTTCACTCACTCCTCAACGGGTTCAAAGGAATCCTTTCCTGCTCCACAAATCGGACAGACCCAATCATCTGGAAGCTCTTCAAAAGCAGTTCCGGGGTCTACTCCATTATCCGGGTCTCCTTCTTCTGGATCATAAACATATCCACAAACTAAACATCTGTATTTCATTTCACTCACTCCGAGAAGCTTTTCTGAGAGGATGAATTATAAACTTTTTGCTTAATTTCATTTTTTACCCAATCCTCTTAGTATCAGTCTCTGCATCTCACTACAGTAAAGCTTTTATCGTATTTTCGTGCATTGATGAAAGGAATCTTCCGAGTTGGGGCTGGGAATGATGAGAAGGGTAGTCGCTAAGCCAGAAGTTTGTGTTGGATGTCATCTCTGCGAAATATGGTGTGTGGTAGCCCATTCAACCTCTAAGGATGTTATAAAGGCTTTTCTTTATGAGAGGGATGGCAACCATCCTCGAATTACAGTGGAAGAAAACCTTCCAGAGACTCTTGCAATCAACTGCAGGCACTGCGATGAACCGGAGTGCATGGCTTCGTGTATAAGCGGAGCAATTTACAAAGATGAGGAGGGTAGAGTTCTTCACAATCCTGAGAAGTGTGTGAAGTGTTACAGTTGTGTGATGAGCTGTCCTTACGGTGCAATTGTGATAAGCGAGAATGGAGACATCTTCAAGTGCGATCTATGTAAGGATCTTGAATACCCTTATTGTGTGAGATTCTGTCCAAATGATGCACTTGAGTTGGTGGAAGATTCCGAGAAGGGGGTTCTGGGTTGAAATATGACTATGTTATCATAGGAAATTCGGCAGGAGGGATAGGATGTGCCGAAGCAATACGAGAGGTCGATCGGGAGAGCTCTCTTGCCATAATTTCCGCTGAGAAATACAGAACATACTCAAGAGCTCTTATCCCCTATTACCTAGATGGGAGAATAGATGAGGAGAAGATGTACTACAGACCTGAGGATTTCTACGAGAAGATAGATGCGGAAGCACATCTCGGAGTAAAAGTTGAGAGAGTTAACGTTGATTCAAAGGAAGTTGAGCTGGAAAGCGGAGAAAAGTTAGGATTTAATAAACTACTCATTGCAACCGGAGGAAAGCCCTTCATACCTCCTATGGAGGGATTAAAAAATCAGAAGAATGCATTTACGTTTCTCAGCTTTGACGATGTCCTTAGGGTCAAAGAAGCTTGTGAGAATTCCGATAAAGTTGTAGTTTTAGGAGGAGGAATTATAGGTCTCATGGTCGCCGAAGTCCTCAGCAGAAAAGGCCTCGAAGTGAAGGTTGTAGAGCTTCTAGAAAGAGTCCTTGCACCTGTGGTGGACGAAACAGTTTCTCGAATCGTTCAGAGAAAGTTTGAAGAAAATGGAGTTGAGATGATACTTGGAGACACGATCTCAAAAGTTTCGGGAGAGGAAGAAATTCAAAGCGTCACTCTAAGAAGCGGAAGAAAAATCGAAACTGATATGCTGGTGATTGCGGTGGGGGTTATACCAAACGTTGATGTTGTGAAAGGCACTTCAATCAAAATCAACCGTGGAATAGTTGTGAACAGAAAAATGGAGACATCGGCAAAAGACATCTATGCTTGCGGAGACTGTGCTGAGGTTTACGATTCTATCTTGGGATCTTACAGAGTTCTTCCCTTATGGCCGATTGCTTACTCCGGAGGCAGAGTCGCAGGGTTCAACATGTGTGGAGTCGAGAGAGAGCTCATCTTTGCAACAGCGATGAATGCAATGCATTTCTTCGACTATTACATCATCACCGGAGGTTTGAATCTCAGGGATGGAGAAAGAGACTTTGAAGTTATAAGTGAGATTGAAGGAGAAAATTACAGAAAAGTGGTTTTGAAGGATGGAGAAATCCTTGGCTTCATAGTTGGCGGAGAGGTGAGGAGAGCAGGAATTCTGATGAAGCTTATGAGAGAGAAGCTAAATGTCTCATCATTTAAGGAGTCTCTCGTGAAGAGCTCCTTCGGATTTCTCGACATTCCAAAGGAGTTCAGGTGGGAACTTCTTGGAGATAAAGTGAAAATCGGGGTGGTGCGTGAGGTATGAGGAGAAGAGTAGTTCTTCCAGATAAGGACCATCACGCTTGCGGACTTTTCGGTGTGATGGACAGAAGTGGAAAGAGATTTTCTGGTGAGATGGTTGTTAAAGCGATGAAAAATATGAGGGTTAGAGGAAATGGACTTGGTGCAGGTTTCGCAGCTTACGGAATTTATCCCGAGTACAAGGATTATTATGCTCTTCACGTAATGTATCAGGACTGGGACGAAGAAGCCAAGAGGGAGGTTGATAGATTTCTCGATTTGAATTTCGATGTTGTTCACACTGAAGAAATCCCTGTGAACTTAGAAGCTCGAGTCTCTGATCCACCGCTCTTCTGGAGATATTTTGTTGCTCCAAGCAAAAAAGGAGACGAAAAGAAGTTGAGCGATGATGATTATGTGGTGAAGAAGGTCATGGAGATAAACACCGGAATAAAGAATGCCTACGTCATATCTTCAGGAAAGGATATGGGAGTCTTTAAAGGAGTAGGATTTCCCGAGGAGATTGCAGAGTACTTTATGTTGGAGAGTGAATACAAAGGTTATATCTGGGTCGCTCACTCTAGATTTCCAACCAATACCCCTGGGTGGTGGGGCGGAGCACATCCTTTCTGCATTCTCGATTGGACGGTAGTGCATAACGGGGAGATCTCCTCTTACGGAACGAACAAGAGATATCTTGAGATGTACGGATATTACTGCACTCTTTTAACCGATACAGAGGTTATGGCGTATGCAGTAGATCTTCTCATGAGGAAGCAGGGACTTCCAATCGAGATTGTTTCAAAGATCTTCGCTTCACCGATGTGGGATCACATAGATATCATGGATGAGAAGAAAAAGAAGTTCTATACAACCCTCAGAATGGTTTATGCTCCCCTTCTCATAAATGGACCATGGACAATCATCGTAGCTCGACATGGAGAGATGTTTGGCATCACAGATAGAATTAGATTGAGACCGATAACGTCGGGAGAGAAGGGAGATATCCTCTTCATCTCCTCTGAAGAATCAGCCATAAGAGCAGTATCTCCAGAGCTAGATAGCGTCTTCACTCCGATGGGAGGAGAACCCGTGATAGGGAGATTGAAAAAAGAGGAGAAAAAAATTGAAGAGAAAGTCTCAGAGGTGATTGAAGGTGCTTGAAGGAGAGATTCACAGTCACTTACTTCCAGACTTCATAATCGAGAGGAGAGAAGATAGGTGCATTCGTTGTAGAGTATGCGAGAGACAGTGTGGATTTAATGTCCACTGGTATGACGAAGAGACGGACAGCATGAAAGAAGATGAGATGAAGTGCGTGGGATGCCAGAGATGTGTTGTGATGTGTCCGACAAAGGCACTCATTGTTAAACCTTATCCCGGAGATTACAGAGCAAATGCAAATTGGACAAAAGAGAGAATATTGGATCTGAAGAAACAGGCTGAAACAGGAGGAGTTCTTTTAACAGGAACTGGTAATGACAAACCTTTCAGGATTTACTGGGATCACATAGTTCTCAATGCCTCTCAGGTCACTAATCCTTCGATTGATCCTCTCAGAGAGCCCATGGAACTGAGAACATTCTTGGGTAGGAAACCAGATAAGCTTGAGATTGAGTTCAATGGAGATCTGGACGATGTTGAGATCAAGACAGAACTCTCTCCCAATGTGATGATAGAAACACCGATCGTATTCTCTGCGATGTCGTATGGTGCCATCAGCTATCAAGCCTTCAAAGCTCTTGCTATGGCAGCAAATGAATACGGGACTCTTTTCAATACAGGAGAGGGAGGACTCCCAAGAGAGCTCAGAAAATACGGAAAAAATGCAATAGTTCAGTGTGCAAGTGGAAGATTTGGAGTTGACCCAGAGTATTTGAACTGCGCTGCGGTGATTGAGATCAAAATCGGACAGGGTGCAAAGCCCGGAATAGGAGGTCATTTACCCGGAGAGAAGGTCACCGAACCAATTTCGATAACTAGGATGATTCCGGAGGGAACAGATGCACTGTCACCAGCACCTCAACACGACATCTATTCTATCGAAGATCTCAGCATGCTCATCTATGCTCTAAAAGAAGCAACAGACTATGAGAAACCGGTTTGTGTGAAGATTGCTGCCGTTCATAACGCTGCTGCAATTGCTAGCGGAATGGTGAGGGCTGGAGCGGACATCATAGCTCTTGACGGTCTCAGAGGAGGAACTGGAGCAGCACCTAAGATAATAAGAGATAATGTTGGAATTCCCATCGAAATGGCTCTTGCTTCAGTTGATCAAAGGCTGAGAGAAGAGGGGATAAGAAATAAAGCCTCCATTCTAGTTGCAGGAGGATTTAGATGCAGTGCTGATATCGTGAAGGCGATAGCTCTCGGAGCAGATGCTGTTTACATTGGAACAGCTGCTTTAGTTGCGATGGGATGTACTTTGTGTCAGAAGTGTCATACTGGAATCTGCAATTGGGGAATATGCACCCAGGATCCAAATCTTGCCAAGAGATTGAATCCAGAGATAGCAAAGAAAAGACTTGTAAATCTTCTGAGAGCTTGGAGTCTCGAGATAAAGGAAATGCTTGGAGGAATGGGAATAAATGCAATAGAGAGTCTCAGAGGAAACAGAGAACATCTCAGGGGTGTTGGTCTTGAGGATTGGGAACTTGAGGTTCTCGGTATAAAGGGGGCTGGAGAATGAGGTATTCTATAGGAGGATTCAGGGATCTGTTTTTGGAGGGAGTGAGAAGCGTAAAGGAATTGAAGCATAGAGTTGTGCTTGAGGGAGAGGTTGCGGAGGTTGATGCAAAAGGTCTCTCTCATAAAGAATTGAATGATCTCACAAGATATGCTGTGATACAGGGAGCAAAAAAAGTCATAATGAAGAACGTTTTCGGTCAGAGATACATCGGAACGAGACTGTATTTCCCCAATCCAAAAAAGAAGATTGAAATCGAGATTCACGGATTTCCGGGAAATGACCTCGGTGCGTTTCTTGATGGTCATAAGGTCATCGTTTACGGAAACGCCCAAGATGGTGTCGGGAATACGATGGATGACGGCGAAATCATTGTACACGGAAGAGCTGGAGATGTTGTTGCAATGTCAATGAGAGGAGGAAGAATTCTCATAAGGGATGATGTGGGTTACCGAACTGCAATTCACATGAAAGAGTACAAGGAAAAAGTCCCAGTTCTTGTGATTGGCGGAACCGCTCAGGACTTTTTCGGGGAGTATATGGCAGGAGGAAGAGTTATTCTTCTTGGCTTGAACCTCGGAAATAAGCCTCACAGAGCGAGATATATAGGGACTGGAATGCACGGAGGAATAATGTATATCAGAGGAAAGGTGGAACAGTGGCAACTCGGAAAAGAAGTTGGAATGGTTGACATGGATGAAGGGGACTGGAAACTTCTTGAGAAGCACATCACAGATTTTTCCAACGAATTCGGATTCAATGCTGATGAAATCCTCGGAGGGAAGTTTCTAAAGCTAAAACCTGTTACGAAGAGACCTTATGGAAAAATCTACGCATATTAAACCCTTTTTCTTTTCTCGAAGGAAGTTTTAAGTTCTCTCGAAGAAAAAAGAGTTTTTGATGAAAGTGGTATTTCATCCTAAGTTCCATGAAGTTTACACTTCAGATCCAGCTGCTGAAGCGGGAAGGATGGAAAGCATATTGAAAGAAATTTCTGATTTTGAGTTCGTTGAGGCGGAAAAAGCAGGGGAAGAAGATATCCTTCTCGTTCATACCTTAGAGCATTACGCGTATGTGAAATCGTATCTGAAGATCTATGAAGTAGCAATGTTTGCAGTTGGAGGAACAATAAGAGCAAGTGAAATCGCTTTTGAAGAACCGTCATTCGCTTTGGTAAGACCTCCTGGACATCATGCCAGCCCGGATCACTCTTGGGGGTTCTGCTATTTCAATAACGTTGCAATTGCAATTAAAAGGCTCTTCAAAGCCAAAAAAATTGAAAGAGCCGTCATCATAGATTTCGATCTTCACTACGGAGATGGAACCGCCAACATTTTCAGAGGGGATAAGAATGTCACTTATTTCCACATGAATGACGCTGATATCGAAGGTATCGAAAGAATACTGGAAGAAGAGGAGTATGAGATCATAGCAGTTTCAGCGGGATTCGACAGGCATAAAGATGATTGGGGAGGACTTCTTGAGACTGAAGACTATGAAGAGATAGGAAAAATCATTGCTAAATTTGCTAAGAAAAGATGTAATGGAAGAAGATTCGGGGCACTAGAAGGAGGATACAATCACGAGGTTCTTGGAAGGAATGTGAGAGCGTTTTTAGACGGCTTCTCCTAAATTTTGAAGAATTCTCTCGCATTTTCTAGGGCTACTTTTTTTGCAATTTCTTCTCCAAGTCTCTCCGAGATCAATTTATAGGTCTTTGGAACTGCATCAATTTGAGCTTTACCAAATCCAGTATCACTGTTCAGGATAATTCTCTCTGGTCCGTATTTCTCAACGAGCTTCAGAGCATCTTCAGCCGAGAGTTTTCCTTTTTGGACGCTTAAACCGCAGTGATAACCTCTTTCCATAATATCTTCTATTGTTGTAGCTGTAACATGGTCGATAATCCCAAGACTCTCTGGAAATGAAAGTTTTTCAAGAATTTCAAGAGTCTTCTTCGTTATTTCTTCTTTCATCTTTCCAGGTGTGTGGATTATGCACGGAAGGTCGTTTTCCATTGCTATTTTCAGCTGTGCTTCAAAGACTTCAATCTCCAGCTTCTCACCTCTCTCCATTCCAATTTCTCCTATCGCACTTCCTTCTGGTATCTCGGAAAGAACAATCTCGTATCTCGGAGGAATGCATCTTGGGTGGATTCCGAGAGCTGGATATAGTTCAATTCCCGCCTCTCTTCCTTTTTCAATTTCAAAACTCGTCATTTTTCTGAAGAGATCTAGAAAGGTCTCCGGATACTTCGGAATGATTGGATAAAAGGCGCAGTTCACAGCATATTTCACTCCAGCTTCACTCATCTTCTCAAGATCCTCGATGCTCCTACCCTCAGCATGAATATGGGCATCAAAACATCTCATATTTTCAGAGATTCTCAGAAACCCCCTATAAATTTTCCGGATATCCTCTCTGAAAGTTTTAAATCCTCTTTTACCATCTTTTGAAATCATGAGTTTGAAAAACCTCTTAGAGGAGGTGAAGAGAGCATCCGAAACCTCGGTTGAGAGAAATCACAGATATGCGGTAGTTCTCTGTGCCCCCGAGTTGAGCTGGAAGGTTATTGATACAGTTGAAAAAGTTCTCGAAACTCATAAAAAGGTTAGTAATAAAAAAGAGAAACTTCTCGTAGTCGGAAGAAGCGCTTTTCTTGAGTTTGCAGAAAAAAGATTTAACGGGAGAATAATTCATTTTAGAGAATCCGAAAGCGTTCTCGGCTCCACCTTCACCTCTCTCATTGTTGATCTGACAGAGGGATTCAACCCCAATGATCTCGGAATAATTGTTGAAACAATTAGCGGAGGCGGAATTATTATAGGTATTGCCCCTCCGCTCGAAGAGTGGCCAAAAGTTGTAACTTCTTGGCATGAAAAACTTGTCGAAGAACCTTACTCTCTTGAGGATGTTATTCCAAGATTCTACCGCAGATTCAGAAAGAGGACAGAGGCATCGAAAGGAATCATAATATACGATCTAAACAGCGAAGAACTTCTGAAAACCTTCGAAGTATCTGAATCGGATGAAAAGTCTGGAAAAGCGCTTAATTTTAGTGAAAAGGAAATAAACAGAGAACTCTACGAACTCTGCGCAACTCAGGACCAAATTAGAGTTCTTGAGCTTTTTGAAGAATTCTTTGAAAAGAAAAAAGATAGAAGAGCTCTTGTAATGACAGCAAACAGAGGTAGGGGGAAAACGGCTGTTCTTGGAATCGTTACTCCTTTTTTAATCTCCAGAATGCATGAACTGCTGAAGAAACCTATAAGAATTCTCGTGGTTGCTCCAGAGCTCCAGAGCGTTCAAACATATTTTGAATTCCTCATGAAGGCGATGGATGTTATGAGAGTGAAATACAGGGTTAAAAGGAGATCTGAGGATGGAATGATAAGTGTGCTTAACAGTGAGAACGCAAGAGTTGAGTATGCTGTTCCGAGAAGAGCTCTTGAAGAAGGTGAACTCGCCGACATCATTATTGTGGATGAAGCAGCAGGCATAGACGTTCCAGTGCTCTGGGAAATTACAAAGAACTCGATTTACACCATATTCTCAAGCACGATTCATGGTTACGAAGGTGCTGGAAGGGGCTTCAGCGTGAGATTTCTGAAAAGGCTCGAGGAGGACAAAAGCATCGACATTTTGAGAATTCATCTTGAAGAACCAGTAAGATATGCTAAGGGCGATCCAATAGAAAAGTGGATTTATGATTCTCTTCTTCTAGATGCTCAACCAGCAGAGATAACTGAAGAGGATCTGGAAAAAGTGAGAAATGGAGAGATGGAGTTCGAAGTGATTGATAAAGATAGATTAATTGAGAACGAGAAGCTTCTGAGAGAATATTTCGGAATTTATGTTCTCGCTCATTACAGAAATAAACCCTCTGATCTCGTAATTCTCTTGGATATGCCAAATCATCTTGCTTTCAGAGTAAAAGTAAATGAAAAGACTATTTGCTCTCTTCACATCGCAGTAGAGGGCTCTTTAAGCGAGGAAGCAATTGAAGAAATGAGTTCGGGTTACAGACCTAAAGGTCAGGTCATTCCCGACCTCATCTTGAAACACTTCTGGAAGAGGGAGTTTCCGAAGATGAAGGGAGCAAGAGTTGTGAGAATTGCAACTCATCCGTCACTCATGAATATGGGAATCGGGAGCTTCGCACTTGAAAAACTAGTCGAACACTTCACTTCAGAATCTTTTGATTGGGTGGGAAGTGGTTTTGGCATATCTTCAGATCTCTTACGTTTCTGGCTGAACTCTGAGTTCATTCCAGTTCACATGACCCCTCAAAGAAATGCAATTTCTGGGGAGTATACTGTTATCGTTCTTAAACCTCTGAAGCCCGAGGTGGAGGAGATTGTGAGTGAAATCAACTCTGACTTCATCCGGAGGTTCACTGAGTATCTCAGCGATGAGCTGAGGGATCTTGAGACTTCTTCTGCTCTCCTCATATTAAAGAGCCTCCAAAAGGACTCAGAAATTAAAAAACCTGGAATAAAGGATGAAGATTTCAAAAGGATGGAAAAGTACCTCGAAGGACTCGGGAAATATGAGTATGTGGCAGATCTTGTGAGACCTCTTGTAAAGCATCACTTTTCTAAAAAGAATGGTGTGAAGCTCAGGAAGAAGGACGAATATGTGCTTGTGGCAAAATGCCTCCAGCTCAGAAGTTGGCAAGATCTCATGAGTGATAAAAGAGTGAATAAAGTTTACAAGAGGTTGAGAGATGGAATAGAAAGGATCTGGAGGCATTACTATGAAGATCAATTTCAATGAGGAATTCGTCGAAGCTATAATCAGAGGAAACAAAATAACGACAATAAGGAAGGGAAGAAGATCCTATCCAGTTGGAGGAATTGTGGAGCTTGCAGTGAGGAATGAGGCGTTTGCAAGAGCAAAAATTGAGAAGGTGGAATTTAAGAGAATCGGTGAACTCACGGATGAAGATGCAATTCGAGATGGGTTTGCAAGCAAAATAGAGTTGGTGAAGGAGTTGAAGAAAATTTACGGGAAGATAAGCGAAGCGGATGAAGTTACCATAGTTCATTTTACCCTCGTTTAGAGCAGTGGTAAAAGTGCCATGATTTTTGAGTCTTCAACCATGTTCTCTATTCTCGTATATTCATTCGGTTGGTGAGCCATTTCATCTACAGTCTCCCATACAACTGCTGGAATACCGAGTTTCCTGAAAAACGCAGCAAAAGTACCCCCTCCAATTCCCCCAACTCTTGGTTCATCTCCTCTGAACTCTTTTATTGCTCTAATGAGGAGCTCAACTATTTTGCTGTTCACCGGCGTCGGTTCTGGAGCCTGAAGCTTTTGCAGAACTCTTATTTTTATTTCTGGTATAATCTCACCTTCAACTCTTTTTCTGTATTTTCTTTCAATTATCCTTCCAATCATTTTCGCATCTTCCAGAATCTCATCCAGATTATACTTGGGTAGAACTCTGCAGTCAAATACGATTCTATGCTCTCCGGGAATAACATTCGGAGATCTCGAATCGTTTTCAGAGATCGTTAGTTCAAAAGTACTCTCTGGAGGTTCAAAAATTTCATCTTTCTCATCGTATTTCTCATGAAGAAACTCATCGAGAGCTTTTGCATAATCAAGGGCAACTCTGTGGGCGTTTAGACCTTTTTGTGGAGTACTTCCGTGTACTTGCATCCCCTTAATTCTCACTTCCATCCACAGAATGCTCTTTTCTGCAATCTCTATGAATTTACCATCCTTTCTACCACCATCTGGAACAAGAACGAGATCATTTTTTCTGAAGAGCTCTGGATGATTTTCCATTAACCATTTAATTCCATAATTGCTCCCAGTCTCTTCATCACTTACGAAGGCGAGTATAACATCTCTCTTTGGTCTAATTTCCAGATTCATGAGGGATCTGATAGCGTAAAGAGATGCAACAAGACTCTGTCCATTATCTTCAGCTCCTCTGCCGTAGATCTTTCCCTCTTTTATCAGAGGATCAAAAGGTTTGGTAATCGTCCATTTCTTCAGATCTCCCGGAGGAACAACATCAAGGTGAGTGAGTATCCAGAGTCTTGGAACTCTTCGATTCTCACCTCGATAATAAATCAAAATATTTGGCCTAATTCCATTTTTAGCTCTCTCATCTGGAACATCATAGCGTTCGATCTTATCAAATGGCCATTCCTCTATCATTTCCAACAGTTTCACCGCTTTCTCATACTCTCCTTCCCCTCCATTATCTGGAGATATTGCAGGTATTTTTATGAGCTCTACAAGAGCTCTTGTCATCTCATCCTTCAGGGTGTCAATTTCTTTAGAAATCTTTTTCACAATCATCTGGAATTCCTTAGTAAATCTCTGAATATAAATCATTGTACATCCAGAAACCATCAAGACAAAGATTTTAAAGCCATTCGTATTTTAAAAAATAATTATGAAAAGGATAATCCAATTCATCATATTCTTCCTTATTGTTGCATATTCTGGATTTGCTAGTTTCGAGTGGAGAGCTGAGAAAGAGAAAATTGACACAATAAGAGAATATGTCATAAGTCTTTCCGATCATCCGGTATTGGAAATTGCAGAGACAGGTTCCATGCTGGAGTCTCTGCTGGAACTCAATACCTCAGATGAAGTTTTAAAAGAAAGAATCCGACAATGTTCTGTTAACGCAAGAACTCTAGTATACTCTTCGCTCATCCTCTATAAGGCAACAGGAGATGGAAAATATCGACTTCTCAGCACAGCTATGGCAAATCTTGAGAACTTTTTCATAAGCGCTAATAACAGAGCCGATCCTAAAATCGTATTGAGGGAAAATCTTGATATTATAAAGAGCATCGGAAGAGAGCTTGAAAAAAAGAGAATAACAGATTTAACCAGAGAAGAAATAGAGAGAATATTTGAGCTCTCTGCTGGATTAGAGTATTAAAGACTCTTTGCACCCTTTAATTTTTCTAAAACACTGTGCACACTCTTTTTGGAGTTTAAACCTTTAAGATGAAGAAATAAATATTTTAACTCGGATGAAGCGGAGGAATTTCTTGCATAAGCGAAGACGCGTAGAGATCATTTAAGGAAATTTTAATTTATTTTGTAACTCTTATTTTGTCGTAAGATCTCACAAAATAGGTGTGATTGGATTAAGTTACTGATATTGCGGTTTGGGACAAGTTTGGAAAGTAACAGGAACAAGGACTTCTATTATGATCAGCAGGGCATATTTTTCCTGGCTTGGGGGTATTTCTTGGAGATCGGATTCCCGACACAAATTTAGAGGGACGAGGTGGAGAAAATATCGGAATTAACAGGATTCAAATATGCTTACATACCAAAAAGGAGAGGTTTTGGAGTTTATGTCCATCCAGAGAGGGAACCTTTACTTATCGAATCTGGGTTTAATGAAAGTTTGATGAAAAAGTTAATTTTAAGGATGGCTTGCATGCTGGGAGTTGATTTAAAGTGGCTAAATATAGATTTGAAAAAGAGTCCATCTTTGCTCCATCTGTGTTTAGTGATGTTATAGAATTTAAAGCTCAGAAAATTGAGATAGATAAAGTGAAAATTGCTAGATTATTCATCAAAAGAAACTTCAGCCGAAGATTTGAAGATGCAAGGAAACTTCTCGAGAAAGTTTCAGAGCTGGATTTTAAGGCTGATTATTTTCTCACTCCAAGTGGGTTCATACTAATTCCATGGAAGTTCAGCAAATTTGAAGAGGCAGCAGAAGAAGGAAAGCTGTGAGCTGAGAGGCTGTTGAAATAAATGCCAATCACATTCTTATCGGCGTGGATTAATACCGCAGTGAGAGCCTCAAAAAGCCATACGTTGAGCCCTCAATCATGCTCTCTCCTGATAACTGACACTGCACGGGCAAATCTACCCGACGATAAATCAGAAGAGGGGTTTGATAAAAGCTGATATTGATTCCCACTTCATAGAGATTAAAGATGGGTTGTGGTGCTGTGCTGTCATGATCTCAGCATTTTTAACTCGAGGGTTCGATTCTGTAAGTGAGGGGTGGAGGAAAGAGATTAAAGAGAAGTTCAGAGAGAAGACGAGAGATTTTAAACCAGAAATTGCCCTTCACCTTCTCATTATACCGACACGCCAAAAACATGGTTAAACTCTTAGAAAAATCTGAAACAAGAGATATTCAGTCTCAGGCATTATGCAACTTCAAGTGTTTTATTTACAACGAAAGAGGGGAAAGAGCAAATTTAGATGAAGTTTTGGAAGCTACAAGAATGGGAAGTGTTTTGGACATCATCTTAAAAAGCGTGAAGCTTTACGGAAGTCCAGATTAGACACTTTTATAGTCTGTCGATGAGAATGCGAGATTTTGACATTTAAAATAAATGAACCTTTTAAAGAAATTTGAAATTTTTAGATGGGTCATTGAGTATTTTGAGATCTCTGTATGCTCTCGTTAGCAAAATCCCAATATCTCCTCCTCTCTTTCTGATCTTTGTAAGATCTTGAAAAATAACATTCACAAATCTAAAAGCTTTCTCATTCTTTCTGCAATCTCCTTAGAGCCGTCTCTAAATTTTGGTGGTCGCGGCTCTTCAGAGAGAACCTCTGAAATATACCTCAGCAGAATCTCTCGGCTAATCTTTTCCAGCGATAATACTCTATATCCTTCTCTATTTCTGAAGGCAGAAGCATTATCCTCTTGTTCGAAGTGATTGCCCAAGGGGATTATAATCCCTCTTTTCTTAAACCTGCTTAGCTCCAGTAAACTGCCATAACCCCCTAAGGTAATTATCAGCTTAGCTCTTGTAAGATCTCTGATTGGGTTAGGATTGAAATGAGTTGCACCACCTATTATTCGATAATCCATGCGTGCTTTATCTAAGATTGTTGTAATCTTCTCTAAAATTGGTCTTCCAATCTCAGTTCCACCTATATTAACGAGGATGTAATCCTCTTCTTCAATCTCTCCAAAATCATCATGAGTGTATATCTGGCCGTAATATTCGAAATTTTTGTGATATTCTTTGTTAAGTCCCACATATATTCTGAGGTCAAATTTCATGAAGCTTCTCATAAGCTTTTTGTTGACTACCGGGAGAAGAATTCTCTGGAAAAGAGATTTTTTAACTGGTTTAAATCTCATGAAATCAGTTATAAATACGCTTTTTGCGGTTAAGTCATCCATAAATAAAAATTCCCAGAATTCATCAGCAATAATTAGATCATATCTCTCAAAGTCTACTGATTCTGTGATTTTTATGGCATTTTCTTTGATGGAGTTGTATATTTTTCTGAGATCCTTGAGAGTAACTCTAAGCCAGCCATCTACAAAAAGAGATTCAAAAAGCTTGCCTATACTTTTTAATTCGGATGAAACTGGAAGCGCTTTGAAGTTTTTATACTCAATATATTTCAGAGCCTGTCCTGCAGTAAGCCAGTCTACGTCTGCCCACTTCAAGTATTTTGCTAAGTAACAATCTCTTGTTACATGTCCCAAGCCCACACTTGAAGAAGCATACAGCACTTTAACTCTCGTCATCTTAGCAGTTAAGAAAGATTCTCATCCTATTTATTTTTTAACACTGTTATGTCACTGTCATTCAACCTTTCTCGCTTTAGTATATCTGCAAGACGATCCTTAACTTAAAGAAATATGGAAAAGGTGAAAAGAGCATCAGGAATGAAGCCGAAATGACGCCGGGGAAGGGATTTGAACCCTTGCGCCTCCCGAGGAGGCAGCAGGTCTCGAGCCTGCCGCATTAGTCCGCTCTGCCACCCCGGCACATCTATGTAATAATAACGAACATTTAATTAGCCTTTCCATCTTAATAACTTTAGGTGATGACAAAATGGGAAAGTTTGACAGAAGATCCAGAGAGCGCAAAGGGGAGAGAAAAGCAGAACTCCTCGAAGAGAAACTCATAGAGGAGAGTCTTGAAGAAAGCTCTGGAGGTGAGGAAATCTGAAGATGGAAGTAAGCATAGGCTCTAAGAAAAGGACAGTTGACGTCAGAGATGGAGAGACGTATGAGGATCTTCTTCTTTCTTTAAATTTGAATCCAGAAGAATACATCGTAATTGTGGATGGAAAACCAGTTCCACTTGAAAGTGAAATAAAAGAAGGAGAAACAAAAATTTTGAAAGTCGTCTCTGGTGGCTAATCACTTTTCTATGAGGATCACAAGATCCTCATAGTCTATAACATCAACTTCTTTTCCACCAGAAATGATTTCGTATTCAATCTCCACCTCTTCTTCTCCTATCTGAATTCTCTCACCATCTATCTCCACTTCGCCTCTCTCCAAGAGATCGATAACATCCTCTAAGGAACTCTTCGTGATGGTCTCTACGATTTTCTTCGCTTTTTCTCTGTACTTAGGACCTATGACGCTCATCTTTGGTTTCACACTTTTCACTCTCTTCTCAAATTCAGGAGAGCCACTCCTGATCTCGACTTCGCTGTTAACCGCTCCTTCTATTTCCTCAGTGCTTTTAAGGTCTCCGTAAATTATCACTCTCTTCAGCGGTGCATTCAGTGGAATCCCTCTCTCTGATTTGTATCTTCTCACTCCTGCAATTGCTCTAATTGTTCTCTCTCCGATTTTTGCCATTTCATTGTCAATCTCTATTTCCAGCTCTCTAAATCTCTCCTTATGAACACTTCTCCCGAATAGCCTCGTGTAAATCTCTTCGGTGATAAAAGGAATGAAAGGAGACACCATCTTAAGAATATGTTCTAAAGTAATTGAGAGGACTGTGGAAGCAGTTTCATCTCTCTTCTCATAGAGCCTATGCTTTACTGCCTCAATATATTCATCTGCGAGAATCTCCCAAGTGAAGTTTTTCAACTTCAAAAATGCTTCATTGAACCTGAAATTATCCATTGCCTCCTCGTATTCTTCCTTAACTTTCTTCAGTTCTCTCAGGAGCCAGTGATCTACTGGAGTGAGCTTCAAATTCTTTGTCTCTACTCTCTTCACATGCGGATAGGAAAATCTGAAGATGCTCCAGAGCTTCTGTTCAAATCTCCTTGCAGCTACAACATCTTTCCACCTGAACATGATATCTGAACCGGTTGCTCCTCCAAGAGCTGCCCACTGTCTGAAGGCATCTGCTCCATATTTTTCAATAACTTCTTCTGGATCTATGATGTTTCCGAGTGATTTGCTCATCTTATGACCGTCCTCTCCTAAGACCATTCCGTTAATAACAATCGTATACCATGGAATCTCATTAACTAGGGCATCTGTTCTGAGAATCGTATAGAATGCCCAAGTTCTTATAATGTCATGGCCCTGAGGTCTCAGATGGGTTGGGAGTAACATTTCTTCTCTTCTATCCCATCCAGCGACCCAGAGAGCTGAAATTGAGCTATCCATCCACGTGTCGAGAACATCCTCCTCTCCTCCAAACTCGGTTGATCCACATTCACAGGGTTCTTTTGGAGAGTCCTTCGTGGGATCAACAGGGAGCCACTCTTCTTTGGCAACTTTAATTTTCCCACATTTCTTGCAGTACCACACAGGAATAGGAGTTGCAAAGATTCTCTGTCTCGAGATGCACCAATCCCATTCCATGCTGTTTACCCAGTTCTCAAGTCTAATTCTCATGTGCTCTGGAATCCATTTTATCCTCTTCGCTCTCTCCAGAATTTTTTCTTTATCAACCTTCACGAACCACTGAGTTTCAGACAGAATCTCAATTGGAGTGTCGCACCTCCAACAAATTCCCACATTCTGCTTGACTCTCTCCTCTCTGAATATCCTCTTCTCTCTCCTCAGATCCTCCACTATATGCCTCTTCGCATCTTCTATTTTCATTCCCGCATACTTTCCGTTTATTTCAGTCATCCTTCCATCTCTTGAAATTGCTCTTCTCAGCGGAAGATTGTATCTCTTCCACCATCTAACATCCTGACGGTCACCAAAAGTACAGATCATCACAGCTCCAGTTCCAAAATTCGGATCAACTTCTTCATCTGCGATTACAGGTACTTCGAGATTCCAGATAGGAACTCTGACTTTCTTCCCTACGATATCTTTATATCTCTCATCTTCAGGGTGAACTGCAACCGCAACACAGGCTCCTAGGAGCTCAGGTCTAGTTGTTGCAATGTCAATCCCATCAAAATGGATGTAATAGAGAACGGTCTCCCTTTCCTCATACTCCACTTCCGCAAAAGCTATTGCAGTCTCACATCTCGGGCACCAGTTAACTGGATGTTCTTCTCTGTAGATCCATCCATCATTGTACATCCTCACAAAAGACTTTTGAGTTCTAGAATAGTATTCAGGAAGCATCGTTATGTATTCATTGCTCCAGTCTATGGAGAATCCAAGTCTTCTCATCGTTTTTCTCATCTTCTCTATGTTCTTCATCGTTAACTCTCTGCACAATCTCCTGAACTCTTCTCGGCTAATGTCTTTTTTCGTTATTCCGTGAATCTCTTCAACCTTTACTTCAGTTGGAAGTCCGTGACAGTCCCATCCTTGAGGAAACATTACATTGTAGCCCTTAAGCCTCTTGTAGCGTGCAATGAAGTCTATGTAGCACCAGTTAAGTGCATTTCCCACATGGAAATTTCCAGTTGGATATGGAGGAGGCGTATCTATGATGAAAGGCTCTCTCTCTGAACTAAAGTCGAAGTAGAAATCCTCATCCTTCCATTCGTTCACCCACTTCTCTTCAACACTCCTGAAATCATATTCTTTTGGAATTTCCATATTTAACTCTCCTCCCAGATGCATCTCTTCTGTATCTTCCAATCTCACTGTCAAAAACCTCTTCTCCTCTGAAAATTGGGCCCTCTTTGCAGACTCTCACGCCTGATGGATCGAGCACGCATGATCCACATACTCCAATTCCACATTTGAAATATCTCTCAACTGAAATCTGGAGTTTATGAAGGATATTTAATTCCTTCGCTCTATCCAGAATCTCTCGGAGCATCCCATCTGGGCCACATGCATATATCGCATCGTAAACTTTCATCTCAATCTCATCGATCAAATCGGTTACAAAACCCTTTCTTCCTTCTGAACCGTCCTCTGTTGCGATGAGAAGCTCCCCCTTTGAGAACTTTCTGAGAAGCACTAGATCATCTTTTGTTCTGGCTCCTATGAGAGCTGTGAACTTGTTGACTCTTTCCGATAGGAAGGCAAGAGGTGCAGATCCCATTCCTCCTGCTATAAGAAGAGATTTTCCATCTGAAATTTCAAATCCTCTTCCGTAAGGTCCTCTGATCCCTATGAAATCTCCCTCTTTCATATCGTGCAGTCTTGATGTCACTCTTCCGACTCTCTTCACGGTTATCGAAGTTGAAGAAGAGAGACTCATCGGTCTCTCTCCAATTTCAGGAATCCAGACCATCAGGAATTGCCCTGGAGTCGCACCTTTTAACCATGGAGCATCTAAAATAAATGTCTTGGCATCCCTACCTTCTTCAATGATCTCTTTTATTTCAACCATTCTCGGAAGCATTTTTACACCCTGTGAGCTCTTCCAACGAGTTCTTCAATCTTTAAATTCTTTTTCGTGAGATATTCTTTCAATCCCGCTTTAATCTTCTCAAAGATTCTCACATCTTTCATCACTGCAGTTCCAATCTCAATCGCAGAGGCTCCCGCCAGCATCATTTCTACTGCATCTTTCCACGAAGTCACACCTCCCACTCCTATAATTGGAATTTCAAGAGTTTCGTAGAGTTCGTAGATGCACCTAACCGCAACAGGCTTTATACAGCTTCCTGAGAGACCTCCAATTCTATTCCCGAGAATAGGGACTCCAGTTTCGACATCTATAATCATCGCTCTGAGGGTATTTATAGCGACAACCGCATCAGCGCCTGCTTCCTGAGCTGCTAGTCCTATTTCCACGATGGACGAAACATTCGGACTAAGTTTCACCCAGACCGGAGAGTCCACAGCTTTTTTCACCTCTCTCACGATATCTCCAATCATCTCCTCGTCATCTTCAAGCTTTTTCGTCACATCAGAATGAGGGCAACTTACATTTATTTCGAATCCATCCGCATCTCTAAGAGTCCTCGCAACTTCTCTGACCTCCGATGGATCTCCACCGAAGATGCTCGCTATGATCGGAGCATCGCAATTCTCCTTGAACTTTTTTATCTCTTCTTTAAACTCCTCACATCCTGGATTCGGGAGTCCCATTGCATTAATCAATCCAAAAGGTAGCTCAACAACGCAGGGCATTGGATGACCCTCTCTTGCTCTTACTCCTATGGATTTTGTCACAACTCCACCCGCACCAAATTTCACAGCGCTGATCATGGAAGAGGCACTCATTCCGAGAACTCCCGAAGCTAAAATCAGCGGATTCTCAAACTTCAATCCACTTACCTCAACTTCGAGCATTCATATGCTTTTCGAGTGGCGGAAATAAAAAATTTATTAAGCCTTTAGATCTCAGAGAATTAACATTAAAGGTGTACTTTATGCTGTTGAAATCTCCTTCAAGAATTCATATCACGCTTATAGATATGAATGGGGCATCGGGAAGAATTGATGGTGGCGTTGGCATAGCTCTTGATCATCCATCTGTTGTTTTGGAGGCGAAAAAAAGCAATGAGGTTAAAATAAAAGCCTCAAAAGAAGATAAGGAGAGAATATTGGAGTTTTGTAAGCCTTTTTTCGAAAAAGGGCTTGGAGTTGAAATTGAAGTTAAGGAGAGCATCCCTCCTCACGTTGGCTTGGGTTCAGGAACTCAGCTTGCTTTGACCTCTGCTCATGCCATAAATCTTCTCTATAACCTCAATCTCAGTGTAAGAAATCTCGCCGAGATTGTGGGCAGAGGAGGTACTTCTGGGATAGGAGTTGCAGCTTTCGAGAGCGGAGGATTCATTCTCGATGGAGGTCATAGCAGAGAGATCAAGAAATCTTTTCTCCCCTCTGCAGTGAGTAGAGTCCCCCCTCCTCCCATTCTTGTCAGATACGATTTCCCTGAGTGGGATATAGTTCTCGTGCTTCCAGAAGGAAGAGGTCTTCATAGAGGCGAGGAGGTGGAAGCCTTCAAAAAGTGGTGTCCGATTCCGCTTGAAGAGATTAGAGCTCTCTCTCACATCATCCTTATGAAGCTCCTCCCCGCTGTGGTTGAGAGGAACATAAAAGTTTTTGGAGAAGCTATAAATGATATCCAGAGGTTGGGGTTTAAGAGGAGAGAGGTTGAGATTCAGAGAAGGGAAACACTTGAAATCATGGAAATTCTCAGAGAAAGTGGGTGCACTGGAGCTGGAATTAGCTCATTTGGACCTCTTGTCTACGGAATATCCGAGATTGGGGAGGAAGTCGTAGACATCCTTAGAGAGCATCTCGGAAAAAAAGGAAACGTAATTTTAACGAGAGCAAGAAACAGGGGTGTTATAGTTTGCGAGTGAGAGCATGGTTCGGAACCGTAGAAAATGGAAAGTGCATCTCAAAAGCTCCTGTTCTCGAGTCTGATGAGAGTGTGAAGAATTTCAATTCGGAGTTCAGAAAACTCGCTTCAATCTGCGGGGTGAAGGATTATGTGGGAGAACTTCATGATCTGATGGTTGAGCTCACGAGAGAGGCACTTAAAGAAGCTTCTTCTGATTTAAAACTCGTTGAACTGGTCAATCTTCTGGAGGAGCTTAATGAATCTATTTCGGTCTTCGAGGAAATGAAAAACACTGCTTTTTCACCTTTTCCTACATCATTCGAAGAAGCAATTTCTGCGTTGAAAAGAGCTAGAGATGACATCATTTCTGAGATATCAAAAGAGATGAATTCTTATGCTCCGAATTTGAGTTCTGTTGCGGGAGAACTTCTCGGAGCAAGATTAATAGCTCATGCTGGAAGTTTAAGAAGACTGGCAGTCCTATCTTCAACAACTATTCAGGTTCTCGGAGCAGAGAAAGCTCTCTTCAAGCACCTTCAGAGAGGAACGCCACCTCCGAAGCATGGAATCATTTATCTTCATCCTTTCCTGAGAAGGGTGAAGAAAAAGAAAAGAGGAAAAACTGCAAAACTCATAGCTAAATACATTTCAATAGCCTCAAGAGCAGACGCTCTGAGCGGAAGGAAACTTGGGCTAAAAGAGAAAATGGAAGAGGAATTCAGGAGGATTTCGGGTGAGTAAACTCCTCGCAGCTAAGGAAAAACTGAAGTTACCTTTGAGAAGAGGGGATAAAGTCCTCTATCTCGGTGTTGGAGCCGGAAAAACAGCAAAGATTATGCTCGGCTTTGGCGTTGATGTGATTTATGGAGTTGAGTTTGCTCCTAAACCGATGAAAAAATTTCTTGAGCTTTGCGAGAAGCATAAGAAACTCATCCCAATTTACGCTGATGCGAGGCATCCAGAAAAATATTCGGGAATAGTTGAGAAAGTTGATATCATCTATCAAGATGTCGCTCAACCAGATCAAACTGAGATCGCAGTTTCGAATGCGGAATGGTATCTCAAAAAAGGGGGTAATTTTATCCTTATGATGAAAACGAGAAGCATAGATATCTCTCTATCTCCTCGCGAGGTCATCGAGAGGGAGCTTGAAAAGTTATCGAATTTTGATATTCTCTCCTCGGAGAGACTCACACCATCCTATCCAGATCACTGGGTGATCGTTTTCACGAGGTGAAGGAGAATGAAGGGTTTAAGAAACGTGGAAATTGGAGATGTTGATGAAGAGCTGAGCTACCATTTCAACGTCATTCGAAGATGCATGTGGGAAACGAAGAATGGAATAGCTGTTTATGCGACATTTCCAACGAAGAGATATCCATACGTCTATCCTAGAGATACCGCAGCGTGTATGAGATATCTTTCATTCCTACATAAGTTTGAGAATGAAGAATATGGAGAGCTTGCTTTTAAATTGATGGAAGGAATATCTAAGTTCATTTTATCTGTTCAGAGTGCTAGTGGGAGGTGGCATCAGAGATATTCAATCGATGGAAAGAACATGTCCCTCTATAAACAAGAGGATAATACCGCTCATGGAATGTACATACTCCTTCAGTATCTCATAACCGCTAAAGAGAGAGGAGAAGAAGTGGAGAATTTTGATGAAATAGTGGAAGCAATCTACAAAGCTGCTAAACTTTCCATAAACGATTACTTCAGATGTGAGATTCAGCTATACTTCTCTAACACCTCTGTTCACGAGAGCGGAATCGTAAAAGGATACGACATCTGGACGAATTTCTCTTATCTGAACGCTTTTAAGAAACTCATACACTTTTCAAAGCTTTATGGTCTCGAGGAGAAGTTCAAATTTGCACTCGATCACTACAGAGTGCTTCATCATTCCGTCTTTCAGAAGTTCACCGCGGAGCAAAGATTCGTAAGGAGGATAACTCCAGTAGGACTTTACGATTATAACCCAGATATCACCCTCATGTCTCCGTTTTACTTTGGCTTTGGAGATGTGATGCCTTTCGCTCTAGAGAAGTCTATTCAGGTGGTTGAAAACGAGCTGTGGGATCCTCAACTCGGGGGCCTTCAGAGATATCTCCCGTTCACCGAGGATCCGAACGTTCATGTACATGGAGGAAACGGTCCATGGGTCATGTTTACCCTCATGCTCGCTCAGTATCACTATTCGAGGCTTATGATGGAAAAAGGAGACGAAATTCTAGAATGGGCGAAGAGCTTCTCAACCGAAGAGGGTTATCTTCCAGAGCATCTATCAACTCCCGAGAGATTTGAAGAATTCCTTTTCAAAGAGTGGGAAACCGGAATAGATTACAAGAAAGAGTTCGATCCAGATATTCTATTACCTGGGATAAAGTTCGACGTGATTCTTGAGGAGCTCAACAACATGAAAAGAGAGTACGACAGCATGAAGGCAATGATTGAGAGTTCTCCAGGTTTGCACTATGTGATCTTCGCAACTCCTCTTATGTGGAGTCATGTTGAGTACTCAGTTGCTCTCCTTATTAGGAAGCATAGAAAAACCCTGGAATAATGGTTGAGGGAAAAATTTTTTAGGCCTCCCTTCATGAAATAATTTTCATGAAAAACGAGGGTGAATATGGATTTCTTGAGTTTGGACAAATATTTCCGCCACTTGTCCCAAGACTTGGAGAGAAAATTTTGATGCAATATGATGTCAATGTTGATATTAGACCTTTTGTTAGGGAGTTGTTGAAGTACATCTATGAGGGAGAGGGATATCCTCTTATTATTGCAAACTTTGACACCTCAATTAAAGACATCTTAAATGACTATCCCTTCTTAAAAGAGTGGGAAAATGTTGTTTTCGTTGATTTCTTCACGAAAATGTATGGGAAGATAACAGATACTGTAGGAGAAGGTCGAATTCATCCTGAGTTGGATGTTGAAAAGGAGTGGATTCAGAATCTTAACAAGATTATATATCCTCCCATGAAGACAGGTTCAATGGATTTGGGCTCCGTTCATGATGTTTGCTGTAATTTGGGCATCAAACACTTCAGGGAATACGGAAATTCCGTGATAATACTCTATAATTTCAACTCACCATTTTTCAGAGATTTCTGGTCTGCATTCCATTTCTCAACTCATTTTGGATTCTCTTTCTCCAGATTTAATGGTTTCTCTTTTTGGATAACCATTAAAGGCCTTCCGAATGAAAATTTGATCCGATCGACTTTTCCCACAGTATTTGAATTGAGGAGATATTCCTCTGATATCGGTGGTGGTGGAGTTATTGAAGTTGTTAAAAGCAAATTACCCACCAAAATAAAAACTTTGAAATATTTGGAAAAGGAAGAAAATATTTTGTTAATTCAAGGAGCTGAAGATTGATTTTCATTCAGCTCTTCTAAGATCTCAATTACCCTTCTTATAAATCGGGCAACTTTTCGTCCTTCTTCTGTTATTCTGTAAGTCCCTCTGGTTCTTGGTGGTTTCTCTAGTAGCCCTAAAAGAAGTAACTCCCTCAGATAATGGCTTAGCGCTCCAGGTGTCTCATTTACTATCTCAAGTAAATCATAGAGTTCGGAAAACTGCACCATTCCGTCTTTTGTATCGTTGATATGTAATATTATCAGGCGTGGAATCAAACCTGAGATTACCTTACCGTATTTGTATAGTATTTCTTCATATTCCAGATTTTTTTCTATCTCCTCTTCACGTACCATTCCCATCTACATCGCCCTTTACGAAGGGGAATAATAAAAATTTTATTCATTTTTCTTCAAATGCTCAGTAAGGTATGTTGAAATGTCTTTAACTTCCAGTTCTCCATTAGAGCACTCTCTTAAATGGTAAACACAGAAAGGACATGCGGAGAGTAAAATTTTGGCACTAGTTTTCAAAGCCTCCTCAACTCTTCTCTTCCCGATTGCCTCTGAAAGCTCTTTAAATGCTGATCTGACTCCGCCTCCCGCACCACAGCATTTTGCATTTACTTTATTGTTTTTCATCTCAACTATCTTAGCGCCAGTTCTTCTTATCAGCTCTCTCGGAGGCTCGTATATGCCCAGATGTCTTCCGAGATGGCATGGATCATGATAAGTAACAGCTTTTTCTTCTTTTTGCAACGGAAGATCCTTACTTAACAGAAATTCAGTTATGTGGATTACCTCAAATGGAAGTTCTCCCACCAATTTTGGATAATCTTCCTTGAAAGTTCGATAACAACCTGCACACGTGAAAACTACCGTTTTTGCTCCACTTTTCTTCACAATCTCTAAGTTTCTCTTTGCCATTTCTTTAGCTTCTTTTATTCTCCCGGTTCTTATAAGAACAGAACCACAGCATTTTTCTTCTTGAGATAGAAAATAATTCACATCTGAAGCTTCTAGTAGCTTTATTGTGGAATTAGCTATTTCTGGAGTTCTGTATGCGGCCATACATCCTGTAAAATAAAACACATCTCCAAACTCTTTTTTTCCGCTAATTTCCAGCATTGAATGCCTCTCAGCTTCTTCACCAAATGGATTTCCATATTTTATCACGTTCTCAGCTATCTTCTCATGAACATCAATCATCAGGAGATCTCTAACCTCTCCATCTCTCAGTATGCTATTAATGTAGGCTCTCGACCTCTCTATTATGTCTACTACATTAACTCCTGCAGAGCAGGCATTCTCACACTCTTTACAGGTTGTACAGGAAAATAGAGCATCAATAAGTCGTTTGTTTGGTTTAATTTTACCCTCAACCAATCCTCTGAGGGCAATCATCCTACCTCTCGAAACAAAAGTATCCCATCTTTCAGTTTCAAACACAGGACAAACGAATCTACACTCTCCGCACCGCATGCATTTATAAAGTTGGTGAACGTCAACCTCCTCCATTTTCTCCACCTCTTCAAAATTCGAAACCGAGTTTACCCGGATTCATTATGTTGTTGGGGTCAAACAATCTCTTAATCCCTTTCATGAGCTCAAAAGCCTCTTTTCCGTGAATTCTCTCCATGTATTCATTTCTGGTGCAACCCATACCGTGCTCTCCACTTAAAGTTCCACCAAGCTTGAGAGCGAGCTCATAAATCTCCTTTACCGCAATTTCCAATTTTTTCCAGTCTTCTTCGGAGGATTGATCTATAACCATTCCTGGATGGATATTGCCCTCGCCAAAATGTCCGTAGGTGTAAATCTCTATTCCAACTCTTTTAGATATTTCTCTTATTCCGAGAATCATCTCTCCTACTTTAGCTGGGGGAACAATCACATCCTCTGCCCCAAGATATACTCTGCTGTGCTTAGGGTTCAAACGTCCCACAGAACCTCCTGCAGCACTTCTACCCTCCCAAATCTCTTTGCTTTCTTTTTCATCATCGCTCCATCTTACGTTGAAAGCTCCCTCCTCCTCACAGATCTTGGCAACTATTTCTGCTTGTCTCCTTGCCTCCTCTGCAGATCCCTCCACTTCAAAGAACAGAATAACGTCTGCCGAAGGTAGATTTAGATTTGGTTTGAATGCATTTATTCCTGCAATCATATCTCTGTCAAGGAATTCAATGGCGTTTGGCACAATTCTGGAGGCGAAAATTCTTTCAACAGCTCTCTGAGCATCTCTGACATCATTGAATGGTGCTGAGACTACCGCCACTTTTTCTGGCTTCGGAATTATCTTCAGGATTATCTCAGTTATAACTCCTAAAGTTCCCTCGGAGCCAATAAAAAGGTGTGTTAGATCTATCCCACTTGTGTTTTTGTGGAACTTTCCTCCCGTGGTTATAACACTTCCATTGGGCAATACAACCTTAAGTCCCAAAACATAATTTCGAGTAACTCCACTTCTTACAGCTCTCGATCCACTCCCTCCAATTGCTACCTGAGCTCCTATTGTGCATACTTTGTTACTCCCGGGGTTGGGAGGAAAATAAAATCCATACTTGCCAATTTCCTGATTTAGTTTATTGTGAACCACTCCCGGTTGCGTAACAACAACTCTGTTTGGAATATCAATCTCAATAATTTTATCCATTTTGGTTAAATCGAGGATTATTCCGCCTTTTAGTGGGACACAACCTCCTGCAGTTCCAGAACCGGCCCCTCTCGGTGTTACTGGAATTTTATGCTTATTTGCATATTTTAAAATCTCACTCACCTCTTCTGTTGTCTCCGGTCTGAGAATAACGTGAGCTTTACCCTCCACAGGAGTGGTATCAAAGGAATAAACATAGAGATCTACTTCATCCACACTAATGTCATCATCTCCCACTATCTCTCGAAAGAATGAGAGGTCATCATCTGTTAGCATTTTGCATCGCCTCATATCCCCTTTTTGCAGTTAAAATTTGATCCTCATCACCATCAAAAGTTCTTTCGACTGCTTTTATAAGAGATTGCAGAGAGGTCAATCTTTTTGAAGCGCATATGGCTCCTGCCATAGCTACTGCAGTTTTCCCTCCTAATTCTTTTGCAATCCCACTAAGGTCAACAGAGAGAAAACCGTCCATTGCATTCCTACTATTTAATATTTTTATTGAATCTTCTTTTGCATTTGAATTCGGATTTATCAATCTCAAAAGCGTCTCGTCTAGGATGCCAACGATGTCGAAGTTGTAACTCTCTGAATAATTTCTTATCTTCGTCTCTGAAATTCTGAGCACCGTTTTTATCGGTTTTCCAGTACCTCTATCTCCCCACGTGGGGCGCATCTGCACGAATTTTCCATCTATAAGCGCTGCATAGGCAACTACATATCCTGTGAGAGAATCACCCTGGCCTTCTCTAGCGTGAATACATATTTCTATCATTCTTCATACCTCCTCCAGAGTTCATTCACAATTTCCTGAACTTTTCTCGCATCATCATCTGTTAGAGTATCGAATCTCCTTTGCATTCTGAGATATTCCTCAACCGGGATTCTTCTCTCGGGTTTGTAGGTTAAATTGAAGGATCCATTCTCTATTTCGTAAAGCATCCAAAGGCCAGATTCAACAGCTTTTCTGGCAATCTCAACTGTATATCTTCCATCATATCCCCAGGAAATTGGGCAGGGTGAAAGAACATGAATGTATCTAAATCCCTTAATCTTCTTCGCTTTTTTAAGCTTCATGTAAAAATCTTCCAAGTGAGAAATGGATGCAGTGGCCACATACGGAATATTGTGGGCTGCCATTATTGAAGGAGCATCTTTTTTCATAAGCCTTTTTCCGAGAGGCCAGTCTGGCGTTCTCGCACCGAAAGGCGTACAACTGTTGAGCTGACCTCCTGTGTTCATGGCAGATTCATTATCATAGCAAATGTGTATTATATCCTCATTTCTTATTGCAGCACCCGAGAGTGCTTGAAAGCCTATGTCCATGGATCCACTGTCTCCTGCAATTGTGACAACATTCACATTTTCCTTTCCTTTCCTCATCATTGCATGTTTTACTCCTGTTGCAGTGGAAGACCCACATTCGAATAGAGCGTGAAGATATGGAATTTTAATTCCAGTTTGGGTATTCGTCGCAAGAAGTGTTGCAAGACAGCTTGCAGGAATGATTACGATTGTGTCTTTTCCTAGTGCTTTTAGCGCAAATCTGGCTACTATCGTTGCACTGCACCCCGGACAAGATTTGAGAGATGGTCCGAGAAATTCCTCCTTATCAAACTGATCAAGGTCGATCTTTTCGCTCATCTCCATCATCCCCTGAGATTGATCCACGAAATTTCTTCTAATCTCTCTTTTTGTATTAAATCCTCAAAAACCTCTCTTATATCATTTTTAGAGACGTTTCTTCCTCCCAATCCAGCTATATAACCTTTTACCGGTATTCCAGTGTTATAAAGGGCAGACCTCATCTCATCGTAAAGCGCTCCATTAGAACCTGCAGAAAAGTTTCTATCTATTGTAGCAACTGCTTCAGCACTCTTCAACGCTTTTTTAACCTCTTCTCTTGGAAACGGTCTGAATGAACGTATTCTCAGTACACCCACTTTTTTACCTTCTGCTCTCATCTCATCAACTACTTCTTTTGCAGTAGATGCAATAGTTCCCATGGTCGCAATTACAAACTCTGCATCTTCGACTCTATAGGGATCGATAAGACCATAAAATCGACCAAACTCCCTTTGAAACTCCTTACCGACCTCTCTTATCACTTTAAGAGCATTATCCATCGCAATTTTCTGTTTATACCTAAATTCTGTTAAATAATCTGGAGTAGTGGGTGCATTTATCGTCATAGGATCGTCTGGATCCAGAATTATGTGTTCCGGGTTATATTCCCCAACAAATTTTCTAACTTTTTCCTGTTCTGGTACTTCAACGTTCTCCCAGGTGAAAGAGAGAAGATAAGATTCATAGGAGAACATTCCGGGAAGCAAAACTCTTCTGTCCTCACAAATTCTAAACATTTGAATTGCAGTGTCTAAAACTTCTTGATTGGTCTCACAGAAAAGCTGTATCCAGTGAGAGCTTTTAAGTGCCATTGCGTCTGAGTGGTCTGGATATCTAGAATGCGGTGATGAAACTGCTCTGTTTATAACTGCCATCACAATGGGCACTCTTAAACCAGAGGCATAGTAACAAACTTCCGCCATATAGAGTAGCCCCTGAGAGTTCGTAGCGGTGAATACTCGTGCCCCTCCCAAAGAAGCGCCAACTGCAGCTGCTAGAGCGCTTTGATCAGATTCCAAATGTATTAAATCAGCATCAAATTCACCTTTTGCTATGAATTCTGATATTTTGTGAATTAGCGGAGTTTGAGGTGTTATCGGATATACCGGGATGATCTCAGCACCACTAAGCATTGCTCCATATGCTGCTGCTTCATTTCCGTTGAGCAGTTCTATTTTATTCATGGCAGTTCCACCTTCCTTTCTTCTTTGATAGCATTTTTCGGACACTCTTCAATACAGATACAACATCCCTTACAATAATCCAGATCCATCTTTAATTTCCCTTCAGAAACCTTGATCGCTCCATCAGGACAAAAAACAACGCACCTCATACAAAAATCACATTTATCCTGATCTATCTCAATCTCATTTGTTCTCCAATTCCCTGTTTTTGCTTTTTGCGTCCCGAATCTGGCTATTATCGCTTCAGGCAACTCTTCTACCGACGGTAGATTGCTCATCAAAAGTCCTCCTTTCTTTTTGGGTCTTACAAGTTCAATAACAATTTACCGTTTTTCCCGTATTTTAAATTTTCTGTATTTGCCTAATATGCAATATCGAACTAGATAAATTTATATAATGAATCGTTATTGAATTTATTCTGGGGATCTCAATGAAAATTGATGAGGAAAAGTGCATAGGTTGCGGAAATTGCGTCCCTTATTGCCCGGTCTCAGCGATCTCTCTTAATGAGAAAGCTGAGATTGACAGAGAACGATGTGTAGAATGCGGTGTTTGCTACAGAAGTGGCGCATGTCCAGTAGATGCTATAGTTATCGAGGAGCTTGAATATCCGCGCACTCTAAGATCCTTCTTCAGCGATCCTTTGACTGTTCACAAGGAAACTGGAATTCCTGGAAGAGGTACTGCTGAGATGAAGACAAATGACGTTAGCAATAGATTTACTGAAACCCTCCTTGGTCTTGCTCTCGAAGTCGGCAGACCGGGAATCTCGACTTCATTCGAAGAAGTTGAAAAGTTAACGAAGAGGTTAGTGTCACTTAAAAGGAGTGGCGTTCCAATAGAATTCGAGCCAGACAATCCTCTAACAGTTTTGATGAATTCTGAAACAGGAGAGTTGCCAGAAGAAATAAAGAAAGAAAGGGTTCTTTCTGCCATCATAGAAATGCGCATTCCGTATGAACACGTTAAAAGAGTGCTCGAAGAGGTGAAGGAAGTTGCTAATGAGATAAACACCGTTTTCAGCCTAGATTTCATCACGAGAAACATCGAAGGGAAGAGGATTTCGGAAGAGTTGTTAAACATTGTTCAGAGTGCTGGCTTCTCTCCAAGACCTAATGGTAAAACCAATGTAGGACTCGGGAGGGTTGGAAGATGACCCATACTTTGCATCGTCAGGGAGATGAGGAAAGTCTGAAAAAAGATTATGTGGTTCTTGCGATGGCCCACAAAGGTTTGAATTCAGATGGCGCTGGAGATAAGCTCAGGAAAATAGCGGATATAATGCATTCCCACAATCCGGTGAACATGGGAATAATGGGACCAACCAAGGATGGAAGAGCTGCTTGCATGGTTCGGGGAGTCACCTTGGAAGAAATTAAGGAAGCTATTCACGATGGCTCTATTCTCCATGCTGTTTATACGGAAAAAGAAACCGTAAATAAAGTGCTTGAGGATATAAAAAAGACCGATCTTGGAATTTCAATAGTTGTTAGCGGACTTTTCAATGAGGTCTTCTCAATTCTGAATGAGAATGAGACTCCTCTTCCGCACACTATCAACATGTCTCTTGGGGTTCACGGGAAGATTGATCTCCTTCCCGAGCCAGAGGTGCTTGAAATCTCGACTATGTGCGGTCACGGACTCGTCTCTCATAATCTCGTGAGAGACAGGATGGAAAAAGTTGCAAAAGGAAAAATGAGTGCCGAAAAAGCTGCTAAAGATCTTGCCTCTCAATGTGTCTGTGGCATCTTCAATCCCGAGAGGGCAAGAGAGTTGCTTGAGAAATATGGTAAAAAGTTTTAGGCTTTATCTATTTCAATAATATGTAACAAGAAAAATTTAAAAAGTGTGGGATAATAATGAAAATATGTGGAGGTGAAAAAAGTTGTCTAAGAAAGTGAGCACCAAGAGTTTGATTCTAGTGGGTGCAGTACTTGCGTTGGTCGTTCTTGCTGGATTCACTGGATGTGTGGGAGAACAGAAACCAGCGGAACAGGCTCCAGAAGCTCCTCAGATACCAAAACCAGCAAACCACCCGAATTATCCGGAGAGACCTATAACCTTTATAGTGAATTATGGTGCTGGAGGAGGCACAGATAGATTTGCCAGAGCTATGGCAGCACCTATGGAGAAGATTTTAGGACAGAAGATTGTCGTTGTTAACATTCCGGGTGGTGCAGGTTCCATAGGAGAGGATTATCTGTTGAAACAGCCTGCAGATGGATATTACGTGCTTGCGATGGGTTCTGATTTTCCGATAAATCTGGTGACTGGAAGAAATCCGAATGATCTTGATGACTACTATCCGCTTGCCAGAGTTCAGTATGATACTGGAACGATAATGATCAACGCTAAGGATTCGAGATTTAGCAATCTCGACGAGTTCCTTGAGTATGCAAAGAAGAATAAAGTGGTTATAGCTGGAACTGGAGCTGGAGGTTTCGATGAGGTCATGGTAACTAAATTCGCCAAGGCTGCGGGAATCAAATACGAGTATGTGACTTATGATAAAGCTGGAAAGATGCATGCAGCTCTTGTAGGCGGTCATATTGATGCGATGTTCGAGGAATTTGGTCCACCAATGTCTCTTATTGAGTCTGGAGATGTTAAACCAATTGTGGTCTTTGCAGAAAAGAGAGTTGAGGGATTTGAAGACGTTCCAACCGCTCTTGAATATGGCTGGGATATAACTCAGGGCAGATGGAGAGGATTCCTCCTCAAGGCTGGAGTTCCCGAAGATATAGCTCAGTATCTTGAGCAGGTTGCATATGCAGCATATCAGACGCCAGAATACAAGGAATTCGAAAAGAACAGCTATCTGCACCTCAGAGAGGGATGGCTCGGTCATGAGGACTTCACTAAGTTGATAAAGAAGGAGATTCAGGATTACGCTGAGATATTGAAGGAGCTAGGTTACATCGAGGAACCACAAGAGACAGTGTAATCTAGGGGTGTAAAAAGAATATGATGGAGTTATTAGCAAAAAAGTTTGATATGTGTAGAAGCAGGGGCGACACTATAGTCGCCCTTGCAATTTTAATTTCCAGCTTTTATTTCCTTTATTTGACATTCCAACTTCCAATACCAAAGCAAGGTAGCACCTTAGATGTGGGTCCAAGAGCCTTTCCGATGATCTTGCTTATGGGTATGATTGTTTTAAGTGCTGTGATAATTGTGCAAAATATAAAAGCAAAGAGAATTTGCGAGCTCACAGAAACACCTCATCCAAGAAATTTCTGGATAGGAGTAGCTTTCTTATTCCTCTATGCATATCTCCTTGATATCGTCGGATTCGTTGTTCTGACACCGATTGCAACGTATCTATTCATGTATGCTATCGGAGTTAGGAGCAAGAAAATTCTGATTGGAGGAACTTTGATTCTTTGGCTCGTATTGACAGTGACCTTCCCAATGTTAATGGAGGTTCAGCTTCCCAGAGGTGTCTGGATATTCAGAGAAATAAGTTACTTCTTCTATTAGGAGGTGTCACGGGTTGAGTGGTGTTATTAGCGGAATTTTGATGGGTTTCACCAGTATTTTGGATCCGCTGACAATAGGGTTACTCATTGCCGGGGTTATAATAGGTCTTTTTGCCGGAGCAACACCTGGGATTAGTGGAACAATGATTGTAGCAATATTGCTTCCACTCACATTCAAATTAGATTCCATACCTGCTTTCGTCATGTTAACAGCGGTTTATGCGGTTGCAGTTTTCTCAGGTTCCATAACAGCAGTTCTTTTCAGAACTCCTGGAGCTCCAGAAGCAGCAGCCACGACTTTCGATGGTTATACAATGGCGAAAAAAGGGTTTCCACACAAAGCTCTCGGGTATGCAATGTTTAGTTCCTTCCTCGGAGGAACTCTTGGGGCAATAGCACTTTTACTCATTGCACCACAACTGGCTAGATTCGCACTTAAGTTCGGCCCAGCCGAGACCTTCGCTTTAATTCTTATGGCTCTGGCAATGATATCTTCTCTGGACGTTAAAAATCAAACAAAAGCCATTCTGATGGGCATTTTCGGTCTATTTCTTGCGATGATAGGAATGGACTATATGACTGGCGTTGAGAGGTACACGTTTGGAGTCCCAATTTTATCTGCTGGTTTACATTTCATTCCCGTCCTTCTCGGTCTCTTCGCAGTCTCTGAAGCCCTCAGAATGATTCAGGAAGATCCAGAAGTTAAACAAAAAATTGAGAAGATAAAAACAACGTTGCCAACTTGGGAGGAGTTCAAGAGATTAATTCCCACTTATATAAGAGCGTTTCCATTAGGACTCTTCATAGGAATACTCCCTGGAGTGGGCGCGACAACAGCCTCTCTTGTCGCTTACTCAACTGAAGTTAGATCATCCAAAACTCCAGAAAAATTTGGGACTGGAATTCCGCAAGGAATAGCTGCACCAGAGTGCGCCAATAATGCTGCTGCAATGGGGGCGCTCGTCATACTTCTGGCTCTCGGAATACCGGGGAGTGCTACAACTGCAGTGATGCTTGGAGGTCTGATTCTACACGGACTTCGCCCTGGTCCGTTGCTCTTCACTCTTTATCCAAAATTCGCATATGCCATTATGGTGGCGGCCCTTATAGCAAATATACTGATCATCATTATGTCTCCAGCTTTCATTCGATTCTTCTCGAACGTAGTCTTCAGAATTCCAAGAGGAATGCTTGGAACTCTGATAATACTCTTCTGCGTTGTTGGATCATTTGCAATGAGAAACAATATGTTTGACGTGTGGGCTGTGCTTCTATTTGGTTTGGTTGGATATGTTCTTGAGCGCTATGGATACCCGCTAGCACCTATAGTCATCGGTTTGGTTCTTGGTAGTCTTGCTGAGACAGAGTTCAGAAGGACTTTAATCACGCAAGGTGGCTTCATGGGCTTCTTCAGCTCTCCGATAAGCACAGGCTTGATATTAGTCTCCATATTTGTCTTCGTCTATCCATTCATAAAGAGTGCAATTGCATCTAGGAGAGGCTTGAAAGTCGGTTCTGGGAAGGAGTAACAAAATTCAAAAATTATCCTCTATTTTAAATTTTATTTAGATAAAGGAAGTGAGAGGTTTGCTTGAGGGAAAAGTAGCTCTAGTAACTGGTGCTAGCAGAGGTATAGGGCGAGCAATATCTCTTCGTCTATCTTTAGAGGGGATAAAGATAGTTCTCGTTGCAAGGGGACAGAAAGAATTAAAAGAAGTGGAGATGATGATAAAAGAGAAAGGAGGAGAGGCTTTATCTGTTGTTTGCGATGCAACGCGTGAGGATGAGGTTAAAAAGTGCGTTCAAATTGCTTTGGATGAATTCGGAAGAGTGGATTTTCTGATAAACAATGTCGGAGTATTTCCACCAGAATTAAGAAAAGGTTTGGAAGAGGTGACAATGAAGGAATGGAGTTTTATGATCGATGTAAATCTTACTTCTGCATTCATCTTCACCAGAGAAGTTCTACCTTTAATGAAGAGGCAGAGAAGTGGATACATAGTAAACATCTCTTCCATGGCTGGAGTAAAGGTATCTGGAAAGAATAGGAGCGTCTATTCAACACCAAAATTCGGACTAATGGGTTTGACCATGGCAACGCTTCACGAAGCTATCGATTATGGAATCAGAGTTACAGCCATCTGCCCCGGAATAGTGAAAACAGAATTTCAACCTCCTGAACGACTGAAAAAATATGGTGAAGACGTTTTAATGCCTGAAGACGTAGCTGAAACTGTTTTATTTCTTTTAAAATTACCAGGGAGAGTCATCATTCCAGAAATTCATTTAATACCCATCGTTCAAAAGGAATATCTATAAAAATTGGCAATTGAGATAAACTTTTTAAAAGCTAATTCTAAAAACACAAATTTAACAGAAGAAATGATTCAGAAGGTGATTTAATTGAAAAGTGATTACATGATAAACGCTCAGGTGCTCGTGGACCTACTCATAAGGGCTCTGTGGATAGAACTCGAAGCAGAGAGTAATACACTATGGTCCGAATTTCTTTACGCTTCTGATGAGCTCAGAGAAGTTGCAAATGTTCTCAGACGCGACAGTTCTCAGCATGAAAAAGCGGTAAGAAGAATTTTAAGAAGTGCGAGAAAAACTCCCCCATCTTATATCGAGGAAAGATTAAAAAGTTTTGGAAGCATTCCTCCAATAACTTCTGATAAAAGCGATTTTAGAATCATAGATAAGGCAATAAATCTGGAAAAGAGTGCAAGGGACGTTTACAAAATGATAGTAGAGATAGATGAGGAAGCAGTAAAATACGCTTTTGAGATTCCTGTGGAGGAGTTTCGCTCTACAATAGCTTGGCTTGTGGAAGAAGAGGAGAAACACATAAAAATGTTAGAGAAATTAAAATTCAAATGTTCAAACGTCTCCAGAGGCTCTTAATGAGTATTTTATCAGGAGATTCATCCGATCATCATCTGTAAAAGTATTTAGAGCAACCACTCTTTAATTCACTTAGGTCAGTTTTGTGGATGCGAAGGTACTCAGGGCAAAGATTGCTGCGAATGTTAAGAAGACTGGAGTGAAACCAGCAACATCAATCAGGAATCCTGATAAAACACCCGAGACCACACTTCCAACGTTTCCAGAGAATGCTAGGAAGCTGGAAACGGATGCGGAATTCTCTTCTCCGGCCATCTTGGTGGCTAACCAGTATGTGGCGCCAACACCAAATCCGAAAAAGATTGAAGCGATAAAAAGAATTACAATTGCCTGAAGTAGGCTTCGGGAAATGGCAAAGCTGTAAATGATGCTGCAGCGAGCAGTTAATTCCATATTATGGTCTTCTTCTCTCCAAATCTCTCAACAAAGATTCCTCCGATAATAGCACCGATCACACCGGACAAGAGGAAGATAGATGCGTAGCCAGCTGCCTTCAGGGAAGGAACGCCAAAGGTAGTTAGGTAGAGGGCAGCCCAAGTGAAAGCTCCAATCATTGCAAAGAATACGGCAACTGGATGAACGATAGTATGAGAATCCTGAAATCTCTGATGAAGGCGAAACTCCCACCTCCACTCTTTTCTGGTGCTTTAAGTGTGAGGACTACAGCCAACAGAAGCATTATGAGTGCTGGGACATAGAATGATAGTTTTATGTCGTATTCTGTCAGAGTTTTTGCCAAAGTGAATGCCAGAGAGGTGCCTATAGAGACAGAAGAACCAAGCAGAGTTATTGCTCTCCTTCTGCCCTTTGAGCTCATTTTCATCAGTGGGTCCGAGCCAGTGCTCTGTCAGATACCGTTGATGAACATACCAAGAACGATGCTGGAAAGATCCACGTGGTTATGATGAGGTACCAGCAGAAATCAAAAGTGTGCCGACAGTCAGAACAATTCTAACTCCAACTCCATCTCGGAGAAAGCCTGAAGGCCTCTGAAACAGTGTGTAGGCTAAGAAGAGTGATGAGGCGGCGATGCTCATCTGGGTGGCTGTAAATCCATATTTCTCGATTATGGCAGGTATAAGTGCTGGAAAGTTCATTCTACTAAGGTAAAAAAGAACATAAACTGTCCGGGGTATCGCAATGTACTTCATACTGTCTGTTAGCTCAGGTATTGAGATTCATTTATAAATATCCCTGATTCTTAATTTGAACTTCCTTTAAGAATTTCTTCTTTTTAAGAGAAGAAAAGAGAAAAAGAAGAAATTCTGTTGAGATAGAAGATTGAAATGAAGAAATCTCAACCAGAATTCATCATTAACACTGTTGAGTTAAAAGAAAATTTGAGTTGAGAGATGAAAGAGCATGAGATTCCTGATTTGATGAGAGGAATTGATTTTGAGGTGAGATTTTGAGGAGAAGAGTGGTTTGATTGGGGATGAAGGAAGATTAAGTGGATCAAAATTATCCGCTCATTATATCATAACCTTTATAAATTCCAACTACACTCTTTTTCCCGGAGGTCTTCTTATGGTCAGGAAGCCCGGGAGAATGTACAGGGAGATTAAAGGTCCTGCGTATACGAGGAAGGAATATATAGGGGGAATTCCCGGAGTTAAGATCCCCCAGTTTGATATGGGTAATCTTACCGCCGAATTCCCAATTTCGGTCTCCCTTGTCTCTAGGGAGGCGTGTCAGATACGCCACACAGCTCTCGAAGCCGCAAGAGTCTCTGCAAATAAATATCTAATGTCCAAGGTTGGAAGAACAAACTTCCACTTTAAGGTTAGAGTCTATCCACACCACGTCCTCAGAGAGAACAAACTTGCAACTGGCGCAGGTGCAGATAGAGTATCCAAAGGTATGAGAAGAGCTTTCGGAAAACCCGTGGGAACAGCAGCAAGAGTCAAAGCGGATCAGAGAATCCTGACAGTTGAAACAACTCCACAGCACTTTTTGGCTGTGAAAGAAGCACTCAGAAGAGCTGCCAATAAACTTCCTACTCCGTGCTACATAGTTGTTGATAAAGGAGCAGAGCTGATAAAAGGTTAAAACTTCAGTTCATCATTAGAACTGAAGTTATAAGCCAGAAGTCGAAAGTCATAAAACCAACATAAAACCAGTCTTTTTTCCCAAATTCTTTCATTTTCATTCCAATTTTTGTGTAGATTGGGTATTGAACTATAGTGAAAACTATCAGAAGACCTACGACAATGAGAAGAGAACTTCCAAGTTCCACTGAGATCACTCCTGCAATCACCCCGAGAATGCTCGAAAGAAAAGTTTTTACAAGTCCTTCTCTGTAAAGAACTCTCCTCTCCTCTTCACTCGGAGGTTTATATTCGATTATTGGCTTTCTCTCCTCCTCTCTCTCCTCAACTCTCCTCTCTCTCTTGATCTTCCTTCTTTTTGCCAACTTCTCACTCCCTTGGATTGCATTGGAATTACTCGTATAAAAATTTTAAACGAAACAACTTTAACCTCTTCTTTCTACCTTCTCTCAAGATGAAGGAGGAAATGTCTAGCGTAGATGTTTATGCATCTGTGAGAGAGCTGAAAACTCTCGTAGACTCATGGGTTGACAAAATTTACCAGCCAACTCCATCCGAATTGAGGTTCAAACTCAGATCTCCTGGGGAAGGGCGGGTGGATTTCGTTGTTGCGTCAAACAGAATTCATAAGACCGAATTTCCTCTCCCAGCACCGAAATTCCCATCAAACTTTGCTATGTCTCTGAGAAAACATCTTTCTGGAGGAAAAATCAGAGAAATCAGACAGCACGAGTTTGACAGAATTGTCGAAATTGATATTGAGCGAGAGAACAAATTCTCAATAGTTGCGGAGATGTTTCACAAAGGTAACGTTCTACTTCTCGATGAGAACCATCAAATCATCACTCTCATGAAACCGGTTGAGGTTAGCACGAGAATTCTGAGAAGAGGGGAAGTTTATTGTTATCCTCCGGGTTCGGAGAACTCTTACGAGATGAGTTATGAGAGGTTTAAGGAAATTCTCCTCTCATCGTCTTCTGATGTTGTCAGGAGTATCGCCACAAAGCTGAATTTCGGAGGGATTTATGCAGAGGAGATCTGCCTGAGAGCCGGAGTGGAGAAGAACACGAAAATTGAGGAGATTAAAGAAAGTGACTTGGAGAGACTTTACGATTCCATGAGATCAATTTTCTCCTCTATTGAATCCTCTCCTGAGCCTCAAATCGTGAGGAAAGGAGAAGAGCTCGTGGATGTTACTCCAATCTCTCTTCTGCGGTATGAATCTTTTGAAAAAGAAATATTTCCCTCCTTTCAGGAGGCCCTCGATAAGTACTTCTCCTCCCTAATGCTTAAACGAGGTCTTGAAGAATTCGAGGATGAGAGAAAAACAAAACTTCTTCGCCAGAAGGAACAGCAGGAAAAAGCGGTAAAGAAGTTGGAAATGGAAAGCGAGTTTTACGCTAAGCTTGGAGATTGGATTTACGAAAACTACACCGAGGTTCTGGAAATTTTGAAAGATGCGTCTCTCTCTAAATCTCATCCGAAAATAAAGAGAATTGACAAGAAAAAAAAGGTTGTTTACATTTCTGCTCTTGGAAAAGAAATTCCTCTGAGATATGATCTAAGTGTTGAAAAAAATGCCTCCGTTTTTTACGAAAAGGCTAAAACGATGAAGATCAAGAAGGAAGGAGCTCTCAGAGCTCTTCAGGAAACCTCGAAGAAACTTGAGTCCTACAAACCAGAAGTCAATTTAGTAATCCCCCAGAGAGCAGTAAGGAGAAAAGATAGATGGTATTATCGATACCGCTGGTTCATCTCTTCCGAGGACTTTCTTGTTGTTGGAGGAAGAGATGCAGATACCAATGAGGAACTCGTGAAGAAACATATGGAGAAACACGATCTGTTCTTCCATGCAGATGTTCACGGAGCACCAGCCGTGATCGTGAAAACAGAGGGAAGAAGAGTTGGAGATAAGACTCTTTATGAAACTGCAATTTTTTCTGTTTCTTATTCTTCTTTTTGGAAAGCAGGAGCTTATTCGGGGAATTGCTACTGGGTTCATCCTTCTCAAGTCTCTAAAACACCTGAGAGTGGTGAGTATCTGCCAAAAGGTGCTTTTGTAATTCGTGGTGAGAGGAATTATCTGAGAAATGTTCCGCTGAAACTCAGCATAGGAATCGAAATCGATGAGGAGACAAGATTGATGTGTGGTCCAGAGAGTGCAGTATTTAAGCGGTGTAAATACCATATTTCAATCATTCCTGGAGATCTTGAGAAGAATGTTGCATCCAAGAAAATTCACGAAATCTTTCTGAGTCTCTGTGATCCTGAAGATAGAAGAATTGTGAGAGAGGTAGCATCTCCATCAGAAGTTCTTAAAATTCTTCCACCGGGAGGAGTGATGATAGTTGAGAGTGATTAAAAAGAGGTTGAAGGGAAGAGATGGAGAAATAACTCTAGTTCCAGAATCTCTTGATGATCTCTGGCATTTGAAGTTCCTTATAGAAAAGGGAGATTTCGTCTATGCTCAAACTCTCAGAAAGGTTGAAGGTGCAACCGATAAAATCAGACCAGAAAGTGTTGAGAAAAAACCAGTGAGATTGGGGATTAGAGTTGAGAAAGTGGAGTTTCAGAAATTCTCAAAAAGATTGAGGATTCACGGAGTGATTGAGGATGGAATAGATTCTGGAGCTCATCATACCCTGAATATCGAGCCCGGGAGAGATCTGTCTATTATCAAATTTTGGAAGGATTATCAGCTTAAGAGGATTGAAGAGGCGGTAAGAGCATCACGAAGACCAAAAGTTGCAATTGTTACGATTGAAGAGGGATACGCAACTATTGGAGCTCTGAGAGACTACGGAGTGGAGGAAATAGTGGAGATAAGAGGATCCTCTGGGAAGAGAGCTGGAGGCACGAGGAGAGAGTTTTTCGTTGAAGTTGTGAAACAACTCGAAATCTCAGCAAATGAGGTCGATAGTATCATCGTCGCAGGCCCGGGATTTGTGAAAGAAGAATTACTTAAAGTGATGGAGGAGTTCTTACCTGAACTTAGAAAAAAGGCTTTCTCAGTGGATACGAGTTCTACGGGAATCAGCGGGTATCAGGAAGTATTGAGAAGGGGCTCTGTTGAAAAGATTCTGAGTGATATGAGGCTCGTAAAAGAGACGAAGCTTTTCGACGAGCTGATGAAAGAGATTGCAAAAGAAGGTCTTGCCTCTTATGGACTTCAGGAAGTTAAGGAGGCCTCAGAAATTGGAGCAGTGGAAACACTGCTTATAACCGACGAAATGGCTATGACTGAAGAAGGAGAAAAACTCATTCGTGAAGTGGAACAAAAAGGAGGAAAATACGTTATTTTCAGCACTGAGTTCGAGCCAGGAAAGAGACTGGCACACCTCGGAGGGGTCTCCGCTCTTCTGAGATTCAAAATTTCAGGCGAATGATTTATCTTCTTAAGGAGGCGATCTTCTTTTATGAAACTCCTTGTAATCTCCGATGTTCACGGGAATCTTCCTGCTCTAAAAAGAGTCTTGGAGGAGGATAACGATGGAGTCGTCTTTCTCGGTGATATAGCAGGTTACGGTCCAGATGTCCCCGAGTGCATAGATCTTCTCAGAGATTCTCTCATTCTTGGGGTTAGAGGAAATCATGATCATGCTCTGAGCTCCTTTAGTTCTCCGGGATGCATGAAAGAGATGGAGAAGCTTGCAGAGATAACGCACGAACTCACCCTTTTGAGGATGAGCGACTCTGATATGGAATTCCTATCCTCCCTTCCGGTTGCGAGGGGTATGAAGATCGAAGGAGTTACAGTCTATGGCGTTCATGCAACATTTAGAAATCCGCTTTATGAGTATTTTGATTCTGATTCCTCTGATGAGGAAATTGAAGATGCATTCCCTCAGATCATCTCCGATTTCATATTCTGCGGTCACTCTCACATTCCATTTCTTCGAGAGACACCATTCTTCACTCTTGTAAATCCAGGAAGTGTTGGACATCCAAGAGACGGCGATTGGAGAGCCTCATTCTGCATTCTTGAAACCTCCGATAACTCAATTGAATTCAAAAGGGTGGAATATCCATTCGAGGAGTTTGAAAGAAGAATGAAGGAAGAGGAATTTCCCGAAAGGCTTATAGAGATCGTTAGAAAAGGTCATCTCTGAAGATTCTGTTTTTGAAGAATTTTTTCACATCTTCCATTCTAATTTCTTCTGGAGGAAGAACAAAATCCGCTTTCTCTCTCATTCTCTCTCCTTTTCTGATCTTCTCAAGCATCTTCTTATATATATCCCTGAATTTTTCTTCTTCGTTTAAAGATCTTCTTAGTTCTCTCTCTAACTCTCTCAATTTCTCAAAGTCTTTTACAAGAAAAGTTCCTTCTCCCATAATCCTGATTTTCACCATCGTCATCAATTTATACTCGTGGTTTTAAATTTCTTGTTTAATGAAAGCCTGTATAATGTGTGGGGGCGAAGGAACAAGACTGAGACCTCTCACCCTCGTTCGACCGAAGCCCTTGATTCCAATCCTCAATAAACCAGTTTTTCAGCATCTTTTGGAGCATCTTTATTCCCAAGGTTTCACAGATATTGTGGTGACTTTGGGTTATAAAGGAAAGATGTTAGAAAATTTTTTCGGGGATGGTTCATTTATCGGAGTCTCTCTAACATACGTTTACGAAGACGTCAGGCTCGGAACAGCTGGAAGCGTAAAAAATGCGGAGAAACATCTTGATGATTGCGATTACTTCCTCGTGGGTGCTGGGGATCACATAACGAGATTGAATCTCAGAGAAATGTTTCGCTTCCACGATTCTCATGATGGAATAGCGACGATAGCAGTTACGTGCGTAAGCGATCCGAGAGAGTACGGAATTATGGACGTAAGTTCCGATTTCAGAATTCTCAGATTCAAGGAAAAACCAAAAGTTGGAGAAATTTTCAGTGTGGTTACAAGCACTGGAATTTATGTGCTAGATTCTGAGATCCTTGACTGGATACCTCCCAGAGAAGAATTTGATTTTGCAAAGAACCTCTTCCCAATGCTTCTTGAAGAAGGGGAGAAGATTTATGCCTGGTTCTCTCCTCAGATGTGGAGTGACATCGGAAATCCGGAGTCATATCTTTCTGCTGGCAGGTGGATGCTCGAATCTATGAATCAAACAACGATAAGCGGAAACGTGAGAATTGAAGGTGCTAGAGTGAATGGACCTGTGAGAATGGAAGGAGAGGTGAGTTTAGGAAGAAATTCAAGAGTTGTTGGCCCTTCAATGATAGGAGAGGGATGCATTATCGAAGAAAGCTCTCTTATCGGCCCTTATTCTTCTCTCGGTTCTTCATGTGTGATTGGAAAGAATTCGAGTGTAATCTCTTCACATCTTTTCCAGAGAGTTGAAATTGGTAGAAATTGCAGAATATCATCTTCGATCCTCGACGAAGATGTAGAAGTTGGTGATGGGTGTGTAATAGAGAATGGAGCAGTGATAGGAAAAGGTGTCAGGATAGGCGAGAATTCTGTAATTCACTCTGGGGTGAAAATCTGGCCAGGGGTGGAAATAAAACCTAACTCTGAAATAACTTCGGATATTATCATAGAGGGTTTCAACACGTATTAATTTAAGAGATTATTCTAATTTTATCCGCAATCTCTTTTAATTTCTCAATCTCTTCCTCGTCTAAATTTCCAAGTTTTGACTCTAAAATTCGAAGGAGAATTTCAGTTGTTTTGATCGTTATTTCAACAACCTCTCTGAGAACTTCCTCCACATTATCCACTCTGCTCAACTTTTCCTCAACTTCGTTGATTCTCCTCAACAACTCGTCAATCTCTTCGTTCATGCTATCTCAGAGAAATTTTTTATTCTTAAGAATAAATAAGTTATCGATGCTCCTCCTCGAACTTCTAAAACTTTTCAACAAACCGAAATCCGTTTTCGCACCAATCCCAGTGTTTACAATCTCTCTCTTTCTTCTCTCCAATGAGCTTCGAAATTTCAATCTTCTCCCCTTCCTCTATGCTCTCGCTCTGACTTATCCGAGCATATGGGCATCTATCTTCTGGAATCACACAAATGACATGGAGTATGACAGAGGATATGCAGATAACATTCTCACGCTTGGAGTTCTGAAGAAGGAGCATGCAATCTTAATTTCAATTCTTCTTTATGCAATCTCGATACTCATCTCTCTTTTAATTTATCTTTATCTTCGAAATCCTCTTATTCCGATCTTTCTCATCCTTTGGGCAATTTTCACTTGGATATACTCGGATAGAGTCTTTTTTGGAAAATTTTTCAAACGGTTAAAAGATGACTGGCGTGGAGAGGTTATTACTTATTCCATTGCATTTCCATCTTACACTCTTGCTCTTTATTTGATCATGGATAACAATCTTCAAAAGGGTCTTGCAGTTGCCTTTCCGATGCTTTTTTTCGGTCTTTCTGCCCTCCTTTTGAAGGATATAAAAGACATCACTGAAGATAGAAATGCTGGTTTGAGAACTCTTGGAGTCGTCTTTTCACCCTCTCTACTTTTAAGAGGGTCATCACATTTTCTCATCCTCTACTATCTCTCCATTTTCCTTCTGACTTTTTTCGGTCTCTTCAAACTCTCAACTCTGATTCTTATCGTTCCTTTTTCTCTATTTTTTGTGAAAACATATCTCCATTTCAGAAAGAAAAATTGGGAAATTGAAGAAGAGGATCTCTGTGCAATTCAGGTCATGTCATTCACAACCTTCTCCTCTCTCCTCCTCTGGGGTCTTGCGAATTTTCTAGGCTGAGTTTCTATCTGCACATATATTTGCGCAGACATTTACGCATTAGACTTTAAGTAAAACTATTTTTTTTAATTGTTTTTAGAAAAGGGAGAAGGAGGGAAAAGAAAAATGAAGGCTGAAGAGGTTTTCAAGAAGGCTGTATTATACGGATTGTGACTTAGTCCCTATAAAATTTTCTCTTCTTAATTTTCAATTTTGTTTTTCCATCAAATCTCGATAACTATGTTTGTCCCTCCTCCTGTAAAATAGGTATTTTTCTCAATTTCTGGTATATATTTTCTCTTTTTGAATCTTTCTGGCAAATAAGCACATGGGGCCGCAGTAAAAATGCCGAAATAATTATCTTTGCATTTATCTCTTATGAAATCACGATAATTATATGCGTATTCCCCAAATGCGAGTATACTACTAACATCTAATAGAATGAAATCGAATTTCGAAGGCTCTTTTAAGCTTTCTATACATCGAACAAAATCGGTTATTCTTCCATAGAACGGTTCATATCCCAAAAATATTTTGTTATCTAAGTTTTTTGTATCAAAAATAATTGGATATAGGTCAAATGGGTAATAAGGAGCAGCTCCTGTGTAAAATGAACCTCCAGTCTTTTTATTAACGAAGTTTATAGTGTATGGAATTTGCACTTCGAATTTTCCTGAGCTTAATTTTCCAAGAAATTCTTCTTCATCTGGTTTCTTCACTCCAGTAAGTTCTTTTATAACTTCCTGAGGCTCTCTCCCATCAATGGAAATTATTACATTGTCAACGAACTCTGCCTCTGCCTCTTTTAGAATTCCTTTCATACTTCTTAATCTCTCCATGGTCTCTTCTGGTGTGTTCCCTTTATCTGGAAAGATATCATCGTAGTGGAATTCTATTCCTTCTTTCTCAATAACGAGAGCTGAAATTCCATTTCCTATGTCTTTCCAGTTACAGAAAATATTAGGAGAATCAAGCTTAATCTGTGCATGGGAAACATTAACTCCGGCTACCGGAATTTCAGGAAATCTCTCCGCAAATTCCGGTAAAATATGTTGAGGCAAATTAAAAAGCCTAACATCATATAAATACTCCGCCAAAAGGTGCGCAAATTCTTTAGCTCTCTCCCTCCTCATTTTAGCCCTCAGACTGTAATATATTCCTCTCAAAATGACTTGAACTGCCTCAATTTTTCCCGGAACCCTCACAGGTGGAAAATGCAAAATTATAACTCCGTTCTCACACTTTATTTTTTCAGCAAGTTTTTTAGCCCCTTCTCTGGCGGTTCTCTCCTTCTCGTAAAGCGTCTCTATCTTCGCATTTTCATCTTCACAAACTACAACAGCAATTCCATCGCTTCTGATTTCATGAGGAGATACGAAAGCATCGGCGGTGGACCCAATCATCGCAACATCTCCAAAGTGAGCATGAAGTCCATCAAGAATTTTCTGGTACTTTCCGTGATATTTGAGAGTACAGTAAACCATCACAAGATGAGGTTCAACATTAAAATTCTCTATCTGAGTGATCAGATCTTCTACAGCTTTACTTTCTTCTCTTTTATTTGTAAAGGCGATTTGACACTTCATTTCACTAACTCTTTTTGGTCTCTCTGTTCATAAATTTTCGCTCTCACTCTGGTTTTTGGATAAATGTTGAAATCTCCAGTTTCTATCTCATGTAACTCCTTATACTCTCAATTGCTTTTATTATCTCCATCATCAAAAGCTGTTGATGAACACCAACTTCTGTAATCACGGCGAGAACAGTGGATTTAGATGCTGGATAGAAGATAACTTTGTTTTTTTCAAAAGTGTAGATAACGTTCTCTAACCCTTCCATCTCGATGACTCTGAGCACATGCTTAACCTGTCTCTCCATCCAGTGAAGCACTCCGAGAATCGAATAACCCTCTCTTGAAATCTTCAGAGAGATAATCTCTCCATCGAGACGATAGAGTATCGCAGCTTCCACCCACTCCGACTCGGCTAACTCTCCTAAAATTTCGTCTGGGGTTCTCAAATCTCTCTCCCCAACTCTGTTCTGAAGAACATCTGAAGAACTCTCTCTGGGCTCTCATCTCTCGTCCATGAAGTCTCAAGTGCCTCTATCTTGTTAAGTAACGCCTCCCTCAATTCTCCCTCAACTTGCCTGATCTTTCTTTTTGCATCTTCGAAATACTCTCTGTATTTCATCTTTGGAGTTACTCTGTTTATCTGCTCCTCCGTGACATCCACGACTATTCCCAGACCTCTTTCAATAGAGAACGGGTAGAGACCTTCTCCATGCTTTCCTCCTCGATATTTCACTATTCTCAGAGTTCTGTCGTATCTCTCTCCGTATCCCAGACTCTGAAGTTTTATGACCGAATCTGCTAAATAAAGTGGCATCATTTCAACGCCTTCCATCTCTTCCAAAGTCACGACAGAGGTTCCAAATCTTCTCAAACCATTGAAAAACTCGCTTATTGTTTTTCTATGTCTCTTCTGCTGAACATTATAAATTATCGGCGTAAGAGGGTCAATCGCTAATCTAACCTCTTCTTCTCCTATTTCCTCTTCTATGTCCTGAAGAAACCTAGAAAGAATAACTATATCTTCTCCGTGGGTGTGAATGATTCTTAATCTTCCTTTTTCGATGTGTTTTTCAATCTCCCCCCAACCAATCTGTTTACTCTCCCTTATAATCTGCTCTTCTGTCATCTCCATTGAGATGTAAATTCCTTTCTCCCCTCTGTTCAATCCGTAGTTTATAAACTGCATTGAGAAAGTAGTTTTTCCAACTCCTGTGCCCCCAAAAATCATATTTACACTATTATTTCTGAAACCCCCTCCTATGAGCTCATCCAATCCGTATATTCCTGTCGGAACCTTCCTCTCCATCTCATTACCTCCAAATCTAATTGGACTTAATTTATTTATAATATCTTCCTCCTCAAATTTTCATTAACATGAAAATAGTTCTCATGAGCTCCTATTTCCCTCCTCACGTTGGAGGTGTGGAAAAACACGTTGAAAGTCTCGCCTTTCATCTTCACACAAGAGACTTTGAGGTAACAGTCATAACTTCGAGTGCTTCAGGAAAAAAAGAATATCCGTTTGAAGTGAAGCGTTTACCCTCAATTCACTTTCCCTATTCTCCAGTAGTTCCCTTTCTTCGCAAATTTCTCGAAAAAATCGAGGGAGACGTGTATCATTCTCACACTCCTCCTCCTTTCTTCTCATCAGCACTTGAGAAATCTCCTCACGTCATCACATATCACTGTGACATAGAGCTACCCTCGAATTACAGAGGAGTTCCCATTCCGAGAAAAATTTCAGAGACGATCATAAGAAAGTCCGAGGACATGCTATCAAAAGCTCTTGATAGAGCGGATGAGATCATTGCAACTACGAGAAGCTATGCAGAGACTTCTAAGCTTTTAAAGGGAAGAGAATATCATGTTATTCCGAATGGAATCGATCTCGGAGAGTTTCAGGATAGTGAAGTTGGGAAGGAGCCTTTGATCGTCTTTTTGGGAAGACTCTCCCTCTCTAAAGGAGTTGACGTTCTGATAAGAGCTATGAGGGAAGTGGAAGTTGAAGCAAGATGCGTCATCATAGGAGATGGGGAGGAGAAAAAGAGATTTATGAAACTGGCAAAGGATCTTGAAGTTAATGTTGAGTTCACGGGATTTCTTCCGAGAGAGGAGGTCGTCAATTATCTTAAAAGAGCTTCCCTTCTTGTTCTTCCCTCTGTTTCACGCTTGGAGGCTTTTGGCATAGTACTTCTCGAAGCTATGGCTTGTGGAACTCCAGTGGTAGCTTCAGACATTCCAGGAGTGAGAGATGTTGCAAGTGAAGCGGGACTCCTCTTTCCTCCCGGAGATCACAGAAAGCTTGCAGAAATCATAAACGAACTTCTTTCCGATGAGGAGAAAATAAGAAAACTCGGAGAGAAGGGAAAAAGAATTGTAAGGGAGAAATACTCGTGGGATGTGGTTATTGGTAGACTCATAGAGGTTTACGAGAGGTGTTTAGCATGAAAATTGCGGTTATAGTTCCAGTCTCTCCCTTTGAGCCCGAGAGGATTATACTGAGATCCGCAAATCATCTCATTCGGATAACTGAGAATCTCGATGCAGAAATCATATATGTTATCGATGATGAAAGGATGAAAAAAATTCTTTCTTCCTTTCCTGTAAAGGTTTTTTGCAGAAACACTTCTAAAGGGAAACGGGCAGGAGCTCTGAATTATGCAATTCAAAGAGTTGATGCAGATTTTATTGCGATTTTTGACGTGGATTGTCTTCCAGAGAGAGAATTTATAGAGAAATGTGTTGAGGTTTTGAAGAGTGACGAAAGCGTCGCTATTGCAAGTGGATGCAGAAAGGTTCTTAACGAGGAGGACTCTCTTATAACGAAAATCATATCCTCTGAATATGCGTTTTTCTGTGATATTTACAGACTCATGAATCACTTTCGCTCTTTTATCCACTTTAACGGACTCATAGGGGTTCTCAGAGCAGAGGCTTTGAAAGACAAGGAGTTTAACGAAAAAGTGCTGTGCGAAGACATCGAAATGATGAATAGGTTAGTCCTCGAAGGTTATAGAGCAGGACTAGTGAATTCGAAGATCAAAGAAGAAGCTCCAATAACTCTCAGAGATCTCATAAATCAGCGTATTCGCTGGTGTGCTGGTTCTCTGGAGAGCCTCAGATTTTCAAGGGAAATACTGAAATCTCCGCACTCTATTTCCTTCAAGCTTTCTTGGTTCGCGACAATTCTCAGTCCGTTCTACTCATTCCTTCTCTCATTTTTAGTTCCTCTTTACCTCTGGAGACTCACGAGAATATCTAAGGATTGGAAGGATCTCCTTCTACGTTTCTTCGGATTATTTGTATATGGGTGGATAATATCTTTCTGCGCCTTTATTGCTCTTTTCAAGAAGTTGTTTAGAAGGAGAATTGAGTGGAAGGCTTTAAAAAGATCTGAATGATTGCTTCAATGAGAATCTTTATAGTGGGGTAGAAAGAGGTAATGATTAATGGTTGAAGATGACTTCGAGGAAGTTGAGGTTCGAGGGATTTATATAGCCGAAACTCCAGAGGGATCTGCTCCCGTAGTTGTTCTTCAGAACAGAAATTTTGTCCTCCCAATTTACATAGGAATTTCTGAAGCCATGGCGATTCATTCTGCACTTGAGAGTGAAATTCCTCCAAGACCGATGACTCATGACCTTTTCATCTCTGTTCTTGAGGGATTGAATGCTAGCCTTCAAAGGATTGTGATAGATGATCTCGAAGAAGGGATTTTTTATGCCAGAGTTATTCTCAGGTGTGGAGAAGTACTAAAAGAGTTTGATGCAAGACCAAGCGACAGTATAGCTCTTGCTCTGAGAGCTAACGCCTCCATATACGTTTCGAAAAGTGTTATGGAAAGAGCTGGAATTCCGAGAGAGGATTTCGACTCTCTCAAAGATAATTATTTGGAAATCTGAAAAAGAGTAACTCTAAAATACACAGTCGTGAAATCCTTTTTTGAGGTGATGAAGAATGAGGATCACTTGGCTTGGTCATTCTGCGTTTCTCTTGGAGGGAACTCAAAAGGTCCTCATAGATCCATTTCTCAGCGGAAATCCGAATGCCGCGAAAAAACCAGAAGAGGTTCAAGCAGATATAATTTTTGTGACTCACGGCCACGGAGATCATCTCGGAGATGCGGTGGAGATCGCAAAGAAAAATAATGCTCCTATTGTCTGCATCCATGAGCTCTCTGTGATTCTGAGCAAAATGGGAGTGAATGCAATTGGAATGAACATAGGAGGGACAGCGAAATTCGATGAAGTTAAGATTACGATGGTTAATGCAGTTCACTCTGCGGACTTTGGAGAGGAACCCATAAGTGCCGGAGCTCCTGCAGGAGGAATCGTGGAGATGGATGGACTTAGAGTGTATCACACCGGAGATACCGACGTGTTCTTAGATATGAAGCTCATCGGAGAGCTTTATAAACCTGATGTTATGTTAGTGCCCATAGGAGATTACTATACCATGGGTATCACGGGGGCTGTGAAAGCGGTGGAGCTGGTGAAACCGAAAGTTGCAATTCCAATGCATTACAATACTTTTCCGGTCATCAACCAGAATCCAGAGGATTTCAAAAAAGCAGTTGAAAAGAGAGGTCTTGACGTTAAAATCGTTATTTTAAATCCAGAAGAGAGTTATGAAATTTAATCCTTTCCACCTTTTCTCAGATAAGTTCTCTCGACCACGATTCTATCATAAGTTGGATATCTCTCCTCTACGTAACATTTGAATTCCTCGCTCAACTCTTCGGCTATCCACCAAGCAGTCTCAATTCCTCTCTCAGTCCTCTCATAGAATCCTTCAGGAATTCCGAGAGTTTTAGGATCCACATCACTTTCAATCACTCCATAGACAATGGTTCCATCTTCTGTTATCTCGTCGAACTCTCTGGCCACATTCTTTGCAGTCCTCTTCAGTCTCATCCTCAGCTGAACTCTATCCTTAAACGAAGAAGAACAGAATCTCACTTGGACTTTTGCATCTCTCATAATCTTCTTTGCAATTTCCTCGCTTCCTTTCACAGCATTTTCCTCATCACTCTTAAGTACGAATCCCCTCTTTCTCATCTCCTCCGCATTTGTATCGGAGAACTCAAGTTCGTTTAGATTGAGAAACCCTCCTATCTCTTCAAGTACTTCGAGAATCTTTGGAATCTCCTTTATTGCGGGAAGCTCAAAACCGACCTCAAATCCCTTTTCCCTTGCGTATTTCATCACTTTTGGGTATTCTGTTTGATCTATCTTATCCCAAAGCTCCATTGGAGGATGAAATCTGAGCTCATCTATCCCAGCACTTTTCAGAATATCAATGACTTTTTTTGGAGGAGCTAGAGAAGTATAAAGGTGGATGTGATGCTCTCTTCCGAATTCCTTTTTCAGCAATTTTGCGTAGTGAATAACCCTTTCAATCTTCAAAAGTGGCTCTCCACCAGTTATTCCAGTTCCAAGAGCATCCATCAGTTTTGCCTCTTCCAAAACATCTTCATCTCTCTTCACAGGTCTCTCATTGGCGTAGATAACATCACCTCTTCTCTTCTCTGAAATCGGGCAGTAAAAGCAGGATCCAAGACATTTCCCACTTACGAAGAGAACCATCTTTGCTCCTATTTCACAGAGCTCACATCCTCTGCTCATCTTATACACCTTAAAGCATTTGCCATGAGAAGCGATCTTAAATATCCGTCTTCTCTCATAGCTCTCGAAGTGTCCACGAAGATCTCTGGAATTCCGAGAACAGGAGCACCGTACTCTTCTCCTTCACCTATTAGAATCAGAGATCTGAAGATAAGGTTTCCGGAGATTCCTTCAGGAGCGACAATGAGATTTGCCCATTTTATTGCATCTTCTATGAGAATCTGAAAATGCTTGGCTCTCCCTCCAATTCTCGCTACAAGCTCCTCAGCCTCTCTTATCGTCTCGTCCACTCTCTCATCTCTTCCCAAATCCTCAATTCTACCTCCAGAAAGAACCGCACACTTCATCTCAATTCCGAGAGCTTCGAGAATTCTCTCTGTCTCTCCAATCATTTTTAGCTTCTCCTCAAGATCTCTCCCTTCGTCAACTCCCACGGGAAGAAAGAAGAACTCGAAGTTTTTAACTCTAAATAAGGCAACTCTTCCAATATAACTTGAATAAATTTTCCTGAGCCTTAAAATTGTTTTTGATGCGCTTAAAGTCCCTCTAACTCCGGCTTCTATTCCCCCACTTCTGAGTTCATCAAGAAGCTCCTCCGAGTCGTTAAAGATTCTCACTTCCATGTATTTCTCTGCTCTCTCAACTGCTTTTTTTATTCTTTCATCCTCTTCGGCCATTCCTATCCCAATTGTTCCTCTGGATTTTCTCCCCATTTCCATTATCCTCTCTATCATTTCCTTCACCTCAGAGATTAAGCGATATGTCGCGCCACCTCTTTAGCTCAGGGAACTCGAGCATCCCAGTTTCCTCATCAATACAGAAAACTTTCATCTCATCCACACCACTCTCATTGAGAATCGGAGAAAGAAACTCTCCTCTCGCCAAAAGATTAATTGGAGTCCCTCCAACGATTGGAGAAAATGCAGGCATGACTGTTAGTCTAAGTTCTTCGCTGTGAAGAAAGCAAGGAACTTTTATTCTGGCTCCTACCCTGTCACCAAGAAGAACTACTGGATGCTCATGAGCAATCAGGAGTCTCTCTCCACCAACCATCTTGTGTCCGTGCACGAGTTTGAGATCACCAATATTCAGTTCATCCACAATTCTCACCCTTTTGTATCTTTTCAAAGGACCAAGAATCGTGTCATGATTCCCCCTCACCAATATTATCTCTTTTGCGTATTCAAGAGCTTTTTCGATGAATTCTGGGAGATCTTCCCATTCTTCGGGAGTGGCTCTCTCGAAAGTATGCTTCAGATCTCCGTTTATCACGAGTCTGTCCACTCCACTCTCTTCGAAGATGAGCTCCAACACCCTTTTGAGATCGTCTATTTGTCTGTGAAATACCGAAGTCCCATCTAAGCTCATCGCTTCCTCATACCCGAGGTGTACATCGGCAATCACGAGAGAATCATCTATAATACAAGCCGGATAATACTCAAAGATCTCAATCTCATCAGCTATTCGCTTCAATGTACTCCATCACCTTCCTGTGCATCTCAAGAAGGAGTTCTCTTCTGGATTCCATAAGCACTACATCGCTCAGTCCAAGAGCCACAAGATTGTGAGCGAAAGGAGAGGGATAAATAACATCCTTAAGGAAAACAACTTCAATCTCTCCATTCTCTATCTCTTCGAGAACTCTCTCTGCATTCTTTACATCCATTACTTCTTCGAGTATCTCTCTGTAAGTCTCCTCAACAACAGGAAATCCTTCTATTCTCTCAGCAGAACTCAGAATGAACTCCGAGCTTCTCTGCTGTTTACCTATTCTTATCTGATGTCCTCTGTAGCTTCTGAGAACCATAAGAGCTCTGTTGGCACAGTGTCTAAATCTTCTGAGGAAAAGCTCCGTATTTCTTATTGCTCTCCTCAGAACTCCTCTCAGCTCGGAAGACCTCAGAGAGAGAATTTCTTCTAGAGGAACTCTCTTCGTGCATCTCAGAATGAACCCATTATCGCTTATAGTCACACTTACATTTGTTCTGTAATTCCTTGAGATTAGATAAGCTAAGGCTCTCGAAATAGCATCTATAACCCTTCTTCCAAAGATCGCATGGACAATGATGTTATAAATTCCATCTTCTTCGTAACTCTCAACTATAATCCTTTTTCTATGAGGAATCATCCCGCAGAAGCTTATCTGCTCTCTGAAGTAATCTTCAATGCATCTCTTTGCATCCCCACTGAGGACATCACTCTCTATTCTGAATTCTCCTCTTTTCAACATCTCTTCAGCCTTTCTTCTGAATTCTCCCACTTCACATGCAGAATCGAATGAGAGCGGAAGCATCTCTCCTATCCAAGATGGAATCGTTGGAGTTCCTTCAACTTTCTCAACATAAATCCTCGTGTCCGAAGAACTGAGGAAACGATATGTATTTCCTCCGAGAACAAAGATATCTCCTTTTGAAAGCCTCTCCAAGAAGGGTTCGTCTATCTTTCCTATCCACCTCTTCGGTTCCTTTAGATAGACGTCAATTGAAACCTCGGAGGGAATCGTTCCCACGTGGGTCATATATATCATCCTACTGCTTTTCCTTCTTCCAAAAACTCCTTCCTCCTCATCAAACCAGACTTTGGGATAAACTTTCCTCTCTTCGAGATGTTCGTATTTTCCGGAGAGATATCTCAGAACGTTGAGAAAATCCTCCTTTCTCAGGTTTCTGTATGGATAAGCTTTTCTCACAACTTCATAAGCTTCCTCAACACTCCATCTCTTCTCAAGAGCCATCCCAACGATTTGCTGAGCCAGAACATCGAGAGCGGGACCTACTATTTGAATTCTGTCGAGCTTCTTTTTCAGAGCGCAGTCCGAGAGGACGAGGCACTCTATAAGATCATCTCTATCCATCGCAATGATAACTCCCTTTGCAGTTTCATGAATTCCATGACCCGATCTTCCAACTCTTTGAAGGAGTCTTATCGCGCTCTTGGGCGATCCAACCAAGATGCAGAGCTCTATGTGACCTATATCTATCCCGAGCTCTAGGGATGAGGAACAGGCTACTGCTTTTAGCTTTCCCTCCTTCAGCGCCTCTTCAACACTCAATCTTATCTCTCTTGAGAGGGAGCTGTGGTGAGCGCCTACTTCATCTTTGAGGAGTTTCGAGAGATGATATGCAACTCTCTCTGCTCCCGATCTTGTATTCGTGAATATTAGAACTCCCCTGTGAGATTCCACAAGCTCTTTTATTCTTTTGTACATCTTCTCCGTTATCTCTGGATCTCCGAGAATGTCGGAAGATGGAGTTTCAACTCTGAGCTCGATCTTCTTCTCGAAAGCAACATCTGCAATAATACATCCTCTCTCCTCAACTCCTATCAGGAATCTCGCAACCTCTTCCACCGGGTGTATCGTTGCACTCATTCCCACTCTTGTGAACTCCTTTTCACAGAGATGCTGAAGCCTCTCTAGTGTGATGCTGAGATGAGCACCTCTTTTGTTATCCGCCACATCATGGATCTCATCCACTATCACGAACTCCAGAGCTCTAAGATGCTCTCTGAATTTAGGTGCGTTGAGTATTATGGAAGCAGTCTCAGGCGTCGTAATGAGGATGTGCGGAGGCTCCCTCAACATCTTCTGCCTCTCGTTTTGAGGAGTGTCTCCAGTTCTCACACCTACTCGTATGTTCAGCTCGATTCCTTTCTTCTTGGCAAGCTCGGAAATCTCTCTCAGAGGCTCTTTCAAATTCTTCTGAATGTCGTTTCCAAGGGCTTTGAGAGGAGAGATATATAGACAATATACCTTATCTTCAAGTTCTCCTCTGAGAGAAAGTTTGAACAGATAATCTATTATCGCAAGGAAACCCGCCATTGTTTTTCCTGTCCCTGTAGGGGAACATATCAGAATATTTCTCCTCCTTGCTATCTCTATTATTGCGTGTTTCTGAGGAGGAGTAAAGAATCCGTATTTCTTCCTGAACCACTCTGCTATTGTCGGTTCAAGATGGTTCAGGATCTCTTCATCGGAATATTCTTTAGAGCGTCCTATCACAATTTCTTCAACTTCTCCGTCTCATAAATCACTTGTGTTCTGGGCATCCTCTCAGAAAATATTCCACAATCTTGGATGCAACGTTTATTTTTGTGGCACTCTGAAAACCTTTCCACGAAGGAGATGAGTTCACCTCGATGACGTATCTTCCCTCTTTACTCTCCACTATATCAACTCCACAGATCTCTGCTCCAAGAGCCCTTGCAGAAAGGATTGAGAGATCTCTGAGCTCTTCATCAAGCTCACAGACCTCTGTTCTACCACCTCTCGCAACATTAGTCACCAGAGACCCCTTTCTAACTCTGCAAACCGCTCCAAGGACTTCATCTCCTACAACGAAGGTTCTTATGTCTCTTCCTCCGTGCTCGATATATTTCTGAAGATATCCTGTCCCTCCCCTTTTTATCATCTCTATTCCTTCTCCTTTGCTTCCGAAAAGTGGTTTTCGAATCACCTTTTTGTATTTCTTCAGAAATTCCTCTGTAATATCTTCTTTCTGAACTATGAAAGTTTCAGGAACTGGAATTCCGGAAAGGAAAAGTCTTATTGTTGCCTCCATTTTGTCAGTGCACTTTTCTATGCTTTCTGGTGAGTTTACTACGGGAATACTTTGATTTATAACTTTGAATATGTTCATTCTTATCGTTGTCTCCTCCCAGCTACCCTTTCCCGGACCTCTGAAATAGATTGCATCAGCTTGAATTTCTGGTAAAACCTTCATCTCGCCCTCTTCAATCTTCAGAGAGAACTCTGAAGGATAGTAACGTTCAATCTCCACTCCTCCTCTTCTCATCTCTTCTTCAATTCTTTCGATTTCCCATGTTCTCTTGGTATAAACCAAGGCAATTCTCATAACTTCAGCTCTCCTAGATGAACAGAGGTTGACACAAGAACCCCTGAGACTCCACAGTCTTCCATCATTTCAAGGTCATTTGCTTTTATTCCCCCGCCAATAATCACAGGTTTTTCTGAAAGTCTCACAATTCTCTCAATTTCATTTTTTCTCCATCCTCTACCAGTTCCAACCCTGCTTATATCGAGAATTATAATCTCCTTAACCAGACTCTCATTGAGAAATTTCACAGCTTCTTCCACACTTTTCCATCCTCCGAGAACTTTATCATCCTTGATATCAATGCTTGCCACACATCCAGTTGAGATCTCAAAAATTCTCTTTTCTGCAGTCTCAGTTCCAATCACTGGAGTACATCTCAATTTTCTGATATTCTGGAGATCCTTCTCATCTCTAACTCCGCAATCTGCCATAACCGGAATGTTTGCACTTAGCTCCTTTATGATTTCGAAGTTATTTCCATTCTTCTCTATCGCATTAAGATCAGCTACATAAACTTCTTTCGGTTTGAGCTCTTTAACAATCTCCATAGCATCTGAAGTACTCACGATCTTACTGAACTTTTCAATTGGTTCATACTTCTCTCTCTCACCTCTAAAGGCATGAACAACAATGCCATCTTTCAGATCCATCACGAAGATCTTCCTCATTTTTCTCCCTCAATGAACATATGGTAATGGTTTTAAATAATAAGGAGTCGTAAGGATACAAAAAAGGGGAACGGTGAGGGAGTTTGTTCACGAAAAAATTAGAAGATGCGAAATTGGGTTTGACGTTTGATGATGTACTTCTCGTTCCCTCAGAATCTTCAGTCGAGCCAAATGAAACTGATGTCTCTTCTCTCTTCTCCAAGAACATTCCTCTGAACATCCCCATTGTTGGTGCTGCGATGGATACGGTTACAGAGGAGAGAATGGCAATTGCTTTAGCTTCTCACGGAGGCATAGGAGTCCTCCACAGAAACATGAGCATTGAGGAACAAGTGGAGATGGTGAAGAGAGTTAAGAAAGCTCAGGCTTTGATCATCAGAGATGTCATAACTATCTCTCCTGAAAGCACGATAAAAGAAGCTTGGCAGATCATGGAGAACGAAGGGGTCAGCGGAATCCCTGTTGTTGATGGAGAGAGACTCGTGGGGATAGTTAGCAGAAGGGACATAAGATCTCTTCAAAAGCATCAGATGGATTTGAAAGTTAAGGAAGTGATGACTTCTGATTTGATCGTCTGCTCTGAGGATACGAGTATAGAGGAGGCTCTCAATCTCATGCACGAGCACAGAGTCGAGAGAATTCCGGTTGTGAAGGAAGGAAGACTTGTTGGCATCATCACGCTTCAGGATATCCTTCAGAGGGAGAAGTATCCGAATGCTATCAGAGATGAGAAAGACAGATTGAGGGTTGCAGCTGCAGTTGGTCCACTTGATTTTGAGAGGGCAATTGCACTTGATAGAGCAGAGGTTGACGCGATAGTCGTTGACACCGCTCACGCTCACAACCTGAATGTTGTGAGGGGAGCGAAGAAAATAAAAGAAGAAGTCTCCGCTGATGTTGTGGTTGGGAACATCGCAACTGCAGAAGCTGCAGAGCTTCTCGTGGATTTTGCGGATGCAATCAAAGTTGGAGTCGGTCCTGGGTCAATTTGCACTACAAGAGTTGTTGCTGGGGTGGGAGTTCCTCAGTTGACTGCACTTGCCTCTGTTGCAGAAGTAGCCAGAAGTCATGGTGTTCCAGTGATTGCGGATGGTGGAATAAGATTTTCAGGAGACATCGCTAAGGCAATAGCGTGTGGAGCAGACAGTGTGATGCTTGGAAATCTACTTGCTGGAACCGATGAGGCACCCGGGAGAACTATAGTCATTCAAGGAAGGAAATACAAACAGTACAGAGGAATGGGGTCTCTCGGTGCTATGAGCAGTGGAATCTCTGGAGACAGATATTTCCAGAGGAACACATCAAAGTTTGTACCAGAAGGTGTTGAGGGTGCAATTCCTTACAGAGGTCCTGTCTCGGATGTTCTCTATCAGCTTGTCGGAGGTCTGAGATCATCAATGGGCTACGTTGGGGCAAGAAATCTAGAAGAGCTCAGAGAAAAGGGAAGATTTATTAGAATCACCGGTGCTGGAAGAGAAGAGAGCCATCCACACGATATTCTGATAACAGATGAAGCACCGAACTATCCTCTGAGATTTTAAAGGTGAAATGAACCATATTCACTCTCTTTAAACTTTAATAAACGGTCTAAAACGTTATTCAAAGTAAAAGAACTTTCATAGCTCTTATATTTTTCAAAATGACATTCTAGTTTGAGGTGATGTGAAATGATGAAGGAAATGTTCAGCATAATCATCTCATTGCTTCTACTCTCCTCTCTCGGTGGACTTGCACTTGCGCAGGAAGTGAATGAGACAACGGAAGTGACAATAAATGTAACAAGTGCAATAACATCAGCGGGAGAAATCAATGAGAGTGCTGTGAATGAAACAGAAGACTTATCCGAGCTACCTCCTGGATTGGCTCTTGGAATGGTGATGGCTAAAATAACTCTCGAAGTCAGAGGAGATTCTCGGGCAATCATGTTGGAATATAGATTAATGCAAATGCACAAGGCAAATGAGAGCGAGACTGCAGAGATTATGCTGGAAAAAACCGAAGAGTTAAGAGAACATATTCAGGAGATGCTTGAGGAGAAAAAAGAGCTTATTGAGGAATTTCAGAGCGGAGAAATCAACGAAACAGAGTTTGCAATTGAAATGCTTAAAATAAACATGGAGTTCAGGAATGCGGTGAAGGAGCTTATGGCTCTTGAAGAGAGCTACGGAAAGTTTGACGAGAAACTCAGGTTAAAGCTCATGGAGAAGGGTGTGAATGCCACTGCAATTGAGATTCTTAAGGAAAAAGCTAGAGTCATGAGCGGAGAGGATGTGAGAGAGATAGCAAAGATGATAAAAATCCATAAGAAGGTAAGGGAAGAGATGGAGGAAAGAAAAAAGGAGATGAAGAGACTCGAAGAACTGGAAGAACTAGAGGAACATAAAGAGGAGTACAAAAAGCTTGTAAATGAAACGAAAGAGAAGATAAATGAGACAATCGAGGAGTTCCAAAAAGGAAACATTACTGAGAAGGAATTTAAAGAGAGGATGAAAGAAATAGGGAAAGAGTTCAGGGAAGAAGCAAGAGAGATTGCAAAAGAGATGAAGGAACACGCAAAAGAACAGAAAGAGATTGAAGAGGAACATGAGGAGAAACATGGAGAAGAAAGGGGGCATTGAGATATGAAATTAAAGATTATACTTCCATTTCTACTTTTATTCTCAGTATTCTCGCCCGTAATCGCTCAGAGCGATTTTCAAACTGAGTGGATCATTGACATCCAGAAGAGTGGAGAAGCTCAAATAACAATTAAAATCAGCATTCCAGTGAGCTCTCAGGAGGAATGGAACCAGATATCATCTTCTCTCGATGAGTCTGCTTTCATCTCCTATCAGCAGTTAATCTCAGAAGTTGTAGAAAGTGCATCCCAGAGAACAGGAAGAGCAATGCAGGTACATTCTTGGAGTGTTGAAAAGGACTTCCTTGGGGATCACGGAGAGATCAAAATTTCCTTTGTCTGGGAGAATTTCTGCACTCTTGAGAACGGAAAACTCAATCTCAGTGATGTTCTGGATGATCTCTACATTCCAGAGGGATACATTCTGAAGATTCGGACACCAGAGGGTATGAGCTTCTCAGATATTCAACCATCTCCCGATGTCTTGGAGGGAAACACCGCCATTTATTTCGGTCCGAAAACGATGAATATTCAAGCAACCATCATCGAAACCAGAGAGTCTCCAGGGTTTGAGCTTTTAAGTCTTTTAGTCGCTGTTTTCATAGTCTTCTATATTTTGAGAAGGAATTAATCCCTTCCATAATTTTTTAAATTCAAATCATTCATTTGTAATGTAATAACATCTCTTTGGAGAGACTATTTTCCCCTCATTTTTCCAGCTTTTTGGTAATCTTCTCAACTTCTTTTTTTATCTATTCCAGTTAATTCTGCTATTTCTCCAGTTCTCAGAGGTCTTTCTGCATCTCTTAAAACCCCGAGAACAGCGTCTTCATTCATAAGACTCCCATCTCTCATCTCTCTCAACGAATTATAAAATTTTTTGGGAAATCCTTTATATTTCTCTTCTGTCTTCTTCTATCTGATGCTCGTCGGAGTTGACATCGGAGGAACCAATACGGATGCGGTTGTGATAAATGAGGATGAAGTCATCTCGCTGAAAGTTCCGAATGAAGAGGGCTTTTCCGTAATCTTCGAAAGGCTTCCCGAAATCAAAAAGAACTCCAGAGTTGCAGTGAGCACTTCACTTCCGTTGAATCTTCTTCTTAGTAGAGCTCAGGAGCATCCAACTCTCACGCTTCTCTTTCCCGGTCCAGGACTGAATCTATCTTCAAAAGGGGTGGTTCTCAGAGGTTATGTGAATCATCGAGGAGATAGTGTGGAGGAGATAGACGAGAGTGAGGTCAGAAGAGTTCTTCAGAGAGGAAATTTCAGTAACGTTGCCATTGCATCAAAATTCAGCGTAAGAAATTCTGAGATAGAAGAAAGAGTTTTTAGAATTGCAAAGGAATATGTTGAAGAAAGGATGATTGCGTTATCGCGTCATTGCGGAGGTATGAACTATCCTCTGAGAATAAATACCTCGGTTGTGAATGCCAAGATACGCAAAACTGTTTTCGAGTTAACTGAGATTGTGAGAAGATATTTCAAGGATTTTCTTTACTATAAGGGTGACGGCGGTCTCATTCCCTATAAACTCGCATTGGATAACCCCTCGCTTCTCTACAACTCCAGTCCAGCTGCAGTTGCCCTCGGAGCTCATTTCTTAAGTGAAGAAGAGGACGCTCTTGTTGTTGATATAGGAGGAACTACAACTGATTTCGTGCTCCTTGAGAGAGGTCTTCCAAAACTCGTTGAGAATGCAGTAATCTTGGGGGAGAGAACTCTAGTGAGATGTGTAAACTCAGTCTCAATTCCTTTCGGTGGTGACTCTCTAATTCATGAAGGAAAGCTCCTCCCGAGAAGAGAAGGAAAGCCCATTGCTTTTGGAGGTGATAAACCAACTCTGACTGATGTTCTGAATTTAGAGGGATTCGAAATAGGTGATTATCGGGCTTCTCTAAGGTGTGAGGAGCTCAGAGAGGTTGACCATACGAAAATCATCGAAGAGTTCTTGAAGAAGATTGTCGAGAAAATCAATGATTTTCGAACTGACAAAGTGGTTCTCGGGGGATATCTCTCGAAACATTTGGAAAAACTCATCTCAGAAAGGACCTCCTCCAAGGTCATCGTTCCCAAGCACAGCGAGGTTATGAATGCAGTTGGAGTTGCGGTTTCGAGAATCAGTTTAACGGTTTACGCGAGATTTGACACTGTAAACTCAAAAGCAGTTTTCAATGGAGTCATCGAATCATCTCCATTCTCTCGTGGATCCTCTCCATCTGAGGAAGAACTCTTTGAGGAGGCGAGAAAAAAGCTTTTTGAGATCGTAAAATCTTATGGATTTGAACCCGAAGGAGAACCGGAGATAGTTTATTTTAACTCCTATCCCGTTCTTCGCGGTGGATGGCGTCAGGGAATCATCGCAGATCTCATAATTCAGCTGAAACCCGGTTTGAGTGAAGAAGCCAAGAAGCTCAGAGGTTGCTGAGGATGGTTACGGGAATCGTTTATCACAGAAAATATCTCGAATACGAGCAGAGTGCCACACATCCAGAGAGAAAGGAAAGATTGGTATATACGATGGATCAGCTTTTAGAAGAAGGGATATTCGATTCTCCCGAGATCAAAATTCTGGAGCCCTTTGAAGCATCTATTGAAGACATCCTCGAGGTGCATACAGAAGAGTATGTTAATTTTCTCATAAGGAAGAGTAAAACTGGAGGAATCATAGATTGGGACACAAACATTCCGGTGGGACTTTTTGATGTTGCGGTTCTGGCAGCAGGAGGAGCTATAAGGGCTGCTGAGGCGGTTTTGAAGGGAGAAGTCAAGAATGCTTTTGCGATGGTCAGACCACCGGGACATCATGCAAAACCGCATATTGGTGCTGGCTTCTGCTATCTCAATAACATTGCAATAATGGTAAGATGGCTTCAGAAGAAGGGATTTAGGAGAATTCTGATCCTTGATTGGGATGCGCATCATGGTGACGGAACTCAGGAAATCTTCTATGATAATCCTTCAGTTCTCTACATTTCAACTCATCAGATACCTCTCTATCCTGGGACAGGATATCCTTACGAATGTGGAATAGCTGAAGGAGAAGGCTTCACCATCAACATTCCTCTTCCTCCTGGAACTTCTGACGAGGGTTACATGCTAGTAATGGATGAAATAATAAAACCAGTTGTTGAAGAGTTCTCCCCAGAGTTCATAGCAATTTCCGCAGGCCAAGACAATCATTTCACCGATCCAATTACTGAACTTGCTCTAACTGCAAGAGGATATGCAGAGATCATGAGAGAGGCAGTTAAACTATCCGAAAGATTCTGCAAGGGAAAACTCGTTGCAGTTCTTGAAGGAGGTTACAGTGTTGAAGGAGCCCTTCCCTATACAAATCTCGGAATAATAGCAGCAATGGCTGGGCTGGACATCTCTCAGATCAGAGAGCCAGAGAACTATTTGGTTTATCTGAGGATGAGAAAGGACGAAAAAGCTTTAATTAAGCTCAGAAAAAATATAGAAGAAGTGAAAATGGTGCATTCTAGCTACTGGAGTTGTCTCAGGTGATTTTTATTAGATCCGATGAAAGAGAATATCGAAGAGTTCAGAAGTTATTACGAGGGATTTGTTGTTTTCCTCTTTCTCATCCATATTTGGGTTATCTCCTAGAATATCGGAATCAAGATCTCTCCTAATATCATTCTCCCCATTTCTCTTGAATTTCTCCTTTTTATGTTGGAATTCTCTGCGAAAATGCGAAAAGAAATTGGTTTGTCGGAATAAGGACTCCGTGGATACTCAGAAGTCACGTCGTCTGGGAGAAAACGCATAGAGTTGGTGAAAAACTGTTTAAGATAGCGGGATTAGTAACATTTCTCGGAATTCTCTTTCCGGAGTATGCGATTTTCATAATTCTTTCCTCAGTCTTTTTCCTCTTTTATACTGTTGTTATACTCCTATTTTGAGTATCAGAAAGAAATAAAAACGAGTTGAACTCAAACATACCTTTGCACTTTACCTTAATAGAAAACTTTAAATATAGAATATACTAACTTAAAGTTAGTATGAAATTTCAGGAGCGTGTCATGGATCTTCTCGGAAATCCAAATCGCAGGAGAATACTTAGATTACTCTCTCAAAAGCCGTGTTACGTTACTGAAATCTCTGAAACTCTTAAAATCAGTCCCAAAGCTGTAATTGAGCATCTTGAAGCCTTAGAAGCTTCAGGCATCATAGAGTGCTTCTATGGAGAGCAGAAAAGGAAATACTACTACGTCTCAAAGGATCTTCATATGGAGATATTCCTATCTCCCTTCAACTTTGAGATTAGCTGTCCAAACGAAGAAGACGTTGATCTGAAAACTTTAAGAGAAAGAGTCAATAATGCCCTTGAAAGGGTTCTTGAGGACATGGAAGATATATCGGAAAGAATAAAAGCAATACGGTCTCTTATGAGAGAGCTCTCGACCATTCAGAGAGCTCTTCACTCTGAGTTTGTAAAGCTGGTGGAGAGATCAATCCTTGAAAGATCCAATCAAACGCTTCTGGAACTGGAAGAAGATGAAAGTTGGAGGTGAGAAAAATGAATGAGGATATCACACTTAAAGTTGCTGAAGCTTATCATCAGGATGTGGGTAGGGGAATTGTGAGAATTGATAGAGAGGTTATGAGAAAGCTTGGAGTTCAGACAGGAGATTTCGTTGAAATCGTAGGTTCGAAAAGTGCTTACGCTAAGGTTCTTCCAAGAGACCCCAGAGAGGAAATTTATGACAGGGAAATAATCAGAATGGATGGATATCTGAGAAGAGCTGCTGGAGTCAGCATCGGAGATAGAGTTTCTGTGAAGAAAGCAGAGGTCAAAGAAGCACAGAGAGTTGTTCTTGCACCAGCTAGGGAGATGCAGCTTACAAATCTTCAGGGCTTAAAGACTGTCCTTAGGAATGATATGATAAACATGCCGGTGTGGGAAGGAATGAATCTGAGGTACCATGGAATGTATGGAATGATCGGAGAACCAATTGTATTCACTGTTGTGCAGACAAGACCTTCTGGGGTTGTAGTAGTCACAGAAAGAACTCAGATTGACATCAGAGAAAGAGCTGAAGAGATTGGAGCCATTCCAGAAGTAACATATGAAGATATAGGGGGTCTAAAGAAAGAGCTTGAGCAAGTTAGAGAGATGATAGAGCTTCCAATGAAACACCCTGAGCTTTTCAGAAGACTTGGAATAGAGCCTCCAAAAGGAGTTCTGCTCCATGGACCTCCTGGAACTGGTAAAACTCTAATAGCCAAGGCAGTTGCGAACGAGGTTCAAGCCAATTTCTATTCGATAGCTGGTCCCGAGATCATGAGCAAGTATTATGGAGAGAGCGAGAAGCAGTTGAGAGAGATTTTCGAAAAAGCTGAGGAAAACGCTCCCTCAATCATCTTCATAGATGAAATTGATTCCATAGCTCCAAAGAGAGAAGAAGTTACTGGAGAAGTCGAGAGAAGAGTCGTTGCTCAGCTTCTCACTTTAATGGATGGATTGAAAAGCAGAGGAAAAGTAGTAGTGATTGCAGCCACTAACAGGCCAGATGCAGTAGACCCAGCTCTCAGAAGACCAGGAAGATTTGACAGAGAGATTGAAATTGGAGTCCCTGATAAAAATGGAAGAAAAGAGATTCTTGAAGTTCATACTAGAAAAATGCCACTTGCAGACGATGTTGACTTAGAGGAACTTGCTGAGAGGACTCACGGATTCGTTGGAGCTGATATAGCTGCTCTGTGCAAGGAAGCTGCTATGAATGCTCTTAGAAGAGTCATTCCAAAGATTGATATTGAGGCAGAGGAAATTCCAAAAGAGATAATAGAGAGTCTTGTAGTAACAAGAGATGATTTCATGGAGGCTCTTAAGAAAGTGGAACCCTCTGCAATGAGAGAAGTACTTGTGGAGGTTCCAGAGGTCAGATGGGATGATATCGGAGGTCTTGAGGATGTGAAGCAAGAACTTAGAGAGGCTGTAGAGTGGCCTCTAAAATATCCTGAGGCTTTTGAAGCTTTGAATACAGAACCTCCTAAAGGAATTCTGTTGTATGGTCCGCCAGGAACTGGAAAGACACTTCTGGCAAAAGCAGTTGCGAATGAAAGTGACGCAAACTTCATTTCAATTAAAGGACCAGAGATCATGAGCAAATGGGTTGGAGAGAGTGAGAAAGCAATCAGGGAGATATTCAAGAAAGCTAGACAAACAGCTCCAACAATTGTTTTCCTAGATGAGCTCGATTCAATAGCCCCAAGAAGAGGCGAAGGCTTTGATTCAAATGTTACAGAGAGGGTAGTCTCACAACTTCTAACTGAGATGGATGGACTCGAAGAACTTAGAGGAGTAGTAGTGATTGCAGCCACTAACAGGCCAGATATCATAGATCCAGCACTCCTCAGACCGGGAAGACTCGATAGGTTGATCTACGTTGGGCCTCCAGATTTCGAGGCGAGAAAAGCGATCTTCAAGGTTCATCTCAAAGGAAAACCACTTGCAGAGGATGTGGATATTGATCATCTCGCTAAGATCACAGATGGGTATGTCGGAGCGGACATAGAAGCAATTGTTAGAGAGGCATCTCTCTTGGCTATGAGAGAAACAATAAAACTAGGAGATTCGAGAGAAGAAGTTAAGAAAAAGCTCAAGGATCTAAAGATCGAGAAGAGACACTTTGAGGAGGCACTCAAGAAACTAAAACCAACTGTTACAAAGGATGAACTTGAGAGATATAAAGCTCTTTATGCTCGTTTCACCAGAAACAAAGAATTTGCAAAGCCTGGTGCTGAAGTAGCATGAAAAAATTTGGGGATTACTCCCTTTATTTTTTAAACTAAGGTGAAAGCGTAGTACAGGAAGGCAAAGTAGAATATTCCTGCAATCAGCGTTGTGTAGGCATTTAGCTCCTTCTTTGCTGCATACCACGCAAAGACTATTCCACCGGAGATAAGTGCAAGAACCACAGTTACCGCTACTGTCGGATCAAGAGCCCATTCGGTGAAGAACAGTCCTATTGCAACTGCAATTGAGCTCTGATATACCATTGCACCCGTAATATTTCCAAGAGCCAGAGTATCTTTCCTTCTCCAAGTCCAGAAAACACTGGCTCCTCCTACTTCTGGAAGCTCAGTTGCAAGAGGTGCAATGACCAGAGAGAGGAGCACTGTCGCAATTCCGAGGTGATATGCAAGCTCGTCAAGTCTCTCGGTAAACATCTTTATGAGAAGAACCATGATTAGGAAGGAGGCAATTAGCTGGAAGACTGTTAAGGCTCTACTCTCTTTTTTGATCAGCTTACTGAGCCAGAGTTCTCCGTGCTCTTCCTCTTCATGCTCTTCACCTGGAGTTCTGATGGTAATGTAAACGTAATAGGCGTATCCGAGGATTAGAAGAGCTCCGAGAATTTTATGAAGGGTTGGTACTCTGATGAACGCTGCAATGATTGCCAGAGGATAGAAAATGAAGAAAAACTTGAAATTTCTGATGATTCCGCTCTCAAGATCAAGAACGGGCGATCGCCTTCTTTTCATGAGAAGTCCGATAAGTGCTGTAACTCCAACAACGAAGAGAGCAATAGTGGTGAGCATAAACGGAGCACCGAGAATAGCACCTACTCCAACATCATGACCGCCAGTTCCTCCAACTACAAGAATCGCAATCAAAGGCACCAGAGTCTCTGGAGTTGCAGTTCCAAGAGATGCGAGAATGCTTCCAGCTGCAGTATCCGAAAGACCGAGCTGTCTTCCGAGGACCTCAACAGCGTTCACGTAAAAGAGAGTGAATGCCATAACTCCAACTGCGAGAGCTATGACTTCTGCGAAAAGGATTGTAGCATCACTCATTTAATCATCCCCCTGAGTTTCATGAGCATCCCTCAGCTTCTCACAACTTCTAGCACGATTATATAATTTTTCTCTGGTACATTCATACTCAAATCCGAGAGGGGTGGAAATATCATTATTTTTTATTATTTATCTTCATTGTCGTCGCAGAAAAACAAGAAATTTACCAGAAACTCCTAATGGAGCTTGGATATAAAAAATAAATTAATTAAATGATGAAAAATTTCAAAATTTTAAACTAAGGTGAAAGCGTAGTACAGGAAGGCAAAGTAGAATATTCCTGCAATCAGCGTTACATATGCATTGAGCCTCCTTCTAGCTAAGTAATATGCAAAGATAATTCCCGCCGAGATGATAGCAAGAATGACTGTTATTGCCACTGTAGTTTCTAGAACCCACTCAGTTAGCAACAGTCCTATTGCAACTGCAATTGAGCTCTGATATACCATTGCACCCGTAATATTTCCAAGAGCCAGAGTATCTTTCCTTCTCCAAGTCCAGAAAACACTGGCTCCTCCTACTTCTGGAAGCTCAGTTGCAAGAGGTGCAATGACCAGAGAGAGGAGCATTACTGAAATGCCTAGATGAAGTGCCAGTTCATCGAGTCTCTCTGTAAAGAGTTTAATCAGGTATATCATTATCAACAGTGATACAATCAACTGAAAAACGCTAAGTGCCGTACTCTCCTTCTTCAACAGTTTACCAAGGAAAAGTTGTCCCTCCTCTTCTTCCTCTCCTTCTTCAGGAGATTTTATCGTGATGTAGACATAGTAGGCATATCCAAGGACTAAGAACAGCGCTAGTAATTTGTGGAATAGTGGAATATGGATTATTGCTGCAATCACTGCTAATGGGTAGAAGACGAAGAAGAATTTGAAGTTTCTTAAAATTCCACTTTCCAGATGGAGATATGGATCTTCTCTTTTCTTCGAGAGAACTCCGATAGTAGCTACGATTCCAACAACGAATAAAGCAATAGTTGCCAACATAAACGGAGCACCAAGAATAGCACCGATTCCAACCTCGTGACCGCCAGTTCCTCCAACTACAAGAATTGCTATGACTGGAACGAGTGTTTCTGGAGTTGCAGTTCCAAGAGATGCGAGAATGCTTCCAGCTGCAGTATCCGAAAGACCGAGCTGTCTTCCGAGGACCTCAACAGCGTTCACATAGCCAATGGTGAATGCCATAACTCCAACTGCGAGAGCTATGACTTCTGCGAAAAGAACTGTGACACCATTCATTCAATCATCCTCCTGAATTTCACACTCATCCCTCCGCTTTTTACAGTCCCCATCAAAACATATTATATTATTATAAATTTTCTCCACTTCTTTTCCTCAGAGTGAAATAGGTAAGGAAACATCATTATTTTTCATCTTTATAATTTCTCCGAAATTTCGAAAAAGCTATCAAAACCTCATTTTCTTTTATTTACACACCAAAATCATTTAAATAGCATTATAAGTTAGTCAAAAAGCCTAAAAGTTAATAAAGCGGTTCTAGATCTCTTTTCGTTTGGAGGAGTTTCGTTAAATATATATGTGGCTTTATCGCCACCTTCAAACAAGTAGATTCTCTAAAAAAGGGAGGTAAGAATTGATGGGTGAAAAAACAGAGGAACCGAGAATTGGCGTTTATGTCTGTCACTGCGGAACAAATATTGGTGGCGTCGTGAACGTTCCAGAAGTCGTCGAGTTTGCTTCAAAACTTCCGAACGTTGTGGTTGCGAGGGAACACCTTTACATGTGCTCCGATCCTGGTCAGGAAATAATTAAGAAGGACATTCGCGATGGGCTTGTGAACAGAGTTGTCGTAGCTTCCTGTACTCACAGAACTCATGAGCCAATCTTCCGAGAGTGTGTCGCCTCAGCTGGCTTGAATAAATATCTCTATGAACAAGCTAATATCAGGGATCAGTGTAGCTGGGCTCATCCGAGCACCCCTGAAAAAGCAACAGAAAAGGCAAAGCTTCTTGTTGCAAGTGCTGTTGCAAAGGCTAGGTATCTCGAACCTCTTGAAGAGAAAGAAGTTGAAGTCATTGACAGAGCTCTCGTAATCGGGGGAGGAATAGCTGGGATAAATGCTGCACTTGATCTCGCAAATATGGGTTTCAAAGTCTATCTCGTTGAGAAGAATCCTTCGATTGGAGGAAGGATGGCACAGCTCGACAAGACTTTCCCGACGAATGATTGTTCCGCTTGTATTTTGGCTCCTAAGATGGTCGAAGTTGCAAATAATCCGAACATTGAGCTCCTCACTTATTCGGAGGTTCAGGAAGTCAGCGGATATATAGGTAATTTCAAAGTGAAAGTGAAGAAGAAAGCAACTTACGTTGACTGGGAGAAATGTACTGGATGCAGAATATGCACTCAGGAATGTCCGGTTAGAGTTCCAAATGAATTCAATTGTGGACTTGACACTAGAGGGGCAATTTACATTCAGTTTGATCAGGCTGTTCCCGCAAGAGCAGTTGTTGATAAAGAGCACTGCATAGGATGTAAAAAATGCATGAAAGTCTGTCCTGCGGGAGCGGTGGACATAGAGAAAAATAATGAGGAGATCGTGGAGCTTGAAATCGGAACTATCATAGTCGCAACAGGTTTTGATCCGTTTGACCCAAGAAAGATGCCGAATTTGAATTACGATGATCCTGATGTGCTGACAGCTCTTGAGTTTGAGAGATTGATGTGCGCATCCGGTCCAACAAAAGGACACATTGAAAGACCTTCAGACGGGAAGAAACCGAAGGTCATCTCTTGGGTACAGTGCGTTGGTTCGAGAGATAGGGACCACAATCCGTACTGTTCGAGAGTCTGTTGCATGTATGCTGTGAAACAAACTTGGCTAATCAAGGAGAAATATCCGGATATCGACATCTACGTGCACTACATCGATATGAGAACACCGGGCAAGGATTTCGAAGAATATTATGCTCAGGCTCGTGAAAAGGGAGTGAAGTTCATCAGAGGAAAGGTCGGGGAGATCGAGAGGAAAGGAGACAAGCTCCTCGTGAAAGCCGAGGATGTGGATCTCGGAGAACCGATTATTGTTGAAGCTGATATGGTTGTTCTTTCTGTTGGTCTTGAACCAAGTGCAGGAACTCAGGAGCTGGCGAGACTCCTCACTATTGGATGCGGAGCGACGGGATGGCTTACTGAAAATCATCCGAAGCTCAGGCCTGTGGATACGAATACAGACGGAGTTTACATAGCGGGATGCGCTCAGGGACCAAAGGATATTCCAGATTCTGTCGCTCAGGGTAAGGCAGCCGCAGCTGCTGCTGCAATTCCCCTGTCCACAGGAAAGATAAAAGTTGAGCCGATTGTGGCGGAGGTCATCGAGGAGTTCTGCGGTGGCTGTAGAACATGCGAAGAAGTTTGTCCATATGGAGCTCCACAGATAGTTGAGAAGGATGGGAAGTACAAGTCGGAGATCAATCCCGTGCTTTGTAAGGGTTGCGGAGCGTGTGTCGCATCCTGTCCGGCAGGAGCAATCGTTCAGCATGGATTCAAAGATGAACAAATCAGAGCTCAAGTTCAGGCTCTTACTTCCGAATATGAGGGGTGATCTGAAATGGTTCTCATTCTCAGAGGTGTGGATAAGGAATTTCTTAAAGAACTTGAAGAAAAAGGGGCAGAAACCTTGGAGAGATGCTATCAGTGTGGAACCTGCGTTGCAGATTGTCCAGCAACGAACTTTCCTGGATTTAATATAAGAAGGATCATGCACAAAGCCTCTCTTGCTCTCAGAGATCTTCTTCTCGAGGATGAAGCAGTTTGGAGATGTACCACTTGCTACACTTGCTATGAAAGATGTCCGCAGAATGCGGATCCCACTTACGTGATCTTTGCAGTTCGAAGATTCCAAGCGGAAAATGGAAGAGTTCCAGGGGCTCAGAAGGAGGTCGCTAAGAATATCTACACTCTTGGTCATGCAATAACTATCGGGAAGGCAAAAGAGCTAAGAAAGAAGCTCGGACTGGAGGAACTACCCCCCACAGCAGCGAAGTATCCTGAGGCTGTTGAGGAACTCCAAAAGATAATTGAAGGAGCAAAAGCGCTCAATATCTTTGGTTTGAGAAGAGATTGGGAAGCACCATCAGATGAGGTAAAGGCGAGTGATTGATATGAAGTACGCAATATATTTGGGGTGCATAACTCCTTTAAGATATCCGGATATCGAAGCCTCTGTTAGAGCTACTCTTCCAGAGCTCGGAATCGAGCTTGAGGACATCCCGAAAGCGACATGCTGTCCTCCGGGAGGGGCTTTCTGGAGCGCTGATGAGATGGCTGCGATGGCTATTAGTGCGAGAAATATAGCCCTTGCTGAAGAGATGAATCTCGATATGATGACTGTATGCAATGGATGTTACGGCTTTCTCAGAAAGACAAATGAAAAGCTGAAGCATGATGAGGAGAAGAGGAAGAAGATCAACGAAATGCTTGCAAGAGCAAACAGGGAGTTCAAGGGAAAGATAAGAGTCAGACATCTTGCAGAGGTTCTCTATGAAGATGTGGGAGTGGAGAAGATTAAGGAAGCAGTAAAGAGACCGCTCACTGGGTTGAAGCTTGCTGTGCATCCCGGATGTCATCTTATAAGACCCTCAGATTACCTGACCTTTGAGGATCCAGAGTCTCCTCATAAAGTTGAAGTCCTCGTTGAAGCTCTCGGAGCTGAAGTGATTGAGTGGAGAGATAAGACGAAGTGCTGTGGAGCTGGAGGGGGAATGAGAGGAACTGATCCAGAACTCGCTTTGAAGATAACGAAGGAGAAGATGCTGGCCCTAAAGGAAGCTGGAGCAGATGCAGTTGTTACAGTGTGTCCATTCTGCCATCTCCAGTTTGACATAGGTCAGGATGATCTGAGGAAGAGAGGTGAAATTGACTTCGCAATTCCTTCGGTGTACTACACTCACCTTCTCGCAATTGCAATGGGAAAAGATCCGAAAGAGGTTCTTGCGTTTGCAAAGACACCGAGAGATGAACTGATAAAGAAGTTGGAGGGTGTTTGAAAATGAGTGAGGAGTTTGAACCCAATATTGTTGGTTTCGCCTGCAACTGGTGTACCTATGCTGGAGCAGATCTTGCAGGTCTCTCGAGATTTGAGTATCCGCCGACGGTGAAGCTTATCAGAGTAATGTGTTCGGGAAGAGTCGATCCCTCTTTCATTCTCGAAGCCTTCGCTAGAGGCGCAGATGGCGTCTTCATCGGAGGATGTCACGTTCCCGCAGACTGTCACTATCAGAGAGGAAACTTCAAAGCGTGGAGAAGGATTGAGATATTAAAGAAAGTTCTCGAACAGCTGGGCATTGAGTCCGAGAGACTTCGTCTTGAATGGGTCTCTGCTTCAGAAGGTCAAAAGTTCTCAGAGGTTATTGCAGAGTTCACTGAAACTCTTAAGAAGCTCGGTCCGAGCAAGATAAAAGGAGGTGTGGAGATTGACTAAACCGAAAGTTGCAATAGTTGCTCTCGGTGTTTGCTCTGGTTGTGAAGTTACAATCGTTGATACTGATGAAGCTCTTCTGGATATTCTCAACGCAATTGATCTCTGTCATCTCCAGATTGCAACAGACTTCAAATACGAGGACATTCCCAAAGAACTTGACGTTGCAATCATCTCAGGAAACATAAGGAATGAGGAGAACAAACACATTGCCAAGATGCTTGAAGAGAGAGCTAAAATCATAGTTGCAAATGGAAGCTGTGCGTGTTTTGGAGGAATTCCAGGTCTGGGTAACCTCTGGAGAAATGAAAATCTAATGGACTATGCTTATTTCGACTCCCCGACTACTGAAAATCCAGATAAAGTTCTTCCCGATGCAGAGGTTATAACGCTGACAGAAAGAGTCTATGCACTTTCAGAAGTTATCAGAGTAGATTACATGATTCCTGGGTGTCCACCACAGCCCCAAACTTTTGTGGAGGTCATAACTGCCCTTCTTGAGGGAAGAGAACCAGAACTTCCAAATTTCAATCTGTGTGAGCAGTGCGAGAGAAAGAGGAATGCCAAGAAGATGCCAACGATTAGGAGATGGACTGAAGGGGTTGATGATGATGGTGAAACCTGTCTCCTTGAACAGGGATTCCTCTGCTATGGTCCGGCAACCAGAGCTGGATGCGGGGCAATATGCGTAAATGAAGGAAACGCACCGTGTATCGGATGTTACGGACCAACAGATCAGGTTGTCGATCAAGGAGCAAAGATGATCGGAGCAATTGGAGCAATGGCTGATGTTGCAGCTCAGGAAGGAGAAGCAGACGATCCCGAGGAGTTTGCAAAGAAGTTTGTGGATCCCGTTGGATGGCTCTACAGATTCACTCTCCCATCGTCGCTGATTAAAGAGAAAAGAGAGGATCAATAAGTGAGGTGATTTGAATGAAGAAAATTACGATCAATCCCGTGACACGTGTTGAGGGGCATATGAGAGTTGAGGTCTTCCTTGATGAAGATGGAAGTGTGAAGGATGCTCACACCAGTACTGTGGAGTTCAGAGGTTACGAAAAGTTCTGTGTTGGAAGAAGAGTTGAGGAGATGCCAAGAATTGTCTCAACAATCTGTGGAACCTGTCCCGTCTCTCATCATCTCGCCTCTGCGAAAGCAGGAGATGCTGTTTACGGAGTTGAGGATGAGATTCCACTGACTGCATATAAGCTCAGAGAACTCATGCACATGGGTCAAATAATCCACAGTCATCTGATTCACTTCTACGTTCTTGCCGCTCCAGATCTTGTTCTTGGCCCAGATGCCGCTCCAGCTACAAGAAACATTCTCGGTCTCGTTGATGCAGTTGGAGTAGACTTCGTTAAGGAGGTCATCAGAGCAAGAGCAACTGGTCAAGAACTTGTTGCTGCGACAGGAGCAAAAAGACTTCATCAATCGACTGCAGTTCCCGGAGGAATCACCGCAGTTCTCTCTGAGGAGAAGAGAAGAGAACTTCTGGAAAAAGTGAAGAGCGACGTTCTCCCCTTCATGGAAAAGTCAATTCAACTTGCTCAGGAACTGCTCTTCGACAAATATGCAGATCTCATAGATACATTTGGAGTGGTTGAAACAAGCCATATGGGTCTCGTGAATAACGGTTATCTCGATCTCTATCATGGAATTGTCAGAGTGATGAAGCCAGATGGAGAGATCTACGAGTTTGAAGCAAGAGATTATCAGAATGAGATCGCCGAGATCGTGCACAACTTCTCTTCAATGAAGAGTCAGTATCTCAAGAGAATGGGCTCTCCAGAGAAGGGAATCTACAGAGTGAATGCCCTGCCAAGGATCAATGTGTGCGATGAAATAAACACTGAGAGGGCGAATGAGCTTCTCAAGGAATTCAGAAATAAGTTCGGAAGACCAACTCAACAAACGTTGCTTTATCACTACTGCAGGCTGATCGAAGTTATGCATGCTGCCGAGAAAGCGGTTGAAATTCTCGAAGACAAGGAGACCATTACAAGCACGAAGAATAGGATTAAGCTTGAGAAGACACCTAGCGAAGGAGTTGGTGTTATAGAGGCTCCGAGAGGAACTCTCTTCCATCACTACAAGACGGATGAGAACGGAATTGTGAGAGAAGCGAACATCATAGTTGCAACCTCTCAGAATCAGCTTGCGTGGAATGAGGGTGTCAAGCAGGTGGCAAAGCAGTTCATCAAACCTGGGGAGGAGATCTCTCAGGGAGTTCTCAACAGAATAGAGATGATCATAAGAGCCTATGATCCATGCAATTCATGTGCAACGCACACACTGCCTGGAAAGATGCCACTCGAACTTGTGATCTACGATAGCAATGGTGAGGTTGTGGAAACTCTGAGAAGAAACATTTAATCCTTTCTCCTCCTCTTTTTTATGCCCAAGCCAATTCTGATCATAGGATGTGGAAATCCCCTTATGGGGGATGATGGAGCTGGAAATAGAGTCATTGAAAAACTCAGAGAGTATAAACTTCCAGATAATATTGAACTCGAGGATGTCGGAGTTGGAGGTCTCGGGATTATCGAACTTCTTCTCGATAGGAAGAAGATCATTGTGGTTGATGCTGTGAAAACAGGAGCACCTACTGGAACGCTTCACGTTTTCAGGAGGGAGGAGCTCCCCTCTGCGAACTTCTTCATGATCTCCCCTCATGATATAGGTCTTTTGGAAACTCTTGAACTTGCAGAGAAGGTCTTTCCTGAGAGAATTACGAAGGACATTCTTGTTATTGGGATTGAGGCCGGAGTTGTGACGGAATATACAGATATCGTAAGCGAGGAAGTGAAAAGAGCTATTGACGAAGCTGTGAAACTTGTTCTCAGAGAGCTGGATATAACTGAGTTGTAGATTTCAACAAAATATTTATAAAAGCTCATCAAATTCTTTCTTGACAGTCCTCATAGAGCTGAAAAAAAGAAAATTACGGGCTTGGAGAAGTAATTGTCAAGCTTCTTTCGAGGTGAGCTGGAATGAAGGATAGAATTGCAAAAAATCTAGAGGAATTGAGGAGAAGAAGACCTCTCGTTCAGAACATTACGAATTTTGTTGTGATGAATACAACAGCAAATGCTCTCCTCTCCATCGGAGCCTCACCCGTGATGGCTCATGCAGTTGAAGAGCTTGAGGATATGCTAAAACTTGCAGACGCTCTTGTTATAAATATCGGAACTCTCGATGGACACTGGATAAGATCTATGGAGAGAGCAGTTGAAATTGCAGACAATCTTAAAAAACCAGTAATCCTCGATCCTGTTGGAGCTGGAGCAACTAGACTAAGGACAGAGATAAGTCTGAAGCTTCTTGAAAGTGGAGCAATAAGCATTTTGAGAGGAAATTTCGGAGAGATCAAAGCCCTTCTCGGAGAACATGGAGCGACAAGAGGAGTGGACTCAGCCGAATATGATATTGAAGGAGCAAGAAATCTGGCTCTAAAAGCTTCAGAAATCTTCGGATGCACCGTTGCGGTGACGGGGAAAGTTGATTATGTGAGCAATGGATCGAAGATCTTCTCGGTCATGAATGGTCACGAGATGCTTGAAAGAGTCACAGGAACTGGGTGTATGGTCTCTTCTATCATCGGAGCTTTTTCAGCTGTGGATGAGCCTCTTTACGCCTCTATAAGTGCACTTGTAGTTTTCGGAGTTTGTGCTGAGAAGAGCTATGAAGAAGCTCCTTATCCGGGAAGCTTTCATTTAAAGCTCTACGACTGGCTTTACAGAATTGATGGTGAGTTGATAGAGGAGAAGGGGAAGGTGGAGGAGATTGAAGCTTAGAGAGAAATTGAAACTCTATGTCATAACTGATGGAAGACTTGCAGATGAAGTTGAAGGAACAGAGAAAGCTCTGAAAGGAGGCGCAACTACAATTCAGTTGAGGATGAAGGAAGCACCGACAAGAGAAATGATCAGGGTCGGAAAGGAGATAAGAAAGCTTACTTCTGAGTATGAGGCTTTGTTCTTCGTTAACGATAGAGTTGACGTTGCTCTTGCGGTTGATGCAGACGGAGCTCATGTTGGTCAAGAAGATATGCCTGTAGAGCTCGTCAAGGAAATTGCTCCCAACTTGATTGTTGGAGTTTCTGCGAGCTCTCTTGAGGAGGCCATTGAGGCGGAGAAGGGAGGTGCAGATTACATAGGAGCAGGAACGATCTTCCCCACTGTAACGAAAGAAGATGTGGAGTTTCTCGGGTTAGAGGCTCTCGAAGAGGTTGTAAAAAGGGTGAGGATACCCGTAGTCGCAATTGGTGGAATCAATCACGAGAGCGCTCTCAAAGTTCTTGAAAAAGGAGTGGAGGGAATAGCGGTGATCTCTGCAATCATGGGTGCCGAAGATATCGAAGAGGCAACGAGGAGGATGAGAAAAATTATAGATGACTTTTTCAAAGATCATGAGAAAGATTAAGACTGCTCTAACAATTGCGGGAAGTGATAGTGGAGGAGGAGCAGGTATAGAAGCTGATATTAAAACTTTTTCTGCTCTTGGTGTCCATCCGCTAGTTGCAATAACTGCAATCACTGCTCAGAATACGAAAGAAGTTAAATCCGTTCATGAGGTTCCAGCAGAGATTGTTTATGAGCAGATTAACGCAGTTTTCGAGGATTTAGGTATAGATTCTGCGAAAACCGGTATGCTTCTGAGCTCTGAAATTGTGAGAGTTATCTCTCAATTCTTTAGAGAGAGTGAAATCCCTCTGGTTGTCGATCCAGTGATCAGAGCAACGTCTGGGAGGGAGCTATTGAGGAAAGATGCAGTTGAGGTGTTGAAAAAGGAACTCTTTCCTCTCGCAACTCTCGTGACTCCAAATATTCTGGAAGCGGAGGTGCTGAGTGGAGTTAGAGTTAAGACTTTGGAAGATGCCAAAAAAGCTGCTGAGAGGATCTCAAGGAACACAGGGGCAAGAGCGGTGCTTGTAAAGGGCGGACATTTCAGTGGAGAGCCTAAGGACGTACTCTATCAGAATGGAGAGCTCAAGACCTTTTCATCCTCGAGGTTATCTGGATGCACTCATGGAACGGGATGCACTTTTTCAGCTGCAATTACAGCATTCTTAGCGAAGGGTTTTGAACTCAGTGAAGCTATTGATAGGGCGAAGGACTTCATTGGAGTTGCAATTTATCATGGGAAGAAGATCGGACACGGAGAGTGTCCCGTTAATCCAACCTCATGGCTTCAGATTCCTGCTGAGAGGTGGAATATCTTCGAGAAACTTTTCAAGATCAAGAAGATTTTGAGGGAAAAAGGGATCTCTCACTTTATAATCATCTCCAAACTTCCTGGATATTTTCGAGAAGATCTCCTCGAAATGGAGGTTTCTGATGATTTTTTTGATCTCTCTCTAAATTCTTCTCTTTCCACAGCTCTTGCATCTCAGAAAGACTTTCAATTCGCTCTTCTTCTCAAAAAAGGAGAATTAAATGATAAAGTGAGAAAAAAAGAATTTGTTAAGATCTATCTCTTTGGATTGTGTTATCTCGCTCTTTTCGGAGAGACTATTGAAGAAATCCTCTCCTCACTTTGACTTCAACCAGTTGTTTACATCTTCTCTAAAGCACACATCATCATGACCCGGAATTATGAGTTCCGAGCTCTCAATTATCCTTCTCATACTCTCCATCGCTAACTCCTTGGAAACATGAATTCTTGGGGGACTCCAGTTCTTCAGATTCTCTAATGTTGGAATTGCATCTCCTGCAACACAAATCTTCTCATCTATGAGAACAGAGGAATGGTTCCATGTGTGCCCTGGCGTCTTCAGAACTCTCACGTTGTCAGAGAGAAAATCTAGAGAGACTTCGGCTTTTGGAATTTCAAGGCATTCTACTTCTGGAGCGAAAATCTTTGCATTTACGAAGAGCTCATTGTTTCCTATATGATCTCTGTGAGCATGAGTGTTAAAAATAACATCGATCTCTTTTGGAGATATTCCAATCTCATTCATTCTTTCGAGAATTTCCACTTTTTTATCTCTATTTCCGGTGTCAACGATGAGATAAATTCCATCATCGATAAAACAAACTGTTGATGAAGCATAGAGAATAAGATCGTTTTTTCTGATAATCTCTCCCTTCAAGACGATCTCAAAGCTCGCCATCTTAACACCTCAAAAAGAGGGGGAAAAAATTGAGAAATGGTGGGGCTCGAGGGGATGGATAGCACCATTTCTCAAAACTTCTTTCACTTCATACATCTTAAAATTAACGCATCATTGGAAAGTGTTTTTAGAATTTTTTATATTTGATCCACGTATGAACTTCTCTCAGCATCCCCCCTCAAAAAGTTACCTCAGAATTTTATCAAAATTCCGATACTTCAACTCCTCGACAGTAAGAGGTCAAGAACCTCTATGACTTCGATCACTCCCATCAGATAATCTTCATCCAGGGGATCTGAGGATTAGTAGAGTGGGAATTAATATCTAAGAAATCGTCTTACAAGTAGAATCAGTGAGAACTCCGAGTGAAACTTCAAAGAAGGGATTAGGAGAAGATTTTTCTGCTTCCTTCCAATCCTTTTCGAAGATATTCCTGAAGAACTTCGTCGGTTCTCCATAGAGAATCACTCCTGTCTCCCTGTTCATCAAAACAGACTCTTCATTCATATTCACACTTGAAATCAAAACTAGGTCTTCTGATACGATTCCCTTTGTGTGAACGTTTTTCATAGTCCGAACTTTAAGATCCCATCCATTTTTCTGTGCAACTCTCTCCAGATATTCTTTTGTCTCTTTATTTCCCTCATTCTCATCCAAAATCATTCTAATCTTTACACCTTCTGAGGTCTTTTTGAGAATGCATCTATGAAAATTCCATCTTTCTCGAGGTATTGCTCCTCTACATAAAGAAATTCGTCTGCACTCTCAATTGCTCTAAGAAGTGGAGAAAATCCCGCATCTGGAAGAACAAAGACATCATAGTGTGCATTGCACAGTAGAGCCTCCTTCCCTCTTTCTTTATAACTCTGAGTTTTAAGTTCCCCCACTCTACGTACTTTTTCCATGTCGTAACCATTCCAGTCATCTTTGAAGACTTTTTCAAAGAACTTTGCAGAATCTCCAATCAGAACGACTCCCTACTCTTTGTTCCCCCTCATAGATTGGAAATCCTCTTTCGTTCAGGTTTTCCGTTGTTATGAGAACTCTCTCCGTCGATCATAACATATTTCGCATGCATGAATCTGTATCGATCTCTCAATTCTTCTGAGCTCATAAGTCTGATGTTTACTTGTTCTGAAAGCGCTTTTAAATTCTCTGATTCTTGAAAACCACCTATTGGGTCACCTTCTAAGATGAGCCTTACCTCTACACCTCTCTTTACTGTTTCGAGGAGCCGCTCCGCAATTATCGGGTGATTGAAGGTATAGGAAGCCACATAAATAAACTTCTTTGCTCTCTCGAGTTCATCGAGAATCACATCGAGAGAGTTCTCCGAAGTAAAGAAATAACCTCGCCTTTAAAACTCATTTCTCCGAATTTCGATTGACCTATGTAGAAAGATCTATTCCCTATCCAATCTTCTTTTGTGTTGTGTCTTCATGCTATCTTTTTAGAATCTCTCCTTCCTTTGGGGTTTTTAATGGCTCTCCAATCCAGCCCTCCACTTCTTTGCTCTTTCCGTATCTCACCGCATCAACCACTTCATCACCTTTGAGAAGAAGCACCTCATCACCTTCGTTTGAGAGATGAGGAAGTCTCACTTCAATGCTCTCCTCTCTCATAAAATATCTGCCAGCTCTCATTTCTCGTGAGATAAATCGACTCTCCGGGTCTTAAAATGATATCAGGAAGTTTAATAGTCTCTTCGAGATCAGTTAGAGTGTATTCTCCTAATTCTCCTCTTTTTCTAAGCTCATAATCCTCACAAGTTCATCATTATCCTTAGGAGCATAGCCGTTGGGTGCAACCTCGATTATTAGAAGCTCAGCGGAAGCAGAAAAAAGAAGAGAAAAGAAGTAAAATAGGAAGGATTTTGGGGAGTTTCATCCTCCGTTCAACTCTCTTCTTAGCTCTCCCATGGTTGCTATCTTCTCCGCAAAAGCATTATGTCTGTGGATGCTCTCTTCGTTCACCTGCTTTATTGTGATCACAGCATCATCCGATAGCTGAGGGAACTCCTCAACAACTCTTCTTGCCATCTCTCTGACGCAATCCTCAACGAACTTTGGATTTCGATGAGCATCCATAACGACTCTTGCCTCATCATTCCTCTTCAAAAGCTCGTAGATTCTTGTGCTCATAGAATCCTCGATGATCTCTATTATTCTATCCAGTGACGGAATTTTATCCTTTCCTCCAACTTCTATCGAGATAAATCCTCTTCCTCTTTGATTGTGTGTTGCAATCGGTACACATGCAATAAACTCTTCAATCTCCTTATCATTCATCCCCAACTCTCTAAGCTTTTTAATTGCAATCTCTTTCATCATTCCCTGAGCGCAGGGACAGGCAGTCATACCAACAACTTCTGCTCCTATAGATTTTCGCGTAGTCACACCATCCTCTCTTGTGGAAATTGCACTAGCAAAGATGTCCACAACTTCTTGGCATTTCATCTTCGTTACTGGAGTCTCTCTTCTTATCACATACTCGCTCCTCATATGAACTTCTGCTCTTGATGCATACTCGTGTCTCTTTAGGAGCTCTTCAGAAATTCTACTGCATAGCTCCTCTATCTCTGTCACTGGTTCAAAAGTCGTCTCCTCAAGAACCTCATCTATAGCTTCAAAGTTTCTCGAGAGATTGGCACCCTTTCTATCTTTCGGAAGATCAACAAAGATGTCGAAGGTAGAGATGAGTATTATCGGCCTTTTATCCTTTCTTAAAACTTTCACAAGCTTTTTCACATCAGTTACTCCAACTCGTGTGAGATTAATTCGAATATCTGGTTCACTCGATTGAACATCAGGAAGTGGCATGGTATATGCTCCTCCTCAACTCAATTTAATCTTTTGGTTTTTGAAGCATAATCTTTTAAATTCCTCAACTCGAATCATCGTTTGATGAAGATTCTTGGAATCATAGGGAAACCTGTCTCACATTCTCTCTCACCTGTGATGTACAGAGCAGCTTTTGAACATTTCGGAATGGATGCAGTTTATCTTCCATTTGAGGTTGAGGATGCGATAACTGCAATAAAAGGCGCTCGGGCTCTAGGATTTCTCGGTTTGAACGTCACGATGCCCCACAAAGAAGTTGCATCATCCATCGTTAGGAAGATGGATGAAGTCTCAAAAATTGCGAATGCGGTGAATACACTCAAGTTCTCTGATGAGGTTCTTGGCTTCAATACTGATGGAGATGGAGCTCTCAGAGCCATAGAAAGCAGTGGAACAGAGGTAAAAGGCTCAAAAGTCCTCATTCTCGGAGCAGGCGGTTCTGCAAAAGCTATAGCAGTCCGTCTATCATTTGAGGATGTGAGACTCCTTATATGGAATAGAAGTTTAGAAAGATCAAAAAAACTTGCAGAACTTACTGGAGCATCCGTTGTGGAAAATCTAAGAAGAGCTGTGAAATTTGCAGATATAGTGATAAACACTACTCCTGTTGGTATGAAGTCTGATGAGTCGCTTCTTTATGCGGAAGATCTTCACGAGGATCTTACTGTTCTCGACATAGTTTATGTACCTCCAGAGACGAGGTTACTGAAAGAGGCAAAGAAAGCTGGAGCGAAAACAGTTGATGGCCTCTCTGTTCTCCTTCATCAGGGCGCTCTGAATTTTGAGATTTGGTTTAACAGGAAAGCTCCTTTCGAAGTTATGGAAAACGCAGTTAGAGGGGCGGTGAAGGAATGAAGATATGCGTTGTTGGAGGAGCAGGAAAGATGGGTAGACTTTTTGCTGAGATCTTCTCCAGATATGGTGAAGTTTACATAATGGACGTCTCGGAAGAAACCGAAAGTGTTGCGAGAAAACTCTCCGTGGGGATGTGCTCTCTTGAAGAAATTCCGGAAATGGATGTTGTGGTCTTTTCTGTTCCAATTGAAAATACCTCCGAAGTTATCAGAGAAGTTGCACCTAGGGCGAAGAGCGGAGCCCTTTTAACAGATCTCACGTCTCTTAAAGAATTTCCGGTAAGAGAGATGCTAAATAATTCTTCAGAGGACGTCAGCGTTATAGGAATGCATCCTCTTTTTGGCCCTTTCACACCTTTAAAAGGACAGACAGTAGTTTTAACTCCTGCAAGACATCGAGAGGAGCATCTGGAGTTTCTGGAGGAGGTTCTCGAAGGAGAAGGTGTGAAAACTGTTCTCATGAGTCCTGAAGAACACGATAAAATCATGGCAATCGTTCAATGCCTTTCTCACTTCTCTCTCGTGAGTTTTGGAGTGGTCCTTAGAAAACTCGGATTTAAGCCCCTCACTCATCTCATACCACCTGTTTATCTGATTTTCTTTGATCTCGTTGGAAGAATTCTTCACCAAAATCCTAGAATGTACGAGGAAATACAGAAAAACCCTCACGCAAAAGAGGTGAGAAAAGCATTTATTGAAAGTGTAGTTGAACTTAATAAGTCAGTCGACGAATCAAAGTTTGCTGAGCTCATGAAAAGAGCTTCGGAGCATTTTGAAGATACATTTCATGCATTCCTCAGATCCGAGAAACTTATAAAGTGCAAAATAGAGGAAATAGAGCTCCTAAAATCATCAATTAATTCGGAGATAGTTCTGAGGGATCTGAAAACTTCTGAGATTTTGAAAGGGAGGCTCCTGGAGGTAGAGGAGAATCTTCTGAGACTCGAGGTAAATGGACAGACTGTGACTATTAATCTCGATGAATATGAGGTCATTAGAAGGAGTTAACTTCTCCTAAGAGCATTTTCTGTTGTTCCCAGTTCATTTTAGTCAGAATTTCGAAAATCTCCTTAATGCTTGATGGATCGATGTTTCTCTCTGTTGCCAGTTTTATTGCTCTTCCTATTACTTTCCTCTTCTGCTCTTCATCTTCAACCTCTATTCGCACACCCTCTCTTTTTTTGGCTTCAACAATTTCTCTCGCCAAATTCGTCCTCTTCGCTATTAATTCGACTATTTCTCTATCTATATCTTCAATCTCCTTTCTAATTTCTTCAAGACTCCTCATATTTTATCACCCCCTTGTTATTCACACGAGATTTAATAACCGTTCCGTAGTTCTTCCAATCTTCTATTTCACCCCAGGCAACGTAAGAGGGGCCAGTACCCGAGAGGGTCACTCCCTTGACTCCACGTTTCAGAGCGTCGATGATCGGCTCTGTGCTCAGATTCAGAGCTGCACAGTAGGGAAATCCATTTATTAACATTGCCTCTTCAAATTCTTCTCTCATAGCTCTGTCAAAGGCAATTTCTATTATTGGTGCAATCGCTCTACACCTTTTAACATCCACTTTTCCACTCTCTACTTTTCCTTCTGGAATCAGCACCGAAACTTCTCTTTTGAGCTCCACTCTTTTGAGAATCTCTCTCTTTGCGTTATCACTTAAAACAATACCTCCCAAAAGAGAAGTTATGGCATCGTCGAAAGCTCCAGTTACCGAGACGCCAGCTTTAAGGGAAATCTCTGCGTTCCATCTCGCTATTTCAAGAGCACTCATCTTTATTCCAAAAGCATCCATACAAGCTAGAAGAGTTGCATTCACAACTGCACTGCTACTCTTCAGACCGCTTGCTTGGGGTATTTCTGAGGAACTCGTCACAAAAGCTCCCCCTTCATATCCAAACTTTTCAATCCACTCTCTAACGCAGAATTCTAGGAGAAACGGATCTCCACCGCCTTCGACACTCCCAGAAACTCCTCTCAGATCCTCTCCAAACTCGACTCTTACTTCTACTCTAAGAGGAAGCCCGAAAGAAGCTCCTTTTAAAGTTGCAATTGCATTTACGATAGTTCCCGCTCCATATGCGAAGCCCTTACCTCTCATCTCAATCTCTCACATACGATATATTTTTCTCCTCTGAAAATATGGAAAACCTTCTCCCCATTTAACCCTTCCTCCACTTTCCTCCTAACCCTCCAATATTCTGAAGGATCTATCTTGAACCTCAGGATGGCCTTATCCGCTCTCATCTTTTTGAGCACGCTTTTAACCTCTGAGAGAGTGTTGCATATGGAGATTAACCTATAGGAATGCTTCAGGAAAGGAGATGAAACCTCACCTCCGCTCAGAAGAACCCTCCTCTCATCTCTGAAACATATGTGGAGATTGTATCTCTCGCAGAGAACTCCAATAAGACCGGCTTTGATAACTGCAGGATCAACCTCATGAAGATACTCATCAAATCCTCCGTATTTGATCTCTCCATCACCACAGAGCACGTACTCTCCTGGTAAAATCACCACAGAGACATCGCTTCTCTTCAAATCTCCAAGATAGAGATTCAATCTGTTCAGCTGATGGTTGAGAGAAACGTACTCTTTTTCGCACTCAAAAGGTACCCTTGAGGGAGGAATTTGCGGTGGCACCTCAAAAGAGAAATTCTCTGTAAATTCTCCGTAAAATCTCATGATTTCTGTGATTTTTGGCTCAGTTTTCATGATATCTCTGAAATCCTCCTCTGGAGGTCTTGATGGGTCACAAAAAATGATCTCCGCGTCTCGGAAGCATCTTCTCACCTCTTCGCTCATCACATCACCGTGAACGAATTTAACGTTTGAGACTCCGTAGATCTTGCAGTTCCTTTTTGCGCACTCAAGTCTCTCTTCACTCCTCTCTGCAGCAATTACATCTTTTGAGTACTTAGCAAAATAAATTGTCTGACCCCCAATTCCACATCCAAGCTCTCCTATAATGTTGCACTTCAATCTTTTTGCTCTGTATTCAGCGACAATCTCGGGAGTTGCAAATCTCAATCCGTCCTCATCTGAAAAGATCTTTTTCGAGAATTTATCGCTTCTAACTCTCCGGATCATCTTCAACTTCAAAGAGAAGGTATCCAGTTTTGAGTTTCGAAGCCTCCTCTCTACTGAGAATCCTAGAAGATGCCCTCTCAGATATTATTGCACTATTTCCAAATGGATCTTCCACAACCACCGTAATCTCCTTTTTTCCCTCTCTAATCTCTGAAATGTCGTTCAGAAGCTCTTTAGCTCTTTTGTTTCCACTGGTCCTCAAAATTCCTTTCAGAACGTTCTCAATTCTCTCAAGAATTCCCTCAACATTGCTTATGAATGATTCTGCAAGTGGACCCGGTTCTATATCAACTCCAAGCTCTGGAATTCTAATAGTACCTGATGAGGATCTTATAACTCTGGCCGAGAGATCCTCAATGCTCCTTATCTTCAGCTCGTATCTCATCGGATCTTTAACACTCAGAATAAGACAGTCTGAGTGCTTGAAACCACACGAAGAGCACTGGATTGAAGTTATCATCACTTCTCCGAAATACGGAATCTCTTCGAAATCCCAAGTATAATTTGCTTGAGCTCCACAGGAGGGACAACCGTATTTTGTCGTAGCTCTCTTCAATACTTGCCCCCGATAATCTTTCTCCTATCTATCTTCACACCTGTTGGAGTTGTTATTATAAGATCCTCACTTATCCCAGCGATATCTCCGTGAATATCCTCGGTCACCTGTTTCAACTCTCTTATGACTCTCTCCACAAGCGCTCTATCTCTCCTCATGAGGGAGAGATCTATTATCACGATGTTTCCGTTATATATCTCCTTTCTAATTTCCTGAAGTTCGTTGAGATTCGCTATTTCTGCAACCTTCACGTAAAGGTTGGCTACCTCTCTCTCCATTAGTGCTTCGTATTCGCTGAGATTCAGTTCTATATACTCCTCTTCAGCTCCCTTCGGCTTTGCTCCTCCTCCAAACAACTTATCTATAAGTCCGCTCAATGACATCACCATCGAAAAGTAATTTTGAAAAACTCCTTAATAAATCTCTTCTCAGACTTGTAGTTTCCATATCCTATCACCAACATGATGAATGGACTTCACCGCTTTACCCCTCTGCCCCATCATCCTATCTTTTGAAACAAGAGCTCTTCCTATAGCTAGAGGCTTTCTGTGGATCTCATCAACTATAATCACGAGATCTCCTTTTTCGACATCGTCATCGACTTCCACTATTCCCGGTGCCATGACATCAGCTCCCTGAGAAACTGCTTTTACCGCTCCAAAATCAACGACAACCCTTTTTTTCTTCGGCTTCATTTTTAGAGCACCTTTTACAGTAGGAAATGGTCTCCCGTCAATCATGATCAGCAGAGGCTCTCCATCAACGAGTATCAGTTCAGTTTTATCTCTCATCTCTACTCTTTCCATCTTCTTATCTTCGAGAAGTCTTTTTGCATCTTCCCCGAAAATCTTCTCAAGCTCTTCTGCTATCGCTCTCGCTTCTCTCTCTCTAAGCTGATGCCTGTTTTTCACTCTCATTTCTCTCATCACTTACTTTGCATATTGGAATTTTAAGTTTTATCATCACGAAAACGAAGAAGAAAAGATTTAAATAAAGAGGGTGTTAATTTCAATCAACATTTAGCTTGGAGGATTAATATGGCGCAGAAACCTTTGGACGTTCTTAATAAAGCTCTCAACTCTCCGGTCATAGTGAGACTTAAGGGTGGAAGGGAGTTCAGAGGAATTCTTCAGGGGTACGACATTCACATGAATCTCGTTTTAAATGATGCAGAAGAACTCAAAGAAGACGGTGTGAGGAAACTTGGGACCATAATAGTTCGTGGAGATAATGTAGTTTACATATCTCCGTAATGCGAGGTGAGATTGATGAGCAAGGGAACTCCTTCGATGGGTAAAAGGCAGAAGAAAACTCATATAAGATGTAGAAGGTGTGGAAAGGTCTCTTTTCACGTCAGCAAGCGATACTGTGCTTCATGCGGTTTCGGAAGATCTAAAAGGCTAAGAAGTTACAGTTGGGTGAAAAAGTCCGCAAAGTATAACAATTGATCTAAATTTAAAAACCCCCTGAGGGTGCTCTTTATTGAGAGAGGAGTGTGGAGTTGTCGGAATTTTAAGCACTGAGGGAGAAGACGTCTCTTCTCACATCTATTATGCTCTCTTCTCTCTACAGCACCGAGGTCAGGAATCTGCTGGAATAGCGACTTTTGATGGTTCGAGGATAAGAGTGCATAAGGATATGGGCTTAGTTTCAGAGGTCTTTAACGGAGATAAGCTGAAGCTTTTGAGAGGAGATAGAGGAATTGGACATGTTCGCTACTCTACTACAGGTCCCTCAACTCCTGAGAACTCTCAGCCTCTGACAATCTCTTTCAGAGGAGGCACGATTGCAGTAGCTCATAACGGGAACATAGTGAACTCTACGAAACTCAGAAGAGCTTTAGAAGAAGATGGGCATATTTTTCTTTCGGAGTCCGACACCGAGGTTATAGCTCATCTTCTAGCTAAGGAGCTTCTGAGAAAAGATATTGTGGATGCTACGAGAGAACTTATGAAAAGACTTATTGGTGCCTATTCGCTCACAATTCTAATCAATGATACACTTGTAGCCATAAGAGATCCAAACGGTTTCAAACCTCTCTGCATTGGCAAGGTTAATGGAACTCATGTTGTGGCTTCGGAGAGCGTTGCAATCGACGTTCTGGGAGGGAAGCTCATCAGAGATGTTAAGCCTGGGGAACTCCTAATCATCGAAGAGGAAGTTGAATCCTATCAGATCGTCAGAAGTCCATCCACATCCCAGTGCGTCTTTGAGTTCATCTATTTTGCGAGACCAGACTCAATTATTGATGGAAAACTCGTTTATGACGTTCGTTTGAGGATTGGTGAAAGACTTTATGAGGAATACGGAATAGAAGGGGATCTCGTTTGCCCTGTTCCAGATTCTGGAGTGACTTCTGCGATAGGCTACTCTCTTGCCTCAGGAATTCCTTTTCTTGAGGGACTCATAAAAAACAGATATGTGGGAAGAACATTCATAATGCCACATCAGAGGCTTAGGGATGCAGGAGTTAGGCTAAAACTGAATGTTGTTAGGAGAAACGTTGAAGGAAAGAGGATCATCCTCGTGGATGATTCGATAGTCAGAGGAACGACTTCGAGGAGAATTGTTCAGATGCTCAGAGATGCAGGAGCTAAGGAGGTTCACCTGATGGTAGGGTCTCCTCCAATTATCGCACCATGCTATTTCGGAATAGACATGCCGACGAGAGAGGAGCTCATAGCAGCTCATAAATCGGTTGAGGGCATAAAAACAGTCATAGGAGCAGACTCCGTTAACTATCTTTCACTGGAAGGTCTAATAGAAGCAGTGGGAATTCCCGAGAGAAGACTCTGTTTGGCCTGTTTAACCTCAAGATATCCCGTAGAAGTCCCCGGAGAGATCTGTGTGAGAAGGCAAGTTAGACTCACACACTTCTGAAAAAGTTATTTGTGGGAGTGAAACAAAAGTAGATTTTGATGAGTGGTTTCAGAGGTTGGCTCCTGACTTTAGATTCAATCACCGAAGATGATTCTCCTGTCATCCGACTGTGGTGTAAAGATAAGAAAGGCAACATCAGAGTTCTGAAGGATCGCAATTTCAGACCTTATTTTTACATTCTTGGAGCTGAAATTGAAGAAGTAAAGAAAATTAGGAGTTCTGAAGGAGTTCAGGTTAGAGAGGTTGAAAGGGTTAAGAAGAAATACTTCGGAAAAGAGATTGAAATTCTTAGAGTTTATGCATCCCATCCAAGAGAGGTCCCTGTTCTCAGAAGTGTTGCGGGAAAGTTAGGTTATGAGACTCTTGAGGATGACATTCCCTTTCACATCCGCTATCTCTGGGATAAGATGTTAACTCCGCTTAGCATGATAGAAGCAGAGATTGAGGGAGATGAGATAAAGAGAATATCCCCTCTTAAGGCACCCCCTCCAAAACTAAAGCTTCTTGCTTTTGATTGTGAGGTTTACAATCCAAGAGGAACTCCCGATCCAGAAAGAGATCCTGTGATAATTATTTCGGTCTGCACTGAGAAAGGAGTGGAAATTTTCCACGGAGAAGAAGAAAAGATCATAAAGCAATTCTTGGAGTTTGTGAGAAGAGAAGATCCAGATGTTATTGCTGGATACAATCATAATTCCTTTGACATTCCTTATCTCATGAAGAGATGCAAGAAACTTGGTATCGAGCTTAAATTAGGAAGAGATGAATCACCTCCGAAAATAAGAAGGGCTCCACTTCCACAGATCTCGATAGCTGGAAGGCTTGATGTCGATCTTTATCGTGTGGTCATGAGGGACGTTGGTGAGGTGAAAGTCAAGAAGCTGGAGAACGTTGCGGAATATCTGGGAATTCAGGAAGCCGAGGATAGAGTCACGATTCCCTCTTCGGAAATTCATCGCTACTGGAAAGAGGATAGGGAAAAACTCCTCGAATACGCAAAAGATGATGTTCTCAGCACATTTAAGATGCTGGAAAAGCTCCTTCCTATTCAAATAGAATTTTCGAGACTCATACGTTATCCTCTTGATGACATTAGCAAGATGGGAAGGGGTAGAATGGTGGAGATGTATCTCTCCGCAGAAGCTGTTAAGATGAACGAGCTGATACCGAAGAGGAAAGGGGATACTGGAGAGAGCTATACCGGAGCAGTCGTTCTTGAACCAGTTCCTGGAATTCATGAAAAAGTTGTCCTTCTAGACTTCTCTTCGATGTATCCTTCGATCATGATCTCCTTTAACATTTCTCCAGATACTTTAGTGGAGGATGGAGATGATGTGTATGTCGCTCCTTATGTCGGTCATAAGTTCAGGAAGAAGCCCGACGGTTTCTTCAAGCAGATTCTTGTAAATCTTGTTGAAAGAAGGAAGAAAATAAAGGAGGAACTCGAGAGAAACTTTGATCCTCTCAAGGATGTGGAACAGCAAACCCTGAAAATCCTCACAAACTCATTCTACGGCTATACCGGATGGTCTGCAGCAAGATGGTATCGAAGGGAATGTGCAGAAGCGACAACTGCGTGGGGAAGATATTTCATAACCCGTGCTGTTGAAATCGCCAAATCTATGGGTTTAGAGGTCATCTACGGAGATACCGACTCTCTTTTCGTAAAATCCGATGGAGATGTTGTGGAAAAAGCTCGAAAGCTTTCCGAGAAGGTCTCTAAAGAGATTCCTCTTGAACTCGATGTGGAAGATCTTTTTGAGACGATTTTCTTCACGGGGAAGAAGAAGAGATATGCAGGTCTCACTTCCGAAGGGAGAATAATGGTTAGAGGTCTCGAGGTCAGAAGAGGTGACTGGTGTGATTTAGCGAGAGAGGTTCAGATGAAAGTTATAGAGACAATTCTGAAAGAGAAGAAAGTCGAAAAAGCTGTTGAGTATGTTAGAGAAATCATTAGAGAGCTTAGAGAAGGCAAAATTCCTCTTGAGAAGCTTGTGATCTCGAAAACCCTCGTTAAGAAACCATCAAGGTATGAGGCCTCTCAGCCTCATGTAATCGCTACCATTAAGGCGAAGAGTTACGGAATCGAATATAAAGTCGGAGATAAGGTTCCTTATATTATTCTCTCTGGTCCCGGGGGCGTCAGCGAAAGAGCTGAACCTTTTGAGGCTTTGAAACCCGAAGGCGTAAAAGTCAGAACGAAAAGTGGAGAGCTCAAGGAGATTGACATTGATTACTATATCACCAATCAAATTGTTCCCGCAGCTCTCAGAGTTCTCGAAGTTTTCGGAATTTCCGAGAGGGAACTTCATCTCGCATCTCAGAGAACTCTTGAGGATTTTCTTTGAATTTCGAAATCTTTTTATATTTTCTAATCTGGCATCGATATTGTCTCATAGGAATCCCCAAAAGAAGGAAAAAAGTTTGTCGAATAACGGAGAGGTCGAAAGTTCTTGAGGGAAAATCAAGATAATGTGAAAGAAATAGAAAAAAGAATAATCTTCATGAGGGGACTTCTCGAGCTTGTGAAATCAAAGTTGAGCAATCTCAATGATGAGCAGAAGAGGAAAATTTCTAAGATAGTTAAAAAAGTAGCTCTTCTCGATATAAAATATGTGGTGGAGTTCAATGAGTTCTGAAGTTCTGATAAAACTCAGAGATGTGCATAAGTTTTATCACATGGGAAAACTCAGCCTTCATGTGCTAAGAGGAATAAATCTTGAAATCTCTTCAGGTGAACTCGTTTCGATTGTGGGTCCATCAGGAAGTGGAAAGTCCACTCTTATGCATCTCATGGGTTGTCTCGATCGTCCAACAAGCGGAGACATCATCATCTGCGGTGTCAACACGAAAGAACTTGGAGACAGAGAACTCTCTGAGATAAGAAGAAAAACAATAGGATTCGTCTTCCAATCATTCAATCTGATCCCTAGACTTTCAGCTTTGAAGAATGTTGAACTTCCGATGGTTTTCAGCGGAGTTCCGAAAGAGAAGAGAGTAAAGAGAGCATCGGAGCTTCTGGAAAGAGTCGGGTTGGGTGGAAGGATGCATCACAGACCGACTGAGATGAGTGGAGGAGAGCAACAGAGAGTTGCAATTGCAAGAGCTCTTGTCAACAACCCCAGAGTCATCCTTGCGGATGAACCTACGGGAAATCTCGATACCACAACAGGAAATGAGATAATGGAGCTCTTCGAGGAGATGAATCGAGAAGGTCTAACCATAGTCATCGTTACTCATGAATCTGAAGTTGCGAAGAGAACGAGAAGAATTATAAGGATTAGGGATGGAGTAATCGAAAAGGAGGAGAAAAAATATGAGGAAAATTAGCATCCTTCTATCGCTTTTAATTCTAATCGCTTTATCCTCGTCAACTTTTGCAGAACAAAGCACACTTTCGATTGTTGATTATACTATCACACCTGATGTTCTCATGCCCGGTGATGCAGGAACGTTGGAAATCACTCTCAAGAACACCGGGAGCACCTCTCTGAAGGTCACCGGAGCATCACTCTATGGAGGAGTTTTGAAGAGCAAGTATGTGAACTATCAGCACATCGGGTGGATAGCTCCCTCTGAGACCCTCACTCTGAGCTTTCCAATCTCTGCGGGAGACGTTCAGGATGGAAGTTACTATCCTCAGGTTGTAATCTCTATTGAGGGGGGCGAAAGCCTTGTATTCCCCATTCACGTAAGAGTAGATTCATCATCTCCTGAACTACATCTTGTAGGGATCTCTTCAGAAGCTCCTCTCTCTATCGTGAGAGGAGCAAAAGCGGAAATAACTCTTGAGATTACGAATCCAAGAGATAACTCTCTCAACTCTCTCGTTGTTGAACCTGAAATTGAGAATGCAGAAGTTCTTCCTCAGAGAATCTTCATCGGAACTTTGGAAGCTCACTCATCTGAGAAGCTAACTTTTGAGATATATTCTTCCGAGAACTTTTCCGAAAGCTCTCTGAAGTTCAGAGTAAGCTACAAGAATGGGGAAAACTCTCATGAACGCACATTCGAGTTTCCCCTCAGAGTCCTCTCTTCATCATCCTCTCTGAAGCTTATTCCCGTGGAAACTCGTGTTCTTGGAACTTCTAACGAGGAGATAAGTATCGAAATCGATGTTGCAAACTCGATGAATAAGGAAATCTCTTCAGTAAGCGTGATCTCTCTGAGTGATAAGCTCTCTCCGAAGGAATATTACATAGGTAAGATGAACCCTGATGATGTTTTTACCGCGAGATTCAAAATTCAGGGATCTTCCGTAAATGGAACTGAAGTTTTCGGTTTTAAAGGTGTTTATGTTGAGGACGGAATTTTAAAGGAGACCTCTATAGTTCATGTTAAGGTCACGGTGCTTCCAGAGAAGAGTCCCATGAACACTGTCTATTATCTTCTCATCTTTGCAGTAGTTCTCGGAGCACTGATTTGGTGGAGAAGGAGAAGGAAGTGAAATGGACATCCTTGAAGTCCTCAGGATGGCTTTTGAGAATCTTAAGAGTGCGAAGATCAGATCTGGTCTTACAACTCTCGGCATCGTCATCGGAGTCGCAGCAGTTATAGCGAATGTTGCAATTGGTTCTGGTTTTCAGGTTTATCTAAACGAGCAGATGACTGAGATGGGAACGAATTTCGTGATAATTTCAGCGAGAATCCCGGGAGTTCTTGGTGAAGAGGAGCTCAGATGGCTTGAGAGACTTCCAGGAGTTGAGGGAGCAACTCCTTTGAAGTCGGTGAATGCTAAGCTGACTTTCATGTCCGAGAGCGTGACGATTAGCGTGGTTGGAGTCTCTCCAGACTATCTTTCGGTTGCAAAAGTTGAGATGATGGAGGGAGATTTCTTAAATGAGAGAAGCCGTTTTTCAGCAGTAGTTGGGTATAACATCGCTAACGAGTACTTCATAAGGGAAATTTCTGTGGGAAATCCAATAAAAATAACCTTCACACTTCCAGATGGAAGTACTATAACGAAAGAGTTTCGAGTTATTGGGATAACGGATAAAAAAGCTACAATCGTCGGTGGAGTTTTTAATCCCAACAATCTTGTGATCATACCTGTCTCTACTCTTAACGAAATTTTTGGGGAGGAAGATTACAGCGCAATAATGCTCTCAGCCGAGAAGATGAATATAGTTGGAGATCTGAAGGATAAGATAGACGAACATCTTGCTCAGAAGACCGGAGTTCCAAGAAGCGAGATGGGAGATGCAAGGAAGAAACCATACAGAATAACAACTCAGGAAGAGATACTTGAAAGAGTAAATCAGATGACCGGAACGTTCTCAAACGTTCTTATATCCATCGCTGCAGTCTCTCTTCTTGTCGGCTCTATCGGAATAATGAACATTATGCTCGTTAGTGTAACTGAAAGAACTAGGGAGATCGGAGTTATGAAAGCCATTGGAGCAACTAAGGGAAACATCCTATTCATTTTCTTAACTGAAAGCTCTCTCCTCAGTGTTCTCGGAGGAATCATAGGACTCTCACTCGGAATTCTCATCTCTAAAGCAATCTCAAAATGGATAAAAATCTCACCCGTAATCTCGTATGAGTGGATTCTTCTAGGTTTGGGAGTCTCTCTTGCAGTTGGAATTTTCGCTGGACTTTATCCCGCTTACAAAGCAGCTCAAATGGATCCAGTTGAAGCTCTCAGGTATGAATGAGCTTATCCAATCTCTCTTTTATTCCTTTCACTGATCTGACAAGATCCTCGCTGATTTCAAATGGAGGAGCCCCAGTAATGTCAGATTCTATTATCTTCTCATCATAGGGAATCGATCCTATAAGCGGAATATCTCCAAGAATTTCCTTTATTTTTTCCTCTTCTCCTCTCGATTTGTTTAGAACAGCAAAAATACTTTTCAATCCGAGATCTCCAGACAATTTCTTAATTCTCTTCGCTGTTTCAACTGCTTTCAAACTTGGTTCCAAAACTACGAGCATCACATCCACATTCTTCGCTGTTGCTCTTCCGAGATGCTCTATTCCCGCTTCCATATCCATTATTACAATGTCTTCTTTAACAAGGACGTGTTTGAGAAACGCTCTAAGGAAAGCGCTTTCTGGGCAGAAACAACCCCTCCCTCCTTTTTCTATTGTTCCGAGAACCATCAGCGTAACTCCTCTTGAAGAAACACCAAATCGCTCAACTATGTCATCAACTTTCGGATTGACTCTGAAAATTCCATTAACGATCTCGGCTCTCTCTCTTACCAATGGAAGCTTACTCAGAGGTGGTGGAGTCTCTGATACTCCAAGAATGTCAGCAAGATTTGAATCTGGATCTGCGTCTATCGCTATGACTTTTCTTCCTTCTTTTGCATAGAGTACTGAGAGCGTTGCTGCAATCGTGCTCTTTCCTACGCCTCCTTTTCCGCTAATCGCAATCTTCATGGTAATTCCTCATATCTCATCTCGAGATCTTTGAGCTCTCTTCTTATCTTCTCAAGATACGCATAAACAGCTCCGTGAGGCGCTCCATCCACAAGCATCATTATTGCTTTTCTCACAGCCTGAATTTGCTCTGGATATCCAATAATTGCAACTGTTTTGCCATAAATCGAGATCAGAGTTCCTGTGAGTTCCTCAAAAATCTCTCTTGTTCTTCCTCCTCTTCCTATTATTCTTCCCTTCATTCTTTCGAGATCCTTCTTGTTCCTCGCAAATTCCGAAAGATCTATGATATCCAGTGAGATGAGATCATCTTCAAGTAATCTGAAAGCTCTTTCAGGGGAAAATCCTCTTCCAATTGCTCTTATTACGTTTATAGCTCTGAGAACTTCTGCAGGATCCTCATACGAGACAATCTTCACCTCCCCAGTCTCAGAGTCAACCTCTATCTTAACTCCGGTTCTCTCTTCTAGCTCTTTTTTCGTCTCTCCTCCTTTTCCTATAAGCACTCCTATCCTCTCATTAGGAATTCTCAAATACGTCATGATGTTACCTCGCTAAATAGATCATTCGCATCGACTTTAATTCCAAATCTTCTGAAATATCTGCTAATATTCTCGAGATCCCTCCTCAAAAACTCCATGGCTCTTGGGTGTCTCGTGAGAACTGCTTGTCCGATATCTATGAGAAAGATTTCATTGCGGTGCACGAGAATGTTGTATTCAGAGACATCTCCATGCACAAGGTCACCTTTTTCATAGAGCCTCTTCACGTACTCTATGATCTTGAAGCATATCCTCTTCATATCCTCTTTACTCATATCATTTTCAATATCTTTCAATCTCGGAGCAGGGGTCTCATCCTCTCCTATGAACTCCATCACCAAGACATTGCTTTCTATGTCTATAGGATGGGGGACTCTCACTCCAGCTTTCTCAGCTATCTTTAAATTCCTAAACTCTTTTCTGGCCCATGCCATAACCACGCTTCTTCTATCCTTCCTCACCTTCATAAATCTTGGATCACCTTCGATGTACTCATACATGTTTCTGAAATCTGAAGTATATATTCTGTAGACTTTCACTGCAACTTCTCCTTCGCTTCCAAGAGCATGAAGAACATTCGCCTCTTTTCCACTGCTCAAAACTCCTCCCAGAGCCTCTATTGATCCTCTTTTCGATAGTTTATATAAAGCCATGAGTGTTGTTCTATCCAAAATCTCGCTGTAAACCTTAAAGTCATCTGCATCAACTATCTTGGTTCTCAGTTTGTCTATTTCCTCTTCGAGTCTCCTAAGGTCATCCTCTCTCATCTGATCCCTTCTTTCAGATATCCTTTCCTTTCGAGCCAGGAAACCTGAGGCTCTGTATATCTCCAGATTACATCTGCTTTCTCATCCTGAAAAGACCAGGGAACAACTATCACAACATCTCCTTCTCTTATCCAGATCTTTCTTCTCATCTTCCCAGGAATCCTTGCCATTCGAGTCTTTCCATCCAAACATCTCACAATTATGTGATTGGCTCCAAGCATATTTTCAACTATTCCAAGTATTTCTCCTTTTTTCTTGTCTGGAATTCTTACACGGAGAACCTCTTCTCCCTCATCACCTTTCAGCTTACCACCCCTTTTTAACTCTCTCTCTTACTGGAGCAATGATTTCATTGAGATATCTTGCTGCTGAGTTTTTCAGGTCGAGAGGATGAATCTCGTTTGAAAGATAACTCTTTTCAAGCTCATCGAAGTTTTTAAATTCAAGATCCCCTCCGAACTTTTCGTCCCTCTCAATCTTCACTACTTCAAATCTCGGGAAGATGTGATATTTGAAGATCTCCATTACTGGATTTCCTTCAACTCTATCTGGAGGACAGAAAGCCTTTTTGAGCTTTGAGTATATTTCCTCTTCTCCGTCATCCACCGATATGAAATTGTTCAGTGAGGAGGACATTTTGTTTCCATCCAATCCACTTATTATCGGAGTATGCATGCAGATTGGAGCATTGTACCCCAGTTTCGGGAGTCCTTCTCTTGCGAGCATGTGTATTTTCCTCTGATCTATTCCTCCGAGAGCAACATCAACTCCAAGAGTCGCAATGTCTATTGCCTGCATCAGAGGATAAATCATCTGTGAGACCATCGGATTCTCCAGATTTCTACTGACTTCATCCATACTCCTTCTGGCTCTCTTAAGTGAGGTCTCCCTCGCAAGTTTCAGAACATTTATGACGTATTCTCTCTCTGTTTGAAACTCTGATCCGAGTACGAAATTAGCACCTTTTAGTCCAAGTGCTTCAAAGCATCTCCTATTGTATTCGGCAATCTCTCTGACCTCTTCCATAGTTCCCTTCTCGTTCAAATAAGCATGAAGATCTGCAAGAAGAACAGTTACTTGAAATCCCTCTTCTTTCAGATCAATCAGTTTGTTCACCGTAACCATGTGTCCGAGATGAATCTTGCCACTTGGCTCATAACCGACATAAACGGATGGGTCTCTCTTCTCTTCTATAAGCTCTTTCAACTCCTCAAGTGTGATGATTTCTTCGACGTTTCTTGTGATCTTATCAATGTTCATTTTCCCTCACTCCTTATTCTCGGAGAGTATTAAAATCTTTAGTTTTGGCCTCCCTTAAAACTCTGAGTATCACATCTTCTTTTTCATCTCTCAAAAGAATTTCTGCACCCTCTTCATCGCTAAGAAGGTTGAGACCTCTGAAGATGACCACAGGCGTGCCCTCGTCTCCCTCACCCATTACGAGATTCGCAAAGCTAGCAAGCTCATCTGCAATTGCCCTTTTTGTAATTTTCAGAGGCTTCCCAAAGAGATCCTCTCCTCCTTCGATCATCCTCTTCACTCCTGATACCCCAATACAAATTCCAATATGTCCTCTTCTGAAACATCTTCCAGAAGTATCAGTGATGATTACTCCAACCTCTTTTTCCCTCTTTCTGAACTCCCATCTTATTTTCCTTGCAGACTCATCCGGGTTTTCCGGAGGGAGGATTGCAAATCCTTCAGGAGCATTTGATCTGTCTACTGCTGAGTTCACGCAGATCCATCTTCCTCTTCTCGTTAGTATGAAAGGATATTCCAGAATTACCTCATCACATTCTCTGAGAACGAGCTCCACAAATCTAGAATCCTCGTTTAATCTTCTTGCAATTCTCTCAGCTCTCTCAGAAGGCTCAACATTTTCCAGAGGAATCTCTCTTCCTTCAATCTTCGCAATTGCTTTTGAGGAGATCGCTATGATGTCTCCATTCATCACTTTATCTTCAATGAAATTCACGAGATTATCACCTTTCTTCAGTAGAGGAAGCCCTCTTACTGGAAATACTCTGATCATCTTTTTTCACCGAGAAGGAGGCCCATCAGCTCAAGTCCATTCCTCATTCCGTAAGATCCACCTTTTGCGGAAATTTCATCATATCTTTCTATCCCATCTCTCTCTATTCCATCTCCCCATATGACAAATGGAACTGGATCGTGCGAGTGAGTCCTCAGCTTCAAAGGTGTTGCGTGATCTGGAGTTAGAAGTATTCTGAAACTCTCTTCGAACTCGAGAATCATTCCGAGCATTTCATCTATTCTCTCTATTGCATAGATCTTCTTCTCCATATCTCCTTCGTGAGAAGCTTCGTCAGGAGCTTCAACGTGAAGAAGAACCACATCATTCTTCTCAAGACATCTCAGCGCAGCTTCAGCCTTCCCTCTGTAATTCGTGTCGACGTATCCTGTCGCTCCAGCAACGTCGACGATCTTTAAACCTGCGTAGCTCCCAAGACCTCTTATGAGATCCACTGCCGAAATCACACAACCCTTTAACCCATATTTCACGCTCATCTCCGGCATATCGGGTTTTCTGCCCTGACCCCAGGGCCATATCATATTTGCCGGATTCTCTCCTCTCCTCACCCTCTCCTCGTTAATTTCATGTCTCATGAGAATTTCAGTTGAGAGAAACATCATCTCCTTAAGTTTTCTCACCGTTCTCTCATCTCCCACTGGGAGATGTCTCTCTATTTCCTCACCAATAATATTGTGCGGGGGTGTACATGTGACCCTTTCAGAATATCCCCTCAAAAGGAGAAGATTTCTGTAGCTTACTCCAGCAAGAAATCTCGCTTCTCCATTCAGTTCCTCGTTCAGAGCTTCTATTAACTTTTTCGCATCCTCATTTGAAATGTGTCCTGATGAGTAATCTACGAGAATCCCCTCTTTTACAGTCACGAGGTTGCATCTGTAGGCAACTTCATCATCCTCTACCTCTATTCCCATTCCTGCAGCCTCTAAAGGACCTCTTCCTGTGTAATACCTCTTCGGGTCATATCCAAGGATCGAAAGAGTTGCTATCTCGCTTCCGGGTTCCATATCCTTCGGAACATTTTCAGTTAATCCACATCTCCCCTCTCTTGCAATTTCATCCATATTTGGAGTCTTAGCAGTTTGAAGTGGAGTTCTTCCATCGAGTTCTTTCAGAGGTCTGTCTGCCATTCCATCCGGGATGAAAATGAGGTATTTCAATGCTCCACCTCCAGAATTCTAACACCTTCTCCGCTTCTCGTCACAAAACAATCGCATTTTATCCCCCTCTCCAGATAAACCTCTCTCATAACCTTCTCAATTCCAATATTTTCTTCTGGTATAAGTGCAATGATCGAAGGCCCCCCTCCACTTATCGTCACTCCGTAAGCTCCCTCCTCAAGAGCCCTCCTCTTGACCTCATCGTAAAATGGTATGAGATGCTTTCTCGCCCTCTCCGCAAATCCTTCGTTCATGAACTCTCCGATTGCTTTCACATCACCTCTCATCACTGCATGAAACATCATCACCGCAGAACTAAGATTTCTTGTGTGATCTTCTAGAGGGATCTCTCGTGGAAGAGCCCTTCTCGATTTGGAGGTCTCGAGATAGATTTCTGGAAGGCAGATTGCAACCTTGATATCGATTGGAATGGAAATTGCGCTGAGATTTTTCCCTTTTCCTCTTACCGCTGTGAAATATCCTAGAAGTGCTGCGGAGACATTATCAGCATGATACTCTCCAGAGATCATCTCCTCTCCTCTTGCTGCGATGTCTATCATCTCCTCTCTCTTCAGCTTCAGAGAATATAGCTTATTCAAAGCGAAAACGACTCCTGCAGAAGTTGCAGCACTACTTCCAAGTCCACTACTCGCTCTTATTCCCTTTTTAATCTCTATTCTCGCCGTGACACCGAGTTCTTCCGCTACTCTATATGCAATATTTTCTCTTCCTTCAGGAATACCTTCCTTCAATCCTGAGACGCTGACCTCCATCTCATCACTCTCTTCAACTATTATCTCATCGAAAGGCTCTTTGAGTGCAATTGCAAAGACGTCAAATCCGACACCAAGATTTGCCGAGGTTGCGGGAGCTCTGACTTTGATCATCAATCTTAGTGGCATCTCCTCTCTTAATAATCATTTCTTTTCTCAGATAACTCTAAACGAAATCCTTATCTAATCCCAGATGAAAAATTAAGTGAAAAATTAAGAATGATGCCAAAAATAATAGAAGCAATTTACGAGAACGGAGTTTTTAAACCTCTTGAGAAGGTCGAACTCAGAGATGGTGAGAAGGTCAGACTCAGAGTTGATGACAGAGGATATTCTTTGACACAAAATTTTCTTATTAGCTTAATTGTCGATAATTGTCGAAACACAGTTGTCTGAGAGAACCAAAAAAGTCATTGAAAGCTACATAGATTTTGATTTTGTTACTTCGATGAGCGTTATAGAGGAGACAGCGTTTATTCTAAGGAAGTTGACAAAAATTTCAAATCAAGATATCGCAGAAAAACTGAGAAAAATTTTAGAAGAGTTAGAAATAGAAGTCATTGAATACCTTCCGCTTGAGGATTTTCTAGAAGTCCTCAGCAAGTATTCTCTCCTCACCAACGATGCTCTGATAGTATCAACTTGTAAACATCTTGGAATCAGAAGAATTGCAACCTTCGACGAGGATTTCAAGAGAGTTGATTTTCTCGAGATAGTTGAGTTCTGAAAACTTTTTAAGCTTTTGAGACCTTAGATTCTAGGACACGTCAGCGGAACTTCAGATATACATCTCAGCTCGAAAATCGTATGAGGGAGGAAAATTTTATAGATACATATAAACACATCAGAAATCATGGAGTTTCTGAAGAAAAATGCTTTAAAGTTCTATAAAAAGGCAGAGGAAAGTTATGAGGAAGGAGATTATAATTTCACGATGTTTTTTGTAGAACAAGCGATCCAACTCATACTTAAATATTTGATATCCAAGAAATATGGAGATTTCCCTAGGTCTCATGGATTAAAACTACTTTTTGAACTTACAGGAGATGAAGAGTTGATAAGTTTTCGAGAGAAAAATAACGATATCCTGAGAGATATCGAGCTCTCTTATGTTGCGTCTCGATATTTCGATGTGGATTATTCTAAGGAGACTGCAGGAAAAGCTCTTGAAGTTGCGAAAAAGCTCATGGAGGTTTGTGGGAGTGATTGAATACTACTACAGAAAATTGGAGAAAAATAAGGAATTTTTCTCCCGAATTAATGATATCGCAAAAGAGATTGAGAAAAAAGCTAAAGAAATTTTTGAAGATGCCGAAGTTTATATTACTGGAAGTTATGCCAGAGGGGAGCATACCCTATCTTCGGATCTCGATATACTCATTGTCTCAGAGGAGATTCCCGAAAAATTCACGTTCGAGTGGTACAGGGATGTGATCTTCAGACTTACGGATGACCTCAGAGTAAACGTTCACCTTTTGAATAGAAGGAAACTCTCGAAGCTCAAGAAGTTATATTCCCCGATGATCCCTGTATCATCTCTCTGATTGAATTTTTCGCGGTGTGTTGGAAAAAGTTTAAAAATTCAGACATTAATATCATTCGACGATCGTCGTAGTAAACTTCACGGAGTTTTGAAAGGCTCGATTACTCTTTTTTGTTCCTTCTCGATTCACCTTTCTAACCAAAAAGGTTTTAAATAGCGATTAATTATAATTAAGGTAAGAGGTGACGGGTTAGCAGAGATGTCAAAACTTCGGATGAGTGAAGGAAGGGTTTAATAATATGAAGCCCGTCACCTTGGGTAAGAACCCCTCTAAAAGGAGGAGGAAGATAAAGTATGGAAGGAAGTAAAAAAATTCTCTCAATAGTGATGGCAACAATAATGGTGTTGTCAGTGTTCGCAGGGCTTGCGGTGATTCCGGCGAGTGCTTACACTAGTGCAACAATTCAAAATGATACAATAGTGATGGGTCAGAAAATTTACATTAGTCTTTCTGGAACTAACGAGAGTATAACAGTCAAAGCAGTTGGAATTTCTGGTGATGCTGAGGGTCAAGTAGTTATATTGTATCAGGGGGATCCCGGCTCTGGTGTTACAACTTTAGAAGTACCCACTAAGGATGTCATAACCAAATCTGGCGAGTATAGAGTTAACGTTACAAATAGTACTGCTACACTTGCCAGTAAGGTTGTCTCCGTCTCGGAGCCAGTTCTCACAGCAAAGCTTAATGATGTCGATACAGGTAAAACTGATGTTAGCAGCTTCGTAGAAGGTCATACGGTATACATAAATGGTACCTCGAATGCAGGAGTAGAATATGTGAAGGTTCTTGACTCCAACGGAATAGTGAAATTCTATGCCACCAGTGTTAATACGACTACTGGGATTGGATATTCAGTTCTTGCAGATGATCAGGGTAGAAAATTGAGTGATTTGGGTACTGGGACCTACACACTCGAAGTGAAGGACAAAGTTGGTACAAAGCTTACGAAGACCTTTACCGTCGTTGAGGCTGAACTCAGCATCAATGTTCCTGCAACTGTGGTGCTTGGAAACAAGCTGACAATAAGGGGAAGCTCAACTGAATACGGTGCAAACGTAAAGATTACTATTACTGGTCCTGTTGGAACAGTTATATATAATCCTGCGACTACAGTTCAGAGCAATGGAATTTTCGAATTTAAGTGGCGTGCAGGTAATCAGAATCAGAGTAATAGTCTCGCTTATGACTTCCCATCTGGTGTTACACTCACAGGAGTTTACAAGATTAAAGTAGAGGTAGGAAGCAAGTCCCAGACCGCTTATGTTGAGGTCGTCTCACCAGAAGTAACTGTGAACGTTCCAAGTGAAGTTGTAGTAAGTAAGTCTTTTGATATAACGGGTACCTCTAACAGAGAGGAGAACACAAAAATCAATGTGACAATAAAATATAGCAATGGCACTATAGTTTCAGGATATGATAACAAGCAAGTCTCTGTAAAGAGCGATGGAACGTGGAAACTTGAGAGTGTCTCGCTGCCAGTTGAAGATACATACAAGATTACAATTGTGCAGGATCCAGGATATAGCGCACTTAAGAAGACTGTGACAGTTGAGACTGAGGCAAAGAAGCCAACCGTTACGGTCTCTGCACCAAGTGAAGTGGCATACAATAACAAAGTTGAGATTACAGGTTCTATTACTCCAAATATCGGAGCAGGTGCACAAGTTAATATTACAATTAAGAGCAAGAGTACATCTTGGAATGAGACAGTTCCAGTTTACACGGATGCAGACGGAAAGTTCTCATATAAGTGGGATACTAATGTTGCTGGAGTAAAAGACAAGGAAGACACTTACGAAATTACTGCGAAGTTGATAGGCTATGGTAACCCTGAGGACAAAGTAACTGTAAAGCTTGTAGACCCAGAGATCAGAATTGTTGATGCTCCGACTGTAGGTGTAATAGGTAAGACAATTGAAATCAAAGTTTGGTACGATCAACCAGATGGCGCCGTGGTAAAACTATATGTAAATGATGAGTATAAGGCAAGTGCTACTGTAGATGACAAAGAAGCGACACTAAAGTGGAATACCTCAGGATACTTTGAGGACACTTACACAATAAAAGTTGTGGGGTGGAATGTCACTGGTGGTGTTGAATTTAGCAATATTTACGACATAACCACGATCGAACTAACTGAGCAGAGCATGGTTCTCGTTGTCCAAGACTCGGTTGTATCTGGAGAGAAAGCAACTGTTGAGGCATATACACAGGTGGCTAGCAGTGCAGTTTCACTGAAGATTTCCGGTAACAATATTCCGACACTTACGGTAACTGGTACTTCAAAGAGCACAAAGGAGACCTCAGGAGATTATGCAGGATGGTACAAGGTTGAGTGGAATACCGTCACAAAAGATAGTAAGACGTACTTCGAGGGAGGAGATAAAGGCAAGTGGGTCACCTCGGCTTACGATAAGTTGAACTCCGACGAGACGAAGATCCTCCATCTCGCAGCGGGAACATATACATTTGAACTACTCGATAAGAGCACTGGAAACAAGGTTACTGATGAAATAACCGTTGTGAGTCCAACGCTTGAGCTCACATCTCCAGAGGATGGAAAGGCATTCGCAATCGGTGATGATATCGTAATCAAAGGAACGACAAACAAAGAGGATGGTACAAAGATTTACATATACATAACCTCTGCAGACGGTAACTATGATCAGGAGCTTACTGCGACTGTAGCCGACGGAGCATTCGAGAAGACTTGGAAGACTTCTGGTAGAGCAGCAGGCGAATATACTATCAAAGCTGTCTATAAGTGGAGCAGCTGGGCAGGCAAGAGCTCCTCCGTGAATGCATCCGATGACGTCATTGATCAGGTTACAATTGAACTCAAGCCAGCAGTTGCGGACATTCAGGTAATGTCTGTGGACGTCTCACCAGCATCTGTGAAGGTTGGCGAGACTGCAACCGTGACTGCAGTAGTCAAGAACCTCGGAGTTGCCGAGGGAACCAAGACGATCACACTCTCCGTGAACGGCGTTGCAACGATGCAGGAAGAAGTCACTCTCGCTCCAGGAGAGTCCACAACACTGACCTTCGAGATAACGAAGACTCAGGCAGGAACCTACACGATTGATGTCGATGGAGTCAGTAAGACTCTAACAGTTAAGGAAGAGGTTAAGCCAACTGCGACTACACCAGCTCCGACGACACCAACACCAACGCCAAAACAGCCTGGCTTCGAGGCAGTCTTCGCAATTGTTGGACTCCTCGCAGTTGCATATCTGGTGCTTCGCCAGAGAAAGGAGTGAAGCTAGAAAACCACCAATCCTCTAATTTTTAAATTTTTAATTCTTTTTCCTCGTTTTTTAGAAATTTTCTGTCATTTTAGGATCTTCATTGTGAGTCATCTGTTTTTTAAAACGAGTTTTTTTGCCATAATCACATTTCCCGTTTGATGATAATACACAAGAATTAAAAAGGAAAAATGACCTGGACAGAAAACCTCTGCACAGGCCGAAACTAGCTCAATAAGGTCTCTCTCCACCAGTCCAGAAGCAGGTCTTCTCATTACAGCTCTTGCACTCTTTCGATCTCCACTCCATCTTTTTTTCACCTTTGATCTCTCTAATTAGATCTATTGCTCTTCTCACGTCCCCATCCTCTCCTTCAAGAAGAAAAGCAATACAGGCTCCATCGAGATCGGAAAATCCGAGTGGAAAAGTTCTGACTCCAAATAGAACTTCAAAGGCATCAATTTCGGTGAATAGTCTTCCATAGAGTGGGGAAATTCCAACAGGAATTCCCGTTGAGTACTCCACTCTTGTGATCCCAGAATCTCTCACGAGATCTCTAAGCTCCACTGGAAGAAACTTCATGACTGAAGCCGGTATGATGAGGTTAACTCCTCTTGCGTAAATCGAACCAAGCGTTTTTCCAACCACTCCCCCTCGTTCATTAGCCAAAAGAACTCCGGGAATGAAGTTTCTGTCTATGACGCTTGCTCCTTTTATGAAGACATCGTCGGAGTCCATCTTCTCGATGACTTCGTCGGCACTCATCTTTATGACCTCTCCTTTTATGATTGCCACTTCTCCAATCATCTCTCTGTTGAGACAGAGTCTGTCTCTCAGAATCATCCCAACGGCGTATTTCTCCTTTTCGATCTCCTCTCCAAGCAGTTCCTCGAGAATGTATGCATTAGTGGATCCTCTGGAAACGAAGACAATTCCATCCTCTTTAGCTCTTTTAACCTCTTCTAAAGCGACAATTCCTTTGGCTATGATTCTCTTGGCTTCCTCACCGCTCAACACAATTTCAGCTCTCACAGTTCACCCTCCTCAATCATTTTAGCAACATTCTTTGAAGCTATTACCATATTCTCAAGTTTTTTCTTTGCAACTTCTCTAGAGAGAAGTCTCAATCCGCAATCAGGATCAATCCAGATATTCTCAGCTCCGAGTTTCTTCACCGCTTCAACTATTCTCTTTTCAATCACTTCAACACTCTCCACCTCATTCAATTTAGTGTTTACACATCCGTATCCGATCCTTATATCATAAGGCTCAATCATCTCCCTCTCAATCACATCCAAATTCCTCGTGTTTGTGAACTCATGATCTAAAATGGAGACATCTATCTCGAGGAGCTTCTCGAAAATATGGGCAACATCACCACACACATGAAGGGTTGGAACCTTTATGTTCTCTGCAATCATCTCAACAGCCTCTCTTCCAAGCTCAAGATCAACCCCTAAGGAGAACGCCGGCTCATCTATCTGTATGACCTCGGCTCCAGCTCTGGTTAAAGCTTTGGCCTCTTCAGCCTGAACTCTGGCTAAATCAAAAATCAGCTCTGGATCCATGATGTTCCTATAAGGTGACTCTCTTGATACTCCACTTCCGAGAGCCATCGTGAAGGGACCGGTGATGATTCCTTTAACGTCAGCTTTATCACCAGCAAGTTCTTTCGTGAGAAGATAATCCTCAACTGTAATCCCCTCTTTTGGAGGGTAAATTCTATCAACAACCACTGGTCTCCTCTCAATCTTATAACCCGGAATTTTTCGGGCGAAGAGCGTTATCATATCTCCTCTGACTTGTCCATCTGAAATAAGTTGAACTCCTGCCTCTATTTGATCTCTTACCGCTTCTTCAATCGCTTTTCTAAATGGATCCACATCCTCCTCATTCTTCAGCTTGTGCGTCGGATAGCTTCCTACAACAGTCGTAATGAACTTCATTTTATCTCCTCTCCTCGTATTTTGGACATGAAAATTAATAATGTTTCCTCTCTCCATCGCTACTTTTAAAACCTTCTGATGAAGAGGATAAGAGGGATGTATCTTGGAGTTCTTAAACTATGGTGGTGCCAGGAGTGCAATCTTCCTCTCATCTCCTCAAGATGTGATCTCTGTGGAAATAAGGGAAATAAGGTGAACATCTCTCCTCCGGGAGATGTGAGAGTTGCATTTTCAGAGGATGTGAGAATTCTGAGGGAAACCGTCAAAAAGAACTTCGGAGACGAGGAGCTAATCTCAAAGAAAATAGTTCTCTTGAACAGAGTCTCTTACGAGGATAGAATGGATGAGGTGATAGTTGACGGTGAGGTTGTTGGAAATCTGAGGTTCAATCATGGTTACGAGTTCCTTCCGAGAATTTCTGGAGCTTCATGGATGAATGCCTCAAAAGGAATTGTGGAGGTTGATGAGGGAGCTTTTGATCCAATCCTCAGAGGAGCCAACGTTATGAGCAGAGGAGTAATCTCTGCGAGTGAAGTGAGGGGAGGAGACGAGGTCATCGTGAAGTGCAGAGATAGAGTCATCGCAACTGGAAGGGCGCTGAAAGATGAGAACGAGCTCAATGGAGGAATCTTTGTAAAAACGAGGCATAAGGGTATTTTCAATAAGAAGAGACCTAAAAAGGATTCTGCGTGGAAGGAAGTTATTGAAGCAAATGCAAGTAGGCTGGAAAGGCTTGAAAAGAGCGCTCTTGAATTCATTGAAAAGGTCTCGAAGAAGTTCTCTCTTCCAGTAACAGTCTCATATTCAGGAGGGAAGGACAGTCTGGCAACTCTCCTTCTCGTGGATCAGGTCATAGAGGATTACAGCATCCTCTTTGTTGACACCGGTTTGGAGTTTCCCGAAACTCTCGAACATGTTCTCAGAGTCTCTGAACTCTTTGGAAAACCTCTCCTTATGAGCTCTTCAGACCTCTTCTGGAAAGCTCTCGAAATTTTCGGTCCTCCGTCTGTGAACAGAAGATGGTGTTGTAAGATCTGCAAGCTTGCACCTCTCTCGAAACTAATAAGAGAGAACTTCTCCTCGTCTCTTAGCTTCATTGGTCAGAGGAAATACGAATCGAAGATCAGATATCTGAGCGGAAACGTCTGGAAAAACTTCTGGATGGGAAATCAGATCTCAGCGTCTCCGGTTCAGAGCTGGAACGCTCTTGAAATCTGGTTATACCTTTTCTGGAAGAAAGCGGACTACAACCCTCTTTACGAAATGGGTTACGAAAGGATAGGATGCTGGATGTGTCCAGCTTCAGATCTTGCGGATTTCGAGATTTTAAGGATAACTCATCCTGAGCTTCATGAGAAGTGGTTCTCATGGTTGAAGAATTACGCAAAGAGAACAGGAAAGCCAGAAAGATGGATATCTGATGGTCTCTGGAGATTTGAGGGAGGAAAAAAGAGGAGAAAAAGGAGTTGTATTGATGCAGTCGCTGAGAAAAAGGTTGAGTCTATAGAGCTAGAAAGAGCATCTGAGCTCCTTCGCCCGGTTGGTGAGGTCTCGAAGTTCTCCGATCACATATTGGTGAGAAGAGGAAATTCTCGAGCTCTCATCTTTCCTTCTGGAAGAATAGTTTCTTATGGGGAGAACTCTTCTGAACTCGTTGATCTCATCACCTCATCTCTCAGAAGAGCGGAGGAATGTTTGAGATGTTCTCTTTGCATTTCTCATTGTCCTCGGAATGCTATTTCAGTTGATCGGGAACTGAAGATCTCCTCAGACTGCACTCATTGCGGTAAGTGCATTGAAGCATGTCCGCTAGTTTTTTATTCCTCCTGAATGAAACTTCTTGATGTGCTCATCGTTGTTGTTGATTACGGACTCGGAAACCTCAAAAGTGTGAGGAAAGCTCTTGAATATGCTGGAGCAGATGTGAGAATTTCGAGAGAACCTGAAGAGATTGAGAAGGCAGATGGTCTAATTTTACCGGGAGTTGGAGCATTCAGCGAGGGAATGGAAAAGAACAAGCCGTTTAGAAAAGCTCTATACGAGTTCATAGAGTCTGGGAAACCTCTTCTCGGAATATGCTTGGGAATGCAGATGCTTGCGGAATGGAGCGAGGAAGGAGGCCATCATGAAGGGCTTGGAGTCATTCCCGGAGGAGTCATAAGGTTTCAGAATGTGAAAACTCCGCACATGGGATGGAATCTTGTGAAACTGAAGGATCATCCTTTATTCAAAGGATTGAAAAGAGAGGACTATTTCTATTTTGTGCACTCCTATTATCTGAAGACAAACGAGGAGTTCTCGATAGCCACCTGTTCTTATGGAACAACCTTTGACGCTGCCGTCTCAAAGGAAAATGTCATGGGCACTCAGTTTCATCCTGAGAAGAGCGGAAAAAGCGGTTTGAGAGTCATAAAGAACTTTGCGGAGATGTGCAGGGATGGATCTTGAAGGTTATGCCAGAAGAATCTTGGAGAAAGAGAACGCAGTTGAGATTCTTAAGGAGAGGATTCTAGAGATAAAGGATATTGATGAGGAGAAAGCGAGAGAATTTGCTATAGCAATCTTGCATGAGGTAAAAATCTCATCTTCTGCAAGAGGGTCAATCTTCGATTATCCAAGATCAGGAGTTTCCATGGGTGACTTTGGAGTCGGTTCGAGAGGAAGAGGGGATTTCTATGTGCACAGAAAAATTGCAGAAATGCTTGAGGTAAAGTCTGAGATTTCACCATCAGAGCTCGATGACTCTGGAGTAGTGAAGTGTGATGGAGTAACTCTCGCAATTTCAGTAGATGGGATTCATAGCAGATTGAGCGATTTCCCCTTCTTAGCAGGATTTCATGCCACGAGAGCAACTTTAAGAGATGTTTACGTCATGGGAGCTCAACCAGTCGCTCTCTTCTCTGATATTCACATAGCCGATGACGGAGACGTGGGAAAGCTCTTTGATCATATTGCTGGAATCTCTGCTGTCTCGGAGCTCGTAGGAGTTCCTGTCGTTGCTGGGAGCACTCTGAGAATCGGAGGAGATATGGTAATAGGGGAAAGAATGAGCGGATGTGTGGGTGCAGTTGGTATAGTCAGAAAGCTCACTCCAAGGAGAGGGGTAAGGGAAGGTGATGTGATAATTCTCAGTGAAGGTGCAGGAGGAGGAACAATTGCAACCACTGCAATCTACAACGGTTTCTTTGAAGTTGTGGAGAAAACACTAAATGTGAAGTTTCTCTTGGCATGTGAGTCTCTTTTTAGAAGCGGAACGATTGAAAAGGTTCATGCGATGACAGACATAACGAATGGAGGGATAAGGGGAGATGCTTGGGAGATCTCAAACTCCAATTCAGTGAAGTTGAGTTTCGAGGAAGAGAAGATCATAGAGCTTGTGGATGAAGATGTTTTTGAAATGCTCAAAGCTCTTGAAATAGACTATCTCGGGGTCTCTCTTGATATGCTTCTTCTCACAGCTTCTGAAGAAGACGCAGATGAGATTATGATGGCAATTCGGAAATCTAATGTGAGATGTGAAATTGTAGGAAAAGTCTCAGAAGGAGAAGGAGTTGAGATGATCTCAGAGAGAGGAGTGAGAAAGATCGAACCATTCTTCCGAGAGTCTCCTTATACTCCGATCAAGAAGCTTGTAGGAATTCACGCTCAGAGAAATGAGGAAGAGATGAAGAAAAAGGTGGATGGAGCGTTTGAAAAAGCTCTAAGGAAGAAAAGAGAAATTGTTAAGAAAATCAGAGATTCTCATTCTGGTATTTTCCAGAATATCCGTTGACCTCCTTTCCAAGGTGGAAGAAGAGAAGCTGAATAAGCCTTGCGTTTTTCTTGAGCGTCAATCCATGAGGATTAAAGATAATGAGAAGAGCTTCACTCCTTCCTCGGTATCCCGAGTCCCACACCGCTGTTTCAACTGTTGCACCCGATCTCAGGAGTGAAGATCTCGGTCTTGCAATAGCGACAATGTTCTTTGGAATACTCACTATTTCATTGAATCTGATTCTGTAGCATCCAGAAGGGAGGTGAACCTCATCCTCAAACTCGATTCTTCTTCCTTCTGGAATCCTTCTTGAGGAGTTATCGTAATCTATCACTCCACTTGATTCGAGCTCGTAAATTGACTCTAAGGTGAGCTCAATTCCATTTGGTTGGATCTGCCTCTCGTCTATCAGATTGCTTACAATTCCTCTTTCAATAAGCTCTCTAAGTTCATCTCCAGAGATTAGATGGGAAATCGAATCGTAAAGCGGAGAGTATGGTTTCAAATCTATAACTGGAGATTCGTCAAGAGCATCTAATCCCTTCACTCTTAGAACACCTCCTTCTAAATCAACATTGAGAACCCTCACGAGACTCATACCTATAAAATTGGGTCTTCTTGGACCTCTGAGCGAGAAAATACCTCTTCTTTCTCTCTTTTTATCACCTTTCGGATGCTCTTTAAGAACGTATGACTCGCATTTGTGGAATTGATAGAGAATCCAGAGGTAGTCTCCTTCTTTTATTCCATCCAGCCCTTCTCTGAACTCCTCTTCCAAGATGATCTCTTCGTGATCTCTTCTCTTCTTCACAATTCCTATTCTCTTCGTCCTCTTCCCCTCCTGGGAAGTATCTCTCTGAGATCCTGATACCACACATCGAAGTAGTCGTATTCTCCGGTTGCTTCTGCTATTTTAACTGCGATGCTGTGCCAGCACTCCTCTCCTCGATATAGAAAATCCTTGCACGTGCAGAAATCATCCTCCACAATGTACTCGTCTTCCTTTCCGACGACAACAAAATAATCCTTGTATCTCTTAACTCTTCCCTCTCTCACCGCTTTAATAGCTCTCTCCCCTCTCTTACCATATCTCTCAATTATCCACTTTTCGAACTCGGGCTTCAGTTCTCTCTTTTTCTTAATCTCTTCCCACATCTTCCTCGAAAGGAACTCCCGGAATTACGGCTTCATCCGTTCTCTCAGCATACCCTATCGCTGCTAGAGCTCCAATGAGACCTCCAGATCCTGTTATCTCATGAAGCTCCACATTACAGTTTGAGGCAACCCTCTCAGTTTCTTCGATCTCAACGAATCTCCTTCGCACTTCATCGGCATATTTCTTCAGCTCCTCAGGAATAATTATTCCTCTGAAAATTGCCATTCCGGTCTCATCTGAGGAAGTTCTATCTTTGAACATCCTCTTTATCTCCTCAATGAACTTCTCTTCAACTTCTGGAAGGACTCCGAAAGTTAGAGCTATTGAAACGCAGTTCGTAGTCTTTTTTGGAGCTTTTGGATAGAGTTGAACTATTGTATGGTGCAGATACTCCACTCCACCCATCTTTTCTGAGATTTCATATCCTATTTCGTTACATAGACCCCACGTGGCGCCCTCTCCTGCTGAATCCGTGTCATCCACTCCTACTGTTATTTTCAGCATTTTGGGAAAGATGAGGGTCGCTCTTCCGAGTTGTCTCCCTCCTCCCATGGAGTGAATTATAACTCCTTTCGGCCCAGGTGCGAGACCTCTAGCTAAAGCGACTGCAACCCCTCCTCCAGCTAAACCTGCGTAGGTAACCCTGATCTCATCTTCTGTGATCTCCGCTTCTTCTATTCCTGCCCCTGCGAAAGAGGGAATGAGATTAAGCTTACCTTTCCCCACTTTAATCGTGAAGACGTTTCTTGCTCCGTCTCTTCTCGCATCAATCACAAGCTCACTCGTTCTGAAGTAGTGATAAGTTTCCCATCCCGCACCTCCAAAACATGTACCTCTTGCGTGATCTTCATAGAGCTGAATCACGTGATTTTTCTCATCTGCAACTGCGACAAGCCTTTTGTAAGGAGATACCCAAGGTCTCTCTCCAATTTTTTCGATTATCTCATCTCTTGTTAGCAAACATCACACCTCCCTCAGGTATTCTCCTATTGCAGAGCATCCTCCGCATTTAACACACCCTGCTTTATTTCTTCTTGGATCAACCCCAAAATTCTTCATCATCTCTGCAACTCTTATGAGAACCCTCTCTGTGTATTCTGGAGATGGTTGAGAATAATTCTCCATTTCGGTTCCCCTTATCTTCCTGAAGGGAACAAGATATGGAATGACTCCAAGTTCAAGAAGTCTTCTACAACCCTCCACCGTTCTCATTTCATCCTCTCCAAGACCGAGGATCACAAAGGTGCTGACCTGAGATTCCCCGAAAATATCAACAGCTTTTTTGAGAACGATCTCAAATCTCTCTCTCATCTCAAATTTCCCTGGAGCAACTTTTTTGAGAACACTCTCATCGAAACTCTCGATGTGAATTCCAAGAGTATCACACTTCAGCTCTTCCAATAGCTCAACGTTCTGTGGAGGCGTTATCTGAACATGCACGGGCATACCGGAAGCATCATTTACGGCTTCTGATACTTTGCTCATAGTTATTATCTCCTCTCTCTCATCCTCAAACTTTCCTGTCGTCAGAGTTACATGTGTTGCATCTCCATACTTCTTCGCAGTTCTTGAAACCTCGGCAAGCATTTCCGGCAGTTTCATTTCTACAGTGTCCCCACTTTTCAGTGAGAGCTCTATTCCGCAGAATTTACATCCTTTCCCGAGATCCTTTAGAATGCACTTCTGGAGAACAGTTGAAGCTAGAACATCCTTTCCATGTCTCCTTGCAATCATCTTCATCGGAATACCTTCATAAAGCTCTTCATGAAACTTTGGCTTGGGAGGAAGCTCCACTGGAATTTCCTCTTCTGCAATGATGAAATAACCGTCCTCTCTCCTCACTAACTTCAATGGACTCTCCGGATTTATTGCAAAATTCACAATAGAGTCTCCAAAGATAAGATAGCTCCCTGTGGGTCCCGCTCCTCCCTTTCTACTCTCAACTTCCACTTCCACCCTCAGACCTTCAGTTAGCAGAAAATTCTTCAGTTTTGCAGTCTTCATCTTTCCACCCTCAACTCCACTTTACTCCACTCTTCTCTAACTCCATGAAGCGATCTGATAATGCCATCTAAGAGATTTCCAAGAAGCCTCTGAACGAAATCATTCAGAGGAACCTCATTTTCATCTACTTTAAGTTCAACTCTCATACTCAGAGAATCTTTCGAAAAGAAATTTAAAATTATCCTTTCTCGATTTGTGAAAATGCTTTTAAGTATCCTCTCAAATACGATTCATGAATGGTGAATCTTAAGGATATCAGAAGGGAGTTTCCTCTGCTCGAGAGGTTCATATATCTTGATAATGCTGCAACAACTTTAACTCCTCTCAGAGCTATCAGAGCCATTGAGGATCTCTTCATCAATTTCTCTTCGAACTATGGGAGGAGCGCTCATAAACTCTCAAGAGAGACAACTGAAAGATATGAGGAGGTTCGAGATAGGGTTGCATCTTTTTTCAATGCCTCTCCAGAGCAGATAATCTTCGTGAGAAATACAACTGAAGCTGTGAACCTCGTTGCACACTTCATACCTCATGGGCACATCATCACGACGGTTTTGGAGCATAACTCCAATCTTCTTCCATTTTATTCGAGAGAGAGAACTCTAATTAGACCGAGAGGTTTTGAACTCAATCCAGAGGATATTGAAAAAGAAATCAGAGAGGATACCTCACTCATTTCTATCACTCACGCTTCAAACGTTTTTGGAAATTTACAGCCTATTGAGAAAATCTGTGAGATTGCATCCTCTTATGGCATTCCCGTGCTCGTAGACGCAGCTCAGACTGCGGGACACGTGGAGATTAATTTAAAGAAGATAAAATGTGATTTTATGGCAATTTCAGCTCATAAGGGTCTCCTCGCTCCTCAGGGAGTTGGAATACTATTTGTGAGAAATCCGGAGGAGTACCCTCCACTTTTCCTTGGAGGGGGAGTGGTTGAAGAGGTTAAGGAAGATTCTTTCACCTTGGTTGATCCTCCTCAGAGATTTGAGGCAGGAACTCCGAACATTCCGGGTGTGATAGCCCTTGGAGCATCTTTAAGTCTTTTAGAAGAGATCGGAGTGAGAAATATTGAGAGACATCTCAGAGAACTCACAAAAAGATGTTTTAATAGACTCTCCGAAATTGAGAATATGAGCATCTGCAGTTCTGAGAGATCTCATTCGATCGTCTCATTCAATATCGAGGGTCTTCATTCTCATGACGTCTCGATTCTTCTCGATGAATTTCACTCTATCTGTACAAGAAGTGGAAAGCATTGCGCTCATTTGGCTATGAAGCATTTTAAGCTTGAAGGATGCGTAAGAGCATCCTTCGCTCTGTATAATACTCTCGATGAGATCGAGAAACTTGCGGAAGCTATTGAGTCAATATCAAAGGGAGGTTGAAGTATGTGGAAGGTCTGGTATTGCAAAACCCATGGATATTACAGAGATGAGGAGAAAAGATGTGAAAATTGTGTGGAAATCATGGATGAGGAAAAAGCTGTAAGGCTTGGAAAACTCCTTTCGGGGATCCTCAGACACTTCCCTGAGAGATTTGGAGTGAGGATGAGTGTGGAAGGATGGGCAAATCTCGATTACATTGCAAGAGTTCTTTCTAAGAGAAACCGCTGGGTAAGAAAAAAGCACATCATAGCTCTTGTGAAATCGGATGAGAAGGGGAGATATGAAATAAAAAGAAATATGATAAGAGCAAGATACGGCCACTCCATTAACGTGGATCTCGATTATGAAGACAATGAACTTGAAAAACTCTATTACGGCTCAAACGAGGAAGAAGCAGAGAGAATTCTGGAAATAGGCTTAAAACCCGTGAAGCAGAGATACGTGCATCTCAGCACGAGCGTAGAGAAAGCCATAGAAGTTGGATCTCTCAGATCTGATAATCCTGTAATAATAGAGGTTGACGCTAAAAAGGCTCAGGAGGATGGAATAAGGATTATGAAAGCAACAGAGCACATAGCTCTAGCTGAAGAAATACCTCCGAAGTATCTGAGAATCATTTCGGAGAGCATGAAATAAGGAAGTAATCTTCTACCCTCTCTATTTCAAATTTTACATCCAGAAACTTTTCCACAACCCAGATGGCACTCTTCGTATGATCACTGATCTTTGAAGTTGTTATTTCAGAAGATCCACCAAGAGCCATATAAATTATCAGTTGATCAGCTAAGTGATAGTCTGTTGCCCCAGAGTTCATAAGCTCTTCTTTAAGAATCTCTGCACATCTTCTTCCGACCTCTTCGGCAGGTCTTCCCTTTTCACCGAGCTCGCATGCTCCTTTGTAACCCTTCCATATAGTTATCGAACTTCCCGGAGAGGGTGCATCTGGGTTCAGGACTTCTATATCTGCATCTCCGAGAATCTCAAGAGCGCTCCTTTTTTGTCTTTCAGCAACATGTATGGGAAGTCTCGAGCAAAGAGAGACCCCTTTGATCCTCTCTTCGAGAGGTTTTAGAATTCTCACTCTTTTAAACTCCGATGGTTCCACTGTGATTTGAACCCTTCCTCCTCCAACTGGATATAACCCTCTTCTGATGACTTTGAGTTCAACTTTCTTGTTTAACGCTTTGAGAAAGACGTTGGAGAAGTAATCCACTGTGGGACTCCACTTAACATCCGTTCCTCCTGTGATCGTGAGCTCCCCTCCTTTTACCATCATCATCGGAAGGAGACACTGGAGAAGCAGAGTTATACTTCCCGCTGTTCCAATATCAACATTCATCTTAACCTTTTTCAGCTCTCTGGGTTTGAAGACGACCTCGGTTGACCTAAATTTAGCTCCAATTAATTCTGCATCACAGAGCTTTGACGCAGTTCTCAGAGTTGTGAGGTGTTGTGGTGCTAATCCCGGATTTTTTCTTCCTTTTCTTATATTAAAGACTCTGAGATCCTCTTTCAGAATACCTGCTAGAGCTATTGCAACTCTAAGAATCTGACCTCCACCCTCTCCGTATGATCCATCAATCTCAATCATAGGCTCTCCAGATAGGACGCAATTATCTCGGCTACAGAAACTTTACTTATAGAACTCTCTATTGTGTCTGTTCCAAATACTTCATAAGCTCCAGTTCTGTAGAGTTTCAGAAGAGCGTCTCCAACAAGAACTGGATGAACACATCCCACAAAAACTCTCCCCACTCCCATCTTCTTCAGTATCTTGAGCGCTTCTTTAATTGTTCCTCCAGTTGAGATAATGTCGTCCACAATGATGACATCTCTTCCTTTAACCTCGAGACCTTCCGCGGAGATTCTCACTTCTTCGTCGCTGATCCTCTCTTTCATCATCACTGCATATTCACAGTTGACCACTTTTGAGATCTTTTCAACCATCTCTATTGCTCCATAGTCTGGAGAGATTATCAGAGGATCTCTGAGATTCAGAGAAGAGATATATTTTCCAATGACTTCTGAGGCATCTAGCTCTTTTGCGGGAGATCTGAAGTATTTCATAACCTCCTCGCTATGGATATTCACAACTGCAATCGAATCTGCTTTAAAAATAGATGCAATCGCTCTCGAACTTATGGGCTCCCCATTCTTGAATCTCTTGTCCTGTCTTGCATATCCGAAATAGGGTATTACAACATGTTTCTCAGCGCTCTCGCATGCGTCAAGAAGCTGGAGAAGAACGATTATATCATCATTTGTTCTCGTGCTCTGGATGATTGCAACTCTTTCAACTTCTTCGCAAACTCTCAGATAAGACTCTCCATCGGGAAATCTCCTGTATTCCACATCTACAATATCCCATTGGGTTAAATCCGAAACTCTCTTCGCAAGAACCTGTGAGGAAGCTCCCGCTATTATCTTCATTTCACTCATTGGGAGTTAAATTGTTCATTCTCTTTTTAATCCTATCGTCTAAAACGACCTCTATCAGCTATTTAAATTTAAAGATGCAATTTATCTAAAGATCTGAGAGAGCAACATCTCAAAAAAGGGAAAAGATCTGAGAGACATAGAAAACTCTCACTCTTCCGATCTTGTGTCTTTTCCAGAAACTATTTAACTCATGTATCCAAATTTGATCTTCGATGGACGAAGTCTCTGAGCTCCTCGGGGGTCTTGAAATAAAGAGCACCGCAGAGGTTGAGGTGCCGAAACTCCTCGTGGATCAGGTCATAGGCCAGGATCATGCAGTCGAAGTCATCAAGAAGGCTGCAAGGCAACATCGTCACGTTCTAATGATTGGAACTCCGGGAACAGGAAAGTCAATGCTCGCAAGAGCAATGGCGGAACTTCTTCCGAGGGAGGAGCTTGAGGATATACTTGTTTATCCCAATCCTGACGATCCTAATAATCCTAAAATAAGGGTTGTTCCCGCAGGAAAGGGTAGAGAGATCGTCGAAGCTTATAAAGCTGAAGCAATGAAGAAGATGCAGTTTAGAAATACTCTGATTATGGCTTTCATTTTCATGATCCTCGGTTACTCCTTTATTATTGGTCAATTTCTGTGGGGAGTCATAGCATCTGCCATCATTTTCCTCGCTCTGAGATACGCAATGCCTCGAGAAGACGTCATGGTTCCCAAACTTCTTGTCTCTAATGAGGGAAAAACCACTGCACCATTTATAGACGCAACTGGAGCCCATGCGGGAGCTCTTCTCGGGGATGTTAGACATGATCCTTTCCAGAGCGGAGGACTCGAAACTCCCGCTCACGAAAGAGTAGAAGCAGGAGCAATTCATAAGGCCCATAAGGGAGTGCTTTTCATAGATGAGATCAACACTCTTAGAATAGAGTCTCAACAACATCTTCTGACTGCTCTTCAGGAAGGAGAATTTCCCATCACGGGTCAATCCGAAAGAAGCTCTGGAGCAATGGTGAAAACCGATCCGGTTCCATGCAGATTTATTCTCGTAGCAGCCGGAAATCTCGACGCAATTCAAAACATGCACCCTGCTTTGAGATCGAGGATAAAGGGATACGGCTATGAAGTCTACATGAGGGACACGATGCCGGACACTCCAGAGAACAGAAGAAAGCTCGTGAGATTTGTTGCTCAAGAAGTGAAAAAGGATGGAAAGATTCCACATTTCACGAGAGAAGCAGTAGCAGAGGTGATAAGAGAGGCAAGAAGAAGAGCAGCAAGAAGGGGTCATCTCACGTTGAATCTCAGAGATCTTGGAGGTCTGGTGAGAGTCGCTGGAGATATTGCAAGAGCTGAGGGAGCACCACTTGTAACCGCCGAACACGTAATCCGAGCCAAAAGAATGGCTCGTTCAATAGAACAGCAGTTTGCAGATCAGTATATCGAGAGAAGAAAGGATTACAGACTCTTCATAAATGAGGGAGAAGCAATAGGAAGGGTAAATGGACTTGCAGTCATTGGAGGAGATTCTGGGATTATTCTCCCAATCGTCGCTGAAGTAACTCCTTCGATGTCAAAGAGTGGAGGAAGAGTCGTTGCGACAGGGAGACTTCAGGAAATAGCGAAAGAAGCGGTTGAAAATGTCTTCGCATGGGTTAAAAAATCCTATGGCAAGGATCTCTCCGATAAAGACGTTCATGTTCAGTTCGTCGGAACTTATGAGGGTGTTGAAGGTGACAGTGCTTCGATCTCCATAGCAACTGCAGTGATCTCTGCTCTAGAGGAGATTCCAGTTGCTCAAAATGTTGCGATGACGGGCTCACTCTCGGTAAGAGGAGAAGTTCTTCCAGTAGGAGGGATAACATACAAGATTGAGGCTGCGGTAAATGCGGGAATAAAGAAAGTAATTATCCCAAAAGCTAATCTTGAGGATGTGATGATTGAGGAGAGGTACAAGAGCGAAGTGGAAATAATTCCTGTTTCAACAATAGAAGAAGTTCTTGAACATGCTCTGGTTGGAGCAAAGAAAGATGAGTTTATGAGGAAGATAAAAGCATCTCATGTTGAGATGAGAAAATCGAGAAGCGATCTTAGAATTTTCCCATCTCCAGAAGGTGGGTGAATGGGAGTCGATTTCTACGATTTCAGAATTTTGAGGGCTCAGGTAACTGAGATATCAGTTGAAAATGGAGAAATCTCTCATTTAATCTCTTTTTCTCGAGTTTCTGGAATTTCAAGAGCTCTTGTTGACGGTACGTGGGGGATTTACAGTTTTGAAGGAGAAAAGAGTGAAGAAGAAGCTGTTAGGAGAGCAATTGAACTTGCATCATCCATTTCAAAGGGAAGAAAGTACAAGTTGAACGAAGAGATATCTAAGTTCAAAGAGAAACTCAAGCCAAAAAAGGATCCAAGAGATGTTGACATTGAAGAAAAACTAGAACTCCTCAGAGACTCTGAAAAACTTCTGAAAGATGAGCTCATGAAGAGCACTAGAGTTTATTATTCGGACTTCTTTTTGGAGATGCTTTATGAGAACTCTTTAGGATGCGAATCTGAGTACTCTCTTTCAAAAACAGGAATGAGTTTGAGTTGCGTGGCATCTCGCAACGGAGAGATAGAAATTGGGTATGACTCTCATTTTGATCTCGGAGGATTTGAAGTCGTCGAAAAAACTCACGAAAATTTGGCTTTTAAAGCCAAAGAGGTCGCTCTTGAGCTTTTAAATGCTAAGATGTGCCCCTCTGGAAGATTTTCTGTGATCATGGATCCTGAGTTAACGGGGGTTTTCGTTCATGAAGCAGTTGGACACGCTTCGGAAGGAGATCTCGTACTTGAGGGAAGTTCAAAGTTTGCGGGGATGATTGGAAAGGAGATCGCATCTCCTTTAGTGAGCATTGTGGATGATCCTAGAGTAAGAGCGTTTGGATATTATCCAGTAGATGATGAGGGTGTGAGAGTCAGAAGAAAAGTAATCATCGAGGAAGGAGTTTTGAAGTCTTATCTTAACAATAGAGAAACATCTGAGGAGCTTGGAGGCTCTCCAGGAAATGCAAGAGCTCAGTGGAATTCTTCTCCAATTGTCAGAATGAGTAACACTTTCCTGCTTCCCGGAGATATGAAAAAAGAGGAGATATTTGAAGGCTTCTCAGGACTCTATCTTCTCGGTTCTCGTGGTGGTCAAGTGAGCACTGCAGATGGAATTTTTCAATTCAATGCAGAAAGAGGTTATCTTGTTGAAAAAGGTGAGATCATATGTCCTCTCAAAAATGCATCAATATCTGGAGATATGATCGAGCTTTTGAAGAATGTTGTTGCAGTTTGTGACGATCTTCAGCTGAACTCCGGTAGATGTGGGAAGAAGAATCAAACTGTATCGGTGAGTGATGGGGGACCGCATGTGAAACTAAAGGAGGCGATTGTTGGATGAACGTGGAAAAGATTCTGAGAATGGCTGAGAATCTCGGCCTTGAAGCCGAAATCTTTATTGAAGAAACAAGAGTTCTTGAGCTGAACTTTCACGGAGACGGAAGAAGACGAGTTGAACTTCACAGTTTTTCGGAGATGGCAGTAAGGGTTATCAAAGACGGTTATCTGGGTTATGCCTCCTCATCTCTATCCGTGAGTCCAGATGAAATAGTTAAAAAAGCTGTGAAAAATGCAAGAATTCCGGTGAAATTCTCCTTCCCCTCCTCGCTAAAAATCTCGAAAGTGAAAGGTATTTTCGATGAGGATTTAGCTAATCTTGATCTCAAGACAGCAGAGGAGAAGATGAGGGAATTTCTGAGTTCTTCGAACTCTCGAATCTCAAAACCATCTTACGCTTCTCTTTCCTTCAGCACCAGCTCTAAAACCATCCTCAATTCCTACGGATGCGAACTTAAAGAGAAGGAAACTCTTCTCTCTGCCGAAATAGAAGTTGTCTCTAAAGAATTCGGGAAAGTCTCCTCTGCGTTTCAGAGCAATTCTTCGAGAAGTCTCTCATTCTCTCTCGAAGAACTTGGAAAGAGAGCCAAAGAAAAAGCTGAAAAATCTCTGAAATCATCAAAGATCTCTTCTGGAAATTATCCCGTTGTATTTCATCCAGATGCTCTCTCAGAACTTTTAGAGTATACTTTAATTCCTGCACTTAGCGGTTACAATGTGCTCAAAGGGAAATCACCTCTTTCAGGAAAAATTGATGAAAAAGTTGCAAGTGAAGAGATAACTCTTTATGACTCTGGAGTTCTCGAGGGGGGTATTTCCTCTTCTTCTTTTGACGACGAGGGAGTTCCAACCAAAGAGACTCCCCTCATTTTAAGGGGAGTCCTCAAATCATTCTATCATGATCTTCTCACATCCTCAGAGCTCCAAATTCAGAGCACGGGTAATGGATTTAGAGAATCCTGTGAGTTTCCCGTGAGACCTTCTCCGACAAATCTCGTTCTTAAACCATCCTCTTCTTTAGATCTCCCTGAGCGGTTCATATATGTGCAGAATCTTATAGGAGCTCATACTTCCAATCCGATAACTGGTGATTTTGCGGTGGAAGGCAGGAACTGTGTTCTGTGGAGCAACACTTCCGAAAAGCCAATCTCTTCCTGTATGCTCTCGGGGAACATTTACGAAATTCTTCTCTCTGCTCTTCCTGTAGGGGAGATGAAACGGAGTCATAACTTTTACATGCCAGATATCCTGATTCCCTCTTTGAAGGTGGTCACATGAGCTCTATTATAACTCTTCTAACTGATTTTGGGGAGTTTTATCCTGGAGTGATGAAAGGTGTGATTTTGAAGATTAATCCAAATGCAAGAATCGTGGATCTAACTCACAGCATCTCTCCACAGAATATCAAAGAAGGAGCATTTCTACTTTATTCCGCAGTCCCTTACTTCCCAGAAGGTACTATTCACGTTGCGGTTGTTGATCCAACAGTTGGAACAGAAAGAAAAGCCATTTTGATCAGAGCGGGGAATCAGATCCTCATAGGCCCGGATAACGGAATTCTTATACCAGCTGCAAGAAGACTTGGAGATTTCAGAGTTGAGGAAATTCATCTTAGAGCAGACTCAAAAACTTTTCACGGGAGAGATGTTTTTGCAGTTGCAGCGGGAAGGATATCTGCAGGATTGCCCCTTGAAACAACTCCTCTCGACACCTTCGTTGATATGGAGTTCTTTTTGAAGGAGGATGAAAAGAAGATCGTCTGTGAAGTTCTTCATGTGGATAAATTCGGAAATGTGATAACTTCGGTAAAGGAGCTTAAGGTCTCAGAAGTTCGATTCAGGGGTATCAAACTGAGAAAGGCAGAAACTTATGCAGAAGTTGAAGAGGGTGAATCTCTTATTCTTCAAGGAAGTTCTGGATTCTTCGAAATAGCGGTGAGAAATGGAAATGCATCTTCGATGTTCTCTTTATCTCCCGGAGATAGAATAGAGCTGGAAAAAGTTTTATAATGAATTCCACAGAGTGACATTAGAATGACTCACCCTCTAAGAGCATTTTACATAGGAAGATTCCAGCCTTATCATCTCGGGCACGATAAGGTGATAAACGAGATTGTAAGAGAGGTTGACGAAATAATAATAGGAATCGGAAGTGCCCAAAGAAGTCATGAGCTCGAAAATCCTTTCACCGCTGGAGAGAGACTGATGATGATAACGAGAACTTTGGCTCACAGATATATAGATTACTATGTGATTCCTCTTGAAGACATTCAGAGAAATGCGGTTTGGGTCTCTCTCGTGAAGTCCATGACACCTCCATTTGAGAGGGTTTATTCAAACAATCCTCTCGTTATCAGACTTTTCAAAGAAGCGGGATATGAAGTCAGAACACCTCCGATGTTTCAGAGAGATATCTATTCTGGGACTGAAATCAGGAGAAGGATTATAGCGGGAGAGGAATGGGAACATCTTGTTCCGAAAGAGGTTGTTGAAGTAATTGAAGAGGTTGACGGAGTTAACAGATTGAGAGAACTTGCAAAAACGGATCGGTGTTAGAATATGATGCTTGCTTTCAAAGTTGCGTACATTGGAACCGATTATCACGGTTTTCAGATTCAGCCGAATGTCAGGACAGTTGAGGCTGAAATTCTTAAAGCGTTGAAGGAACTGGAGATAATAAAGGATAAAAAAGCTTCTAAGTTTTCATATGCATCGAGAACAGATGCAGGGGTTCATGCTCTCTCTCAAGTAATAGCCTTCGAGACAGAAAGCGATCTAGCAGAACCGAGAATCATAAATAGCAGACTTCCAGATGATATAAAAGTTTATGCAAGAGCCGAAGCTCCTCCTGATTTCAACGCAAGAAGGGACGCTCTCTATAAGAGATATCGATATTATCTGTATTTCGAGAATTTAGATGTCCGTGAGATGAGAGAAGCCTCGAAACTTCTTATGGGAACTCATGATTTCAGAAATTTCTCATCGGAAAAGGAAACGAATACTGTCAGGACAATTCATTCAATTGAAATAAGGTTAGAGCCACCCTTTGCAATTATAGACATCTGTGCAAACTCGTTCCTATATAACATGGCGAGGAAGATCATTACGGCTTTGAAAGCAGTTGGGGAGGGTGAAAAGCCTAAAGAGTGGATATCAGAACTTCTCTGTCCCGAAAAACTTTCTGAGGGAATTCCTTCAGCTCCACCTCAGGGATTGATTCTCGAGGAAGTTCACTATAAAGACGTGGAGTTCTCTGTTGATGATTATGCGAGAAAATCTGCTATTTTGATGTTGAAAAACAGATTTGCATCTCTGGCACCCCTTACGGAGTCGATAAAAAATATGGAGGAATCCCTTCAAAAACTACGTTAACTTCTCAGAAGCTTTTCGCCTTTTTTCAAATATGAGATTTCATCATCTTCAAGTTCAAGTTCTTCAGCTATTTTAATCGCTAATTCTTCATTTAGCGAGTATATTATCATAAGATAGGAAAGCACCTCGCTAAGAACTTTCTTTTTCGAGAGATGCAAGTTTTTCGCAATCTTTTCAGCGAGTCTGCTTCTGATCTCTCTCTTACTCTTAGTTCTATAGGCAGTTATCCACCTTATCGGAGCACTGTATTTTGTGTATCCTCCTTTCTTCCCTTCTTTCGCATGCTGAACTCCGTGAGTCATAAGGAAGGATGCATATCTCCAGAGTCCATATTGCTGTCTTTTCTTCACCCTTCCCAGAAAAACATCCGCTCTCGAAAGTCTCTCGTATGCTTTTATGAGCTCCTCTCCTCCATATTCTCTCCAGATATTTTCATCTATCCAGTGTATGAGATCCTCTGGAGATTCGTCAAGAGTGAAAAGTATTTCCATAACTTTTCCATCGAAATCTTTCAGAATTCTTCTCACAACTTCAAAGACGTTTCTCTCCCTATCTCTCAATCCAACTGTCACATCCTCAAGCTTCAGGTCACCTCTCATTACTGAGGATTGAAGGTCGTTGATAGCTGCCCGAACATCTCCGCCAGAGTTCTTTGCAATCCTTTCAAGAGCCTCTTTAGTGCATTTAATCTTTTCCTCTCTGCAAATTCTCTGGAGAATCTTCATAATGGAGCTTGGATGAAGGTGTTTAAATTGAATCTGCAAACAGAGATCCCTTAACTCCTTTGGCACCGAATAGAAGTCGTTGCATGTGAGAACCATTGGTTGAAGGGTACTTTTTATAAGCTTCATGACCGCACTGATCCCTCCTCTGTCAAATGTTCCATGGAAATTATCCGCTTCATCGAGGAGAATCATTCTTCTTTTTCCACTGAAACTCATCGTCTTTGAAGCGGGTCCCACTATCTTTTCAATCATCTTCTGATTTCTGAAATCACTCGCATTGAGTTCTATGATCTCCCATCCCATATCGTTCGCTAAAGCATATGCAGAACTTGTTTTTCCAACTCCAGGTGGACCATAAAATATAACTGCTCTCTTTGCTGGAATTCTGTGATTCCATTCAACAGCCCATTTTTTTAGTTCTTCTATTGCGTTCCGATTTCCTACGATTTCACTGAGGCTCTTTGGTCTGTATTTTTCGCACCAGTCCTCCATCCAATGGAAATTAATTTATCCTCTGTGATAATACTATCGTTAGATGGAAGTCTCACAGCTAGTATCAGAGCTTCGTAATTTCGAAGGAATTCGAAGGAAAAGAATTATAGCTCCTCTTGTGAGCAGATTTCTTTTCCATAATTCTAAGATAATAGCCTCTTTTGGAGAGGATGCAGCGGTTATAGATAACGGAGATGAGGCCCTCCTCCTCGCTGCAGATGGTATTTGGGAGAAGGTAATGAGAGCAGATCCTGAATGGGCTGGATACTGTGCAGTTCTTGTGAACGTTCATGATATAGCGGCGATGGGAGGAGAGCCTATTGCAATGGTTGATGTTCTTTCAGTCTCCTCCTCGGAGCAGTGCCTAAGAGTCTCTAAAGGTGTGAAGGAGGCTGTGGAGAAGTTTCAGGTGCCTGTAGTTGGAGGTCATGTTCATCCAAACACCCCCTATGATGCGATAGATATAGCGATCCTCGGAAAGGCGAGAAAAGAGCACGTAATCTTCAGTAGCACAGCCAAGGAAGGAGATGTAATCATCTATGCAGTGGATCTAAAAGGAAGAATTCATCCTTCTTTTTCTTTGAACTGGGATTCTACAACTTTAAGATCTTCGAAAGAGCTCAAAAATCAGTTAAGATGCATGAAAAAACTCGGAGAAATGAATTTGGTCTCTGCTGGAAAGGATGTGAGCAACTCTGGATTAATTGGGACGATAGGAATGCTTCTCGAGATGAGTATAAAAGGTGCGGTGATAGATCTTGAGAGAATTCCAAAACCAGATGACATTGAACTTTTGCACTGGCTTAAGATTTATCCTGGAATGGGTTTTGTTGTTACTACAAAAAAAGAGGATGCGGAGGAAGTAATCAATATCTTCAAGAGTGCTGAAATGAGTGCCGATGTTATTGGAGTCATCGAAGACGAATGGAAATTGAAATTAGAGTTCAGAGGTGATAAAAAAACGTTATTCAAGTTTCCGGAAGATTCGATAACTGGTTTGAAGGGTTCAAAATGTTAGATTTCCCAGCTCCATTCTTCGGGAAAGTTGAAAATTTTGAGAGTTTCATCTTCTTCTCTAATAAGTGAGTAAATTTCCTTTCTTTTTTTGATTTCCTTCCATTTCTCTCCCATCCTAATTTCTGGAATTTCTCCATATCTTTCGTTTTTCACCCATCCATCCAAAATTAGAAAGTAACAAGCACCCTTCATCTCTTCATATGGCCTGTAAATTGAGGAAAACTCTCTTGAAACGATATTTGCCATCTTCAGCACTTTTCTACTTTTATTTATTGTCACATGACCATAATTTGGGGGAATCATGATTTTATCCCCTTCTGAAGCTTCTATAACTACAACATCTGTTATCTTATCTCCTTCAAGTTTTTGAAGCAAAAAACAAGCCTCTCCGCTGAGAACTTCATAAAGCTCCGGATAACTCAAGCCTCTCCTTATCTCTGGATGATAATGACCTTTTGTTTTAATGTATTCCACTCCCAGAGTTTTTGGGGGAATGATTGTAATATCATATCTAATTCTGAATCTATCTAAGATCTCCTTATCTCTTCTGCTCAAGGAAATATCTCGGTACATGTAATAAAGTGGTTCATTTTCAGCTTTTTTCGTATATTCTTTATCGAAAAGAACTTCTCTCATCTCATCCAGATATCTCGCTTCTCCCTTTATCTTCTTTCCACCGAGTTCGAGCTCCACTTCTGATCACCTCAGAATTATCAGCTCTTCCGAATATTCGTGGAGTTCATCCCTCATCTTAAGTTCCAAAGTAACAGAAATTATATTTCCATCTACAACTTCAACATTTTTCAAATATAACGTTAACCAATATCCGTTTTTCAATCCCACACTTCTCAATTCATCTTCCAGAGATTGGAGATAAGAATTAAGGTAATTCAAGTCATTCTCGTCCATAGCTTTTTTAATCTCCTCATAGACGATCATTCTTACCGCTCTGTAATAGCCGTCGAACCTATCATGTTCAATTGTTAATTGGATTGCTGATATTTCGTTTACAGTTATCACAACTGATATAATTGCGAAAGTCATTAAAAATGCAACTATTATTATTATTTGTCCTTCATCTCTCATCTGTACCATAATATCAAAACCACCTCTACAATGCAATAGAGATCAGTTTCACTCCTATCTTGTATTCCGGTATTTTCTATGAATTGCTGGGAGGGTTGGTGAATTACAACCGGAATCTTTGAATATACGGCATTCTCTGGAACATTATCTCCGAGAAATTTCGTAGATCCGTTGTCCCATTGAATTTCTACATAATATCCAACATTTTCCGGAAGAAAGCTCTCCAGAAATGTTCTCATCTCATCTGTGGACCAGTCACTTACAATTCTCTCCAATTCCGAGGCATTTTCATAGCTCTCTTTATTTGAGAGAACTCTTAGCAAATCCTGCGAATAGTAAAACAATTGAGTCTCAGAATTTTCTGTGATGAAGTGGGTGATAGCATAAGGGACGAAGATTATTGAGGTTAGAAGGATGAGCGACGCAATTAAGGCTTCTAAAGTGAAAATTTGTCCATTTTCGTCTATCTCCACATCCAGAGCGTCATCACCCCCCTTGAAAAAACTCTCTCATAACTCTCCTCATAGCTGACAGTTCCCTCTTTGATCAGATAATCTACAAATTTTATCTCAATCTCATTTGAACCAGAAAGATTCAGAGACGGATTATCCAGAGTTATTACTATTCTTATCACTGCATCGGAAGAAGAGATGGTTACTGGAAGCTCAGTTTCAACCTCATTTAAATAGAGGTGAAAGTACTCTCCATTACTCTGCTGGACTCCGTTCAACTTCACGTAGTTTATCTTAAAAGGTATCTGAGATGGATCGAAATTTGTGATTATGATCTCTATATCTTCAGAAGGAGGTTCGTTCATCGTTATTAGCACTTTATCATTTTCTGGATTCGGACCTGCCAGTTCATTTCCCTCTATCACAGCTCGTTCAAAAACTGTTGTTATTATTCTCACAATCTTGGCAATTTCTCTTCCTTCTGGGAGATCCTCTCCTATAATCCAGATGTCCCCTCTCTCAGAAGTCATCTCCAATCGATAATGAAAGGATGTGTTCAATTCAAGATCACTGTTTGAAAGAGCCTCTATTTTCTCTTCTGAGAGAGCATTCAAATAAAGATCTCCTGAATTAAGACCCACATACACGACATCGTTTAGATGATTTTCCCAGTCGTTTCCCGAGTTACTTCCGTTTTCCCATAATCCGGGTGACGTTATTAGAAGTTCTGTAATCCTTTCTGCTTCTTTATAAACTTCCTCAAAGTCGTTTATCGGAGCGGTTACGGAGATAAGGTTGAAGACCGCATATCCTGTGACCAAGGAAAATAGAGTTATCGCAGTTAGAAAATCAAGACTGGTCTGAGCACTCTCTCTCATGATTCTAACACCAATTCTCCGCTTACGTTTCTCACAATATACGGTTCACCTCTGCTATATATCTCACCTTTTAATTCTATGGGAAAGGTTATCGCAATTTTTAAATCCATCTCTTCCATCTCAACTATAATGTTGCCTCCCTTCCAATATATTTTGTATTCTTTCCCTCCCAACTCCTTAGGTATTTCGAGTCTCACTCTAGCAGTCTCATTTAAAGATGAAAGATAAATTGCTTTTTCAGCAACTTCATTTCCGACTTCCTTCAAACCCTCCTCAAGATTATCTTTAATCACTTCTGAAAAAATTCCATTCAAAAATAGCAAGAAAAAGAATAGGAAAATTGTTAAAATGAGAATCATATACATGTACTCTGCTATGACAGAGACGCCCTCATCCCTCATCTGATTTCCACCTTCACCTCGTAGATATTAATTTCCACCCTGTTAAATGTCCCTGAATACTCTCCATTTTCACCAGAAAAGCCGATAGACTGGAAAAAATCGTCATAAATATTTTTATAATTGCTTTCTATGCTTATCACTACATTTTGAGCACCCTCTTTCGTAAATCTGGAATATCCAAGAAATCCAAAAATCACTCTTATCTCATTTCCAGATTTTGAAGTTTGATTACCGCTTAATTTCATTATTGAAAGGATGAGACTTCCGTCATCGCTCACATATATTCTCGGCTCTTCTATCATCACACCCTTATCTCCCGAGAATCTGATTTCACCGCCATTTTCAATTAGTACACCTTTTTTATCATATTTACAAATTAGGGAACCAAGGTAATCATCGTAAATCACCGTTCCATCTGAGATTATTCTGAAGCGAGCGGTAGCGTTATCCAAATAAATTAAACCTCCACCCATCTTTAAATGTGCTTCTCTTCTTATTTCTGGAGAGTTACTTTTTGCTACATCCCACATGAGAGTTAAAGCATCTGAAAAAGCTTTTTCGGAGCTTTCAACCATCGCGCTCTCCTGTTTTGAGACTATTATTGGTAATCCTCCATAATAAACCATCGTGATAACGCTTATAATTACTGTGAGGAGTAGTATATATCCGAGAATGGGAGTTACACCTGAGTTAACTCTCATGAAACTCACCTTACACGATATCCCTCGTAGTATCCACTTCTAATTTTCCACTTTCAGTTACGTAAAGTTTCATGAAATCTCCTATAAGTGCCCCTCCCCGCATCTTTGGTATGGATAATCTGTAAATGTATCCGGTAGCTGTAGTTTCAAGCTCTATTTCAATTACCACATCACTTAATTCGGCTATATGCGCAATTTTCTGTCCACTTTCATCATTTTTTACAAGATGAAGATAGGCAATCATGCATCTTTCTTTGCAGATCTCGTATATCTTTCTAAGAAGTCTCCATATATATTTCTCTGGGAGATTAAAATTCAGAAAAAAGGAAAAGTTTTCGAATATTATATTTGCCTCCCTTTCCGCACTTCTCAGTCTCTTTATTTCATTTTCCATTGTTAAGAGCACTCTTTCATCATCTTCAAAAAATTCATCTGAGTAGTAATGTGAATACAGATCGATAAACTTTACATTTCTTCTCAGCTCTTCATCCATTTCCAAACTTATGTATTTTGGATCTCTCGTCACGCTAACATAATAAGTTCTCCTCACAGATGCGAAGCGAAAAAGGAGGGAATCTATAGAGAATCTCGGATCTGAAACTACACTCACCATCGAAGTTTCGGGAATTCCACCTCTAAGTGCGAAATCAAGTGACTCTATACCCGTAGAAACTCTCTTTCTCCTCCTCTCTGGAACATCAAATTCATCTATTTCCATTTTAGAGTTATCTTTCTTTAAACTCCTATATAATTTCTATTTTTCATACGAATATAGCAAAAAGAGCGTAAGCAAAAGAAGTTAAAATTAGAGAGTGTTTTACGCCTCCTCTCATTCCCTCTCCTCCCATAACTCCTGCATTAATTCCAGAGAAAAATCCTTGAATCATGGAAGCGTGGAATAAGATCATTTTTATTGTATCTACGTTTCCACTCTTTAAAGAAATGCCTCCTCCAAAACCAATTCCAGGAGCACTGGGAGATATTTCAAACATAATTGGTATAAAATATTTGAAAAGTATGAAAACTATGCCAATAAAAACAAAGAAGGCAATGTAAATAATCATTACGTATGTTAGCATGTTGGTTTTTCTCTCTCTTTTCATAGTAACCGCATTATATGCGTCATTAGCTGCGATATTTAAGACATTAACTATGTTTCCGCTGGATTTTATCGCCTCTGTGATGAGAGTTACAGTTCTAGTTACCGAGGGTATTTTCAGTCTATTTGCAAATCTCGTGAAGACATCTGTTATGCTGTTACCCAATTTAATGTCTCTCCACATCTTCACGATCTCTTCTCTCAAATATCCTGTATGAGTGTTTGCAAGAATTTCCACGGATTGAATTATGTTCATCCCAGTCTCATTTATGTTGGCTAGCCTTCTCAACATCTCTGGAATTTCTTCCTCTATTTTTCGTCTATTCCTCATGTAAATTTCCTGAAAAATGGCAAATGGAAGAAGTGCTATAAGTATCGAGAAAAATATGTAGTCATCAATATATCTCATCAATATGTTGAGAGGATAAGTACGGAATGAGTAGAGTGAAAAAGAAATGAGGATAAGTGCAGGAATAAGAGAAATGTAAAGAGTATCTATAGGTCTTTCAATGAAATATCTGAATGGATTTCTCATCAATTTTTTAAGCCTGATTTTTCTTCTTCCCCGAACTATCTTCTTATATATCTCCTTGCCCTTTAGTTTCTCCTCCAGTTTTTCATCTCTTTTTTCCACTTTCAATAAAGTGAAGTCTTCAGAATTCTCAACTGAGATGAGTTGTACAATAAAAGCAAACATGAGCCCTCCAACTGGAAGAACAAGATACACCAGAAGCTTAAGAAGAAGCAGATTCATTGATCCCATTACATTCATGATGCTCGAGATTATGATTATAAAAAGAGGCGCTGCTACGAAAGCGGTTACGTAACTCTCAGCCATGAGCTCTAAAGTACTTAAAAATTCTTTTTGCTTGACCAATGCTTTTTGGAAGTAATCTTCTGCTTTCTCTTTCATGAATGCAGAGATATTGCCTCCACTCTCAATTATGCTCAAAAGATTGTGGAGGAACTCCGAGAATGTTGAGGATGGAGTACTCTCCATGCAATCGGCAAGTGCAGTTCTGAAGTCCTTTCCGAAATACTCCATATCTCTGATTATCATAAGAGCTTCTCTTGCAACTTCTCCATATGATTCTACTTTTTCGCTGAGCGATCGAAAAGTTTCAAGTATATTCATTCCTCCTTGAGAGAGGGCGTATAGATACATCACCGCATAGGGAAGGGTGTTATCTATCTTTGTTCTTCTGTCCGAGACCTTCATTTTGGGGTAGAAGAGGAAAAGAGAGTAAATGACGAGAGATCCTGCAAAACCAATTATTGGAGGTAACAAAATCATTACTATTGTATCTCTATACTCTTTCAGCAGATAAAGTGGTTGTGGGATTGCAACAGGAAAAATCACTTCTGGAAGACCTCTAATCACCACAATCATGTAAGTTATGAGGAAACCTATCAGAAGAAAAATTACAAAAGCAAGAAAGCATGCAAAATAAGTCAGCGAGACATACGCTTGAAGAGTTATCGGTATTCTGGCTCTTCGTAACTCCCTCCTTAGACCCTCATATTTCCGCTCTCTACGCTCAGCCAAATTTCCAAAAAGCTTCAGAGATATTGATATCAAACTAATATTTACCTTTTTCATAATCCCAGCTTTTCCATCAACCTTTCTTTATTTGACTGGTATGCATGTATTATTTTCCATATCTCCTTATAGTCTGTTATATCATTTGAAACTAGATGAAGAAGCACTTTTTTTCTGTCTTCCAGCTCTCTTTCTAGATCTTCTGCCTCCCACCCCTTCATGGTTTTTATACTTTCCAGAGCTTTTGACCCTCCAACTCTGACGTGAGCATCTCTGACAGGGTCCCATAGAAATACTCTTGAAGTCCTCACATTCCTTGTAACCGGTTCTATCCTCAATATCTCCGAGATTTCTGTGTTCCTCCTCATCCTCTTTTTGTCCCGATGAACTAAAGATTGAATGCTGATTATGTTGAGAGATTCCATCATAACTCTCGGGACACCTATTGGTGGATTCTCTAACCTGTGAATCACAGCTTCGATCGAATCAGCATGAAGTGTTGAAAGAGTTGCATGCCCCGTGGCCATTGCTTGGAAAAGAGTAACAGCTTCAGAACCCCTAACCTCTCCGACTATAATATATTCTGGTCTCTGTCTCAGAGCAGCTTTGAGAAGGTCATACATGTCTACTGATCCCCTTTCACCTCCTATAAATGTCTCTCTGGTGACGCTTGGGATCCAATTAGGGTGGAGAAGTTTTATCTCCCTTGTATCTTCAATTGAAACTATCTTTGATTTTTGAGGTATGAAGAATGAAATTGCATTTAGAGAGGATGTTTTTCCGGAAGCAGTGCCACCCACAAATAGAACATTCTTTTTATTTTCAACACAGAGCCAGAAATAGGCCATTTCTTCAGCTGAAAAAGTATTCCATTTTATTAGATCTACAGGAGTTATTGGAATGTCCTGAAATTTTCTTATTGTAAAAGTGCTGCCTCTTGTTGTTATTTCATCTCCGAGTGTTAGTTGAATTCTCGACCCATCCTTAAGGGTGGCATCCACTATTGGTTCGGCTATTGAGATGTGTTTTCCACCTTCTTGAGCTAGTTTTATAACGTAGGAGTTCAATTCTCTCTCATCTGAGAAAATGATGTTTGTTTCGAGGCTTCCGTAGTTTCTGTGGTAGACAAAAACAGGGATTCTGGGACCATTACAAGATATGTCTTCGATCATTCTGTCTCTCATCAGACCATCTATTTTTCCAAATCCCAGAAAGTCTCTGAGAATATAGTATAATATTTTCTCATACTGAGCCTCGTTCAGATTAAAACCGTAGTCTGAAATTATTTCATCGAAAACACTTCTAATTATTTCTTCTTTACTGCTATTCTCCGACTCTATTTCAGAGGAAATCAAAACATCTCTCAAATTCTCTGTTATTTCGTGAAGTATGATTCTCTCGTCATCATTTAACTCTGGTTCGACAACGAAGTAAGAGTAATCGTGAAGATCTTCATGATATTTTATGGAAGCATAGCAATAGGGTTCATTTAACCAATATCTTTCTACTTCTACATATTCATTCGTCTCCATTTTCCTTCCTCTTTTCCACTACTTTAATCATCTCAATTTTAGTTTCTGGATAATTACCCCTCTCATCTTTCTCAAGCGACTTTACCATGTCCCAGATTGTAAGAAGAGCACATGAGACGCCCGTAAGAGCCTCCATCTCAACTCCTGTCTTTCCGACTGATGAGACTTTCACGATCACTCTTACACCATCCTTTTCGATCTCCACATCAACATCCACTCCAGTTATGTTCAGTTGATGGCAGAGAGGTATGATTTCTGGAGTCTTCTTGACACCCATAACCCCTGCGATGATCGAGGCAGAGATAACGTCTCCTTTCGCAACCTCGTTTTTCCTTATTGCTTCTATCGTGGTTCTTCTAAGCTTTATAAATCCCTCTGCAATCGCCTCTCTTCGCACGTCCTTTTTTTCAGTAATGTCAACCATCGAAATCTTCCCATCTTTTATATGCGTGAACTTTAAATCCATCTTATCCTCTCCAGAGCTTCTGGAATGCTCTCTATAATATCTGTTGGAAGAAGTGAATAACCTTTTTTTGAGTAAGCAAGCTCTCCAGCCAATCCACACAGAAAAGCTCCACCGGAAGCGGCATAAAGAGCTGGCTCCTTTGTCCAGAGAGCTCCAACAATTCCTGCAAGAACATCTCCAGTGCCTCCAACTGTCATACCTGCATTTCCGGTGAGGTTCACTCTAATTCTCTCTCCATCCGAAATCAAGTCTTTAGGACCTTTCAGGAGAATTGTTGCTTTCAACTCTTTTGCAACTTTTCTGACCTCCTCTTTCATCTCCTCAAGTGTCTCCTTCGTTTCTCCTCCAAGAACTCTGAACTCTCCTCTGTGAGGTGTGAGAATGGCTTCACAGTTCAGAGGAGATGAAATTGAGTGAAGAGCATCAGCATCAATTACAAATCTTCCGTTCATCTTCAAAATCTCACTCACTGCTTCTATCGTCCCCTTTTTTCTTCCAAGACCCATTCCGATAATCGTGACATCGTGTTTTTCAACGAGATTCTTCAGAAATTCAACATTCTCTGGAGAGAGAATCTCTCCTTTATAGCTTTTTACAATGAGATTCGGAGAGAATGATGAGACAATCTCCTTTATCTTCTCTGGAGTCGCTATAGTGACCCAATCAACTCCACATCTCAGAGCTGCCATTGCAGTCAGTGCAGGCGCTCCTGTGAATTCTCCACCTCCGACCACGAGTATCCTTCCATTATCTCCTTTGTGGGAATCATCTCTCCTCTTCAGGAGTATCTTAACATCTCCGGGTCCACAAAGCTCTTCAAGTCTTTCGCTGATGCCTATATCCTTAATCACGACATTCTGAAATCCTTCAAGTCCTCTCTTCATTCTGTGAAATGTCACTATGATATCAGCTCGCACAAACTTCTCTCCACTTCCGTCATCTGGATTCATTCCACTCGGAACATCCACAGATAGAATGAAGGCGTCACTTCTGTTGATGAGGTCAATGGCACTCGCTTCAGGCTCCCTGATCGGGTGCCTTACTCCAGTTCCGAAGATAGCATCAACGATAACATCTGCCTTTACCTTCTCAGGAAGCATTGAGGAGTCTGTTATCTCTCTTATTTTGATCCCACTTCTTTTTAGGATCTCAAAATTTCTTCTCGCTATTTCTGTTCTTATCTCGCTCTCTCTTCCAAGAAGGTAGATCTCAATTTCTCCTCTCAGATGTCTAGCAGCAACGAAAGCGTCACCTCCATTGTTCCCTTTACCTGCGAAGATTACAACTCTTTTAAATCCTCTCTTTTCAATCTCCTCTGCAATTCCTCTTCCCGCGTTTTCCATGAGCTGAAGTCTCGAAAGACCGTGATACTCACAATTCATGTCTATGATATCCATTTCGAAGGAGGTTATGCTTTTCATCATCAGGAAAGATATTTATTGGTTCATCGCATAAATATGATGTGCATGAGCTCTGAAATGCTTCGAAGAGTTAGAATTATAGCAGATTATCAGTTTGGAAGAGGGGCTGGTAAAGCTCTTTTCTCAGACAACTGCAAGTTCATTTTATCATCCACTGGAAAGGTCAGACAAATTTTTGAAGATAGGAAGAGACTTGCCTCACTTAGAGCAGAATGTGGTCTCTTTACTTTAAGCATATACGGGGCGAGAAAGCTTCACTCCTATTTCTCCTCTCCTCATCTCAGAGTCATCATCAATTCTGAAGTCGCTCCATTTATCGCAGAAGGGAAGAATGTATTTTCGAAGCATGTGGTTGGATGTGATAAAGAGATAAGAGCTCTTGATGAAGTTCTTGTTGTTGATGAAGAAGACAATCTTTTGGCTACAGGAAGAGCAATCCTTTCCTCTTCTGAGATGGGTGTTTTTAAGAGAGGAATGGCAGTTGATGTGAGAGAGAGTATAAAAAAGGAGGTCGATGGATGATGTTTCCCCGAGGTGGTATGAATCCGAGAGCCATGATGAAGATGATGAAGCAAATGGGCATAGAAGTGGAAGAAATGAAGGATGTTGAGAAGGTAGTTATCATCAGAAATAATTCTGAGATCGTGGTGAAAAATCCAGAGGTTATGGTAATCTCGGCAAAGGGATCCAAGAGCTTTCAGATTGTCGGAGAGGTTGAGGAGATACCAAAACTTTCGATTTCAGAGGAGGATATAAAGATAGTCATGGAACAGGCGGGAGTGGATGAGGAGACTGCAAGAAAAGCTCTTGAAGATTCGAATGGAGATCTTGCTGAAGCGATACTCAGGCTGACGGAATGATCCCGATCATAATCACTGACGGAAAAAGAAGATATCTTTTCCGTGGAAAAGACATTCATACTGATAGAGGAGTTATCCGTGCAGAAGATGTTCTGAATTCTGAAGATGGAAAGGTCAGAACTCATCTTGGGTATGAGTTCAGCGTTAGAAAAGCAAGATCAGAGGATTACTTCCACCACTTCATAAGAACGAGAACTCCTCTAATGCCAAAAGACATAGGGGCAATCATAGCTTACACTGGTTTGAAACCTTCTGACATCGTTCTTGATGCGGGAACTGGAACCGGAATCCTCGCAGCGTTTCTCGCGACGATAGCGTCAAAGGTCGTCACATGTGAGACAAATCCTCAGGCTGCCAGAGTGGCGATGAAAAACTTCAGAACTTTCGGAATAGAGAACGTTGAGGTAATTCTAGGGGATATCAGAATGCTGAGGTTCAAAAGGAAATTTGATGTAATAACTCTCGACCTTCCTGAGGCTCATGAGACGATTCCCATTGTTTCCGAATATTTAAGAGAAGGAGGTTATCTTGTAGTTTATTCCCCTTATATGGACAAAGCCACAGAGGCAATGAGAGCTCTCAAAGAGTTTACACATGTTAGAGGAATTGAAATCATGGAGAGAGAAATAAACGTAACGAAAAGAGGAATAAGACCAAATACCAGGGTGGCTCACACGGGTTATATTGTCATTGCGAGGAAGTAATCAGTCCACACAAAGAGTTGTTCTCGCAAAGGGAACAACAGTGATTTTCACGTTTTTCCCATATTTTTCGAATATCTGAGTCATTGCATCATCTAAATCTCTTGCATATTCGAAAAACGCTCTTCTAACTCTTTCTTCCTCCATTTTCGTCACAAGCATGATATCGGCATGTTTCATAATCATTGAAATCGAAGCTGCCTTATGACCTCCAAGTGTAAACTCTCTTCTCACCCTCTCGCTCATCCTCATGAAATCCTCCAAATAGCTATATTCTGTCATCCATTTTTCGAAAATCTCATTTCCGAATCCTTCAGGACACTCAGCAACCATAACTATTGTACCCTCTCCTCTCACAGCCCTCTTCACGTTATCTATTGCTTTCTGCACCTGATAGAGGTTGATATCATTTGGATAGCCACCAGAGGAGCAGAGAACTACATCTGCTCTCTCTCTTACTTTTCTCTTGTACATGGCATCCACAATTTTACAACCTTCTTTATGGGCTTTGATTGGATCTCCCGCCACCACTTTTACTATTTCTTCTTTACTGTTAAGCACAACATTGAGAATAAAATCAACTCCAACAATTTCTGCGAACTCTTCCATATCTTTTCTTACGGGACTTTCTAGATTTCCTGCTTCTGCCCCTTCTTCGATCATCAGCATGTGGTTCTTTTCTATCGCTCTCTTTGAACCCACACCTGCTACAATGGGCTTCACCCCACCCGAATACCCTGCAAAATAATGGAACTCAATGTTCCCTATGCATATTATGAAATTTGCCTCACTCACAGGTTTAAAGATCTCAACGGGAGTCCCTCGAGAGGTCTCTCCGAGGTGAACCACATCGTAGAGATCACTGTCAATGCATCTGTAATTCTCATAGATTTCATCTCCAACTATACTTCTTTTCTCCTCTTCACTCTGTTTTCTGTGAGTTCCGAGTCCATAGATGATTGTGACATCATCTTTAGAGATTCCAGCTCTTTCAAGAGTTTTGAGAACTGGAGGCAGGAGAACTCTTGTTGGACAGGGTCTCGTGACATCACTTGCGAGAATAACAACTTTCTTTTTCCCCTTCACCGCTTCTTCAAGAGGAGGTGATGCTATTGGATTTGAGAGAACGTTCAGAATCTCTCTCTCAACGTTCTTCAAGCCTTTAAGTTCTTCCGGATAGATGAACTGAAGAATATTCTTTTCAGAAATTTTAGTGGAAAGATGCCCTCTTCCGTATTTGAGAGTCACTCTTACCAATTCTCCGCCTCCCCCAACTCTAACATTCATACTTCTATTTATCGTTTACTGTTCAATTTTCAAATTTCCGCTGATGCGGGGGTGCAGAACCTCTGATCTTCTCAATGAACTTTTTCCATCTGAGAAAATCCTCTTTTCTTGTTTTTTTAATTTTCTCGTTTATTGATTCCTCCTCTTCTTCGATCATCATAATCGCTTTTCTCAGACCCATCAATTTTTCAACGATTTTTTCGCCATCCTCAAAGCTGATGTCATCCTTCTTCAACTTCTCAGTAAGTTTGAATTCAAGCATCTTCAGCTCTTTCATAAGCTCTTCTTTTTTAGTCTTCTCTCCGCTTTTCAAAACCTCTAAAACTCTCTTTTTTATCTTCAAACCTTCTAGTTCCTCGGGAACTCTAAATCCACTCGGAAACTCTCTCTCAAGTCTCGATAGAAGTCTCTCTCTTTGAATTTCATCTATCTTCATTCATCATCACCACGTAGATGCACTGACCGAAAGAAATTCCTCCATCTCCCGGAGGAACGAGCTTATTAAGGATAAACTTCCTCCCCTCTCTTTCCATCCTCTCTTTTATGATCCTTGGGATTATCGAGTTTAAAGCAACACCCCCACTCATTCCAGTAATCTTTATCCCGCTCTTTTCAGACGCTTCAAACATTATTTCAGAGAATCCCTCCGCTAAAGCTTTATGAACTGCAGCGGCAATATCTTCTCTCTTCTTCCCCTCTTTTAAAGCCTCGTAAGCACCGAGGAGAATCATTCTCGTGTCAAGAATTCCATTTTTGATCTCAACTGGGAGTTCCACGTTTTCAGCATTTCCGTAATGAGCGAAAGCCTCCAAAGACATCGCGGGCTCACCCTCGTAAGTTCTCTCATTGCAGATTCCGAGAAGAGCAGCAGTTGCATCAAGCACTCTTCCAGTGCTGGAAGTCATTACAACATTAACGTCTCTCTCGAGCTGTCGCATCACTACATCAATCTCTCTCTCACCTCTTGGGAAGTATAAGTCTTTGAGGAGATCTCTCAATTCTTCTTCACTCAATACATCATAGAGAATTCCTGCAACCATTCTTGAGGGATATCTAGTTGCGAGATCTCCACCGGGCATTCTTACCTTCATGAGACCTCCATAGCGATGAAAGTTGACGAAAACCTCACCTCCCCAGATACCCTCTGGAGAATATCCAACTCCATCAGACGCCAGAGCGACAATTTCATCAGTTCCTTCAGCCATGAGAGATGCCACATGAGCAATATGATGTTGAACTTCAATTCTCTCCGCTTGAAACTTTTGAGATAGCTCTTTTGCATATCTCGTTGTGAGAAATGCAGGATGTAAGTCGTGAGCTATGACTTCCGGGTGGATCTGAGTAACCCTCATCATGAAATCAACTGTCTCTTCGAGGTATCTCATAACATCATAATTCCTCACGTGACCTAGATACTGAGAAATGTAACAACTTCCATCCTTATAAATACAGACTGATCCGTTCAGCTCAGCCCCGAGAGCAAGAATTTTGAGATCACTTCTCCATCTCACTTCAATCTTTGCTGGAGCTAGACCTCTCGACATTCTGAGATAAAGCGGAACTCCATTGTTGATTCTCACAACCGAATCATCGCATCTGTTAACAATTCGTCTGTTGTGAATCAAAAAGAAGTCACAAATGTGACCCAGTTTTTCAAGTGCCTCTTTCTCATCCTTTATCATTGGCTCACCAGGCTCGTTTGCACTTGTCATGATTAGAGGTGTATCAAGATGCTGAAAGAGTAAATGATGCAGACCAGTATAGGGGAGCATGATGCCTAAAGTGTGAAGATGTGAGATCCCCAAAAACTCCCCCCTCCCTCTCTTCTTCATTATCACAATAGGTCTCACAGGAGAGAAAAGCCACTCTCTCTCCTTTTCACTCACTTCAACAAGCTCCTCTATCATCTTCATCGTTGCCATCAAAGCGAAAGGCTGTCTTGGCCTTCTTAACCTTCTTCTCAGTTCGTCTGCTCTTTCTGGAATTCCAGCAATATGAAATCCTCCAATACCCTTTATCGCAACGAAATACCCCTTTTTCAATAGTTCCGCAACTTTTTTTATCACATCACCTTTTATTTCTCTTCCCTCTCTGTCCAAAAGTCGCAGTTTTGGTCCACACTTTTCGCAGGCTATGGTTTGGGCGTGAAATCTTCTATTCAAAGGATCTTCATACTCTCTTCTACAATCCTTGCACATGGGAAAATCTCGCATTGAGGTTCTCTCTCTATCATAGGGAATCTCTTCTATTATCGTAAATCTCGGCCCGCAGTTCACACATGAAGTTGCCCAGTATCCTTTAAATCTCGTCTCATTTGTGATATCCTCTATACATTCCTCGCAAATCGCAACATCTGCAGGAAGAAATCCATCAGATATATCAAATTCACTTTTTCTAATCTCAAACTCAGAGAATTCATCCATCTCTACAAATTCAACTGAAAGATCGTTTATTCTCGAAAGTGGAGTTCCTTTTTCGATCTCTTTTATAAATTCGTCGATTCTCTCTCCTTGAGCAACAATCCTGACTTTCGTTCCTCTGTTCTGAACATAACCCTTTATCCCAAGCTCTTTGGCTTTGTTGTAAACAAAAGGTCTGAACCCCACACCTTGAACGATCCCTCGAACTTCTATGACTGCGGTCCTCATCTCCTTAGACTTCGAAAAGAGCGGAGAAATAATTTACTAAAAGAGAACATCAAGCCTCATCTGTCTCTGTCCATTCCTCATCTCACTCCAAGACCATCCTATCCCTCTGAGGATTCTATCAATCGGCTGTTTTAGAATCTTTTCCGCCATCTTCTCAAGATCTATCTCGAATCCTGGAGGGACATCTTCTGGATATTCAAAACAAATCACATCTGTTGGCTCGAAACCCTCAGGTACTTTTCTTATGTAAACTCTTTTGGGTTTACTTCCTCTTCCGAAGTTTTTTCCTAAGAATTTATTGGCATAAAGTGCTCCCCTAACATGAGCATCATCATTCTCATAATCATCCAGATTCTTTCCTATTCCTCCGGGAATGCCTATTTCCTCCAAACTAAACTCTCCGCTGTAGAACTTTCTGAGAACTTCTCTCAGATAGGCTCCAACTGACTCAAGACTCTCACCTTTTATGATCATCGTGATAACATCTTTCTGAACTCTTTTCGTGAGTTTCGGGAAGTCACTCCTTCTGAACTCAAAACCAACGATCTCTATATCATCAACCCATTTTCCTTCCTTCCAGACAAGATGGCCTGCGTATCGTTTTTTCCTGCCAACTTGGAAAAATCTTCTGTAAACCTTTTCGAATTTTATCTGGAAAAAGTGCCTATCAACATTCAGAATTTTTGCGAAATCATCATAACTTTTATTTAAAGTTTTTTCGAGCTCTTTACCTCTTTCGACCACTTCCTCTAAGCTCATCTCTCCGAGAGCAACCATACAGGAATCTGTATCTCCATAAACAACCTCGTATCCGAGGGACTCAATAACTCTTTTTGTATGCTGAATGATGGCTCTTCCAACTGATGTGACTGCAGAAGCAATCTCTCTATCATAAAGCCTGAATCTTGGATATCCGCTGACTCCGTAATATGAGTTTGCAATCACCTTCAAAGCTGTTTGCTGGAGATCATACTTTCTGTATTCCTCGCTTCCATATTCATATCTGTCTCTCATTCTCTTTCTCTCATCCCTCAGCACTATTAACTCTCTGAGAATTTCTCTTGTGAGACTTTCTGGATGTTTTTTAAACCTCACACCATTCGGAGCTACGATCTCACCATTTTTGTCCTTTGTTTCAGGAGAAGCGTTTAAAGTCATGAGAATCATGGGATAAAGTGATTTCAGATCAAGAACAACGACATTTTCTTTAACTCCTCTTATCGGTTCGAGAACCATTGCACCTTCGTACTCTGATTCGAAATCACCTTGAGGTTTTGAAGGAAGAGCATATCTGTTCTTTGCTTTTCTCAACACATATGTGTCGATAATCCTCGAGGAGTTTAATGCATCCTCTATACTGCATCCAACAAGATTCGCAAGCTCTTCGAAAAATCTTATAATATTGTTTTTCTCGTTTATCTTTACGCAAAGTTCAACATCTTTCCTGTTGTATTCCACAAGCTTTTGAGGATCTCTCTTCCAGAGCTCGCTGAGAGTACCTTTGAACTTGATTTTTCTTTCCCCAAGCTCCTCTTCTGCAATTGCGTCCAGTCTATAGCTTTCTTTCTGGGTACCCTGAATTTTTCTATATCCTTCAAGAAGATCGAAAACACTCCTTCCTCTGATCCTCGAGTCGTCGTAGCCCTGAATTCTCGAGATGGGAGAAACATTAACTCCGAGAATTTTTGCTCTCTCATAAAGATAAGGCATATCAAATTGAGTAAAGTTCCATCCAGTTAAGATATCTGGATCTCTCTCGGAAATATGTTTGAAGAGATCTTGAAGCATCCTCGCCTCATCATCATAACATCTCGCATTCTCCGCTTCCCCGAGGAGAAACGTCTCATATTCATTGATGTAACTGTCCCACACAGTGATGCATACGATTTTATCCCTCTTTGGATCGGGAAATCCGTGTTCATCATCGCATTCGATGTCAACGATGAAAACTCTGCTCTCCACCTGAGGCTCTTCAGAAGGCCTGAGCTCTGAATAATGAACCTTCTCACGAGGAGCAATTAGAGAACTTCTGATCTCCACGTCTATGAGAAATCTTTGGGTGAAAAGAATATCTGCCTCATAACTCTTCGAAAATCTTCCTCTGAGATCTCTTACGTCAGAAGGTCTTTTGACGATAATCTTCTTCAAATTAGCTCCATCTATTCCTTTATATCCGTTTTCAATCCTTTTTATTCTTCCCTCATCCTCCACCTTTTCATCTTCTCGAACGTAGAAATAAGGCTCAAAGCCAAAAACATCTATTCTTCTGAGTCTTTTATTCTCATCTCTTCCAAAAACGTGAATCCAAGGTTCATCGTCGATTATCGTATACTCCACATTCTTCACGTGAATTCTTATACCCTCGAATTCGTCGAGTTTTGCAATTCTATGTACCATCTTTCCACCCGCTGAGATATCTCATCTGCTCTTCCGTGAGCTCATCTATTTCAATACCCATACTCTCTAACTTCAATTCAGCTACCCTTCTGTCGATCTCCTCAGGCACTGGATGAACTCTTTTCTCAAGCTCTCTTCCATGTTTCGCCAGATATTTGACTGAAAGAGCTTGATTTGAGAAGCTCATATCCATCACCTCTATCGGATGACCATCTCCAGCAGCAAGATTAACGAGCCTACCTTCAGCAAGCAAATATATCCTCTTTCCCCTGATTGAAAATTCCTCGACGTTCTCTCTTACTTTCTTTGATGATTCTGAATTTCTTCTTAAAGCTTCGACGTCTATCTCTACATTGAAATGACCTGCGTTTGCGAGGATGGCTCCATCTTTCATCCTCTCAAAGTGTTCCTCTCTTATCACCCCTGTATTTCCCGTTGTCGTGATGAATATGTCTCCGATCGGAGATGCGTCCCACATCTTCATCACTTCAAATCCATCCATTACCGCCTCAAGCGCTCTAACAGGATCCACTTCTGTTACAATCACTCTTGCTCCGAGACCTCTTGCCCTCATTGCAACTCCCTTTCCGCACCATCCATAGCCTGCAATGACAACTGTTTTTCCCGCAATTAAGATATTCGTGCTCCTCATTATTGCATCCCAAGTTGATTGTCCTGTTCCGTAACGATTATCAAACAGATATTTAGTTCTCGCATCATTCACTGCTATAATCGGAAAGCTCAAGATGCCATTTCTCTCCATTGCTCTAAGTCTGTTCACACCAGTAGTCGTCTCCTCAGTCGCACCTATGATTTCAGATATAAGCTCTCTCCTCTCTCCGTGAACTCTCGTGACCATATCTGCACCATCGTCAACAAGGATATCTGGAGACGCATCCAGAACTCTGTCAATTGCTTCGTAATATTCTCTCACATTACAGCCTCGTTTAGCATAACAGAAAATGGAGGCTCTCTCATTAAGAGCTCTTGCAACATCTTCCTGAGTGCTCAGTGGGTTACATCCAGTTAAATGAACTTCTGCACCACCCGAAACAAGAGTCTCAGCAAGAACTCCGGTTTTAGCCTCAACGTGAAGAGCCATTCCCACAGTCAATCCTTCAAGAGGTCTCTCTTTTTCAAACTCCTCTCTGATCTTTGTAAGGACTTTCATATTTCTTCTTGCCCATTCAAGCTTCATCTCTCCACTTCTCATCTTCACACCTCTCTCAATTTCTCTGCAACTCTTCGGGCCTCCTCTTTGATCCTCTCCTCATCAATAGTCAGAAGCTCTCTCTCTTCCATCAGAATTCTTCCATTTACAACTGCATGAATTACACTGTTGCTATCCATGGAATAAACTATGTTCGAGACTAGAGAATGCTGAGGAATTGCTTTGAGATTTGTGACGTCTAAAGCTATTATATCTGCAAGAGCCCCCTCCTCTATACCATACTTCATTCCTAAAGCTCTCGCTCCATTCAGAGTTGCCATTTTCAAGCACTCCTCTGCTTGAAATACAGAAGCATCCCTTTTAGCACCTTTATGAATCAGAGAACAGATGTGCATTTCTTCCATCATGTCCAGATTGTTATTTGAAGCGCATCCATCTGTTCCGAGTCCGACATTCACACCTCTTCCCATCATCTCCATAATAGGAGCAATTCCATTTCCGAGCTTTAGGTTACTTGTAGGACAGTGACAAACATGAGCCCCTCCCTTTGAGATCATTTCGATATCTCTTCTATCAACGAAAACACAATGATTCAGGATTGTCCTCTCATTTAGAAGCCCAATTTTTTTCAAAAGCTCAACTGGAGACCCATTTTTAACCTCTTCCTCTGTTTCAGCGCAGTGTATAGTCACCCCAGTGGAATTTTTTTCCACTCTCTCTCTTACTTCGAGAAGGAGCTCTTCAGAGGTTGTCGAAGTGCTATGCGGAGCATAAAAGATCTTCAATCTTTCATTTTTTCCGTTCCACTTTTTGAAAAATCTATCCGCCTCCTTCAACTCAGCTCTTCTCTTCTTCTCATCTCCGAGATCCACCATTCCATAGGAAAGAACAGCTCTAATTCCAGATGAGATTACAGCTTCTGCGACCTCATCCATGTGGAAATACATATCAACGAAGCACGTAGTACCGCTTTTAATCATTTCCGCAATTCCGAGAAGGGTGGAAATTCTTACATCCTCTTTTTTCATTCTCTTCTCAACTGGCCAGATCTTCTCTCTGAGCCACCTCTCTAGTCTCATGTCATCTGCAAATCCTCTGAGAACAGTCATTCCAACATGAGTATGGAGATTCACGAAACCGGGTAAGAGAATACATCCCTCGGCATTGAGATTCTCCCCTCCCCTCACCTCCCCTCTCCCACAGTATTCAATGATTCCATTGGAAATCCCCACATTCAGGGGTTCTCCTCTTAGATCTTTCCCCTTAATAATTGCAAGATCAAATCCTTTTTTGATCATCTTTCCCAAAGGGTTATAGGTGGATGGAGTGTATTAAAGGTTAATGCTAGATAGAAAGGAAAGGGATAAAATGGTAAAAAAGCTCAGGAGTCCTTTTTCGGTTTTCGGCGTGAGATTACCGTCTTCGATAACCCTTGAGGGAGAGGAGATTCCGGTTGAAAAACTCGTGCTGAAACTGGGGAAGAAAGATCTTTCGAATGAAGATGTTTTGTTCATCAGAGAAATCATCAAAAAATTGAAAAATGCAATTGAGAGGAGAATTCAGGCGATGGAGCGTGAAGAAATCTCAGATGAGGAGTTTAAAAATCTTTATGAGGAAACACTCATACTCAAGAGGGCTCTTCTGGAATTCGAGTCTCTTCTCTCAAAAACCTCTCTAAAGGACACATCTCTGAAGATCGAGGACTATAAAAGATGGCTGGAGTATATGAAACAGATTTTAGGGTAAATAGAGATCTATGGGGCCGCGGAGATTTGAACTCCGGTCACAAGACCCCCAGTCTCATAGGATAACCAGGCTACCCTACGGCCCCTTGGGAAGTAATTTCCCATTTACATGTATAAAAAACCTCCATTTCTTGAAACATTCGACGTTCGTCGAATATACTTTCGACTGACCACTAAGTTTATAATCCCTTGATTCCTCTCTTTTCTCTGATGCATGCTGAAACCTTCGACGTTCGGAGAAGGCTCGGAGAGAAGATTGCAGGCGAAATAGTATTTTCCGAAAATCCAGGAAAAACAATAAAAAAATGGAGGATTAGCTTTAATGTATCTCAAAGCGATCTTGCTGAGGCTATAGGCGTCTCCTCCTCTGTTATTAGTGACTATGAGAACGGAAGAAGGAAATCTCCAGGACTTGCGGTGATAAAGCGGATAGTTGAAGCTCTTCTTGACATAGACGAGAAGAGAGGAGGAGAGACAATAAAAGCTTATGAGAGAATTCTCAGAGCTGATTTCAGTATGGATGTGATCTACGATATCAAGGAGTATCCTTCTCCTATCTCACTTGAGGATTTTGTGGAGATAATCTCTGGAGAGATAATCTTCGGAAATCTCTCGAAGCAGATAAATGGGCATACAATAATAGATAGCCTTAAGGCAATTCTGAAGCTCTCTTCAGATGAATTCTACAGACTTTATGGTTGGAGCACTGAGAGGGCTCTCATTTTCACCAAGGTCTCCACAGGAAAGTCTCCGATGGTGGCTCTGAGGGTTACGAATTTGAAACCCGGTGTTGTCGTGCTTCATGGATTGAAAAGAGAAGATCTTGATCCGATAACAGTGAAAATTGCGGAAATAGAACAAATCCCTCTTGTATTAACGAGGATGGATGTCGAGGAGATGATAGAAAGGCTGAGGTTCTGATATGGTGGGAATAGTTAGTTATGGGGCTTATATTCCGAGATTTAGAATAAAAGTCGAGGAAATCGCCAGAGTGTGGGGCGAGGACCCAGAAGATATAAAAGGCAGTTTGATGGTGTTTCAGAAATCCGTTCCGGGTTTCGATGAGGATACAGCGACAATGGCAGTTGAAGCTTCGAGAATAGCAATAGAGAGAAGGAGTATCGATTCAAAAAGAATTGGAGCGATTTACATTGGTTCCGAGAGTCATCCCTATGCTGTTAAGCCGACTGCAACGATCGTCTCTGAGGCTCTCTGTTCGGATCATCAATTGACAGCAGCAGATTTTGAGTTCGCATGCAAAGCCGGAACCGCTGCACTTCAAGTCTGCTATTCTTTGGTGAAATCTGGACTCATGGATCTTGCTCTCGCTATAGGTTCTGATACATCTCAAGGAGCTCCTGGAGACGCTCTTGAATATACCGCAGCTGCTGGAGGAGCAGCTTTTCTGGTTGGACGAGAGGGAGTTATTGCTGAAATTGAAGATACATGTTCGTTCACAACTGATACTCCAGATTTCTGGAGAAGGGAGGGGAGGCCATATCCCTCGCATGGAGGAAGGTTTACGGGAGAACCAGCTTATTTCAGACACATTCTTTCCGCTTCACGCATGCTTCTTCAGAAGCTCGGAAGAACACCGGATGATTATGATTATGCAATCTTCCATCAGCCCAATGGGAAGTTCCCTCTGAGAGTTGCCAAGATTCTGGGATTCAGAGAAGAACAGGTGAAACCAGGACTTTTGGTTCCTAAAATCGGAAACACTTACTCTGCATCATCACTTCTCGGTCTATGTGCAGTCCTCGACATAGCAGAACCTGGGGATAAAATCTTCATGGCCTCTTTTGGTTCCGGTGCGGGAAGTGATGCTTTCAGCTTCATCGTTACTGAGGAGATAGAGGAAATAAGGAATTCACGTCCTAAAGTTGAGGATTATTTGAAAAACGTGGAGTATCTGGATTACGGAATGTATGCAAAGCTCAGAAGAAAGATCAGGGTGATCTGAATGAGAGATGTTGCAATTGTTGGAGTAGGATGCACGAAGTTCGGAGAGCTCTGGGATAAATCATTCAGAGAGCTTTTCATCGAAGCGGGCTTGAGAGCACTCGAAGATGCAAACATGCACGGAGATGAGATTGAAGCCATGTATGTCGGAAACATGAGTGCAGGAAGACTGATTGAACAGGAGCACATAGGTTCAATCATTGCGGATTACTCTGGATTGGGTTCAGAACTTCACATTCCCAGCACGAGAGTGGAGGCTGCTTGTGCTTCTGGAGGCCTCGCTCTAAGACAGGCATTTCTTGCAGTGGCCTCTGGTCATCATGATATTGTGATTGCGGCGGGTGTGGAAAAGATGACCGATGTTGGAAGTGAGATCGCTTCGGATATTCTTGCTTCTGCAGCTGACAGGGAGTGGGAAGGCCATATGGGTGCAACCTTTCCTGGTTTATATGCCATGATAGCTACTCTCCACATGCATCTCTATGGGACAACGAGGGAGCAGATTGCTATGGTCTCTGTGAAAAATCATTCCAATGCACTTCACAACCCTTATGCTCATTTCAGAAGAAAAATAAAACTTGAAGACGTTTTGAACTCTCCATTAGTAGCTCATCCTCTAAGAGTTCTGGATTGCTCTCCAATAAGCGATGGAGCGGCCGCGGTAATTTTGGCTCCCATGGAACGAGCAAAGGAATTTACGGACACTCCCATCAAGATCTTGGCATCGGCACAAGCTTCAGATACGATCTCTCTTCATGATCGAAGAGATATTACAACTCTGGATGCTACGGTTTATGCTTCTAGAACAGCTTTTAAGATGGCTGGGATCGAATCCAAGGATTTGGATGTTCTCGAAGTGCATGATTGTTTTACGATAGCGGAAATTCTTGCAGTCGAGGATCTTGGACTTGTTAAGAAGGGAGAAGGCGGAAAAGCTATAGAAGAAGGTGTTTTTAATTTGGATGGAGACTTCCCAGTTAATCCAAGTGGCGGTCTGAAAGCCTGCGGTCATCCTGTTGGAGCTACAGGAGTGAAGCAAGCTGTGGAAATAGTTTTTCAACTGAGAGGAGAAGCGGGAAGGAGACAGGTTGATGGAGCAGAAATCGGATTAACGCATAACGTTGGAGGAACTGGCGGAACTGCTGTGGTTCATGTCCTCGCAAGAGGTGATTGAGATGGCCGTTCCAAGATTTTGGAGGAAGATAAGGAGCAGATACAATCTTGTGGGAAGTCATTGCAAGAAGTGTGACAGCTATTATTTTCCTTTACGCAACATTTGTCCTAAGTGCAGGAGAAAAGGTGAGATCGAGGAGTATAGATTTTCTGGGAGAGGAGAGGTTGTAACATATACAGTGATTCATTCTGCTCCCAGGGATTTCAAGTATAGTGCACCTTATGTTCTTGCAATTATAAAGCTCGATGAGGGACCTAGATTGACGGCACAGGTTGATTGCAAACCTGAGGAAATATACATAGGAATGCGCGTGAAAGCAGTCTTCAGAAAAATTCTCGAGGAAGGAGAAGAAGGGATAATTCATTACGGAACAAAATTCATTCCAGAGGAGAGATTCAATTGAGGTGTTTAAAATGAAAAGTTCGAGAATAGAAGGTTTCTACAGATTAACTCCGGAAGAAAGGTTAAAGTTTGTTGCGGAATTTTCGAATTTGAATGAGGAAGAAATGAAAATTTTGAACAACACAGGCGCTCTTGAGCTAGATCAGGTGAATAGAATGGTAGAAAACGTCATCGGAGTCATGGAAGTACCTCTGGGAGTTGCGGTGAACTTCAGGATAAATGAAAAGGACTATATTGTTCCGATGGCAATAGAAGAGCCCTCTGTCATCGCAGCTGCAAGCAATGCAGCCAAAATGGCGAGAGTGAAGGGAGGCTTCTACTCAAAAGCCACAAAGTCGCTGATGATTGGTCAGATTCAGGTAACCAATCTTGAAGACCCCTTCGGAGCCAAAATGAGAGTTCTCGAAAACAAAGATGAGATTATCAGAATTGCAAATGAAAAGGACCCGGTTCTTGTTAGACTCGGAGGCGGAGCAGTTGATGTTGAGGCAAGGATTGTAGACTCCATTCGAGGTTCGATGGTTATAGTGCATCTTATTGTGGACTGTCTGGATGCAATGGGTGCAAATGCGGTGAACACAATGGCTGAAACTGTAGCACCATTCATCGAAGAGATAACTGGTGGAAGGGTTTATCTCAGGATCATTTCGAATTTGGCAGATAAAAGGCTCGTGAGAGCCAGAGCAGTATTTGACAAAGATGCGATTGGCGGTGAGGAGGTTGTTGAAGGAATTCTTAATGCATACGCTTTTGCTCTTGCAGACCCATACAGAGCTGCAACTCATAATAAAGGGATTATGAATGGGGTTATAGCGGTTGCTTTAGCTACGGGAAATGACACAAGAGCTCTTGAGGCTGGAGCTCATGCTTATGCTTCGAGAACAGGTATTTACAGGCCTCTGACGACTTGGGAAAGAAATAAAGATGGCGATCTTGTGGGAACTCTTGAGATGCCTCTCGCAGTTGGAACAATTGGAGGAGCAACTGCAGTTCATCCAACTGCTAAAGCTTGTTTGAAGATTCTTGGAGTGAAAACTGCAAGGGAGCTCGCTGAAGTTATGGGTGCAGTTGGTTTAGCTCAGAACTTTGCTGCGTTGAGAGCTCTTGCAACAGAAGGAATTCAAAGAGGTCACATGTCTCTTCACTCTCGGAATATTGCCATGATGGCGGGGGCTAAAGGAGAACTTGTGGACATCATAGCCAGAAAAATGGTTGAAGAAAGAAATATTCGAATTGATAGAGCCAGAGAGCTTCTGGAGGAACTTCAGAGCAAGTGATCTGCTATGTTCTCAGAGAGGACCCTTTCGCAGTAATAGCATCTCAATTTTATTCCATTCTCTCTCGTCACCATGAACTTTGATTCCACAGGCTCCGAAGTATTTGAAATGCAATTAACATTTGGGCATTTAAGCATGCCAATCACATATTCAGGAGGTGTGACTTTGTATTTCTCCACAACTTCGTAATTTCTTATGATGTTAATAGTTGCTTCAGGAGATATCAGAGAGATCTGGGCAACCTCTTCCTCTCTCAACTCTCTGTTCTCAACTTTCACAATATCTTTCTTTCCCATTTTCTTGCTCGGAACGTTCATCACTATGCTGACAATCTCTTTCGATCCTGGCTTTATCCCGAGAATTCTGAGAACATTTAAAGCCTGTCCAGCTTTCACATGATCTATAACAGTTCCATCCTTTATCGGTCTTACTCTCAGTTCTCGTTCCATCATAAAGCCCCCATCACAAGTGAAAGTATTGCCATCCTAACAGGAATTCCGTTTTTCGCTTGCTCGAAATATTTTGCCTGAGGAGTCTCATCTACTCTCGGGTCAATCTCATCCACTCTCGGAAGTGGATGCATGATTATCATATCTTCTTTCGCACTCTCAAGAAGTTCTGGAGTCAATCTGTAAATTCCTGCTACTTTTCTGTATTCATTTGGATCTGGAAACCTCTCCTTTTGAATTCTTGTCATGTAAAGAACATCTACTTCAGGAATTACTTCTTTTAGATCACTCGTCTCCTCGATGTCTCCTCCTATTCTCTTTATATCTTCTATTATATCTCTGGGCATCGAAAGCTCTTCAGGAGCAACGAGAGTTATCTTGGCACTGTAAAAGGTGAGAGCGTAGATTAGTGAGTGGACCGTTCTTCCGTATTTCAGATCTCCCACGAGTGCAATTCTCACCCCTTCGAGTTTATTCTCTTTTCTCATCGTATATAGATCCAGAAGGGTTTGTGTTGGATGATGCCCTGCACCATCTCCTCCGTTTATCACAGGAACAGGAGAAACTTCTGCAGCCAGTTTTGAGGCTCCATCTTTTGGATGTCTAAGAACTATCGCATCCGCATAGCTCGAGACGATCCTTATAGTATCAGAGAGGTTCTCTCCCTTTGCAATTGAACTGGCCTCAACCGCTCCAAGACTTATAACCTCTCCTCCGAGTTTTTTCATTGCAGTCTCAAACGATATTCTAGTTCTTGTGCTTGGTTCATAGAAAACCAGCGCAAGAATTCTCCCTTTAAGAAGATCAGAGAATTCTTGTGGGTTTTTGTCAAATTTTTCAGCTGTGTTTAGAATATAATCAATCTCCTCTCTCGTAAGATCTCGTGTTGAAAGTATATCTCTATTTTTGAAGTTCATCAAAAGTTATCTTCTTTGTGTGAAGGTTAATATTTTTTGCGAGGTATGGAAAAAGAAAATCTTCACTCTTTACTGCATTTTAAAATTGAAGGCAAAGAAGGGAAAATATATATTAACCTCTGATCTTTCTATAGATCATAGATGCCGGGGTGGCCTAGCTGGTTAGGGCGCCAGACTCATAGGGACATAGGGAACTTTGGCGTCCTTCCTGAGGCATCTGGAGGCCGTGGGTTCGAATCCCACTCCCGGCATTAAATAATAATTTTATTTTTTTCTCGTTTTAACTCTAGCCAATCTCTTTCAGCGGATCTATGTTCAACTCCTTCGCAACTCGACTCAACTCTTCTATTGTTCCCTCATCAAGCGGAATTCCCTTTTTCTTCCTTTCTTCGGCAATCCTCTCTTCAGGCTCTCCAGGTAGGAGAACTTCCTTAAAACCCTTTGCGGGTTTGGAACTTTTAATTCTCATCTTTAATTTCTTCATATCCCGAACATAATCCTCGTAATTTCTGAAAATTGTTGGGCGTATTACAGCAACGAGCATGCCCCCCTGCACAACAAATTGTTGAGACATCTCTGCACTCAGAGCTCCTCCAATCAGAACTGAGCTTAAAAGCTCAACAAGCAGTAAGATTCCATATCCTTTATGACCTCCAAAAGGAAGAAGTATTCCTTCTGGGAACGCTTTTTTTTGGGTCAGTGGTTGGGTTTCCATCTTTGTCCAGAGCCATTCCTTCTGGAATTCTCTCTCCTCTCAGTGAAGCAAGTCTCAGTTTGAATCCCGCAGTAGCGCTTGTTGCAATATCAAAAACAATTGGCTCATCATCTACTGGAAACGCATAGCTGAGAGGATTCGTTCCAAATACTCTCTCTGCTCCACCCCATGGAGCAACTCTTGCAACAGCGTTCGTGCATACAAACCCTATAAATCCTTCTTCGGCAATCTTCTTCGTGTAATACGCCAGCATCCCTATATGCCCGAGATTTATAGCTCCAACAATTCCTATACCAGATTTCTTCGCTTTTTCCTTGCTACTCTCATTGCTTTATATGCAACCACTATGCAGAATCCTCTGTTTCCGTTAATTACTGCGGAAATTGGAGTATCTCTGATGACTTCTATCTGAGTAACGGGAGAGAGTAGGCCACTCCTTATTCCATCCACATAATACGGAACTCTCATTATCCCGTGGGAGTCAACCCCTCTCAAATTTGCAGTCACCAAACTATCTGCAACCAGTTTGGAATCCTCTTCAGGAACTCCGGATTTTAAAAAAGCTTCAACAGCAAATCTAAATAACTCTCCCTTTGAGAACCGCTTATATTCATTCAATCCGCTCCCCTCCCTCAATTTTAGATTAACTCTGATCTTAAGTTACTTCAATATAGCGCCGAGATCAATTTTAACAAAAATCTCAAAAAGAAGGAAAAATAAAAAGAAGGAAACATTAAAGACTAATTGCCCCTTCGGGACAGGCGTCTACACAGCTTCCACATTCAACGCAAGCGTCCTCATCTATCACTGCCTTTCCATCCACAAGTGTAATAGCTCCAACTGGACAAGCTTCAACGCATTCTCCGTGTCCCTTGCATTTAGAGGTATCCACAACAGCTGGCATTTTATCAACTCCCAGTACTCATTCTCACAATCTTCTTTTATTTTAACCTTTTGTTCTTCTCAGAGTTTCTTAGAGTTTTTTAACTCTTTAAATTCAAAAAATTAATAAAACTGCTCATATTAAATATCAATTCCATGCGATTTCGCAGAGTTATAATTTTTCTCCTTCCAGCATCCATGTATTTCTTTTCATATTTCCACAGAGTTTCACCTGCAGTTTTGGTGTACAATTTGATAGAGCTATTCTCCTTCAGAGCAACTCTTATAGGTTTAATCTCCTCTGCCTATTTCTATTCATATGCTATCGCTCAGCTTCCAGTTGGGATTCTCGCAGATTCTATAGGGCCGAAAAAAACTCTTGAGATCTTCTCTCTTATCATGGCTCTCGGAACCTCTCTATTTGCTTTTGGAAATTCTGAAATAGTTCTGATAACTGGAAGAGCTCTGATAGGATTCGGAGCTGGAGGTATATTCATTCCCGCACTAAGACTCTTCTCTTACTGGTTCAAACCAAGAGAATACGCAACCGTAACCGGAATGCTCATGTTTACTGGAAATTTAGGCGCTTTATTTGCCACCGCTCCTCTAGCTATAGCACTTGAAAATTTCGGCTGGACTTTTGCTATCGGAGTTACAGCAGTAATTATTTTGTTTTCAACGTTTTTAGCCCATCTCTTTGTTGCTGATTCTCCAAGCACTAAAGAAAAGAGAAGAGAACACATACCATTTTCGAAGATAGTTAAAACAGTACTCAAAATTAAGAATTTTACTCTTCTTTACATCATTGCTTTTCTGAGTTACGGCTCTCTTATGATTTTTCAAGGTCTTTGGGGCGGTGCTTTTCTGAGCGACATTTATGGATTTTCAAAGGAAAAGGCAAGCATTATTCTTCTTCTCATAGCTCTCGGTGTTATGGTTGCAAGTCCTCTCGGCGGTCTCATCTCAGATAGAATTATAAGAAGAAGAAAACCAGTTCTCCTGAGTTCATGCGTTTTGATGTTCATCTTTTGGATCCCTCTCGCTTTCTTCACTGGAAGTCTTAGTGAATTTATGATTTTCATCTTAGCAATACTCATAGGAGTTTCCACGGGTTTGAGAGTTATAGACATGACTATGGCAAAAGAAAGTCTTCCTGAGGAAATGCTCGGGAGAGGGCTCGGTCTTTTAAACACTTCCTATTTCATAGGAGCTGCGATTTTTCAGCCTCTCGTGGGTTACGTCATTGACTTTCTACTTTCAAAGACGGGATCTCTTCTCCTCGCCTATCAAGGTGCATTTTTCTTGAGTTTCTCCGCCACTTTCGTAGCTCTCGGCCTATCACTCCTACTCGATGAAACGATAAAATATTAATAAAAGTGGTGGAAAAAAGATTAAAAAAGGAGGTGAATTTTATGGCAGAACTTCCATTAGCACCCATGGAGAGAATAATAAAAAATGCAGGAGGAAAAAGAGTAGGTGAAGATGCCAAGCAAGCTCTTGCTGAGGTAATTGAGGAATATGGAATTAAGGTTGCGAAAAAAGCAATAGAAATAGCCAACTCAAATAAGAGGAAGACTGTAAGAGCTGAAGACATTAAAGAGGCTGTGAGATCTCTTTAATCCAAATATTTAGATAATTTTTCATCTTTTTCCACAATTTTTCTTAATTTCTCATCCAGTTGGATAGCCCTCTTCACTGAGTATTCAGCTCCTTTTTCATTTTTCATCTCATCGTGAATTCTTGCTCTCAAAAGCCAGGAATCCCCCGCATAAGGATTTAATTCAATTGCTTTGTCTACGAGTCTCTTTGCTTTTTCTAAATCTCCAACAAAAAAGTGGCAGAGTGCAGAGTTGTAGTAAACGTCCTCGTCATCCTTATTTTTTTGAAGAAGATCTTCAAAAACCTCCAAAGCGCTCTTGTAATCTTTTGAAAGCATGAGAACTGATGAAAGATGTCTCAGCACCTCAGTAGAAGGATTCATCTCGCGTAATTTTTTTAGAAGCTTAGTTGCATCATCCCATCTTTCGAGCCTCATGAAAAGTGTTACCACATTGTTCAACGCAATCTCATTTTTTGGATCTTTTTCGAGAGCTTTTCGATAAAATTCAATAGCTTCATCGAATCTTCCAATTTTTGAGAGACTTAAGGCAGAATAAATCATGGCATCCACATCTTCAAGAGACGAGAACACTTCAACCGCTTCTTCATATCTTTCCGCTTTATAGAGAGTAATACCTTTCTCCAGTCTCCACTTCTTAGAATCTCCGAGCGAGATCAATTTATCATAGGCTTCGAGAGCCTCTTCAAATCTTCCAGATTCCACTAGAGCTCTTGCTATGTTCATCCAGGCATCTTTATAGTTCTCATCTATTTTTATTGCCTCTCTCAGAGATGAAATTGCTTCATCATATTTTCCCATTTTTGCAAATGCAACACCTTTATTCATCCAAACCTCTTTTATTCTCTCTTCTTTCATTATTATCTTGTTAAAAAGCTCGATAGCCTTGGAATACTCCTCAATCTCTACAAGTTTCAAAGCCTCCTCGTAAATTTTTTTCAATTGAGAAAACTTCATAGATTGATAAATCCGAAATGCGAAAATAAAGATAAGTAAATAGAGGAATAAAATCAGGATGGGGACAAGGAGATCCATAAATTAATTTCTCTCTTACCTCCTAATTTACCTTTCCCTTATCATTTCGATGGCATCCTTTGGACACTCGTTTGCACAGATACCGCATCCCTTACAGTATTCATAGTCTATCTCCAGAGTCTCTTCATTTATACATCCTTCTGGACAGCACAAGTAGCATATTTTGCAGTTGTTGCACTTTTCTTCATATCTCACTGGTTTGAAAATCCTCCAGCTTCCTGTATTTCCTGAAGAACCGTGAACTCCGCGAGATAGACCGAAAAAGAACTCCAAGGTTCACACCTCCTTGGTAATCTCATAAGCCATCTCCGCAGCCTTTATATTTCTTTCATCCTTGGGAAACATCTCCTTTATTGCTTTTCTTACAGCATCCATTGAAAAAATTCCGGCTCTAGCAAGAGCTCCGAGAACGGGTGTATTCAGGATGGGAGCACCTGCAACTGTGAGATTCAGAGAGAGTGAAATTCCGGTAATATCGCAGAGGAAAACCCGTCTTGAATCTCCTTTAAGCTTCTTCGCATCATACTCGTCTTTTGCATTCATTACCACAATTCCGTCCTCTTCCAGACCTTCAAGAACATCAACGGATTCCATTACACTGGGATCGAGGATTACTACAACATTTGGATTCTTCACCTCAGAATACATGCCAACGCTTCTCTCTCCAATTCTCACAAACGAAACAACGGGAGCCCCTCTTCTCTCTGCTCCATATTTCGGAAATGCCGAGCTCTTCTTTCCCTCGTGAAAAGCTGCAAGACCCATGAGCTTTGCAGCCGTAACTCCTCCCTGACCCCCTCGTGAGTGGATTCTGATCTCTATCAGATCTCCCTTCATATCCACCACACCTCTTCTTTCCCCTTCAGCTTGCTCATCTTCATAAAATCCTCCGCCGTTACCTCTTTTCCACCGAGTCCACAAACTACGGAGACGAGTTCTGGAGTGTTGCCCGCGTCGAACAGAGCTGCTTTGACATCCTGTGTGAGCTGGGCATCTGATCCTGGGGAAAAGGCACGGTTAGCGACGATAATCTTCTCTGCTTCAACTTCTCCAATCTCCTTCTTCGGAAACGGTCTAAGGAGCCTTATTCTCAGAGATCCTGCTCTGACACCTCTCTCTCTCAGTCTGTCAACAGCAATCTCAGCTTCCTTTGCTATCGTTCCAGCGGAGATGAACACTACCTCCGCATCATCTGTTCTGTATTTCTCCACAGAGCCATATCTTCTTCCAGAAATCTTCTCGAATTCTTTTTCAATCTCCTCAAGAACTATCTTTGCTCTCGAAACTCCTTCCGAGAAGCTCTTCTTCTCCTTCATGTAATCATCTGGCTCCATATTTGAACCGAGAACAAATGGGTTTTCAAAATCCAGCCTGTGCGGTATGTTCACCTCTCCAACGAATTCCTCCACAAACTCATCTGGAATGAGCTCCATCGGCTGCATGATGTGAGATAATGTGAATCCATCGAGATTCACCATTACAGGTGCAAGAACTCTTTTGTCCTCCGCCACTTTAAATGCTTGAATAACAGAGTCATATGCTTCTTGAACTGTTGAGGCGTATATCTGTATCCATCCAGTTTCTCTCTGACTCATTGCATCGCAGTGATCATTTTTTATCGTCCAGCTCGGGGCAATACCTCTATTGGCAACTGCCATGACTATAGGAAATCTCCCCCTCGCGGCCCAGTGCAGCATTTCGCACATGTAGAGAAGACCTTGAGAGGACGTCGCCGTGAAAACTCGTGCACCTGTCCAGGAAGCTCCTATACATGCTGCCATCGCTGAGTGCTCACTCTCAAGCAACGACATTTTTGCATTGAGAGAGCCCTCCGCCACGAAATCTGCAAGAGTCTCTATAATCGTCGTCTGCGGGGTTATCGGATAGGCTGCTATAACATCAGGTTTGCACTGCCTCACACCGTGGGCAACAGCCTGATTTCCGGTGATGTAGAGATGCCCTTCATACTTCTTCATCCACCTTCCTCCTCAACTTCTCGATCTCTTCGTCAACAAGCTTCTGAAACATCCTGATATCGTCCTCGCTCATATGTCTGAATCTGCCCTGAAGCTTAAGATATTCCTCCACCGGAAGTCTCTCCCCCTCAAGAACTTTTTTCGTTGGTCCGCTCACCTTAATCTTTCCATTTATTCTCTCGTACATCAAGCAGACTCCAGTTTGAACCGCAAGTCTTCCGAGCTCAACGGTTTTTGCGGGATCTGATCTCCATCCAGTTGGGCATGTGCAGAGAATGTGAAGAAATTTCGGACCCTTTATTTCAAGAGCTCTTTTTGTTTTCGCGTAGATGTCCTGAGGATATCCCACAGAAGTTGTAGCAACATAGGGAATATCGTGAGCCTCGACGATGTCCAGAATTCTCTTCTTGATTCCCTTTCTCCCTTTTGGAGTTGTGCTCGTGCTCGCTCCAAAAGGAGTTGCACCACTCTTCTGCATTCCAGTATTTCCATAGGCCTCATTATCGTAGCACACATAGAGGAAGTTTGCACTCCTCTCCAAAGCTCCGCTAAGGGCAGCTAGGCCGATATCAAAAGTTGCACCATCTCCGGCAAGTGCTATAGCATTGCCCTCAATTCCTTTTGCTTCGAGCCCGAGAGAGATTCCCTCAATCGTCGGTGCAGCAGCAGCAAAAGCTATGTGCATGGTTGGGACACCGAAAGCACTCACGGGATAAACGCCAGCAATTACACCCATACAGGAGGCCGGAATCACAATTGTGGTTCTTTTACCAGCAGCTCTCAGGACATGTCTTGCAGCAAGAGCAGCCCCACAGCCTGTGCATGCAGGACTGCCTTTGTAGAATAATTCCTCGTCTTTGGTCATCACGATTTTTTATGACAGAGCGAGTATATATAGATGTCCATTTTTTCAGCTTATTTGAAGATTTAAATGCTTTTTATTCGTTCTTCACGTATTTAGCGAGAGATTCTTCATTTTTAAGCCGTTATAAGGTTATTTTACTTTCAATTTTTTATCCTTTAGTTTGAAATAAAAACATCAAATATATATTAGAGTTTGAAAATTTAGAGAAAGAAAAGAAGCCTCGAAAGAATGAAATAACTGAAAACTCCGGCTAAAACAGTTAAAATCAGGCTTTTGGTCCTCAAAGCAACTAAAATCGTGGGGATAATTGCAATTATCTGAATGTTACCAGCAAGGAAAACTTCCGAGTCTTTGATAAGTATGCTTGAAATCAGAAGAGAGGAGAGAATAGCAGAGGGGATGAAGGAGAGCCATTTTACGAGAATCTCGTTTTTCATTGATCCTTTTAAGATCATCAAAGGAAGTGCTCTAGGCAAGTAAGTTACAAGAGCCATGCACAGGATTGTGATCACCCTCTCCATAAAATCACCCCCAGAGAAGAGGCAATAAGAGGAGCTAAGAAGAGGGTTGCGTAGGATGTGTAGGGAAACATTAGGATTGTGAGAATTCCTGCAATCAAAGCAATTCCTATGTTCTTTCTCTCGCTAAACTGCCATACGAGGAGAGCTGAGAACATCGAAGGTAAAGCGAACTCCAGAGCAAGACCCTCAAGGGAAAAATTCGAAGCTGTAAAAGCCCCAAAAAGTGTTCCGAGAAACCAAGAAAAATAAGCACTTGCTCCGCATCCAAAAAATCTCGTCTTAAAATCATCATCTTTTGGAAAAACAGTTGAAGAAAGAGAGAACGTCTCATCTGTTATGAGGTGAGAGAGGAATATTTTTTTAATTCTTTCTGTTCTCCCCAGATATCTAGAAATTGATGCACTCATTAACAAGTGTCTGAGATTTACAAAGAAAGTCACAAGAGTGATTGAGATGAAATCAGCACCTTTGGAGATCATTTCCACAGCTATGAATTGAGAAGCTCCAGCATAGACGATAAGAGACATTGCAGAAGCTTCCCAAACTTTAAAACCGCTCAGCACAGCCAGAGCACCGAAGGCAAAACCTAAAGGTATGTATCCCATTACAATCGGGATGGAAGCTCTCAAACCTTTTTTAAAGGCTTCCATGCATTCTGAATTATTTCCGAAACGTTATTAAATTTCACTATCTTCATTAAAGATCATGGGGATTGCAGAGAGACTCATCGAGCTTGTAGGTGAAGAAAACGTCATATGTGAGTATGAGGATCTATTTGCGTATTCTATTGATGCAGCACCCGGAAAATTTGTGGTGCCAGAAGCTGTTGTAAAAGTACATCATAGCAAGGAAGTCTCTGAGATTCTAAGAATCTGCAATGATCTTAGAATTCCAGTTGTCTGCAGAGGGGCGGGAACTTCGATCACGGGTGCTCCCACTCCAGTGGAAGGAGGTATCGTCCTTGATTTTACCGAGATGAACAGGATAAAGGAAGTTGAGGAAAAGAAAATGTGTGTTACGGTTGAACCCGGTGTGATTTATTCTCATCTCAACGATTTTCTTTCTGATTTCAATCTTTTCTTCCCTCCCGATCCCGGAAGTGCAGATGTTTGCACAATCGGAGGTATGGTTGCTAATAATGCAAGTGGAATGCGTGCTGTAAAGTATGGAACAACAGAAAATTACGTGAAAACTCTTGAAGTTGTATTAGCAAATGGAAAAATCTATAGGATTGGAAGGAAGGTTGTAAAGAGCTCTGCAGGTTACGATCTTGTGAAACTCTTCGTTGGATCGGAAGGAACTTTAGGAGCAATTACAGAGGTCGCATTATCTCTCAAGCCTCTTCCAAAATATCGGAAAACTTTTCTGGCTTATTTTGAAGATCTTGCCAAAGCATGTCGCTCTGTTACTGAGATAATCCTTTCCGGTTTCACACCCGCTGCAATGGAGTTTCTTGATGACGTTCTTCTTGAAACCATAGTTAAAAGTGGAAAGAAAGATCTCGAGATCACTGAAGCAGCACTTCTCATAGAATATGACGGTTTCTTTGAAGATTCCGTGAGAAGGGAAAGTGAGGTGGCTGTTGAGATATGCAAGAAGAATGGGGCTCGAATTGTTCCTTCTGAAAGCGAAAAGGAAAGGGAGGAACTCTGGAGTATAAGGAGGATGGCCTATCCGCTCCTTGTCCAGCGGTGCATCTCTCCTATCACAGGAGACGTTATAGTTCCAATCGAGAACTTTGAAGAGGCGGTTACAAGCTTTAAGAAAATATCGGAAGAAATGAATGTCCTCACGAGTTTTCTGGGCCACTCAGGAGATGGGAATATCCATCCGATAATTCTTGCGGATGAGAGGGATGAGGATCTCTGGAGAAGAGCTCAACTCCTTAACGAAAGAATAATCAGGAAGGCGATAGAGCTCGGGGGCTCAGTCACAGCGGAACACGGAGTAGGATATGAGAAGAATAAGTTCCTTCCACTAGAGTGGAAAGAATCTTCTGAGATTTACATGAAAATAAAGAGAATTTTCGATCCAAACAACATTATGAACCCTGGAAAGATGGTGGTGTGAATGGAGGAGATCTATCATTGCATAAGATGCGGCTTTTGCAAGGCAAAATGTATAACTCTTCCAGAGATCGGAATCGAAAGTGCTGGTCCGAGAGGAAGGATGATTCTTCTCCGTGGCATTCTAGAAGACTATTTAGAGATGAACAGAAAAGTGCTTGAGAGACTTCTTCAGTGTACGACATGTGGAGCTTGTTCTTTAAATTGTCCATCAGGTCTTGATATACCAAGAATTTTTGAAGAGTTCAGGAGGATTGCTTATGAAGCAGGAATTGTTAATAAAAACCATCTTAGGATGGTGAGGAATGTCGAGAAATTCGGAAATCCTTATGGAGAAGCGAAAAGAATGAGAGAGGAGAGAAAAGGAGACACCGCACTTTTCTTGGGGTGTACAACAAGGTTCAGAAGGAAAAAAACTCTCGAAAAAGCTCTTAAAATTGCAGAAGTATTAAACTGGAGCATAATTGAAGAGGTGTGTTGCTCTTCTCCACTTCTCAGAATAGGGAGTATTGAAGTTGCGGAGAAACTTATGAAGGAAAATTATAGCAAGCTAAATAAGTTCTTAAAGATTGTAGTCCTCTGTGCAGGTTGCTACAGAACTTTTGTCGAGGATTATTCCAGAAGGAATCTTAAACTCAATGTTGTTCACATTTCTGAGGCTCTTCTCAGATATGAGTTTAGCAGTCATTTGGAGCAAGCAACTTATCACGATCCATGCCATCTGGGAAGACATCTTGGAGTCTACGATCCCCCAAGAGATCTTCTGAAAAAATCCGGGATTCAGATTGTGGAAATGGAGACAAACAAAGAAAATTCTCGGTGTTGTGGGGGAGGAGGTGGTTTTAGATCCGCTTTTCCAGAGTTTTCAAAGAGGATAGCTGAAAGGAGAATTGAAGAAGCAAGAAAAGTGTCTCATGTTTTGTTAACCTCCTGTCCTTTCTGCCATGTGAATTTGAGTGAAGTCTCCAGAGACCTCGAGGTCTATGATATCATAGATGTTCTTGAAATTTAGATCATATATCTTCCCCCATTTATATCAAGAACAACCCCTGTCATGTAGTCGTTCTCCAGAAGGAAGATTACCGCATGAGCAATTTCTTCAGGTTGAGCAACTCTATTTAGAAGAGAGAGTGTAGCAAGCTTTTTCTTTGTCTCTTCATCTATGATCTCAGTTTCAACAGGCCCAGGAGCGATTGCAGTCACGAGAATGTCCGGAGCAAGCTCTCTTGCCAAAGAGAATGTAAATCCAATTATTCCGGCTTTCGAGGCTGCGTAATGAGCACCAACACTCCCCCCTGTCCTCCCTGCAACTGAAGATACATTAACAATTTTTCCTTTCTTCATGTATCTGAGAACTTCTTGCGTGACTATGAACATTGAATCGAGATTAACTCTGAGAACTTCTCTCCACTCTTCATCCGTAATCTCTCTAATACTTCTGTGCTCTCCCACTATTCCTGCATTGTTCACTAGAATATCTATGCCTCCAAAAACTCTTGCAGTTTCATCCACCATTTTTCTTACTTCTTCCCTATTCCCCACATTTGCTTTGAGTGCCAGTCCTTCAGAAAACTCTTCAATCATTTTGAGCGTCCTTTTCGCCTCTTCTTCTCTTCCTCTGTAATTTACAACAACTTTACATCCCTTTTCAGCGAGTTTAACAGCTATAGCCCTTCCGATTCCTCTACTCCCTCCGGTGATAAGAGCTACTTTTCCTTTCAAGTTCATGTAATCCATTTCATCTCTCTTCATTAAAAAAGCTTAAAAAAGTTTGAAAGTATTGAGGACAACATTTTTATAAACACGAAAGTCTAAAGAAATACGGGTGCCCGCCTTAGCTCAGAGGTAGAGCGCGCGGCTGTAGTTAGGTAGCGGAAACCGCGTGGTCCCCGGTTCAAATCCGGGAGGCGGGATATTATTCGGGGTACAATTCCCCGTAATTTTATTACTCTTCTTTTTTGGCGGAAAAACAGAGATGAAATTTGTAAACCCTTCTTTCCACGGGGAACTCAATAAAATTGGGCATATTTGCAGTAATCAAAGTTCTTTGCAAAGATTTTTTAAGAAAAAACTAAAAAGTTCTGAGCCAAGCATGGAAAAATCCGAGCAAAAAAGAAGATATCCCGAAATAGATTTCTTCAGAGGCGTTGCTCTCATAATGATGCTGATCTCCAATTTCGTAACTGATCTGCAATATTTTACAGGTTATTCAGAGTTTGATCAATTTTGGAGAGTTTTTGCGCTATTTACCGCGTCGATGTTCGTTTTCATTTCCGGTGTTTCGGTATGGGTCTCCCACTTCAGGTGGAAAGGGTATGAAAAATACTTCAAACGATTTGCAAAACTATTCGGTCTGGGTTTGGTTATAACAGCCTTCACGAAGGCCTTCTTCGAGGAAGGGACGATATATTTTGGAGTTCTGCACTTCCTCGGTGTTGCAAGCGTTCTGGTAATACCATTTCTGAAGTTTGAAGCAAAAAATTTAATCCTCGCTCCGCTGTTTTTAGCTGGCAAAATCTTAGTCGAGCGTATTCATTCAGACAATCTCCTCCTACTTCCTCTCGGTGTAACTCCAGTTCCATTTTTTACGTTCGATTTCTTTCCGATCTTTCCTTGGTTCGGGGTCTTCTTAATTGGAGTTGGAGTTGGATCTCTAATTTATCCAGAAGGTGTTAGAAGATTCGAAATTTCACTTCCAGAAATATCTCGTTATGTCATTTTTCTCGGCAAGCACACTCTAGAGGTTTATCTTATGCACCAGCCCATCTTCGGTGCAATTCTCATGCTGTACTTCAGAGAGCTTCCTGGGTTGAGGTTCTTTTAAAAAGTTTTTTAGTCAAAATAATTTTTCGATAGACGATGGTCAACAAAATCAATACGGTAATCCCTCTCTTTGCCACGCCAAGACTCCACCATCGAGTTCGTAAATATTCTTGTAACCCATTTCAGCGAGCCTCGACGCTGCTATTTGGCTCATGTGACCGGATCTGCAATAAACGAGAATCGTGATACTTTTATCTTTCGGCAGAAGATTCACGAATTCCTCAATTCTGTTCGTAAGGTATCCATGCGTCAGTTCTTGGAAGATGTTTCTGCTCTGGGACATGGACGTCTATCACGAAAACATTTTCATCCTCCATGAGTCTGTAGGAGTCTCTCGGTGATATCGAGATGTATGCCTTTTCCCTCGAAAAGAAAACGTTGCTGTTGTAGAGCAGAAAAACAATTATGACGCCGATAGCGAGAACAATAACAAATTTCCTAGACATTCATATCACCCAAAAAATAAAAAATAAATTTAACTGCAGGAACTGTGGCATTTACAGATTCCAACTCTTATTCGGTTCACTTTCTTAATCTTCATAGTTTCTATTTTAACACAGTAAATGTATAATAAACGTTTTGACTCTTAGTTCTCCCATCAAAAAGACCGTTGTTAGCAGCTACGACAAATTTCAGCTAACTTAAACTCATGCTTAAAATTAGTAAACAATTTAAATATTCTGTGCTATCAAGTATTGATTAGTTAATACGAAAGATGAATAAACGTTATGGAGGTGTTACCTTGAGATTCCAGCATGAAATTTTTCTTGTCCTCCTTGCTTTGGCAGTAGGGATGAGACATGGCGTGGATTGGGATCATATAGCAGCTATATTCGACATCACCAGTACCAACACGAGCAAGAAGAAGGGAATTGTTCAGAGTTTCTTGTATGCATTAGGTCACGCGAGTGTGGTGACTGGTATAGCCCTTTCCGCCTTTTTCATTGGGTTGTCATTTCCTAAAAATCTCGACGCCCTAATGGCGAGAGTTGTGGGATTTACGTTACTCGTTCTCGGACTCTACGTATTCTATGCTTTGCACCGACATGGTGATCATCTGAGACTGCTTCCTAGGTGGGCCGTTATTTATTACGGCATTTTGAGAGTATTTGACTGGGTGATTGCAAAACTCACCGGTAGACCTATAAAAAAGAGAAGGGTTGTTCTCAATTACGGAAACGTATCTGCCTATACCATAGGAATGATTCACGGGATCGGAGCTGAAACACCGTCGCAGATGTATATGTTTGCTTTAACACTTACAGCAGGAATGAGAAGCAGTGAAATTGCAGCTATCGTCGTAATAGCTTTCGCTTTGGGCCTCATTATAACGAATACGCTAATGGGCGTTCTCGGAGCTTACGGATACGTAAGTGCTGGAAAATCCATTTACAAGTATCTTGCCGTCTTTACTGCGGTGTTCAGCATGATACTTGGAGTGTTTTTCATGGCGGGAGCAGAGTTGTCGGATCCTATAACCTTGCTCCATGAGAAGTAGTTCCGACAGCAAGTGACTGACCCAAAAAGTAAGCGAAGTTTTTGAAATGTGCTTCAAATTTTGAGCTGATCTGATAACAAACTTTTCTGATACGTTCCGCAAATTCGTAAGCGCTAATTTTGACGCTACGATCTCAAGCTTACGGAAGTCTTATATACATGTAATGATAGTTTCATCATATGATATATGGATCATGGAAACTCTTCGCGGATGTTCTATCCAACAAAACAAGATTCGACATTGTAACACTTCTCAGGAAAGAAGGAGAGCTTAACGTTTCCGAAATTTGTAAGAGGTTAGGTTACGAGCAGAGCAGGGTGTCTCACAACTTGAAATGCCTCCTCAACTGTGGGTTTGTGGATGTTGAGCAGAGGGGTAAAAACAGAATTTACAGAATAAGCGACGAAGTAAAGAGAATTCTCGATGAACTTGAAGAGTATATAGCTGAATACGAAAAAAGGCTCGTTAGTTGCGGTGTTCTGAGAGAGGAGAGGAGCGAAAAAGATGCGATACTGGAGGATGTTGTTCGATGAATAATGGTACGTTAAACATCAATTTAACCTCAGAACTGCGAGAACTCAAGCTGAAGATTGACGGTATGACTTGTGAAAGTTGTGCAGAGGCTATAAGAGAGTCTCTTTTGCAGATAAAGGGTGTCGTTAGTGCAAAGGTTAGCTTCGCCAAAGGTGAGCCTATAGTTATCTATGATCTGGCACTAACCAGCCTGCAGGAGATAATAGGAATGTCCCTAAGCCATATTCCGCCACACTAATTTCAGATGAAGAGATCCGAATTAGGAGGTGAAAGAATGAAGTGTGTTTGTGAAATGGATGGATGGAAAGTTAAGAAAATAACCATAGGGAGCCACATTAATCCGGAGTACTGGCATTTGCTCGACGATGACTTTTACTTCTGTCCGAACTCGGAATGTAATGTCGTGTATTTCAACGGAAAAGTCACCTTCACGGTTAAAGAAGTGAAGACAAAGGTGTTTTTTAAGGAAAAGGGATCTCCAAAGCCGTTGTGTTACTGTAAGCAAGTTACAGAGGAGGATGTTATTGAAGCTATAAGAAAAGGAGCTAGAAGCGTTAAAGAAGTTGAGGATATGACAGGAATTGGAAATGGTGGTTACTGCGTGGTAACGAATCCGTCAGGAAGGTGCTGCAAGCAATTTTACGTAGAATTTATAAATAGAGTCCTCGAGATTCTAAAATCAGAGGAAAAAGGCGTAGAAAGTGAGAACAATTCGTTAAGGGATTGTTGCAACACAAAAAACTGATTGTTATTCCCATTTCGTTAAAAGGTGAATTACCGCTAAGTAGAACAATATAAATCATTAATTCAATGTGGAATATTGCGGAATCCTGAGTCAAACTTGTAATCATTCAATCTTCTCAAACTCTACTCTCGGAAATCCTTCCGAAACATCAACAATCATCGCATAATATTGAGTCTTCGGCTTCTCACCCTTTATCACGGGAACATTGCAAACATTCTCCATCTTTATGTAAATGTCACTCAAATTCACAAGCTCTTCCATAAACGGAAATCCAGGCTTGACAAGTCTGATGAGGAGACCTCTCGTCTCTCTGACGAAGACACCCCCTCTTCAAGAGCATCACAAGAGATCTAAGAAAAGAAGGCTTATCCTCATATCTCATCGAAAGAATCATGGAAGAAATTTCATCCACCTCTCTCTATTGCAGATCTTCTTGCATCAACCAGAAACGATCTCTCAGCAACATCAATGATCTTCTCTTCAGAGAAAACATCTCTGAGATAGGGATGAAACTCAAACAGATCTTCAGGAGAAACCCTTGTTGAAACATAAAAAGAATTCTCAAATTCTTCAGCAATCCTCAAAGCCAGAAGCGTTTTCCCAGTTCCAGGTTCTCCTTTAAGAAAGAGAGAACCTCGGTCTTTGAAGAAAATCATTCAACTCTGGCAAAACACCTTCAATCTCGTGCATTTTCACCTCTTATTTCAAGATTTTTAAAATTTATTTAGTTTTTAGACTTTATAATATTTATTTTCTGGCTTTATTATCTCAGTGAGGGTGATAGCAATTTGATAATCTTTTTACACACTTTCAGGGGAAATGGATAATCTAAACGAAAAACGGTTCCTTTGGCAAGAACAATCCTCTCACATTCTGAGCTTGTAACTCGAATGATGTAAATTGCGGTTCTTTTTGCCGAAATACTCCTCCTCTGCTTCAGCAAACGATTTTTTCTCCCAACCAAACAGATTTGAGAAAGCTTATAGTCATCTCAAGCGCAAATGCAATTTGTCCGTGACTGTTATTCGCAATCGCAAAAGCGATATTCTAAAGGGGTGAACATCACTCCTCCTCGGCATATTCGTAGCATTCAAACGTCTTTCTTGAACATTTTTTGACTGTCTTTTGCTCATCCTTCAATTCCATCTCTCCTCCACCGGAAAAATGGTCTTTGATATTACACGAAGATTATGAAGTGATCGTTGTTGACTATTGTTATTAAAAAACTCTCTACAATAATATTTTTATATAATCTTTCGAAACTCGTAGTGTCCTTCTTTAAATTCCTAGGAGGGTCAGCGATGCGGGGTGAAGACGATGGTAACCCTCCCAGTAGTTTCTGGGGGGGAAGTGAAGGGAAGAATGCACAATTTGATCTCAGGCACATTACCAGCTTTGATTTTGTGTCTTCTACTTGATTTCGTGGCAGGAGGCGTTCTCGGAAAGTTTTTCGAAAAGATAATGGAGTCATACCCCATCATTCTCATCATTCTTCCCGGTCTCATGGGTCTCAGAGGAAACATCTTTGGAGCGATGGCATCTCGATTAACCACGATGCTTCATCTTGGAGAAATGGAGCCAAAAATCAGAGATGAGCGAGCCTTCAAGAACATTTTTCTGAGCATCATACTTTCCCTACTTCCTGTTCTCATCCTATGGTTAGTTGGACTTCTTAAAGTCGGGAGAATTTCTGACGCACTTTTTATTCTTCTCATAGTCATTGTCTCAACTATTTTCGCAACTCTTCTTCTTGGTTATTCCACAGTTCTTGCTACAGTTATTCCTTACAGGCGAGGTGTGGATCCTGATACTGTCGCAGCACCGTTAGTGACGTCTGTTGGAGACCTCGTAACAGTTCCTTTTTTAATTTTCTTCATTCTCCTTTACGAAAATTCATCATCTCTTTTTTATCTCTTTTCTTTCATCGCTTTAGGAATTCTCATTTTGATGTTCATAAGGACAAAAATGGGTGAAGAAGATTGGAAAGTCTTCAGAGAAGTGATCGGAATCATAGGAATTCTTTCAATCGTTTCAAGCATTTCTGGAGGTATGTTAGAACACTACAGCAAGGTTATATATGCTTCTGTTCTCTTTAGCGTCCTCTATCCTCCAATTGCTGACTCAACAGGGAATTATGGGTCTATAATAGGAGCAAAAACATCCACTCGAATTCATCTCGGTGAGATTGAAGGTTTTATGGATGGAGAAACTCTTCTAGACATCATCATGTATTTTCTCACGGGCTTTTTAATTGCTCTCCTTATGAACTTCATTGGAATTTTTGTAGTGAGTCTTACGTTGGGAAAAAGTGTAGGTATACTTCTTCCCTTCATTCTCCTCTATCCGTTCCTACTTCTCTTCAATATGCTTTTAGCATATTATCTTGCGAGGGCCTTCACAAAACTCGGAGTAGACCCAGACAACACAACCGTTCCAACAATTACAACTTTAGGTGATGTGACCTCAGTTATTTTCATAGTATTGCTGGCAAGCAAATTTGTGTAGGAAATTAAATTATATTTTTCTCTTATTTAAGAGCTCTCTCCATAAAGCTTTTTTCTGAGTGCCCATGCAACATTCACAAGGCTTATCATCACTGGAACTTCAATCAGTGGGCCAACAACTGTTGCAAAAGCTTCTCCAGAAGCTAATCCGAAAGTTGCGACCGCAACTGCTATGGCGAGCTCAAAGTTGTTACTCGCAGCTGTGAAAGCTAGGGTAGTTGTTTTCTCGTATTCAAGTTTCACGAGATGCCCCATCGCAAATGAGACGAAGAACATTATGAGGAAATATAAGATCAGTGGAGTCGCAATTCTTGCCACATCCATAGGAATACTCACTATGTACTCTCCTTTCAGCGAGAACATCACCACGATTGTGAAGAGCAGTGCAAACAGAGAGGTTGGTGAGATCTTAGGAATGAATTTCTCGTTGTACCATTCAAGACCCTTTGTTCTGAGAAAGTAGAACCTCGTGATGATTCCCCCAAAGAACGGAGTTCCAAGATAGAGCAGTACGCTTCTCGCTATCTCTTTCAGCGAGATTTTCACGACAACACTAGTCCCACTAATCCATTCGCTGAAGAGTGTGATGAAGATGTAGGCGTAGAGGGAGTAGAAGACTATCTGGAAGATCGAGTTCAGAGCAACGAGTATGGCTGCCCATTCTCTGTCTCCATCTGCAAGATCGTTCCAGACAATCACCATTGCAATGCATCGTGCCAACCCCACAAGAATAATTCCATTTCTGTAGGCAGGATAATCTGATAGAAAAATCCAAGCCAAAATGAACATGATGAGAGGACCAACAATCCAGTTCTGAAGGATTGAGAGTGAAATAATCCTCTTTGTTTCTGTTGCTCTGACGATTTTCCTTAACCCTTCGTATTTTACCTTTGCCAATGGAGGATACATCATCCACATCAATCCTATTGCAATCGGAATCGAAGTTGCTCCAATACTGAGAGATCCTATAATTTCCGAGATTTCGGGATAGACGTATCCAAGTCCGATTCCAAATGCCATTGCAAGAAAAATCCAGAGAGTTAGATATTTTTCGAGAGATGTGAGATTCTTTTGAATTCCAGTCACTCTAAAACCTCCTTTAGTATCGGAACAATTACATTTTCTCATCTCTTCGTTTAGAAGCTCTGCTCTCACGATTATCAAACAGCAAATCTTGCCTCTTTCTTATCGTATCCTGCCATTGCAACAAGTTTCTCTCTGGGCTTAATCTCCGCTTTTTCTCTAAGATCTTTTGGAAGCAGTATCTCTCCTTTGGAATCAACTGTAAGCACAGCCTCTATTTTCGTAATTTTGCAGGTTTGCATAAGGAAAAAATCTTAAATCGTATTTTCTTAAATTTTCTGATTTTTCTCACAAATAGGAAAAATCAGAAATTTCAAACTCAGAGTATGCATCTTGAGATCTTCGCACTGTATAGACACTCGCTACAAGAAGGTTTGTTTGCATAACAATCTCTTGACTCTTCGACATACCAACAAAAGGTCACATATGAACAATCTCCACACCACGGCATAAATTCTTTTAACTTTCTTTTCTTTTTCTGAAACTCCATCTCAAATTCAGAGGAATTTCCGATGATAACCTCTTCGACTTTCTTTTCATGTCCGTTAATATAGGCTGGGTGTGTGTATGCGAATTCCATGCAAGGGGCGACTTTTCCATCTGCTCTGACAAAGATCCCCTCCTCATAAGGGCACTCTCTCAACTTATCATCTCCAAAAATTTGTGGAAAGTGAAGCTTTATTCCAAAGCTCTCAGAAATCTCCTTACACTCCTCTAGAATCTTCTCAGCCCTCTCTGCAAACTTCACCCTTCTTTCGTTCTCCATAAGTCTCAAAATATTTATACTGTATCCTTCTTCTCTAACCCTCTCCCAAATTCTTCTGTAAATTTCAACCGCATCTTTAACCCCCAGTGCAACGTCTATCAAAAATCTATCCTTTTTTGGATATTCTTTGATAACATCTCTGTAAATCTCCAAGGTTCTTTTGCTGAATTCAACAAAAACACCCATTTCATACATCTCCCTGCTGTATGGCACAAGATTTGAAATGCTAACGTCAACGCCAAGATCTCCAGCCCACTTTATAAAGTTTGTAAGCTCCTTAATGTTATCTTGCATGAGCACAACCTCGAGCTCAACTTCAACCCTCTCTTTAGCTTTCTTTATATTCTCTGCAATCACTTCAAATTCTGAATTCACTCGAACTCTTTTGAGGAATTCTGGATCTATAGAGTCTAAAGAAATTCCAAGAAAGTCTACATAATTGAGGACTCTCTCAACTTCCAAGCTTCCATTTGTAACTAAAACAACTTCTGAATTTTCAGATGCAATTTTCGCCATTTTCCTGATATTTTCATGGACTAAAGGTTCTCCAAAACCGTAAAGCACAACTTTTTTTGATGGAAAATTTTCGAGAATTTTTTCAAAAATCTCAAGTCTCAGATCTCTTGGTGAAGACCTCCAGAATTGTCTGAGACAGTATTTACAATTGAAGTTGCACTTCGAAGTTACTTCAACTTGAAGAATTTCAAGACTCAGAGAAAACACCTCAAAAAATATTTTGAAAAAAGGTAAAAAATAAAAATATTTTGGATTATTTTGGCACAGGTCTCTCTGGAGGGCCATTGTAGATTATCTGATCGAGTGGAAGAACTCTGAATGGTCTCTCTTTTGTGATCTCTTCATATACATGAGCGACCAAACCAGCAGATCTTGCCATCACATAGAATCCCTTTCCGAGCCTCCAGTCAAGTCCGAGTTCTGACATTAGAGCGGCAATTCCTCCATCAACATTCAACGGAAGATGTCTTCCAAACTCCTTCTCCAGAGCCCTCTCGATCGCTTTTGCAAATTCGCAGTGATCACCGTAAATTCCTAACTCCTTGGCTAAATTCATCATTGCGATTACTCTTGGATCCTTCGTATGATATGGATGTCCAAATCCTTGAATCCTCTCCTTTCTCGCTCTGTGCTCCTTCACAATGATCTCTGCCATCTCATCAAAACTCTTACCTTCTTCTTTGGCTCTTTTAACACCTTCCTGAAGAACTTTCGCACATTTATCAATTGCTCCTCCGTGATAATCTCCGAGAGATGTTATTCCTGCTGCGACTGCAGCCTGAAGCGGAACTCCGCTCGAAGCAACGAGTCTTGCAGCTTGAGTTGAAGGTGCAGCTAGCGAGTGATCGCATCCTGCAACTAGCATCGCATCCATAATCTTCTGTTGAGCCTCTGTTGGATACTCGCCCGTAAGAAGAAGATACGCAACGCCTCCGAATGAAAGTTTTCCAATCAAATCTCCAAGGTTGTAACCTCTTATGAGGATTTTATTTGGTTCTACCTTCGAAATCTCGGTTTTCCACTCCATTCTTTAAACCTCCAATCTCTCCGCTATGAATACTGTTATATCCTTCACCTTAATATTTGAGCTCTTCTCCTTTGCACCGTCACTGAGATTTAGCACACAGAACGGGCATGGAGTTACAATGAGTTCTGCTTTTATCTCTTCCGCATCTCCTATTCTCCTCTTTGCAAGAGATATCGCAGTCTCCGGATATGCCGATCTAACTCCCCCTCCTGCTCCACAACATCGAGAACTATCTCTGTTCCTCTTCATTTCAACGAACTCTATTCCAGGAATTGCTCTCAGAACTCTCCTTGGGGGATCGTAGGTTCCGAGGGATCTTCCCAGATGGCATGGATCGTGATAAGTGACCCTCACCTTCTCTCCTTCTTCCTTGAACTTCAGTTTTCCTTCACTTATCAGTTCATCAACAACTTCTGTAATGTTCTTAACCTCATACGGAAGCTCCCCAAAGATCTGTTCGTAGGTCTCTTTAAACGTCTTGGTGCATCCCGCACAGGCAGTGATGATTTTCTTTATTCCCAGTTCTTTGAACATCTCCAAGTTCTTCTTCGCAACTTCCATCCCTTCTTCGAAGAATCCAGAGTTGAAGAGAACCGAACCACAACAGAGCTCCTTTTCTCCGAGAATGTCAAACTCTACTCCACCTGCTTTCAAAATCTTCACACTTGCTCTTGCAGTATCCTGCTGTCGGTAAGCAGCAGTACAACCGGGGAAATAAATTGTGTCAGCCATTTTTATTCCTCCTTCATCCAGTCAGCTCTTTTAGCTGGATCCTCCCCGTAGGGATTTCCATATTTCTGAATTCTCTCAACGAGCTTTTTGTGCACCCCAACGTAATACCCCTGTTTTGCTAAATCGTGCTTCAAAGCTCTGATGATATCAGTTGTTGGAAGTCCAGCAGGACACTTGAGAAGACAGTAATCACACATGTTGCAGGTGAAGACAGCTCTTAGCATGTATTCCGAAGGTCTTAACTTCCCTTCTACGATCCCTCTCGCAGTTTGGATTCTTCCTCTGGCTGAATGAGATACCCAACCAAATTCCTCCCAGCTTGGGCATTTAGCCTGACAGTAGCTACATCGAATGCACTTGAATGTATCATCTGCATATTTATCGCTGAGAAATTCAAATTTCTTTATTTCTTCTTTTGATAATCCTTTAAATTCTTTAACTTCACTCATAGTATTTCACCCCTTAAACTTCGATAACCCCCCATGGCTTTCCTTTATCGGGATTCATTATGTTGTTTGGATCAAAGACCTTCTTGATGCCCTTCATGAGCTCGACAACTTCGGCTCCATACTCATCTATGAGATACTTCGCTCTTATGAGTCCTATTCCATGCTCTCCAGTGACAGTTCCACCCATTGGAAGTGCAATCTCTCTATACATTATATCAAGCGCCTTAAAGAACGCTTCCCTCTGCTCAGGCTCCCTCTCATCATACTGGAATGTTGGATGAAGATTCCCATCTCCAGCGTGCCCGAAAATTCCAATACTCACAAGATTGTTCACTCTTTCTGGAATCTTCTGAAGCTTTACGAGGGCATCAGGGATCTTGGGAACTGGAACCGACATATCCTCCATGCATGTTGTTGCGGGTGAAGTCCTCACGAGAGCGGGATAAGCAGCCTTTCTTGCTGCCCATGCCTTATTCCTCTCCTCCTCAGTCTCAGCCATCATCCACTCAATTGGTTCGGCCTTTTTAGCTGCTTCAAAACAAATCTCAATTTCTCTCTGAACCTGTTCTTCAACAAGTCCATCAGTTTGAACTATCAGCATAGCCTCTGCTTCTGGAAGATCCATTCCTGTATATTCTCCTGCAGTCTTCATAGAAATCCTGTCTATTATCTCAAGTGCAGCGGGCACAACTCCAGAAGATCTGACATTAACTATAGCATTCCCAGCCTTTCTCAGATCATCGAAGTAGAACAGAACTGTCCTGTAATACTTCGGTTTCGGTGCAACTCTCATTCCAATCTTCGTGACAACTCCAAGAGTTCCCTCAGAAGCACAGAAGAGTTTTGTGAGATCATAATCCGAAACACTCTTCAGGGTGTTACTCCCTGTTCTTATCACTTTTCCTCCAGGAAGAACAACCTCAAGCCACTGTATCCAGTCTTTCGTCTTCCCGTATTTCATTGCAAGATTTCCTGCTGAATTGTGCCCAACCATTCCTCCAATCGTCGCAGCACTACTCGAAGAAGGGTCAGGTGGGAAGAAATATCCATAAGGAGCAAGAAACTCATTCAGATCATCGCATATGACTCCAGGTTCAACCGTAACCATGAGATTCTCTCTATCGAACTCTATTATTCTGTTCATCTTGTACATTGCAAGAACTATCCCTCCGAGCCTTGGGACTGTTGCTCCAGAGGCACTCGTTCCAGATCCTCTCGGATAAACAGGAATTTTATAATCATTAGCAAGCTTGAGAATCTGAGAAACTTCTTCAGTACTCTCAGGTCTCACTATGACATCAGCAAATCCTTGGAAGGGTGCAGAATCTCTAGAATGGACGTAGATTTCAAGCGGATCAGTACTGACATCCTCCTCTCCGACTATATTCTTAAGTTCCTCAATTATTTTCTCGTCCATAGAAATCATCCCTTCTTTTTTTCTCCAAGTTAACTTACCCGTTATCGAGTTTAAATATCTTTCTTATTTTTAGTCCGAATATCGAATTTGAAAGCGTTCTCACGCCAATTCTCAAAGAATATTTATGATAAATAGTTATATTTCTGGAATTATCGCCTCATCCCCATAGGGCTTGCCTTTCATGGGATTCATTATGTTGTTTGGATCAAAGACCTTCTTGATGCCCTTCATGAGCTCTATTGTCTCCTTTCCGAGCTGTTTCGGAATGTATTTGCTTCTTGCAATTCCTATCCCATGCTCTCCCGTTATCGAACCACCTCGAGGAAGAACGACTTCATCATAAAGAATCTTTGTCGCCTTAAAGAACGCTTCCCTCTCTTCAGGATCTCTCTCATCGAAGAGAAATGTTGGATGAAGATTCCCATCTCCAGCATGACCATAAGTTCCAATACTCACAAGATTGTTCACTCTTTCTGGAATCTTCTGAATTTCGACAAGAGCATCCGGAATCTTTGTTATTGGGACGCACATGTCTTCAATAATTGTGGTAATGGCTTTTCTCGCAAGTGCTGGAAAACAGGCTTTTCTAATTGCCCATGCCTTATTCCTCTCCTCCTCAGTCTCAGCCATCATCCACTCAATTGGTTCGGCCTTTTTAGCTGCTTCAAAACAAATCTCAATTTCTCTCTGAACCTGTTCTTCAACAAGTCCATCAGTTTGAACTATCAGCATAGCCTCTGCTTCTGGAAGATCCATTCCTGTATATTCTCCTGCAGTCTTCATAGAAATCCTGTCTATTATCTCAAGTGCAGCGGGCACAACTCCAGAAGATCTGACATTAACTATAGCATTCCCAGCCTTTCTCAGATCATCGAAGTAGAACAGAACTGTCCTGTAATACTTCGGTTTCGGTGCAACTCTCATTCCAATCTTCGTGACAACTCCAAGAGTTCCCTCAGAAGCACAGAAGAGTTTTGTGAGATCATAATCCGAAACACTCTTCAGGGTGTTACTCCCTGTTCTTATCACTTTTCCTCCAGGAAGAACAACCTCAAGCCACTGTATCCAGTCTTTCGTCTTCCCGTATTTCATTGCAAGATTTCCTGCTGAATTGTGCCCAACCATTCCTCCAATCGTCGCAGCACTACTCGAAGAAGGGTCAGGTGGGAAGAAATATCCATAAGGAGCAAGAAACTCATTCAGATCATCGCATATGACTCCAGGTTCAACCGTAACCATGAGATTCTCTCTATCGAACTCTATTATTCTGTTCATCTTGTACATTGCAAGAACTATTCCGCCAAGAACTGGAATTGGGCCACCGCAGATACTCGTTCCAGATCCTCTCGGATAAACAGGAATTTTATAATCATTAGCAAGCTTGAGAATCTGAGAAACTTCTTCAGTACTCTCAGGTCTCACTATGACATCAGCAAATCCCTGAAAAAGGGCAGAATCTCTAGAGTGAACATATATTTCAACTGGATCTGTTGAGACATCATCTTCACCAACGATTTTTTCAAGCTCTCTTAGAATCTCTTCTCTCATAGAAGGAAAGATGAGGGACCTCGTTAAAAAAGTTATGATTTCTTATAAAAGTTATAAAGCGGTTGTAATTGAGTTTTCCAGATTTTAAGATTCTTTTATCGTTTCTCCATCTTCTTAAGCAGAATTTCAAAATCCTTCATATGTGCCTTCTCAGTTGCAGCCAAATATTCAAAGAGATCAATTGCCTCTTCGTTTCCTTCATCTCTTGCTTGAAGAGCTGCATTCGGATAATAGTCTGTGCTCTCAGCTCTCTCTCCTGCTATAGCTTTACCGAGATTTTTTCTAGTATCCTCGATTTCTCCAAGCATTTCGAGAATTTTCCTTGCATGCCAGAGTTCTTGCATCATGATTGTTCTGAATGCTTCAGCAGCCTCTGCATTTCCCTCTTCTTCCGCTCTTATAGCAAAAGCAAAGTACTTGACTGCTGCTATTGCCTCTCCTTCGAGAGCTCGTTTCAGATATTCTTCAACAGACGCTAATTTCATAAGCATTCACCTCTTTAACAATCTCAATTTGTTCGGATAAAAAAGTTTCTAATTTCAAATAAGAAGAATAACGAATATTAGCGGAAGTGAGATAAGGGTATTTATTATCGTTATTGCAGAGGACAGCTCCGTATTTAGCGAGTATTTCGAAGCCAGTATCGTGTTTAGCACTGCAGGAGGCATGATGGACGCAAGGAAGAGTATTTCAGCATTTATTTGAGATAACTTCAGCAAATCCGCTATAAGAAGTGCAAGAGCTGGAGAAATAAGGAACTTGAAGAAGCCATTGAAAAAGGAAGGAGCAAGGTATCTCCTGAAGTTTGAAGTCCTCAGGAATATCCCTATAGCAATCATCGAGAGAGGTATGGTTGCTCTCTGGAAAACATCCATGAGTTCTATTAAAGGTAAAGGAGGTTGGAGACCACCAAATCCTATCAGAAGTCCAAGAAAAGTTGAGAGTGTCGGCGGATTTTTAAGTAGTTCTCCAAGAGCTGAATTAAATGAGAATTTACCTGCCCCGTATAAGGCACAAATATAAACACCAAGAGTCCAGAAGATCACAGCAAATCCTAAGTTGGAGAACAAAATTCTCTGGACTCCGTCGTATCCGTAAACTGCAAAAACAATTGGAATTCCCATGAAACCACTATTACCAAAAGTCCCATTTAATATGAGGATTGGAATCGTGTCTCTTCTTCGGAAGAGTAGATTTGAGGCAATTGCAGTTATCCCAAGAGTTGTGAAAAGGACGATAGCAGTTGCGACAAATATACTCACAATTTCGTAGAACTTCTCTATCTCCACTTTCATCATACTCAAGATTATCATGGATGGAAGAAAGATTGTAAGAACAATTTTGCTCAGAAGGGCTCCATCTTCATCTCTAAAAATTCCTAAATGCTTTCCAAGGGCGCCCGCAAAAATCGAGACAACCATAAGAAGTATTTCATTAAACACTTCAGCATCCCTCAAAAATTCACTGGAAATCCAAGTATTTCCTTTGCACCCAGATATATCTTCTCTGCTATTTCAGCACAACCCTCTGCAGAAGCCCACTTTCCTAAGGGAATAACTTCTGTTCCGAGAAGTGAAGTAACCAGATCTACAAACTCTTTATTCTCTGAAAGACCTCCTCCGATGCAGATGCTGTACTCCTCAATTCGATAATCTCTCATAAGAACTTTGAGAGCCTCTATTTCCATCGCACAGAAGAACGCAAGCACTCCAATAGCTTCATCTTTTGAGAATATTTTGGTGACACCTCCTGTTGAAAAAGCTCTTTCAGCTGTAATTTCTCCTCTATCTATTCTCCTGATTGCTTCGAGATCTATAGGCCCCTGAGTCCATCCGGGGGAGAAGATACAGGCGTCGATGGCTCCAATGAGCTTCTCATCAATTACCGCAAGAGTAACAGTATTGCTACTACAGTCCGAAATCAGGAGATTCTTTCCGTGTTTCAAGGCGTAAAAAGCTAAACCGATTTTTTCTGGTGAAGCACCATGGGAAAAAACTTTGAACCTCGGATCGAGGAAATTCTCTCTGTGAATACCCGGAATCAATACACAGGGAAAACTCTTCATGGCCTCAAAAAGTTTCGTACCACCTCCTTTAAACTCTCCTGCCCCTCCAGTCTCCTTAAGACCTCTGTTTTTCACATATTTTATGTTCTCAAAACCCTTAATTCCATCTCCCATTGAGTATGAAAGTGCAAAAAGCTTCACGTCTGAGAACATCTCTTCTATTTTACCTCTAATCTCTAAAATACTCATCTCTCTGAGCTCTTCTCTGGAGAATTCAAACCTTCTCCCATCGGTTGTTGCGAATCGTATTCCAGTTGTACCATGATCTATTCCTGCAAAAGATTCATTGACTTTCATCTTCTTTTGACCTTCTCCAAACATTTTTCGCATACCCAGACTCTATCGAAATACATTTTATCCTTCAAGAGTTTTCCATGTTCAGAACAGGTCTTCAGACCACATATCACACATCTATGAATCGCAATATTCTCTTCACAGATTTCACATTTACTCATCGGAATAAAAATGGAGGGGGAATTATTTTAACGTTTCACTCCTCGTCTCTGAAGAACTCCTCCCTCCTCCTGACATAGCTCACCATTGCTGAAAGAGCTTTTATAGCTCTTTCAGGTATTGGATAATGCGGGATTCCGAGTCTGTTGAATTTTTCAGACATCATCGATGAAAATTCTCCACCAGGTGAGCTCCCTAAAACAGGTTTGTCGTATTTCTTCACAACTTTCGCGAGAACCTCTACAACTTCATCTTCAAGTACCACACCCTGCCAGATTATACCCAAAATCACAGCATCAACGTTCTCATCTTTAAGAACCGCCTCCATGGCATCTTTAAAATCATCTTTATCACCGTCTCCAGTAAGATCTATGGGATTGGTTATCCCATAATGTGGTGGAAAACGATTTCTGAGGTATTCGTAAGTTTCCTCAGTAAATCTAGCAACTTTCAGTCCATTGAGTTCAATTGCATCTGCGCATACTACTCCAAATCCTCCTCCATTACTCACAATTGCAACTCTATCCCCTTTGGGAAGCGGTTGTCTCTGAAAAGCTCGAATGACGTCGAACATATGCTCGAGACTCTCCGCTCTTATAACTCCTGATTGCTTGAATGCAGCATCATAAATGGCATCCACACCTGCAATGGATCCAGTATGTGAGGTGGCCGCTCTCGCACCGGATTCTGTTCTTCCCGCTTTGAAAATGATTATTGGCTTTTTCTTGCTAGTCTCCCTGCAAACTCGGATAAACTCTTTTCCTCTTTTTACACTCTCAAGATATAGAGCAATGATTCCGGTCTCCTCCTCATCCTTAAACCAGTCTATAAGATCAGTCTCATCAACATCGACTTTGTTTCCTATTCCTATGAGGTTACTAACTCCTATTCTCTCCTGACTGACCCAGTCACCGAGAGCTCCTAAAAATGCTCCACTTTGAGATACAAGAACTAAATTTCCAGGCTCTGGTTTTGCCATCCTTCTCTCAGGTATGAAAGGAGTATCCACTCCTGTTCTTGGATTGTATATCCCATGACAATTTGGTCCTATAATTCTGAGGTTGTAGTAAAGAGCATATCTAAGCATCTCCTCTTCGAGTTTTTTACCTTCCTCTCCAGTCTCTCCGAATCCCGAGGCTATTACTATAACTGCTTTGACGCCTTTCTCTCCACAAAGCCTCACTTGCTCTGGAACAAATTTTGCGGGAATTGAGATGACTGCAAGATCAACCTCTTCGGGTATATCAACAATCGAGGGATAACACTTCAATTCGAGAATCTCCTCTTGTTTGGGATTTACAGGGAAGAGGTCTCCCTTAAATCTCCGTTTCAGGTTATAAAGGATTTGATATCCTATCTTTCCCGGAGTTGCAGATGCGCCTATGACAGCAATGGCTTTAGGTGCAAAGAAATATCTCAGGAGCTCCCTTCTTGGCATTCCAGCATTTTTCACATCTTTTACTTCGACTTCACTCGATTCTGATGAGTGCATCAAGTCCTATACCCCCTTTACCCTCTTCGTAAACAACAAAGGGATTTATATCAAGCTCAACGATTTCTGGATGCTCTTCCACGAGTTCAGAGAGCTTTAGAAGGGTCTCAACAATAGAATTCACATCTGAGGCAGATCTTCCTCGAGCCCCATAAAGAATCTTAGATGCTTTGACTTCGTTTATCATTTCGAGCGCATCTCTTCTGTTTATTGGAGTCACTCTGAAAGAAACATCCCTAAGAACTTCTACGAAAATGCCTCCAAGTCCGAACATCAACACATGTCCGAACTGTTCATCCTTTACAACTCCGATAATTGTCTCTGTTCCTTTTTCTGCCATCTTCTGGATGAGAATTCCTTGAATTTTGGCATCAGCTTTGTATCTTCTTGCATTCTCTAGAAGTTCTTCATAAGCCCTCTCAGCCTCTTTCTCGTCAGAAATTCCCACTTTCACACATCCTGCATCACTTTTGTGAAGTATATCTGGAGACATAACTTTCATGACTACCGGATAGCCAATTGCAGATGCAGTTCTTGCGACTTCTTCTACAGAATTCACGAGACTTCCACCTATCATTGGAATTCTGTATTCTGAGAGAAGTTTTGATGCTTCATATTCTGTGAGAATTCTGCTCACTTTACTCACCTTTCACATTCTTTGGTTTTTTCCCAATACTTAATCCTACCGATTTTATTTTATCGAAACCATGTAGTTTCTTTGAAAAAACTTAAACTATATTGACGATATTTTTAAAGAATTGATAATTTTGCACACCAATTCCCTATGATTTAGTAATTTTTTACAGGAAAGAGTTTAAGAAAAATCATAGAAGATCGGGATTGTGAAGTTGAAAGATAACAGGAAAATTTTTAATAAACTGTTAGAAAATTAAACTAAATGTTAGTGCCACAAAACGAAAAGTCAGCCATTTAAAAAAGTTTCGAAACTTGGTGGTCGAAATGCTCGATGAAGTTGATAAAAAAATTCTGAAAATGCTAATGGAAAATTCCAGAACTCCATATACGAGGATAGCGGAGAAAGTTGGAATGTCAGAACCAGCAATTAAAAAGAGAATAGATAAACTTGTGAAAGAAGGAGTAATAACATCTTTCAGTGTGAATGTTGACCCTTGGAAACTTGGAAAAAATTTAATCGCTCTTGTTTTCATCAATGCCTCTCCAGGAAAACACAGAGAAGTTGCGGAAATGATAAGCGAAATTGAGGAGGTTGTGGAGGTTAGCATAGTCACAGGTCAGTTCGATATGATGGCGAAAATAGTGTGTGAAAATCCTAAGCATTTCGAGAGAACTATAAAGAAAATTGGATCAATACCTGAAGTCCTGAAAACGGAATCTTTTGTAGTCATAGAACAAATTGAAGGCAATAAATTCATGGGTTTGTAACTCAGAGTTCAAACATCTCTTTTAGAGAGCCTCCACAAAAGAGCCTCACGTGTTTTTCAAGAACTTTTGCAGTTTCTCGCAGAGCTTCAATTTCCACTCCGGGAACACCACAAATCAAGAACATAACGTTTTTCGTCTTCTCTTGGATCTTCGTGCGTTCGGAATCTCTGTAGGGATAAATTGCCACAAGTTTTTCAGAGTCAGAAATTACTATCTCCCCTCCTTTGAGTTCAAACTCCTTATCCATATTTATTCCGAGGAATCTCTCTCCTTTTTGAGCAAATCTCATTACTAAATCCCCTCTGATCTTTTCCTCGTCGAAACCTGCTATTGGAATTTTATGCGAGAGAGAAACTAAGTTATAGGTATCTACAAGAGTATTTATTTCTGGGAGATCCTTCCCTTGGAGAGCTCTTCTTATAAGAGCTTCTGATGCAGGTCTGATTTTCGTCGGGTCTACTCCAATTCTCCAGAAAAAATCTCTATAGGCTCTGATAGTCTGATCATCCTTCAAATTTTCTAGTTTATATCTCCTCTTTATCTCCTCAATCACCTCTCTCTTAAATCTTCTCAATTCTTCTGAACTTTTCTGAATTTCTACATTTGCAATTCTCACGAGAATAACTCTCAATCCCGGAAAACATTTTCTCAATTCATTCTCCAATCTCAGTTTCATGGAAATTAATTTTTCTTCGAGGATATAAAATGAGTTTGGTTAGTTTTATCTTCTAAGAGCCACTCAATTTAACTTATGAACGAACTTGTAGAGAAGCTCGTGGATGCTTTTAAGAAAAGAAAGAAAATTGAACCCGAGTCTCTGAGTATATCAATTGATGAAGCTTATGAAATTCAAAAGAGCTTTGTTGAGAGAATAGGCACGCAGATCGGATGGAAAATTGGAGCATCAAACGAAGAAGTTCAGAGAAGATTAGGAATAAACGAACCGGTTATCGGAAGACTTCTCAGAGAGACTGTTTTGAAGAAGAGGGAGAAGATTGAAAACTTCATAATTCCTTTAGGAATAGAGGTTGAAGTTGCATTCAAATTTCACAAAACACCGGAGATGAGTCTTCAGGGAATCCTCTCATCCTCGAAAGTAGCTCCAGTTTTCGAGATAATCAATGGTGTATTTTCGGAAAATCCTTCAGTGCAACATCTGATTATCTCTAATGTTCGTCATGCAGGAGTTGTTTTCGGAGAATTCAGGAGCTGTGATTTTCCGCTGGAACATGAAAAAGTCGAACTCTTAATAAACGGAAAATCTGTAGGAGTGGGTTCTGGGAAGAATGTTCTTGGACATCCCATAGCTCCACTTCTATGGCTGATGGAGAAGATTCAGAGGATGGGTGAAGAAGTTAAAAAAGGTGATATCGTAATTTCGGGCACTATGATTCCCCCGATCTTCATCGAAGAACCCTCAGAGATAGAGGCGAGATATTCCAATCTAGGCACTCTCGAATTCAAACTTCTTTAAATCGAAATAATTACAAGTCCGAGGAAAATAGTGAAGGAAGCGATAATTCTCCACTTTCCCACTCGCTCTCTCAGAAGAACCACCGCAACAAATAAACTTAGGAGCACTCCCACCTGTCTTAAAGCCACGATGTAACTTACGTATGTCTCTCTCATTGCATAAAGGATGAGAAGATATGAAAGCATGCAGAGAATTCCCGAGATTAGAATATATCTTTTGTTCATCATAAACTCGCACAGAATCAGGTTTTTCCTGAATGAAAGGACAAAAAATGAAACACCGAGGAAGGAAAAGAAAAACATAATGTAAATGTAGATCATCGGCTCCATTAGACTAACTCCCATTTTATCTACGATAGAGTAAAAGGATGTTGTTAGTGCTGTTAAAATCGCTATTTTTGTTGCACGTAATTTCAGTATTTTCAAACCTCCAAGCATTCCCAGAACGCTGAACTCGTGAAGATTCAGCATGAATATTCCTGCAACAACAAGAAAAATTCCGAAATACCCTTTTATCGGGACTCTTTCGCATAAGAGAAAATAAGCCAGTAATGGGACGATTGCTGGAGAAGATCTTGCAATTGGATAGACAAAGGAGAGCTCTCCCTCCTCATATGCATAACCGAGAAAGAGAAAGTAGATTGAGTGAAGAACCCCAGAAAAAAATGCGAATTGAAGAGCTCTCGTGTTAATATCCTCATTGAGGCTGAGAGCTGGGAGAAGAAAGAAAATGAGGGAAAAGAGAAGAAACCACCAAGTAAAAACATGCTTGTCATAACTCTTTTTCAGCAATCCATTCCAGTAAACATGAAGGAATGCAGAAAGAATAACTAAAAGGAGAACTAGCTGTTCCATATTGGAGGAAGAACTTTCGAACTCTTAATTTTTATGTTCAATGATTTCGTTTAATCTTTCAAAAAAGTTAATTCAAATTATTTAAGGGAAGTTTTTTAATTGAGGGGGAGAAAATAAAAACCATGCAGGCGAAAATTTTGAGAGTTGACTTATCGAGTGGAAGTTTTAAGGACGAAATCATACCTGAAGAGGTTTGCAGAAAGTTCATTGGTGGAAGAGGTCTTGCGGAGAAGATCCTTTGGGATGAGTTAAAGCCCGGTGTTGATCCGCTCTCTCCAGAGAATATTCTGATTTTCATGACGGGTCCCTTGGAAGGGACGAGAATGCCAACTTCTGGGAGATTTCATGTTGTGACGAAATCTCCTGCAACTGGAGGAATTGGGGACTCAAACTGCGGTGGGGATTTCGGTCCTAAGTTGAGATTTGCAGGTTATGATGGAATTGTGATTACTGGAAGGGCAGAGAAACCTGTTTACATCTGGATTGATGAAGGTAACGTGGAGATAAGAGATGCATCCCATCTGTGGGGGAGAGGAGTATGGGATACTGAGGACATGCTAGTCGAAGAAATTGGTGATAAGAAGATATCAATTGCTTCTATTGGACCTGCGGGAGAGAACAAAGTTGTATTTGCAGCCATTATGAATAGAAAGCACAGAGCAGCAGGAAGAACTGGAGTTGGAGCTGTGATGGGTTCCAAGAATCTCAAAGCAATTGTTGTGAGAGGGAATAAAGAACCTGAAGTTCATGATGTGGATAAGGTCAGGGAAGTTAGTAAGAAGATGATCGAGATTCTCAGAAAGCATGATGTTACGGGCCAAGGTCTCCCAACATATGGAACTGCAACTCTTGTGAATGTGATAAATGAAGCGGGAATCTTCCCAACAAGAAACTTCCAGACAGGAGTTTTTGAAGGAGCTGAGAAGATAAGTGGAGAGACAATAAGGGAGAAAATCCTTGAGAAGAACATTGCGTGTTGGGGCTGTCCAATTGCTTGTGGAAGAAAGACGAAAATAACGGAGCCTCCGTATCAGGTGGATGGAGAGGGCCCAGAATACGAGACCGATTGGAGTCTCGGAGCTATGTGCGGTGTGGATGATCTCAATGCGATAACCTATGCGCATAACATCTGTGACGATCTCGGAATGGATCCAATCTCCTTGGGAAGCACCATTGCATGTGCTATGGAGATGTATGAAAAAGGACTTATTCCAAAAGAGAAATTATACGGACTTGAGCTGAAATTTGGAAATCCACAAGCTATAGTGGAGCTTGCTTGGAAGACTGCATATCTCGACGGTTTCGGAGCAGAGATTGCAATGGGAGCTAAGAAACTCGCAGAAAAATATGGGGCTCCCGAACTTGCGATGCATTCTAAGGGTCTTGAACTTCCAGCTTATGATCCAAGAGGCGTTCAGGGACATGGTCTTGGATATGCAACTTCAAATAGAGGGGGTTGCCATCTCAGAGCTTACATGATCTCTCCAGAAATTCTTGGAATCCCACAGCAATTGGACAGATTCTCAACAGAAGGAAAGGCTAAAGCCCTAATAGAGCTTCAGGATCTGTTTGCAATGGTCGATTCAATGATCGTTTGTAAGTTCGTGACCTTTGCTATAGGAGCTCCTGAGCTTACTGAGATGCTGAATGCTGTAACGGGATGGAACTTTACTGTCGAGGAGTTCATGAAGACAGGAGAGAGGATTTACAATCTCGAAAGGATGATAATTAACAGAGAGGGGTTTGATGCGAAAGATGATACACTTCCGAAGAGAGTTCTCGAAGAGCCCATGCCGGAAGGTCCAAGCAAGGGACATGTTGTGAAGTTGAGTGAGATGCTCCCAGAGTATTATCAGCTAAGAGGCTGGAAGGACGGAGTTGTGACAGAGGAAAAGAAGAAAGAACTTGGGCTCTAAACCCATATTTTCCTCTTTTTTATGCCTTTTTTTGAAGTTGAATATAGGGTTGTTGACCCATCTCCCTCTATAGAATATCTCCTTAGAGATCTTGGCATCAGTTTCGAAAAAAGGGACCTCGGATGTCTCAGAGTTTTTGAGGTGCCTGAAAGAGGAATCAGAATAACCGTTGAGATAAGATCTCAAAATGCAGGTTTTTTGAGAAACCTCTTTAAAGAGATTAAAATATTCAGACTCAGAGTTGAGAGTGAAGATAAGGAGTTTTTGAGAATCATCAGAGAGAAGTTGAGAATTTATATGTTGAAGGGTGGCGGTTAATCCTCCTCTATTCCTCGTTCCACAAGAAGCTTTTTGGCTCTTCTCAATACGTTTCTCGCATTTTCATAAGTTAAAGTCTTCATAGCCTCATCATACGGAAGCCATTTGAAGTCCACATGTTCATAAGAAAGTTTCACATTCTTCTCTCCACTTTCCGCAAGATAAAACACAACTTCTTTATGAATCAATTCGTTATTTCTCTTGTATTTATAGGATATTTCCTCTCTAAATCCTTCAAGAATTTTCAAATCCGATATTCCTGTCTCCTCTTCTGTCTCTCTGATGACGGTCTCTATTTCATCTTCTCCGCTCTCTATATTTCCTTTCACAAAGTCCCAGTGTCCTGCAGGATAATGAAGGAGAAGGTATTTTACCCCTTTATCTCTTCTGAATATCACCGCACCTGCGGAACGCTCGTACTTCATGGTCGCTAGTTTTCTCCTTCATAAAATTTAAATTAATTCATCTAATCACCTGTCTTCATTAAAAGCCAGTAATCCTCTTCTCCCCTCTCAAATCTTACAAGAGCATATCTTCCTCTCAACCTCTCGCCTCTTAACGTGAAAACAATCTTTCTCTCTCCAAATTCCTCAATATCAACTTCTCCTTTGTCCCATATTTCCACTTTTCCTGCACCGTAATGGCCTTCAGGAATCTCGCCCTCAAAATCTGCATATTCTACTGGATGATCTTCTGTCTGAATTGCTAACCTTTTTACTCCCCTCTCTTCTGGAACTCCTTTTGGAACTGCCCAACTTTTGAGAACTCCTTCAACCTCAATTCTCAAATCGTAGTGGAGAGTTCTTGCATGATGTTTCTGAACCACAAAAACTCTCTTTCTCATTTCTTCAAACTCTCCAGATATGACTCAACTGAATGAACCGCTAACGCTCCATCTCCTATTGCAGTAGAAATCTGTCTTAAAGTCTTCTTCCTACAGTCTCCTGCGGCGAAAATACCCTTTTCAGAGGTCTCCAGATTCTCATCCGTTATTATAAATCCATTTTCATCCTTTTCCACGTCTATGAATTCTGTGTTTGGTCTCATTCCGACGTAGATGAAAACTCCGTCAACTTGAAGCTCTCTTTTAGACCCTTCTTTAATATTCCTCAAAACAACAGAATCGACTTTTTCCTCACCTCTTATTTCTTCCACCGTAGAATTCCAGATAAATTCAATATTTTCTTTTTCCATCGCCTTCTCTTGAAGAATCTTTGTTGCTCTCAATTTATCTCTCCTGTGAATAACATATACCTTTGAAGCAATTTTCGAGAGGTAAAGAGCTTCAGTGATTGCCGTATCTCCTCCTCCAACAACGCACACAATTTTATCCCGATAAAAGAATCCATCACATGTTGCACAGTAGGAAACCCCCCTTCCGATGAATTCGTCCTCTCCTCTCACCCCAAGTTTCCTTGGTTGAGCACCAGTAGCTATGATGAGTGAAAGAGACTCATAAATTTCCTCTCCAGAATAAACCTTTTTCACACCATCTTCACTTTCAACTTTTGTGACCTCTCTTCCTACTTTAATCTTCAATCCGAACTTCCTCGCATGTTCTTCGAATCTTCTGATGAGTTCCTGACCTTCAATCTCAGGAAAGCCGGGATAGTTCTCAACGACATCAGTTAAAGCAACTTGACCCCCGGGTGCAAGTTTTTCAAGAAGAAGTGTTTTAATTTTTGCCCTCTGCGCATAGATTCCGGCAGTTAAGCCAGCAGGACCAGCCCCAATGATGATAAGCTCATGCATGAAAAAGAATGTTGAATGTAAAAATTAAAAAGTTTTAGTTCTTTGAAGGGCAGTAAAGTCTCTGTCTTGCGTCTTTGAAGTAAAACTTCTCTATTATAAGCCCCTTCTCCTTTAGCTTCTGAATTGCATGTCTCACAGTTCTGGGTGAGAGTGAAGTCTCATTTATAAGATCTTTCTGGGTCATGGGGCCTTTTGAGCGTAAAACTTCAAATATCCTTCTCGTACTTGGAGGAAACTCTTCTATAATCTTCTCAACATCTTCATATGTGGCTTCCGCCATCTTACATCACCCCCATATCTTCTCGGAAATAATAACTGTAACAATTGTTACATATAAAGTTTTCGTCGAAAAAACTTTCAGAGACTTCATCATCTCCTGAAGGGAGAAATCGAAGGCTATTAATAATTTGAGAAAAGTAAATCTTTTTAAGCTCTTCTCGGTGGTGAACACATGAAAGCTCTTATCATATACGATTCGGTTTCAGGGAACACAGAAGCTATTGCGAAGTCTCTTGCTGACAGTCTCAAACATTTTGGAGTGGAAGTTTTATTGAGGTGTGTTGATGAGGCGAATGAAGGGGAAATAGAAGAAGTAGAAGTTATAATATTGGGTTCTCCAACGCACTACAGAAGTCCAACACTCAGAATCAAGCAGTTTTTAAAGAAGATGGAGAGTATAGATCTTAAGGATAAGTTTGGGGCATCTTTTGGATCTTTTGGATGGAGCGGAGAAGCTCCTTGGTTGCTCAGAAATGCGATGAGAATCCTCGGGATGAAGGTAATGGAGGAGACGCTGAGGATTAAGAGAGCGCCTGAGAAAAAGGATTTGGAAGAGTGCAGAAAATTTGCGGAAAAAATTGTGGAGTTTGCGAAGAAGTGAAAGCAGAAGAAAAGATCGTTGGGATTGACATTTTTTGGGGATCTCCTAGCTCGAAAAAATCACCGAAGTACTCTTTGTACTCTCTCCCTGAGGGAAGAGTTTACGAAGGCGTTAGTAGAAGGAAGATGATAAGAATTGTTAATCAGCTCTCTCCTCAGATCATAGCGGTTGATAATATATATGAGCTTGCTACGGATAGAGAGAGGCTTATATCTCTTGTGAAAAAGCTCCAGCCTTCGGAACTCGTTCAAGTCACCTCCCAGGGCGAGTCTCTACACAATTTGGCTAAGAGATTTGGAATATCGTTCAATCGGAACATTCCATCGGAGGAAGCTAAAGTCTGTGCGATTCTTGCTTCAATGGGTATCGGTCATAGAGTTGTTCTTTTCGAAGATAAAACGAAAATAGAGGTTAGAAGGGGAAGAAGACCTGGAAGAGGCGGATGGAGCGAAAATAGGTTCAGAAGAAAAATACACGGTAATGTGAAAAGAGTGTCAGAGATAATAGAGGAGATACTCAGGAAAAACGGATTTAAGTACGAGAAGGAAGTGAGAGAGGGTTATGGAGGCTATATTTCGTGTGTTTTCCTTGTGGAAGCTCCTCCCTCTGAAATCCCCATCTCTCGTTCAAACCTCGAAAGCGGCGACGTCAAAATAAAGATTTCTCAGGTAGAGAAGGAGTCAATAGAATTCAAACCTCTCAGTGATGGAAAGGAGTATCTCATAGTCGGAATAGATCCGGGAACAACAACAGCCATTGCTGCTCTCAATCTAAGGGGAGAACTCATAGGCTTATATTCATCAAGGGAGATGAGCATCTCCGATATCGTGAACGTCATAAGAAACTTCGGAAAACCGGTAATAGTTGCTTCAGACGTAACACCTGTTCCAAATACGTTAAAAAAGGTAAAGAGCGCTTTTAACGCAATTCTCTATGAACCTAAGGAGTCTCTCTCAGTTCAGACCAAAATGGAGCTTACAAAAGATTTTCCTCATTCCAATGCTCACGAAAGAGATGCCATTGCAGCTGCTTTAAGCGCTTTCAAACTCTATAAAAACAAATTCGAGCAGATAGAGAGGAAAGTTCCCATTGGGATGAATGCTGATGAAGTGAAAGCAATGGTTCTTAAAGGAGTTAGAATCTCTGATGTAATGACACTGAAGGAAGAGGAAGAAAAGAGTGCGGAAGTACTTCAGACATCTGATGAAGCCTTAAGGAAAAGTTACTCTTCTCTTGTTGCAAAATACAAGCAGCTGGAGGAGAAACTAATCCTCTTTGAGGAGACTATAGAGCAAAAGGAAAAGAGGATAAAACAACTTGAAGAGGAGCTTCAGAGAGTTAAAAGCGAGGAATATAGAAAGCTGAAAGCGGAAAGGGAGATATCAATCAGAGACAGAGAGATATCGAGGTTGAGAAGAGACATAATTAGACTTAAGGAGATAATCGAGGAGAAAGATAGAGAAATAGAGGAACTCAAGAAACTCATTTCAATGAAATTCTCCGATAGTTTTGTTCCCATGAAAGTGATTCAGAGCTTCACTAAGGAAAACGTCCAGAAAATTCACGGAAGCTATGGAATAAAAAGAGGAGAAATCATCTACATTAGAAACCCCGGCGGAGGAGGACGTAACGCTGCGAGAATTCTTGCAGAGCAGGAAGTTCATGCGATTATAGTGGAGGGAACTCTCTCTCACCAGGCTGAAAAAGTTTTCGAAGATGCAGGAATTCCTGTTATTCTCGCTGAAGATCTGGAAGTTCACGTTTTCGGTGATTTTGGTTTGGTTCTAAAGAAAGAGCTTGAGAAGAAGATTTTGACATGGAAATCTGAACAAGAAAAAAAGAAGGAGAAGAAAATCATTGAAATCATCGAAGAGTACAGAAGGAGTAGAAAAAGTTTAGAAGGTTCTTAGCTTTCCTTCAACAACCATTTCTGTTATCTTTTCAACTTCATCCAGCCACTCCTCTATTACTGCTTCTATCTTCCTCTTCACCTTTTCGAATTCATATCCTTTTTTCATAATCACCTGAGCACTTGCGATTTTCGGCTCATTTATTGGCTTTCCGATTTCAGAAAGAATTCTCACGTAAACTTCTTCAATTCCATCAACAGCTTCTACTATGTCGTTTGCTATTTGATTAGCGAGAAGATTGTAGATCTTTCCTATATGATTTACGGGATTCTTTCCACTTGTCGCTTCCATACTCATCGGTCTGTTAGGTGTTATCAGTCCATTGCATCTGTTACCTCTTCCCACTGATCCATCATCTCCCATTTCCATGGAGGTTCCTGTAACCGTCAGATAAACGGAGGGAATTGAGTAATCGTCTCCTGTGTTCACTTCTACTTCAATAGTTTTCTCTGTGTATTTCGAAGCAACATCTTCGACAAACTTCTTTATTTCTTCCTTAACCGCTTTATACTCCTCGAGATCTTTCACATATTTGGATACGATAGCTCCTGCGATAGTAAGTGAGATTTTATCTTTAACTCTCAACCCCATTACTTTAACGTCTTCCCCTATCGCACGCTCCTTTTTTCTGCGCTCCATGAGCTCTCTTTCTACATTCAGGACAATCTTCTCAACCTCCGAAAGAGGTGCAAAACCAACTCCAAAAGAGGTATCATTGGAAAGTGGGACCTCTTCCATCCTCGAAAATATATTTTTTAAGTCTAAGGAACCCTCTCCGAGTTTTGATTCTATGACAACGTGCTCTTCAACGTCGAGATTTAGAATGTTATTTTTCAGATACTCTTTTGCAGCTCTTATTGCTATGACATCCGTTGGAACATAGTCATCGCCTACGAATTTCGTGGCTCTTCCTGTGATGAGGATGTATATCGGAGAGATTACCTCTCCTCCTCCAAATCTGGGATTAGAGCGTCCTGCAACTATTTGAGTCTCATCTGTGTTGTGATGAAGAATGCAACCATATCTCTTCACATACTCCTTACAAAGAGCTCTGCTGACACTCTCAGCGATTCCATCTGCAACGCTATCGGGATGACCGATACCCTTTCTCTCAACAAGCTCAACATCTCTGGCTTCAACAGGAGTTTGCTGAATTTCCTCAACATCTATATTCTTTCTTGCCATAACGATCCTCTCAATAGTTCATCCTTTCCAACTTTTAATATTTTCCTTCCATCACTATTCCTCAAGGTTATAATGGAAAAAATATTTGAGTTTCTTTCGAGAAATTCTCTCACATGTTGAGAATTGCGGTTCCGAGCAAGGGACGCATCCACAAACCGTCGCTAAACCTTCTTACAAGGGCTGGAATAGAGTTGAAAGACGGAAATGGGGCCCTTGTCGCTAAGACCAACGATCCTGAGGTTGAGATACTCTTTGCAAGAGCCAGAGATATCCCAGAATATGTTCAAGAAGGGGCTTCAGACATTGGAATAACTGGACTGGACATGGTTAAAGAGACCGAAGCAAATGTTGAGATTCTTCTTGATTTGAATTTTGGTCATGCAGAGATGTTTGTAGCGGTTCCAGAAAATTCGGGTGTGAGAAGTATTGAAGAGCTGAAAGGTAAGAAGATTGCAACCGAATTTCCAAATATAGTGAAAAGATTCTTCTCAGAGAGAGGAATCAGCGTAGAAATCGTTGAGGTATCTGGAGCTTGTGAAATGACACCTTATATTGGAATAGCAGATGCTATAGCAGATCTCTCAAGTTCGGGAACCACTATGAGGGTTCACAAACTCATGCCCATAGAGAAGATAATGGAAACTCATGCTGTAATCATAGGAAATAAGAGAAGCGTTGAGGAGAAGAGGGAAGTAATCTCAAGAGTGCTAGCATCTGTTGAAGGCGTTCAGAGAGCTCAGGGAATGAGATATTTGATGGTCAATATACCAGAGGAGTCACTTGAGGATGTGAAAAAGATACTTCCGGGGGCGAGCGGTCCAACGGTGATGAGGGTTGAAGCAGAGAAACCGATGCTTGCAGTGCATGCAGTAATTCACAAAGACGAAATTTACCGCGTGATAGGTAAATTAAAAGAGGTAGGAGCACGAGATATACTTGTCGTTCCTATAGAACGGATGATACCATGAGTTTCCTTGTGATTCCTGCGGTAGATCTGAAGGATGGGAAATGTGTTCAGCTTGTGGGAGGAGACCCTTCAAAACTACTTTTCTCCTCAGATAATCCTGTTGAAATTGCAAAGATGTGGGAAAAAGAAGGAGCTAGGATGATTCATGTTGTAGATCTCGATGGCGCTCTTAGCGGAGTAAGGAAGAACGAGAAACTGGTTTTCGAGATACTTGAAAATGTTGGAATTCCCTTGGAATACGGAGGGGGAGTCCGAACTGTTGACGATGCAGTTCTCTTTCTTGAAGCTGGAGTTTATAGAGTTGTTCTCGGAACTTCCGCAATTTTAAATCCTGAAATCATCTCTCAGCTCATCTATTCTTATCCCTCTGACAGAATCATGGTTGCAATTGAAGTGAAGGATGAGACAATCATGGTGAAAGGGTGGAGAGAAGGGGTTGACAAGTCTCTCGAGAGGATTTTAAGTGAGTGCGAAGAGAGAGGTGCTGGGAGCATTCTTTTCACAAGTGTAGGGGTTGAGGGAAGACTTTCTGGTGTTGATCTTAAAGCTCTCGAAAAAATTCTATCTCTCACAACTCTTCCAGTCTTTTATTCCGGAGGGGTAACCAGGCTTAAGGACATCAAGCTTATAAAAGATGCAGGAGCATCTGGAGTAATTGTGGGAAGCGCTCTTTACAAAGGAAAATTCAGCTTGAGAGAAGCTTTAGAGGTGGTGAAATGAGAGTTGGAAGATTCAGAAGGAAGACGAAAGAAACGGATATTGAAGTTGTATTAACTCTCGATGGAATCGGAAGAGCTGAGATAGAAACTCCTCTCCCCTTCTTCAATCACGTTCTATGTTCTTTCGCATTTCATGGATTTTTTGATCTTTCTCTGAAGTGCACCGGAGATAAGGAAGTTGATGATCACCACATAATTGAGGATGTGGGAATCTCTTTGGGAAGCGCTCTTAAAGAGGCATTGAAGAATTCCAATCCAATAAGGAGATTTGGATTTGCTTCAATTCCTATGGACGACGCTCTTGCAAATGTCTCCATTGATCTTTCAGGAAGGAGTTATCTCTCCTTCGCGGGCTCATTTCTCTCTTATAAAATCGGCTCTATGAGCACTCAAATGATTCCTCACTTCCTCAGATCATTCGCAACTTCTGGTGGTATCACACTTCACGTCTCTCTCTCGGGTGAAAATGATCATCATAAAGCAGAAGCTCTCTTTAAAGCTCTTGGAGTCGCCCTAGATTGTGCAACTACTGTGGAGGAGAGAAGAAAAGGAGTTCCCAGCACGAAGGGAAGTCTCGATTCATGAAACTTTTGATCCATTGTTAACTCTCCTCTCAACAGTTAAAAGAACAGGCTCATCCCCTGCTGCCAAAATCATTCCCTCAGAAGTTACTCCCATGAGTTTCGCCGGTTTAAGGTTTGTGAGCACAACAACTTGTTTTCCTATGAGTTCCTCAGGTTTGTGAGTTTTTGCAATTCCTGCCACTATCTGTCTCGGTCTCTCTTCCCCTATGTCAATTAAGAGTTTCAGTAGTTTCTTGGATCCTTCAATTTTCTCTGCTTGAACTATGGTTCCAACTCTTATATCCATTTTCTTGAATTCTTCTATTGTTATCAGATTATCTCCTCCTTCTGCTCTTTCAATCCTCTTTCTCAAAATATCTTCCATCTTCTCAATTTCTTCATCTTCTATCTTTTTGAAGATCGGTCTCACGTCTCCGATTCTTCCGTCAAAAGGTCTTATTGCATCTTCAAAAGAAACTGAGTTGAGATTTGATCTCTCTCCGAGTTGTCTCCATACTTCTCTCATCGCTTCTGGCATCACTGGATGCATGAAGATGCAGATCGCTTTAACGATTTGAATGGCATCTCGGAGTATACTTCTGCACCTCTCTCTATCCTCTTTTATCACTTTCCAAGGCTCACTCTTCTGGAAGTAGGTGTTTCCAAAGTCAACAAGAGCCATGATCTCATCTACAATCCTCTTGAATTCGAATATCTGAAGATTTTGAACTATCGAATCTCTCGTCTTTTTTATCTCTTGCAGGACCTCTTCGGAAATTTCACCTTTCAGCTCCTCATTTTTGAAGTTCTTTTTTGCGAAAAGAAGAACTCTGTAAATGAAATTTCCAAGAGCTCCAACAAGTTCGGAATTTACTTTTTGCTGAAAGATTCTCCAAGAAAAGTTCAAATCTTTCGTATGAGAAGTGTAGCTGAGGAGATAGTATCTCAAGAGATCGGGATGAAATCCTCTATCCAAATAGTCATCCTTTACCCACACCACATATCCTCTGGTTTTGGAAAATGTTTTATCCTCTATTTTCACCATTCCAGATGCCACTACTGCAGATGGCAGATTGTAATCTGCACCTTTTAGCATTGCTGGCCAGAGAATACAGTGATGGTAAACTATGTCAGTACCAATGAAGTGAATTATAAAACCTTTTTTGTCAAGCCAGAATCTCTCCCAGCTTTTGTTGTTTTTTACGCTCCACTCTTCAGTTGAGGAAATGTATCCAATTGGGGCATCAACCCACACGTAGACCACGAGCTCATCTCTTCCTGGGAACTTCACACCCCATTCTAAATTCCTCGAGATACACCAGTCTTTCAAACCACTTTCCACCCACTCTTTTGCATAGTTTATCGCATTTTCAGTTCCGTCGAGTCCTTCAAGATATTCTTTAAGGAATGATGTGAACTCTGTTAGTTTGAGGAAATAATGCTCCTGTTTTCTAAACTCTGCATTGCTTCCACATATTTTACATCTCGGATTTCTTATTTCACCGGGTTCGAGGTGCTTTCCACATCCTTGGTCGCACTCATCTCCTCTTGCAAGAGCACCGCAATAAGGACACTCTCCCTCAACGTATCTGTCAGGTAGGAAACGATTACAGACTGGGCAGTAGGCCAGATCTATTTCCTTGGAATAGACGAAACCTCTCTCAATTAGTTTACTCACAATCTCCTGAGTTCTTCTCACGTTATACTCGCTGTCTGTCCTTCCGTAGTTATCGAATTCAACATTCATTCTTCTGAAAATATCTTTAAAGTGTTCGTGATATTTGTTTACAAGCTCTTTCGGTGATATTCCCTCCTCTTCCGCTTTAACAACGATCGGCGTTCCATGAACGTCCGAACCGCAAACGAAAACAACTTCTTCTCCGAGTTTTCTTAGATATCTCACGAAACAGTCTGCAGGGATATATGTCCTTAGGTGTCCTATATGTGCAAAACCGTTTGCATAGGGCAATCCACTTGTTACCAATATTGGCCTTTTCAGCGGAAGCTTCACGTCATTACCTCCCCTTAAGTGAGTGGAGGTATTTTAGATAAAAGCATTGCGTCGCAGAAACTTTTTCAAAGTTAAAAACTCAAACTCATCTTTCATGAAGTCACTTGAAGAATTCAGGTTTGAAGCCTATCGAATTATGAAGGAGAAAATTCCTTCGATGGCGAAATCATGGTGTGATATTCGGGGAGGTGCTGGAAGTGGAGTAACCTTCAGGAGAAACAAGGAAGCTCTTAGAGAAATCATACTCAAACCAAGATTTCTCTCTGCGAAAGACTCCGTTGACACTTCGGTCGAGCTCTTCGGAGGGAAATTCTCTCTTCCTCTCATGCCCGCTCCATTTGGGATGAGGATTCAGAGCATCAGAAGGGACATCTTCGAAGCCATAGCGGAAGCTTGCGAAGAGATGAAAATTCCAATGACTCTTGGATATCCAATGGATCCCTCCTATGTGAGAGAACTCTGTGAAAGCTATTCTTCCCTTATCTGGTTCATAAAGCCTATGAGAAGTAAAGATAAGATGAGAGAACTTTTCGAAATTGCGAATTCTTTAGAGACTCTCGCAATTGGAATGGATATTGATTCGATTTGCGGAATATGCGAGGGCTCTACTGTCCTCTTTGAGGATCAGTTCTCGCCCCAAAGTGTCGGAGAACTTGGAGAAATGATTGAAAACTCTTCATCGCCTTTCATTCTCAAGGGAATTCTCTCTGAAGAAGATCTAAAAGTTGCTCTTGAGCTTGGAGCCGATGGAATAGTTGTCTCAAATCACGGTGGAACAATCCTCGATTACATACCATCTCCAATTGAGGCTCTTCCCAAGCTCGACCACCCCCTTAAGATGATTGACGGAGGCTTCAGATCAGGAGTTGACGTTCTTAAGGCGATAGCTCTCGGAGCAGTGGCAGTTCTCATAGGGAGGCCAATTCTCTGGGGGGCCACTGTGGATGGTAAAGATGGAGTCATCCAGATTCTCAGTATTTTCCAGAGAGAGCTTGAAAGAGCCATGAAGATCACAGGAATTGAGAAGCTAGACGAGGCAAGTGAGAGTATTTTATGGAAATAGATTTGGATCTATTTCCATCATCTCTTCTCCATCTTTATACATTCTAACAATTCCTCCACTTTTAGAAACTGTTATCGCAATCGCTTCTGTCTCTCTTGTTATCGCAGCTGCTGCTATATGTCTTCCTCCAAGACCAGCTCTGACTTTCACCCCTCTTGCATCCACATCGAGATACCTTCCTGCAGAGAGCACAAATCCGTCTGAGCTTATCACGAAAACCCCATCAAGCTGAGAGAACTCTTTTATCGTCTCCCAGTTTTCCCTGTTTTTCACATCTCTCAGCTCCAGAGGATGACCTTCGAAGGGATTCAGAATAAGCTGATGAGATCTCTTGAGAACTTCATACTCATCGCCTACAATGAATGCTGTTCCAATTTTCTGTCCTTCTCTTCCCTCCTTTCCTATCTCCAAAGCGATGTTTATGACTGAGTGGAGTGTGAAAGGGTCAACTCTCGATACCGCATCTCTGAAATCCTCTAGAATTGAGCTCTTCGATAGATCATAAGTTAGTATGAATCCCATGTTCTCATCACCTTGAATTGCAACAACAGTCCCTTCAATGGGCTCGCCGCTCAAGACCTTCCTATAAATTACGTTTCTGAAGTTTTTCAATCCTCTCATTGTTTTGTTGAATAAGAATTCTATGTTTTCAACTCTCTCATCCAAAGTGTCATGAGAGTCGCAAAAGATTATGGGAATCTCCACATCCACACCCTCTAGGACTCTTTCTGGAGTGAGATCTAAGAGCACAACTGCATTCTCTCTTCTTGCAAGTTCCAGTGCACTCTGAACCAAGCTCTCTCTCATATCCTCCTTCTCCAAAGTCATTTTAAGAGAAATCGGACTGCAAAATAATGTTAATGAGTTCCAGATAAAAAATTTACTGCTGAAAGATAAAGAAAAATGAGGGTGATGGCTGGCTCAAGCCAGCCAAGTGGCGAGATATTTGAGGTGTTTCTCAGTTCTGTATTTGAGCCTCTCCTCAACAGCTTGATACTCTTCCTCTTTTGTAATCTTCCTCCTCGCAACTCCACTCTTCACCGCAGCTTCAGCGACGTAGGATGCAACTGCAGGCACAACTCTCGGGTCATATGGCTTTGGAATGATGTACTCTTCATTGAGCTCATCTTCGCTTATAAGCTCAGCAAGAGCCATTGAAGCTGCCATCTTCATCTCTTCGTTTATGTCAGTTGCATAAACATCGAGAGCCCCTCTGAAGATTCCCGGGAATCCGAGAACGTTGTTCACTTGGTTGGGGTAGTCAGATCTTCCAGTTGCCACTATTCTTGCTCCAGCTTCTTTTGCGTCCTCTGGCATGATTTCTGGAACTGGATTTGCCATTGCAAAGACGATTGGATCGTCTGCCATTGATTTAACCATCTCTTTTGAGACCACTCCCGCAACGGAGAGTCCTAAGAATACATCTGCACCTTTCATTGCATCTGCCAGAGTTCCAGTTACACCTTCTTCATTCGTGATCTTTGCGATCTCCTCTTTATACGGATTCATTCCTTCTTTTCTTCCTTCGTATATGACTCCTCTGGAGTCACACATTATGACGTTACCGGGCTTTACACCGGCGTTTATCAGATGCTTTATGATTGCTATTCCAGATGCACCAGCCCCATTCGTCACGACCTTTATCTCATTCATTTTCTTTCCAACGATCTTCAGAGCGTTTATCAATCCTGCAAGTGCGATGATGGCCGTTCCATGCTGGTCGTCGTGGAAAACGGGTATGCTCATTTCCTTCTTCAATCTCTCCTCAACATAGAAGCATTCAGGAGCTTTTATATCTTCTAAATTAATTCCTCCAAAAATTGGCTCAATCAACTTTGTTACTTCTACAACCTTCTCAGGATCTTTTGTCTCGATACAGATCGGGAAAGAATCTATATCTGCGAAAGTTTTGAAGAGAAATGACTTCCCTTCCATCACGGGAGCCCCTGCTGCCGCACCAATGTCTCCAAGCCCAAGAACTGCTGTCCCATTTGTCACCACTGCAACACAATTACCTTTAATTGTGTACTCGTAAATTGACTCGGGATCGTCTTTTATAGCCAAACATGGCTCTGCAACACCTGGAGAATAAGCAAGACTTAGATCAAGTTCGTCCTTTGCTGGAACCTTTCCTATAACTGCAAGTTTACCTTTGTAATCCCTGTGCAATCTAAGAGCTTCTTTCTTCAACAATTCTTTGTCTTTCAGAATTTTCAACCTCTCTTCGCTCAGCTTCATTTTCATCTTATCACCACAAAAACTCCTTGGATGGATGAAATTATAAATCTTTCCTCCTAGATTTACACGTAATTTCGTTTCATTTTTCCTATTTCTATGATTAATAATGTTACATTCTCTTTCCTTCAGATCTCCTCTTTATTCTGAAAATTCCCTCTCTCAGTGTCTCTATCTCAATAAGCAGATTGAAATCTGAAAGATATCTCTCTTCGTTAACGGAAAAGGGTGTATCGTGTCCTGGGACAACTATTTCAGCGATCTCTCTCACTAGCTCATAGTTCTCTACCGCAAGATCTTCATCTGAGAAAGTTGGATAAGGTGGAGAACGATTCTTGAAGTCCCAGAGATTCTTCACAGCATCTCCAGTGAATAAGATCTCGTTAAAGAGAAGAGCCGAAGAACCCGGCGTATGACCGGGAAACTCCACAACTTCGACCCCTTCTGCGATCTCCTCCTCCTCCCCGGTCGTCTCGATTCTATCTTCAAACTCTCTGATAACACCTTCTGGTACAACCTCATCTCCAACTTCTTTATATTCTTCGCTCTCAAAATATTCCCATTCTCTATCTGAAAGAAGAATTTTTGAGTCAGGGAAAAGCTCGGCATTTATGCAGTGGTCATAGTGGAGATGAGAGAGAAATACGATATCAATCTCATCTCTTCTAATTCCGTTCTTTTCGAGCGTCTCCAAAAGCTGAAATCGATCTCCATAAGAGCCTGTGTCGAAAAGGACTCTCTTATCGCTCTCTATCAGTGCAACAGTGCACCAGCCCAGAAAACCTCTCGAGGGATAAGCAGGAACTCCCGGAAGAATTATCTTATAATTCTTCATGAATCAACATTACATTTTTCTCACTCTTAACATTTTTCAACCTCCACACTAAATTTCTTCTGATGATTGCTGTTCTACGACTCGGTCATAGACCTGAGAGAGATAAGAGAATCACCACTCATGTTGCTTTGGTTGCCAGAGCGATGGGTGCTTCTCTGATGTATCTTGTGGGAGAGGATAGAAATGTTGTGGAGACCATTGAGAAAGTTACCGAGAATTGGGGAGGAGATTTTAGGATTATTTGCGTGAATGATTGGAAGAAAGTTATAAAGGAGTGGGATGGCATTACTGTCCATCTGACAATGTATGGAGAGGATTTTGAGGAAGTTGTTGAGAGAGTGAGGGGAAATAACGTTCTAATCATTATTGGGGCCTCAAAAGTCCCTTCAGAAGTTTATGAGCTTGTTGATTACAACGCTTCGGTAGGAACCCAACCTCACTCAGAAGTTGCCGCTCTTGCTCTCTTTCTCGATAGATTTACATCTGGCAGATGGAAAAAGTTAGATTTCAAAGGCGCAAAGATTAGGATAATTCCATCTCCTAGAGGTAAACGGGTTGTGAGAGATGAAGATTCTCGTAGTGGGATATGACACAAGACACGTAGTCTCCTCTGGCTGGAGAGCAGGATACGAGATGTATGCTATAGATGCCTTTTGTGATGTCGATTTGAGAAGGTTCTCCAAGGGTTTTTTGAAATTTCAAGAAAAACCAAATGAAAAAGATCTTTTGAGGATCATAAAGAGTTTCTCCGTGAAGTTCGATGCAGTTGTTCTAAATTCCGGCTTTGAGAGATACAGAATTCCTCTCAAATGTCTGAACGATCCGGAGGAGACGAGATTGTTATTCACAGATAAATTTAAGAGTAACTTGGTTATGGAGTCTCTCGGAATTCCTGTGCCTAAAGTTTGGGAGAATCAACCAGAGTGCGAAGCTCTCCTGAAACCCCGTTATGGAGGAGGTGGCTCGGGAATCAGAATCGTGCATCCTCATGATGATATTGAATCATCTGATAATTACTTTTTTCAAGAGATCACTCGAGGAAAACCCATTAGCGTTTCGTTCATTTCGGATGGAAGTGATTTCGTGATAGCTTCAATCAACGAGATATTGGTTGGAGAAAGAAAACTGAATCAAAAGAATCCTTTTGGCTACTGTGGTAATGTAACTCCTTTTCTGAAGGCTGATGTTGATGAAATTAAGAGAATATGCGAGATTTTAGTTGATAATTTCTGCTTTTTCGGGAGTAACGGAATAGATTTGATTGTGAACGAGAAAGGGATTTTCGTCCTTGAGGTTAATCCAAGATTTCAGGGAAGTCTGGATACGATTGAGCTCTCTACCGAAGAGAATCTTTTCGAACACCATGTAAGAGCTTTTGAGGGAGATCTTCGTGAGTTCAGAAACAGGAGATTTGCGTCAAAAGGAATTTATTTTGCTGATAAGACTTCTATAGTATGCGGAGATCTCTTCCATCCTTTTATTGCAGATATTCCGGAAGTTGGAGAGATAATAGAAGAAGGAAGACCTGTTGCAACCGCTCTCGGTGTTGGGAGGAGCAGAGAAGAAGCAATCAGCATGATGTGGAGAAAGGTTGGGAAAATAAAAGAAAGTTTAAAAAGTTTGTAGGTTGATATATTCTTGATTGGTGAGCTGTTTGGCGAGTGTTGCGGAGTCTGTTGCTGAGAACTACGTTAAAAAAATCGGTGGGAAAGATGCTCTGAGGGTTTTCAGGGCTTTAAGAGTTCTCGGGGAATCCACCGATGAGAAGATCTCGGAATACACAGGTATCCATCTTAATACCGTAAGAAAAATTCTCTACGAACTCTATGAAAAGCGTCTTCTTTTTTATCGCAGAGAGAGAGATGAAGAGAGTGGTTGGCTGACTTATTACTGGAGAATAGATCTCTCGGAGTTTGACTCGCATCTAAGAGAGGAAGTGAAAAGACTTATGAGAAATCTCAAAGAGAAGCTGAAGTACGAGGAGAGCAACATGTTTTATGTTTGTCCTCATGGGTGTGAGCGCCTTAGGTTCGAAGAGGCCTCTGAAAATGAGTTTAGATGCAGAGTTTGTGGAGAGATGATGGAATACGACGACAACTCAAAAGTTCTTGAAGGTCTTAGAAAATGTGTGGAGGAGCTTGAAAAGTTCATCAATAAAGAGTAACTCCTTTTACCCCTTTAACCTTCTTTATCTCATCAACAACTTCTGGTGGAATTCTGTCATCCGTTATTATCGTGAGTCTAGGATTTTCCGAGAAATAGGGATCATCTGAAACTGCTTGTCGGATACTGATTCCTCGAGAGGCTATAATGTTCGAAACTCCGCTAATGATTCCAGGAGCATGAGGATCCTCTGCTTCTATCACTATCACTCCGAGACCCATTTGGGGAGCTATTTCTTTGAGAAATGGTGCCACTCTAAGATTCGAAAAAATAATCTTGAGCGATTCATCAGAAATAATCTTTTTTGCAGTTTCATCAACGACTCTTCTATCCACGTTCAAATATTCAGCTATTTGGCTGTGAGGAATTTCAAATTCTTCAACACTTATTCTTCCTCTAGAATTAACCCTGAAACCTTTCTGGAGTAAAAGTCTAACAACTTTTTCCTGAGCGGGATGTCTTGAGAATTTAGATAAAATTTCTTGCCACATTAGTTATGAGTTACGAAATTTAAAAATTATAAATGTTTGGTGATTAGTCTAGTTGATGAACTTTGAGCCGAAAGTTGGAAAAATAACTTTCAGAAATCCTTTTGCAATCTCATCGATTGCTGGAATTACTGATGCATCTTTCGGAAATAAATTTTCCAATCTTGTTGGAGCTATTTTTTTAGGTGGTTTTAGTATAGATGAGAGAACTATTGAAGCATCCAGAAGGATAGCTCTGAGAGGAAGAAAGGAATTCATTTTCGATGATCCCATCGAAAAAATATCTGAAGAGTTGAGAAAGGCTAGAGGATATGTCCCAGGTGTAAACGTAAGGGCTTCGAGAAAAGAGGAGCTGATGCTCGTTTCAGAGATCTGTGCGAAAAGAGGAGCAATTCTTGAAATAAATGCACATTGCAGACAAAAAGAAGTTATCGAGGCAGGAAGTGGAGAAATTCTTTTAAGAAAACAAGAAATTCTCGAGGACTGGATTAAAAGTGCGAAGGAACGAGGCACAACCGTATCATTAAAGATACGGTCGGGAGTCGTGGATGAAGTCTCTTTAGCAAAAAGAATGGAAAGAGCAGGTCTAGATATTCTTCACGTGGATGCTATGGGGAGTAAAGGTGCTGATCTTGAAGCCATTCGAAGGATTAGGAATGCAACACATCTTTTCATCATTGGAAACAACTCAGTGAGATGTTTTGTGGATGTGAAAGAAATGTTTGGAAGGGGTGCGAATATGGTATCTCTTGCTCGTGCGATTCTTGAAAATCCTTCTGTTCTTTCAGAACTCAACAAAAGCTGGAAGAAACATCTTGCGAAGTTAGGGTGGTACAATGCTCCTAAACACCTTTGTAGAGGGGGAGACCTCAGGTCTCTTGCCTTTTGCTGTCCTCCTTTTAGGAAATGTCCTCTTCAGAGGACTTTAAGGGATATTGGTCTGTCCGAGAAATCCTATATCTTACTTAAGAAGTTTTTCGCAGAGAGAAATGGAATAAAGGACGATCCATTTACGTGCTTCGGGAACATAGTCTGGTGTTGCAAAAATACGAAACCGTGCTTCATGAGGGATAGAGCTCTCGCCGAAAAAGGAATGAGTTATAAGGAGTATATGGAAATGAAGAGGGAACTTTCAGAATTCATTCTTAGAGGGTTGAGAGAATGAAGGAAGTTAATGCTATGAAAGCGGTTCTGGCTATGATTCTTGAAGTCTCAGCAACTCCCAAACCGGGAAATGTAGATAGAGATCACGATTTTACTGACACGAAATATGAACATTTTCTAGTCTCCGCAGTCTCCTCTTATCCCGTCTTTCTTCAGATGGTCGGTAAGAGAAGAGAACTCGGGAGTTGGATCAGAAAGCTAGTTAATTCCAGCAAATTTATGAGGGGTGGGGGAAACACACATCTGGGAACGTTCATTTTAATCTCTCCACTTGTGATGGCATCAGATGAGAAAAACGTTTTTCAGAAGGCATATGAGATCGTCAAGAAGACTACTTTTGAGGACGCGGTGGATCTTTATCTGGCTATCCGGGAATCTGGGGCGTATATTCCTCCTTCTGATACTCTCTCTGTTTACGATGATGAATCAGTGAGGAAACTTAGGGAAGAGAAGATTACCATGTATGATGTACTTTCAATTTCCTCAAAATACGATATGATCTCAGATGAACTTGTAAGTGGTTTTGAAAGGGTGAAAAGATATTCAGAGCTCCTTTTATCTCTGTGGGATCTTGGAGTAAATGAAGCCATCGTTCGAACTTATCTTCGGCTTCTTTCAGATGAAGAGGACACTTTCATCGTGAATAAATACGGAAAAGAGGTTGCAAAGGATGTGAGAAGAAGAGCAAGGGAAGTTATTGATGATTTTTCTATGAGTAAACTCTTAGAATTTGATGAGCATTTGATTTCAAGAGGCGTGAATCCAGGTTCTTCCGCAGATATTATATGCGGTGCAATTTATGTTGCTCTTTTGAGGGGTGCAGAGATATGATCTCCGAGTTTGGTATTGATGAAGGGATTTACGAAGTAATTGTTAGCACAAAAGATCTCTTCAACGAATACAACGCAGCTCCTATGGGTTTAATTTCCGATACCTCTACTCTTTTCTTCATGATCTATACAGATACGAGAACTTTTACGAACATTTTAGAAACGGAAGAACTATGCGTTAACTTCGTTTTCGATCCATTGCTTTATGTGCGCTCTGCGTTTTCCTCTCTTCCTCGAGAACTCTTTCTGGAGGATGATGGGATAGTCTTTTTGAGAGATGCAGATGCTTGGATATGGGGAAAAGCTGAAATAGATGAAGAGGGGGAACCCAGAAGAGTTACATTCATTCCAAAGAAATGGAAGATCCTGAGGGAGAGAGTCAGACCCATCAACAGAGGTTTTAATAGTGTTCTGGAGGCAACAGTGCATGCCACGAGATTCGTTTTAACCGGGGATGAAAGATATATGGAATGGATTCAGCATCATTTTGGAATAATCGAGAGATGTGGAAGTCCTAGAGATAAAGAAGCCATGGAAGAGCTCAAAAAGTATCTGAGAGAATATTCAAACCATTAATCTCAATCGCTTTTTCATATTCGTTACGGAGGCTTTTGCATAACTCAGGAGAGGAGTCCTCTCACCCCCTGATTTTGTTCTTGATTTTCTTATCTCCTCTATCACATCCTCAGAGGGAGAAATCGTGAAACCAAACCCAACACAGTTTGGCGAATGTGCATCGCTACCGCCTGTTTGAGCAATTTTAAGCTCTTCTGCCACTTTTTTAGCTCTTATGTTGTTTATTCCTATAAGGAATCTCGAATTAAAAGTCTCTATCGCATCAACTCCTTTTGGAATTTCCCCCATTCCGTGATGGAGCTTATAAAATGGGTGGGGTACAACACAAATACCTCCTCTTTCGTGGACCTCCTCTACGATTTCATTCACTTTTCTGGCTTTTATTGGCTCTTCTATTCCCAAAGCTATGATATGACCTTTATCGGAAGATATCTCCATTCCCATAATAATCTTGAGCTCTTTCTCCATTTTCTTCGCTTTCAAAGATCCTTCCATCGTATCGTGATCTGTAATGGCAATTCCACTAAGCCCTCTTTTCTTAGCATATTTTATTATCTCTTCAATTTGAGAAGTGCAGTCGTATGAGTATTTCGAGTGAATGTGAAGGTCGAATCTGAACATCAAAAGGATTTATTTGGAAAAAGGAGTATATAATCTCCACGTGAGAATTCTTGTGGTGACAGGAAGACTTGCTGAAAAAGATGTGAGAACTGCTGTTAACGGAAAAGCGGACGTTCTTGTTCTTGATGTCGAAGTTGCATCCTTCATAACACCTCAACTTCTTGAGAAAGCCCTCAAGCATATAAAGGGTGAATATGATCTTATTCTTGTTCCTGGATACTGCACAGGAGATTTTAAGTTTCTTGAAGAGAGAGTTGGAATTCCGATAAAAAAAGGTCCTAAAATAGCTTTTGATATTCCTTTAATTATTGAAAATATCGATTCGATCTCACTTTCTTCTACGAAGTCAGCAGATGAACTCATATCAGATCTTAAAGCGAAGAAAATTAGAGAAACTCTTGAAACTCTTGAAGAGTCTTCGCATTTCTCTTTTGAGATTTCTGGGGTAAGAATAGGTGGAAACTCCAGAATGAAAGTTCTTGCAGAGATCGTGAATGCCGATAAAATGAGCACGTCTCAGCTGGAGGAAAAAATAGAATATTATTCTTCTTCAGGAGCTGATATAATCGATTTGGGCATCTCTCTTGAGGCAACACCGCAAGATGTAAGAAGAATTGTCAAATTCGCTTCCTCTCTCTTCTCTCCAATTTCAGTCGACACTCTCTCCTCATCTCTCATCTCCTCGGCAATACCTCATGTTGACCTCGTTTTAAGTCTCAACGAAAGGAATATGGAGGAACTCGGAAAGAGAATTGTGAAAGAAAATATTGCAGTTGTTGTGATTCCAGGAGAGAGAGATTTGGAAGAAAATTTAGAGAGAGCAAGAACTCTTGGAATTGAGAAGATAATAGCAGATCCTGTTCTTCATCCACCAAATTTAGGCTTTACAAGCTCACTTTTAAAATATTTTGAGTTCCATTCTTCTCATTCGGAAGTTCCATTGCTTTTCGGTGTGGGAAACGTATCTGAACTAATAGATGCAGATTCAGTTGGAGTTCACGCAATTCTTTCTGTTATCGCTCATGAAGTTGGTGCATCTATTCTCTTCACCCCCGAAAGCAGTCCAAAATGTTTCAACGCTGTTAGAGAGCTCAGAAGAGCATCCGAAATGATGCAATTGGCATCTCACAGAAAGTCACCTCCAAAAGATCTGGGAATAGATCTTTTGTTCATCAAGGAGAAAAGGCGTTATGAAGAGACTTTTGAGCTCAGAGAACCTGTAATAGAAGCGAGAGAAAAGAGTGATTGGGTTCCGGATCCGAAAGGAAGTTACAGAATTGCAGTTAAGGGCGGGGAAATCTTTCTGATTGGGAGGGAGTTTACAATAAAAGGAAAAACTGCCAAGGCAATAATAGATACTCTCCTCGAATTCGAGGGAGTCTCTATGATGGAACATCTCTCTTATCTGGCTCGTGAACTTACAAAAGCTGAACTTTCTTTGAAGTATGGAAGAAGTTATCTCCAGGATACATACTCGATATAAAATTATAAGTATTAAATACCAGAAGTATCCAAAAATATTTTTTGATGAAGAGAGCTGAATACAGAAAACTCCAGTTTATTGGCGGTTCGAGTTTCATGGTAAGTCTTCCGAAGGATTGGGTAGAAAAGTTCAATTTGAGACAGGGGGATACCCTCCTGGTGAGCGTTGAAGAGGAGGGCTCGATAAGGATTATACCGAGCACTCTCATAGGAAGAACTGAGCCTCCAGAAAGAGCAATCATAGAGGAACCCGACTTTAAGGAGTCTGAAAGGTTCAAGAGGGAAATTTTTGCGTATTATCTTTTGGGAATAGATCAGATCGAGATTCAGATGAAGAATAGAGTAACTCCCGAGGTAACGAGCATTCTCAATGATATTACACGCTCGCTCATAGGTATAGAAATCACGAGCATGGAGAGGGATAAAATCGTTCTTAGCTGTCTTACTTCAAAGGATCTCTCTATAGACAGTGTAACCACGAGAATGAAACAGCTTGTAAGCACGATCATAGAGGGAATCTGCGATTATGTTGAACATTTAAACGAGAATTTAATTCCGAGTCTTGTAGATATGGAAGAGGATGTGGATCGTTTCTATCTGCTTAGTGTAAGACTTGAGAACATCGGAATGAGAAAGATGCATGATTCTGGTTTGAGTTCTTGGGACTTTCTTCGAATGCTTCTTGGTCATAGACTGATAACAAAGTGTGTGGAGGAGATCTCCGACGAGCTAATGAAAGTTTTAGATCATCTCCGTGGTATTAGACTCAATTCTGCGGAGAAGAGTATGATAGTGAGCGAGCTGGAAGCTCTGAGATCTTGCTTCGAGAGTTCAATTGATGCATTCACAAACGAGGATCTTGAGAATGCACACAGATCTTATGAGTTGGGAAGAAGAATAGAAGAGAGACTCAAAAAGAAGTTTGAAGAGAACTCAAAGACCGAAATTTCAGAGAGGAAGGATATAAGACTCCAGTTCGTTATTCACAGTTTGATAGAACTTTGCAGAATATTCAGAACGATATCAGAAATTGCCATAAATAGGGGTGTACGGGTAAGATTGAAAAAATTCTAAAATTGTTCGATTTTCGAAATAAAATTTTTTAAGTTCGTTGTAAAAAGTAAAAGTATGGTGATGAAAAATGAATGCAGAGGAGATAATGGATAAAGTATATTGGGTTGGTGCTATTGACTGGGAAGAAAGGGACTTCCACAATTTCGAAACCCATCGGGGAGTAACTTACAATGCATACCTTATAAAAGACGAGAAGATTGTTTTGGTGGATACTGTTAAGGAGAAATTCTTCGATGAAATGCTTCAGAGGATTGAAAAAGTCGTTGATCCCTCTGAAATAGATTACATAATCTCCAATCACGTTGAGACGGATCATTCTGGAAGTTTGGAGAAAATGAAAGAAATAGCGAAAAATGCAACAGTGATTTGCACTAAGAAAGGAAAAGAAGGTCTGGAAAAGCATTTCAATACCGAGGGGTGGGAGTTCAAAGTTGTTAAGACTGGAGATGAACTTAAGATAGGAGAAAGAACCCTTCTTTTCTTGGAAATGCCCATGCTACACTGGCCTGATAGCATGGCAACTTACGTGAAGGAGCAGAAGCTCCTACTCTCCAATGATGCCTTTGGTCAACATTTCGCAAGCGAAGAAAGATTTGATGAAGACATCGGAGTAGAGGAAGCCGTGAAATGGGCAAAGATTTACTATGCGAATATTTTAATGCCATTAGGAGAACTCGTAAGGAGAAAGCTCGAGGAAATTGGAAAGCTGAATTTGGAGTTCAGTATGATAGCTCCGAGCCATGGGGTCATCTGGAAGAATCCTTCTGTCATCATAGAGGCTTATTCGAGATGGGCTGAGTTCAAGGCGGAAAACAAAGTGGTGGTTATTTACGATACGATGTGGGAGAGCACCGCAATAATAGCAAAAGCAATAGCCGAAGGTGCAGCACAGCATTCAGAAGTCAGACTTTTCCATTTGAGGAAAGATCCCTGGAGTGAGATAATGACGGAAATTCTTGACGCAGGTGGAATTGCAATTGGATCTCCAACAATGCATAATAGAGTTTTTCCGCCAGTTGCTGGCTTTTTGACGTATCTTAGAGGACTAAAACCAAAGAATAAGGTTGCAATGGCCTTCGGCTCTTATGGATGGGGTGGCGGGGCTGTTAAGGAGATAAACAGAGTCTTCGAGGAATTGAAGTTTGAGGTTCTGGAACCTCTAAGTCTGCGGTATAGACCAACGGAAGAAGAACTTCAGAAGGCTTACGAAGCTGGTGTAAGGCTTGGCGAAAGAGCATCCAAAACATCTTAAACTCTTTTTGTTATGATACTCGGAATATGCGGAAGCCCGCGGAATAAAGCAACTGAGTTCGTTCTCAAAAGAGCACTTGAGATGCTTGAAGACACTGGATTTGAGACAGAGTTCTACACAGTTCGAGACAAAAAAATTACATTCTGTGAACATTGTGATTACTGTCTAATTCATGGAGAGTGCAGAATAAAGGATGATATGGAAGAGCTGTATTCTCTTTTCGGAGATGCAGAAGGCATCATTATGGCAACTCCAGTTTACAACAGCGGAGTTAGTGCTCAACTCAAAGCAGTGATGGACAGGTGCAGAGCTCTCCTAGCTAAAGATTTCAATTTCTTCAAAGGAAAGATTGGAACTGGAATAGCAGTAGGTGGGGATCGGATGGGCGGACAGGAAATAGCCCTGCTTCAGATTTACGCATTCTACATTCTCAACGGAATGATAACAGTCGCAGGAGGGGCTTTTGGAGCAAATTTGGGTGCTACTTTTTGGAGTAAAGACACCCTAGAAGGTGTCATAAACGACGAAGAAGGTTTCAGAAGTTTGAGAAAAACTGTAAAGAGATTCTCAGAACTCCTGAGGTGTGATTGAAGTGTTTAAGAGGGTTGCTTGGTGCATCACGGGGAGTGGAGATAAAATAAGTGATGTGATTGAGGTAATGGAGGAAGTTAAAAGAGAGCATCCAGATGTCGAAATCAAAGTTTATCTTTCGAAAGCTGGCGAACAAGTTTTGAAGTATTATAGACTTCTGGAAAGAGTTAAAAACTCTTTTGGAGAATTTAAAGTGGAATTGAATCCGAACTCTCCTTTTTTGGCTGGGGATCTTCAACTCAGAAAATTCGAATTTCTCCTCATAGCACCTGCAACTTCAAATACTGTTGCAAAGGTTGCCTATGGAATTGCGGATTCGTTGGTTTCGAACTCAACTATCATGGCTTTAAAGGCATTTGTTCCTGTTTATATTCTTCCGAGTGATCTGGAAGAAGGAATCACAATCACTGTGCTTCCGAATGGGAGAAAAATGGAGCTGAGAGTTAGAAAGGAAGATGCAGAAAATGTAAGGAAGCTAAGTGAGATGGACGGAGTTCACGTTCTAAGAGAAGTGAAAGAAATAAAAGATGTTTTTAATAAACACTTCTCATCAAGTCTCTGATTCCTCTTCACTTGTTAGTCCACTTCCACCTTTTCCGAAGAGCGGTTTCAGCATTGGCGGAGTTATCAAAGTACTCACCATACTCACCGCTACAGCTGCTGCATACATCGGAAGAGAAATTGCACCTTCTAAAAGTGCTGCACCAGCTGTTATTAACCCAACCTCTCCTCTGGGAGCCATTCCAGCTCCTATTCTAATGGATCCAAGCCAGTTAAAGCCTGAAACTCTAGCGAAGATTGCGCATCCGAAAACCTTTGCAATTATCGCTACAACAATCAGAACGATTCCAAAGACTGCAACATCCTTCAGCACGAAGACATCAACTTGCATTCCCATGGAGACGAAGAAAAGCGGTACGAAGAATGAGTAGATTGGATGTAGATATTGGAGAATTTCGTGTCTCTCTTCAGTGCTTGCGAACATCAGTCCAGCTGCATATGCTCCAATAACGGGATGAAGGTGTACAAGAGTTGATAAGTAAGCTATAATGAAGCCCACGAAAAGAGCTATAAGAGGCATCCCTCCGTGCTCTTTGAAGGGCTCAAGAATGTACTTTGAGATTGCTTTTGAAAACTTTAGTCCGATGGCAACTATTGCAAACCAGAAAATAAAGGCGATAAGACCTAGTTTAACGAGATAGCTAAGACTCACGCGATCTCCAACTTCAAGACTGAGGACAAGAGCAAGAACAATGATTCCAAGAACATCATCAATCACCGCAGCCCCGAGAATCGTCACTCCTTCAGGAGTATCAAGCTTTCCTATGTCTAAGAGAACTCTCACCGTTATTCCGACACTTGTTGCTGTTAAGACAGCTCCCATAAAGAGTGCAGAGACCTGAGAATAGCCGAAGAGGAGTGTTATGTAGTATCCAAGAGCAAACGAGAAAACAACTCCGCCAATCGCAACAGATCCAGCACTCTTTCCATATTTCACAAATTTTCTTACATCTGTTTCGACACCTGCAACAAAAAGAAGGATGATGACCGAAATCATCGAAAGAACTTCTATAAGACTTAGTTGAGTTCCATCGAATGATATTTCACCGAAATTAAGAATTATCGGATCATTGAGGATACTTCCAAGAGCATAAGGTCCTATTATTATTCCCGCTATAAGTTCTCCGAGAACGGGTGGTTGTCGAAGATACTTATTGGTTAAATCTCCTGCAATCCTTGCTACAATCAAGAGAATAGCAATATTCAGAATAAATTTGCTGATTATTAAAGTAGCGGACTCTGCCGACACGTTAGCACCCTCTTTGTGCCTTGCAGTTTTAGTTATATAAAGAATATGCCGTCCTCAAAATTTACGATCTTTCATTTATAAATTTCTCGATTTTTAATCATGTTAGATCAAGTCGTCTGAACTCTGAAGCAGAGTGGAAGAATCCTGAAAAGAATTTTGAAAGCTTTTCTGCCAACTCTTCTGGTGAGATCTCCACGAACTCCTCTCTCTCGTCTTCCGGAAATCTTGAATAAACCTCGTATTTCGGAATTGTTCTTAGAGCAACGGAAGAGAATCTCACGTCCACGAGAATTCTTGCTCCATAGTCTTCTGGGGATCTCACAACTCTGCCCATACACTGCCTTATTCTTCTGATTGTTGGAATCTGAATTGCATATTCCCATCCGTTGCCGAAGTGATGATCATAGGCTTTTTTTATTGCCATAATTCTCTTGTTCAATGAGGGATATCCAACACCAACAATCACAACTGTTCTGGCCCTCTCATTCCGATAGTCGATACCTTCAGTTAGCGTTCCCCAGAGATATGTGAAAAGAACTGCTTTTTTTCCTCTCTCTCCTAGTTCGAAAAATCTCCTTCTTATCTCTTCTGAAGACTCTCCCACTCTGTCGAGAAGCTTGTTTTCGATCTCCATCATTTTATAGTATTTCTCCGCTTCCTGATAGCTCTGGAAGAAAATCAAGACATTTCCGGAACTGAATCTTATTGCATCTCTCAAAACAGATCTGATCGTCCTAATTATTCTCTCCTTATCTCTTCTCTTCTGGAAGAGAGGAGGCGTTTTAACAACAAGAGTTATTCTTCTCTCTCTCGGAAAGGGAGTAGGAGAGACGATTTCGAGAGTCGCTCTTTCTATACCGAGAACTCTCTTCAAAACCTCAAAAGGTCTGAGGGTTGCGGACATGAGAACTGAAGCAAAAATTGAATCGAAAAGAGGTTTTGTTACATTCTTCGGAATACATGAAAATATCTCCAAAAAATACTCCATTTCCTCTCCTCTCCTCCAGTGAATTGCGAAGGCATATGAAGGATCCACAGAAACGTGAAGATAGTTCATAAGAAAGTCTGAAAAGACTCTTAGATTCTCTCCGTCATCAAAAGAAACTTCATAAATTTCTTCAAGAATCTCCATTGCGTTGGGGCAATCTTTTTCTATCATCATCGCAATTTCATTTCCCTCCTCAAGAAACATCTCTTCGAAATCTTCTTTACCTCTTGAGTCTATCCATATATCCTCTTTTGAACCCTCTTCAATAAGCTCGAGAATTATAGAGTCAAATCTTTTTATGAACTCAGAGAAATCCTCCCTCTCCATTTTTTCTGCTTCGTCAATAGCTCTCTTCACGAGATCTCGATGAAGAAATAAAGAAGCATGTTCTCTGGCTGAATTCTCAAGGTTGTGAGCCTCATCGAATATCACAATCAGATCTCGGAGGTCGCACGAACACCAGTTTAAAAGATTTACGAGAATCTCCAAATTAAGAATGTGGTGGTAATTGCATAGGATAACATCTGATTCGCTCATACACCTCTTTATCAGTTCATAAGCACACACATCTTTTTCTCTTTCTGCAACTTCTTCTGGAGCTCTTACATCAGAGAAATACCATTTTTTGAACTCTTCCATTTTAACCTCAGAACTTTTGAGATATCTTTTGCAAATCTCTCCTCTCCTCTCATCTCCCTTCTTTAGTTCCTCACATTCCTCATAACTCTTTTTCTCTGGACATAGGTGCATCTTTCCCTTCAGAACGCAAACTTTGATATCCCCCTCTCTCTTTTTTATCTCTCGGAGCTCTACCATGAATTGAAGCATCTGTTGATGGACATTTGTTGCGATGAGAACTTTTTTGTTCATCTCCTTAGCTATTGAAATTGAAGTGGCAAGCGAAATCAAGGTTTTTCCAGTTCCACAACCTCCTTCGAAAAGAACTATTTTTCCATCTCTTAAAGCGGATTCAATTCTCTCCATAACTTTCATCTGATGTTCATACGGTTTTTTCGGGAAATATCTGAGGAAGTCTCTCACACTCTCATTTTTATATTTCCTGAGAGAAAAATCTTTTTTGATGAGCGGAAACCTCTGCAAGAAGTGCAGATCCAAAAACGTTGAAAAACGTTCTGAAGTGGAACTAAAAATGTGCTGTAAGAGTGTGAGAATTGGGGGAAAGTTTTTCGTTTGTCTTGATTGTGGATATTGGTGGGAAGAAAAGGATGGTTCGTCTTGAAAAGAAGGGTATAAGAGCTCTCGGAATTGCAGAGAGTTTCACGAGAGGACCTCCTCTTTCTGTTCTTGCAGGAGTTGTTATGAGGAGTGATGGGATCGTAGATGGATTTGCCTGTGCGACCGCTACTGTGGGTGGGATGGACGCAACAGAATCGGTTCTCAAAATTTTTCAATCCCTGAATAGAAAAGATCTCAACGTTATTCTTCTAAATGGGTGTGTGATTTCTTGGTTCAACGTAATAGATGTGGAGAGAATCTTCCACGAAACCTCTGTTCCAGTGATTTGTGTAACTTATGAGCCTTCAGAAGGTTTGGAAAAATATATTTCAGAGTATTTTGATGATCCAGAGAGACTTGAAGCGTATAAAAAGCTTGGAGCTCGGGAAAAAGTTGAAATCTTTGATCACACGCTTTATATCAGATTTTCTGGATTGAAAAAAAGTGATGCAGTCGGAATTCTCAAAAAATTTTCGAGTTCTGGTGCTGTTCCAGAACCTCTAAGAGTTGCGAGAATAATTGCAAGAGGAGTTATGAAAATGGTTCATGGACTGGGAAATCAAAATTTATATAAAGATGATCTCATTCATGAATAGATTGATGCGCCGATAGTGTAGTGGTTATCACCGGGCCTTGCCAAGGCTCAGACCCGGGTTCGAATCCCGGTCGGCGCATCTCTTTTCTACACTTTCTAAGAATTCTCTGAGGCGGTTTTCGAGAATTACCAGTATGGTTCTCTCGAAAAAGAATTCAGTCTCAAAAGGGTGGAAAAAGCGGAAAGCTATCAAGAAGTTAACTTTGATTTTATTTCGACTGGCATCGGCTCTTTAAGTTCATTCTCATTCGGATATTCGACAATCCATATCCCCGTCTCATTTATTACAAATCCTGCTCCGTAAATTGAGTCTATAAAGCTATCTGTACGCTCCCAAACTTCAGATTTCACATATTCTTTAGTTTTGGCATCGTAGTAGTCAACCTGAATCTTTATCGGTATATCTACTCCTGCCGGGACATGAGTCATCCCAAAATCTGCCCAATAGCCTCTATCTATAGTAATATGATTAACAACTTCTCCCTTCACGGTAATATTTACATCAGTGATGTAGTTCTCGCAGTCGTTGTAGACGGCAAATTTCAGTGTTGCAACTCCAAGACAACCTGCAAAGGCAATGATAATAACGAGAAAGATCAGTGAAATCAAAACCACTTTTTTCATTCTATCACCTATTTCAACGATCTCCGCTTTAAATAGATATTTTTTTCCCTTGAATTCCAGCTTTTAACGATGGTTAAAATAATTTTATCCCTTTAAAGCACTGACCTCTCTGAGCTTATTAACCCCCTCTTCGAGGACATCCAACGTGAATCTCACATCCTCCTCTTCGTTCCACTTTCCTAGGGTAAATCTCAAACTGCATCTTGCATCTTTTGGGTCAAGTCCTATTGCTGTGAGAACATGACTTGGCTCTGAGGAAGAAGAGGAACAAGCGGAACCAGTTGAAACAGATATGCCATTTGAGTCGAGATACAGAAGGAGAGCTTCTCCGTCCACATACCTGAAGAGTGCATTTACATTGTTGCAAAGCCTTTTATTTCCTTTTGGACCATTCAATTTAGTGTCTTCTAGCTCTAAAATTCCTTTAATTAACATATCTCTAAGTTTCTTCATTTTTCTTATGTCATCTTCCTTGAAAATTTCAACAGCTTTTGAAAATCCTACAATTCCAGGGACATTCTCGGTGCCACTCCTTAAACCGAATTCATGTCCTCCCCCATGCATTAGAGGTTCAATTTCGACTCCATCTCTTATCACGAGTCCTCCAACACCTTTTGGACCATAAATTTTGTGTGCATTAATTGTGAGAAGATCTATTTTCATCTCTTCCAAATCAATTGGAGTTTTACAAAAGCTCTGACAGGCATCACTGTGGAAATAAACACCTTTATCTTCACATATTTCTCCAATGGCTTTTACGTCCTCTATTGTTCCTATTTCGTTATTCCCGTGGTTTATCGAGACGAGTATTGTGTCGTTTCCTATTTCTTCTTCAAGCTTCTTGAGGTCTACAAATCCCTCACTATCCACTGGAAGATACGTAATGCGAAAACCAAGTTTTTCAAGCCATTCACAAGTTTTTAGAATACAGTCGTGTTCTATTTTAGAGGTGATTATATGTCCTCTTTTTCTTCGAAAGGCAATTCCCTTCAGGGCGGTGTTATTTGATTCAGTCCCTCCCGAGGTGAATATCAATTTATGATTTCGTGCGTTTAATTTTCTCAATATTTTGTCTCTCGCCCTTTCAATTGCCTCTCTTGCTCTCCTTCCATCCAGATGGATGCTCGAAGCATTTCCGAATATGTCTCGATGAATTTCATTCATAACTCTAATAACTTCTTCATCCACTGGGGTTGTGGCCGCATAATCCAGATAAATTCTCTTCATATAACAATCGTTATTCAGAATAATTTAAAAAACTTCCGTTTCATTTAAGTATCCATTTTTCCAATCTCCGGATATGGACGAGGGCGAAGGTCTGAAATATCTCTTCGAAAGGATTCTTGAAAATTACGAAAAACTCGTGAAAGGGAAGGAATTTGAGAGGATGAAAATGCTTTCTTTTTATCTGGGAGAACTCTCTTCACATTTGAGCACTCTCATATTGGTTGCGGAAGTAGAGAAATCTGGAGGGAAAAATCTTGTGGAGTTCGTGAATAAAATAAATGTTGAGATAAACGAAATTATAGTTTGGATTAATTTGGCATCTAAGAACGAAAAGAAAAGTATGGAGCTTCTTGAATTTCTTCTTCAGAACTGCATGCTCCCATCTTTAATAAAAAAGATTGAAATGCTGTATAAGTTAGTTCTTTGAGCTCAGTACCTTCTCTATCTTCTCAACAAGCTCAAATGCCATTCTTCTGTTCGCTTCTTTCGTCATTCCTCCTATATGCGGAGTAAGTACAACGTTTGGGAGGTTGAGCAACCTTCTGTTGGTTGGCGGTTCCTCATAGTAAACATCCAGACCAGCTCCGAAGATTCTTCCCTGTTCAAGAGCTTCAACAAGAGCATCTTCATCAACAACTTTTCCCCTTGCAGTATTTATGAGCACTGCAGTTGGTTTCATCATCTCAAGCTCTCTTCTTCCAATCATGTGATGGGTTTCTTGGGTTAAAGGAACATGAACTGAAACGACGTCTGCTGTCGAAAGTAGCTCATCAAGTTCGACCTTCTTAACATTCATCGCCTTCATCGTCTCTTCATCCACGTAAGGATCGTAAGCGACGAAATTGACTTCAAAACCTGAGAGTTTTCTGACTATAGCTCTCGGAATGTTTCCGAATCCTATGAACCCGATAAGCTTGCCTTTGAGCTCATAGAATTCAAATTTCTTTCTATCCCACTCTCTTCTTCTGACACTCCTGTCAGCTTCTACAAGTCTCCTGAGAGTTGAAAGCATGTGGAAAATCACAAGTTCCGCAACACTGTCCACATTACCAAGAGGACTGTTAACAACTTCAATCCCTTTCTTTCTAGCATATTCACAGTCTATTCTCTCAAGCCCCACTCCGTATCTTGCAATGACCTTGAGTTTCTTTGCTCTGTCTATGACTTCTCTGTCAATTGTTGTGTAAGTTCTTACTATAATCACATCACAATCTTCTATGGCGGAAAGAAGCTCTTCCTTCTCTGGGACTCTTGGATCATAAATCACCTCATATTTCCCTCTCAGAACTTCGAGAGCATCTTCATGAAAACCTTCGTATACGAGAATCTTCATTTCTATCACTCTCCATGACCTTCAAACAACTCTTTCTCCATTCTCTTAATTTTTTCCCTCATCTTCTCCTCCCACTCCTTAATGCATTCTTCGATAATTCTCACAAATTCCTTTTTTTCAATCGCTTTGTACACGTAGTAATAACCACCTCCTGGTATGCTTCTACTCTCTCTGAATACTATTCCGCATCTTATCAAATCTTGAAGTGCTCTGTAAGTAGTACTTGGGTCCCTTCCTATTTTCTCAGCAAGTTCTTCGACTCTCATCTCTCTGGAATTGAGAAGAATTTTGTATATCTCTATATCTAGATCCTTCAATCCCAATATACATTTGGCGAGCTCTCTGCAGCTTACACCTCTATTTAACATTTCTCTTATCGATTTTACCATTCAATCACCCTTTAAAACCACTTCAATCTTCGTATTGCAGTTAGCACATCTATCTCCCTTCAACCCCACAATTTTTGCTGAAAAACCACTTCTATAGATGAGGAGTTCGTTACAGTTAGGACAGAAAGTGCTGTTCAAACCCTCGTTGAGAACATTTCCAACGTAAACGTAAAGAAGTCCTTCATTCTTCGCTATTTCATAAGCTCTCTCGAGGATCTTCATAGGGGTTGAAGGTACGTTCATCATCTTGTAATCCGGATGAAATCTTGTGAAGTGAACTGGGGTCTCTTCTCCCAAATTTTCTAAGATCCATCTGGATAGCTCCCTTATCTCCCGCTCATCATCATTATATCCAGGTATTACCAGATTTACAATCTCAATATGAATCCCAAGCTTCTTCGCTCTTATTGCATTTTCGATCACAATGTCTAATTTTCCTCCACAAATCTTTCTGTAGAACTTTTCAGAGAAGGATTTTATATCGAGACTAAAAGCGTCTATAAATTTGGCAATTTCTTCAAGAGCCTCCTCACTCATAAATCCGTTGGTTACATAAACTCCCTTGACTCCAGCTTCCTTCAGTGGGATTGTGCAATCCCTCGTAAACTCAAACCATATTGTAGGCTCGTTGTATGTCCACGAGACCGAAGGGCATCCGCTTTCTAGAACTCTCTTTACAACCTCTTCACAACTCATCTCGAAAATATCCCGTCTACTCCATTCTTGGGAAATCACGTAGTTTTGGCAAAAAAGACAGGAGAAGTTGCATCCGACGGATCCGAGAGAATAGGAATAAGTTCCAGGAAGGAAATGATAAAGAGGCTTCTTCTCAATCGGATCTATGTTTATTGAGGATACTTTTCCATAACTTAGCGGTTTAATCTCTCCTCTGGAGTTCTCTCGAACTCCGCAGATACCAACAGCTCCAGGCTTTATTCTGCAGTTATGCCCGCAGAGTTTACATTTAATCTCTCCGTTTATTTTTTCAAATAATTCTCCCTTCATTTCAACAAAATTGTTTGGTCCCTCTCCTCTCCAACCGAAACTATGCTTATTGGAACTCCTGCCAGCTCTTCAATTCTCTCCAAATATCTTTTCGCATTTTTTGGAAGCTGGGAGATCTCTCTGACATTTCTTATATCTTCTTTCCATCCTTCAAGTTCTTCATACACCGGGATGCATCTGAATAGATCTTCAGTTCTCTCCGGTGGATATTCCAACTCTCTTCCATCAAGCTCATAAGCCACACATATCTTTATTTTCTCCAAACCTCCGAGAACGTCGAGTTTTGTTACTGCGATATCGGTATATCCATTCAGTCGAACCGCTTTTCTCATGAGAACTGCATCGTACCATCCACATCTTCTCGGTCTTCCGGTCGTAGTTCCAAACTCCCCACCTTTCTTTCTAATTTTCTCGCCCAATTCGCTTGATATCTCTGTAGGGAAAGGTCCAGAACCGACTCTCGTTATATATGCCTTCACAACTCCAACTATCCTGTCAACCTTTTTCGGACTTACTCCCAAGTTCACACAAGCACTTGAGGAGATAGTTGAGGATGAAGTCACATATTTGTGAGTTCCATGAATCACATCGAGAAAAGTCCCCTGAGCACCCTCAGCGAGAACTCCTTCTCCTCTTTCCAGTCTCTCATTCACCTCTGCTGACACGTCGGTGAGATAGTCTTTCACATTCTTCCCTATTTCGAGGTATTCTTTCAGTCTTTTTTCATCTCTTACCAGTCTTTTATCTCCACCCAGTCTCTCCACAAGAGCCTCTTTAAGTGGGGTTATTTTTTCAATCTTTTTCCAGAAACTCTCTTCATCTGTTAAATCAATCATTTGTATCTCTTCTCTTCCGATTTTGTCTTGATATGCAAATCCAATTCCTCGATGTGTTGTTCCAATTCCACTCTTTCTATCACAAAGCTCATCGAGAAGTATGTGATAGGGCATTATAACTCCTGCTCTTGGGTCAATACCAAGATCCTTGTTTTTCAGTTCGAAACCTCTTTTTTTCAATTCTTCCATCTCTCTTTTTAGTGAGAGAGGATTCACAACAACCCCGGGTCCTATGAGAAGCCTCTTTTTTCTTATTGCTCCTGAGGGAATTAGATGAAGTTTGAATTTTTCACCGTTTACAACAACTGTATGTCCTGCATTATCTCCTCCTTGAAATCTCGCCACTGCGTCATACTCTTCACAGAGAAGGTCTATGATCTTGCCTTTGCCTTCATCACCAAATTGAGCACCAGTCACTATAGTGAACATGGTAACCAAGAAAAAAAGGTGTTTCTCGGTTAAATATTTTTCCTCTTCTCATCTCTTGAAAGTCTCAAGACATAAAGCGTTTCAAAAAACAGTTTTTCATAATCTAAAATTTCGATTTTAAAACCTAGAGATTCCGCGAACTTTTTGAATCCTCCCACATCCCCTAGAGAGGAGAGAACAATTAAAATCCTTCCATCACTACTCAAGAGGTTTGAAACCTCTTTTAGAAACCTCATCGCAATTTCCACACCTCCTTTTCCACCACACCAGGTCAAGGACTCGAGATCGGTAGCTTCTTCTGGAAGATAGGGTGGATTGAAGACAATTAGATCAAATTTCCCCATTATTCCTCTTGCTATATCGGTTAACACTACTTCAACTCCTCTCTCAGAGCAGACTCTCGCAGCATACGGATTAATCTCTGTTGCCACAACCAGATCAGCTATTTTTGAAAGTTCTTCTGAAATCACTCCCGAACCAGCACCAACTTCGAGAACTTTGTCACCCTTTTCAACTTCTCTCAGGACGTTTCTAAGTAAAAGATAAGTGTCTTCAGATGGTGTGTATACTGTTGGGTGCAATTTCTCAACTCCTGAGAGTTTTTACAAGTTTTGCAATTCTGAAAAAATCCTCGATACGCAGTTCCTCCGGTCTCCTCCTCAGAAGGTCCTCTTCGAGAAATTTCATCAGTTTCTCCCCTTTGATTTCGCATATTTCAGTCCTCTTAAGATTGTTTTTGAGACTCTTCCTTCTGTGTCTGAAAAGCACTCTTGTAACTTCTTGGAATATTGGATCCTTCTCTCTTTTTGGTTTTATTCTCAGAATTGCAGAATCAACCTTTGGTTTTGGGTAGAAAGCAGTTTTTGGAACGATCTCGAGAAGTTCCACATCGAAAAAGTACTGAACATTTACGGAAAGTCTTGAATAATCCTTTGTTCTGGGTTTAGCCATCATTCTCATGGCGAATTCTTTCTGATACATGAGGACTCCGAGCTCGAATTCGTAGTTCAGAAGTTTAAAGGTTACTGGAGAAGAAATTGAATAAGGAAGATTGGAAACAACCTTTGTAAATTCTGGAGGAGAACTCTTTAGGAAATCTTCTGTGAAAATCTCCACGTTCTCTCTCTCTGGGATAATTGAAGCAAGCTCTTTATCCTTTTCATATGCTATGACTTTTTTGCATCTTTCTGCTAAAAGCATTGTGAGATTTCCAGTTCCTGCACCTATTTCGAGTACTACATCATCCTTATTGAGTTTTGCATATTCCACTATCCTCTTAAGTATTCTCTCATCTCTCAGAAATCTCTGATCCTTTGTTAAACGTCTCATCTCACAAAAATTCTGTATTTTATGTTCTCATCCTTCAATTCTTCTATAATTCTTTTCGCTATGAGTTTTTCTGGATGATGAAGTCCTTTAACTCTTTGACTGAGGTCACCAAAACTCTTGAACTCCCCCTTCTGCCTCTCCTCCAATATCGTCCACATAAGTTTCTTTCCGACTCCGGGAAGGAGTTCAAGAGCATTCAATCTCGGGGTTATCGGCTGTGCTTTATTAAAGAACTCAACAAACTCCTTTTCTCTCTCTTTTACTATCTCCTCAACGACATAAGGAAGTTCAGATCTTGCAGCATTTGTAAGTTCATTCCACCTCAATCTTCTTTTAACATGATTTATGTGCTCTCTTTCTCCCTCTCCTATGTAAACTCTCTGATGAATATTCACGCTCTTTCCTTCCTTTGGAATGAGCTCTAGAAGCGTGAAATATCTCTCTCCTATTGCTTGGACAACAGGTTTCTTCTGATAAATAGGTCGGGGATCTTCGGGATAACCATAAGGCAAATAATCCAATACTCTCACGTACTCTTCCTTCTTCTCCTCTTTCTTCATACCATCTCATCTCACGCATATTTTGAGACAATCTCCAATATTCTTTTGATGTCCTCTTCATTTAAATTATACCTCTCCTTCGCATATATTGCTCTGATCTCTGTTGGTGAGAGAGGTAGAATGTCTGCAATTTTAACCGCAATATCCTTTCTCATCTTTTCAAGTTGCATAAGCTCTTCAACAAGCTTTTTCGAATCCTCTATAGAAAGCTTTGCGAATTTTTTGGAATGTTCTATAGCTCTTCTCAGCTCATAACCCGCACTTTCATCTCCTTCAAATTTTTGAAGCAAATCTTTAATCTCCGCAAGTGTTAGAGGTTCTTCTTCGAGAATTCTTTTAATCATTCTCTACTCTCCCGCTTCTGAGATGAGTTTCTGAGGCATTAAATGTTCAGGATTTACGATCAACTTCTTAAATTTGCCACCATCCCTAACTTCTACTATATACGCTCTCCCTCTTCTGTCAATTATTTTTCCAGTTCTTCCATGGAATCTCGGATGTGGTCTCCCTTTCTGAGAAGCTGAGTCGATTTTTATATGTACTCTCTCTCCTATCTCAAATTCTCTCACGTATCTTGTTATCGACCGAAGTCCCCTCTCTCGAACACTCTTTTTGAATTTGTATCTTACCTTTTTCTGCACTCCATGATGTTTTGCCATTTCAATCCCCCTGCATCAATTACATCCAATTCTAATACTTTAGCGGGAATTGAGAGCAGAGATGAGAGGTTAGGAACAGTCCTCCCATCATCTCCGGAAATCAGCTCTTTTACATAAAGCCCGCTTTCGCACTTTATTTCGAGAGTCGCCTCTCTTGTATCAAAAGAGAGAAGTGAGACTTTATAAACCTTTCTTTCCCTGATTTTATCCGCTCTTCTATGGGTCACTCTTTTTGGTGTTCTCTGCTTTACAACCACTCCACTGAGCTTTTCCAGAGCTTCTCTCAATTTCTCATGCGATACTTCGGATTCAAAACTGACTCTCACTCTGTAAGTTTTATCGTGTCTCATCTCTTTGATCAGCTGGACAAAATCTAAAGAAACCTGAGTTAGACCTTCAACTTCAATTTTTCCTTCAGCAAATTTGTTTATTTCCTCTTCGAGTTTTTTTAAGTCAAGAAATCTTCTTCGAGGCTCTTTTATTTCGATAACGAACGGCCTTCCAGAGCCGAGCATCCGAGCATCTATATCCTCTCGTCCCGCCCCGTGAAGGATAGCTTTTTTTCCTTCTGTGAGCTTCAGGAGAGGCTCTCCTATAAGCTCCTCTACACTCTCCTTATACTGCTTTCCACTCCACTCACACTCTTCACATCCTCTTCCTTTGCATTTACCACATGGCCAATGAGTTTGTGGTATTCCTCTGATGAGCTTTCTGTATCTTCCTCCGAGATATAGAGACCTTATCTGAAGCTCAACTTCTCCTTTTTCAACATCAACAATTGCTACGACATCAGGTCTTGAAAAATCAACTTTCTTCTTCAAGAGACTTGCAATTTCTCTCCCAATTTCTCTATTCACTTCTAATTTTATTGATTCTGACCATTCTGCTCCATATTTCTCCCATAAAAGTTCTTCACTTTCGAGAATTTCTGGAGGAAGTCGTGAACCTACAAGAAAAGTTGAGAATTCTATTTCTCGAAACTCCTCACCGACTTTTTTAATCCATTTGTCAAGTTCCTCAAAAAAATCCAAACATATCCAACAAGTTCCATCTTCTCGGACTTCAACTCCCCTCTCTCTCAAAGCATCTTTTATAATTTTACCCCTCTGTTTGTTATTTTTCGCTTCAATCACCGTTGAAAACTGTCTACCGAGACATCTATCACAGATATATCCTTCTCTTATGATTCTTTCCGCTCTTGCTAGAACCTCTTCATCTAAGTTCATTGAAGCGAAAAATGGAATAGCATATTAATAAAGGTTCAGATCTAAAAATTCTTAAGTAGAGGGATTTAACCTTTGATTTCTATCTTCTTCTTTGGTCTCTCTTCTATTTTCTTGGGAATCGTTATTTCGAGCACTCCATTTCTAAAGCTCGCCTCCGCTTTTTCGAAGTCGAGGCTCTCGGGAAGCTTTACGTATCTGTAGAATCTCTGATATCCGCGCTCTCTTCTGATGTATCCTTCTTTTTTCTCTTCCACATCTTCCTTCTTCTCCGCAGAGATCTCTATTCCATCGTCTACGATGTTAATCTCTATGTCGTCTTTTTCAACTCCTGGGATGTCAGCAATCACTTTCACATCTTTTTCACTCTCTATTACATCCACTAGCGGAGAGAGAGTATCCTTTTCACCTCTGAAAGTCCTTTCTGGAAGAAATGCTTCAAAACCACTCATGAGCCTATCCATCATTCTGTGCATTCTTCTGATTTCATCGCTTATCTCTTCAAACCAATCCTCAAAGGGATCAAATCTTCTCCTCCTCATTTCCCTCACCTCAGGTAAATATTTTTATATGCACTTCTATATAAAACTATCTATTATGACATCTGAGCTAAAGCTTCTCTCCCCTTCATCCCCTCTTTTACTCCAAGCTTCTTTGCCTTACTGGACACTCCTACTACTGGCTTTTCTAGCATCTCTTCAATTGAAGAAACTCCTGTAACGACTGCAAGAGCCTCTCCAAACTTTTCTGCAGTCTCTAAAGATATAAAACCGCATCCAAGAATACCTTTTTTTGCTTTGATAATTAAAAGAGTCGAGTTCTCGAGTTTTATCGTTATTCCTATTCCCTTTTCCAGAATCTCTACCGAGAACATAAAGTTCAATTCGTCTCCCTAACTTAAAAGTTAACTGTATGACCTCGAACCTCGTGATTGAGGAAAATGGTTTTAAAATTCCTTTGATTTCCATTGGAACCTCTCCTTTCATAGGAGCATCTCAATTTGGAGTTAAGGCCTTCCAATATCGGAATTACTGGCTTTATCATCCTGAAAGGATGGAGAAAGCCTTCCTCATGGCTTATGAGATTGGAGTTCCTGGAGTACACGTTCTTCCTTATGAATCAATTCTTAAAGCGGTAGAAAAAGCTTTGAAAAAAGCAGATATCATCATCACTGCAACGGTTGAAGTCGGGAATGGAGAAATCTTAGAAAAACTCAGAGATATGGGAGCCTCTGCAGTTGCGATTCACGCGGAGTGGAGTGATAGAAGAACCTCTGAAGTCTCAAAATGGCTTGAGAGAATTTCCGAATTTGCTTTAAGTGGTTTAGCCACTCACAAACCTCATATCACTCTCGAAATAACGAGAGATTTTGGAAATGATTTCTATATGGTTCCAATTAATCCTCTTGGTAGATATATGGGTGATGCAGAAAAAGCGTTAGAGCTCTATTTATCCTCTCAGAAGCTCCTTATAGGGATGAAAATTCTTGCAGCAGGAAAATCCACTCTTGAGGAAGCCTTAAGGTTTTCCATGAAGTATGTTGATGCAGTAACTATCGGAATAGGAAATTTCAAGGAACTCGTGGAAACCTTTACATCTGCAGTTCATATCCTTAGGGAGATTCTCAATCTTCAGTGAATGGGTTTTGCTAACTTGTTGTTGGTATGACGAGTGCACTTCGATAATGATTGGTTCAGAGTACTCTTTGTTCTACTTAATTCCGAACCATTTTGCTTCTTCTTTTAAATAAGAAAGAAATAAGGTATTTTTAAAATCCAATCTTTGGATAATGTATCCTACTAAAATTCCAAATATTGCATACAAAAAATTTTGCATAATTAGAGATGAGATTAGAATTGGCCAAAAGTTCCTATAGCTATTGGGACCGTTCTTTTATGGTATCTTTCTTTAGCGGATTTAAAATTCTCTATCAACTCATTTGATGGTGTTTTATTCCCAATTACTGCTTTTGCTGTAGCAGCCGAGTACATACATGCTTGCTCAATAATTTCATCTGCACTCTTCTTCGGCCTTACACTTTTAATACATTTCTTAACGAAATGAGGTGAGCAAATAGCGATGGAGACTCCTTTTTCGATAGCGTCTTCTGGAATAGCTTGGTAAGATGCATCATTCTCTCTAGAATCATGTGATAAACCAAGAAATCCCTTAGATACGCTTTTATCTTGGATATAGTGTAAGGCTCTCCCCAAGCTTTTCATCGTCCGAAAGTCATCTCCATTTAAATAGGCTAATCTTGCATTCCATATGTTTCATTATTACTCCCAACTCTGGATCATGGTGTGATGCTAGGGTTGTATAAACTCTCCCTCGTCTTCCCATTCTTAAGGCTTTATCAGGATACTTGTCTGGTTCAATCGAGCCTTGAGATAACGCTTTTTCTAAATCTTTTGGCAAATTTAGCGACTTAGATATTTCTCTTGCTATAGCGGTGTGAGTTCTCCACTTCATATCATCCCATATCTTCTCGCTTTTTTAAATTTTAAAAATTTATATTACCATTCTTTCTCCGATTGCGTGTAATAGTATGCTGAGATACTGCTACACTTCGCCCAAATTCGGCAAAGTTGAACTTCTTATATCCGCTGTTATTACAACTCAATGATGGAAAGGTTTATATTCTGAAGAGTTATGGAATACAGGATGCCGATGATCGGTGTGAACCGAGAGGGATGGGAGGGAAAAAGATAAATACCCTCTCCAAGCTATAGTAAAGTTTGCTGAGATATAAGTTTAAGCTCATCTGCAACCAGCCGGCAGAAACCTGATTGGGGAGAAATTCCCCGGGATGAAGGTTCGGTTCCCTGGTTGCAGACATCTGTGGGGACGGTAAGCCTGAGAGCTTCCGTCCGACGTGTGCCTCGTTGGTCGGTGAATTTGACTGGTGGTGTTCAACCCCAATTCCTTTTAACTCCCCAATTAGACCCTGGTTGATCCTGCCAGAGGCCACTGCTATCGGGGTCCGACTAAGCCATGCGAGTCGAGAGGGTTCGGCCCTCGGCGCACGGCTCAGTAACACGTGGACAACCTACCCTCGGGTGGGGGATAACCCCGGGAAACTGGGGCTAATACCCCATAGGTCACGGGTACTGGAATGTCCCGTGACCGAAAGCTCTGGCGCCCGAGGATGGGTCTACGGCGGATTAGGTTGTTGGCGGGGTAACGGCCCGCCAAGCCGAAGATCCGTACGGGCCATGAGAGTGGGAGCCCGGAGATGGACCCTGAGACACGGGTCCAGGCCCTACGGGGCGCAGCAGGCGCGAAACCTTTACAATGCGGGAAACCGTGATAAGGGGACCCCGAGTGCCCCTGCTTGGCAGGGGCTGTCCGGGTGTGTAAAAAGCACCCGACAGCAAGGGCTGGGCAAGACCGGTGCCAGCCGCCGCGGTAACACCGGCAGCCCGAGTGGTGGCCACTATTATTGGGTCTAAAGCGTCCGTAGCCGGCCCGGTAAGTCTCTTGGGAAATCCGGCGGCTTAACCGTCGGGCGTCCAAGAGATACTGCCGGGCTTGGGACCGGGAGAGGCCGAGGGTACTCCCGGGGTAGGGGTGAAATCCTGTAATCCCGGGGGGACCACCGGTGGCGAAGGCGCTCGGCTGGAACGGGTCCGACGGTGAGGGACGAAAGCTGGGGGAGCGAACCGGATTAGATACCCGGGTAGTCCCAGCCGTAAACGATGCGAGCTAGGTGTCGGGTCAGCTACGGGCTGACCCGGTGCCGTAGGGAAGCCGTGAAGCTCGCCACCTGGGGAGTACGGCCGCAAGGCTGAAACTTAAAGGAATTGGCGGGGGAGCACCACAACGGGTGGAGCCTGCGGTTTAATTGGATTCAACGCCGGGAAGCTTACCGGGGGAGACAGCTGGATGAAGGCCGGGCTGAAGACCCTGCCAGACTAGCTGAGAGGTGGTGCATGGCCGCCGCCAGCTCGTACTGTGAAGCATCCTGTTAAGTCAGGCAACGAGCGAGACCCGCGCCCGCAGTTGCCAGCGCGCCCTCCGGGGCGGCGGGTACTCTGCGGGGACCGCCGGCGCTAAGCCGGAGGAAGGAGCGGGCTACGGTAGGTCAGTATGCCCCGAATCCCCCGGGCTACACGCGGGCTACAATGGCCGGGACAAAGGGTACCGACCCCGAAAGGGGAAGGCAATCCCCTAAACCCGGTCGTAGTTCGGATCGAGGGCTGCAACTCGCCCTCGTGAAGCTGGAATCCGTAGTAATCGCGCCTCAAAATGGCGCGGTGAATACGTCCCTGCTCCTTGCACACACCGCCCGTCAAGCCACCCGAGTGAGGCTCGGGTGAGGCCATGGTCGTTGCCATGGTCGAACCTGGGTCTCGCGAGGGGGGCTAAGTCGTAACAAGGTAGCCGTAGGGGAATCTGCGGCTGGATCACCTCCTACCGTAATTAAAGCACCACCAGTCAAAGCTGAAAACCAATGAGGCACACGTCGGGATTTTACTGAGGGCTCGTAGCTCAGCTGGAAGAGCGCCGGCTTTGCAAGCCGGAGGCCCTGGGTTCAAATCCCAGCGAGTCCATATTTGATGCACCTACGGACATAAATGTCCGTAGGGAAGGGCTGAAGGCGCACGTCGGAGAGACGTGAGCCTCGTGATGCTGTGCATAGGAGGGTACCGGACGCAAACCAGAGTCTGCGCTGGGTGATCTGGTAGTATGCCACCCGGTGGATGGCTCGGCTCGGGCGCCGACGAAGGGCGTGGCAAGCTGCGATAAGCCTCGGCGAGGCGCACGCAGCCGTAGAACCGAGGATGCCCGAATGGGAATCCTGATGCCGCTGAAACGGCATCGATCCCTTTCGGGATCGGGAACGCGGGGAAGTGAAACATCTCAGTACCCGCAGGAAAAGAAATCAATCGAGATGCCGTGAGTACCGGCGAGGGAAAACGGCAGAGTCCAAACCGAACCCTCTGAGGAAACTCAGAGGGGATGTGGAGTTGCAGGTGCCCTCCGGAAGCACCCGAGGGGTGAAGCCGAAGTTCCCTGGAACGGGACGCCGTAGAGGGTGATAGCCCCGTAAGCGTAAGCCCTAGGGTGTGGAGGGTTACCTGAGTACCGTGGGTTGGAATTCCCGCGGGAAGCTGGGGGTCACCAACCTCCAAGACTAAATACGTCCCGAGTCCGATAGCGCACTAGTACCGTGAGGGAAAGCTGAAAAGCACCCCAGGACGGGAGGTGAAAAGAGCCTGAAACCGGGTGGCGATAGTAAGCTAGGGCACGAAAGGGTCGAAGCGCCCCGAAGGAATCCGTCGCGAGGCGGTAGTACGAGGGGCGTGGACCAGTGTCCTAGCGTACGTTTTGAAGAACGGGCCAGGGAGTGTGCTCCATTGGCGAGGCTAAGGGGATAAACCCCCGGAGCCGTAGCGAAAGCGACACGTCCGCAGCCGCTTTTGCGGTGAGGGGCGGCGTGTTAAAGCGCGTGGAGTCAATGGAGCACGACCCGAAGCCGGGCGATCTAGGCGCGGGCAGGGTGAAGCGGTGCGAAAGCGCCGTGGAGGCCCGAAGGGGTGCTGATGTTCAAATCGCTCCCATGACCCGCGTCTAGGGGTGAAAGTCCAATCGAGCCCGGGGATAGCTGGTTCCCCCCGAAACATGCCGCAGCATGACCTGGCCGGAGGTAGTCGGCGGGGTAGAGCTACTGATTGGGGAGTTAAGGGAGGGAACTCCCGGCTCCCCTGTCAAACTCCAAACCCGCCGTCGCCGTAGATGGCCGGAAGTCCGGGCTACGGGGTAAGCTTGTAGTCCGAGAGGGAGACAACCCAGACCGGGGTTAAGGCCCCTAAGTGCCGGCTAAGTGTTAACGCTGAAGGGTGTCCCAGGCCTAAGACAGCTGGGAGGTGGGCTTAGAAGCAGCCATCCTCTAAGGAGTGCGTAACAGCTCACCAGCCGAGGTCTGGGGCCCCGAAAATGGACGGGGCTAAGCCGGCCGCCGAGACCCCGGGGCAGGGCAATAAGCCCTGATCCGGTAGGGGGGCGTCCCGGTTGGGCAGAAGCAGGGTCGTGAGATCCTGTGGACCAGCCGGGAACGAGAATCCTGGCAGTAGTAGCAGCATAGCCGGGTGAGAATCCCGGCCGCCGAAGGGGCTAGGTTTCCTCGGCCATGTTCGTCAGCCGAGGGTTAGCCGGTCCTAAGGTGGCTCGTAACTCGACGCCACCGAAAGGGAAGCCGGTTAATATTCCGGCGCCGCCTGGTCTTAAACCGCGGAAGCGGGCCCGACGCTTCGGGGTAGGCCGAGCAGCGCTGCCGCGCTGTCTAAGCGTATAAGCCCGGGGAGTGCCGTAATGGCGAGAACTGGGTGAAAGCGTGATGGGCCCCATTAGGGGTTCGGCCGAGCCCTGGAGCCCGTGAAAAGGGCGACCAGGCGACCGTACCGAGAACCGACACAGGTGCCCCTGGGTGAGAAGCCCAAGGCGTGTCGGGTTAACCCAGCCGAGGGAAATCGGCAAATTGGCCCCGTATCTTCGGTAGAAGGGGTGCCTGCTCTTTACGGAGCAGGTCGCAGTGACTAGAGGGGAGCGACTGTCTAATAACAACATAGGGGGCTGCAACCCCGAAAGGGTTAGTACAGCCCCTGAGTCCTGCCCAGTGCGGGTACCTGAAAGCCCGGTTCAACGGGAAGAAGGGCCCGTAAACGGCGGGGGTAACTATGACCCTCTTAAGGTAGCGTAGTACCTTGCCGCTTAATTGGCGGCTTGCATGAATGGGTTAACGACTCCCCTACTGTCCCCGGCTGGGACCCGGTGAACCTTACATCCCAGTGCAGAGTCTGGGGACCCCCAGGGGGAAGCGAAGACCCCGTGGAGCTTTACTGCAGCCTGCCGCTGGTCTGTGGAGCGGGATGTGCAGGATAGGTGGGAGGCGTCGAAGCTCGGGCGCTAGCTCGGGTGGAGCCGTCCTTGAGATACCACCCTTCCCGCTCTGCGGGCCTAACTTCGAGAGGAGGACAACGGTAGGTGGGCAGTTTGGGTGGGGCGCCACGCCCTCGAAAAGATATCAAGGGCGCCCAAAGGTCGGCTCAGGCGGGTCAGAAATCCGCCGTAGAGTGCAAGGGCAAAAGCCGGCCTGACGTGATTCCGCATAGTGAGGAATCACGAGCCGAAAGGCGGGCCTAGCGAACCATCCTGGCCTTTTGGTGAGGCCGGATGACGACAGAAAAGCTACCCCGGGGATAACAGAGTTGTCGCCGGCGAGAGTTCATATCGACCCGGCGGCTTGCTACCTCGATGTCGGCTCTCTCCATCCTGGCGGTGCAGCAGCCGCCAAGGGTGGGGGTGTTCACCCATTAAAGGGGATCGTGAGCTGGGTTTAGACCGTCGTGAGACAGGTCGGTTGCTATCTACTGGGGGTGTCTGGGCGGCTGAGGGGAAGGAGGCTTTAGTACGAGAGGAACAAGCCTCCGGCGCCTCTGGTCGACCGGTTGTCCGGCAGGGCACTGCCGGGCAGCTACGCGCCAGTGGATAAGGGCTGAAAGCATCTAAGCCCGAAACCACCCCCGAAAAGAGCCGCCCGTATAAGGGCGCCGCTAAAAGAGCGGTTTGATAGGGCCGGGGTGTAAGCGGCGAGCCTTCGGGCGAGCCGTTCAGCCCGCGGCTACTAAAGCCCGAGCTGGATTACTCGGCGCAGATTCTGGGCGAAAATCGGTACCCTCCTATAGATGCCAAGGTGGCGGAGAGGCTACGCGGGGGACTGCAGATCCCCTTTACGCCGGTTCAAATCCGGCCCTTGGCTTATAGGAGATGGGTTTAGCGGCCAAAGCGGTGGGGAAACTCCTGGTCCCACTCCGAACCCAGAAGATAAGCCCACCGGCGTTCCGGGTTGTACTGAGGTGCGCGAGCCCTCGGGAAGCCCGGAAAGCTGCTAAGCCCATCTCCCTTCATTCTTATTTCTCACTCAAAATAAGCTGAGAGACAACTTTTTTAACTCTCTCATAAGCTTTTGAATTTTCTGGGATTTCTAATAGACTTCTTCCTTTCGAGTTATATTCTGCGATAATTTCATCATAAGGAATAAATCCAAGATAATGCATTTCAGCTCTTTCTGTTACACTCTTCAATTCTTCTTCGAAGTCCTTGTTTATTTTATTTCCAAGAACATGAAATCTTCTTATCTCTTTCTTTACATTTTCTGCAACTTCTTTAATCTTCTCAATAGTCCTCAAAGAGGTCTTTGAAGAGTCTGAAACCACTATAAGATCTTCAAGAGCTCCAGAAGTTTTTCTTGATATGTGCTCCAATCCTGCTTCGCAATCCATAAGAATTACATCGTATGAATATTTTTTCAGTATTATCTCCTCAAAAGCTCTTCTGAGATAGTTGTTGATTGCGCAATAACACCCTTCTTTTTCGCCTCTCCCCATTACGAGCAGATCAAATCCATCTTGTTCGTTCTCAAAAATAAGCGTCTCGAAATCTGCTATGAACTTCTCAGGATTTATAGATCCCCCAGTATGTCTTTCAACTACGTCTGCGAGTGTCGAGTATCTATCTATTCCCAGAACTTCTGGCAGACATTCATTTGGGTCAGCATCCACCACGAGAATTTCGAGATCCTCTTTTAACAATCTTTTCAACATTAAAGCGACAACAGAAGTTTTTCCCACACCCCCTTTTCCAGCTACTCCAATGCTTTTTGTCATTCCTCAACCCTCTCCACGATAACTTCATCTCCATCTTTGCATCTCTTCAATTCTCTGAAATCTCCCACAATCTTTCCGAAGACGTTCACAGCAGAAGCTGCTCTTATCTCCCCTTCTCTGCTTATCGGAGTAGGTCCAAAAAAGAGGCATATCGCCTTTCCCGGGGGCCAGTAAGCTATGTCTCCGAACTCCACAACTTCATCTGCACCCTCTTCAAGCTCAGCAGTTACTTCAGTAGAGAAGTAGATCTCATCACCCCATCTCTCCGCTTTTGATGTTATTGGAAGAGCTTCCCAGATTTTTCTTGCAGTTTCAGTCTCTCTAAGCTCCCCTTCGACAGATACATCACCAACTTTAATTTTTATCTTCTTCATCTTTTATCACCTCTCTGTTCACGATATTTGGGGGAGTCATTCCTTTTAAACCTATCAGAAGATTTTCGACAGCACATCTTGCCATCTCTCTTTCTGCTTTTTCAGATGCGGTTCCTATATGTGGTGTTATGACAACATTGTCCATTTCCTTCAACTCCTCACTGATCTCGGGTTCAAATTCAAAGACGTCGAGTGCAGCACCTCCAATCCTCCTCTTCTTCAGTGCTTCTACAAGAGCCCTCTCGTCCACAACCTTTCCTCTTGAAGTATTTACAAAAATTGCATCACTCTTCATTTTTTCGAACTCTTTTCTTGAGAACATGTGGTAAGTCTCCTTGGTAAGAGGAACATGGACGCTGATGAAATCTGAAATCTCAAGAAGTTCGTCGAATTCAACAAATCCACTCTCATCACTCCTTCTCGAATAATGGATAACTTTCATGTTGAATCCCTTGGCTCTTCTAGCAACCGCTCTTCCTATTCTCCCAAATCCCACAATTCCTAGAGTTGAACCGTAGATATCTTTCCCCATAAAAATATCTTCTTGCCAAGCCTCTTCTCTCCCTTCTCTTAGATATCGGTCACCTATTGCGATTTTCCTTGCACACGCTATCATCAATCCAAATGTCAGATCTGCTGTTGCTTCGGTTGGAGTGTCAGGAGTATTTGTTACCATGATTCCACGTCTCGTTGCGAATTCAACATCAATGTTATCATAACCAGTTGCTTTTTGAGCTATGATTTTCAGGTTTTCAGCCTTTTCGAGAACCTCTTTCCTGAGGTTATCTGCAGGAACGCTGAGGACAGCATGAGCATCTTTTATTCTCTCGACAAGTTCATCTCTGTCCAGTGGTCTCCCACTGTCATTGTAATCTACTTCAAAACCCTTTAGGAGTTTCAGAGCACCTTCATCTATTTTTTTCGTTATGAGAATCTTCATATTCTGCTGATTTCATCTTCGGTGACTACCTTTATTCCGTTCTTTTCGAGAAGTTCCACAGCTCTTTCCGTGTCATCCACTCTTATAATTAAGATTGCTTTTTCATGCGGAGTCAAAAATGAATAAGCGTAATCTATATTCACATCGTTGTCTCCAAGAACTCCTGCAATTTTGTAAAGTTCTCCTGGAACATCTCTTATCTCCGCCCCTATAACTCCTGTGACGGAGACGGTAAAACCTTTTTCACTGAGAACTTCATAAGCTTTCTGAGTATCATCAACAACCATTCTGATAACACCAAAATCTCCTGCTTCAGCTATGGTTAAAGCTCTTATATTTACTTTTGCCTCTCCAAGGACTCTCGCAACAGTTGCAAGCTTCCCGGGTTTATTCTCTGCAAAGAGAGAGATCTGTCTTATAACCTTTTCCATTAATCTCACCTATATCTCTCTTCTGTCAATCACCTTCTTAGCCTTTCCGTTTGTTCTTGGAATTGTTCTATGCTCAACAAGCTCAGCGTCAACTCAGAAGTTCAGAGCATTTCTCAAAGCCTCCTCTACTTTTTCTTTGATATTCATGAGATCCAAGACTCTATCACTAAAATACTCCTTTTTCACCTCAACCATCACTGCTATCTCATCCAGAAAACCTCTACGATCAAGTATTATCTGAAAATGCTCTCCAACTTCAGGAGTCTGCATAAGAACGTGTTCTATCTGACTCGGAAAGAGATTTAGTCCTCCTGATAATCAGCATATCATCGGTTCTTCCCAAATATCCTCATGATCCTCAATGAGTTCTTCCACATTCGCACTTATCCTCTTCCAGAACAGTCACATCTCAGTTCTGTATCTGATTAGAGGAATAGCTTCTTTTGTTAGAGTTGTGATAACAAGTCTCTCCCCTTTCTCCAACAGGTTCTCCCTCTTCATTAACGACCTCCACAAGAAAATGATCTACCCAGATGTGAGGCCGTTTTTGAACTCGCATTCTGTGAAAAGCAGTCCACTCAACTTAGAGTTCCGTAAATATCGTATACATCTATTCCAGTTGAATCTTCAATTCTCTTCTCCTCTACTCGCTCCAAGGTTCAGCTCCGAGTATTCCAATTCTGAGTTGAGCGTCCTCTTTTATTGAGACCTCCATTTTTTCCAGCAACTTCAGCTATATAGAGCATATAAGAAGGAATGCATGCAATTGCAGTACTTCCAAGATCCATCATGGAGTTCAATTTGCCTTTCAGCACTTCCTGTTCCAGTTGGAAGAACAGTTGTTCCAACTATTTCAGCTCCGAATGGAGTCCGAGACCTCCGCAAAAGATCCTACCCATAGGAAACCTGAACTAACATCGTCTTTCCCTATCTCTATGGATGTTAAAGCTCTCGCAAGTGATTCGCTCCAGTTCTCTATGTTGTCATCAGTATATGCTACAACACTTGGCCTCCCAGAGGTTCCTGAGGAAGCGTGGAATCTAACCACAGCACTCTTAGGAGCTGAAAGCATTCCAAGAGGATATGTATCTTTCAGATCACTCTTCTTCGTGAACGGAAGCATCGCAACATCCCCTCTCCTCCTTATATCATCAGGTGTAATTCCATGCTCTTTGAATCTCTTTCTGTAGAATAGAGAGTTTCGATAAGCATGTTCCAAACTCTATCTCAGTCTCTTCATCTGAAGTCTCTCGAGTTCATCTCTGGAAAATTCCAGAACATTAAATCACTGTAAAGATTCTGTGTGTTATTGCCTGGCAAACTTTTTTTATGTTTTTCGTTCTTCTCGCACTTGAAAAAACAGCGAAAATAACCCCTCATCTCATAACTTAAAAAGTTTGACAACGTTTTTTAAGATCGAGTATTTTAAATTAACCACATGGTAATTCCACTTCTGCTCACTCTCATGCTCATCACCTCTCCAATTGGAATCGAAGAATTCACCTCTTATTCCATTCATCTTCTGGAAAGCGGAGACGCTCTTTTCGTCATCACAGAAAGAATACCTCTTCAGACCAGTGAGGAACTGAAGGCGTGGGAAGTATTCTCATCAAACTATTCGGTGAGCGATGAGTATGAGAAAATCATATCTCGGGTGGTCCAGGAAGCATCCAATGAGCTTGGAAGAAATATGAGCGTCTCCGCTTTCAATTCAAGTCTTTACATCTCTCCGGGAATCGGGAAGTCTTATGGGGTCATCGAGTATTCCTTCCTCTGGAGAAACTTCTCCGTGGTTGAGGGGAATAAACTTTTGTGTGGAGATGTTTTTATCGGAGGACTCTACATATCATCCTCAGAAACACTCACAATATATCTTCCAGATGGATTCTCTCTTTTAAGTGTATCTCCACCTCCAGATGTGGTGAGTGAAGAAAAAATATCTTGGTATGGTCCCAAGGAGTTTCAGAGTGGAAGTCCTGCAGTAGTTTTGGAGAAAAACGAAGAATTTTCAGCAATTTTTGCATTGCCCTTAATAGCTGTATTTCTCGCTCTTTTAATCTTGAAAAAATGGAGGATGAGAAACAAAAAACCTCAAACTCACTCTGACGAGGATTTGATCATGGAACTCCTAAAGGAGAGTGGAGGAGAGATGCTTCAATCTGATATCGTCAGAAGGACGGGATTTTCAAAATCAAAGGTTAGTATGATGATATCGAAGTTGCAAAAAGAGGGAAAGATCGAAAAAGTGATGAAAGGAAGGGAGAACCTCATAAGATTGAAAAAGTTATGAAAAGTCGAAAAGAGTTCTTCGTTTGAGAAATTTGATTTTATCTCTCCAGAGACTTTCTGGGGTCTTCAATCTACTTTTCAAATCCTCTAAAGCATCTTCAATCCTCTCAAACCTTTTACCTCTTTCTTTCATCGTTTTTCTGACCGCTTCTCGAACAACCCACACACCGAGAGGTGCCCAGTACGATGGTCTAATCTCCCTTATTGCAATAACACTAGCGCACCTCTTTTGACTCTCTAAATATTCTAAAACAGGCAACCTCGCTGCATAATAGCCTCCTGAGAGCTTTGAATACTCCTTTTTCCCCCTCTCATTTTCTCTATCTATTTCTATGACCGTAGCGGATAACCAATCTCTCGGCATCCAGATCTCCATAAGCTCAAAGTAAAATCTTCCTGGAATGAGAACGATTTCGAAGTGATTTCCCATAAGCTCTCCTGAGAATACTCTTATTTCATTGATTTCTGGGTATCTTCGTATTTTATTTATCAGAAATCTTCCGAGAACATCATCAGTTGCGGTTATTGCCCATCTTGTGGGAACCAGCCTTCTCCTTCTTTCAGATCCCGCAACTCCTGAACTCAGGAGTTGTTCTATATAATAATTTGAAAATCCACTTTCATAAAGCTCTTTTATCCACTCTTCAGATCTGAAATCATCTGAAAGAAGATTTTCGACTTTTTTCGGTATCTTTGGATTATCGATGAGTCTTAATCTTTTGACATCTCCTGCAATCCCTACGGGTGCAATCACCTCATCAAAGATCTCTCTGATCCGTGGTTCTTTTTCAAACTCCATTTCCACATCGCTCGGTTTTATAGACATTGCAACCTCCTGAATACTTTCAAGAATTCGATCTCTCGCTTTCACATCTCTAAAAGTCCTTCCATGAATCATTGAGAGTCGGTTTGCTAAAAAATCTGGAATGTCGAGAGATCCCCACTTTTCAGGAGGTTCGAGCATCATGCTCTCCTCTCTAACTCCAAGAGGTCCAATCGAAACTTTCGGATATCCGAACCTTCCAACAAAAATCGAAGGAGGGGTGATTGCCTCTATCACTCTTTCAAACCTAAGATTTCTCATCGTTCTGAATACATTTCTGAAAGGACAGTTCTCGCGATGGCAGAGCTCTCTACCCTTGCATCTAATGCAGTTTAACCTCATTCATCTCTCCACCTCTTGATGATAGTGTAAGATGCTGCCCACGCTGATTTTTCTGCAGTCTTGAGATCATCTGCAGTTCCAATTAGCAGAACATCTCCATCATCTGCATCAATTTTTTCCACAAGTCCCTTCATTTTCTCTTTCTCAAAATCTACTCCGGCTATCTCTGCAGAACCATCTTTAAAAACAATTGTTGTTGCACCTTTTCCTCCAGAGAATACTGCTGCATCTCTTTGTTCAAGTCCATTTGTAACGAGATCCGAAGACTCCTTAAGAAGAATTCCAACATTCTCTTTTCCAAGAGTCAGATCTCCACATTCCAGCCCTCTGTAAATTTTTAATCTTTTTCTCACTCTTTTCCACATCTCTTCTCCTTTCTGAGATAACGCGACACCTCTTGGTGTTATTTCAACGATTCCTATTTCAAGAAGCTTTTTGAGAAGAGTCCTCACAGAACCCTCGCCTATAAGAAGGTGATTGCTAATCTCTCTTCTCGAAAGTCTTCCTTTTTCTTCGAGAAGAGTCATAAGCATGAGCACATCATGTTCTCTGAAATACGGCTCAGCTTTCCCCTCTCTCCTTATAATTCTTTCAATCCACTTCATTCTTCCCCCTCAAGAATTTTAATAATCTCCTCAACTCCTCTCACTCTTAAAGCACCTTCTCGAATCTTCTCCCAGAGCTTTTTACCCTCTCCTCCGGTGAAATCCCTCTCCTCTATCGGAGGGCCATCCATCACTATAATTCTTTTCTTTCCCACAAATTTAAGTGTGCTCTTGAGGTTTTCTAGATTCCCCTTTCCGAGAGCAAAAGGTGCCACCACTATCACATCTGCATCTTCCATCATCTCTTCGTTCATTTTGGCTCTTTCTCTGCTTATTGGAGAAAAAGGAGCTTCTTCGATGATCTCTATATTTAAATTTCTTGCGAATTCGTGATCACTATCCAAAACGTTGAGAACTCCCACACTCACATCAACTCCTTCTTCCCAGAGTTTTCGAATGATCTCAATTCCACTTCCCCCTCCGCAAATCACATGGACTCTCTTCTCTACTCTCTTACTTCTTTTTGGAATTCTTGAGACAAAGATCCTTCCGGTGAACGGGTTTTTACTCACCTTCGCGTCAATTTTGAAAACTCTTTTTATGTTCTCCTCAGTAAGAACCTCTTCTGGAGAACCCTCTGCGAGAATCCTTCCATCTCTCATCATCAGAATTCTGTCTGCAAACTCCGAAGCAAGGTTCACATCATGAATACTGCAAAGAATTCCAGTGGACTTTCTCAGTTTTTTCGTCAGAGAGAAGATTTCGATCTGATAGTTTATATCCAGATGAGCAGTTGGTTCGTCCATCAGTAGAAACTCTGGATCTTGAGCAAGAGCTCTTGCAATGATGACTCTTTGTCTCTCTCCTCCACTCAGCTCATCAATTTTTCTCTCTCTTAGATTATACGTTTCAGTCATCTCCATAGCTCTCCTTACCATCTCTCTGTCTTCCTCACTCTCTCTCCGGAATCTCGAAAGATAGGGCAATCTTCCCATCATCACGATGTCATAAGCTCTGTATGAGAACTCCACATATGTGTTCTGAGGAACGACTGCTATCTTTTTTGCCCTTTCCTTAAAACTCATTTCGAGCAAAGGTTTGCCATTGAGTAGAATTCTCCCCTTAAATACATCCGCAAATCCTCCTATCGCTCTTATCAGTGTTGTTTTTCCGCTTCCGTTCGGTCCGAGGAGACACACGAGTTCCCCCTTTTCAATTGATAGTGAAACATCTCTAAGAACAATTTTGTTACCATAGCCAGCAACAAGTCCATTTATTTCTAGCACTCAGAATCTCCCCCTCTTGAGGAGATATATGAAGAATGGGGCTCCGAACATTGCCGTGATAACACCTATTGGAATCTCCGCTTCTATGATATTCCTTGCAAGTAAATCGGAAAGAACCATGAGAGTGGATCCAAAGAGAAGGGATGATGGTAGTAGGATTGTATGATCTGGTCCCACAACTCTTCTCATCATATGAGGAACAACAAGACCAACAAACCCGATGATTCCAGTGAAGGAAACCGAAATGGCTGTTAGAAGGGCTACAAGCCCCATTATCAGCTTCTTCAATTTCTCTGGATCAATCCCGACGTAAACAGCAGTCTCCTCTCCTAAAAGCATGGCATTGAGTTCTCGAGAAAAGAAGTAGATTGATAGACTTCCAAAAAGAGAGACAAATAACATCACTGTAACATCGCTCCATGAAGGATTCCTTAAACTTCCCAGAAGCCAAGAAATTGCGTTGTGATAGTTACCAGTGAGATACATTATCACTGAGGTGATGGCGCTGAGAAAAGATCCAACCGCTATTCCTGAAAGAAGTAAGGTGTCAATCGGAACTCTTCCATTTGTTTTTGCTATTTCATAGACGATAAAAACTGCAAGAAGACCTCCAAGAAAGGCGAAAAGCGATATGCTGAGAAGACCAGGAAACAGAGCCAGCGCTAGAACTGCTCCAACAGCTGCTCCAGAGGAGATTCCAAGAATATATGGATCTCCCATCGGGTTCCTGAATATTGCCTGAACAACCGCACCGGAGATTGAAAGCGAAGCCCCAACAAACACTCCCATCAGAATTCTTGGAAGCCTAACTTCTACTATAATTCTCCTGTAGTTGTCATTAGTTGAAGCTCCGAAAAGGACTTTTAAGATCTCTTCTGGAGGTATTCTCACGGATCCTATAAGGAGGGAGAGGATGATTACTCCAAGAAGTATTGCTAGAAGAAATAGAATAATTTTCCTCATTTTTCCTCCTGAATTATCTTAAAAATCTCTTCCAGTCCAATTATCACTCTCGGAGATGGTCTCGAAATGACATCTGCGTTAACCATGTACACTCTTCCGTTTTTAATGGCTGAAACTGAAGACAACCTTTTATCATTTAAAATTGCCTTATAGGAGATTTCTCCTCCAGTTTCATGTTCTGCCATCACGATTATGACCTTTGGATCTCTGCTGATGATTTTCTCGTATCCCACTATCTGATAACCCTTCACGTCTTCAAAAATGTTCACACCCCCGGAAATTTTTATCATATCATCTATGAACGTCTCACCCCCTGCAATCCAGATTGGATCGTGCCACACAACAACCATGACTCTAACTCCTTTCTTCTTCACACTTTTGTTGATCTCATCTATTCTCTCTTTTATCTCGGAAACGATTCTCGTTGCATTTTTCTCGTATCCAGTGATTTTTCCTATTAGCATAATGCTTGTCATTATATCTTCAAGACTCTTCTCATCAAGAGCTATCACCGGAATTCCAAGCTCTTCAAGCTTCTCAATTACACTGAGATCATTCAGTCTATGGGCTATCACGAGATCCGGTGAGAGATCAAGGATTTTTTCGATATCTGGATGCGCTATATCTCCTACTTTCGTAATATTTTTCGCCTCTGGCGGATAATCGCAGTAAATGGTGTTTCCCACTACTTTTCCTCCTGCACCTATTGCGAAAAGAATCTCAGTCACGCTTGGAGCAAGTGAAACAATCCTCTTAGGAGGCTCCTCAAGTATAACAGTTCGGTTGAGAGCATCTGTTACGATGATTGAACCGGGACTCTCTTCTCTCTCTTTTTCAATACATCCGCTCAAGGAGAATGAGAGGATGAGAATGACTAAGATGAGGGAGCAAGCTCTCTTCATTTTCATCATTGTCTGGATATGTTATCCAAAACTATAAAAATGGTTTGATAATGTTTCCGATATTAAAGGTGCTCTCGAGAGTTAACAGTTGAAATTCCTCTCAAAAAACATCCCATAGAAAGCGGAAAGTTTGTGATGGATTCAAAGAAGAATCCAGTATTTAAGACAGAGGTTTTATTAACGTCTCTTCTCAAAAATTCAATTAGCATGATAAAACATGTGAAGAAGCGAGATGGATCGCTCCAACCTTTCGATATCAGAAGAATTGAGAATGCAGTTGAGAAAGCCTTTAAATCTCTTGGAGTTCGAGGAAACGCAAAAGAGATTGCAGAAGAGGTGAAAAGAAGAATTGAAGATCACGAAGTTATTTCAGTTGAGGAAATTCAGGATGTGGTGGAAAAAGTCCTCATAGAGAGGGAATATGCAGAGGTTGCAAAAGCTTATATTCTTTATCGCAAAGAGCGGGAGAGAGTCAGAGAACTTAAAAAGACAATCGGCGTCAGAGATGACCTCAAGCTCTCAGTAAATGCTGTAAAGGTGCTCGAAAGGAGATATCTTTTGAAGGATGAGAATGGAAGAGTTATAGAAACTCCTTCTCAGATGTTTCAGAGAGTTGCAAATCATGTTGCAAGATCGGAGAAACTTTACGGAGAGGATGAGGAGAAGTTTGCAAAAATCTTCAAAAGTATGATGACCTCTCTGAGGTTTCTTCCCAATTCTCCTACTCTCATGAACGCTGGAACACCACTCGGTCAGTTATCTGCTTGTTTCGTCCTTCCTGTGGAGGACTCAATAGAGAAAATCTTCGAGACTCTAAAACACATGGCGATAATTCACAAGAGCGGAGGCGGAACAGGATTTTCATTTTCGAAGATCAGACCGAGAGGAGATATCGTACGCTCAACTTCCGGAGTTGCCTCTGGGCCTCTCTCCTTTATGAGGGTTTTTGACGTGACGACTGATGTGATAAAACAGGGAGGTAGAAGAAGAGGAGCAAATATGGGCATCCTTGATGTCACTCATCCCGATATTCTCGAATTCATAGTCGCGAAGGAGAGGGAGGGCATTCTAACAAATTTCAATATATCCGTAATGGTCTCAAATGAGTTTATGGAGAAAGCCATTGCGAATGAGGATTACGAGCTCGTTAATCCAAGAAATGGAGAAACTGTGAGAAAACTAAATGCTGGAGACGTCTTCAGATTAATTGCGAGAAGTGCATGGCTGAGCGGAGATCCGGGATTACTCTTCATGGACAGAATAAATGAAGATAATCCAACTCCCTCCCTCGGGAAAATTGAAGCTACAAATCCATGCGGGGAACAACCGCTTTTACCCTATGAGAGTTGTAATCTTGGAGCGATAAATCTCGCAAAATTCGTGAAAAATGGTGAAATTGATTGGGAAAGTCTTTCTGAGATCATTCCGCTTGCGGTGAGATTTCTTGATGATGTAATTGATGTTAATGTCTTTCCTCTTAAGAAAATTGAGGAAATGACGAAAGCGAACAGAAAGATTGGTCTCGGAGTGATGGGATTTGCAGATATGCTCATTCAAATGGAAATTCCCTATGAGTCTGAAGACGCTTTGAGAATTGCAGAAAGGCTCATGAAGTTCATCAGTGAAAGAGCAAGAGAGGCCTCAAGAAAGCTTGCGGATGAGCGAGGATCCTTTCCAAACTTTGAGATTAGCACCCTTAAAAAATATGGAGCAATGAGAAATGCCACTCTAACCACAATTGCCCCAACAGGAAGCATAAGCATCATTGCAGGGTGTTCAAGCGGAATAGAGCCTCTTTTCGCTGTTTCTTATATCAGACATGTGATGGATGGAGTCACTCTCTTTGAAACGAATCAGTATTTCGAAGAAGAAATGAAAAGAAGAGGAATATCAAAAGACATCCTTGTGAAGATTGCAAAAAGTGGATCAATTCAAAATATTCCTGAAATTTCCGAGGATCTCAAGAGGATATATCTCACCGCTTTTGACATCTCTCCAGAGTTCCACGTAAAGATGCAGGCAGCATTTCAAAAATATACTGATAACGCTGTATCGAAGACTGTAAATCTCCCTCAGACCGCTACAATCTCAGATGTAGAGAAGATCTTCATCGAGGCTTATCGGAGGAGATGCAAGGGAATTACAGTTTACCGATACGGAAGTAGATCTCAACAGGTTCTTAGATTCGGGGAAGCAGAGGATTATCTCATTGCAGATTCTGAATACTCAGGAGGTTGTCTTTATGTCTGTTGAGAAGAAAGATGAGTATTACTTCGCAAAGAAGTTTGGAATCTCCCCCTCTGAGTTTTTAGATTTTTCATCTTACGTGAATCCTAATCCTCCACCGGATTTCACGTGGGTGATAATAGAAGCCTCTTCCGAACTCTTCAGAAATCCAGATGCTACTTGCGAGGAGTTGAAGAGAAGAATTTCAAATTATTGGGGAATTAAAGAAGGAAATTTACTCCTCAGCAATAGTTTTTCGGGGATTATACGATTAGCTATTAACGCAATGGATTTGAGAAAAGTGATTGTGGCTGAAATTCACGCAGATTACGTTCCAGATTTTAAAATTTCTGGATGCGAAATCATAAAGTGGAGTGGTGAGATCTCAGAACTTCCTTTAAATAATCTCGAAGAATTTCAAGCAGTGATTTTATCAAATCCTTCAATCGAGAGTGGTAGATTGAAGAATAGAGATGAACTCTCAGAACTATTGAACAAGCTTTTTGATATCGGGGCTTACCTTATTGTAGATGAAAGGTTAATCGAACTGTCTAATCCCTCCCAAAGCCTCTCTTCCAAAGTCTCTAAATTCGAAAACCTCTTGGTTCTGAATTCTCTTTCCAATTCTTTTGGAATTCTTGGATTACCTCTCGGCTATGCAATAGCCAGTGAAGAACTCATCGAAGAATTAGAGAAAATTAAGCCAATAGAGCTCATCGATGTACTGACTCAGGCTATTGCGAGATATTTGTTCGAAAATCCGTCAGAGTATTTTGAGGAATCCAGAAGAATTATAGAAGAAGAAAAAAGGTGGTTGAAATTCAGTTTGGAGTCTCTCTCAATAAAAGTCTTTGATTCGGATGCAAATTTCCTTTTGTTAGATCCATCCTCTCTCGGCCTATCTCCATCTGAACTCACGGAAGCTTTAGCAAGAGAGGGCATTTTGGTGAGAGAGTCGGGAGATCTCATCGGACTCGGAGTCAGGAAAAGGGAAGAAAATACAAAACTGATCACATCTTTGGAAAAAATAGTGAATAGACCCGAGAATCTCTCTAATAAATGGTTTAGAGATCTTGAGAGAAGAGAGGAACCAATAGGCCCAAGAACATCCTGTCCTTATTATCCATGTCATTTCGAATCTCAGGATTGTACCTTCTGTTTTTGTCCATTCTATCCGTGCGAAAACGAAGCTTTTGGAGATTATCTGGAGAAAGAAAATCGAAAGATTTGGTCCTGTTTGAGATGCAGTGTGGTTCATGAGTCTGAGGTTGCAAAAGAGCTTTTCAGGATGATGAAAGAGGGAAAAACAAAAGAGGAAATGTGGGAGTGGTTACTCTCCCAAACTTGAGGGCATCATAACATTTATTTATCTCCATTCCTACTTCTTCATCGTGGGGCTGTGGCCTAGCCAGGAAGGGCGGCGGGCTCCAGCGGTTTATGATGATTAACGGGTCTGCTGAGACTTTGTTCGAGGAGGACCCGTTGGAGCTCTGATAGAATCGAAGAGACCCGCCGGTCGTGCGTTCAAATCGCACCAGCCCCACTTCACAATAAATTTTTTAAAGGATTTTTTCCATCTCATGGAGGATGATTGAACTGCTGAGCTTTCTTTCAATCGCCTTCGCAGCAATTCTCATAGGCTTCTTTGCCTCTATGATGGGAGTTGGTGGAGGAATCTTCATAGTTCCCATGCTTACACTCATTTTCTCGTTCTCTGCTGAGAGTGCAGTAGGAACAAGTATAACTGCAGTTGTCTTCACATCCATTTCTTCGAGCATAGTTTACTTTAGAAAAAGATTAATTGATTATAGACTTGGGGCCATTCTTATCATAACATCTCTCATCGGCGTTCGCTTAGGTGCTCTTGCAACTGCAAAAGTTCACTCCGAAGTCATTCTTCTTGCGTTTGGCCTCCTTCTCCTTTATCCCTCCATTATGATGATAAGAGGGAAGAAACCTTCTGAGATTGTAAATATCTTCAAGAACTCCAGTAGAGCATCGAGCTCGGGATATACAAGAAGAGTCGAACTTGGGGGAGAGGTTTTTGAATATGGATACAGCTCACTTTCAGCCCTTATTCTGGGTCTCGGAGCTGGATTCGCTTCTGGCTTCCTCGGTATTGGTGGAGGAACAGTTATGGTTCCTTCTATGGTCCTCCTCCTCGGAATTCCTATGATCGTTGCGGTTGCAACATCTCTCTTTGTGATGATTCCAACAAGCATTCTCGGAGCCTACACTCATTTCACTCTCGGAAACGTGAATTTCGGCTATGCAATTCCCCTTATTCTCGGTGTTTTCATCGGTGCACAAGTAGGAGCGAGAACAGCTCAAAAACTTCCCGCAATCAGATTAAGGCAAATATTTGGTATTCTCCTACTTTATGCAAGTTTGAGAATGATCTGGTCTGCGGTGTGAGTCATGAAGCCATACGTCCTCGTGAACACTGCAATGAGTCTTGATGGGAAGATCTCGACATCTCTCAGAAGACAGACTAGAATCTCTTCGGAATGGGATAGGAGGAGAGTAGACTTCCTGAGAGCATCGTGTGATGCAATTATGGTTGGAATAGGCACGGTTTTGAGTGACAATCCCAGTTTGACAGTTAAATCAGAGGAGCTGAGGAGAAAGAGAAGAGATGAGGGAAAAGAAGAAAATCCCTTGAGAGTCATTGTGGACAGCAGTTTAAGAATTCCGAAGAATGCGGAAGTTCTTCACAAAGGAGAGGGAAAGAGATTGATCTTCTCAACATTTCGAGCACCGGAAGAGAGGATAAAAGAGCTTCAGAACTTTGCTGAAGTCGTTCTGGTTGGTGAGGAGAGAGTTAACCTAAAAGAGGCAATGAAGGAGCTTCACAAGAGAGAGGTTAAACGTATTTTAGTTGAGGGAGGAGGAACTTTGATATTTTCCCTTCTCAAAGAAGGTCTTGTGGATGAAATTTGTGTTTACATTAAGAATATTGTGATTGGTGGAGAAAGAGCTCCAACTCTTGTGGATGGAGAGGGCTTTATCGAGAACTTTCCCGAGTTTCATCTCTCCTCTCTCCTCACAGATGAGAATGGGGTTCTGTTGAGATGGAAACGAAGGTAATAGATTTTCCCTCTGAAGAGAGATCAAGAAGGATTGCAGAGAAATACGGGTACAATGAATTTGTAGTCAGGAGATTCCTCAATCTGTTTCCAGATGCAGAGAGGATGATAGAAGTCATGGAACATCCTCTTCCGAATTACATAAGGGTAAACACACTAAGAATTTCTGAGGAAGAACTTCTCTGGAGACTTCAAAAGAGGGGATTTGTACTCGAGGAAACTGACTTTAAATGGTGCTACAGAGTTAAAGATGAACCATTCTCGATAAGTGCAACACCTGAGCATCTGTTGGGTTATTTCTACATTCAGGATGCCTCTTCCTGCGTTCCACCTCTCATTCTCTCTCCCTCCAAAAACGATATCGTTCTCGATGCTTGTGCATCACCGGGAGGAAAGACAACTCTTCTGGCTCAAATAATGGAAAATGAGGGAACAATCGTCGCATTGGAGGTAAAGGAAGAGAGAATACTCCCACTGATTTACAACCTCAACAGATGTGGTGTGGAGAATACTCTGTGTTTTCACATGGATGCGATTGAGGTGTCTTCCCTAAATTTGACCTTTGATAAGATTCTTCTTGATGCCCCTTGTACAGGAGAGGGAATCATACCTAAAGATCCAACTCGAAAGGTCTCAAGAGGTAAAGAAGATATCATTTCATGCTCTTTGCTTCAGAAAAAGCTCATAGATAGTTGTGTCAAGGTTTTGAAGAGTGGAGGAATTTTGGTTTACTCAACCTGTTCGCTCGCTCCCGAGGAAAACGAGCTCGTTGTTCAATATGCTCTTGAGAAGCACAGTTTGAGACTTGAGAAGATTGAGTATGGATTTCCTGCTCTCAAAAAAGCTGGGGAGATTGAGTTCTCTGACGAGTTAAAAAAGGCAAGAAGATTTTATCCTCATATTCATCAAACTCAGGGCTTTTTCGTTGCAAAGATGGTGAAACCATGAGAACTCCAGAGAAAAAAGAGATGAAGGTGATAATCGCAGGTCTCAGATATTGGGGTGGTTTGCAGATTCTGAAAGGCCGAAGTATACTTCTCAGAGAAAGAGAAGTTCTTCTGATTCCTTCAAGGCTCACAGATACTGCACTTTCGTTGAAACCATATTTCTGCGGAGTAAAGATCGGAGATCTGAGCTCGAGGAGATTTCACATCTCTCTTGAGGGAGCCTATCTGATCTCGAAGTTTTCTAACAGGAAAAAAGTCTTTGTAAATGAAAAAGCAGAAATGCTCGTGCTCTATGGCAGAGATGTTTTTGGAACTTCTGTGATTGATTCAACAAAGGACATCAGAGAAAACGATGAGGTGATGATATGTAACTCTCTTGGAGAAGCAATTGCAATAGGGAGAGCTAGAGTCTCTTGGGATAGAATTAAAGAGGATAGAGTAGTTGTCACTAATCTGAGAGACAGGGGATGGTATACCAGAGAGTGCGGAACGAGATGAGAGTTCTCATTGCCTCTGTGGAAAGTTTAATAATGGTGGAGAACCAAAAAACAACGGGTTGCAGGAAGAGAAAATTTTAAATTCAATGGATATATTGAGGAGATATTGCTTTAAGGTATGGTGTCCCTTTGAAAAGAGATGAAATTACTTCAAGAATCATGAGGTTCGTAGGCAATCTCTTAGGTTGGGCTCGTAGCTCAGTCAGGCAGAGCACCTGGCTTTTAACCTCGGGGAAGAAACCAGGTGGTCAAGGGTTCAAATCCCTTCGAGCCCGTAATTTTTCCTCATTTTCTTTTGAGGTGATGAAGAGATGAAAAAATTTAAATTAATGGAACACGAACTCGTGCCCCTGCATATCGTGTTGAGCGAAGAGGAGAAAGAGGAAGTGTTGAAAAGATTTGGAGTCAGAGAGCATCAACTTCCAAAGATAAAGGTAACTGATCCTGTGATAAAGGAGATCGGAGCCAAAAAAGGCGATGTTGTGATGATAATAAGGAAAAGTCCAACTGCAGGAGAGTCTGTGACTTATAGATATGTTATTGAATGAGGTGGTTAATCGTGCTTGATAGGAGAGCTCTCTCAAAAGCTTATTTTACCAAGGAAAAGATAGCACAGCATCATATCGAATCTTTTAACGAATTCCTTGAGAGAGGTCTTCAGAAGGTCATAGATGAACAGAAAAGAATCGAAACTGACATTCCCGATACCTATGTAGAACTTGGGAAAATTTACGTTGGAAATCCGACGGTTGTTGAAGCAGATGGACTGGAAGCTCCGATATATCCAAATGAGGCAAGATTGAGAAATCTCACTTATAAGTCCTTCCTTTATCTGGAGATGGCGATAATTCAGAATGACGAGGAAATTGACAGAAAAGTTGCCAACATAGGTCAGCTTCCCATAATGGTGAAGAGCAAAAAGTGCAATCTTTACGGTCTGAGCGATGAGGAGCTGATTGAAAAAGGCGAGGATCCGACAGATCCGGGAGGATATTTCATAATAAATGGGTCTGAAAGAGTTCTCATGACTCTTGAGGATCTCGCTCCCAACAAGATCTTCGTGGAATATGAGGAAAGATACGGAGATAAAATAGAGGTTGCTAAGGTCTTCTCTCAGAGAAGAGGGTATAGAGCTCTTGTTGTTGTTGAGAGGAACAAAAACTCAATCTTGGAGGTCTCGTTCCCGTCTGTGAACAAAGTGAATTATGTCACTCTTGTTAGAGCTCTCGGACTTGAGTATGATCAGGAGATTGTCGAGAGCGTATCAGATGATCCTGAGATTGTGAAGTTTATGTTGGAAAATCTTGAAGAAGCTGAGGTTGAGACTACTGAAGAGGCGATAGATGAAATAGGGAAGAAAGTTGCAGCGGGGCAGGCGAAGGAGTACAGAAGGAAAAGAGCTCTTTATGTTCTTGATAAATATCTTCTTCCTCATCTCGGGGACGAAGAAGAGGATAGACTCGCGAAAGCTCACTTCCTTGGTAGAATGGCAGAAGCTTGCTTTGAGCTTGCTCTTGGAAGAAGGGGAGAAGATGATAAAGATCATTACGCTAACAAGAGACTCAAACTTGCAGGAGATCTTATGGAAGATCTATTCAGAGTTGCATTTTCCAGGTTGGCAAGAGACATAAAGTATCAGCTCGAGAGAGCTAGCATGAGACACAGGGAGCTAAATATAAATACTGCAATTCGTTCAGATGTTCTCACAGAGAGAATAATTCATCCCCTCGCCACTGGAAATTGGGTAGGAGGAAGAACTGGAGTCTCTCAGCTTCTCGATACAACTGATTACGTCTCCACTCTCTCACATCTCAGGAGAGTTATCTCTCCGCTCTCGAGATCTCAACCACATTTCGAGGCTAGAGATCTTCATGCAACTCAGTGGGGAAGAATCTGTCCTTCTGAGACCCCAGAAGGTCCAAATTGCGGTCTCGTGAAGAATCTTGCTCAAATGGTAGAGCTATCAATAGGTCTCGAGGAAAATGAAGTTGAGAATATAAGAAGAGAGCTTTTGAATCTTGGAATGAATCCTATAAGGGGTGGTGCAATTGGATGGAAGCTCTAGAAGAGCAAGAGTTTTCATAGATGGTGCTCTCGTTGGTTATCATCCCGATCCTGAGTACCTCGTCAGAGAACTCAAAAGAATGAGAAGAGAAGGAAAATTGCCAAATCAGGTGAACATTGCTTATCACGAGCACAGGAATGAGGTGGTGATAAATACCGACAGGGGAAGAGCCAGAAGACCTCTGATAGTTGTGGAGAAAGGAAAACCTCTCTTAACCGAGGAGCACATCGAAAAGGTGAGAAGAGGTGAGTGGAAGTTTGAAGATCTTGTTAAAAGAGGTATCATTGAATATCTTGATGCGGAAGAGGAAGAGGATGCCTATATTGCTGTTAGCGAGGATGAGCTTACGGAGGAGCACACACATCTTGAGATGGATCCCTCTCTTATTCTCGGGGTCTCTGCGGGTTTGATTCCATATCCCGAGCATAATGCATCTCCGAGGAATACCATGGGTGCGGGAATGATGAAACAGTCTCTTGGACTTCCCTCCGCGAATTTCAAGATGAGAGCTGATACGAGAGCTCATTTACTTCACTACCCCCAGAAACCGATAGTTAGAACTCAAACTGCAGAGACAATAAATTTCGACTCCCGTCCCGCAGGTCAGAATTTTATTGTGGCAATTCTCTCTTATGAAGGGTACAACATAGAAGATGCTTTGATAATGAATAAATCCTCTATTGAGAGAGGTCTTGCGAGGAGTCACTTTTTCAGAATCTATGAGGCGGAAGAGAGAAGATATCCTGGAGGAGAGTACGATTCTATAGAGATTCCGAGTCCCGATATTTTCGGTGCGAGATCGGAGGAAGCCTACGCTCATCTTGATGAGGATGGAATTGTCTCACCCGAAGTGAAGGTTGGACCAAATGATGTTCTTGTTGCAAAAACGAGTCCTCCAAGATTCTTAGAAGAACCAACTGAATTTGGATTGGCACCTCCGCAGAGAAGGGAGAGTTCTCTGACGGTGAGATCGAATGAAAAAGGAATAGTTGATACTGTAATCATTACAAGGAGCGAGAATGACTCTACTCTCGTGAAGGTGAGAGTTAGAGATGAGAAGATTCCGGAGCTCGGTGATAAATTTGCCTCTCGTCATGGTCAGAAAGGAGTTCTCGGACTCATAGTCTCTCAGGAGGACATGCCATTTACAGCAAGTGGAATTGTCCCGGATCTCATAATTAACCCACATGCGATCCCTTCGAGAATGACCGTCGGTCATGTTCTCGAAATGATCGGAGGTAAAGTTGGATCTCTTGATGGCAGGTTTATAGATGGAACCGCCTTTTCAGGTGAGAATGAGGAGTCTCTGAGAGAAGCTCTGAGGAAATACGGGTTCTCGCACACCGGAAGAGAGGTCATGTATAATGGAGTGACTGGAGAGAGATTCGAGGCTGATATCTTCATCGGTGTAATTCTCTATCAGAAACTTTACCATCTCGTATCTTCAAAGCTTCATGCGAGATCTCGAGGCCCTGTTCAGGTTCTCACGAGACAGCCCACTGAAGGAAGGGCCAGAGAAGGAGGTCTTAGATTCGGGGAGATGGAAAGAGATGTCCTCATAGGACATGGTGCAGCTCTTGCTCTGAAAGAAAGACTTCTAGATGAGTCGGACAAAGTTATAGAGCTAGTCTGCAACAAATGCGGAATGATTGCAACTTATGACAGGAGAAGGGATTATGCATACTGTCCGAATTGTGGATCAGAAACTGAAATCTATAAAGTGGAAATGAGTTACGCTTTTAAACTCCTCCTCGATGAGATGAAAGCAATGGGTATTGCTCCGAGATTGAGACTCGGAGATGCGGTGTGAGGTGGTTTTAAAATGCCAATACCTCTTACTCCTAAAAGAATTGAAAGCATAAAGTTTGGCATTCTCTCTCCAAGAGAGATCAGGAGAATGAGTGTTACAAAGATCATTACAGCAGACACCTACGATGATGATGGCTTTCCGATTGAGATGGGATTAATGGATCCTCGCTTAGGAGTCATTGATCCGGGATTGCGATGCAAGACCTGCGGTCAGAAAGCAGGAGAGTGTCCCGGTCATTTCGGACATATTGAGCTTGCTGCTCCTGTGATTCACGTTGGTTATGCAAAAGTCATAAAGAAGCTTCTTGAGTCAACCTGCAGAAAGTGCGGACGTCTGAATTTGAGAGAGGAGGAGAAGAAGAGATTCTTAGAGCAGATAAGAACGAGGAAGGAGATGGATCTACCTTATGATGATATTATAAACAGAGTTTTCAAGGAAGCTAAAAAAGAGAAGGTATGCGTCCACTGCGGAGAAGAGCAAAAGGAAATCATTTTGGAAAAGCCCACAACTTTTTACGAAGGAGAGCATCGTTTAACTCCAACTGATGTTAGAGAAAGGCTTGAAAGGATACCAGATGATGATCTCGAGGTCATCGGAATGGATCCCGAGAATGCAAGACCTGAGTGGATGGTGCTCACGGTTCTTCCTGTTCCTCCAGTTACGATGAGGCCTTCAATAACTCTTGAGAGCGGTCAAAGAAGTGAGGACGATCTCACGCATAAACTCGTTGACATCATAAGAATCAATCAGAGATTTCAGGAAAACAGAGAAGCGGGAGCTCCTCAGCTCATCATAGAAGATCTCTGGGAGCTTCTTCAGTATCATGTTACAACCTATCTCGACAATGAGGTTTCTGGAGTTCCTCCTGCGAGACATAGAAGTGGAAGACCCCTGAAAACTCTTGCTCAGAGGCTGAAAGGGAAAGAAGGAAGATTTAGAGGATCTCTCTCTGGGAAACGAGTTAACTTCTCCGCAAGAACCGTGATCTCTCCAGATCCATGTTTGAGGATCTCGGAAGTTGGAGTCCCTCTTGAGGTTGCAAAAGAACTAACAGTTCCGATTTATGTGACTCCGAGAAACATAGATGAGTGCAGAGAATATGTTAGGAGAGGTCCAGACAATCATCCTGGGGCGAACTACGTGAAGAGACCGGATGGAAGAAGAGTGAAGATCACCGAGAACAACAAAGAAGAGCTCGCTGAGATGCTCGCACCTGGATGGATAGTAGAGAGACAGCTTAAGGATGGAGACATCGTCCTCTTCAACAGACAGCCCTCTCTTCACAGAATGAGCATAATGGCTCATGAAGTCAGAGTTCTTCCATATAAGACCTTCCGACTCAATCCTACTGTTTGTCCACCTTACAACGCAGATTTCGATGGGGATGAAATGAATCTTCATGTGCCTCAGACCGAAGAAGCAAGAGCAGAAGCGAGAATTCTAATGCACATTCAGGAAAATATACTCTCTCCTAGGTTTGGAGGGCCCATAATCGGAGGAATTCATGATTATATCACTGGTTTATACCTTCTAACTAGAAAGAACATTCTCTTCAGCGAAGAAGAGACCATGGAACTTGTCAGAAATCTCGATTTGAGAGCCCTTCCAGATCCATGTGAAATTAAGAATGGGAGAAGATATTGGAGTGGAAAGCAGATCTTTAGCCTAACTCTTCCAAAGGAGTTGAATCTGAGATATCAAGCTGAGATTTGCAGAGGTTGTGAGATTTGCAAGGAGGAAAACTGCGAATACGATGCATTCGTTGTGATTAAAGATGGAGAGTTGATTTGCGGGACGATAGACGAAAAGGGAATCGGCGCTTTTAAAGGAAAGATTCTGGATGCAATTGTCAAGAAATTTGGTTCTGAAGTGGCTTCGAAGTTTCTGGATGATGTTACTAGACTTGCGATAAGGAGTATCATGCACTTCGGATTCTCTTTCGGAATAGATGATGAAGATATTCCGAGGGAAGCTAGAAGGCAGATTGCAGACGTTATAAAGAAAGCTGAGGAGAGAGTTGCAAGACTTATTGAAGCTTACGTTAACGGAGAGCTTGAACCTCTTCCGGGTAGAACAATTGAAGAGACGGTGGAGCTCAAGATTATGCAAGAGCTAGCCAAGGCCAGAGATATGGCTGGAGAGATTGCAGGAAGATATCTTGGTCCAGATAACTCTGCAGTTGTTATGGCTGTTTCGGGAGCAAGAGGCTCGATGCTCAACCTCACTCAAATGGCAGCTTGCGTGGGTCAGCAGTCAGTGAGAGGTGAAAGAATCAACAGAGGATATCATGGGAGAACTCTTCCGCATTTCAAGATTGGAGATCTCGGAGCTCGTGCAAGGGGTTTTGTGAGCAGAAGTTACAAAGATGGCCTCTCTCCAACAGAGTTCTTTTTCCATGCCATTGGAGGTCGAGAAGGTCTCGTTGATACTGCGGTGAGAACATCTCAGAGCGGATATCTGCAGAGAAGACTCATTAACGCTCTTCAGGATCTTGAAGTCAAATATGATGGAACCGTAAGGGATGCGAGAGGGACAATCGTCCAGTTTGTTTATGGAGAAGACGGAATAGATCCCGCAAGAAGTGATTACGGAAAGTCCATTAACGTTAAGGAGATTGTTTCTGAAATTCTCGGTGAGGGAGGGGATGGAAAATGACCGTTCTGAGCGAAGAGGAAGTCAGTCGGAGAATTGAAGAGTTACCAATTCCAGAGAAGATCATTGGGGAGTTAAAGGAGGAGCTGAAGGGGAAGAAGATTACTGAGGAAAAATTCAAGGAGCTCGAAAAGAGAATTCTTGAAGAGTACACGAAGAAGATTGTAGATCCATGTGAGGCCGTCGGAATAGTTGCAGCTCAATCAATAGGAGAACCTGGAACACAGATGACAATGAGAACCTTCCACTATGCAGGAGTTGCAGAGATAAATGTAACTCTTGGACTTCCGAGACTTATAGAAATTCTTGACGCTCGAAAAACTCCGAGTACCCCAATGATGACGATATATCTTGAGGAAGAGTATCGAAAGGATAGAGAAAAAGCAAGGGAAATAGCATGGAGAATCGAATCCACGACCGTGATTGATATTGCCTCAATAAAAACAGATCTTACGGAAATGAAGATAATAATAGAAATGAACGAGAAGAAAGCGAAACAAAGAAGAATAACTGTAGAGGAGCTCTTCGAGAAAATTTCTTCGGTAACAGATGAAGAAGTTCAGCTCGAGGGCAATACGATCACAATCTCTCTCGGAGAACCCTCTTATAGGAAACTTCTCCAGCTTACCGAGAAAATAAAGAACGTGAACGTCAAGGGGATAGAGGAGATTAGAAGGGTAATAATAAGGAAGGAAAATGATGAATATGTTCTCTACACAGAGGGTTCAGCCCTCAAAAAGGTTCTTGAAGTCGAGGGTGTGGATTCTAGAAGAACTAAGACGAATAACATAAATGAAATTGCTGAAATTCTCGGAATAGAAGCAGCTCGAAATGCAATAATTTCAGAAGCTACGGAAACCCTTGAGGAGCAAGGTTTAAACGTTGATATAAGACATATCATGCTCGTAGCAGATATAATGACTGCAGACGGCGAGCTCAAGCAGATAGGAAGACATGGAGTTGCGGGAGAGAAAACTAGTGTACTCTCAAGAGCTGCATTTGAAGAGACAGTCAATCATCTTCTCGAAGCAGCAATGAGGGGCGAGATAGATGAGCTCGTCGGGGTTACGGAAAACGTTATAGTTGGGCAACCGATAAAACTCGGCACTGGTGATGTTGAACTTGTTGTTAGAAAGGAAATGGTAGGGGGCAAACAATGAGTGTAGATGTGAATCGAGCTATAAGAACCGCAATGCAAACGGGAAAGGTCATTATTGGGGGCAAGAAAACGATAAAGGCGTGCGAGAACGGAGATGCTAAGCTCGTAATTGTCTCTTCGAACTGTCCTCAGGAGATCATAGAGAAGATAAAGGAGACTGGAGTACCAATCTTCTACCATGTTCTTCCGGGTATAGAACTCGGAGCAGCTTGCGGAAAGCCCTTTTCAATAGCTGCGATGGCTATAATAGATGAGGGAGATTCTAACATCTTAGAGGTGTTGAATAGTGGCTGAGCTAAGGATAACAGCCGAGGAGATGAGATACATAAGTCTTTTCGAAACTCTTACGGGAGTAACACCAAAGGATTGCTTTGTAGATGAGGAGAACGGAAGGCTAATCTATGTGGTGAGAAAGGGAATGGCAGGGCTTGCGATAGGAAGAGGAGGATCTACTGTGGAGCGAGTGAGGAAAGCTACGGGCATGAACGTTGAGATAGTGGAGCATTCTGATAATATGGGGGAGTTCATCCAGAATCTCTTCATGCCCGTGAAGCTAAAGAAAATAAGGGATGTAAAGAGAGGGAGCAAACGAATTATTTATGTAGAGGTATCCCCAACAGATAAGGGAATCGCAATAGGTAAGAATGGTCGAAACATTCAAAAGGTGAAACACATATTGAGAAGACACTATCCCGTTGATGATGTTGTAGTGGTGTGAGGGATGAAATATGGCGAGAGGATTGTTTGCAGCTAGAAAGTTGATGAAGGATAGAAAGAAGTTTAGATGGAGTGACAGAGATTACAGTAGAAGAGTTCTCGGATTGAATGTTAAGGCTGATCCTATCGAAGGAGCACCTCAGGCCAGAGGAATCGTTCTTGAGAAGGTTGGAATAGAAGCTAGACAGCCCAATTCAGCCATCAGAAAGTGTGTCAGAGTTCAGTTAATCAAAAATGGAAAGCAGGTAACTGCATTTTGTCCGGGAGATGGTGCTATAAACTTCATAAATGAGCATGATGAGGTACTAATAGAGCGAATAGGCGGTAGAATGGGAAGATCTATGGGAGATATCCCCGGAGTTAGATTCAAAGTCATTGCTGTTAACAATGTATCTCTTCAGGAGCTCGTTCTGGGCAGAAAGGAGAAACCAATGAGGTGAGGTGATTTGGTGAGGTTAATCGCTTCTGAGAAGGTCTTCGGTAAATGGGACGTCTCTGAGATTGAGGTTGAAGATTCTGCAATAAGAATGTTTCTTTCCTTAACTCCGAGATATGCTCTTCATTCTCATGGGAGACATGCGAAACAGAAGTTTGCGAAGGTGAACACTTTCATCGTGGAGAGGCTCATTAATAAGATGATGAGAACCGAGCATAACACAGGGAAGAAGCATCAGGCGTATAACATCGTGAAGGAGGCTTTTGAGATAATCCATAAAAGGACAAAGAAAAATCCATTGCAAGTTCTCGTTAAAGCGATTGAAAATGCAGGACCGAGAGAGGAAATTGTGAGATTGAAATACGGAGGAATTGCTGTTCCAAAAGCTGTTGACACTTCAACAGTTAGAAGAATCGATCAAGCTCTCATGAACATCGCTAAAGGTGCGAGACAGGCGTCTTTCAAGAGTAAGAAGTCCATAGAAGAGTCTCTCGCATCCGAGATTATAGCAGCTGCGAATAATGATGCAAAATGCTATTCCATAAGCAAGAAGGAAGAAGTGGAGAGAATAGCAAAGGCTGCAAGGTGAGGTAAATGGGAAGAAGGAAAAAAATGGTTGAAAAGGTAAAAACACTGATGTACAAGCCCGAAAGGATAAGGAACATCGGAATAGTTGCTCATATTGATCATGGAAAGACAACACTCTCCGATAATCTCCTTGCAGGCGCGGGGATGATAAGCGAAGAACTTGCTGGCAAACAGCTTTTCCTGGATTTTTATGAGCTTGAGCAGATAAGAGGTATAACGATTAATGCTGCGAACGTTTCGATGGTTCACGAGTTCGAAGGCGAGGAATATCTAATAAACCTCATTGATACTCCCGGGCATGTGGATTTTGGAGGAGATGTAACAAGAGCGATGAGAGCTGTTGATGGGGCTATTGTCGTTGTTGATGCTGTTGAAGGTGTTATGCCTCAGACGGAAACAGTTCTCAGACAAGCTCTAAGAGAGAACGTTAAGCCCGTTCTCTTCATAAATAAGATTGACAGAATGATCAATGAGCTCAAAGTGGATAAGGAAGAGATGCAGAAGAGGTTAGCTAAGGTCATAGCGAGTGTGAACAATCTCATTAGAAGCATGAATAAAGAAAAGTATGAAGCTGGATGGAGAGTTGATCCCACAAATGGTTCTGTTGCTTTTGGCTCCGCTCTCTACAACTGGGCGATCAGTGTCCCTTGGATGCAGAAGAGTGGAATAGGTTTCAATGAGGTTTATAACTACTGTCAGAAAAACAATATGAAGGAACTCGCTAAACTCTGTCCTCTCCATAAAGTTGTTTTGAATATGGTTGTTAAGCATCTTCCGAATCCGATTGAAGCTCAGAGAGATAGACTAAAGGTAATCTGGAAGGGAGATTTCGAGAGTGATGTTGCGAAAAGCATGATGAGTTGTGATCCAGAAGGTCCCGTTGCTTTCATGATCACCGATATAGATGTGGATCCTCACGCAGGAGAAGTTGCAACAGGAAGGCTGTTTTCCGGGACACTCAGAAGAGGAATGGAACTCTACATCTTGGGAACAAACAAAGTAAATAGAGTTCAGCAAGTTGGAGTCTACATGGGTCCTGAGAGAATAGAAGTCGAGGAGATTCCTGCTGGTAACATTGCCGCTGTTGTTGGTCTTAGAGATGCTATAGTCGGAACAACTGCAACAACTGAGCCGGAGATGACACCGTTTGAGGAGATCAGACATACAAGTGAACCTGTCGTGACGATTGCAGTGGAGGCAGAGAATACAAAAGATCTTCCAAGACTTATAGAGGTTTTGAGGCAGATTTCTAAGGAAGATCCAACCGTGAAAGTGGAAATAAATGAAGAAACGGGAGAACATCTGATCTCAGGTATGGGTGAACTTCATCTTGAGATCATCACTCATAAGATCAGAGTGGATAAAGGAATTCCGATCACAACTTCACCTCCAATTGTGGTTTACAGGGAAACGGTGATGGGTCAGGCTGGTCCAGTTGAAGGAAAATCTCCAAACAGACACAACAGATTTTACATTACAGTGGAGCCTCTTGAAAATAAGGTAGTCGAACTCATAAGAAGCGGTGAAATATCAATGAAAACTCCAGAGGGTGAGAGGAGAAGAATACTTGAAGAGGCTGGAATGGATAAAGAAGAGGCAAGAAACGTTGTTGACCTTTATGAGGGGAACGCCTTTTTGAATATGACGAAGGGTATTCAACATCTTCAGGAGGCCATGGAGCTCATACTTGAAGGATTTCATGAAGCAGTCAGAGGAGGGCCTTTAGCACGAGAACCAGTCATCGGAATGAAAGTGAAGCTTGTGGATGTGAAACTTCACGAAGATGCGGTTCATAGAGGACCAGCTCAAGTGATTCCAGCGGTCAGATCTGCAATATTTGCAGCGATGCTAAGTGATAAACCAACGATACTTGAACCTCTTCAGAAGCTCTTTATAACTGTGCCTCAGCAGTATCTCGGAGCTGTGACAAGAGAGATACAATCCAGAAGAGGTCAAATACTTGAGATGGAGCAGGAGGGAGAAATGATCACAGTTAAAGCTCTTGCACCAGTAGCTGAGATGTTTGGATTTGCGGGAGACATAAGATCTGCTACTGAAGGAAGAGCTCTCTGGGCAACCGAACACGGAGGGTTTGCTCCAGTTCCTCAGAATATGCAGGATGAGGTCGTCCTTAAGATCCGTGAGCGAAAAGGTTTAAAGCTCGAAATACCAAAAGCAAGTGATTATATGAGTCTATAAATAAATAAGTTAAATAAGGAGGAATGAAAATGGCAGAGAGAAAGAAACCTCATATAAATCTGGCAGTTATCGGACATGTGGATCACGGAAAGAGCACATTGGTTGGAAGATTGCTTTATGAGACAGGAAATATTCCAGCGCACATTATAGAGCAGTATAGGAAGGAAGCGGAAGCGAAAGGTAAAGGAACCTTCGAATTTGCTTGGGTGATGGACAATCTGAAGGAGGAAAGAGAGAGAGGCCTCACTATAGACGTCTCCCATCAGAAGTTCGAGACAGATAAGTACTATTTCACCATAGTGGACTGTCCTGGGCACAGAGACTTCGTTAAGAACATGATCACAGGAGCTTCTCAAGCTGATGCAGCAATCCTCGTAGTTGCCGCTCCAGATGGAGTTATGGCCCAGACAAAAGAACACGTTTTCCTTGCGAGAACGCTTGGTATCAATCAACTCATTGTGGCGATAAACAAGATGGATGCTGCGAATTATGATGAAAAGAGATTTAATGAAGTGAAAGAGGACGTCTCCAAGCTTCTGCAGATGGTCGGATATAAGCCAGCAGAAATTCCGTTCATCCCGATTTCGGCTTACTATGGAGTTAACATAGTGAAACTCAGTGATGAGACTCCTTGGTATAAGGGACCGACAATTATGGAATCTCTCGATCTGCTTAAAGAGCCTGAGAAACCAGTTAATCTCCCACTCAGGATTCCGGTTCAGGACGTCTACTCCATCTCTGGAGTTGGAACTGTTCCAGTCGGAAGAGTTGAAACTGGAGTGCTGAAGAAGGGAGATAAAGTTGTTTTCGAACCTGCTGGAGTGAGTGGAGAAGTTAAGAGCATAGAAATGCATCATGAGGAGATTCCAGAGGCATATCCTGGAGATAACATAGGATTCAACGTCAGAGGTGTGAGCAAGAACGATTTGAGAAGAGGTGACGTCTGCGGTCATCTGGATACTCCTCCAACAGTTGCGGATGAGTTCATAGCTCAAATAGTTGTCCTCCAGCATCCAACTGCAATAACGGTTGGATACACTCCTGTTGTTCACTGCCACACCGCACAGGTTGCCTGCAGGTTCTTGGAGCTTCAGAAGAAACTTGATCCGAGAACCGGTCAGGTAAAGGAAGAGAATCCGCAGTTCCTGAAGACTGGAGACGCTGCTATTGTGAAGCTTAAGCCAACAAGACCTATGGTTATAGAAAAGGTCAGAGAAATCCCACAGCTCGGAAGATTTGCAATCAGAGATATGGGTCAGACAATCGCAGCGGGAATGTGCATAGATATAAAGCCGAAGAAGTGAGGGGATAAACCCCCTTACCTCTATTTCATTTAAGGAGGTATTTCTATGGCTCAAAAGGCAAGAATCAGACTTTCGAGTGTTGATCCGAAAAAGTTAGATGAAATTTGCCAGCAGATAAAGCAAATTGCAGAAATGACAAAAGTCAAGATGTCTGGACCAGTACCACTTCCAACAGTGAAACTCAGAGTTCCGTGTAGAAAGAGTCCTGATGGAGAAGGAAGCGAAACGTGGGATCATTGGGAGATGAGAATTCATAAGAGGTTAATAGATATAGATGCGGATGAAAGAGCTCTTAGACAACTCATGAGAATTCAGGTTCCGAAAGATGTGAATATAGAGATAGTTCTTGAAAGTTGAATTTCATGAAACGCATCATCTCGCATCCTCGCATAACTTATGGAACATCCCTTAAAGAATTTATAGATTTTTATCGTGGATGCGCTTTTGGAGCTGCAAGAGTCTCGGAAGCGATAGAAATTTATTTCGAAGCGGTTAAAAATCACTCTTTAATCTCCTTTGGTTTGGCAGGAGCAATGGTTCCAGCCGGGTTGAGAACAGTTATTTCTGATTTAATTCGTGATGGATTTATACATAACATCGTTCTCACGGGAGCGAATGTTGTTCACGACATCCTTGAGTCTCTTGGGCTACATCATTACTACGGAATTGAAGGGAATGATGAAGAACTCAGAGATGAGGGTTTAAATAGAATTTTCGATGTTTATGTTCCGGATTCTCATTTTGAGAAGTTGGAAGAATTTCTTTTGGAGGTATTTTCGGATCTTCCCGAGAAGACCGATTTTATCTCGGTTCTTCGAGCTATTGGCGAGAGGATTAGGGACAGAAATTCCATTTTAAAATCAGCCTATGATTCTGAAGCTCTTCTCCTTTGCCCAGGTTTTATGGATTCAATGCTCGGCATTCACTTCTGGTTATCAGCTCAGAGAAGATATGTTGATGTAACCGCAGAGCTCAGAACTCTCAGTGAGAGAATTCACGAAGCTGAGAAAAACGCTGCTATTTTCATTGGAGGAGGTTTGCCAAAGAATTTCATTCTTCAATCCATGCTAATCTCCACGAAAGAAGGGTTCGACTATGCGATTCAAATAACTTCGGATTCTCCTCAGTGGGGTGGCCTCTCCGGTGCAACTCTTAGCGAGGCAAAGTCATGGGGAAAAGTGAAAAAAGATGCAAGATTCACAACTGTTTATGGGGATGCAACAATAATATTTCCGCTAATTGTTGCAGGTTTGAGAATCTCTCTGGAGGATAGGAAATGAGATTTGAAAAAGGTATTATTGTCGCTTTAGATTCACCGAGATTTGAGATCATTGAAGATCTAAAGAATGAAGTGGATGCGGTTAAAATAGGTTATCCTCTTCTCCTTCCTAGGGGATTGAAAGTAATCCAAGAAATAAGCGAAGTCCTTCCTGTAATCGTAGATATAAAAATTGCTGATGTACCTTATGTAAATGAAAAAATCTGCGAAATTCTATGTGAGAGTGGAGTCTCTGGAATTATAGCTCACGGGTTTACAGGAAGTGACTCTATAAGAGCATGTGTAAGAGCCTCTTCCAACTTCAAAGTTTCTGTTTTCGTTGTTGCGGAGATGTCGCATCCCGGAGCTCTTGAGTTTATGAGCTCTCATTCAGATGAGATCGCAAGAATCGCAATGCTGTGCGGTGCAGAAGGAATAGTTGCCCCTGCTACGAGACCTGAGTCTATAAAAAGACTTCACAACATCGTTCCAGAACTCAAGATAATTTCTCCAGGTGTTGGAACTCAAGGCGGATCTGCATATGAGGCAATCCTCTCAGGAGCCGATGCAGTTATAATAGGTCGTAGCGTATATGAAACTGAAGATGTAAAGGAAATCCTCTCAGAATTTCAGGAAGAAGTTGAGAGGGCCCGTGAGGAAAGAAGAAAGCTGAGGGGATGAGGAGCCCTATGAGTTCTGAGGCCCTCTTTTTAAAAAGGTGGGTGGAATGAGGGTTAGAGGAATTCTTAGAGAAACTCTCGAGTTCATTTTAAGTGTTGCAAACTCTTCTCATCCGAATGAGTTTATAGCTCTTCTTGAGGCTGAGGAAGAAGTCATAAAAGATTTGATCTTTCTTCCCGGAACTGCAACTTCTGACTCTCTTGCTCTTATGAGACTTGAGATGATGCCTCTTGGTATGAAAGTTGCCGGAACAGTTCACAGTCACCCATCTCCACCTCCTGTTCCATCGGATGAAGATCTCTTTACTTTCTCGAAGATTGGAGGAGTTCACATAATAGTTGCACATCCTTACGATATGAAAAGTTGGAGATGCTATAATTCTTCTGGAAAGGAAATCCCGTTAAAAGTCTTGGAGGAGGAGCCATGAAGAAAGTTCTTGCGACTGGAACTTTTGACATATTGCATCCTGGCCACCTTTATTTCCTCAGGGAGGCCAAAAAGTTCGGGGACATCCTCTATGTTATAGTTGCACGTGATAAGATGATCAGACATAAACCAAAGCCAGTGATACCTGAAGAACAACGTCTTGAGATGGTGAAAGCCCTTAAACCCGTAGATCATGCTATCCTCGGGAGTGAAGAAGACATCTTCGAACCGGTTGAACAGATTAATCCTGATGTGATTGTTCTGGGATATGATCAAAAGTTTTCGGAAGAAGAACTCAAAAAAGAACTTGAAAAAAGAGGGATAAAAGTAGAAATCGTCAGAATAGGAAAATATGAAGGTTGCAAACTCTGTTCTTCAGCTTCAATTATCGAGAAAATTAAGAAAGAGAGGTAATGGTAATTTCAAGATCAATCTCTTTTCGAAGTTCCCTCACGAAGTCTCTTGATAGATCTCTCGCTGCTTTATCACTCTTTATCATCAGAGTTCTCCCACAGACGAAGTTACTCTTTCTGATGACAATATCCTCGTTATGAGTCAGTTCATGACCCGGGTAAAAACCCTTTATCTCTTCTTTAGCTCCCGAAGGTAATCTAATCTCCATTTTAAGCCACTGAGCTTCTCTTCGAAGCTTATCGTTGAGATCTCTCGCTGATTTATCAGAGGAGACCGCAACAATACAATCTCCCCTAAGAGAGCACTCTGTCTCTCTCGTTATCTCCAGTGTTGTTCTATGCTTTGCGGTTATATTTCTGTGACCCCTTGCTCTTATAATGACTTTCATGAGCTCTCTGTGAGAACCTTTTTGATCCTCTCCAGTGCCCTCTTTATATCCTCTATGGAGGCTGCATAAGAAATTCTTATGTAATCTTTGTTGCCCGGTCCAAAAGCACTTCCCGGAGTCGTTGCAACATAGGCCTCGCTTAGAAGTCTCTCAACAACCTCCTCTCCGCTTCCAAAATCTCCGACATATGGAAAGACATAAAAAGCACCTTTAGGTATCTCTGTTTTGAATCCGATCTCTCTCAGTCCCTCTACGATCACCTTTCTTCTTCTGTTAAACTCTTCTCTCATCTCTTCTACGAAATCTTGAGGCTGACGAAGAGCCTCCAAAGCAGCATACATAACAAAAGTCGTGGGATGCGAGACGCTATGAGACTGAACTTTCATGAGTCCCTTCATGATTTTCTTCGGAGCTGCAAGATAACCAATTCTCCATCCCGTCATTGCATATGATTTTGAGAAACCATTCACAGTAATCGTTCTATCCTCCATTCCATCAAAAGAGCCTATGGAGAAGTGTTTGACATCATCATAGATAAGCTTCTCATAGATTTCATCGCTTAACACATAGAAATCATGATCAATCGCTAAATCTGCTATTTCCTTCAGTTCTCTCTCTCCAAGAACAGCTCCAGATGGATTGGAAGGCGAATTCAAGATGAGGAGCTTGGTTTTGTCACTCACATATTCAGCAAGATTCACTGGTTTAAACCCATTCTCCCTGTCTGTTGGAACCCAGACGGTTCTCCCTCCGCTTATTTTCACACAGGCATCGTACGTGACCCAAGAAGGATCAAAAAGTATGACCTCATCTCCGTCATCGACGAGAGTCTGAGCCACCTCAAAAATTGCGTGCTTTGCTCCTGGAGTTACGAGAATATTCTCAGCAGTTACATCCAGTCCATTTTCTTCTCTAAGTTTCTTCGCTATCTCCTCCCTGAGTTCAGGAATTCCTTGAGCAGGAGCATAATGAGTGTCTCCTCTCATCAAAGACTTCACTGCAGCCTCTTTTATGTGCATCGGAGTATCAAAATCCGGTTCTCCAAGGGAGAGACTTATAACGTCTTTGCCCTCTCTCTTTAGCTTCTTCGCAAGATCCGTAATTCTGAATGTTGCGGATTCTTCTATTCTTTCAACTCTCCTAGCGAGCATATTATCTCACCTCTCTCAATCTCTTTACCATCTTCACCGCAGCCTCAACCGCTCTCTTAGCGTAATCAACTCTTTCATGAGCCTCCATTCTACTCATTCCCGGTCCAGAGATTCCAAGAGTCACGGGTTTTCCGTATTCGATCGAAAGATCTGCAATTTTTCTTGCCGTATGTTGAGCAACAATCTCATCATGTTCGGTTGCACCCTCTATCACGCATCCAATTGCAACCACCGCATCCACATCGATCTTCTCCAGCATCGTTTTTATTGCTAAAGGCATATCAAAGACACCGGGAACATAAATTGTTGAAACAACTTCTGCTCCGAGAAATGTGGCATGCTCTCTTCCAAGTATCTCCATCTGGTACGTTATATCTCTGTTGAATTCGGAGACAACAAATCCGAGTTTAATTTTCTCCACAAATCTCACCTCTTCATGGTTTTATGGGTCCTACATCTGGAGCTCCCTGCCTCTGTCCTGTTCCAGCCATTTTGGTCAACATCTCTGGTTTTGTGAGCATGAGAACTGTATTTATCGCATGCTCCCTTGCTCTATTTTCTGCAAGTTTTTTTAATTCTTCATCGCTTCTCGCCTCATCTTCATGAACGAAAACCTCTACGATGTGTTTGTTCGTCATTAGCTGAGCCATGATGATTCCAAGAGAAGCTTCATGGGCACACTGTTTATCTATCGGAGCACTTCCAGGCATTCCGAAAACCATCACGATCTCGCATCCATCTTCTTCAATCAGTTTTTTCGCCTCAACCGGAATGTCTTTGATTCCCGGAACCGTTCTCCTCACTATCTCTGCAGATATTCTGCTCTTTATTTCTTTGATCGCTACTGAAGCCATGTCAACTCTTGCAAAAGTTGTATCAACGATTCCTATTTTCATGATTTATTAAGCACCTCGTGAGCTCTTTCTACTCCTTTTCCAATATTTTCAATCACTCCCAGCTCTTTGAGAGCAACTTCCAGTGCGAGGATAACCCCAAGAATCTCCTTTGAACTGAAATTCCCCATATTGCTAATTCTGAAGATTCTTCCTCTCAGCTTTTCTTGTCCCCCTGCTATTTTGTAGCCCATACTTGCAATTCTCCCACGGAGCTCCCCATCTTCCACTCCTTCAGGCATTTTTATTGCAGTCACCGTATTTGAATACTTCGTGACCTCATTGATTTTAGGAAAGAGCTCCAGATTGAGTTCAACCATAGCCTCTCTTATAGCTTTAGCTTGCTTTCTGTGTCTCTTTATTCTCTTCTCTATTCCTTCCTCTTTTATTATCTCAAGAGCCTCTCTGAGTGCAAAGAAAAGAGGAATCGCAGGAGTATAGGGAGTCTCTCTTTTTTCAGCACTCCTTTTATAAGCTACAAGATCAAGATAGTAGGGTCTTCTCTCCCTCATCATTTTCCACGCCTCATCACTAACACTTACAATCGAAAGTCCAGGTGGAGCACCAAGACACTTCTGAGAGCCTCCAATTGCAATATCAACTCCCCATTCATCTATTTTGGTCTCATCTCCTCCTATTGTCGTCACTACATCAAGGATGAAAAGAGCACCATATTCTTTTGCGAGTTCTCCAACTTCTTTAGCCGGATTCAAGAGACCTACTGAAGTTTCATTGTGGACCATTGCAATAGCTTTAACTCCCTTTCTCAGTGCCTCTTCCACGTCTCCAAGTTCAATGGGCTCTCCCCACTCATATTTGATGTGTACCAAATTGCCATAAATTTCAGAAATTTCTGCAAATCTTTCTCCAAACTTTCCATTCTCGATAACCGCAATTTTATCATCTTTTCCTATCAAATTTCCGATTGCAGCTTCCATTCCGCTAGTTCCTGATCCCGAGATTATAAGTACATCATTTGAGGTGTTTAAAATTTCAGAGAGAATCTCTCTGCACTCTTCAAGAATTTTTCCAAATTCTTTGCTTCTATGCCCTATCATGGGCTTTGACATAGCTCTAAGGACTCTCGGTGGAATATCTACCGGCCCCGGTATCATCAGAGTCTCCTTCTCCGGCTTCATCTCATCACCTTTTCCCCAAGAATCTTGAATTTTTCACTATATTACACTTTTTAAAATTTACCCATCATAGATAATGAAGAGTAAGTGGAAGAAAAAGAGAACCCCTACAGTTTATCCTTCTGACTCCAACCAGCGGTGGGATCAATCCTATGATTGTTGAGGTGATGAAGAGAAGAAACGAGAAAATACCTCCGCTTAGAAGAACAAGTGCTGTGAGAGAGAATAGAATTGCGATGCAAAGCCCGGTAGTTCACTTTTCAATTTTCTTTGCGAAGATTTTCCCCATAAGAATTGTTACGTGATACGAAAGAATAGAGACACCAATGATAAGAAGAAGGAAAGAAACGAGTATCTCGAAAGTCATTTCTGGGAGTATCTCTCTTATATAAACCATTGCTCCAGTTCTTGCTCTTCCAATCGAGTGGAGGGCTATGAAACTGAGAATAGCATTTGACGTATTAACACCGCTTACCGAGATGTAAATTCCTCTGAGGCATAAGAGCTCCTCGGAAAGAAAATTCTTGAAAGAACTGTTGGCAGTTGATGAAACTCCGGGAATCTAGGCGACAAGAGAACCAGCAAGGGGTCTGGTGATGATACCTCTTATCATAACTTTTGTTGGTATCTTTGGTCCATCATCTTTTTGCTCTAGGATCTGTGGCGAGGATATTATGGTTGTAAGCAAAAAAGAAGTACCGAAAAAAACCCAGTTAACATTGGAAAAAGTACTGAAGACGGAAAGATCGAGGATGACATCCAGAACTCTCTCTTGAGAGCAGTGTATCCCAAAAATCCAGAAAGAAGAAAGATAAAAAGAGCTTTTACCTTAGGAAGAAACTTTCTTAACTTTCCTCCTCCTTCTATCGTCTCTTTACTTTCACTAAAAATCAAAAGGGACAAAAGAATAATGAGAAGAAAGCCCATGTTGTGCTCCATCTCTCTATAAAATCTCATAAAGAAGGGAGCAAAAGGAAGCATTAGGAGGAAGGAGAGAAAAACAGAGGCAAGCAATCCAAAAGCAGAGAGCTTAACAGCCTCGATTCCTCTTCCATCCATCATCATTTCGTGAGATGGAAGGACTGTAAGCACAATCTCTGGATCTAGACCTCCTATAAAGATTGAGGGTATGATGTCTAAGAATGTGTTGGTTATTGAAGATGAGAGAATTATTACGGCTCCGTAAAGAGGATTGAGATCAGAAAGAAGAACGAAAGACGCTACAATCAGTGCAAAAGTATTGGGATGCAATTCAGGAATCAATCTAGAAAGCACTCCAAGAACGACTCCAAATGATAAAGATAGGAGGATTGCGAGGAAATCTCCCATAATTCACTCTTCAGACTCTTCTCACAACTAATACTGGTATTTTCGCATGTCTTACGACTTTATCAGAAACGCTTCCTACCAGAAATTCGCTCAAAGGACTCTTTCCGTGAGCTCCTATAACTATAATATCCGCTCCTATCTCCTGTGAGAGTTCTAGGATTCTTTTCGCCTCATCTCCTGTCTCGATCCTCCTCCTCACTTTAATTCCATTCTCCTCACCCAATTTACTGATTTCTTCAAGTATTCTCTCTCCTTTTTCTCGGAGTTTGTTTATAAGCTCTTCAGAATATGTTCCTGTGAGAAATTCCTCATCGATATCGATTACGTGAAGGACAGTAACTTCCGCATTAAAAGCCTTTGCTATACTGAAAGCATGAAGAGCAGCTCTTTTTGAACACTCAGAACCATCAACCGGAAGAAGAATTTTCAAGTATTCGGGTAACATATAAAAACACCCTCTACACTCTCTCTTTCTTCATAGTTAAAAAATTTGCGATACTCGTTGAGTAGACCGTTATTCCAAGTTCTTCGCACAAAATTCTAGGGATATCTACAAATCCTTCCACTGCATCTATAACTGTTCCGTCACTCGTTGCCACAAATCTTTTACTTTTCAGCTCCCTATCCACACTTTTGGATGTCATCGTCTTAATCTCTGTAAGCTCCCCAATTTTTTTAGCTATCTCTCCACTTTTGCTGACTTGGGAGTCCAGTAAAATAATTGAGTTTTTTGATATCTCCTGCAGTTTACTCTTGATCAATTCAACTGCCATCTCACTCCTTTCATTCCACTTATACTTTCCGAAAACACCTCTAACATCCCTCAAAACATCATCATCGCAGAGTATCAGAGTCTCATCGCTTAAAATGGCTTCAACAGTTATAAGAACGTTGAAACCGTCTATCCAGAGTTCTTCTACTCGTCTTACTCTTTTTCTTCTCCTCCTCTCGGAGACGTTCTTTGGATAAACACTCCTTAGGAGAACATGACGCATTTCTTTGTTCAGTCTGTATCTTGAGGTCACGAAATTTAGAGCTGAATCTCTTTGATATCCCCGATTTAGAAGAAATCGAAAGTCGAAAATTGCGTCTCTCCATTCAGAGTTTTTTAACCATGTAGGGGCCTTCAAGTTCGTATCCCCTTCTTCTGTAATACTCTCTTACTCCGATTCCTGAAAGTACAGCGATTCTTTCAAATCCGTGCTCTTTTGAGATCTCTTCCGCTCTTTCAAGGAGCCTCTCTCCAAAGCCTCTATGTTGACAGACTCTTCCATCTCCTCTCCTTCCAAAGGGCACAAGAGGACCATAGATGTGAAGCTCTCTTACAAGGGAAGCATTGATGAGCTCACTTCTCCGAACCTTATACGGAAATCTGAGCCTTATATATCCCGCGAGTACGTCATTTTCTTCGAATGAGATGAAATATTCTTTTCCTCCACAGCAGGAGTATTTCCTCTCTACAATTTCAAAATCTATTTCTGAGAGATCTTTATGAACATGTCCGGCCTCTCTACACCTTATACATCTACATTTCCATCCTCTCTCTTCCATAAGTTCCTTTGCGAGCTCCCTTATGTTGCTCTTTTTGATTCCTGCCTCAATTTTGTGAATTGGAATATCTCTCTGAACTCGTTGAAGTCTGACCCACTCCGGAAGTCCTCTTTTTATCTCCGCAATTATTTCAACTGCTTCTTCGGTAGTCATCGGTTTGTAGTCTCCTCTTTTCCACATCTCATACAACTCGGTTCCCTTAACAACAAGAGTGGGATAGATCTTGAGGAAATCAGGTTTAAATCTCTCATCCGAGAAGAGAATTTTGAACATCTTAGTATCTCTGTCTTTGTCAGATCCCGGCAATCCCGGCATCATATGAAATCCTACTTTAAAGCCAGAGTCTCTGAGCAATCTGTTGGCCTTTTCAACTTCTTTTACTCCATGTCCTCGTTTGATTTTTTTCAATACGTCATCGTAAATGCTCTGAACACCAATCTCAACTTTTGTTCCTCCAAGTTCCAGCATAAGGTCTATTCTCCTCTCATCCACGCAGTCTGGTCTCGTCTCAAAGGTTATTCCAACGTTTCTCACATTCGCTCTTTCATTGATTCTCTTCTCTTCTTCCAGACTCCTCTCAACTGTTCTCTCTCCGGGGAAGTCGTTCATGGCATGAAAAGCCTCTTTCACGAACCATCGCTGGTAGTTCTCATCTCTTGCAGTGAAGGTTCCACCCATAACTATAAGCTCACATTTGTCAGTATGATGTCCTATTTCACTCAACTGTTTTAATCTAGATCTTACTTGTTCATAGGGATCGTAGTTGTTCTGAATAGCTCTCAGTGCTGCGGGTTCGTGACCAACATAGCTCTGAGGAGAGTTGAAAGGAGAATCCGGCCCTCCGGGACAGGGAACACACCTTCCATGAGGGCATTTCGCGGGTGAGCTCATGATTGCAACTACACAAACTCCAGAACTTGTTCTGACAGGTTTCTTCTTCAGAAGAGGTAGCAGAAGCTCTCTCTTCTCTCCTGCATGCTTCAAAATCTCACTGTTTTTCGGCATGCTAACTTTGTATTTCTTCGAAAATTCAAGCTTTGCTCTGTGAACGTTCTTTCCAGAGAGGATCTCTTCTATGAGTTCTCCAAAGTTCATCACCATTTACCCCAGTGAATTAGCTTCTCCACTTCAATTCTCCCGGGATTTGGAGGGATAGTTTTGGGATATCCAATAGCAATCATAGCAATAGGAATGACTCCGTCTGGTAGTTCAAGAATTTCCGAAACTCTTCTCTCATCAAAGGCTCCAACCCAACAGGCTCCAAGACCAAGAGTATGAGTTGCAAGCAAGATATTCTGAACCGCTGCGGTAGCGTCCTGAATTGCATAGAGCGTCCCCCTCTTTCCGTATTTCCTAGAACTCCTCGGAATGTTTGCGCATACAACAATCACAACGGGTGCATCTTTTATAACCTTCTGTCCAAGAGCTGCATCTGCAAGTTCATCTTTTTTTGTTGTTACAACCACGAAATCGCGAGCTTGAAGATTTCCCGCGGAAGGAGCATAATTTCCATATTCTATGAGCTTTCGTATTATTATAGGATCAATTTTTTTGTCAAGGAAATCTCTTACCGATCTTCTTTCCCTTATCACATTAAGGCAGTCCTTCTGCATTGCTTAAATCTCGGAGTCCAAACTTTATATATCTTTCATTTTCTGAAATCGGAGATCAGGAAGCTCCGTTCATTTACCCTTTCTGAGTTTCACATCGTTCACTTAAAATTTTGGGCATAACTTATTTATTTCATCTTTTCTTTCTCTCTTTCGATGATTCGCATATCGATGGATCTCGAACTCAAAGATGTTCCCGGTCAGTTGGTCTCAGTTCTCCGTCCAATTTCGGAGAAAGGAGGAAACATAGTAAGTGTGGTTCATCATAGAGATAAGAAAACGCCTACCGGGGCAATTCCTGTCCAAATAACATTCGAAATTGAGGAAAAAAAGGTTAAAGAAGTCCTCAAAGAGCTTGAGGCACACGGAATAAGGATAGTTCGGGCAGGAGAGGACAGGTTGAGAGAGACAACTTCAGTCATCCTCGTAGGTCATGTGGTGCACACGGACATCAGAGATACCATAGATGCTATTGACAAAACCGGTTTTGCTGAGGTCATAGATCTCTCTTTAAAGATGCCTGGAGTCGAGAAGCCGTCTGCAGCCTTCATGACGATAAGTGCAACAAGCGAAGAAGGATTGAGAAAAGCTCTTCAGATCCTTAGAGAAATCTCCGAAAGAAAAAATCTTCTCTTAATTGAACCTGTGAGGTGGTTGTAGTGAAACTCAGATTCACGATTGTGGGATTCGGCTCTGTTGGTCAAGGGGTTGCGGAGGTTCTGGAGAGAAAGAAAGATGAACTCGAGAAAATGGGTTTTGATTTTGAGGTTGTGGGAATAGCAGACTCATCTTCCTCATTTATAGATGAAAACGGAGTAAATCTTGTGGAAGCCATTAAAAGAAAGAGAGAGACCGGAACAGTCGGAAAAGAAGAAATAACCGCTATTGAAATGATAAAAGAAATACCCCACGATATTATGATTGAAGTCACACCCACGAACGTCGAGAGCGGAGAACCAGGTCTCTCTCACATACTTACTGCCTTCGAGAATGGAAGGCACGTTGTAACATCTAATAAAGGTCCTCTTGCTCTTCATTTCAGGAAGCTGGTTTCACTGGCTAAGGAAAAAGGACTTCATTTTAGATATGAGGCCTGTGTTGGAGGAGCAATGCCGGTGATAAACTTAACTAAAGAACTTCTCGCTGGAAATGAAATAAAAGGAATCGTCGGAATTTTCAATGGAACCTGCAATTATATTCTCACTAGGATGGCAAGTGAGCAACTCCCTTACGAGCATGTTCTTTCTGAGGCTCAGGAGCTCGGAATTGCGGAGATGGATCCGAGTTATGATGTTGAAGGAATTGATACTGCTTTAAAGCTTACCATTCTTGCAAATACGATCTTCGATCTCAATATCTCATTTAAAGATGTGAATAGGAAGGGTATAACTGAAATAAATCCCGAGGCACTGATTTTGGCTCAGGAGCATGGATACACGATTAAGCTAGTTGGATATGTTTTGAAGAATGGAGATAAAATTGACATTGGAGTATCTCCTATGCTCGTTCCACTTGGACATCCTCTTTCGGTAGGAGGAACTCTGAATGCAGCAGCTATCTATACGGATTTGGCTTCAGAGATTACGATCACAGGGAAGGGTGCGGGATCTCTTGAAACTGCAAGTGCAATTTTAAGCGATTTAATAAGTATTGCAAGGTCGTTGAGGGTTGAAAAATGAGATTAGAAGTTTTAGAAGGAGTTGTTGAGGTCAAGAGTGTGAGAAACTTTGTGGAGATGTGTAAGAAATTCAGAGCAACTGTTCAGCCGATCTCCTCCCAAGTTGTTGTCTCGATAAGACAAATTGAGGTTGCAGTGAGAAAAGCGCTTGAAGCCTTTGAAAAGAAGGAAAATGTTTCAAGGGAGCTTGGAATGGAGATTCTCTTGTATACAGTTGCAAAGAGAAACATAAGTAAAGCTCTTGAATATGGAGTTAAAGAAGGGATTAACGAGCTTGTTTTTGTGATTTTAGGAGAAGATAATGAGGTGGAGGAGGCTTTGAGTTTTTTAAAGAGTTTTGTTAAAGAGAAGAAAACTTTGAGAATTGACGAAGGGAAAATTAATAAGTTGAAAGAGGTTTTTGAAATAACCGACGAAGAGCTTGGGGCAGTAGGTATAGAAAAACTGGAAGATCTTGTAATCGAGAGAATAACTCTTTTTCACGTCTTCAAATAATTCTCTCTGGGTGAGTATAGACAAGAACTTTTTTCTCATCCGCAAAAGAGCAGAGTGTGATTTTGCAGATATTTGCTAAGTCAATTGCCATCGAGAGACTAGAAGTTTTGGAAATCGCTATAGGTATTCCAGCTCTTGCAATTTTCATGATTGTAGAGGCAGAATGTCTTCCGCTTAGGAATATGAACCCATCCTCCATTTTCACCTCATTCAGAAGGCACCATCCGATTATCTTATCAAGTGCATTACTTCTTCCGACATCTGAAATTCTTTTCACCAATTCTCCAGAGGTTTTGAAGAAGCATGCTGAGTGAATACCTTTGGACTTTTCGTATTCTTCTGAATTAAGCTCTTTAACAGCCTCTAAGATCGTATCAACTTTGACCCTGATTTCCGAGGAAACTTCAGGAAGCTCAGAGATTCTGGTTCCGAGACATCCAGAAGAGTCCAAAAGAAATTCTCTCTCCCTGAAATCCGCCTCAGTTGAAATAAAAATATTCTCTCCTTCAACCAAAATTTTTTTCACATCTTCCTTCTTTAGAAACCCTTCAGAAAAACAGAAACCGAGAGCAAGCTCTTTTTCGTATCCGGGAGAGGCAATTAACGTTGCAATTCTCAAATCGTTAATGTAAATTCTCCGAAAGACTTCGAGAGGAATCCACTCTTCCTGAAGATATCTTCTTTTTTTCTCTCTCCTCTCTCCTTTTTGAACTCTTAGAATTTCATTCTTCAATCCTTCTGACATAGATCCTTCCTTTTCCATTCACTGCATAATCTCCAGAAAAAACAAAATATCCATCCTCTTCAAACTCGTATTTGAAGCTCGGAAGCATTTCTTTTATCTTTTCTATCTTCATAATTCCTTCTCTCATTCCTCCTCCGGGAATCGTTGCAACCCCGCCGATTTTTATCTCGCCTCCAATCATGTTACTTCCTGCATGAACTCCAACGTCTCCTTTAATCTCAATCACTCCTCCAGACATAAACTCTCCAATGAAATCTCCTGCTGAACCATTAATTAGAATTTCTCCTCCTCTCATTCCACGCTCGGAGCCTCTGTAGCCAGAGCCTATGTAATCTCCTGCACTTCCTTCGATTACGATTCTTCCACCACCCATCTCACAACCGCACCAAGAGTCTACATTTCCTCTTATGAGAATCTCCCCTCCTTTCATTTGACATCCTATATGCATTCCTACTCTTCCCTCTACGATAATTCTCCCTCTTCTCATCTTCAATCCCAAATTTCTAGTTCTGGAGAGGTCTCCCATAAGTATAAGCTCTTCTTCATCATTCTCTTCAACTTCAAAAATCTCTGAGAGGGAAATCTCTGAATTTCCCACCTTGAGAGGCAAACTTCTCACTTCATTGAGAGTCATGTCTTCAATCTCTTCCGGTCTCAGAGTCTCAAGATCAACAAAAAGCTCTGGAACTTTCTTGAGAATGAGTCTGAACATGTTAACTCACCTCTATTCTTATCTCCATAGGGTTTGGAACGTAAGCGTCAAAGACAGGGTAGTTCGATAAGCTTACAGTATAATTCAGATAGAATTTTCTTTCAATTCTCTTTCTAATTTTCTCAAATTCATCGTTTCTGAGATACGGATTGCACCATATTGTTTTTCCATCCACCGAAGAGAGGATCTCCCCCCCTCTTGAGACGATCTCCCCTCCTTTTATCGTGCAATGAGTAAGTCTAAAAGCTTTGAGAATCTTGTTGCTCTCCTCTGAGGGGTCAACATCTTTTGGATCAATATCATAAATTGCAATATCCGCATCAGCTCCAACTCCGAGATGCCCCTTTCCATATTTGTGCAGTCCGAGAGCTCTTGCTGGACCACTTCTGGTCATTATACAAATATCATTGAAGTCTCTCTCTTTATCTATTGATCCAAGAATTGCTCTCGAATTGACTGCTTGGTGAATTCTGCTTATAGTCCTCTTTCTTCTCTTCTCGCTCATCAGCCATGAGATAATGTAGGGATAGAAAAGGAAACTTCCGCCATTTGGATGATCAGTTGAGACGAAAATCTTCCAAGGATCCTCTATGAGAAGCCCGAGTTCAAGTCCTATTGCCCACTGAATGGAATTCACCGCATTTTTCGAGGAATAAAATACTGGTATGATTCCCGCCCCAGTTTCAATTTCCACATCATGATTTGACCATTTTCTCCCGCTGAGTTTATACAGAGAGAACTCCATCGGGCCATCTGAAGTCATTGTGGTTGTGTCTCCGAAAATTACTTGACCCATGTCTGCTGTTATGTGCTCATGTTTGTTGATGTATTTCGCAATTTCCTCAGATTTTGAGCACATGTCTTTCCACTTCTCTCCTCCGTAAGAATGGAATTGTAGGTGGGTTGCATGCATGCTCTGTCTCTCTCCTTTGAGATCTTCCACAAGTTTCATGGATTCGAGAGTTGTTTCGTAGTTTCCAGGATGTCCGAGATTGTTGAAGTGTATGTGAATGGAATGCGGAAGCTTCAGTCTGTCATTCACAATTGCAAGACTCCTTATAATTTCGGCGGGTGTAACGTCAAAGTGGAGAACCTTAGAATGAATACTGTCAACATCTTTCCCCCATCCCCAGTTCTCTACACCTCCGGGATTCACGAGTTTTACACCAAATCCTTTGGTTGTCCTGAGCATCCAAGCGATGAAAGAAGAGAGGGAATCATAGTCTTCATTCCTCACAAGTTCCATTACGTTCCAGTTATTTCCGAAGAGAGTGAGTGCTGCGTTGTCAATGATTGGAATGGAGACCATCTCTTCATGTGTGTGTTTCGCCTCAAGCGGGGGCATAGCAGCTTCGATTACTGTTGTGTATCCCATTCGCGCATATCTGTAGCCTGTAACCCTCGTTGAAGGTATCGAGAATCCAGTTCCGCTGTGAATGCCATTCCATCTTTTTTCAACTCCAATTCTGTGATCTTCTGGTCTGAGGATTCTCCCAGATGTGACTTTTGGACCTGCAACGTGAGCGTGAATGTCAATTCCACCGGGAAAAACAAGCTTCCCAGACGCATCTATAATTCTCTCAGCCTTACACTCTTCTACAATTTTCCCATCCTCTATGAAGATATCCATAACTTCTCCAGAAATCCCATTCAGAGGATCAAAGACAACTCCATTCTTTATTTGAAGTCTCACCCTTTCAGCCTCCTTTCAACACTCTCGTAAATCCTCTTCATAATCTCTTCATCACTTAGAAAATCGGTCTCGATAAACTTTCTGAGTCTTATAGGGACTGAATCCATTCTGTATGCTGTCCCTTCGGCCTCAACTCCATTTATCGCCGAGGGAACGATGACGTCAGCAAAGGATGAGGTTACGTTTGGGAAGGGATCTATTAAGATTACAGGAATTTCAGACATTTTTTTCAGAACTTCTTTCGGGAAGTTTGCTGCGGGATCAGAACCCATAACAAAAAGAGCGTCGAGATCTCCTCTGAGAAGAACGTCAACTGCAGTCGTCTCTCCCGGATTGTACCATGGATATCCCTTCGAGAAATCCACACCATATGGGTATCCAGTCTCCCAGGCACATACAAGATTGAATCCAGTGACATTATAGTGTCCTCTCATCGGAGTTAGCGTAAATTTCGTATATCTGTTTAGATCTTCAACAAGCTTTATTGCATTTTCTATGTTCTTGTATCTCCCTCTACTCATTGTCAATCCGAGACCAAAGAAAAGCGCTCCGAACTCTGCACTCTTCATTCTCTCAACAAGCTTCACAAGCTCTTCTTTAGGAACTCCTCCGACCTCGGGAGGAATAACATCTTCATGACCTCTTAAAATAGCTCTCAAAGCATTTATAACTGCGTAGTCACTGTTGGGTCTTACCTTTATGAATTTATTAGCTATTTTTGCTGTATCAGTCTCTCTCACATCAATAACCACGAGATACCTCTGTTCATAGCCTTTCTGTCTGAAGAAGCCTCGGGGATAAGTTGTATATCTTGAGAGATGTCTAGGATGAGCAGCGAGAGGATTACATCCCCAGTAGATTATCAGATTTGCTCTATTCTTCACTTGTCCGAGAGTCGTTCCGGGATATCCAACGTTGTGAATTGCTAAGACAGATGGACCATGACACACAGAGGTCGTATTATCTATTACACCTCCAGTAAGCTCCGCTAGATGAATTCCAATTTTCTGAGCCTCACATGTTGTGTTACTCCATCCATAATAGAGAACTCTTTTCGAACTCGAGAGAATTTCTGCAATTTTTTCAATTGCATCATCATAAGAAACCTCTTTTAATTTTCCATTTTCTCTGATCATCGGAGATCTGTATCTTTCCAGATGGTTAACAATTTTGCTGTATCCGAGTTCACAGGCGTTTTTAACCTCAATTATCTCATTATTTTCGACTTCTACAGCTATATCATCGCATAGGCATCCACAAAAAGGACAAACAACATCGGTGTGAAGAGTCATTTTACATCTCCTCCTCCGTATTCTCGGAGAATTTCCATCATGCTCTTGGGTTTTTCCTCTGTTCTCTCCACCGTTGCGTCAACTCCCTTATATCCCGGCATTCCAGTTCCAGAAGTATGAGGTTCAATCACGAGATTTGCCCACAAACCCATAGGAATAAAAATGACATCTTGCGGATTATCATCATTTCTTTTCGCTCTCACAACAACTTCTCCGTATTCCGTCATCACTTTTATTGCATCTCCATCCTGAATTCCAAGTTCTTTCATAAGCTTCTCATTCATCTCACAAAGACATGCGCTCTCAAAATAACTTTCAAGTGTTTTGGTTTCGAGAGAAGTTCCCTGATCTATCGTTCTACCCGTTATCAGGAACACCTTCCGCTTCATCGAGACCCCACGCACGAGTTGAAATATCTGTGATTTTTCATTAATTTTCTCGTATATTACTTTTGTGAAATGTGTTTGCGGGAAGATTAATATCGTGTGAGGAGATCTCAGTTTTATGGAATGGGAGATTTTTCTCAGGGGGACAATAGCACTCATCATCATTACCGATCCACTTGGAAATGTCCCTTTCTTCCTTTATCTAACAGAAGGTATGAGTGCAGAGGAGAGAAGAAAGGAACTAAAGAATGCAGTCATATGGTCTTTTGGAATTCTCCTGATTTTTGCACTTCTTGGGGAGCAGATAATCAGATTCCTCGATGTCTCCCTTCCCTCTCTTCGAATTGCAGGAGGTCTTCTACTCCTTCTGATATCCTTTAACATGATGTTTGGTAAGAGGGAACCTGCATCCTCTGAAGTCTCAGTTGGAGTGGTTCCCTTGGCAACTCCTTTGATAGCCGGACCAGGAGCCATTACCACAGTTCTCGTTTACACCAATCTACTTTCTGGGTTCCATAAGCTTCTTATGATACTCTCAATCATCATAGCAGTAGCGATAACTTGGGTTGTTTTAAAGGAGAGCGAACGTCTTTTCAGAATTCTTGGAGAAGATGGCTCACACGCTTTAACCCGAATTATGTCAATCCTTTTGGCTGCAATTGCGGTGGAAATGATGATGAAAGGGATAGAAATCCACCTTTCATGACAAATTTTATTACCCTTTCTCATAAGATTTTTGATTTGATGAGTATAAGCTTCCGCGAATTCTGCGAACTTTGCGAAAGGGTAGAGTCAATAAGCAGCACTCTTGAAATCACAGATGTTATTTCGGAATTTCTGAAGAGACTCGAAGAGGAAGACCTCAAAATCGTTCCCCTCCTTCTCATGGGTTCTGTATTTCCGGAGTGGGATGAGAAGGATCTTGGAATTGGACCAAGCAGTATTTTTGAGGCTGTATCTGCAGTTGCGTCAATTTCAAAGGGAGATCTCGAAGAGCTAATACGAGAAACCGGAGATGTTGGAAAGGCTGTAGAAATTGTTCTTGAAAAGAAACCCAAAGGTTTTCTGACAGTTGAGGATTCTGAAGAACTCTCTCTTCAAGAGGTTTACAGAACTCTTGTGGAGATCTCAGAGATCTCAGGAAATAGATCGGTTGATAGAAAGATTAACAAATTGAAATATCTCTATTCTACTCTCTCTCCATTTGAAGCTCGTTATCTTACGAGGATTCTCTTGAAGGAGTTAAGGATTGGAGTTGGAGAAGGGATAATGAGGGATGCAATTTCCAAAAGCTTCGGAATCTCTTCTGAAGAAGTTGAAAGAGCCTACATGCTCGTGAACGATTTCTCTCAGATATGTGTCGCTCTCAGAAAAGGTGGTGCTGGAGAGCTGAAGAAGTTGAAGATGGTGGTCGGAAGACCAGTTAAGATGATGTTGGCTCAGAACGCACCAAATGTGGAGGAAGGTTTGAAAGAACATGGAGTGAGTATAGTTGAAAGGAAATACGATGGAGCAAGGGTTCAGATCCATAAAGATGGAAATAAATGTTTTATTTTCTCAAGACGACTTGAAAACGTTACGAATTCGTTACCTGATCTAAAAGAAGCAATTCTCAAGCTTCCTTTTGATTCTGTGATTTTGGATGGGGAGGTCATAGCTCTTCAGAATGGGAAACCTGCTCCATTTCAGATTCTTCTCAGAAGATTCAGAAGAAAATACGATGTTGAGGAAATGGAACGGGAAATTCCTATCCACGCTTACATCTTCGACATACTCTATGCAAATGGTGAGGTTCTGATAGATTTGCCACTTAAAGAGAGGAGAAAGAGATTAAACGAGATTGGAAGCAATGAAATTATTTCCGTCTCTCCAGAGATTCTGAGCGGAGATGCTAAGGAAGTGGAACAGTTTTACAAAAAGGCTATTGAAGAAGGTCATGAAGGAATAATGCTAAAGAATCCTGAATCTCCCTATACCCCAGGAAAGAGGGGTAAGCATTGGCTCAAAGTGAAGCCCATTATGGAAACCCTCGATCTTGCAGTTGTCGGAGGCGAATGGGGTGAAGGGAGAAGAGCAAATCTCATAGGATCATATAAACTCGCTGCAAGGGATGAAAAAGGAAATCTTGTTCCAGTTGGAAAGGTTGCAACTGGTTTGACAGATGAAATGCTTAAAGAGCTGACCGAGAAGTTGAAGCCACTTATAATCTCGCAAGAAGGTAAGATAGTTGAATTCAAGCCAGAGGTTGTTTTTGAAGTGGGTTATGAGGAAATTCAGAAAAGTCCAAAATATCCGGCGGGATACGCTCTTAGATTTCCTCGTCTTATAAGGGTGAGAGAGGATAAGAATGTGGATGAAATCGATACAATAGAGAGGGTACAGGAGCTCTATGAACTTCAGAAAAGGAAATAATCATACACTTTCTGCTCTCTCTTTTTTCGTCTGACCGGATAGCCAAATTCCCAATATGCTTATGAAGATGGAAATTACAATTGAGAGGGAGAGATACTGAAGTGCCACTCTTCGCTCTATTTCGAAGATCTCGTTCAGGGAGAGCATATATGTACTTCCTCCCCAAAGAATTAAAGATGCGGAAATGACAAAAAAAGGCAAAGAAAGCCCCTTAAGCTCTTTTTTCTCGATAAAGTCATCTATGAGCTTACCGAAAATTGAGAGGAGAACAGCTGCGGTAAACCACCAAATTGAAGAGTTGAGGAAGATCATCAGAAGGTTGAAATATCCCACTATTGTCGGGCTCGTGTAGTAATACCACAGTGCTACAAATCCCTGAATTGTTGCGATGATTCCTACTATCACTGCAGAAATATAAGTGACGAAGGTTACCTTTCCTTCGAAGAAAGATCTTTTTAGGGAGATGTAGAAAGAGTTTAGCGAGTCTGAAAGCCCTAAACCTCTGAGAAGGAAATAGAGGCCTATGAAGGCAAATATAAGAATAACAGCACCTTCCGGTTTGTTGAAAAGGAGAGAAATGGCATATATGAGGAGTGTAATTCCAATTGGTATGAAGAAGACCCTCGAAACTCCGGGATCATTTAATAATTGTTTGATTTGATAGTAAGCACTTTCAAGATTCTGAGCTTGCTTTACGACTATTCTTCTAACAGCATCTATCTTAAGTCTTGAACCAATGATAGGAAGCACCAACTCATCATCTGCTCCGTCTGTAACCACTATAGTTCTCTCAGCAGGAAATATCCTGAGAATTTCATCAAGCTCTTTAGCAATTTTTTGATCTGCTGAAACTCCTCTGGTGTGATCTCCTGCTATAGTCACTATCTCCACGTCATATCCTCTTAACCTCATTTCTTCGTAAAGCTTTAATCCTCCAAAAATGGTATTCAGATCAGAATCCTCAGGATCTTTAAGAGCAAGAGCTATTGCAGCTTCTCTATTCTTTTCAAATCCTATAACTGGAGTTTTAACTCCAGCTTTATACCCGAGATCATCATCTCTGTCAACACAAAGTATGAGGAGTTTTCTCATCACATTCTTTTAGGAGTTGAAAATATAAATATTTGTTTTGTTTGTTAGATCAGACCGGAACGCTGAAGAAGTAATATGTCTTCTGTCTCAAGCTTCTCTCCTCTCTTGAACCTCTCGTAAATCTCTTCTGCAAGTCTCTGGAGTTCACTCTTCCTCTTCCTTTCAACACTCTCCCTCTCTCTCTGTTTGAGCCAAGCTATAACCTTTTCAAAGTCTCTGACATCTCTTATGGCTTTTAAATACTCTCTGTGATACTCATCTGCCATTTGCTGAGCCTTCAAAAACTCTTCATGAGCTTTGTCAGCCTCTTTTCTCGTCTCATCCGCTTGTCTGAATAATGAGACCATCTTCTCATGATATTGTTGAGCAAGAGCTGCATACTCATTAACCTTCTTATGAAGCTCGGAGGCCTCCTCCCTCAGTCTCTGAGCTTTTTGGAGAAGCTCTCTAATCTCTTTGTTTTTCTCCAGTTCCTTCTTCCTTTCCATAAACTCCTTTTTCAACTTTGCTATCCTCTCTATTAGCGCTCTCTCTCGTTCTATAGTGAGGACTTCAGTCTGCTGTTTAAACTCCAATCTATCAATTTCCCTTCTCAGTTGCAGAAGTGAAGGTCCTTTCCTGTCCTTTTCCAAACCCTCTCTAAGTTCATCTACTTTTTTGTAAATCTCTGAAGCCTCCTCGTTAAGCTTATTCCTCTTCTCCTTATACTCGCCAACAAGAGCGTTATATTCGTCTCTTTTCTCTTTAGCTTCTTGAGCTTCTCTAATAAGTTCTCTCGTTTTTCTGTTCAGTTCATCTCTCTTAGACGCCATCTCGCTTGCTACAGCATTCCACTTATTTCTCTGCTCTTTATATTCCTCTGCTTCCTTAAGTCTTTTCGCCTTTTTGGTCTCAAGCTCTTCTAACATCTCCAAGTTCTTCCTCCGCCTGCGTTCTTTTTGAATAAAAGAGATTCCGAAACGGCATCCTACTCTACGCACCTTCTTTCATATAAACTTTTTTGATCTTCTGCTGGGAGGAAGAAGCTTAAAATAAAAAATTTTATAGTCTCTCGGATTTCACATAATCTTTAATGACGCGAATCGGTTTTGTGAAACTTGGGAATATCGGAGTTTCAACAGTGCTTGATCTGATTCTTGATGAAAGGGCCGATCGAGAAGACATCGAAGTGAGAACAATCTCCAGCGGTTCTAAGATGGGCGAAGAAGTGGTTGAGGATCTCGTGAGAATAGTGGAGTTCCATCCCGATTTAATCATAGCTGTCAGTCCTAATGCATCTCTTCCCGGGCCGAGAAAAATTAGAGAAGCTATTAAGACTCCTTGTATCATTGTCTCCGATTCTCCTGCAAAAAAGACGGTTAAAAAGCTCGAAGAGGGTGGATTTGGCTACATAATCATTACGGGAGATCCGATGATCGGTGCGAGAAGGGAGTTCTTAGACCCCACGGAAATGGCACTTTTCAATGCGGAGGTTCTTAAAATGCTCTCAGTCTGCGGAGTCATCAGAATCCTCCAGGAAGAGCTCGATAAGGCTATCTCATCTTTAAATTCTGATGATCTTTATCTTCCGAGGAGAATTGTAGATATTGATGAAATTATCAGATTAGAGTTCTCGAACCCTTACGCTAAAGCTAAGGCAATCGCCTCTTACTCAATAGCTGAGAAGGTTGGAGAGATGAACGTGAAAGCATGTTTCATGGAGAAGGATAAAGAGAAATACATTCAGCTGGTTGCAGCTTCTCATGAGCTCATAAGAATAGCAGCTATTCTGGCAGATGAATCGAGAGAACTTGAGAAATCTGTAGACGGAGTCATTAGAACTCCTCATGGAAAGAGAGGGGAGACATTCTTTAAGAGGGGTCTGATGGAGACACTGGAGAAAAGGTAATATGGGTGGAAAGATAAAATAATTTTTTGGCGGGGAGGGAATTGAAGAAAGAACGCCTACCTCACGAGCTTGTGAATTTTTTTGAAACTCATCAAGGTGCATCTTTACTTATTAGAGGCGATCCTGGAAGCGGTAAGACAATTCTTTCACTAACCCTCCTTAAAGTTTTCGCATCCCAGAATGGATTTTACATATCCACGCGAGTTGAACCGAAGAAGATTCATCAGTGGTTTCCATGGACAGAGGAGTTTCTGGAAAGCTCCAGAATAATTGACGCTACTGGAAGTCCTTTGAGCACATTCGAGGATTCGAGGTTCATAGAGCAGATTGACAAGATGTCTCTTATAAAGAGTATTTATTCGATGGTAAGAGAAGGCGCGAAATTTATAGTCATAGATTCTTTTAGCTCGTTAGAACTCTTCACAGATTCTGAGAGCCTTGCAACCTCTCTTACTGACATTTCAAGAAGGATGGATGTGAAGTTAATTCTCGTCTCCGAAGAGGTGAAACCTTCCAAACTCGATTATCTTGTGGATGGAATTGTAACACTTACAAAAAGCTATATGGGTGGAAGAATTTATAGGGAGATCTCTCTTGAAAAGTTAAGGAACGTTGAGATTCGACAACCAAAATATCCTTTCACACTTTTTGAAGGTAAGTTCAGTGTTTTAAAGCCCTCTTTACCTTTGAAATCTCCTCTGAAATTTGAACCAATAATTGAGGGTGAAGCTATAAAAAGCGGGGATAGTTCGATTGATGAAATTTTGAAACTTTTATCTTTTGGGGATTTCGTACTCTTGGAACTCTCGGACAACACCTCTATGAGAGACATCTTTCCCTTCATTGGAGCGGCAATCCATGTTTTCTTGAATAATGAAAAACCTGTGATAATAGTCCCACCCGAGGGAATTGAATCAAAAACCATTTCGGAGCTTTACGAATCTCTTTGTGGAGAGAAAATAGAAAAACACTCTACAAATCTCAGAATCTTTGAACAAGCAAATCCGGAGATCGATCAGGATAAGCCCTATATATTCATAGGGATGGGGATTGAAGACGATTTAAGAGAACTTCTGGAAGTTTACTCAGAATTTAAGAAGAAAAATGGAAAAGTTCTCTTGCTTGTAGGTTTCGACCTTCTTGAGTATCTCTATGGAGAAAGAGAAGTAAGGAGACTTCTCCCCCTATTAAATTCAAGAGTGAAAAGCTCGAAGGATCTACTCATAGCGATAGGAAGGGATAATTTGAAAGTTGAGGATGCTTTAAGGAATATGGCCGATGTACACGTGAGGATATTGAAGACCCATGGGGGATTGTTTTTCGATGTGCTGCGTCCGAAGGATGGACTCTGGCACTTTGGAGTTGATGATTCGGGGACAAGAATTATAAGAGTGATTTGAAATTTACAAGGCTCTTACTCTTTTTTCAACAGTTTTAGAAGCTTTTCATATTCTCCCTCTTTCATATGGACAACGTATTCTTCCGACGGATACTTCTTTTCTCTCACGTCTTCGCAGTATCTCTTAAATGCATCTAAGATCTGCTCTTTCAAATCGGCATACTGTTTGGCGAATTTTGGTCTTACACCCAAGGTCAATCCAAGTATATCGTGGGAAAGAAGAAGTTGTCCATGAGTTTCAACTCCACCACCTATGCTGAAAGTTAAGAATGAGGTCTCCTCCGTCACTTCTTTAGCCACTTCTGCAGGAACATTTTCCAGAAGAACGCCAATGGCTCCGGCCTCTTCAAGCGCTTTAGCATCATCAATTATCCTCTTGGCCGATTCTGCATCTCTTCCCTGAACTGTAAATCCACCTAGCATGGAAGCTTTCTGAGGTGTCAGTCCCAGATGACCAATGACCGGTATACCGGCATCTACAATCGCACGAACCCTTTCAGCCATTTCAGCCCCTCCCTCCAGCTTAACTGCGTCACAACCGACGCTCATGAGACGACCTGCATTTCTTATTGCGTCTTCTTCACTTGCTTGATAAGACATGAACGGCATGTCGCCAACGATAAAAGCATATTTAACTCCTCTAACAACAGCTCCAGCATGGCGGAGCATATCATCCATTGTCACTGGGAGTGTACTGGGATATCCAAGTATGGTCATACCCAGTGAATCTCCAATGAGAATCATATCAACTCCAGCTTGGTCTGCCAATCTTGCAGTAGTCCAGTCATACAAAACTACCCAGACTATTTTTTCACCATTCTCCTTTTTTCTCATCAGGTCCCGAATAGTAACTTTTTTTCTCTCGCTCAATTTTAATACCTCCAGAGTTGTTTTTTGATTTTTACATTTTCTTTTTATGAAAGGTTTTTCCCTGGTAAAGTGATAAAAGTTTCGCTCTTCGAATTCCACAATGAAATTTTTATCTCAAGGACTCGGTTTAGCGCCTTTTAAGATAACGTTTAAAAACTCCTTTTCCTCTTTCTTTTTCTGATGAAAGTGAGAGCACATCTGATAATCCATGGAAGAGTTCAGGGAGTCTTCTATCGAAGATGGTGTCTGGAGAATGCGAGAGAACTTAACCTCATGGGATGGGTGAAGAACAGAGAGGACGGAACAGTTGAAGCGATTTTTGAGGGTGACGAAGAAAAAGTTAAAGAGATGATTGAAAGATGCTATGAAGGGCCTCCGAGAGCCATGGTGACAAAGATAGACGTAAAATTCTCAAATTATGGGGGAGAGTTCTCCGATTTTAGAATAGTTTACTGATCAAATTCTGAAGTGCTTCATAGCTTTTCTTAAATTCACTCTTCCACCCTTCAAACCTTTTAATGCTTTGCTCATAGTTCTATAATATTTCAAAAGCTCCTTAACATCTTCTGGAGTTGTTCCAGAACCTCTTGCAATTCTCTTTATCCTAGAACTGTTTATTATTTTTGGATTTTCGAGTTCTTCTTCAGTCATCGAATCCATAATGTATTTGTATTTCCTCAACTTCTCTTCAGTAACCTGCATCATCTCATCCGAAATATCAAAACCCAGTGATCCAAATGGAAGCATCTGTATGATCTGCTTAAGAGGACCTATTCTATTCATAGCTTCGAGCTGTGCGTAAATATCCTTCAAGGTGAGTCTTCCTTGAATTATTTCTTCTGGTTTTATCTCTTTCTCCATCTCAATCTCTTTGAACTTTTCGATAAGTCCTTTCAGATCTCCTATGCCTAAGAGCCTGGAGATGAAGGAATCAGGATCAAATCTTTCGAGATCGTCAATTCTCTCTCCAGTCCCAACAAAAGCTACGGGAGCTCCAGTAACTGAAATTGCAGAAAGAGCCCCCCCTCCCTTCGCAGTCCCGTCAAGTTTTGTAACTATGATTCCAGTTATCCCAACTGCTTTGTGAAAAGCCTCAGCTTGCTCCTTTGCAAGCTGTCCTATTGCAGCATCAAGAACGAGAAATTTATGATCTGGATTCACTACCTTATTTATATTTTTGAGCTCTTCAATCAGCTCCTCTTCAAGAGCGTGTCTTCCTGCAGTATCTATTATCTTCACTTCATATTCCTTCATATTTTCAAGCGCATTTTTGACGATCTTCACAGCGTTTTTCTCGTTTTTCTCTCCATAGAATGGAATTCCGTGTGTTTCAGCAAGCTGTTTCAGTTGTTCGTATGCTCCAGGTCTGAAGTTATCAGCGCATATCACCGCAGTTCTTAATCCCCTCTTTTGAAAATATCTTGCGAGTTTTGCAGTTGTAGTCGTCTTTCCAGAACCCTGAAGACCTACCATTAGAATCTTCTGAGGTTTGAGTTCGATTTGAGCAGGTTTTCCGATGAGATTCACGAGCTCTTGATAGATAACTCTGAGCACGTGCTCTCTCGCAGTCATCCCTTTCAGAGGTTCTTCTTTGAGAGCTCTCTCTTTTATCCTCTTCGAGAGTTCCATAACCTGCTTCACATTCACATCGGATTGCAGAAGAGCTCTCTGAATGTCTCTAACAACTTCGTTAACAACCGCTTCGTCTACTCTCCCAGATCTTGCAAGCTTTCTTATTGCTTCTCTCAGAGATTTTCCGAGTTTTTCGAGCATTCTCATTCACCTAAAAATTGTTTGAGGAACCAGTCCTTTGAGAACTTCTTAAGATCCTCGTATCTCTGCCCTGTTCCAAAGAAGGCTATAGGTTTCTTAGTTTCGTAGACAACTGAGAGCGCAGTTCCTCCTTTCGCATCTGCATCCACCTTTGTGAGAATGTGAGCATCTATTCCAACCTCTCTCTCAAATCTCATCGCTCTCTCCACAGCGTCATTTCCCGCTATGGCCTCGTCAACAAAAATAACGAGATCAGGAGTATTTACTCTACAAATCTTCCTTAGCTGATCCATGAGGTTTACGTTGGTGTGCATTCTCCCTGAGGTATCAGCAAGCACGACATCAGCTTTTCTCGCTCTTGCATGAGCGACGGCATCGTAAATCACAGCAGCAGGATCAGCTCCATATCTGTGAGCAATAACTCTTATTCCGAGTCTTTCGGCATGTTCTCTTAGTTGTTCTTCTGCTCCAGCTCTAAAGGTATCTCCAGAAGCTAGTATTGGTGTGTAGTCATTATCCAGAAGCCTCTTAGCAATCTTTGCAATCGTCGTCGTCTTTCCGGTTCCATTCACTCCAATAAAAACTAGGAGGATTGGCTTCTCAGTTTTTTCTATAAACTCATCAAAGTCGAGTGAGTGTATGAAAATCTCATCTACAATCTCTCTGAATGCCTCTCTAACAATCTCCTCAACGGAAGTTCCTATTTTCCTTTTCTTCCCAATCAATCTTTCTCTGAGCACTTCAGATATTCTCTCCGCAACAGGGAGTGCAACATCGCACTCCATAAGTTCAATTTGGAACTCCCACAGAGTATCACGAAGCGATGAATCATCGAGAGAAATCTCTCCTTCCGTCAGAACTTCCTTTATCTTGCTCAGGGAGGAGATCTTCGATTTCAGAGCTTCAAACAATTATCTCTTCTCCTCCAGTTGCTCTTTAATTTTTTCCACCTCTCCAGCTATCTCATTATATTTGGAGGCGAGCTCCTCAAGTCTTTTGTTCATTTCCTTTACTCTATCTTCCAGAAGTGATATTGCTCTCTCTTTAGTCCTCTTCACGACAACTCCCGATCCAATGCTCATGAGAACCTCATCAACCTCTTTGATTTCCCCTCTGACATAAACCCCAGAGCCTATTGGATAGAGAATTTCGGCTGAACTTTCAAGGCTTTTCAGAGCCTCAATAGTTTCCGTTGCATCATTAATAGCATTTTGAATGAGATTCATCTGCTGGACTATCGCGTCCGCTTGAGAAGTGAGAAGCTGAAGAGCCCTCACTGCCTCCTCTCTTTTTTCCATTATTCTGCCTCCAGAACTTCCTCTATTTCTATGAGATTCCTCTTTACCTTATGTCTGCTACCCATTAATGAATAAATCCACTCTTTCGCCACTCTCTCGTTTGGAGCGTCAATCTCTTTCGTAAACTTCATCCACTTTTTGTTAACTCTAAATTTCCCCCTCACAATATATTTCATCCCATCACCCCTCAAGAAATCCGAGAGCATCCTCAATCCTCCCTATTTCAATCGGGGTTGTATCCTCTCCCGCAATATATCCTTTTGAATTTGCCACGAGTCCAGTTCCGACCATAGTGGAGCCCATATTCACGGTGCCTATATCTGCGTGAACCGAAAAGAACTCTTCGAGAAAAACGATATCCTTTTCGTTTGTTTTTGGGTGAACAAGCATCCCTTTATTTGTCACTACAGCTGCCATTCCAACCAGATTGACTCCGCTTATTGAACCTCTCTGAACAGGAACTTTCAAGATATTTTTAATCTGGTCAACAACCTCTACGCTCACTTCTGGGTGAACTAGAGCAGCATAATCATTAACGAGTATAATGTTTCCCACCGCAGAGAATCTTCCCTTTATCCTCTCAACTGGAATGTGAACTTCCTCTTCTATCTTTTTAAACTCCTCCTCAGATATATGCTGAGAGACAAGAATTCCATTTGAATTTCCTACTATAAGGCATCCAAGGAGGGGAAGACCGTTGATCTGGGTTTTTATGGCATGGATTTTGAGACTCTCTTCGATCTTATTTGTTTTATCTCCTCTCATGTTTGGGGGTAGAAACGCAAAGTCCTCAGTCACTCTGATAAATATTCCTATCTCCGGAACACCTTCGTAGCTGAGAAGCATTTCAATCACTCTTCAACAAGTTCGGCTTCCACAACACCGTCGTCGAATTTCACTGCACGAACTCTTATCTTTCCGGGAGGCTTTTGCGAGCCTCTCTCCCATATCTTCTCGTTTATACTGGGATCAAGCTTGACTTTATCAATCTCAGCTTTCATGTGTTTTGAGAGGAACTCCCTGACGATTTTCACTGCTTTCTCGCTTCTTCTCCATCTCGGAACTGTCTTTATTTTCTTTCTCAATGGGATTGTGTATATTCTCTCTTCTTCCATCTACTCTCACTCCTTAAGCTTTGTCCTTCTCCAGTGCCTTCTTTTCGGATGTGTGATAACCCTCCTATTAGTTCTCACAATTACCCAAAGAGGAACCCTTCTATTCTGCTTATATGCTTTCGCTAATCTCAACTTTCTTCCAAGCATCTTCTTGCCCATAACCATCCTTCCTCGCTCTAACTATTGATTGAACATGATTTTTCGGAAAGACAATTGAGGGGTCAACTCCACGATCCCTCATATAACTGCGCACCTCAAATTCGTAATCCGAAGTATATAAATTGTTTCCTTCTTCGATTTCAAAATATCTCCGTGTCATCAAATTCACCGTTTTTCTGCTAAATCCCATTAGAGGAGTGATGTAATGAATATCCAGTCTGCTCTCTAGACTTCTTATTTCATCTAGTGTAAGCTTCGGAGAAATATCATCTCTTCTTATTCCATCAACGATCACGGAAAATCTCTTGGAAACCTCCTCTATAACCTTCTTATGAATTTCGGTGAAACCCTTTCTCGTGTTCCCATCCCGGATCATCATTTCAACCGCTTCTTCCAGAATCTCTTCATCCATCTTCAGAACCTCATATGGATATCCGAGAATTCTTGCAACCTCTTTCGCCACTCTCCAGTTTTCCTCAATTCCGAAAGTTGCGGTAACAAGAGTTACCTCAAAATGAGGGCTCATTAAAAATGCGGAAAGAGAACTATCTTTCCCACCGCTAAAAAGAACAGCTACTCTCATATCCTCCTGATTCTTATATCTCTCTTTTTCGAACTAAGCTGTTTGAGAAGTTCTCTGAGCTGTGCATCTGTTATCTGCGAGGTAATTCTTCCTGCCTGAGCTAATGCTATTAACTGAGTCTCTATTGCGCTTGCGAACTCGGGACGAACCATTTTGATATTTTCCAGTCTTGTTCTTGCCTCTGGAGTCAGAATCCTTCTCAATATCGCAGCTTTCTGGATTTCGAGTTCCCTTCTCATCTCCTCTTCCTGCATTGCTCTCATTTGCTCTCTCTGGAGTTGTTCAAGCTTTCTTCTTCGTATCTCTTCAAGTTCTTCGTCTTCCATTTTCAACACCTCAGTTCTCCTTCTGAATGCTCATTGCAATCTCATGCGCAGTGTTGTCGAGGAAAGACATACCTTTCGGAGTGATTCTTCTTCCTTCTTTCACCCTCTCTACAAATCCTGCTCTCTCAAGCTGTTGGAGAGCCTTTCTAATGATCGAGCCACTGCCTTTCCTGAATCTCGGTGGTTTGACGCCCCTTCTCTTTCTACCTCCGTAGTAGGTTCTCAATCTTGAAACACCCACCGGTCCGTCAATATAGATTCTTCTAAGAATTGATGCACATCTGATGTACCACCAGTTCTCTTGAGTTGGAGGAAGTTCTTTATGAGCTCCGGTCTTCACATAAATCGCCCACTCTGGTGGCTTTATTTCATCCATTTTCTCTAGTTTTTCTGCAACCTTCTCTATCAGTTTATCTGCTGGAACATCATAAACTGTAGTCATTTTTCAAACCCTCCTTTTGTTCTTCATCTTTCTCAGCACTGCAGTCCTTCCTCTAATATCCTCCACTTTAGAGTTCGTCTTCATCGCTATCTCCTCGATAAGATCCTTAACATCTCTTTCTTTGGTGATGCTTTTCATGAATCTGATTTTCACGATTTTTCTATCTTCTAGCTGACGCTTAACCTCTTCGATGACACCTTCAGTTAATCCAGCTTTTCCAATCTGTACGTGAGCTTTAGAATGGATCACATTCATGTATTACACACTCAGCTATTCAATTTAAATCTTTGCAATGATCACGCCAAAAACATTTATATATTGCTTTGTTATCAACTTTTCTACGCCCCTCCCCCACCCCCTTTCTTCTTCGAGGTGAAAGATTGAAGGATATTCGGGAGATTTTCGAGCTTTCGTATTCAAAAATAAAACCTTCAAAAGTAATCTCAGCTTTCTCCGCTAACATTGATAAAGTTGTAAGGTTAAAAAAAGAACACGGAAAATTCTTTTCCGAAGTTCCTCAAGAGTTGCCCTCGAGAGAAGTTCTGAATTCGTGCGACGAGCTTCTTAAAGTTCTGATAGCTCATGTGAAGGAGGGAAGAGGAGCAGAGTGGTTGATAGGGAAAAAGGATGTTTGCGAGAAACTCGAGAAGCTATTCCTATTTTCGGAGAGACTTGGAGGAAACGCAGCTCACGTTGCGAATATTCTCTCCTCTCTCGGGTTTGAAGTTCTTCTGAATGTTCCAAGGCTCACGGAAAAGCAGTCATCTCTCTTTCACGAGAATGTTCGATGCTTTGATTCTGAAGGAAATCTCAGACATCCTATTGAACTTTCTGGAGAAAAAGAGGACATACTTCATTACATCTTCGAATTTATCGAAGGAGAGTCGCTCGATATTGGAGGATTTGAGTTGAAATTTCCTGCTACTGGAAGATTCATCGCTAGCTACGATGTTCCTTCACCTTCTCACTACTTGAACGACTTTTTCGTGAAATTTTCGCAGGAGTATGCGAAGAAAGCCAAAGGAGTCTTCCTTTCAGGTTTTCATCTCTTCAGAAGTGATGAAGGGTTTGAGAAATTCGTTTCTCTGATTGAGTCTTGGGGTTCTCTCAAGATTCACATCGAATTGGGAGATTTTGAAAGCGAGAAAGTTCTCAAAAGAGTTCTGAATGAGATCGTACCTCTCACCTCCTCTCTCGGAATGAACGAGCTTGAGCTCCAGGAAGTATCTTCGTTTTTTTCAATTTCCTGTGGAGATGATCCGAAATCAATGGCTTATGCCTCGAAAAAACTTGAAAAGATTCTCAATGTTCCTGTTGTTGTGCATCACCCTTATTTTTCTTTCTCGCTATACGAGGAAGAGATCTCTCTTCAGGGACTCGCTCTTGGAACACTATTCGCTTCGATGAAAGCAGAATCAGGCGAATTTTATCCTGAGAATCTAAAGCGCTTCATCTCTTCTGTTAAGCCACATCCTATTGGTTTGAAAGCAGTTGAAAAGATAGAGAATCTTGTCTCTGCCGTTTTTCCATCAGTTCTCGTGAAAAAATTCGAAAGCTCTGTTGGTCTGGGCGATTCATTTTCTGCGGGTTATTTCATTGCTCTCATTTCAAGATAAGTTTTTATAAATTACCCCCAATTTATAAAATGAGGTGATGAATATGAGTGAAAAGGTAACTCTTTCAGTCATAAAGGCTGATATAGGGAGTTTTCCAGGACATTCTCGCGTGCATCCAGATCTTTTGAAGAAAGCAGAAGATTCAATGAAAGAGGCAAAAGAAAGTGGTTTGATTCTTGATTACCATGTCACTGCATGTGGTGACGATCTTCAGTTAATCATGACTCATCGGAAGGGAGAAGATAACAGCGAAATTCATGAACTTGCTTGGAACACTTTCTTAAAATGTACTGAAATCGCCAGAAAGCTGAAGCTCTACGGTGCAGGTCAAGATCTCCTGAGTGATACCTTCAGCGGAAATGTTAAGGGAATGGGCCCAGGAGTTGCTGAGATAGAGTTCGAAGAAAGAGCTTCAGATCCAGTGATAGTTTTTATGGCTGACAAAACAGAACCTGGGGCATGGAATATAATTCTCTATAAGATCTTCGCAGATCCCTTTAACACCGCTGGACTTGTGATCGATCCCAGTATGCATGACGGCTTCATATTCGAGGTTCATGATCTCTTCGAGAGCAGAAAAATTGAGCTCAAGACGCCAGAAGAATCTTATGATCTTCTTGCTTTCATAGGGGCTCCTTCGAGATATGTAATAAAAAGAGTTGTTAAGAAGGATGGGACTCCTGCAGCAGCATCTTCAACCCAGCGTCTCAATCTGATCGCGGGAAGGTATGTTGGGAAAGACGATCCTGTCTGTATCGTCAGATGTCAGCATGGACTTCCTGCAGTTGGAGAGGTTCTAGAACCTTTTGCAACACCACGGATCGTTGCAGGCTGGATGAGAGGAAGTCATCATGGACCTCTCATGCCAGTTTCTGTCCAAGATGCTCATCCAACGAGGTTTGATGGACCTCCGAGAGTGATAGCTCTTGGCTTCCAGATTGCAAACGGTATGCTTATAGGTCCTGCAGATCTCTTTGACGATCCCGCATTCGATCTCGTCAGAATGAAGGTTAATGAACTGGCTGACATCTTCAGAGCACAGGGTCCCTTTGAGCCACACAGACTTTCAATGGAAGAGATGGAATATACTACTCTCCCAGCGGTTGAGAAGAAGCTTGAGGGAAGGTGGAAGCCGATAGAGGAGTAATTATGGGATTTCTCACTCTTGATGACGTTGAAACAGCATCGAAGAGAGTTCTTTTGAGGATAGATGTGAATTCGCCGATTTCAGAGAACGGAGAGATTATGGATCTCTCGAGATTCGAGCACCATTTGGAGACGATCAGAGAGCTTGAAGATTCTAAGCTCGTCATCATGTCTCATCAGGGAAGACCGGGAGATGAGGATTTCACAACTCTTGAGAAGCATGCGCAGATCCTCTCAGAGCTTTTGGGGAGAGAGGTAAAATACATAGATGATATCTTCGGACCCGCTGCAAGAGAGGAGATAAAAAAACTTGAGAATGGAGAAATTCTAATGCTGGAGAACGTGAGATTCTATTCTGAAGAAGTTCTTAACAGACCTCCAGAGAGACAGGCTTTGACACCAATGGTTCAGAAACTCTCCCCTCTTTTCGATCTTTTTGTCAACGATGCTTTTTCAACAGCTCACAGATCTCAACCCTCTCTTGTTGGCTTCGCAGTTACACTTCCAAGCGTTGCAGGAAGACTCATGGAGAAAGAAGTTAAGGCACTGAGCAAAGTTGTGAAAAATCCAGACAGACCAGTTACGTTCGTTCTTGGAGGGAGAAAGTACGAGGACTCTATTGAGGTTGTAGAGAGCGCTCTTTCTAATAACATCGCAGATCATATTCTGACCAGTGGAATGGTCGGAAATGTCTTCCTTACTGTTAAACTGGGTATAGATGAGAAACAGCTCGGTTTCGAGATAAAGAGAGTAGTAAAAGATAAGGTTGCTCAAATTCTCAAGGTTTTCGACGATCGCATAGAGATCCCCATAGATGTTGCATATCCGATCAACGGAATCAGGCATGAGATGCCTGTTGAAACACTTCCCATCGGGAGACCAATCTGGGATATTGGTTCCGCAACTATAGCAAGATATCGGAGGATAATAAAGAAATCCAAGACGATAGTCGCTAATGGACCTGCAGGGAGATTTGAGGATCCTGATTTCGGGAAGGGAACTCTCGAACTTCTGGAAGCGATTGCAGAGAGTAAAGGGTTCTCGGTCATCGGGGGAGGCCATCTAATAACAGCTGCTTCTAAGCTTGGGTTAACAGATAAGTTCAGTTACGTGAGTACCTCTGGAGGAGCCCTTCTTACTTTTGTTTCAGGAAAACCACTTCCTGCGGTAACTGCGCTTGAAAAAGCTGCAGAAAAATTCAGAAGAGGTGAATAAAATGGTTAGGGTTGCGATAAATGGTTTTGGTAGAATAGGAAGAGTGACTTATAGAGCGGGAATGCACAGAGAAAACATTGAAATCGTTGCTGTGAATGATTTAGCTGATGCAAACACTCTGGCTTATTTACTCAAATATGATTCCGTGCATGGAGTTTTGAAGGAAGATGTGAGGGCCGAAGATGGAGTTATAAGAGTTGGGAAGAAGGAAATCACAGTTCTCTCTGAGAGAGATCCCGAGAAGCTACCATGGGCAGATCTCGATATTGAGGTTGTAATAGAGTCAACGGGAATTTTCAGAGAGAGGGAAAAAGCCGCAAAACATCTTAAAGCAGGTGCCGAAAAAGTCATCATATCAGCACCAGCTAAAGATGCTGATATAACCATTGTGGTCGGAGTTAATCATGAGGATTACAGTGAGGAGAAGCATCACGTCATTTCAACAGCCTCATGTACTACGAATTGTCTTGCACCTCTAGTAAAGGTTCTTCACGATAATTTCGGAGTAGAGAGGGGATTTATGACTACCGTTCACGCTTACACGAATGATCAGAGGATTTTGGATATGATTCATAAAGATCCGAGAAGAGCGAGAGCTGCTGCACTCAACATCATTCCAACGAGCACTGGAGCAGCGGCAGCCCTTCATCTTGTGATTCCGGAAATGAAGGGAAAGATGGACGGAATAGCATTGAGAGTTCCTGTTGCAGATGCCTCAATTGTTGATCTCAACGCTCTCCTCAGTAGAGAAGTAAGCGTTGAAGAAGTGAATGAAGCCCTGAAAATAGCCTCAGAAAATGAACTCAAAGGGGTCATGGAGTTCACAATGGATCCGATTGTTTCTTCAGACGTCATAGGCAATCCTGCTTCTGCAATCGTTGACGGTCTCTCAACAAATGCAATTGGTAACATGGTGAAAGTTCTTGCGTGGTATGACAACGAATGGGGTTATTCGAATAGGATGCTTGATATGATTGAAATCATGTATGGAGAGCATTAAGAGATTTCTGCCTCTCTTCATACTTCTTTTTCTCTTTATTCCAGCTTTAGCCTCTTCACCTAAAATCTATGTTCTCGAAGTTCAGGGAACTGTTACCAAGGGGACAGGCGAATATGTGATAAGAGGGATAGAAGAAGCGAACAAGAATAACGCAGATGCAATCCTCATAATTCTTGATACTCCAGGTGGTCTTTTGGATGCCACCCTTGAAATCATCAAATCCGTTGAGAACTCCTCAATTCCCGTGATTACCTACGTCTATCCAAAAGGTGCAATCGCAGCCTCCGCTGGTACTTTCATCCTCATGAGTGGTCACGTCGCTGCGATGGCTCCCGGAACTTCAATTGGAGCTGCAACTCCAATTCAAATCTCTCCTGAAGGAACTTCTGCTGTTGAAAAGAAAGTTGTGAATTTCTACGCTTCATATATGAGAGGTCTCGCTGAAGAACGGGGAAGAAACGGAGAAGTGGCAGAGCGATTTGTTACAGAAGCTCTCTCACTGAGTTCTTCAGAAGCTCTTGAGAACAACATAATCGAATTCGTAGTAGAAAATCCCGAAAAGCTTTTTGAGACAATTGATGGAAAAGTTGTTAAGGTTGGGGAGAGAGAAGTAATACTTCAAACTTCTGGAGCAACTCTCATTTACGTTGAGAGAAATATCTCCGAAGTAATTCTTGACTTTCTAAGCAATCCCCAGATCTCATTTATACTCCTCATCGTAGGTCTTTACTCCCTGATCTTCGGCCTTGCCTCACCGGGTACATATGTTCCCGAGACCATTGGGGCAATTCTTCTTCTTCTCGCACTCTATAGTCTCGGTCTCTTCGAGGTGCAAATTTTCGCTCTCTTTCTAATCTTTTTTGGAATTCTCTTCTTCATTGCAGAGCTGTTGACCCCGACTTTTGGTGTTCTGACAATTGCAGGAGCAATCTGTATGATCCTAGGAGCTCTGCTTCTTCCTATGGAACCATTTCTTCCAAGAGAGTGGTACACTTCTTTTATAGCTCTCTCGCTTGGAATCACTGCTACGACTGCTTTTTTCTTCCTCTTCGGGATTTCAGCAGTGTTAAGGGGGAGGAAAAAGAAAGCTAAAGTCGGAGGAGAGGAACTCATCGGTATGAGTGGAGTTGCAATTACGAGAATTGAAGGAAAAGGTCAGGTGAAAGTGAGAGGGGAGATCTGGAATGCAGTCAGCGAAGAGATTATAGAGGAAGGAGAAGAAATAATTGTTATCGACAGAGAAGGCTTGGAGTTGAAGATAAAAAGAAAAGGAGGTGAAAATAAATGGGTTTGATTACAGATCTTATGACGATTTTCGGAGTTCTAGTCGTCGTCCTTGCGTTTCTCTCATCCGCAATAAGAATAGTGAAGGAGTATGAAAGAGGAGTCATCTTCAGACTTGGAAGACTTGTTGGAGCAAAAGGTCCCGGTCTCTTCTTTATAATTCCAATTTTCGATAAAATGGTAAAAGTTGATCTCAGAACTGTGACCTTTGATGTACCTGTTCAAGAAGTCATCACAAAGGATAACGTCCCAGTTAGGGTTAATGCTGTTGTTTATTATCGTGTGGTCGATCCTGAGAAAGCGGTAATACAAGTGGAGAATTATCATGAAGCAACCTCTCAGATCTCTCAGACAACTCTCAGAAGTATAATTGGTCAGGTCGAGTTAGATCAACTTCTCTCTGAGAGGGAGGAACTAAATAAAAGGCTTCAGAAGATCATTGATGAAGCCACAGATCCATGGGGTGTGAAGGTCTCTACGGTAGAGATCAAGGATGTGGAACTTCCAAAGGAGATGCAAAGAGCGATGGCATCACAGGCTGAAGCTGAAAGAAGCAGAAGGGCCAGAATCATTCAGGCGGAAGGAGAGAGACAAGCTGCAGAAAAACTCGCAGAAGCTTCGAGAATTTTGGGGGAGAACAAATATGCTCTCTATTTGAGAACACTTCAAACCATTGCGGAAGTTTCCGCAGAAGGCTCAACTACTGTAGTTCTTCCACTACCTATCGAACTCTTGGAGTTCTTTAAAAGGTTCGGGGAGAAGTAACCTCGAAACTTCTTTTCCCTTTTTTATGCAATAAAAAATAATAAAAATTATATATCGTTCACCGCATGAAGAATAGAAGCGAGGGAGAACCATGGAAATGTATGTGCTCGGCGCTTTGATCTCCTTCATTCTTGGGTGGATCCTCAGGATGCCACTGTTTCCAAGAGATAAATTCTCATTTGAGCCAACTGCTCTCTTTCCCACTGTTCCCTTAACTCTTGGATTCCTCGCTGTTGCTGAGCTTTTACTGAAGCTCAATCTCTTTGTAACTTTCTCAATCTCACTTGCAGTCCCCCTCTTCGTGAAATACTTATTAAATAATCTCTGTCCGGTGGTGGAAGCTTGATACTGCAAATCATCGTTGCTTTCATCGTCTGCTGGCTAAACTTCGTAATAATAGATGTCTTCCTTGGACTTCCTGAAAGACCGGGTGTGAGAGGTGTTAGACAGATTGCCCAATCTATCAAAGAGTACAGAGGTCATATCAACGGAGGATATATGATGGGGAATATTGTTTGCTCTCCCGACGCTTCTGCAGGAACTCTTTTGGCATCCGCTTGTTACTACGCTTTTTCATCACCTCTTGGAGGATTAGTTGCAGCTCTTGCAGTCTTTTTCGGAAATAGAATATGTTCTGATCCGGGTTATGCAGGAACTACAGGAGCTCTCACAACGACTCTCTGGATTTACCTCTTCTCTTCTTACTTGGGCTTCCAACCCGAGTACTTCATAGCAGGGATGGTCCTCGCAATATTTACAATTCAAGCTCTTCATCACAGATTCTCTTCGAAGCTTCTAGCCAGAATCGCAAAGAAACTGGGGGTGATCGAGTGATTGTGGAACTCATCGGTCTCATCACCGCTTACAGCGCTGTCATGGCAATTCTCACAGAGGACACGAGAAGAAAAATGCCTTACATAAATGCAATGAATTTTGGAGTTACCGCTTTAATAGCTCTCTCTGTTAAACACCCTCTCAGCGGAGTTGCTGCTCTCGCGTATTTCATCTTCTCAACAATGGAGTCAAATGCAATTGCAAGCACGATAGATAGACTGAAGGAGGTCGAATCAAGGTGATGGAATTTATATTCTCCTTCATAACAATCATCGGAGCGATTGCAACAGCTCTCTACGTTGATCCTATTGAAAAACTTCTCATGCTTACGATAACTTCTGGAGGGGTAATTGGGCTCATCGCCATAAAAGCGATGCTTGACGTTGCAATAGCAACAGCAATACTCATCCCAATTTCCACCATCATCATCCTCGTAGGTCTAATAAGGTTGAAGGAGGTCACCGGAGATGTATACTGACATCATCTTCTACGTTGGGTGCTTTTTAATCATCTTCGGAGCTTTCGCAGTCGTTTTTGGTCCAGAGGTTGGGAGAAGCGCGATTGTGAGGTATATAAATCTTGAAATATCCTCTTTTGGTGTTATGCTTCTTTTCCTTTACTATTTCGAGACTCTTGCCCTTCTGACCTATGTTGCAGCAACAACTCTCATAACTCTCGTCTTCATGCGTCTCTTCGTCAAAAACGCTGAAATGAGGAGGGTCGAAAAGTGAAATGGATGGATAAGGCATGGATGATCCTTTCTGATCCAAAAGAGCTACCAAAAATCTTTGCCATCTCCATACTCTTTGTCTTCTTCGTTGGAATACTCCTCAACTACCCATATTATCCTGATCAGCTTTATCCGAAATCCTTCGAACTTTCGGGTCTCTACCCATACGATCGTGGGGGGACTCCTCTGAAAGAACCAGCAAAGATAGTTGCCCAATATCCCCAGAACTCCGAGATGATAGGATGGATCACTTCCTATCTCACACCTTTTTCATCATGGTTGGCTTCGAAAACCCTCTATCTTGGAACAACGATAGTCTCGCATCCCGGAGGAATAGTAGATGAGATCCTTTACTACACAAGAGGTCTTGATACAGTTCTGGAGTCCAGTATCATGATGATGGCGTTTTTGATAGTTGGATTTCTCATCAAGCTAAAGAGGGGAGGATAATGGAGCTCTCCGAGGCATATCAGTTCGGTATGATCATTGCAATGGGTGCAGCATTCATAACTTTCTTAGGATTCGCTCGTGAGAAAAGAGACCTTCACAGGTTAGTCATTTCCGATATGGTTGCAGGGATCACTCTTGTAATCGTCGCCATTGTGGGAACCGATCTTGCAGAGTGCCTAATCCTCCCAACTCTTGTTGTGAGCGTTGCTGAGGTTCTGGCGATTGCAGAAATTCTGATTCACAAAGAGGAGCTGAAACTCAGAGAAGAGGGAGTAATTATCTCAACCCCAAATTACTCCCCACTGGGCATTGAGGTCTTTCAGAGCTCCTCAATAATTGTCGCTCTCATACTCATTATTTACGGAGCTATTTTAACCGGATTCACTGGGGGTGCAGTTGCTGGAGTTGGAATGGTTTACTATCTCCTCACGAGGTGGGACGGAAAAATAACCAAAGATTTCTGGGACGGAATATCTTCAGTCTCTGGAATTGCATGGACTCTCTGGCTTGTTGGCTTTCTGTTATTCTTCATTGTTCCAGAGTTTTGGCTTTTCGCCCTCTTTCTCTCTGGAGGGGGCCTCGTTGTGAAAGTTGCGACAAAGTTCGGATTAATCGGGATTGAGGGTAGAGATTCCATGCGAGGTGAGAGCTAATGCTCGAGGGAATTGGCGGAGAGATCTTGGGAGTCATTCGCTTCGGAGATATAGTCCCGTATATCACTCCCTTTACACTCTCGATGTTCATCTTAGCTCTTACACTTACTGTTTTGCTGGCTCTTGCAAAACCCGAGAATCAAATCCTCATGGTATTCGGGAAAGATAAATACAGCTTAATAAAACCCACCATAGAGGAGATGAAGTTTAGAAGGTTTATGGTCATTGTCTGTGGTCTTGCACTTTCAGGTGCCATGATCACGGGAGATCTCTTTAACTTCACTCTCTTCGTGACTCTCGTAGGAATAACGAATATAGGAATAATAGCCGCAGTGAGAAGACCTTATGTGCTTGAGGCTGCGTTTCAGTATGGACTGATCTGCACTCTCGCATCTCTTCCACTCTTCGGGGCTGCAGCAATTGTTCTAGGAACAGCTGGAACTCTTAGTCTCCATGAACTCGAAACCCTCTCAGTTCTTCCAATGGCAAAAATTCTTCTCGCATTCGGAGTTGCGGGAGAAACTGGAATAGCACCCTTCTATGCTGCGAAGGCAGAAGTCTTCAGAGCTCCCGGAGCACCTTACATACTCATGGTTCATCTCAGCGCAATTATGGTAGTTATAAGAACAGCTGAAATCCTCTTGCTACTGTGAGGTGATGGAAGGATGAAATATAAACTCGGTCTCCTCATATCTCTTGGAATCCTCGTGGCGTCGATCATCATAGATGTTCTTTATTCTCTTCCTCTCTTCGTTGATCTCTTCATAGTTCTCTTTGTCTTTCCTTTAACGCTCATGATGATAGGGTATGCTTACATGTCTCCAAGGAAGGAAGAGGAAGAGGAAATACCGTTCATAGGTTACTGAGGTGGGTGAAAATGCATCTCGTTAACATCCTCGGGCATACGATTGCTGCGATGATTGGAGGCCTTCTACTTATAGGACTCCACAGAAAGATCATAGCCAGAATTCAGCAGAGACCTGGACCTCCGGTTTGGCAGGAATTGCTTCATGCATTCAAGTTCTTCTTTAAGGAAACAGTTACTCCGAGAACTGCGAGCGAACCTCTTTACAGTGGAATAGTCCTCCTTCACATGGCTTTGATGATCGGATCTCTTCTCGTTATTGTTTTCGGAGAGTCTCTCCTCATTATCATAGCTCTCTTTATGATTTACAAGATAGTTCAGCACGGTGCAGGTCTCTCTTCGGGCTCTCCTTATGGGCGTTACGCTGGAGTAAGATCGATTTTCAGTATCGCCTCTGAGGTTCCCATATTCGCGGCAATCGCTCCTATTTATGCTCTAACCGGGAGTTTGAGAGTTTCTGACATTTTGAGCTATCAGTCTTTGAACGGACCTCTAATTGTTCAGTTACCTCTCGTTGCTGGGGCTCTCTATATCCTCTTACTATCCAAAGTAAGATGGTCACCTTTTGATATTGCTTCTTCAAAGGATCTTGTTTCTGGATACAAAACAGAGCACTATGGGGTTCTGAGGAGCATCCTACTCTTTGCAGAGGGCATTGGCTTGTATGTAACTCTCTGGCTTTTTTTGATTCTCTTCTTTGGAGAACTCTCTCTCATTCTCTATATCCTCGGAGGAATTCTCCTTCTGGTCTCTCTCTCCTTTATCTGCGCTATCACCCCTGTGCTTACTCCTCATCACTCTGTGATTCTTCAGGTTGGTTTCGGAGCTCTGATGCTTCTTTATGCTCTCCTTATATACTGGGGGGTGATCTGAGTGAGAAGATTGCTGAGGGCATCACTTGTTGTGGCTTTGATTCCTCTGATAGTGGCAGTAGCTGAGATATTCCGAAGTCAGGGAACTTCTTTCGTTAACTCTGCAATCTTGGCTTCACTCTCTCTCGGAGCTCTTTTTGCACTTATTCCTCTTCAGAAGAGTGAAAAAGCAAATCATCTCACGGAGAAAATGGAAATCATTATGATGTGGATCGTTGTCATCCTCTTTGTTATTGCGATAGCATTGAGATGGGGGAATGTTCTATAGCGGAGCTTGAAGTCATGAAAAAGAGAATCCTCCTGAGCTACAGATATCAGGAGGACGTCGTGAAGCCTTTAGCAGAATTTCTCGAAATCTCTCCAGAAGAACTCATGGAGATAATGATCAAAAAGCTCGATATGGCAGGACTTGAAGCTCTCCATCCTAGGGCAATGCAGGCTAGGAGAGAATGTCTCAGTAAAAAGCTTGAATTCGATCTGAATCTTTGCATCCTTTCCGATTTCCTCTTACTGATATCTATGGATGATAAAGAGAGAATCTTAGATGAGCTAGAAAAAATGATTGATGAAGGAAAGGATTACGAGAGCGTCCTGAGAGAAGGAAAAAGAATCATTCTTGAAATTCTCAGGAGGGTGGAGTGATGATAGGGAAGCTGAAAAACCTTGTCAGAAGAAAATCGTTTCATGTTTGTCTTCTCAATGTTGGAAGCTGTAATGGATGCGATATTGAAGTTCTCGCATGTTTGGCACCTCGCTATGACATTGAGCAGTATGGAATTTACGTTCACAACAATCCGAGGGAAGCTGACGTAATTCTTGTGACAGGAGCGGTTACAGACCAATGGGTGGAGAAAATTAAAGAGATCTACGCTAAGGTTCCTGAACCAAAAGCAGTCATTGCAATTGGTTCGTGTGCTCTTTCCGGTCATATGTTTGCAGAAGGATGCACACATCCTCCAGTCAGCAGACATATTCCGGTTGCAGTTGAGGTCCCCGGGTGTCCTCCAAGACCTCAAGAAATTCTTGATGCAATTTTGAGCGTTGCTCCAGTAGTCTTCAAAGATTACGATGAGAAGGGAGGTGGATGATTTGAAAGCTTATGATCTCTCGATCCCTCTTGGTCCGATGCATCCAGCTTTTAAGGAACCTCTCAGAGTAAAACTGAAGACTGAGGGTGAGGTCGTCGTCGGTGCGGAAGTTGATTTAGGATATGTACACAGAGGGATAGAGAAGATAATGAGGAGGAGGCCTTGGCAAAAAGCAGTGTTTCTTGCTGAAAGAGTTTGCGGAATCTGTTCCAATTCTCATAATCTCACATTTATAGAGACCCTCGAGAAGATCTCTGATGTGGAGATTCCAGAAAGAGCAAAATATCTCAGACTTCTTGCACAGGAGCTTAACAGATTACACAGCCATATTCTTGCTAATTTAGCTCTCTTTCTCGCCATTGAGCACGAAACTCTTGCAATGATGCTTTTAAATGTCAGAGAAAGAGTTTTAGACTGTCAGGAACTCCTCTGTGGAAACAGAGTTATCCTCTCCTATAACGTGGTTGGAGGCGTCAGATTCGACACAACCCCGTCCATTCTCAAAGAAATTCTTGCGGTTATAGACGAGATCGAACCTAAACTCAGAAGATACGCAGAGATGTTTGAACATGGACCGCTTCTGCGGATGAGAACAGAGGGAATTGGATATATGTCTAAAAGGGAAGCAGAACTCGCTCCTGCGGTTGGCCCGATTGCAAGAGGTTCTGGAGTGAGATTCGATTGGAGAATGAAGCATCCAGATTACGTGGATATACTCGATTTCAAGCCAGTTTGGAGAGAAGAAGGTGATGCAAGAGCGAGATATATGGTTAGATTTGATGAGATTTTCGAATGTATAAAGATGATAAGATATCTCTGTGAGAACATGCCAAAAGGAGAGATAAGAAGGAGGGCAGAAGTGAAAAGTGGAGAAGCGGTTCATACTCAGGAGGCTCCGAGAGGAGATCTGACTTATTTCGTTCGAACCGACTCTTTCGGAAGGATAGAGGATATAACGATAAGAACTCCAACAATCCCCAATCTCGGTGCTTTCGTGAAATACATGTTGAGAAACTCTCCTACTATTGCAGATGCGGTCGTCATCTATGCAAGCATAGATCCGTGTATAGCCTGTTTGGAGAGGTGAGCGAGATGTCTTCAATAGTTTGGTATCTTCACGAGTTCGTGAACTCCGAGTGGGTCAAGAAGTTCATCTATGTTAGAACTCCTTACAATCTTCCTCAAATCAGATTCAGGAGTGCAGTGAAAGTTGATGCCGAGAAATGCACTTACTGTGGAGCTTGTATGGCAGTTTGTCCAGTTCCGAACTGCATAAGAGTTTCGAGAGCAACCGGAGAGAACATTCCTGAGATAGATGTAAGAAAATGTATAAGGTGTGGAATGTGCGTTGAAGTCTGCGCTCCAGGAGCTCTGAGTGCAGGGAGGATTAGAGAGGATACGGAAGTTCTTGTGATGGAGTTGAGAGCAAAGATTCTCGTGGATTCTGAGAAGTGTATGGGATGCGGATCATGCGTTGTGGCGTGCCCATCCAATGAAGAAATAGATGAAAGCTCAGTCTCAGGAAAAGGCCCAGTGGAACCTCTCGTGCTCAATGTAATAAACGGAAAAGTTGTAAACCCGCTTCCAGAGTTCTGCAGGGGTTGTATGACCTGTGTAATGGTATGTCCGAAAGACGCTCTTGAGCTCGTTGTCGAGTGTATTCCAGCTCAGCTCGTGACAATTTCGGAAGAAGAAAAAGCTCACTCAGAGGTGAGATAAGATCTTAGCTTTCTGAAATCCTCAACATCTGGGACAACATGATAATGACGCATAGTTCTTGTTAGGGTTGTTACTTCAACATTTCTTACTCCACGCATCTCTTTGATCGTTGTTATTATTTGGCTCATTTCTTTGTTGTCGAGAGCCATTAGCATTACGAAGACATCATAAGCACCGAAACCCTCGTAAACAGCTCTAACTCTATTTGGCTTTACGTTCTCCATAAGTTTCTCATAAAATTCCTGAGGTGTGATCTCCTGAAAGTTGAGATTTATAACGAGGAGGGCAGAAACTCCCCACAATTTCTGAGAGTTGACATCAGCACGCATCTCTTCTATTATCCTCATCTTCTTCATTTTTGAGATTCTGGCGCTTACGGTTCTCTGGTCTAATCCAAGCTCTTCTGCAATCTCCTTATACGTTTTCGAAGAATCTTCGACCACAATATTCAATATCTTTATATCTATCTCATCGAGACTGTGATATTTCATGGTACCTACCAAATATTACACCACCCACCCTATTAAAAGATTTTTAATGACACGTCAAAACTCCGAAAGTGTTATATGCGCTCAGTGTAATTTCAAAGTCTGTGAAGTCCTTCGTAACCGAGCTGTATTTGGAGACGAAAGGATTCTCCGATATAATTGATATTACCTCTCAGGTTCGAGATGCGGTTCGGAATTCAGAGATAACCAATGGTTTCGCCCTAGTTTTTATTCCAGGAGCAACTGCAGCAGTGACGACGATGGAATATGAGTCTGGATTGATAGAGGATATGAAAAGAGCTCTGGAAGTCATTGCTCCAATAAATCAATCCTATAAACATGATCTCAGGTGGGGTGACGGAAACGGATTTTCTCATGTTAGGGCGTCATTTCTCGGCCCTTCGCTTACGATTCCCATAGTTAATAAGGAGCTAATTCTTGGAGTTTGGCAACAGATCGTTGTAATCGATATGGATAATAAACCGAGAAGAAGAAGAGTTGTTATTGGAGTTTATGGAGAGTGAGAGAAATGAAAGAGATTAATCTCTCAGATGCAAGATTTCTTCTCTATCCAAAGTCTGTCGTTCTTGTGACATCAAAAGCGGAAGATAAAGAGAACGTTCTCTCAGTTGCTTGGCATATGCCCACTTCTCATAATCCCCCGTTGGTTCTAATAAGCATTGCTTTCAAAAGATTCAGCTATGAGCTGATAAAGAAGAGTGGAGAATTCGTTATAAATATTCCTCCAAAAGAGCTTGCTGAGGCAGTTGAGCTCTGCGGAACTCTTTCAGGGAAAGAGGTTGATAAGTTTGAAGTTGCGAACATAACGAAGACTCCTTCTAAGAAGGTCTCGGCTCCGAGCATAAAGGAATGCATAGCTCATGTAGAATGCAGGGTTGTAGATTCTTTCGTCACAGGAGATCATGAGGTCTTCGTCGGAGAGGTTGTTTACGCTCAAGCAGATGAGGAAGCTTTTGAGAAGAACAGCTTTACACTTAAGAAAAAAACTCCTCTCCTCTTCCTCGGAGGAAATAAATATACTTTTTGCGTTGAGTCTTTTGAACCAAAAAGAAAATAAAGGTTTTAGTTGTTGATCTCAATTAAAGAGAAAAAAGAACAAAAAATTAGGAAAATTTTTAGGATTTCAGTAAAGCTTCGTATACTTTACACCCTCGGGACAATATTGCACGCAGAGGTTGCAGAATGTGCACTCGTCCTCGTTCTCCTCAACAACCACTACCTTCCCGTCTTTCACAGCGAAGATATCTACCGGACAGATTTCTACAAGTTTCTCCGCTTCTTTGCACTTCTCTGGATTGACTTCAACCTTTACGAAAACTCCCATCCTTGCAACCTCCTTTACTTCATCTTAAGGACTTCCTTCAACAGAGTAATGATTTCAGAGTGATAATCAGCAACGAGAACTCCAGCATCTCTAAGAGCTTCCTTCTTTCCTTCAACAGATCCCTTCTTTCCTGTGACGATAACTGCAGCATGACCAAATCTCTGACCGGGCATCTTGTCCACGAAACCGCCTCCAATGAAAGCAACAACGGGTTTGGAGAATCCATGTTCCTTGATGTAATCTGCGAGAGTCTCTTCTGCAACTGTTCCGGGTTCTCCATAGATCACAACCGCTCTGGTTTCAGGATCTTTTTCGAGAAGCGGTAGGAGTTCGTGAAACATACTCCCTATTATTGGATCTCCTCCAACATTAATTGCGACACTTTGTCCTATTCCGTTGACACTCATGAGACTGCATGTCTCAGTCATCATACCTCCACTTCTCGAAAGAACCGCAACAGGCCCAGGTGTGTAGGCTTTATTGGTCTCCTCTGTTGGCCCTCCAATTGCAGCTAGTTTAGCCTTTCCGGGAACTATTGAACCGAGAGAGTTCGGTCCTATTATTCTAGCTCCATGATCCTTTGCAAATTGGATCATCTCAATAACATCGCTTCTTGGAACTCTCTCTGTGAAGACACTCACAAGTTCGATTCCAGCATCTATTGCTTCCATCACAGCATCTTTTGTGAATCTCGGAGGAACCGAAACAACCGAAGTATTTGCATCATGATTTTCCACAGCTGCTTTCACAGTATTGTAAACCGGAACGCCATGAACCTTCATTCCCTCTTTACCCGGAGTGACTCCGGCTACAACCTTTGTTCCATAATCCAGCATCCATTCTGTGAAGGAAGCAGCCTCTCTTCCAGTGATTCCCTGGACAACAACTCTTGTATTCTCATCAATTAGAATTCCCATTTACAATCCCTCCAAAACCTTCTTTGCAACTTCTTCTCCAAGAACTTTCTTAACAAACTCCTCGGTTTTAATGTACTGCGCGACTTCCTTCTGGGCTTCCTCTAAACTCTTTCCTTCTTTCTCCTTCTCTTCAATCAGTTTGAGCATCTCAACAGCGAGTTTAGCAGCTTGATCCATTCCAAGCCTTCTGTCGTAGTATCTAACTCCGTACTTTCTAAGAATTGCGTATCCATCCTCCTCAAAAGCTCCAGCTCCTCTGTAAACCACCGGATATTCAGCCGGGTTGATTCCAAGATCCAGCATTGCCTTTATAACTCCTCTTGCAACCAGATCAACTCTTGAGTTAGAGTAGACGTTGTGGCATACGAGAAGTCCCTTAACTCCAGGTTTCGAAAGCACGAGTTTCGCAAGTCCGTAAACTTTCTTAACTGGTGGATTTCCTCCAACCTCGCAGTAGTTAGCTGGATTTCCTCCATATCTCAGAATGGCATCGAATGTCGTGAGAGATCCTCCACCAGCACCTATTATACATCCTAGAGATCCTCCGAAGTCAATTGCTCTTCCAGCAACTCCTCTGTGATCTGACATATCGTTCTCCTCAGCGAGTTTTTCAAACTCAGTTGGCTCTCTGGGAGTACTCGGTCTGTCATGAATGCCCATTCCCTCGAGCCTCTGTTGCTGTCGATACATCGCATCATCTTCTATCTCTATGTGAGCATCTGCAGCCACTATCTTTCCATCCTTTGTTAGAACGAGTGGATTTATCTCAGCAAGGGTTGTATCGTAATCAACTGCGAGGTTGTATAACCTCATGATTACACTCTGAAGCGCTCTGTCGGCATCCTTTGGAAGTTTCAGGAAATCGGCCATCTTCTTGGCTTTAAATGCCATCATTCCGTAGAACGGATTAAACCACTCTCTGTACACTCTTGAAGGATCTTTCTCAACCACCTCGTTAATGTCAACTCCACCAGCATCGCTTATCAGCATGATTCTCTGTTTCGCAACTTCATCGTAAGTGCAGGCAAGAAAGAGCTCTTTATCAATATTAAGAAGCTCCTCTACAAGGACAGCAACGACAGGGAAGTCGTTTATCTTCATTTTAAGGATCTCTTCAGTAAGCTTCTTAGCCTCTTCGGGAGAATTTGCAATCTTTATACCACCTGCTTTCCCCCTTCCTCCAGTGAGAACTTGAGCTTTAATAACCGCTTTACCTCCGAGCTCTTCAACAGCTTTAGCAGCTTCTTCTGGAGTTTTGACAAGAATCCTCTTAGGTAAAGGAATTCCGTACTTTTCAAGCAACATTTTGCTTTCGTATTCATATAATCTCATTCTCTTTCACCTCCAAAAAGAAAGGGAAATAAAGAGGGGAGACCCCCTCACTTCTTCTTGAATCTATCGGGAAGAGGTCTGATTTCTGGACCATCATAGGTGCACTCATCAAGAGTGACATGTCTCCAGGGTCTCTCTCTGGTCATCTCTTCAATTGCATGGGCTGTCAGACCAGCCGCTCTTGGAACGAAGAATGCTGCCTTTCCAAACATTGGATCCACTCCAATGTCAGCGAGAACTGCTGCCATTGCACCATCAACGTTTATTATCAGTTTCCTTCCTATGAGCTCCTCAGTTTTAGCCTCAATTGCCTCTGCGAGAGCTATACAATCTCCCGCAACTCCGTACTCTTTCGCAAGCTCAAATAATCTGAATCTTCTTGAGTCATTGTTGTGGATCGGATGACCAAATCCGAGAATCCTCTTTCCAGCCTCTCTGTGCTCCTTTATGATAATTTCAGCCATCTCTTCGAGACTCTTTCCTTCTTTCTTTGCTCTCTCAACTCCTTCTTTCAGCATTCTTGCGCATCCTTCAATCGCTCCTCCGTGCAAGTCTCCAATGGCTATAACTCCCGCTGCAACTGCAGCCTGAACTGGGACACCGCAAGAGGCGACAAATCTAACAGCTCCGGTGGACGGTGCATTCAATGAGAAGTCAGCCGCAATCACGAACATGTCTTCTAAGATCTTTCCTTCATTTCCCTTTGGAAGCTCTCCTGTCCAGAGAAGATAGACAACGTCTCCAAAAGTAACGTTTCCGGCGAGCTCCGTAACATCATATCCTCTGATGTAAACTCTGTTTGGCACCACTTTTGATATTGCAGTTCTCCACGGGTTTGACGTCATACTTTCACCTCAATCATGTAACTACGTGAGCAGAGTAATAAAAGTTTTTGCACCTCTTTTGCAATTAATTCCTTTGAAATTTTAATGATTATTCATTTTTTGCCCTCATTATGAGTGGTGCGATGGGAAATAGAATTATATATTGGGGGCTTAAAGTTTTAAAAGTCTAAAGGTGAAGTTAAGGGATAACTATGTGAAGGGAGGTAAAAAGGTGAAGGAAATAAGGATTCATGGAAGAGGGGGTCAGGGTTCTGTTACTGCTGCAGAGCTTCTTGCTGTTGCTGCTTTTGAAGATGGCTATTATTCTCAAGCGTTTCCGGTTTTTGGAGTGGAGCGAAGGGGCGCACCAGTAATGGCATTTACGAGAGTTGATGAAAAGCCGATCAGAGTGAGATATCAGGTCTACACACCGGATTACGTCATGGTCCAAGACCCAACACTCATTCCAGCGGGCATCGATGTTCTCGCTGGGTTGAAACCCGGTGGGATGGTAATAGTAAATACTGCGAGAAAACCGGAAGAAGTAGGACTTAAGGCGGAGAATGTTGAGATCTTAACAATAAATGCAACGAGAATAGCGTTGAAGCACATAGGAAGACCGATAACCAATACCACGATGCTTGGAGCTTTTGCAGGAGCAACTGGTTTGGTGAGCTTAGATTCTGTGATAAAAGCCATAGAGGAGCGTTTCACAGATAAACTCAGAGAAGTGAATGTTGCTGCGATAAAAGAGGCTTATGAAGCGATAAGGGGTTGATGAATATGGTAGAAAAGCTTACTTTTGCCTGTACGGGACTTCCCGGGTCTTCGAGGATGAATAAAACAGGGAGCTGGAGAGTCTTCCGTCCAGTAGTTGATCATGAAAAATGCATAAAGTGCGGAACCTGCTGGCTTGTCTGTCCGGATAATGCAATGAAGAAGATAAATGGAGGAGAGAAATACGAACCTGATCTGGATTACTGTAAAGGTTGTGGAGTCTGCGCTAACGAGTGTCCTAAAAATGCAATAGAAATGGTTGAGGAGGAGAAGTAATATGGTGAAGAAAGTTCTTGAAGGATCACATGCTGTTGCTGAAGCTGTAAAACTTTGCAAACCAGATGTCATTTCAGCATACCCAATTACTCCACAGACACACATCATTGAGAGACTCTCCGAATTCCATGCTGACGGAGAGCTTGGAAATTGTCAGTTCATAAGAGTTGAGTCTGAACACTCCGCTATGTCTGTCTGTTTGGGAGCGTCTCTTGTGGGTGCGAGAGCCTATTCTGCCTCCACTTCTCAGGGACTTGCTTTGATGTATGAAGTTCTGTTCAACGTTGCTGGATTAAGACAGCCTGTCGTCATGACTACAGCAAACAGAGCTCTTTCAGCTCCGATAAACATATGGAATGATTGGCAGGATGCTATATCCGCAAGAGACAGTGGTTGGATTCAACTCTACGCTGAAAATGCTCAAGAAGCTGTTGATTATACAATTCAAGCTTTCAAGATAGCGGAAAGCCATGACATCCTTCTTCCAGCAATGGTTTGCATAGACGGTTTCGTGATTACTCACACATATGAGGTTGTTGACATCCCATCTCAGGAGGATGTTGATGCATTCCTTCCAAAGAAGGTTCCGTATCTTCCGCTTGATCCAGAGAATCCAATTGGATATGGAATGATAGGAACTCCTGAGGTCTATGAGGAGACTAGATACCTCATTCAGGAGACTATGGAAAAAGCCAAGAAGAAGATCGTTGAAGTTGGACAAGAGTTCGAGAAAAAGTTTGGAAGACCTCAGGGAGGGTTGATCGATACATATAAACTTGAAGACGCCGAGGTTGCAATCCTGTCTATGGGTGCAATTCTTCAGACGATGAGAGAAGTGGTAGATAACCTCAGAGAGGAAGGAGTCCCAGTTGGTCTCATTAAGGTGAAATCTTACAGACCTTTCCCGAAGGATGAGATAAGGAAAGCTGTAGAGGGCCTCAAGGCTATTGCAGTTATTGATAGGGACATTTCTCTAGGTCATGAGGGTGCTCTATTCACTGATGTGAAATCTGCTTTATATGGAAGTGGAGAGAGACCGCTGGTTAAGGGCTATATAGCTGCACTTGGAGGTAGAGACTTCCCAGAGACAACTGTCAGAAAGATCGTTGATGACATCATAAAAGTGGCGAAGGAAGGAAAAGTGGATAAAGAAGTTGAATGGCCAGATCTCAGAAGAGAGATTCTGTGAGGTGATGGAAATGGCAAGTAAAGTGGATATGGATTTTGAAGGTCTTGCTTCTGGTCATCGAGCATGTGCTGGGTGTGGTGCTGCAATAGCCGTGAGACTCATTCTCAAGGGAACTGGGAAGAATACGATCATTGCAAATGCAACTGGATGCGTTGAAGTCTTCACAACTCCCTATCCAGAGTGTGCTTGGAATGTTCCCTACGTTCACTCACTCTTCGAGAACACTGCGGCGGTTGCAGCAGGGATTGAAGCTGGTTTAAAGGCTCTTGGAAAGAAGGAAGGAATCAATGTTGTTGCAATTGCGGGAGACGGAGGAACCGCAGACATAGGGCTTCAATCTCTTTCGGGAATGCTTGAAAGAGGTCATGATGTGCTTTATATAATGTATGATAACGAAGCTTACATGAACACGGGAATCCAGAGAAGTGCTTCAACTCCGTATGGAGCCACTACAACAACTAGTCCAGCTGGAAAAGTTTCCATCGGTCAGGAAACAAGAAAGAAATTCGTCGCTGAGATTGCTGCTGCGCATCACATTCCGTATGTTGCAACAGCATCAGTGGGTTATCCGAGAGATCTGATAAACAAGGTGAACAAAGCGGTGAACATTAAAGGACCTAAGTTCATTCAAGTTCATGCACCTTGTGTTCCTGGGTGGAACTATCCAGAAAGTAAAACTGTAGAGATTGCTCGCCTTGCAGTTGAGACAGGTCTCTGGCCGATTTTCGAGATGGAGAACGGAGTGATAACTAGCGTTAGGAAGATCAAGGAAAAGAAGCCAGTAGAGGAGTATTTGAAGGCACAGAGAAGATTTGCTCACCTATTCAAGGACGAGAGAGGAAAGAAGGTCATTGAAGAGATCCAGAAACTAGCAGATGAGAACATAAAGAGATATGGTTTGATGGACTGATGTACGTTGGAAGAATAGTTTCTGTAGGGTGCTCGATGGGCAACGAGTTCGTTGCCTATCGGGTATCCTCTCGATCTTTTCCAAATAGACTTGCAGAGAAGAGGAACAATCTAATTTCCATCATTCCAAAAAATATGGAAGATCTGAGGAAAAATCCATACATCTCTTATAACTGCGTAAGAATTGTTGCTGATTATGCGATTGTCTCAAATGGGTCCCACACTGACGTCATAGCAGAGAAACTCCTTATGGGGTATCCTCCAAGAGATGCTCTTTCGCTAGCTCTACTTTCTATGGATTATGAGAAGGATGACTACAGAACACCGAGAGTTGCGGGAATCGTTTCGAAGGGGTCTCTCTATCTCGGAATAGTTGCAGAGGATCGTCTTTTGGTCAAAAAACTTCCTTGGAAGGAGAACGTCTCTTACATGATTGCAACTTATGAAGTTCAGGATTTCATGGAGATTGAGCTCAGAGGCTATTCAGCAGAAGAAATAGCAAGAGAAATTTACGAGCTCAAGGAATACGAGCTTCCAGTTTGCTCAGCGTCAGCAATAAGAAAAGGAAACTCATACGAACTTGCTGTTTACAATCCCGAATGAAATCACAATATTTTTAATCATTCTTCACTTCATTTTTCATCATGCATCTTAATGGTGTTGAAATTGAGGATACTTATGCAGAAGCCTTTCCGATGTTTCTCTCTCGTCTCATCGTAACAGCTGTTACCAAAAAGTGGGCTTTTGAAGCAGCTAAGGAGGCCACCGGCTTTGCAACTTCCATTATCGGCTGTCCCGCTGAAGCGGGAATTGAGAGAGTTCTCAAAACAGACGAAACACCTGATAGGAGACCTGGAGTCTCAATTCTAATCTTTCATGTCTCTAAGAAGAAACTCAAAGAACAAGTTCTTGAAAGAGCAGGTAACTGCGTTCTCACAGCTCCAAGCTGTTCCCTCTTCAATGGACTCGATTCTGATGAGAGTTTTGAAATAAAGCTTAGATATTTCGGTGACGGGTTTGAAAAGAAAGTGGAGAAATATGGAAAAGAGCTCTGGAGCATCCCAATAATGTCGGGAGAGTTTCTTTACGAGGAGAAAATCGGAGTTAAAAGAGGTGTAGGTGGAGGTAATTTTCTCATTTTTGCCGAAAACGAAATGAGCGGTTTGATAGCGGCTGAGGTTGCAGTGGATGCAATCTCTGAGCTTGAGGGAGTTATAACTCCATTTGTTGGTGGAATTGTTTCTGCTGGGTCAAAGGTGGGATCGAGGAAATATAAATTCATGAAAGCAACAACAAATGAGAAGTTCTGTCCGAGTTTGAGAAAAGAAGTGGAGTCACCTCTCCCTGAAGATGTTAAAGCTGTTTATGAGATTGTGATAAACGGTGTAAGCGAGGAAGCGATCAAAAAGGCGATGAAGATTGGAATAGAGAGTGCAACAAAAGTGAGCGGTGTTCTGAGAATTTCAGCTGGAAATTATGGAGGAAATCTTGGAAAATACATTATAAATCTTCACGACCTGTGGTGAGAACCATGATGAATGAAAGAGCAGCTGAGGTTGTTGAAGATGAGCTTTTGAGTTATGAGGAAGAGCTCAAAATAGAGGTTCAGGAAAAAGGAGATCACGTTATCGTCGACTGTGGAGTTCGGGCTCCAGGAAGTTATGAAGCAGGCTTAATATTCACGGAAATATGTATGGGAGGACTTGGAAGTGCGACATTGAGTATCAGGTCATTAGGAGAGATCAATCTTCCCTTCATAGAGATCTTCACGGAGTATCCTCTTAAAGCATGTATGTTCTCTCAGATGGCGGGGTGGAGAATAAAGAAGGGGGATTACTTTGCCATGGCATCAGGTCCTGCTAGAGCTCTTGCAAAAATTCCTTTCGAGCTTTTTGAGGAGTTTGAATACGAAGAGGATTCAGATATTGCAGTTATAACTCTGGAATCCTCGAAACTTCCAAGTAGGGAGGTTCTTGACTTCATAGCAGAGAGGTGCAATACTCAGAGTGTTTACGCTCTTGTTGCTCCAACTGCAAGCCTTGTTGGATCTGTTCAGATCTCAGGGAGAGTTGTAGAGACGGCAATTCACAGAATGCACACCTTAGGAATGAATCTGAAAAATATTCTTTCAGCTTGCGGAACTGCTCCGATTGCTCCAATTGCTGAGAACGATCTTGAGGCCATGGGAAGGACAAACGATTGTATAATCTATTACGGAAGCGTTCATCTCATTTTAGATGAGATGGAGGATCTTTCACGAGCAGTATCTTCATCTTCTCAATCTTACGGAGATCCTTTCTATGAGATTTTCAAGTCCCATAACTTCGATTTCTATGCTCTGGATCCCTCTCTTTTCGCTCCAGCCGAGATATCAGCGAACTCAATAAAAACAGGGGAATTCAGGAAATTCGGGGATGTAAACTCTGAGGTTCTACTGAGATCATTTGGATTTCAAAAAATCTCCTGAATGAAAGAGACTACAGTTTCAACAAGCTCTTGAAGAGCTCCGGTATAGAAGTGATCCGTTTCAAGCTTTACGATTCTCTTTACATTTCTTCCACTTTTCAGAAGTTCTTCAAGTTCTTCCACATTCACAAATTCATCTTTCATTCCAAAAATCACATATTTTTCCTCCACTCCATCTACTCTCAGCTTTATGTCGTCAATCTCTGGAAGTGGAGACATCAAAATCTGCGTTTCGTTGGAATGAGATGCAACTACAGCTCCAAATGAGTAACCGAGAACTACTATTTTATTCCACTTCTCCTTAGAGAACTCGATAACCTCTCTCATATCTTCTATCTCTCCTGTTCCTCCGGAAAACTCACTTCTGTAATCCATTCTCAACGAAGATACTCCGATCTCTTCAAGAGTGTTTGCAATCCTCTTTAATCTAATGTCATATCTGCTTCCGCCCATCAAGGGATGCGGTGGACACATAATCACACAACGATCTCCACTTCCCTGAACAGTTGCATTTATATCTCCTATCTTCACTTCCATTTACACCACCAAATCAAACACGTAGATATTTTTCGAAGGTGAATAGGAGTGAACTATTTTGTATGAAACTTTCGAAAATCTTTTCGACAACTCCTTCTTTTTCGTTTCAAGCTCCTCCTCATCGAGAACGAGGTATAGATGAATCAAACCTTTCTCTGTAACATTCTTTAGAGCAACAGGAAGAAATCTCTCTGAGTCATGAGGTAGATTCATGATTACTCTATGAACACTCTCCTCTAGTTCCACTTCCTTTGCATCACCTTCAATAACGGTAACGTTCTCAACTTTATTCATTTTGAGATTCTCTCTGAGGAGTTTTACCGCATGAGGATTTTTTTCAACTGCATAAACTTTCCTTACCATCTTTGCTATTGGAATCGTGAATGGTCCAACTCCTGCAAAAAGGTCGAGAACTGTTTCATCTTTTTTGCACATTTTTGCAATTCTCTGACGCTCATTTGCAAGACGGGGATTAAAATAAACTTTTCCGAGATCAACTCTATAGACATTTCCATACTCTCTATGGATTGTCTCTGTTCTATTTTCTCCTGCAACAAACTCGTATCTTCTCACTCTAAACTCTCCTTCAACCTCTCCTGCTTTCCTTAGAACGACCCTCACATTTTTGTGAACCCTCATTATGGCGTCAGCCTCTTTTCTTCCGCCCTCTTCAAGAATTGCGATATCACCTATCACTTCAAATGGAGGAGAATATCCGAGAATTTCAGAGACACTTTTTAGTTCATATTTCCGAAAAGTTCTTCTAACAATCTCGTATCCTCCAATCAAGGATTTTACGGGAAAATAAACGTAATTTTCATCTGAAGAAGGTCTTAGATCCTTCCTTATAAATTCTAAAATCCTTTTTCTCGTCTCTTCAGCTTCTTTCTTTGGAACTTTTACCGCAAACGTCTCCTCTTCTCCCATCTTCACCACAGTTATATATCTCATCGTATTTATGAATTCATAGATGCTGATCTTCATTGGTATGGGTCTTTACAACGAAAAAGACATTTCAATTAAGGGATTTGAAGCTGTAAAGAATGCGGATGTTGTTTACGTTGAGTTCTACACGCATAAAGGAGCTTGGTCTTTAGAGAGACTTAACGATTTCTTCGGGAGAGAAGTAAAAGAGCTTAAGAGAGAGGATCTTGAAGAGAGAGCAGAGGAAATAATTGGTGAGGCAAGAGATAAGAACGTCATCATCCTCTCGGGAGGAGATGCGATGGTTTCAACCACTCATGTGGATCTCAGAATTAGGGCTAAAAGGATGGGTGTTGAAACCAAAGTAATTCATGCATCCTCAATTATATCTGCCATTCCTGGATTAACAGGTTTGCAGAATTATCGGTTTGGGAAATCTGCAACTGTTGTTTATCCCTATTTTATAAACGGGAGGAAAATTCTGCCCGAAACACCTTATAACGTCGTTCTTGAGAATCTCAGAAACGATGCTCATACTATGCTCTTTTTAGATATTCGGGAAAAATGTATGACAATTGGTGAGGCAGTGGAAATTCTTCTTGAGATAGATCGAAAGAGAGATAAGATTCTTTCAGGAAAACTTGCCATAGGGGTTGCAAGAGCGGGAAGTGAAGATGCTCTGGTCATTGCAGATGTTATTGAGAAGCTGAAAAATTACGATTTCGGAGACCCTCCTCACACTCTTGTGATCCCCGCATCTCTTCACGTAATCGAAGAGGAATACATTAAAGAGGTAATAGGTGCATCTTTAAGATAAAAGTATTCGGGCTGAGTGAGCTTATGAGGGGTGCAATTGGCGTAATATTCGGTGAGACAAACACGAGGGAGTTTAGATTCGTCATTTCAAATCCCGACGTCAAGAAAGGAGATTACGTCAAGGTTTGGCATGATCAGGATGGTTGGGTCCTCTCTCAGATCATCTCCATAACGAGAACCAGTGAGATCTCATCTCCTGATGTTGCAATGGAGCTTGTGGAAGGTAGATCCAGCGGATCTGAAGATATAATGGTGGCAAAGGCAACAATCATCGGAGTAAGAGACTCTGAAGGGCTTTTAAGAGCTCCAAGAACACCTTTTTCTCCGGGAGACCGTGTTTTTCTTGCAAATGAATCTCTCATTCAAGAAACACTTGGTTTGAAAAGTGGAGATGCTTACATAGGTCTTCTCGATGGTCATGATGTTCGAGTTTATTTGGATATAAATCAGCTTGTTCAGAAACACGTTTCGATTCTTGCAAGAACAGGAAGCGGAAAGTCATATACCACGGGGGTCATCATTGAGGAACTTCTTGAGAGAAACGTCCCGCTCGTAATCATAGATCCTCATGGAGAATATGCATCCATGAAATATCCAAACTCAAATCCGGATGAAATTGAGAAGATGGTGAAGTACGGAATATCTCCGAAAGGTTATGCAGATAAGATAGTTGTTTACACTCCAGCAAACTTTGCGATAAATCCGAATGCAGATAGAGTGTTCAGGATAGACGGAATAAATCTTCATCCCAGAGAGATCGTCGAAATGATACCTGGAAGAATGTCAAGTGCTCAGGAGGAACTACTCTATGAAATCGTCACGAAGTTGAGAAATGAAGTTGATAGTTACGATATCCACGACATCATAAGAGCGGTTGAGAAGTCGAAGAATAAAGCAAGGTGGGGTTTAATTACCCATCTTGAAGCTCTCAGGGATAGTGGAATCATCTCTAGTGAGCCTGTCTCTATCAGGGAGCTCGTAAGGAGAGGAATTGCTTCAATCATAGATATGACTGGAGTGTCTCCGGAGATGCAAAAGGTGATTGTTGCTTATCTATGCAGGGAGATCTTCGAGTCGAGAAAGAGGAACAGAGTCCCTCCCGCAATGATAGTAATGGAGGAGGCTCATAATTTCTGTCCAGAGAGAGGTTATGACCGTGCTCCGAGCACGGAGATAATAAGAACAATTGCATCTGAGGGAAGAAAATTCGGGCTCGGTCTTCTAGTTGTCTCTCAAAGACCTGCAAGAGTCGACAAGAACATTCTCTCTCAATGCAATACTCAGATAATTCTCAAAGTGACGAATCCGAACGATATAAGAGCTATAAGCAAGGGGTTAGAGGGTATGAGTTCTGAGCTTGAGGAGGAGATAAAGAGATTGCCCCCGGGAGTAGCACTTCTTGTGAGCACATACATAGAGAGACCGATATTCGTGGATATTAGAGTTAGGAGAAGCCAGCATGGTGGAGAATCTCCTTCTGTAATTCACAGGGGAAGGAGTGAGAGAAATGACGGAATACTCGAAAAAATCTTCAGGAGAAGGAAATGACTATCTTGTGAAACTGGAGGGAGCTTGGATAGTTAATGACGTTAAGAGTGTTGACGATGCTATTAATATAGCGATATCTGAAGCGAAAAAGAAGCTCAAACCTCATGTGGAATTCGTGGAACTCTATGTTGAGGAGATTCCATGTCCTTATTGTGGCGAAAATCTTGAGGGAGCTTTCATTGTTGCTGGAAAAGCACTTGTGAGGTTGATTTTTGAGCTTAGAGTTTTTGACGCAGAGGGAGAGGAACACGCTTCGAGAATCGCGAAATCTGTAGTGGGAAGATTTCTTCCAGGAGTTCCTCTTAAAGTTGGGGAGGTGAGCAGATTATAAAAATGATTAACATATTCGGTCACATAGCTTTGGATTATATTTGCTTCATCGAAAAATTTCCAAATGTGAACGCATCATCTAAGATAAAAAAGATGGGACGTTTCTTCGGAGGAGGCGCGGCCAACGTCTCCGCTATTATTGCTTCTCTCGGAGGAAATGTAAAGCTTTTCTCTGCTGCAGGAGGGGATTTCATATCTTCAGGATATTCATCTCATTTAACATCACTTGGAGTTGATATAAGCGGAGTTAAAGTCTTTGAAGAGGAACTCAGTGCTCATGCTTTCATATTCAACGACTCATATGGAAATCAGATTACCTTTTTCTACTGGGGCGCTTCTGACAGAATAACCGAGATAGAGATACCCTCCGACCTCGATTTTGTTCATATCGCCACAGGAAATGCGGAGTTCAATAAAAAAGTTGCGAACTCTTCGAATTTCCTATCATTCGACGCTGGACAGGACATTTATGGGTATAAAAGAGAAGACATTCTCGAAATCCTTAAGTTCACGAATATTCTCTTTTCCAATGAACACGAAATAGAATTCATTAAGAAGGAGTGTGGAATGAAGGAAGCTGATATTCTAGAGATTGTAGACATCCTAGTTATTACGTATGGAGAAAAAGGAAGTAAGGTGGTATCTTCCTCAGAGGAAATCTTTGTTCCTTCTCTGAAGATTCGTGCAATTGATCCTACTGGTGCTGGAGATGCCTATAAAGCTGGTTTCCTCTTTGCTTTAGGCTCGGGTCTCTCTCTTAAGGAGTGTGCGGAAATAGGAACGGTTTGTGCTTCTTTTGTAGTCGAGTCATACGGCAGTCAGACAAAACTTCCAAAATGGGATGAGGTCGAGGAGAGACGAAGAAAGTTTTTTGGTGAAATGAAATGAATGCCGAGGAGAAGCTTGGAAAGATGATAAGATATCTTATAAGAGCTCCTGACTGGAGTCTAAGCTTTCTTGCCATAATTATAATTTCCATTTTCGGTGGATTTGCAATGTTTAGTGAAGGAGCTACAAAAGATGCTCTGTCTGGATTTCTCATTTTTGGTCTTCCCACTATTCTCTCAGCTCTCGTCATTTTTATTTCAATTAGAGCCCTTTCCGGAGTCATCACACTTGATAGAAGTTTTCTCTTCTCTTTAGTTGCATGCTCTATCTCCGTCTCTCTCAGCTCTCTTGGGCATTTAGTTTCTAGTATTCTTTCTGGACTCTTTGAGTGGAATTTCTATGTACTCTCTCTCGGAATTGTGGGCGGTCTCTCATTCCTCGCTTTCTTCACAACCGCTTTTCCAGGAAAGTTTCTGAAATCGGTTCTTATTTCTTCGATCTATCCTCTCTTCGGATCTATCTCAGTTTTCGTAACTCTTGGAAATCCACCTCTTCATCTCTCCTTCAGTGTCTGGATGATCTCAATTGGAATTACTGCTCTTTTAATCCGCTATCTTGACGCTCCCTTGAAGTCAATGGGTGTAAGTGGTTTTGAGTTCGTTTATCACTTTTTAGAACACGAAAGAAGTGGATCTTCTGGGATGGAGGAAATCTTCAGAAAGATAGGAGAAGAAGTTGTAACTCCAGTTAATATTCTCTCTTTTAAAAGTAGTGAAGAACTCGTTGGAGCTCTTATCGTTCCAAACATCCATCCAGGACCACTTGGAGAGATTGGAGGAGGTAATTTCCCTTCTTCAATCTCTTCTTCTTTTTCATTTCCAGTTCTTGTGGCTCATGGGACCTGCAATCACGATTTCAACCCAGTTTCGAGAGATGAAGTAAAAAAAATCGTGTTGACTGTTGAGAAAAGTATCTATAAAATTAAGTATTCCCCTTTTGCATCACTTCCTGTGAGAGTTAAAGAGGGATCTGTAAATCTTCTTGCTCAGAGGTTTGGAGATTCTGTTCTTATGGTCTGCACAACTTCACCCGAACCAACTGAAGATATTGATCTCGGAATAGGTCTCTCAGCTTGTTACTCGGTTAAATCTCAGGGATACGAAAATGTAGCTCTAATTGATGCCCATAACTGTGGAGAGCCATACTGTAGAGAAATCTTTCCAGGGGATAAAAGAGCCCTCGAGGTCATTAGAGCTGCAGAAAAGGTGGGGAGATCTCTGAAAAAAGCTGAGATGATGAAAACAAGAATCGGAATAGCTTCGCATCCTCCTGTAGGAAGTAGGAAAGAAGGTTTTGGAGACGATGGAATAAAAGCTTTAGTCGTCGAAACTGGAGAATTCAGAACTGCTTATGTGCTGATAGACGGTAATAACATGGTTAAAGGGTTAAGAGAGGAGATATTGAGAGAACTTCCTGTTGATGAAGCTGAGATAATGACAACGGATAATCATGTGGTGAATATAAAAGGTGGAGACCTCTTTGTAGGAGCAAGCGGAAAGAGGAAAAGAATTGTAGAAGCTTGCGTGAAGACGGTGGAGGAAGCAATATCTAATTTGAGGGATGCGGAGGTTGGAATGGTAACTGAATTCGTTGAAGGTATTAGGGTTTTTGGAGTTGGAAAGTCTTCTCAGCTCTCTGTAACTGCTGCTGTAACTCTTTCGATTGGAAAAGGTCTCGTGATTTATGCTCTTCTTTCTGTAGTCTCCTTGTGTCTCTTAGCCTTTCTACTCTTTTGACTTCACTTTCCAAATTTTCTCTCTCTCTTCTGATAATCTCTTATGGCCCTGAGAAAATCAATCTCTCTGAAGTTCTTCCAGTTTACTTCAGTAAAATAAAGCTCAGAATAAATGCTCTGCCATATAAGTGCATCAGCCAGAGCCGAGCCTCCAGTTCTTATAATCAAGTCCGGTTCTTTTTTGAATACAAGATGTTTTTTCACAAGCTCTTCATCTATTTCCTCCGCTTTAATCTCTCCTCTGAGAACCTTTTTTGCCATTCTCCTAACTGCATTTATTATCTCCTCTCTTCCACTCACACCAAAGAAAATTCTAACAGTTGTATTTCCTCCTTTTCCCTCAGTTCTCAAGGAATTTTCCTCCAAAATCTCAACTTTGAATCTCTTTTTTAATTTTTCTACAAGGTCATCTAAATTCGTTTTGCCTTTTGTATGAAAGGTAAGCTCCTTTATCCCTATTTTCTCGGCCCATTTCGAAATTTCCTTAATTTTTTCAAGCCTTTCAGGTTCGTCACCCATTATTACAACAACATGGGTGGGTAACTTATTTTTCTCGATTCTTCTAATCAGGTTCGAGACATAAATCCTTTCAATAATTCTTTTTATCATCCCAAATAACGACAAGTTTTTTCTTCTTTATATAACAAACTGTTTTGAGATGCCCAGTAAATACGAAAGAATTGCAACTCTTGCAACCATCTTCTTAGCTCTCTTATTACCAATTATCCCTTTACAAGCTCTTTTTCTTTCCTTCATCTTTCTTCTTTTTTTCTCTCTTTACATCTCGTGGAAATCTGATTTCATACTCTTTATTCTTCTCCTCTTTCTCTCAACACTTCAACTCGGTCTAGAATACTACATTCTTGGTTCATCAATATTGTTAGCTTCGCTTATTACATTGCTGAAAAATCCAAGAAGCTCTAGTTTCACAATTTTCGAACTTCTACTATCTTTTTTACTTTTATTCTCTTTCATCTCGATTTTAATCCTTCTTAAAGGAAATTATCCCAACTTTTCTTATATTCTCTTTCTATCTGTCGTCGGAGGAATGAGCTCAACTCTTCTTGATCTCATAACCCGCAAAAACAAGGAAAGTATAATCCTTCTTGGGAGTTCGATGAGCATGTGGCTCTTTGTCTCTTTTGGTCATTCCATTGAACTTAATCATCTTCTCTTAGCTCTTGTTCTCTCTCTCGGGGTTGGATATCTTTCCTATCGTTCTGGGGCAACTGACGAGGCTGGAATGATCAGCGGAGCACTTTTAGGCATCATCGTGATTCTCTTCTCGGATCTCAGATGGTTTATTTTAATCCTTATTTTCTTCTTTGTTGCGGGAGTCTTCACAAAATACAAATACGAGGTGAAACTCTCAAGGGGGATGGCTGAGGATAGGAAAGGAAGAAGAAGTTATAATAACGTTTTTGGAAACGGAATTGTGCCAACCTCTTTAGCCATATTGTACGGCTTAACAGGAAATGAAATCTTTTCACTTGGTTTCATAGCATCTCTCTCCACCGTAACCGCAGATACATTAGGAAGTGAGATCGGAGGTCTCTCGCAAAAAGAACCGAGAATGATAACAAATTTTAGGAGAGTTCCTTATGGAACAAATGGGGCAATCTCTCCACTGGGTGAGGTTGCTACCATCTTTGGAGCCCTTATGATAGTTCTCTCAGCCTTTCTACTTGATGTCGCAAGTGGGAGGATCGCTCTAATAGCATTCATCTCTGGAGTTCTTGGAGCTCACGTGGATAGTCTCCTTGGAGCAACACTAGAAACCAGGGGAAAAATAGGAAACTCTACCGTGAATTTTCTTGCATCACTTTCGGGAAGCATCATCTCTTTTCTCCTCTACTCCACGTAGTAGTATTCTCCTATGGATTTCTGCCATCTATCCACTTGAGAGTCGAGTTTGTTTATTCTCGGTCTCTTCGTCTCTTCGTCTCTTCTGAATGTTATTCCGAGTTCTTTGAGGAATCTGTTCATACCCTCTCTCATTGGTAGAGGTGGAGACGCCTCTCCTCTGACTCCGGGTTCTCCACTGAATATCATGAGTCTTTCTGAGAGAAGATCAATCATGTAAATATCGTGATCGACCACGAGAACACTCTTTTCAGAACTCTCTGCAAATCTCCTGAGAACTCTCGTAACTCCAATTCTCTGTTCTATATCCAGATGAGCACTAGGTTCGTCGAGCAGATATAGATCTGCATCCCTTGAGAGCGTTGCAGCAATTGCAACCCTCTGGAGCTCGCCTCCACTAAGGTCACAGAGTCTGGAGTCGAGAATATTTCTAAGCTGGAGTGGCTTAATAAACTCTGTTTCGTAATAACTCGTTCCGAATTGTGGAGTAAGAGATGAAAGAAGCATTCTCACCGTTCTCTCATCATCTTCTGCGCTGAGATATTGCGGTTTGTATGATACATTGATCTCTCCACTCACTTCTCCATCTACAGGCTTTAAAACTCCTGCAAGAACTTTGGCGAAAGTGCTCTTACCTATCCCATTTGGTCCGAGAACTCCGATTACCTCACCTCTCCGAATCTCTCCACTTTCTACTCTCAGCTTAAATGTTCCATAGTCTACGAGGATTTCATTAAAGGTTATTAGAATCTCTTTTTCACTCCCCTCCTGAGGTGCCCTCACTTCAAAGGTGATGGGCTCAGATCTGATTCTTACGTTCTCTTCTCGAAGATATCCGTCAAGATACTGATTTACACCATTTCTCGTGCTTTTTCCTCTTGTAATGATTCCATAAACAGAGGGTTTTCCGTATGCAATATGTACTAAATCCGCAAGGAGATCTAAAATAGCGAGGTCATGTTCCACGACAATTGAAGATCTTCCTTTCGTGTATTCTCTGATCACCGAGGTAACGTTCATTCTCTGGTATATATCGAGATATGGTGTAATTTCGTCGAAGAAGTAAAATTCCGCATCTTTCATGAGCGTTGCAGCAATTGCAACCCTCTGGAGCTCGCCTCCACTAAGATGCCTTATCTCTCTCTTCATGCAATTTTCGAGTTGAAGATCTATTGTTAAATCTTTTAAAATCCCTCTCTCATCTACTTTTTTAAGCAGTGTGACAACCTCACCGCTGTAGATTTTCGGAATTCCATCTATATATTGCGGTTTTACTGAAATTCTTATCCTCCCCTCCGAAACCCTTTTGAAGTAATTCTGAAGTTCTGAGCCCGAAAATCTCTTAATTATCTCATCCCATTCAAACTCTTTTTCTCCTCCAAAATTTGGTTTGAGAGCTCCAGAGAGTATTCTAATGCAGGTACTTTTACCTATTCCGTTTGGTCCGAGAATTCCTACTATTTTATCTCTCTTTGGTATGGGGAGTCCGTAAAGGGCAAATCCATTCTTTCCGTATCTGTGAACGATCCCCTTTTCTAGTTCTTCTGGGATATTTACGATGGAAATTGCATCAAAAGGACATTTGTGAACACAAATACCACATCCCGCACAGAGAATTTCAGAGATCTCTGGTTTACCTCTTTCCCCTATCACTATTGCCTCTTCTCCAGTTCTGACCTTGGGACAGAACTTTATGCAAATGTAATTGCACTTTTTTGGTTGACATTTGTCTCTATTTAGCACTGCAATCCTCATGAAGATCCCTTCACATCAGTTTTTTAGTGCTCTCATCAACGATCTTCTCGATCTCATCTTTCAATCTTCTTGGAATTTCAGGAATCTTCACCTTCATAAATCCTCTTACTATTATTGAAGTCGCCTCCTCCTCGCTTAATCCTCGGGACATAAGGTAAAAAATCTCATCTTCTGCAATTTTTCCAACTGCAGCTTCGTGTGAGAGCTCTACTCCCTCATATCCTCCTTCTATCTCAGGAATTGTATGGATAACTCCATCTCCGAGAATAATTCCTCTACACTCCAGATGTCCTCTGCATTCTGGATTATCTCCTATTAGATGGCCTCTTGCAATCATGTAACCTTTTTTCGAGGCAATATTTCTGGATATAATCTCTGCTCTACTTCCTTTACCTCTTAAGAAAATCCTTGATCCGAGGTCTATATAGCTCTTATTGGTTGCCATTGTAATTGTGTTAAAAATAGCGGAAGAATTCTCTCCTTCACACCATACATTCGGGTAGCTCTGGAGACTTCTCACTTCAGACATGCAGATGTAGTTATTTATGAAAGTTCCACCTCTCTCAATCTTCACCCCAGTTCGCGGACGAACATGTGAGTCTTTTGCCCAGTGATGTATCATTGTAAAGGATATCTTTGCGTTCTCCTCTACGTAGAACTCACTTATTCCCAAATGAAATCCACTGTGCGCTCCAGTTGTACATCCAGTGAGAATGTGGATTTCAGAGTCTCGTTCAGCTATGATTATGTTGTGGACGTTTTGAAGAACTCCTTCTTTGTTTATTAAAAGGCAAGTCTGAACTGGAATATTCAGTTTCACTCCCTCTCGCACTCGGATGAAGTAACCTTCTGCTGGATGAAGAGCAGAAAAAGCAGTGTATTTGTCCGCATCGGGCTGAACAAGTTTGAAATAACGATCTTTCAGCCACTTATATTTTTTCATTGCTTCACTTAGGGGAAGAATCTCAACACCCTCTCCAAGAGACATTGAAAATAAAGCAGACTGATCTACTTGAAAATATCCAAGAGATGATGATTTCGAGGAAACACCGACTTTTTCCACTTCTTTAGTGAAATTCTCTGGAATTTCTTCAGCAGATTCGAACTTCTCTCCTTTAAGAAATCCAAGTTCGTATTCACTAAGATCTACATCTGGACCAAATGGAGCCTTTTTGTTCAGAGCTCTTTTTGCTCTCTCTTCTATCTCAGACATGATGCACACCTCGAATAACCCTCGCTTATTATGCTTGAGAGAAGCTTGTGAGGATCCCCGGAGCACGCAATTCTTCCATTCATCATCACATGTCCGAAGTCCACATCCACATATTTGAGAATGTATCCCAGATGAGTGATTATAAGTCCTGATCTTCCTCTAAGAAGCTCGTTTATTGCATTTCCCACAATTTCAATGTTTTCTACATCCACTCCCGAGTCGGGTTCGTCCATCATCGCCAATTTTGGCTTTAATAATAGCAGTTGAAGTATCTCAGACCTCTTTATCTCTCCACCAGAAAAACCTGAATTTACATCTCTTTTAAGAAAATCTGTGGGCATCTTCAACTTTTCTAAGAGAATCCTCTCCTCTTCACCAATCCTCTCTTTTCTAGAGCATATTTTGATTATATCTTCAAGAGTAACTCCTTTGATACTTGGGGGATGCTGATAAGCCAGCCCTATTCCAAGTCTAACTCTCTCGTTCATTGCCATCTCCGTTATATCCACACCGTTGAACTCAATCCTTCCTTGAATAATTTTATACCTTGGGAATCCCATAATCGTCATGAGAAGTGTTGATTTTCCAGATCCGTTCGGCCCGAAAAGAACGTGTTTTTCGCCATCTCCGATCGTCAGATCTATACCTTTGAGGATCTCCTTTCTTCCAACTTCCACTCTCAGGTCTTCGACGACGAGCAAGTAGAATCACCAAGAAAAGATAGACGTCGGATGCCAACTTAAACTTTCTCTTATGGTTCCATTTCAGAGAACCACGGGCTCTTCTTCATCTCGTCTGCGTCAACACTTATCCATTCTCTTTTGTAGAATATTCCCCTCTCCCACAGAACTCTCAGATAGCACATAGTTAAAGTGTCAAAGCTGTATATTTCGTAGCAAACTCCTTTGAGAATTTCAGTTTGCTTGATACCAGAGTCGAAATTCTCTCCTTTTGATATTTCCATCTTCTGATATTCTCCGTTTTTTAATCCTCTAAGTTCTTTTTCTATAATTTCAAGTATTGCAGAGTAGAGTTCCTCGGAGGCCTCATTAGTGTTAATTGAGAAGACTCTTACCAGACCTTCTTCTTTCGTTAAGTAAGGTAGGGAGAATCTCTTTTTGATTTCTTCGAAAACTCTTTCTGGGTCGAACATGAAATCAGATGTGTCCTATCATTAAGAAAAAATTTCCTTAAGAAGATAGGAACAAATTGCCACGCTTAATGGAACAGAGAAATTATCGTTTGGTGGTATCCCTATGAGCTCAACCAAAGCCCCGAATAAGGAGCTGAGAATTGCGATTGGGAGAGGAAGAAAGATCAGAAGAATAAGGGTAGAAGTTAGGAAGTATGATGCGAAACCTTCAAGAGTCTTGTTCCGAAATTTCAGCTTTCCAAATCTCTCTCCGATGAGTGCTGCAGAGGCATCTCCAAAGGAGGATGAGAGGATTGAACCAATTGCGATTTCTCGAGGGAAGACAATTAGAATGATAAGGGCAGAAAGTGTTAAATATATGTGAGCACCCAGAGATCTTCGTTCACGATTTCTTGCGAGTTTTTCAAATCCGAAAATTTTTCCTTTCTTTATTCTGAAGTATTCGAGGATGGAAAACAGAACAAGAGCAAGGAAAACAATTTTAAGTGTCTGGTACTTTCCAAGAGAATAGTAAAGAAAAGGAATGGCCAAGGCAAGAATGTGGAGTGATTTCCTCATGAGTTCAATTTTCTTCACAAGATTTATCTTTGCGGGCACTAACTTTAAATATTCAGCGGAAGAGAATTGGGGAGGATGAAACCCAAAGTCTCTTTCTACGATGAAAAGCGATGGAACAACTGGATATCGAAATTCAGGGAGATGAACTTGGAGAAAACTTCGGAGGAGGATCTCTCCTCATTCCTCATTAACATGATGGATGACGTAGTTGTGGCTCTTCTGAAGGTTGTAAGAAGTTTTGAGAGGGAAATCTTAGATAAAGAAGAGGCAAAGAAAATTATAAGGGAGATCGGGGAGATCATAGCAAAACCTGTGAAGATGGAAGATGAGCTGAAGGAGATGCACATTCAATCCATTCAAAATGCTCTTTTCGGAGCTCTCACGTCTTTCGAGAAATTTATCGATAATCCAAAAGTAGAGAAAAGTATTGAGGAGCTTCTGAGAGAAGCAGTTGAAGCTGAAAAGAGAGGAGAATACGAAAGAGCTCTTGAACTTGTAAGTGAAATTGGAGTTAAGGTTTTGAGAGGCGAAAGTCTTCCTGATTCACTCCTCTCCATAGTCCCAGATGGTATGGTTATGGAGTGGCTTGACGGAATAGACTCCATAGCAGCTGCAATGACATTGGATGTAACTGTTGAAGTAGAAGATGGAGAAGAGGAGGAAGAGTTTTAGTTAGCTTTTCTTCTTTTTTCAGCCATTATTGCTTGAAGCCCGTGGAATTTCGAGTATCCTTCTGCATCTTTCTGGTTGAGCACTTTCGTATCGAAGGAAACAAGTTCTTCAGAATAAATGGAGTAATCCGATCTTCTCGAAACCACTGTTGCAGAACCTCTATAGAGTTTGAGTGTCACCTCTCCCGTAACGTATTTTTGGGTAGAATCTATGAAAGCGTTAAGATCCTCATAAAGAGGCTCGATGACAAGACCCTTATAAACGAGCTCGCTCCATTTCTCTTCAATTATTCTCTTAAATGCTAACTGTTCTCTCGTCAAAACGAGTTGTTCGAGATCTCTATGAGCTTTGAGAAGAATTGTTGCAGCAGGATGTTCGTAATTTTCTCTGGCTTTTAGTCCGAGGACTCGATCTTCTATCATATCTGTCCTTCCCACTCCGTTTCTTCCTCCTATCTCGTTCAAACTTCTTATCAGCGTTATTCCATCCATCCTCTCTCCATTAAGTGAAATCGGAATACCCTGTTCAAAACCGATTGTAACGTATTCTCCATCTCCCGCTCTTTCTGGTGAAACTGTCCACTTATAGATCTCCTCAGGCGGTTCAAACGAAGGATCTTCAAGTTTTCCACCCTCTATACTTCTGCTCCAGATATTTTCATCGACACTCCAGATCTTTTCTTTTGTTGCTTTAACGGGAATTCCTCTGGATTTTGCATACTCGATTTCCTCCTCTCTTGTCATATTTAGATCTCTCATCGGGGCAATAACTTCAAGTCCAGTTGCTCTGAAGATGACCTCAAATCTAAGCTGATCATTTCCCTTTCCCGTGCATCCATGTGCGAGAGCATGGGCTCCCTCTTTTTTTGCAATTTCAACCGTCTTCATCGCTATGAGAGGTCTTGCAATGGCTGTTCCGAGGACATAACCTTCGTAGCATCCATTCGCTTTTATAAGAGGAAATATGTAATCTTTCACAAACTCTTCAAGAGCGTTTATTGTGTAGTGCTTATCGCTCAAAATCTTCGCTTTTTCTTCAGCTTCCTTCAATTCTTCTTCGGGCTGTCCAACATTCACCGTGACGGTTATCACCTCGTCAAATCCGTATTTTTCTTTAAGGAGTGGAATACACACAGAGGTATCGAGACCTCCAGAGTAAGCGAGAACAACCCTCCTCATTTCCTTCACCTTCTCCCTTACCTTTTTCTTTACCAACATCATAAAGTTTCTCTTTATTCACCTTCGGTCCCTTCTTTGGGAACTTTTTAATAAAACAACGTTAAAGTGTAATGCGAGGAGTATGAAGACAAGATGTGAATCTGCAATATGGTACATTATTCCTGCACTCAGAAGAGAACTTACGAGAGAACTCCACAACTATGGACTCTCTCAAAAAGAAATCTCAGAGTGTCTGGGAATTACTCAGGCTGCAGTATCTCAGTATCTCAAGAATAAAAGAGGAGCCACCGTCGAACTAAGTGATGAAGTTAGGGAGGAAATAAAAGAGCTTGCAAAAAGAATCAAAAACGGAGAAAGACCTGCTTTGGAGGAGGAGATTTGCAAACTCTGCAGGAAGATAGGTGACATTTGAAGGTGATTCTTTGATACTGGCAAGATACTCTGAGGTAGCCCTCAAGTCACCTTATGTCAGGAGAGAGTGGGAAAGGGCAATCATCAGGGATATTAAGGAGAAATGCGGTGTAGGGGCTTTTGCAAAGATGGGAAGAATTTTTGTCGAAGATTGTAATGAAGAATGCTTAAAGAAAGTTTTTGGGATTGTGAGCTTTTCACCTTGTGTTGAAATCAGTTTGGAGGAACTTCCAGAAAAGGTTCTGGAATTTGCGTTAAATAGAATACAAGGAAAAAAATTTGTCTTAAGAGTTAAAAGAAGTGGAAATCATCCTTTCACCTCTCAGGACATTGCGAGAGAGCTCGGAGCTGAACTTCTGAAACATTCACAATCTTCCTCGGTAGATCTGAAGAATCCCGATATTGAGATTTTCGTAGAGATAAGGGATGAGAAATGTTATCTCTATGATCGGATAATTCCGGGATTGGGTGGACTTCCACGAGGAGTTTCTGGAAAACTTGTCTCACTTTTTTCTGGAGGAATAGACTCTCCTGTTGCATCCTTCCTTGTGATGAAGAGAGGATGCGAAGTCATCCCTCTCTACGTAAAAAATGGATATACTCATGATGACTCTCTTCAGAGGGCTCAAGAAGTTGCGGAGATTCTCAAAGAATATCAACCTGACTTTGAGCTGAGAATCGTGGATATTTCTGAGAGATTCACGAGATTACTTCAAAAAGCTAAGGAGCTCAACGCGGAAAGATATACTTGCATCTTTTGTAAGAGGCTCATGTATAGGGAGGCAGAGAGATTAGCCAAGGAGGAAGGAGCTTTGGGAATTGTCACGGGAGAATCTATTGGACAAGTTGCGTCTCAAACTCTCGAGAATCTTCTTGCTATAACTTCCTCTTGTACTCTTCCTGTGTATAGACCTCTCATAGGATTAGATAAAATTGAGATTGAAAGGATCGCTAGATCCATTGGGACTTTTGAAGCCTCATCTCGGTCTGTGAAATCCTGTGAGGCAGTTCCAAAAAAGCCTACGACGAAAGCAAAGATCGAGAAAATACTCGAAGTGGAAAGAGCCTCAGGAGAGTTGAGCTAATCTCTGCTGATAAGTTCTGATTGCCCTCAATAGGTCTATTCTCCTGAACTCAGGCCAATAAGGTGAGCAAAAGTAAACGGTGGATTCATTTCCCATCGACTGCCAAGGAAGAAAGTTAGAAATCCTTCGCTCCCCTCCAGTTCTTATTATCAGATCAACATCAGGAGGAATCTTCTCCCCATTCAAATACATGAACTTCGTGAGAGAATCCTCAGTTATTTTTTCAGGAGAGATTTTTCTGAGGAGAACTTCTCTCATTAGTTTTTTAATCGCATCCGTTATTTCCGCTCTTCCGCCATACGCAAAAGCGATATTCAAGAAGAAGTTCTCATAACTTGATGTCACTTTTTCTACTTTGTTAATTAAAGAAACCAGATCTCTTGGTAAAAGTTCTCTCTTTCCTATAACTTTTATTCTAACCTTTTTTTCGTGTATGAGTCTATCCTTCATCAACTCTTTAAGTTTCCTCTTGAAGAGCTCAAAAATGATCTCTCTCTCTTCTTTACTTCTTTTGAAATTTTCTGTCGAGAATGCGTAGACCGTGATTTGCTGTATTCCGAGTTGGAGTAGCCATCTTAAAACTTCTTCAGTCTTCTTGGCTCCGAAAAAATAACCTTTGCAAAAACTTTCACCCCTCTTCATAGCAAATCTTCTATTCCCATCCATTATTATTGCAACATGCTTTGGGAGAGGCCTCTTCATAACCTCTCTTTCAAGAATTTTCTCATAAATTCTATAAATCATTCCAGACTCCCCTTGGGAGCAGACTCACTCTTCGCTTTTCAATTCAATCCATTTACTTGCTTTGAAGGGATATTTCACAATTCTCATCAGAGGAGAATTCTCTCCTCGTTTAACCTCTATAAGGACGTTACAGAGCTGTTTTATCATTGTTTCAATCTCTTTTGAGTGCATATCTTCTTCTAATACGTAAACTCCAAGCATTTTCATAGTCTTCACTCTACCACTAAGAGAATGCATGAACCTATAGATCACCTGAGGATTGTTGTACATCAGAAAAGTGGAAAGTGAATTAATACCGAGTCTTATTCTTGGTTTTTCTCCTTCTTTTAGATATCTCTCCATAACTTGAGCTATTTTAATGTTCAAAACCGTTATATCTGCGGGAGACGGAACGATCTGTATGTGCTCTTTTTCTTCCATTCTTTCATGAATCATTGAAGAGATTGAATCCACGAAAGTGATGCACCCGCTTTTGATACCCTTCTTTTCGTAATAAAACTCGCATTCCGAGATTCCAGATATCGTGGAGGTTACAAGAATCGCCCTCTCACCTCTTAAAAGTCCTTCAAGTAAAATTCTCTTGAGGATTAGATCTTTTCCACACTCTGGAGGGCCAACTATAAGGATGTTAGAACCCGAAGGCACTGTGTTGAATTCTTCTCCAAATTCAGAAAATCCTAAAGAGTATTCCGAGTGGGATTGCATTTGATGGTTGGTTCTTCGCCCTAATATATAAACTTTATTTTCTCCCTCAAATTTTTATATTTTCAAACTTAGAACTCTTTTGGTCAATATGGAGAAAGGAATTTTCATAGTTGTGGAAGGTATTGATGGAGCTGGCAAGAAAACTCAATGTGAATTGCTTTGCGAGAGACTCCAGAAAGAGGGTTGCAAAAGCATTCTTACCGAAGAACCAACAAACGGAGAGATCGGAAAGCTCATCAGAGAATATCTCAAAAAAGATGATCTCTCTCCAGAAACTCTTGCTTTACTTTTTGCAGCAGATAGGAGAGAGCATGTAAAGTTCATAGAGAGTTCTCTTTCAAAGAATTCGACCGTCATCTCCGAGAGATACCTTTTCTCATCTTTAGCTTATCAATCTTCTCAGGGTGTTGATGAGAAGTGGATCTGGGAAATAAACAAGTTCGCACCTTTACCTGATTTTGTCATTCTTCTTGATCTTTCTCCTGAAATAGCTTTGGAAAGGGTTAGAAATTCGAGAGATAAGCGAGAATATTTTGAAACTCTGGAATTTCTCCAAGAAGTGAGAAAAAAATATCTCGAGATTTTTAAGAAGGAGAATCCGAAACTAAGAGGTATGAAGTTCTTCGTTGTAAATGCAGAGAGACCTTCAGACGTTATTTCTGAAGAGATCTGGGAAAATCTTAAGAGGTGGTTGAATCTTGGAACTCCTTAGATACATTCTTGTCTTCCTTTTAAGCGGAGCCATCGTTACCGCATCAGTTTATTTTGGAGCAGTTGTGAAAGATCCTTTCTATGCAGCTCTGATAATCTTTCTCCCTCTCATCACCATGACAAGCATAATCTTCACGTATCTTTTCACAGGAGATGCTGAGACAGCAATTAAAATCCTCTATCCGAATTGTCTCATTGCTTTAATTCCATGGCTCGGGTATGTAGGATTCACTGTTCTGAGTTACAGATTTATAGGTCTTGTTCCAGCACTCTTCACAGGCTTGGTCATCTACCTTCTCGTAATGCTTGGAATAAAGTATTCTGGACTTTTAAATTTAATTTCTTGAGTCAAAAGGTAAAGTATTTCATTTCCTCAGTCATTCATAATACTTAATAAGCTCTAAGAACTTCGGAGATTTGGGATGACTGAAATAATCTTTGAACCAATTGGGAAGAAGGTAATCAGCAAAGAGACCCTTCTCCTTGAGCTCGCAAGGGAAGCAGGAGTTCAGATTAGATCTGATTGTGGAGGTCAGGGAGTCTGCGGTAAGTGCAGGGTTGTTGTTGTGGAAGCTGAGAATCTCAACGGAATTACGGAGTTTGAGAAAAGGCATTTGACAGAAGTGGAAATGAAAAAGGGTTATCGTTTAGCGTGTCAACTCAGGGTTATAGGGAAAGCCAGAATATTCATTCCTCCAGAGAGCAGAACTGAGACACGTAAAATTTCTGATCTCTCTCTGGAAAAGGATGTGGAATTATCTCCTGGAGTTAAGAAGATTTACCTGAAACTTAGAAAACCATCTTTAGAAGATCCTCTTGCGGATTTAGAGAGGTTAAAAAGAGAAATTGGAGATTTTGAGATATCTTTACCTCTTCTCAGAAAATTACCTTTCACCCTCAGAGAATCAGATTGGAACATTACGGCGGTTCTCTGGAATGAAAAGCTTGTAGGAGTTGAGGAAGGGGATACAAGGGGAAGATGTTATGGAATCGCGATTGATATCGGCTCATCAAAGCTCATCTGTCATCTCGTAGATCTTAACACAGGTGAGACTGTCTCAAAAGGCTTCTCAGAAAATCCTCAGATAGCATACGGAGAAGACATTGTTTCAAGAATCACTTATGCATCCAAGAGCGAGGAGAATTTAAGGAAACTACAAAAAATTGTCGTTGAAGCTCTGAATGAGATTATTCGAAGAATTTGTAGAGAAGCAAATGTGAGGGAAGAAGAGATTTATGAAGCTGTCATCGTTGGAAATTCCGTGATGCATCATCTCTTTTTTGGAATCACGCCCAAATTCATCGGAGCATCTCCTTTCGCACCCGCGGTTAGAAATTTCATAAGCTATCCTTCGAGAGAGATTGGATTGGAAATCAATGAAGAAGCTCTTGTGACATCTCTTCCTCTAATTGCCGGATTTGTTGGTGCGGATGCAGTCTCAAATCTGCTCTTTACAAGGATATACAAGAGCGAAGAGTTAAGCATGGTAATAGATATAGGGACAAATACTGAGATTCTTCTCGGAAATAAGAATGGAATTCTTGTTTGCTCCGCTCCTTCAGGTCCAGCATTTGAAGGCGCTCACATAACTTATGGGATGAAAGCTGTGAGTGGAGCAATCGAAAAAGTCAAAATCGCTGATACTGAGATCTTCTGTAAAACAATAAATGGAGAAAGACCTAGAGGAATTTGTGGGAGTGGTATGATCGATCTGATTGCAGAGTTATACAAAAATGGGTGGATAAATAGAAACGGGAAGTTTGTGAGAAAGGGCGAGAGAATTTTAGAGAAATCTCCTCGGAGACTAATCCTTATCTCTCCTGAGAAAAGTTGGAACGGAAGAGAAATAACTGTAAGTGAAAAAGATATAAATGAGTTTTTAATGGCAAAAGGAGCGATAAGAGCGGGTTGGATGACTCTTATGAAGAAACTCGGAATTCCTCCAGAGAAGATCGAGAGGATTTATATTGCTGGCTCCTTTGGAAGACATGTGGATGTCGAAAATGCAAAGGTCATAGGTCTTCTTCCAGAGATTGAGAACCCCAAAGTCATCTTTGTGGGAGACAGTGCAGTAGAAGGAGCTAAAATGGTCCTTAAGTCCATAAAGGAGAGAGAAGAGGTTAAAAAAGCTCTAAAAATAGTTGAATATGTGGAACTTTCTGCAGAGAGTGAGTTTTATCGAACTTTTGTAAGATCAATCCAGCTGTGAGGGAATTAATTAATGTTGTTTTTAAATTACTTTCAGAGATTTATTGGATTTATATAAGGCGTTAGACTATGATATGAGATATCTACGATCTTTTTAGGATTTTAAACCTTATAAAGTGCACAATGAAGCTGATTTGGAAAAAGAGCTTTATCTCATTTAAGAGGAAGAAATTTAACTCAAGGAGGTAACACCTCGGATGGCAGGTGCTATAAGAGAAAATCTGTATATTCCAGACATTGTTGTTGGTTCAACCTAGCTTTCAATTCGCATTTTGCTCAAAGGAACAATCATCAGAAACATCGCTAAAAAGTTCATGAAGGCAGAATATAAAAATCCAAGTTGTAGAGAGCTGATTTGCCAGAGATATCCCACTATAATTGAAGCTGGTAGAACAAAAACACCAAAAACAGTATGGTAAGCACCTATAACCGTCCCTCTTTCAAACTCTTCTGCCAAGTCTGCCATATATGCTCTTGGAACTGTATCTTCTATTCCCATGTAAACTCCGTAAAAGATGAAACCAAGGAGTAAAGTTGCAAAATTCTGGGCGTAAGCAAATAACATAGAAGCTAAAGTTGCAACTCCAAAACCCAGTGTAATCATAAGCCTTTTTCCAATTTTATCCGAGTAATATCCTACAGGATAAGCTGAAAGAGCATAGATTGCATTAAAAATAGCATAGAATCCAAGACTATGGAGTATGGAGTAACTGAGTTCTTCCGCTTTCCATAGAGTGAATGCATAGCTGTATCTCCCTAAGGCTCCGATGGCTACTACAATTAGAAATAATCTTAAGTTTCTGCTTTTCAAAGCCGATATTCTCTCTATTTTTCTTTTAACTCCCCATCCCCTATCACGAATCAGAAAGATAACTAAAAGAACTCCAATGAATCCGGGAATCGCTGATATCAGAAAAATCAAGCGATAAGTTAATTCTGGGGGATAGGAGCTCATCAAAGCTAACAATCCCATAGCAGTGATAGGCCCAGCTACAGCACCCAAAGTATCCATCATCCTGTGAAAACCGAAAGATTTACCACTCTCTTCTTTTTTACTTGAGTCTGCTATTAGTGCATCTCTTGGGGCAGTTCTTATACCTTTTCCAACCCTGTCACTAATTCTAAGCGCTAGAAAATCCCACCAGAAATGTGTAAATGCCAAAGCTCCTTTTGAAACATTGGAGATAAGATAACCAAGAGTTACAAACAGTTTTCTCCTTTTAAATTTATCACTCAAATATCCGAAGAAAACCTTAAAAAGCGAACTCGAACTCTCTATTAGCCCCATTATTGAACCGCTTGCTATTTTTCCAATTTCAAGGACATTTAAGAGATATGCAGGAACTATGGGGATAATCATTTCACTGCTCATGTCATTTAAGAAACTGACTAGCCCCAAGAAGAAGACATTTCGATTAATACCAAAAATCCTTTTTTCTTCTTCACTCATCCAAAATCTCCTCGTAGAGCTCTCTAACTTTCTTTTTGCCCTCTTCCAGTATTTCAAATCCTTTTGGAGTTATCTCGTAGACTCTAATTCTTTTCCCATCTTTGATCTCCCACCTGCTTGTTAGAACTTCGAATTTTTCCATTTTGTGGAGCAGCGGATAAATCGTTCCTGGACCAATAGAATATCCGTGTCTCTTCAATTCTTTCATCATGAAACTACCGGTAATTGGCTCTTTACTTGCATGATAGAGTATGTGGAGCTCTATAAATCCCAAAATCACACGTCGCATAATATCGAACTCCGATATCAGATTTCGATATTAATAAATAAAAAACTTCTGGTCTCTTATTCGTAGATGCACAAGATGCGATAGAAGTTGAAGTAATAGCGTCTAATCTCAATTTAAAAAATTGATGAATGAGGTTCTACCGAAGATCAAAAAGGTCTTCAAGTGTTTGCAAGAATTTATGAGAAAAAGAAAGAGAAAAACTCAGAATATGTGTGAGCGAACAAAAAATATTAATATAAGTGGAATAATTCTTCGATGAAAGCTCCGGTAGTGTAGCCCGGCCAATCATGTCGGCCTTTCGAGCCGACGACTCGGGTTCAAATCCCGACCGGAGCATGACTTTCTTCTTCTTATATGCCTCGTAGAGGGTTAAGAACTCATCGAGTAGCTCGTTTATCAATTTTGAGCGATTGAATCCGAGCTCTTCGCATTTTCTCCACAAATCATCTCTTATTTTGATATGTCTGTCAATATATTTTCGGCCTAATTCGTCCACATTTATCCATTTGTGGATATCTTTATCCATAACACGCCGTATTGTTTCGAGGTATATATCATTAATCATCCCTCATCAACCCTCCATACTAATTTGAAAGAGAATTTTTCTCGGAAGAGGAAACGTTTTCAAGCGATATCCAAAAGTTTTTTCAATCCAATCTCTAATCGCCTCATCAGAAAGCTGATAATTTGAATTATAGAACTTAGCAAGTCTTTTTCGTTGTTCTGCATTAAGCATCTCGAAAAACTCAGCATCATCTCTGTGTATTTCACTAAGTGCTTTTTTGAATGTATCATTTCTTTTCTCGAGTTCTCTTGCAATCTGTTCATGGGTTTTTCTAATTTCTCGCTGGAAATTGTAAATTCTCTTAAGAATTTCATCATCCAAACTCTCTGTGAAATCGTGTATGAACTTTGAAAAAATCTCCTCGTAAAACGGAGTGAGACGGTAAAACTTTGCTTTTTTAGCGTGAAAATCTCCTGCCGTCGTCTTTTTCCGAATCACGGATTTGAAGATCTCTTTTTCTTTCAGATTTTCAGATGGGGGAACTTCTTCTATTATTCCGGCACTGAGGAGATCTTCGAGAGATCTCTGGAGAAGAGATGGATTTATTTGGAGAACCTTCCTGAATCCCTGAAAATATCCAACTTTTGTAACAAGTAACATGAAGATGATTGTCATCTTTGTTTTACTCTTCGTGACTTTTAAGTTAGTTACCAAATTTTCGAGAAAAGTAACCAATTCAGATATATTAGAGAAAGAATTGGAGTTAGATATATAGTTACTGAAGTAAGTAACTAACTCTCCTTTATTACTATATACCCCTGAATTAGTTACTGAATTTTGATTTTTAGTAACCATCATATTATCTAAGTTAGTTACATTTTTCTCGAAATTTGTGACTAACTTATTGCTCATCTTCGCCTCCTCCAAAGAAATCAAATAAATTTCTAATAGAGGCTGAAACTTTAGCCTCTTCAACTAGTTCTCTTACTACTCTATCGACTTCCACTTTCGCCAAATGCTCAATTAAATACTTGATTGAACCTCTATGGTATTTCGCTGGAATGAGAATTTTAATGAAATCCCTCTCCCATAAGATCCATCCAATTCCTGAATCCAGCAGTAAAATCAAACTTTCAACGTTTGGAACAATGTTTCTTGTCGCAATCCACATGTAGTCGACATATTCTCTCCTTATTACAGCCTGTGAAACCACTTTTCTGAAGTCACTTTCTTTGAATTCAATGCCAATCACTCGCCTATACTTTCTGTCACTTCTCCACTCCAAGTGCATCAAAAGATCAAATTCCAGACGTTCTTTTTCTGTAAAAATCCAATGTCGTGGATATACCTCAATATTCAGATCTTCATAGATTATTCTTCTAAGATGCCAATCCACAATACAATTTGCTACATCATAAGCCCTCTTCTCTTCCCGTTTACCATTCTTATTTAGCCATTCTTTGTATTCTTTAAGATTCATCTCCTGCACCTCGCAAAGCTCAGCATCGCAACAAAGTCCTCCCAAGCCTCTCCTTTCTCTATTCTCTCTTCTTTGTGAACGAGCTTGCCTCTCTCATAACTCTCAGTGACAGAAATCCTCAGAACGGTTCTTAGCATCACTCCTTCCCCCCGTAACGCCTTGCGAAGAACCTCTTCAGCTCATCTCTTTTCATCCTCGCAAACTCAGATCTCGAAAAAAGTATCTGCTTCTGATTCCTCCCATTCACCGACACAGCCTCTCTCTTCTCAAATCTGTCAATCTCTGTGACGAAAAACTCTTTGCCGTCGAAAACGATGAAGAACGAATCAGATCTCAGCATTTTTGCAACTTTCTTCAAGAGAACATACTCGTGAGCTGGGAGAAAGAACGTGCTGTAAGCAGAGGCATTCGCATACCTCTTGAGCTCTGCTATTGCCTCGATTCTCTTTCCAACTTCAATCACAAGATCGATGTCGCAGATGTTCAACTTTTTCCCATTCAGAGATATTGAAAGTCCAACATCAACAGGCTTATACGGACAGTTTTCACAAAGCTGAATCTGTCTCGAGATCATCGCCTAAACCTCCACGACAGTAAAATATGGGCAATGTCCACATCGCCTAAATCCACATTCCTCCGGTTCGAAATCATCTCTGACTGCAGACATGTAGTAATAAGAATACGGGTTTTCACAGACTCCTTTCATCAAAACCAGCCTCCTAAACCATCACCATACTGCTCTCTAAACGCATTGATACCTTCCCTAATACAATTCCAACAGAATACTTCCCCATCAATTTCATAGACCATTCCACCTGAACCGCAGCAATCACAAACTCCTTCACGTTTTTTCATCTTCTCCATCATTCCTGCACCTCCTCAGAAGCAGAAGCGAGCTTATCAGCTCTGACAAAACCATGCCTCTCTGGATTAATTCCGAGAAGTCCCTTCTCCACGAGGTCTTTTTTGATGAGTTCTCTGATGTATGGCGAGATTTTATCCCAACCCTCTATTTTAGCCGCTTTTCTGATTAGTTCGTTCCATCTTGGGGGAACATCACTCCATACCTTCATGTTGATTTCCTCCTACTTAGTGGAATATATTCTACAAAATGTATTTAAAAGTTTCTAAAAATCAACTTAGTAGGAAGTTCTCAAGCTACACTTATTAGTTTCTAAAACTCAACATCATTGTAATGCAGAAACAAAATGAAGAACAAAGTGAGTTTAGAAACATCTTGAAAACATTAGGCAAACGTGGTGGAGTGGAGATTCTCTTTGCTCTAAAAGATGGAAGGAAAAAATGGGCAGATCTCGAAAAAGCAGTAAAAGAGAAAAAATCAACATCTTTTAGGATTAAAGAACTTCTGCGCTCTGGATTAGTTCAAGTTATTATAATTCACGATACTCCAACCGGAACAAAATATTATCAGCTCACTCCATTTGGAGAAAAGATTCTCGAAAAAATTGAGGAGATTGAAAGACTCGTTGAGGAGGAGAAAAAGAAGAGACTTCCGGAAGAGCCGGAAGAGTTTGTTGGAGAGATTTTAAAGGATGAGTGAGTCCAATAAATTGCTAAAGAGATTTTAAATAGATGCGTTAGGGGCAGAGGTTAATAGAAAGACTAATATAAAGCGAACTTCCGAGAATACATACGATGAAGTTAGTTGAAAATGGAGAATATAAGATAACAGAAATTAAGATTAAGAACTTTAAAAGTCTTAAAGACGTTAAAATTGAACTTAAAGGATTTAATCTGCTTGTTGGTCGTAATGGTGCGGGAAAAACGAACATCATAGAGGCTTTTAAACTCCTTAGAGAAATAAGACGATCCCCCGATTTTATGTATTATAACCCATTCCATGAGTGGAGAGGGTATCAGAATGTAGTTTGGCGTGGTGAAGAAAAATTACCCATTACCTTATCTTACAAGCTTCATATACAGGATTATGAAATTTATTATGACATTTCTGTAACTGGCATTGGAGGTAGGTTTGAAGTTCTTAGAGAGAGTGTTAGTGTATCAAATGTGGTCAACATCATTCGTGAAGGAAATAAAGTTATAATAAAACACGCTCCCGAATTTATTGAGAGTGTGTGGAACGGTATTAAGTCGTTCCACCTACCTCCATTTTTGTGGAAATCCATCTCAAAAGAGAGTAAAGACTCATTAATTTACCAAGAGTATGAGTTACAAGATTCCTCTCCATGGAAACTTCTACCATATTATGGATACAGTGCCCACTATAATGAGGGAATTGCAATTATGATCTTTAGCATACCCACCAAAAACGGCTCTCCACCGATACTTGTCTCTCCGGTTATTGAAGTTAGGAGAATGATGGCTGTTAGGAAATTTGGCAAATCTGAAATGAGAGAAGAGATCCATAGAGAACCCCTTATAGGATATGTTCTATTTCCTCCGAGAATGCAAAATATTCTCGTATTAAAACAATTAAATTTCAAAGCAATTTCCGAGCCACATCTGGTTAAGAGAGAGATTATGCTATCGGAAGATGGTAGCAACTTAGCAAACGTACTCCATACAATGTACACAGACAAAGGAGGAATCCCTCCCAAGATTCAGAGAGTCATTCGGTATATTTTTGGTGATTTGGAGATTGGTATGCACTTAACAGAGGATGGAAGGGTTCAAGTTCAAGTATATGAAGATGGCTACCCCCTCCAAGGTTCGATGATTCCAGATGGCTTTTGGAAAGTATTGAGCATTCTTGTAGCTATCGAACTAAAACCTACTCTGATATTGATAGATGAGCTGGAAAACTCACTCCATCCAGAGGCAATTGAATACATCGTATATGAACTGAAAAATTCGGGATGTACGGTAATAGCTTCCACCCACTCGCCAGCAGTAGTAGATATAGTAGAGCCAGAAGATTTGATTTTAGTTGAGAGAGATATAGAAGAGGGAACTAAAGTAGAAAGAATAAAGGATGTAGAAGCAGTGAAGCGTTGGTTAAGGGAGAGAGGAATAACGTTAAGTGAGGGGTGGCTTTATGGTTCGATCTTCTCAGAGGAAGGGAAGGAAGATCTTGATACTATGTGAGGATCGGTACGGAAAACCTTTTTTTGAGAAATTTGTTGAAAGATTAAAAAACGAAGAATTGATTCGAACCTCACAAAAAGTTGACGTTAAACATCTTCCTGGAAAATGCTATCCTAAGACTGATCGGGTTTTAAGAGCTCTTGACTTTAAAGATATAAGTAAAATAATTATTGTCGCGGATGCAGAGGGTGGAGATTTAGAGCATGCAAGAGAAGAAGTTGAACAACATGTTCCGAATCACCTTAAAGATCTTACAAGATATGTTATACTTCCATATTCTATTGAGGATTGGTTGTGTGATGGACTAAATATTGGAGGATCCAAATCCATTCCTTCTTTTCAACGCTTACGTAGTTATGTTCGAAATACAAGAGGAGAAAGTTATGAAAAGAACATGTTGCCGGAATTTGCCTCTAAGATTGATATAGAGTTACTACGTGGAAAAAATGAAGAATTTAAGAAGTTTATAGATTATTTAAATTATCTGTAAAAATTGAGAATCAACTTAATGGAAGTGTAAACTTTATTTAGTCATCATAAGACACACCATATTCTGATAAATCTTTATACTGTTTTGCAATCTCCTCTTTTATCATTTCCTCTGCTCTCTTAAGTGATTTTTCTTTTGAATTCTTAGTTACGTAATTTTCTATGTATTTTCTCTCCAAATTATCTTTCACAGTGTCCATGCGCTCTCCTCTACAGAGGATTCGATATCTGTCTTGAGATATTTCTTCAAAAATTTCATATTCTAAACCGTGAGTTATTATTTCATCTGCTTTTCTCTCTGCAATAACTCTTCTTTTCTCATCATCTATTGCTAAATCTTCAAATTCTTCGACTAACTTATCTACTACTTCACTACGGGTGAACTCTTTTGGGTTTAAGTCCCCATATCTATACTTTGTCACATAAATTTTCTCATAGATTATTTTTTCAATGTATCTCCATGGATGAGAAGAATATTCTAAATCTAAATTACATATCGATTCAAATTGTGGTGGATCGCTCATAATCTTCTCAAATTCTTCATCAAGATGGTGACCAAATGTTTTTATTATTCTAGTCTCCCTCTCTAATACTACCCAAACTATAATTTTCCTAATATCATCTAATTCTAGCCCCCCAAATACTGAACTACTTTTATTTCCTGTCACTCTATTAATATGAGCTTGAATAGATTGTTGGAGAGCTTCATGAGTAATAGTGTCTACACAAATAATATATTCTGCTTTGTCAAAAGTGAATCCTAAAATCTTTTCAAGCTGTTGTTGATATTTTTTAAAAGAGAGAATTTTCTCCACAAAACTTTTTAGTTCTACTCTTGTGGAAGTTCCACCCTTACACTCTATAAGCGAGATTATATTTGTTTTAATATTAACTGCTATTAAGTCAAAAATTGCAATATTATCTTCCTCTAAAGAAATATCGAGCAACGGTTCTCTCAGTACGACAATATTTTCGTCCAGATTTGAAAGAAAAGATTTACAATCTCTAAGAAGGGAACAATGCCGTTTATCTAAATCAATACTCCGATGAAGATTTGCTCTAATATTATTCTCCACTTCACTTATTATCTCTTCAGCTCTTTTCTCTATCCTCTCCCTCAGTTTACTCTTCTTTTTTCTTGGCATATTAGATCAAGTTAAAGAAGCATTTACATCAAGGAATGATTTTACAGACTGGAAAAATCTAAGAGAAGACCCAAAGTCAAGGGTTTTAGATGGATACACCTTTAAGTCCTCATTTCTACAGATTACTGAGAACTCATTTGGCTTCATCATATCTATGACTCTAAAGTAACTAAAGTCTAAGAATTCTGAATTTTCATCATTTCTCTTAATATCGACATCTATAGGTAAAAATTCCCACTCACTCTCTAAAACTTTAATAAATTCCTCAAACTTTACGACCTCAATAATTTCAGATAATTTCACAGACCACGGAAATTTTAAGCTTGTTTTAAATTCTTTTCTTCCAACTTTCATAGGTTTATCAAAAACATGGGCTTTGGTGATTTTTTCTTTTGAAATATCGACTTCTGAAATAATTTCATCCATAGTCTGACAAACAAAGCTAAAAGAGGATCTTGGTTTAGCAACTACTATTCCTTGATAATCCAACCTAAATGTCCCATAACCTAATATATTGAACTCAAATACTCTGGGAAGTATTCCATATTCGTATTTAAACTCTTCATATGATTGGAGTGCATCATCTCCTCTATACTCTACAAATCGCGTTAAATTCGGTCTCCTCTCCGCTTTTCGTTTGAAGAGCGGACTATATGTCCCTGTAAAGTACGTTGCAGTTATATCATCTTTATATTCTTCTTTAAGATTTTCAATTAATTCATCCATTCTTGTTAAACTTATCCATAAATTAGAGATATTTTTTGCTCTCTTCAAATAATCGAGCAATGTTGGAGGTATCTCTTTTGTTTTAGTAGCCAAAGTGAAGAAAATTGGATTTCCATCCTCAGTATATAAAGCAAGATACTCCACATTTCCGTATTTTTCAGAGTGTTTTAATAGACGGAAAACTATACCATGAGCGGAAACCACCCTAAATCCAGATTTTTTAAGATCTTCGAGAAATTCTTCTGGAGTTTTAAAATTTGAGAGAGTGAAAATTGCTTTAATAGATGTTGAAGCATCTCTCAATATATCGTCTACATATCTTATAAAATCCTCAGAGTCGTTAAAATTTTCTCCTTTAAGCAGTTCCCCCATCTTCATAGCCATCAGCCCGAATTAGTTAGAATATATTCTGTTAACAACCCTTAGCAAACGATACTCTCTACATTAACATTGTCTGAGTCATTTACAATATAATATTTTCTACATATTTTCTTGCTCACCTCTGCACCTCTCTCTGTTAGATTCGAGCCCCAGAAAACTATTTTTATCTAACTTCACTATACTCCTCCATCGCCTCTCTTACTTTTTCCTCATCTATCAGATACATCATCACCTCCCAGAGTTCTTCCATCAAATCCTTTCCCATTTCGAGTTTAATCTGTTCGAAATCCACCCTGAAAATTCCATTCCTCATCGATATGCTGTTTCTGAGTGCTATCTTCCTCGCATCAACTGAAACTGCGTGATCTTCTCCATTTCCACTTTTAACAGTTACTCGGAGTCTGAAGTCTCCCATATTTTAGTGTTTATCCAATTGAAGTGACATAAGGTTAAAGTGAGAGTGAACTGAAAGTATTAGAAAATATGATCTTCCAATGCTTGTTAGATTATAATTTAAATAAAATTTTGATTGATATATAACCACAAAAGTAGAAAAATAATACAAAAAACATGAAAATAAAATAGTTCAAAATTGTTGGATTGGGATAATCTAAAATAAATTTGCTGGCCGCAAGAATTGTTGTTCCAGCAAAAACTCCACTAAAGTATGCTATTTTGTAATCTCTCAATAACTCTTCTCTGCTACTACTCATAGTCATAATCAATGTGGTCATCTGTTTATATAAAAATAAGGAACTCCCTCGAAAGTATTTCCAGAAAATTCACCCTCTGCTTTTAACACCGTTTAAGCTCTCCTCCTCTAGGAGTGAATGCTCGAAAACTCCTTTGTAACGGACTCTCCCAAGGCTCTCTCCATCATCATAGCGAGGAAGTTTGATTATATCGCTAAAGAGCTTAGTTGGATAGACTATAATGCACTCATCAGTTTTAAGCTTCTCAAACAGAGGATTGAATCTCTGCAATTTCGGTTGGTCTGAGCTAAAAGATGCCCCTCTTCTGCATATTATCCAGTTGAAACAATCTCTAACTCCCTTCTTAATTTTCGTCCATCCTTGAGTTGTTGCAACAAACCGAATCTTAAGACTCCTCAGTCTTTCGATGTTCAGCTGAACAACCGACCCATAACGATAGTGCTTTTCTGAGAGTCCATGTCCACGAGCTGGTGCAACAGTATGAAACTCATCATAAAAAATCGTGAGTGGAGTTTTGATCCTGTATTCGTGTGCATAGCGAATCAATGATGTGAAGATTTTAGCAACAACCTCAGTAAAAATAACTGGATCCAGAATGAAACTCCATATCGTTATAACGTTGATTCTGTTTTCATCCAGTCTCATCCAGATCTCATTTAAATCTCCGATGTATGTTTTACTCACGTCTATTTCTCTCTCGCTCTCAATTTCAACATCTAAACCCTCGGGAATTAAGAGATTGAGCTCTTTCATTGTCGAAAGTGTGAGAATCTCACTTGATTTTCCAGAATCAAACCAAACAATAGTATCTTTGCTATGGTGAATCAAACCCTCAAGAATCCAGTATAAGCCTTGAGTTTTCCCACTTCCAGTTATTCCAACTTCTATGAGATGTTCTCCGCTCCTCTTCAGAAATTCCTTAGTGAATCTGCCGATCCATCCCTCCATCTCCCCACCTCGTTGCATAGACCTCCTGAAGAATCTTTGGATTCACGAGTTCGTAGTCGTTGATAAGTGTGAGGAGGTCTCTTATGACCTCATCGAGAACAATCTCAAAAGCTATTTTCTTCTCAAAAACCTCAAGAGACGCATCCATCACTGGTTCATAGCTTTCTCTAAGCAATTTCAGTTTCTCTTCAATTTTTTCAAGCCATTCTAAAGCCTCTTTATCAGCATATTTCAGCATCGCATATGAGCAATTGAAGATAAAGAACGCAAGGTTAAGCCTCCTGTAAATTTGAGAAGATGATGAGCGAATAAGCGTGAAAATCGCATCTGCCAAGTGATATGCAAGAGGATTCGAGCTCATCTCCTTCTCCTCCAGAATCTGAGGGCTGAGAGCCAGCCTCTCTTAGTCTCTTCCTCCTCATTTTCGAACTCATACGGGATAACAGAATATGATGGTCTCTTCTTCATGACTTCAACGAATTCCTGTCTTCCTAGCCTGTCTCTGCTTCTTCTGAGAGAAATCAGCTCTTCAACGAACTTTAAAGTAGCTGGAATCTCTATGATGTGCTTGTTTAGAGCTCTGAAAAGTGCAATGGCAGTTATTTCCTTTTCATGCAAGTCTGTTAGAGCATCATTCAGCTCTTCGACAAGCAAATCAATCTTCCTCAATCTCTGAAGCTCAGGAGAATACTGAGTTACTCTTTCTCTTAACATCTCCTCATAATTCATCTATTTCACCTCAGAAGAAAAGAGCACCTACTATCCAACCTAAAATGACTCCGATTATCAGGGATGCGATGATCTGACGTGTTTCGACTCTTATCGAGAATGCTTGCTGGATTAGTCTGCTGTCAATTATCTTCCCAACGAGATCTGGATTCGTCTTCAGCTTGAGAACACTATCATCTCTCTCAACTTCAACCGTGCATCCTTTTTCAGAATCAACAAGATAAGCTATCTTCCTCTTCTTCCCATCTTTAAGAATGATTGGCTTTGTTGCTATTGTGTAATGTCTTCCTATAAGTCCATCTACGAGCATATTTCCGTCTTTAGTGACTTTTCCAATGACAACTTCTTTCAGCCCGTTATCAAAGGCTATAATATCGATTTTCTCTCCTCTTCTGAAAATTCCCATTTTATCTCCTCCTCAATCGTTTTGCGAGAATGAGTGCACTGTAAAGCGATCTCTCTCTTTTAGTAACTCCTCCTTTCTTCAGTCTCTTTATTTCCTTATTCAGATACTCCATTTTAATCTCTCCACCTCTCGTGAACGCTTTATTTCCGTATTTCCTCTTCAAATGTCTTCTCACTCTTCCCGGTCTTTTAATCGCTTTTTGAATCCATTTTTTCTTTCTTCTCAAATTTCCCACCCCCATTATTCAAATACTTCTTTTTAACGAATCTATTAGCTTTAAAAATCGTCTCCTCAATGCTTTTTGCGTGAAACTCAGCTATTTTACATCCATTATCTATTATCACGATCTTGAACATTTTCCCTCCCTCATGTTGGTTTTAGAGCCTGAACTATGCTCGAAATTGTCGTAACTATTGATCTGATAATCGAGATGACAAAATTGAAGAGTTCGATGTGCATTTTAGCAAATCTTGAAAAGAACTGAAGAATATCACGTGAAAGAGACGCATATATTAGCGTGAACGATTCAAATAAGATAAAAATCAGCAGGAAGTTATCTACAAAGATGAAAATGAATAAGGAGATGAATGTGTAGAAAAGAGAGTAAAGCTTAGAGAAAATTAAAAACATTTCTTGAGCATATGGAATTGAATAAATGAGATCTCTAACTGCATCTGTTAGAAATTGAGGTAAAATCGATGGAGATTCTTCTTCAATGATTTCGTAATAGTCCTCTGTTGTCATATAAATTACTTCAACATGAGCTTGTGTGGTTGAATAAAATTGAACTTCTGAAAATGCAATATAATAGGGAAGAACGAGATTCATGTTCTCAGGTATGAGATCAATGCTAAATGGATTCAAATAGACGTAAATATCAACATCTAAGCCTATTCCTTCATCTAACTGAGTTAAAGTATATTGTATTCTTAAATCGTAGTCTTGTGCTAATAATTCGAGAACTTCCAAAGATTGATTATAAATTTGTCCTTCTGGTGTCTCCAATTGTATGAAAAAGCTTTTCCATCCGTTTAAAGTCCCGAAAGAACTTGAGTTTACGGTAATTGTGTAAATTTTTCCATAAGCATCCATTATGAAAGTCTGATTTGAGTTGAAGGCTATGTTTGTTGCATAGATTGATGTGATAACGTAACCATCTTCAACCGTATAGTTTGCTTCTGTTACCTCTCCTAAATCTGCTGTGTAATAATCTGTTGCTGAAGCAGGGATCATGAAAATTGGAAGTAGAAAGAGGAAGAGCACGAGAATTCTAATGTTCATCTTCTCCTTCTCCCCCCAGCCATTTTGAAGAGGTTCAAAAGTGCTATCAGGATAACAAGAGAAACTAAGGAATCGAGGTTAGAATAGAGAACATATAAAGCTGTATTCACTTTCTCAGTTTTTATTATATCCAGTTGTTCTTCAGAGATTACAGCAGGAGTAGGTGTTGCTGTTCCGTTTGTAGCTCCTCCTCCTGTGTCTGGTTGTGTTACAGAGAAATTAGAATCGAAAGTATATGTATTCGCTTGAGAGCCTGAAAGATAAACTGCTAAGTTTGTATCATATATTTCTCTTCCTTGCTGGAACCCTGAGTGACTTATTGACCATGAGCTTTTATTACTCCAATCCAATAATCCATTTTTTAACGGAACAACATAAGATGCTGAACCCATTTGCATCGCTATTTTTATGTATGCTTTAGTGTCCGAGATGAGTAATAATCCGCCGTATGCAGTTCCGAACACGTCATTGTCTGTTGTGAAAAGCTGTATTTGTGTTCCGTTGTGTGCAAAAACCACAACTCTGGCAGGATATGTAGAAGATGAAGTTCTGTAATCATGCACAACGTAAACGTAGTCATGATTTACCGCTAATCCAGAAATACCCTGAGTATATGAACTTCCTCCTAGATTCACAGTTTTAAATTGTGCAATAGAGCCGTAATTTGAAAGGTCTATGTAGTATATTACCGATTTTGTGAAAAAGTAAATTCTATTTTCGATTGGAGCTAAACCACGAGCACCGCCATAAGATCCAAGTTTAATGAAGTAATTTGGATCATCTTTGTAGAGATAAAAATCAAGAGGATTGGTTGAAATTGAGTTTCTGACCCATATCTCTCCGTTTGAGAGAATGAAATAAACTTTATGATTTGATGCTATGCACAATGAGTTAATTGAGCTTGAAATATTTGTAACGATAATTGCATCTGAATAAGTTCCATCTTGGTTTAATGCAACGTAACGAATTCTATATTTCGTTGTGCCATTGTCATCATAACTTTGAGCATAAAGAAACTGAGCTCTCTCGTCTGCGGTCATAAATTTATAGCCAGCCCCAACAGAAACAACGTTTGAACCTATTGTTAGAGCACTCGAAGGAGTGGTTAAAGCACTCATAGATGCTATAAGGATGAGCGAGATAATGAGAGCGGAGATAATTTTCCTCATCTTATCCCTCCGTTAAAAACCTGAGATTATTGTATGCTATGAGAAGATAGAGGAGGTTTATTGAAAAAGAGGATAATTTGAACGCCTTTGCATCCATGTGATAGATCTCATAAAGAAGTAAAGCGATTAAAACTGTTAAGACAATTTTCACAGGCGTATAGAGTTCTAGTGTCATCAGAGATGCCATAATGGGATTTCCTTCATGTCCCCTTCCAGAAGAAATGAGATAGGAAGTTGTGATAAAGTCGAAGAGGCTCAAAAGAACGAATACTGAGATTAATAAGACTGCATGACTCTTTTTCATCTTATTATCACCCTTCCAATTATGTATCCTGTTGCAACTATCACAACGAAGAAAAGAGCATAGCTCAGAAATGTTGGCATGGTTGCCTTAAAGAGCTCAATTGCATTCAGAGGATTTGAGAACCAAACCTGTTCTGTGGGCTTGAAAACAAAGATGTAGCTAGTATTATCTGAGAGCGTTATGGTATCTGTTGTGTTATATTCTCCTATGAAATTGCCTTGAGCATCGTAAACTAAAATTTTCACGTCTTTTTTCAGATTTAAATCGCTGAAAGTGATTGTTATTGCAGATGCTGAAGTTACGAGAGAGAGCACTAAAAGAAAAGAGAGAAGAAGAGGAACCGCTCTCATCTCTGCTCATCTCCTGAAGGTTCTGAATGCATCCTGAATCGCACCTATGATTCCATCGAAAAGCCCGACGACGAATCCGACAATAACCAGAATCAGCAGAATTGGAACTACTGCGATCACGAGATTTCCAATGCTTGGCATCAATTCACCAGCACCAGTTATTACATCGCTAATCTGAGTCCAGTTGACAGAAAGGGTTTGTGTGCTCTCATTGGTTTGTGCAGATGCGAGGGTTGGAGAAACTGCAACCATTAGAGCGAAAACGAAAACCATTATCTTCGCTTTATGTTTCTTCACTCTCACTTTTATTTTAGTCATAAATTTCATTCTTTCTTTCACCTCCTCAGAAAATACAGCCATTATTTCGATTTTTTCAAAAATTAGAAGATAAAATAGCCGAAATCTGGAGAAATTCTCCGTATATGGAGAGATACTCCACCATTTGTTACCGTTCACGAACAAACAATTAGTGGAGGAGATTTCTTTCTCTAAGGTATTTCTCAAGAGCGATGTTTATTACATCGCTGATGTTGAATCCATGAGCTCTCAGAATATCGAGAAGTTCTCTCTCAATGAGAACATGAACATCCTCACGATTCTTTCTCTCAACCTTCAAAATTCTCTTCATTACAAAGCTCATAACCTACCTCCCTTATCGGGAATTTATCAACAATTTTCGAATACCACTTATCAGCATCATCTCTAAGATCGAGATAGTTGAAGTTCTCAACACTCTTTGAGATCTCAGAATGTCTCCCTAAGATGAAGTTCCTCTCATCTTTTGGAACTCCACATCTTTTGAGGAAGTTATTAACCCACTTGCGAATGTATTTAGCTGAGACCGTCTTTTTGCTTGTTGTCTTGAAATTGATCATGTCAACCACTTTCTTATATTCGAGTTCCACTCGTTTGAGCCTCTTCGCCAACCACAGAGGCATATAACACTCGTATGAATCTTTGTTCTCACTTCCGATTCCACTCATATCATAGCGAGCAAAGTTCTCAAAGACTTCAAGTTTCGCTGGGTTGAATGTTGCGAGCATCTGAATGAGATGCTCAAGTCTTAGACCGCTAAAAACGAGTAGATAAAAGACATTCATCAGATCGTCATCGAGCCTCTGTTTGAAGTATTTGTGAGCTTCAATGATATCGTCATTTGAGGGAATTTGTTTATCAGTTCCTGATTTTGGGATTTTTAACACTGTCTTGAATTCTTCTGCAATCAACTTTGGAAAGCCTCTCTTTTCTACCAAGAAATTTAGGAGATTCCTCACTCCTTTAGCGAAGTTTGCTCTGTTTTTTTCAAGCTCATCAAAAATTTCTTCAAGATCCTCCTTATCGAAAATCTTCACACCTAAGAGTTTTTTATCCAAGAGCGAGACATAATTCTGCCATGTCGTCTTTTTATTTCTCTTCTGAATCCACTCAAGAAACTCCGCTCTATGCTTTTGATAATCAATATAGAAGAATTCTCTGAGTTTGTAAGCCTTTCGAGCCGACGACTCGGGTTCAAATCCCGACCGGAGCATGACTTTCTTCTTCTTATATGCCTCGTAGAGGGTTAAGAACTCATCGAGTAGCTCGTTTATCAATTTTGAGCGATTGAATCCGAGCTCTTCGCATTTTCTCCACAAATCATCTCTTATTTTGATATGTCTGTCAATATATTTTCGGCCTAATTCGTCCACATTTATCCATTTGTGGATATCTTTATCCATAACACGCCGTATGACTTCCAAAATATTAATTATCAAACATTAAAAAGAGACTGGAAAGAAAAAATAAGGAGAGAAGAGAAATTGAGCTGGATAGATTCTCTTTTCTTGACAAAGTCCATCTGGAGGGAGGAACCATTTCCCCCATCTCAATACAGATTTATTCAAAATCCATGCCGAAACTCCTCTTTTAATCTTCACATATCCCGTATAGCTGCAATAAAGCAAATTTTAAGACTTCTCAGTCTCTCGCTGTTAATTTTCACCTCAGAGCACACTCGCCTCTTCACGGAGCTCTTACAAAATTCCTAACAATCTCCCTAAGATTCCGAGCTCTCATGAAGGCTGTACCTATTAACACGGCATCTGCGCATTTCAGAGCTCTAGTTAAGTGCTCCAACGTGCTTATACCGCTCTCACTTATCTTTAAAGCATCTCTTCTCACATATTTATACAGTCTCTCCGTAACTTCAACGCTTCCATCATCTTTTTCCATTTGGAAGATATCTCTGTTATTGATTCCTATCATTGGGGTTCTTGTCTCATTTACAATAGCGATATCCTCGGTTGTGTGCACCTCTACAAGAGGTTCTACTCCATGCTCTAGCGCATAATCCACAAACTCAGAAGTTCTGTCTTTTAGAATTTTTGAAATTAAAAGGACAGCAGAAGCGCCCAATTCAGAAGTTCTCTCTATATCTTCTTTCCTCTTTATGAAGTCTTTTCTTAATACCGGGAGTTCTGTATTTTCGGACAACTCTTTCAGCAATTTTTCGTCACCTTTGAACTCTTTTGCCGTAATATATGAAATTCCAGCTACTTCGCACTCTTCGTAGATTTTTAAGATTTTTATGGGATCTCTTCCCATGAGTAAATCACCGTATTTAGGAGAATAAACTTTAACTTCTGCTATAATCGGATTTCTTCCTTCTTTTCTCGCTTTCAAGAGACTCTTACTTAACACTTTACTCATCGTAACCTGATCATTCTCCCGAAAATATATATACATTTCTGCATCAATTTATTCAATTATGTCGTGATTTCTGGAGATAACGTGAGGTTCTTCATAATATGGGAGAGCAGGAGAAATATATTGCCTTAATCAAGGAAAAAATTTCAAAAATCATCTTCAAGGACATGAAATGTTTTTAGGGAAAAATAATTAAAGCTCTTGTAAGAAAGTGAGGAGTATGAATGAAATAACTTCTGTTCGTGCACGAGAAATTATTGATTGCAGAGGGATACCAACTCTTGAAGTTGAAGTCACTGTTGAAGGCTGGGCGAAGGGTAGATTTGCAGTTCCTTCAGGTCTTTCAAGAGGTTCTCATGAGGCTTTTGAACTGAGAGACGGAGATACTAGGTTTCGAGGTCTTGGAGTTAGAAAAGCTGTGGAAAATGTTAATAAGATTATAGCCCCCGCAATCCTTGGGATGGATGCTCTCTCCCAGCGGGAAATCGACAGAACATTGCTAGAACTTGATGGGACAGAAAACAAAAGCAAACTCGGAGCAAATGCGATTCTTGGAGTCTCTGTTGCGGTTGCGAAGTCTGCATCTTCATTCTTGGATATTCCATTTTTCAAATACATGAATCAGTATGCCCAGATTCTTCCCCTTCCGCAGTTCAATCTTATAAACGGTGGTAAACACGCATCCAACGATCTCGATTTTCAGGAGTTTATAATTATGCCAGAAGGTGCAGAAAGCTTCTCTGAATCTCTTAGGATCGCAAGCGAGGTCAATTTCATTCTCAGAGATATTTTATTGGAGAAATACGGTAAATCTGCTTTGAATGTGGGAGATGAAGGGGGTTTTGCACCACCAATCTCAGATGTGAGAGAAGCACTAGATGTTTTAAGCGAAGCGGTTAAGAAAAGCGGTTATGAAGATGAGATCGTTTACGCCCTTGATGTTGCTTCAACTCATTTCTATGATAGAAATGAGGGTATCTATACTTTCCAGGGACTTAAGCTAAGCAGAGAGGAAATGATAGAGTTCTACGACTCTCTCATCTCAGATTACCCAATAGTTTCTATGGAGGATCCACTTTATGAAGATGACTTTGAGGGTTACGCAGAACTTACAAAATCTCTGGATATACAAATAGTTGGAGATGACCTTTTCGTGACAAATCCAAAGAGATTGAAGAAAGGAATAGAGATGGGAGCAGCAAACGCAGTTCTATGGAAGATGAATCAGATAGGAACTCTTACCGAAGCGTGGGACGTTGCCCAGATAGCTATGAGAAACGGTTACAATGTGGTCGTTTCGGAAAGATCAGGAGAAACCGAAGACGAGACGATAGCAGATCTCAGCGTCTCTCTTAACTGCGGTCAGATAAAAACTGGCGCTCCAGTTAGAGGAGAGAGAACATCCAAATATAATCAGTTGTTGAGAATAGAGGAGGAGCTCGGCGAAAATGGAATGTTTGCAGGAAAGAAATGGAGAAAACTGTATTGAATCAATTTGTCACTTCTCTTCCTTTTTTGTTAGTATTTTTGCATTATCTGGGAAAAAAGTCCCCCTGAGGTGGTTCAATGATTTCACTCATAATCCTCCTGATTAACGTCATACTCTTCTTTTTACAATCTCTCATTCCTCGTCTTACATGGCTTTTCATACTGTATCCACCTGTTCTATTAGAGGAACCTTGGAGAATTATCACTCATATGTTCATTCATGCAAATTTCTCTCATCTCTTCTTTAACATGCTGTTTCTCTTATTTTTTGCTCCAACTCTTGAAAGAATGGTTGGAAAATGGAAATTTCTTGCAATCTATCTCTCTTCCGGGATTATTGGTGGTATAGCTCAATCGTTAGTCTCTGTCTCGCCAGCTCTCGGCGCGAGTGGAGCACTCTATGGAGTTTTCGGGGCTCTTGCAATTTTAAATCCTAAAATGAAGGTAATATTCTTTCCCCTTTTCATCCCCATACCTATAACTTTTGCAGTTGTTATTTTTGCTCTTTTTGATTTTATTTTGGTAAGTACTGGAGATGCAATAGCTTATGGAGCACATCTCTCGGGTTTATTTGCTGGAATTATATGGGGGATTTATTTATCGAGAAAAAGAAGTAGAATCAATATTTTGGAGTATTCTTAAGACATCTCTCAGCGAAGGTACTGTGAAATCGGCTTGAACGCCAATTCCAATGATCGCCTTACATTTTGCTCTCTTCCCCGCAATCACATCACTCATCGTATCTCCAATGAGAATTGTCTCCTTGGGTTCCACATTGAGAATTTTACAGGCCTTCAAAATTCCATCTGGGTGAGGTTTCCCGAATCTCACATCATCTCCTGTTACCACAGCGTGGAAAAATCCGTTAAGATTGAAGGAATTTAAAAGGTGATTTATAATCTCTTTCGGAGTATTCGTCACGAGAGCAGTTTTATATTCTCTGTTCACCTCTCTCAAAACTTCTGCAACTCCTTCGTTAAGCTTTAATTTATCTAAATGCTTAAAGTAATTTCTATTTGCTATCTCCACAACTTCCTTGCTTAAACCCATTCTTTTCATACTCTCTTTCAGTTCTATTCCCCAAAACTCTTTTTTGAATCTTTCAGGAGAAATTGGAGCACATCCAACTGAAGCAAGTGCATCGTTCACAGCATTTCTCCATGTTTCGAAGGAATCCACTATCACTCCGTCGAAGTCAAAGAGTACCGCTCTTATCATCATATCACCTTTTTAAAAAATTTAAAAGGGGTGGTTTAAAGATGGACTCGCCGGGACTCGAACCCGGGGCCTCCGCATTGCGAATGCGGCGCTCTACCGCTGAGCTACGAGCCCATCAAAATTTAACAACCACCACACGAACCGCAGGAATCCAAACCAGAAGTTTTTATTACAAATCTCTTTCCGAATTCGGTGTCTATTAGAGAGATCTCAACTCCTTCCAAGTAATCTTTGAGAACTTTTTCGTAAACAACATTAAGTCCGCCAACATCTACAACTTCGTCTCCTTCTCTAACCTCATCATCCAGAGCAAGTCCGAATTGAATTCCACTGCAGTTTACACCGGAGACGTAGATTCTAAGATAGGAGTTTGGTAGTCCTTCTTCTTCCATAGCGTTTTTTATCTCTCTAACAGCCTCTTCTGAAATTGATAACATAAGTTTTCACCTCTTCATAACTTTCAAAAGACCTTATATATAATCTTCTCCGTTGAAGTACCTCAGAGAAGCTCTCCGAGATAATCTCCAGTTAGAGGGCATCCGAGACAACCTTCTCCGTGTGCTGTACAGTTTTTGCAAAGTATCTTCGAGCCACACGGTGGTTTTTCGAGTATCTCACCAAATTTCACCGGAGCTGTAATTTCTCCTTCCATCCTTATTATTACATTAAACTCCAGATTTTTCACTATCTCCAGTATTCTTATGTGTCTGTTGACAATGGTCTCAAGAGTTGACATATCTTCACCAAAAAATATCATACAGACATTATTCTTTCCAGAAACCACGAAACCAGCAAGGAAGTAGGGACATTTCTTAAATTTTTCTATGAGTTCATTGGAGTCTGTAGTCTCAACGTCAACCTTTGCAAGCATCATCCCCATTTTCTTTGGATTTATTCCAACTGTTTTTTCGATCAGTCCTGTCTCTCTGAGTTTCTTTATTCTCAAAGCCACTGATGGTTGGGATAGACCAACTTCTTTTGCTATCTCCTCTTGCGATATATTCGGGTCTTTGTGAAGCAGTCTGATGATCTTCTTATCTTTTTCATCAATTTTTAGAGGCATACAATTTCAATTGCATCTTTACTTATATAAAATTTCGCCAAAGCGGGAATCGGTAAATAAATATTGGAAAAAGTTAAATATATGTTGAAAGAGAATGTAATCGCATGCAGAAAAAATGTCCAGGGTCATCTACCGTTCTAAGACCTAAGCTTGAACTAAGGAAATGCCCTCAATGTGGAGAAGAAGTTGAAATTTTCTCAGATGAGATGAAAGTAGAATGTGAGAACTGCGGATTTGTGATTTACAATGATATACAACTTTGCATTCAGTGGTGTCCTTATGCAAAGGAATGCATAGGTGAAGAGAAATACATGAAATTGAGGAGGGAGATTATTGAGGCTGAGAAGAAGAATCGCTGAAATAGATGAGGAAAAGTGTGATGGGTGTGGGCTCTGCGTTCCCTCTTGTCATGAGGGAGCTATAAGAATAGTGGATGGGAAGGCGAAAATAATAGAGGAACTCTGCGATGGAATAGGAGATTGCATTGGAGAATGTCCGAAAGGAGCAATAAAAATAGTTGAAGAGGAAATAGAAGTTGATTTTCAATGGCCAGTTAAGTTGAAGCTAATCAACCCTCAAACACCATTTCTGAAAACATCATCTCTGACTCTCATTGCAGATTGTGCACCTATTGCAAATCCAAATCTCGTGAAAGAATCTCTCAGCATTGGAGCAATTGCAATTCTATGTCCTAAGTTCGACAATCTCGAAGAGCACAAAAGGAAAATGGAGGAAATTCTAAAAAGGAACGAATTTGAAGAGTTGAGAGCCATTCACATGACTGTTCCATGCTGTAGAGGAATCCTTCATATCGTGGAGAATGCTTTGAAAAGTTCTGAAAAAACACCGAAACTCCGGGTAATTACTGTAAATCCCGCAGGAGAATTATCTTGAGAATAGGATGTCTTTAAAGACTTCTTTTATTCTTTTTTCATTTACCGAGAAACCCATGCGTCTCAAAGCCCCTTCAATCACTTCTTTTTCAATTTTCCATCCATAACCAAAATTCTTCATCCCCTCCTTTACTGCTCTCATCGGGAAGTTGAGATGGTAGTGAAGAAGAACTGTTGCCTCTTCGAATCTGTTTTTCAAAAGCTCTGAAGCATTTTTGTAAGCTTTTGCGTATTTCATGAATAACTCTCGGTTATCTTCAAAAAATGATTTATTTACTCCAGCAGTACAACAAGGATAGTTTCCTATTTTTTCTGAAAATAGAATCACTTTATAACCTCTTTCTTTCATCATTGAGAGATATGGCTCCCAAATTGCTATTGCATCTACTTCTTCTCTCTCAATAGCATCAATCATTTCTTCGGGAGTTTCGTAATATTTGGTCTCAGTCTCTCTAAACTCCGAGAGCTCTTTCAATGTATATTCCATGGTTGAGAGCTCGGAACTACCCACTTTCTTTATCTCCCCATCTCTGAAAGCAACTCCACCACCTTTAAATCCACACGAAGCCCATACAAAGATCCTCCTCGTTACGAGTGAGAACATTATCTGCGTTATGAAGGGTGAGAAAACAATATCAATTCTTCCTGAAACTGCTGCAGAAGTTGCTTCGAATGCATTTTTGAAGACCTCGAGATGAACTTCAACACCCTCTTTCTGGATATCTGAAAGAGCCAAAAGCACATGGGGATATTCTACTGCTTTTAGAATTCCGACTCTAAGAACGTTCTCAATAGGAAATGGAGCCATTCTCTTAAGCCAAACTCTTTTAACTTTTTTTCCTATTTCCTTTCTCACCACTATACCCGCTCTCTCAAGCTCATTAAGTATTTCTGAAATTGACGAAGGCGAAAGGCCTAATAGATCGATAAGATCGCTTTGTTGAATTCCTTCAACACCCCACTTTTCAAGAACGGTTATTATTTTCTCTCTTCCCATCTTAGGCTACACCCTCCCAAAAACAATCTCGCTCATTATATAAATGGGTTTATCGGAAAAATTAGAAAAATTTATATATAGCATATCCGAAGGTATTTTCGATGAAGTCCTTGGGAACTATCCTCCTCACCTTAGTAGCTTTAAATTATCTCATACCTTATACCATCCTCTCCAATAAGGCATCATCACTTTCAATTGCTTTCTGGAGTTCACTAATTATTGTTGCAATTATTTTGACTTTTCTGATTGTTTCGAGGTGGGAAGATGGAGAGTAAAATCCTCCTTCTTGGAATAATTTTATGGTTCGGATTGGGATCTCTGGTAGCTTACTTTTCAAGAAGATTTACATCCATGAAATCTTCTGATTATTTCATAGCGAGCAGAGGAATTGGTGGCTTAATAGCAGCTCTAACCTACAGTGCAACGACTTACAGTGCTTTCATGATGGTTGGACTTGTAGGATATGTCTATGCAACCGGAGTTGGAGCAATAGGATTTGAGCTTACGTATCTCCTCGGGACAATGATACTCCTCACATTTTTTGCACCGAGATTCTGGATTGCCGGAAAACTTAGAGGATACGTCTCTCCAGCAGAATTACTCAGCGAGAGATATGGGTCAAAATTTGTGGGAGCAATTCTCGCAGTTATATCCCTCTTCATGTTAATTCCATATTCTTCCGTGCAATTCACAGGAATTGCGTATCTTCTTGAAACTGTTAGCGGAGGGGAAATAAATTATCTTCTCGGTCTCGTGATAGCTTATTTGATCATTCTCTTCTTCACTTTCTGGGGTTTGAGAAGTGTTGCATGGACGGATGCTCTTCAAGCTTCAATCATGCTTGTCAGCTCTTTAATTCTCCTTTTTATCCTTCTCTCAAGAGTGGGAGGAATTTCTACTCTGTTCTCAAATCTTCAGACAACACATCCCGAGCTTCTTTATACAAACTCTTGGAATTTTATAAAATTCCTCGGGCTTACAGTTCCTTGGTTCTTCTTCGCACTCTCTAATCCTCAGGTCTCTCAGCGTCTTTTCATAGCAAAGAACGTGGGAAGTCTCAGAACAATGATCTTAGGATTTGCCATTTTTGGTTTTATCTACACGCTCATTGTTGGTTTTATAGGACTATCCTCGAGAATTCTTATTTCCAAAGTCCCCTCACTCGATCTTGTGATGCCAACAATTCTCAATCAAGAGTCATCCGTGATTTCCTTGATAGTCCTTCTAGGAATTGTCGGCGCTGCAGTCTCAACAGTAAATTCAATAGTTTTAACTCTTAGCTCGATGTTTGTGAGAGATGTCGTTAGGGCACTCAGAAAGGAGATTGAAGAAGTTAAAGAAGTTATGATAGGGAGAACACTTATTCCCGTGATAGCTCTTTTTGCTTTGGTTTTCGCCTACTTCAGATTCGGATTAATTGTTGAACTCTCAGTTGCTTCTTCAGCAGGACTTCTTGCCACCGTTCCATCAATTATCGGTGCATTTCTCTGGAGTCGTGGAGGAAAATGGAGTTCTTCCATAAGCATCCTTCTCGGAGTTTTTACTGCAATTGCACTCTATTCAACAGGAAATTATCCACTTGGACTCTATCCAGGTGTTTGGGTTGCACTGATATCTTCGGTGAGTTATCTTTTAATTTCCCTCTTCGAGGATGCTCCTCTAGAGGCCGAGAAACTTCTCAACTCTGTGAAAGAGGAGCTGGAGAAAAGAAGTATGGATTGAGGATCGCAAAAAATTTAAATGAGGGAAGTGGATTAATGAGAGTAACAGCCCGGATGGTGTAGCGGCCTATCATGGGGGCCTGTCGAGCCCTCGACTCGGGTTCAAATCCCGATCCGGGCGTCTTCTACTCGTTTAATCTCTTTATCTCTCTCATTTCTAAATAATCTTTTCTACGGAGCAGTTCTGAGGTTATATCAGGAATTTTAAATACATTACCTGCAAAAAGTCATATGGGTTATATAATGCTGAATTTGAGGAGTAAGGAGCTTACTGAGGGTGTGGAAAGGGTTGTCAGCAGAAGCTTATTAAGAGCAGTGGGTATTACTGATGATGAATTTGAGAAGCCCTTTATAGCTGTGGTTAATTCATGGAACGAGATAATACCAGGTCATAAGCATCTTCTGAGCATTTCTCAGGCTGTTAAACAGGGTATTCACGAAGCCGGTGGTGTTGCATTTGAATTTAATACCATTGCTGTATGTGACGGTATGCTGCAGGGACATTCTGGTATGAAATACTCTCTACCCAGCAGAGATTTAATAGCAGATTCAATAGAGATTGTAGTTGAGGCACACAGATTCGATGGTCTTGTTCTAATAGCTTCATGCGATAAGATAATTCCCGGAATGTTGATGGCATCCGCAAGGTTGAATCTCCCTGCGATCATGGTTACTGGAGGTCCCATGCTACCCGGTAAATTTGGAGACTCAAATAATCTCACGCTCTCAGATCTTAGGACTTTCATAGGTGCTGTGGTCTCCAACAGAATGTCTTACGAGGAATTAGAGGAGGTTGGGAAGGCAACATGTCCTAGTGTTGGCTCATGCTCTATGATGGGAACTGCGAACACAATGAGTGTAATTGCAGAGGCCCTTGGTATGACCCTACCAACTTGTGGCACTGTTCACGCTGTTGATAAGAGAAAGCATCTACTGGCTAAGGAGAGTGGTAGAGCAATACTCAGGCTTGTGAGAGAAGGTGGGAATGCCAGAGACATTATGATTCGAGAAGCATTTGAGAATGCTATTAGGGTGCTCTTGGCTCTTGGCGGATCTTTAAACGCTGTTATGCATTTAATAGCTATAGCCAATGAAGCAGATGTTAAACTCAGCTTCAGTGATTTCGATGAATTGAGCAGAGATACACCATGGATAGCTGCAATAAAACCAGCTGGACCTTACACGCTAAAGGATCTGGACGAAGCTGGCGGTGTACCTGCAGTTATGAAGATTCTTAAGTCCAAGTTAAATCTCGAGGTGGCTACTGTCAGCGGTAAGAGGTTACGTGATATAATTCTTGAGGCTAAGATCATGCGCAAAGATGTCCTCAGAGCACTTGAAAATCCATACCACTCTGAAGGCGGAATTGCAGTTTTAAGAGGTAATTTGGCGCCTGAGGGAGCCTTGGTCCGACAAGTTGCTGTAAGCCCTAATATGCTGAGACACAAAGGACCTGCTAGGGTATTCAACAGTGAGGAGGAGGCTATAGAATCACTACTGAGAGGTGATATAAAAGAGGGAGATGTTGTGATAGTTCGCTATGAAGGACCAAAGGGTGGTCCCGGCATGAGGGAGATGCATCAACTGGCCTCAATACTTATTGGAATGGGATTGAGTCAATCCACTGCCATCGTTACAGATGGCAGAGTTTCAGGTAGCACGAAAGGGCCTGTAATAGCTTATGTTTCACCTGAAGCTGCTGAAGGAGGGCCTATAGCGGTCGTCAGGGACGGAGATATTATAGAGATAGATATACCTGAGAGAGAACTGAATGTGCTGGTGGATGAGGACACCTTAAAGGAAAGGCTAAAAGAGTGGAAACCAGTTGAAAAGAGTGTTAAAGGAGTTTTAGCTCGGTATAGAAAGTTGGCAACATCAGCCAATAATGGTGCTGTGCTTTTGGAATAGTTATGTTACTTTTGATTCTTCCAGTTTTTAAAAGAGTTCCAAACTCTCTCAAAAATTTTTTTCTCCTTTCCACTCTTGGTTCGATAAAGTTTCTCAACTATTAATTCTGGTGTACTTTTACCCAAGACTCCAAATTTTGGCTGTCTATCAACTATCAGATTGAGCCTCTCATCAAGTCCTCTTGCCTCTATCCCATCTACTCTCGCAAAAGGAAGTACTTTTTTTAATTCCTCTCCAAGGTGAGAAACCACAATTACATAAAATTCTTTTTCTTGCGCAATTCTCAGAAGTTCTGCAATTATCTTAACACCAGCTCCAGGCTCAGTTATAGCTTCAAATTCATCTATCAGTATCATTTTTCTTCCCTCTCCTATTAACGAACGAGCGAAACTCTTTATGGCTGTTTCAAAAGCTCCTGCCCCATAGGAGGAATGAGTTTTGGTGAAAAAGAACAGTTCATCTAGGGGTTCTATCCAAGCTTTTTCCGCATTCACTGGAAACCCCATATGTGCAAGAATCTCTATTTGCACTATGAGTTCAAGCAGAGAAGTTTTACCACCACTGTTTGCTCCCGTCAATATTATTACATTCTCTCCCTTTGTTCCATCAAGCTCCGCAATTCTACCGACTACATAGCTGATTGGCTGAGGATTTTTAATGAAGAGGTGTTTAGCATTGAGAAAAGCAATTCCCCCATCTTTTATTTCAGGAAAAGTAAAATCTTTTACAAATTCTTTTACAGCTCTCAAAAACTCGAGCTCATAAGCTCTTTTTAACTCATCTTCGAGTTTCGGTAGCAAGTCCTCAATTTTCCTCATGATCTCAAGACTCTTGAAGTATAGTTCAATTTTCATTTTTCTCTCAACTTCTACAGCCAGTCTCTCGATGATCTCGCTTGGAATTTCGATGGGATATAAGTTCTCACGTGAGAAGAGTTCAACTTCGAAATCTAATAGCTTGCTTAAGCGATCCTCACTCTTTTTCATCTCTTCAAAAATATAATTCTCAATTTCGGAAAAGTGTGAAAGCATACCGTTGAAATCTCCGTTTTTCATTTTCTTCAAAAATTCGAGAAGTTCCTCTCCTTTAAGCGTGAGACTAAACTCTTTGATCTTCTTTTCAATTCTGGAATTGAGCTCCCGCTCCTCTCTCTTTGCGATCTCATATAAATTTCTGATAATTCTTTTTCTCTCTATTAGCTCGTTCAGTTCTTGCAACTCCCCTAAAATCTTCTTTGCAACACTCTCCTCTCCGAGTACATCGCTGATTTTTGAAAGAGCTTCAAGCGTATCTCTATTCTCCCAGAGAGGTAAAATGTAAATCTCTGGAGCTATTTGAGATAAAGAGAGATTCACATCAATTCCATAACCGATTGTACTCAAAATAAGTTCATAACCCTCTTCAGGTTTTAAAGACACATCACAAATTCCAAGAGCTTTTGCCTTTTCCATCTCAGTTTCTTCAACAACAAGAAGCCTATCGCGGAAATATCTTTCTTTAAACTCAATAGATTTTATTTGGGCAAGAGCATCTTTTAGCTTCGGCTCAATTTTTGGAAGATTGTTCTTAAAGTATTTCTGCCTTTGAAGAATCTCTTCTTTGTTATTCGTAATTTCGAAATTCTCCAAATACTTTAAGCTCTCTTTGAGTTGCACTCTCTTTCTTATTTCCTCTTTTATATTCCTATAAATTCCACTGGCTCTGCCTTTGAGTCTCACGATCTAAAAACTTTCTCCTCATATCTTATAAGAGTGCTCTTGAAGAAAAATTTGAAATAAGGGTTATGAAGAAAAATTTCTTTGCCCGTCCGCCATGCGTCCTCTGAGTTGTGATGAGGATTCCACCAGACGGGCAACACTCTAAAACTTTTTATGTTTCCGAGAAAACCTGAAAAACGATGGAAATAACTAAGAGGATTTTGAGAGTGACCGTTCTTTTACTCGCTTTGATCATTACTGGAACTCTCGGATATCATTTTTTAGAAGGTTGGACTCTTTTCGAGTCTCTATATATGACAGTCATAACAATCACAACCACGGGCTACGGTGAGATAAGAGAGATGAGCACTTACGGCAGAACTCTTTCAATGCTTCTCATGTTCTTCGGTGTTGGGATATTTCTTTATTCCGTGAATCTCTTTGTTTCGGCGGTTTTTGAGAATGCCTCTAGAAGGTGGGAAAAAATGGTGGAAAAGATGAAGGATCATTATATTTTGTGTGGATATGGGAATATGGGAAAAGAAATAGCACGGGAGTTACCCTCTGAAAATACTGCAGTCATAGATATTGAGCTCAATAAAGTTGAAAGTGCCAGAGCAGAGGGTTTTCCTTCACTTCACGGTGACGCAACTGATGAGATGATTCTGGAAAAGGCGGGGGTGAAGAGAGCCAAAGCAATAATATGTTGCATGAGTGATGCGGCAAATGCATTTGCAATTTTAACCGCGAAAGAACTCAATCCCTCAATTAAAGCTCTGGCCATCCTTCGAAATCCCGAGGCTGAAAGAAAGCTTCTTCGCGTTGGTGTGGATGTTTTGCTATCTCCCTATCGGGACACAGCAAAAAAGGTCAGAGGAATAATTTTTGAAGAACCCATGACAGAGTTCATCGAGAGAATCATGAGCGGGAAGAAATCCCTTTATCTCGAAAAGTTTGTAGTGGAGGATGAGAGGATTTCTGGGAGAACTCTAAGAGAACTCGATTTGAGAAGGAAAATGGGATGTACCGTTTTAGCTATCATTCGCGGAGGAAATATTCTAGTGCCCGATGCAGATACGAAAATTGAGAAAGGGGATATAATGTACATGCTCTGCAGGGAGCCCGTGGAGTTTGAGAAGAGGATGAAATTATGAAAGTTGTAATCATTGGTGGTGGAGCGGCAGGAATGAGTTGTGCATCTAGAATAAAAGCTCTAAGACCAGAATTTCAGGTCTCTGTTTTTGAGGGAACGTCCTTCGTGAGTCATGCTCCATGTGGAATTCCTTATGTTATTGAAGGTCTTTCTGAAATTCGAAATTTAGTCTATTATCCACCTTCGGTATTCGTAGAAGAGAGGGGGATAGATCTTTACCTGAATTCTGAGGTTGTGGAAGTTGAGGAAGGGGAACTCAGATATAGGAAAGGAGAAAGAGAAAGAAAAGCAGAATGGGATGTTCTAGTTTTCGCAACAGGATCTCTTCCCAGAATCCCTCCAATAGAGGGAATAGATCTCGAGGGAGTCTTTTCCATCTCACATCCTAAAGATGCGGAAACCTTCTTGAAGAGCGTCGAAAAAGCAGAAAAGATTGTAATCGTAGGTTTAGGATATCTTGGGGTTGAGATGGCTGAAGCTCTTTCGATGAGAGGTAAGAAAGTGACTGTTTTAGAGATGCTCGATCATCCTCTTCCCAATTTCGATAGAGAGATAGCCGAAGTTTTGAGAGAGGAAATGGAGAAAAAAGTTGAGTTGAGGTTGAGCGAGAAACTTCACGCATTTGAAGGAAAAGAAAGAGTTGAAAAGGTCGTGAGCGAAAATGATGAGTTTGAAGCAGATCTCGTTCTCTTGGCAACGGGAGTAAAACCGAATGTTGAGCTTGCGTCTACATTCGTGAAGCTCGGAGTTACCGGAGCAATTGAAGTAGATGAGCACATGAGAACGAGTGTTGAGAACGTTTACGCAGTCGGAGACTGTGCAGAAACTTGGCATCTCATTACAAAGAGAAGAGTTTGGATCCCTCTTGCTCCCTATGCGAATAAAATGGGATATGTCGCCGGGATTAATATCTGCGGTGGAGATCTGAAATTTCCGGGAGTTCTCGGAACACAGATAATAAAGTTTTATGATCTTCAAATTGGGAGAACAGGTTTGAATGAGAAAGAAGCCGAAAAATCCGGTTTCAGGGTTAAATCTACCTTTATCATCTCGAGAAGCAGACCAAAATACTATCCTGGAGGAAGAGAGATTTATTTGAAGCTTATTTGTGATGAAGAAACTAAAAAGCTTCTGGGAGCTCAAATTGCAGGTTATGAATCTGTGCTCGCTAGAGTGAATGCCGTTGCAATTGCTCTTCAGTCTGGTTTCAGTGTTAGAGATCTATTTTTCTCAGATATTCCATATGCTCCTCCTCTTTCCACAGTTTGGGACCCTCTGATCATTGCGTCTAGAAGACTTGGAATCGAAAGGTAAATATGTGGAGGGGAGGAACTCTCAATTCATGAGCAGATTATTCGAATTACTAAAGAGGCTCTCCGAAGCTCATGGTATTTCAGGCTACGAACATGGAGTTGCAGAAGTTGTTAAGGATGAGTTGAGAGATCTCGTAGACGAAGTATGGGTTGACACTCTCGGAAACGTGATTGGAGAGAAGAAAGGAAACTCTCCCTCGATCATGCTTGCAGCTCATATGGATGAGATCGGGCTCGCAGTTAAATACGTTGATGAGGATGGTTTCATAAGATTTGTGAAAATAGGTGGGTGGTTCGATCAAACTCTTCTAAATCAAAGAGTAATTCTCGTTACCGAAAAAGGACCTATTTATGGAGTCATAGGTTCAAAACCTCCTCATGTTATGAGCGAGGAGGAGAGGAAAAAACCGATAAAGGCGGAGGATATGTTCATAGATATTGGGGCTTCCTCAAAGGAGGAGGTGGAAAATGCGGGAGTGATTCCTGGGACTCCTGTGGTTTTGGAGAGAGGTTGTGTGAAATTGCTCGGGGACAGGGTTACAGGTAAGGCATTTGATGATAGGGCTGGAATAGCGGTTATGATAGAAGCTCTGAGAAGAGTTGAGAGCGAGTTAAATATATACGCTGTTGCAACGGTTCAAGAAGAAGTTGGTCTCAAGGGTGCTAAAACCTCAGCATACGCTCTCGAACCAGATGTTACAATAGTTCTTGAGACATGTATTCCGACAGATTATCCCGGATTTAAAGAGAAGAAGAGTGTGAAACTTGGTGGAGGTGCAGTAATTACAGTTCTCGATGCTTCAGGAAGGGGTCTCATAACGCATCAAAAAGTTCTGAGATGGATGAGAGAAACCGCAGAGAGATTCAATATCCCAGTTCAGCTTGAAGTCTCAGATGGAGGAACCACCGATGCAACTGCGATTCATTTGACGAAATCTGGAATTCTCACTGGTGTTATAAGCGTTCCAACGCGTTATATACACTCTTCCGTCAATGTACTCAGTATGAGCGATCTTGAAAATTGCGTTGAGCTGACAAGAAGATGTATTGAAACAGCACCGGAGTATTTCAGAAAATGATCGTGTTATGTTTGGTGAACACGTATAACAAACTTATTCTTCATGAAATTCATCTCAGGACGATAGCTAGAGCAGCTCCTCTTTGTTATGCATATGATCTCCATCTAGCACTCATGGACTTCAAGTTCTGGGAGGAAGAAAGAGAACTTGTCAGAGCGATCAGAGATTGCACAACGATAGGAGAAAGAGGAGAGTATCTTGAAAGACTCATGGAGAAGGGTAAATTGCATCTCATAGAAGACATTCCTGCTCACTTTGGTGAAGTAATAGTTACCACCTCAAAACCAGATGATAAAAAGAGAATTGGAATCTCGGAGCTTTTTGAACTTGCGAAAAAAAGATCTCTTACATTTCTAATTGGTCTCGGTAGAAAAGGTTTACCCAGAGAGTTCTTCGAGAGCTATAAGTATCATTTTGATATCACGGAAAAGAATATAAGTCTTGAAACCTGTTCGGCAATAGGTTCAATAGCCTTTCTCGCTTCAGAGCTTCAAAAGAGAAAAAACTCTCATTTATGAGCTTTCTCTCTCTTCTAAATATGAAAGAAATGCACCAATAATTATCAGAATTCCAAAAATCGAAGTTAAAGGCCAGAGCATTTCTGAGTATGACTTAGAAATTTGAAAAGATGGAATCAGGATCATCAAAATTCCTACGACTGAATATAAAATTAAAACCGTTTTCCTCATTTTCCCTTCGAACTCCGTGAGATTCGGAATTTAATTTTTTTGAAGTGCGGAGGGCCGGATTCGAACCGGCGAACCCCTGCGGGAGGAGATCTTGAGTCTCCCGCCTTTGACCTGGCTCGGCAACCTCCGCGTCAGAACGAATTATTCTTTTCATCGCTCAATATTAAAATCTTGTGAATCTGAAGAAGTTATGGAAAAATCTTTTCCAAGAGAGATATTGAAGCGCTCTCATCACATCACTTTCATCTACCACACCATAAACAATACCACTCTCATAAACTACTGCCACTGGTCTTATAGCGGGTAAAACTTCGCCAAGCTCATCCTCAGGTGAAATCACAGAAATCTCTTCTATCATCACTTCTTTACAAGATCTCTTTCCCGATCTCAGTCCTTTTTCGATATCCATCCACCTCACAACACCAATTGGAATACCATTTTCTATTACAACGAAATCGGAGGGAATTCCCCATAGGTTTGTAAGTGGAGTATCAGGAGAGACCTCATAGGCTTCATGCATAATCTCTGAAACTTTAATTCCTCTCAGAGATTCCATGAGTCTAATACTTCTCAGCTCTTGAAAACCAGAAAAGTAGACGAAAATGGCAATGAAAATCAGAATGGGATTAAAAAAGAATCCAGCGATGAACATTAAAATTGAGATAACTGTAGCGATTGAATATGCCTTCTCGGTTGCTTTTATAATACCCATTTTCTTTGCTAAAACCGCTCTGAGGACTCTTCCTCCATCCATTGGAAAAGCGGGAAGAAGATTGAAAAAGGCGAGAGCAAAATTTACTTGAACGGCCATAATTAGGATATTCTGAAAGTTAAGGATTTTAGGGATACCTCTAAGGCTTTCAGAGATTGAAACAGGATTCAAAATGAGGAAGAGTACGAAAAGGCCAATTCCTATGAGAAAATTGCTCATCGGCCCTGCTAGTGAAATTCTCAATTCTGCTCCAGGATCTCTTGGATATTTATCCAGCTTTGCCACCCCTCCGATTGGGAGGAGAGTTATACTACTCGTATTTATTCTGTATCTCTTTGCAGTCATCGAGTGTGCCAGTTCATGGATGAGGACGAAAGAGAAAATGAAAATCAAATATATAGCTCCCGCAACAGCATATTTTACTCCGCCACTAAGGGAGAAAGCTAAAATCAAAAACGCAAGGAAAATGAGAAAAGTAGAATGAACTCTTATCGAAACTCCTCTCACCTTAAAAAGCTCGTAAGATTTCATAGAATTTTCTGTGGCTAATAATCTATAAATATTCTTTCCTCTTAAATTCTGAATGATGTTTGATGTGTCATCACTCCTCTGGCTTCTTATTTTCATATTCCTCTTCTATCCTCAGATTCAATATAGGTATCTCCTTCGTTCAAGATTAAACTTAATAAGAAAGCTCAGCACTTCGAGAAACTCTAACGTAATATCTTTGATCCACAGACAGGAGCAACTCTCTTTTTTGGGAATTCCATTCTACCGGTATATCACCATTGAAGACTCCGAACAAGTCCTCAGAGCCATAAGATCCACCCCAAGTAACATGGCAATAGATCTCATCCTCCACACACCGGGAGGTCTTGCACTAGCAGCCTCGCAAATAGCAATGGCCTTGAAGAATCATCCTGCAGAGACAAGAGTAATCATACCACATTATGCAATGAGTGGAGGAACTCTGATTGCGTTTGCAGCTGATAAAATCATCATGGATCCTCATGCAGTTCTTGGTCCAGTTGATCCTCAAATAGCCACGAAAGAGGGAACGGTTCCAGCTGCATCTATTGTGAAGGTTGCCGAGGAGAAGAAGGAGAAAGCGGATGACATGACATTAATATATGCTGATGTAGCCCAAAAAGCAATTAATCAGATGAAGGAGTTTATAATTTATCTCACAAAAGACAGAGTTGGTGAGGAGAAAGCTAAGAGAATTGCGGAAGAGCTTGTAAGTGGAAAATTCACCCATGATTACCCAATTACTGTAGAGAAGTTGAAAGAGCTCGGTTTGGACGTCTCTACAGATGTCCCAAAGGAGATTTACGAGCTTATGGATCTCTATCCACAGCAAGTATCCCAGAGGAGCGTTGAATACATTCCTGTCGTTCCACCCCAAACTAGATGATCACTTCACGATGATGACAGGAATTTCAACGGATTTCACTATCTTCATTGCGGTTCCACCAAGAAAGAACTCTTTTATAGGACTCTCTCCTCGTGATCCAATAATAAGAAGATCGAAACCCTCGCTCCTCACAAATTCTGCAATTTTCTCGTTTGGTCTCCCCTCTACAATCACCTTGTGAACTTTAACTCCCATTTCTTTTGCTCTTTCTTCAAATCTCTTTAATGTCTCCTCTCCGAGATATAAAAGATAGGGAACAGATTTCATGACTTTTTGCGAATCAACTACGTAAATTACATGGAGTTCACAGTTCAGCGATCTCGCTAAATTAATCGCAAAATCACCAACTTTTTGAGCCATTTCAGAGGTATCTACAGCGACACAAATTTTTTTCATAATTCCTCATTAACTTCCTTTGCTATCCAGTTAAAATAATTTTCCCCATAGTTTTAATTGTGAAAAAATCTTACTTAGAATAAGGGGGGTATTGAGTGTCCGGATACATGGGAAAAATTCTGAGAGTTGACTTGAGGAATGGTGAGATTAAGGAAGAAGAGTTAGAAGAAGAAGTTGCAAAGAAGTTCATCGGTGGAAGCGGTCTTGCTGCAAAGATAATTTACGATGAACTCTCTTCTGACGTCGATCCTCTCTCTCCAGAGAATCTTCTGATCTTTATGACTGGACCTCTTGTTGGCGTAAAGGTCCCAAATAGCGGAAGACATGCTGTTTGTGCTAAATCTCCATTAACAGGAATTTGGGGCGAAGCAAATTCTGGAGGAACTTGGGGTGTTGAGCTTAAAAAGGCTGGATACGATGGAATTGTGGTAAAGGGAAAAGCTGAAAAGCCTGTGTATCTCTGGATCCACGAAGGAGGAGTTGAGATTCGAGATGCATCTCATCTCTGGGGAAAAGACACATTTGAAACAGATGAGATCATCAAGGAGGAAACTGATGAGAAAGCCGTTGTTGCATGCATAGGTCCTTCTGGAGAGAAGCTTGTGAAGATCGCAGCTGTGATGAATGATGGAAAAGATGCTAGAGCTGCTGGAAGAACTGGAATGGGAGCAGTTATGGGTTCGAAGAACCTGAAAGCCATTGCAGTGAGGGGCGATAAAGAGATTCCAGTTTACGATGAAGAAAAACTGAAGGAGCTTACTAAAGGTCTTGGAAAGATGATAGCTGAGAAAGCAGAAAGAATGGGAAGGTACGGGACAGCGAACATAATGATAATGGTCGAGGAGATAGGAGATCTTCCGATCAAGAATTGGCTTCAGGGAAGATGGATTGAAGGTGCGGAAAAGCTTAGCGGAGAGAGAATGGCAGAGACTATTTTGAAGAGGAGATACTTCTGCAAGAATTGTGTGATAGGATGTGGAAGAATTGTAGAGATCAAGGAAGGAAAGTGGAAACTTGAGGAACAAGCTGGGCCAGAGTATGAAACTTTAGGAGCTTTTGGATCTTTGTGTCTCATAGATGATCTTGGAGCAGTCTCCAAGCTTAATGAGATTTGCAACAAATATGGAATAGACACAATCTCTGCAGGTGCAATTGTTGCATTTGCTATAGAGGCATATGAGAAGGGAATTCTGAAAGAGAGCGATGTCGGATTTGCTCTGAGGTGGGGAGATGCAGATGCAGCAATACGCTTAACAGAAATGATCGCGAGAAAAGAGGGAATAGGTGCTTTGCTCTCCGAAGGAGTTAAAAAAGCAGCTGAAAAACTTGGAGGTCTCGCTCTTGAGATGGCAATTCACTCTAAAGGCCTCGAGCTTCCAATGCATGATCCAAGAGCTTATGCGAGCATAGCAGTGGCTTATGCAACTTCTAATCGAGGAGCTTGTCATCTTCAGGGTTTGACACATCCCCTCGAAGGGAGACTGGTAATTCCAGAACTTGGATACAACGAACCTCTGGACAGATTTGATGTGAATGGAAAGGGAATCATGACTGCAAAGATGCAAGATCTCATGGCAATGTTTGACGCTCTAACGCTCTGCAAATTCCTCATATTCGGAGGAATCACCGTCACTCACCTTGTAGATTGGTTGAATGCGGTAACTGGATGGAACTTTACTGTCGAAGAGTTCCTGAAAACAGGGGAGAGAATCTACAATATTAAGAGAATGTTTAATGTGAAATGTGGGGTGAGCAGAAAGGACGATACGATGCCTTTGAGAATTCTCACGCACAAGAGAGGGGAAGGAGGTTCAGCAGAACATCTTCCTGCATGGAACATTATGCTGAGCGAGTATTATGAGTATAGAGGATGGGATGAGATGGGAATTCCAAAAGAAGAAAAATTAAAAGAGCTTGGATTGGAGTGGTGAGGGATTATACCCTCACCTCCGGCAGTTTTTTCAAAGATTCTTTTATTTTCTCATCTGGATATTCAATGTCCACTAGTTCTCCAGCTAGATATTTCTCATAACCTCCAAGATCGAAATATCCATGACCACTGCAGTTAAATAGGATAACCTTCTCTTCATCATTCTCTTTTGCTTTTATCGCTTCGTCAATCGCAACCCTTACTGCGTGAGCCGTCTCTGGGGCAACAACGATTCCTTCACTCCTTGCGAACATGAGTGCAGCCTCAAACGTTGGATTTTGCGGAACTGCAACTGCTTCGATCTCTCCCTCCGCAACAAGAAGACTCAAAGTCGGTGCATCTCCGTGGTATCTCAGACCTCCAGCGTGAATTGGAGGAGGAATGAAATCATGACCAAGGGTGAACATCTTAAGAATTGGAACTATCCCTGCGGTATCACCGTAATCATATGCATAAGCACCTTTTGTCAAGGTTGGACAGGCAGTTGGTTCAACTGCAACCAAACGTACATCTCTGCCGTCTCTCACTCTATCATGATAGAAAGGATATGCCATGCCTGCAAAGTTGCTTCCGCCTCCAACACATCCTATAACCACATCTGGATACTCATCTATCATTTCAAGCTGTCTTTTCGCTTCAAGTCCTATGATCGTTTGATGCATGAGCACATGATTTAAAACACTTCCAAGAGAGTAATTAGTATCGTCGTGCTTCGCAGCATCTTCGACAGCTTCACTTATCGCCATTCCTAGGCTTCCCGGTGTTTCTGGATCTTTTTCAAGGAATTTCTTTCCGCTCTCAGTTCTCTCGGAGGGACTCGGAATAACTTCTGCACCCCAAATCTCCATAAGAGTTTTTCGATATGGCTTCTGGTAATAGCTTGCCTTCACCATATAGACCGTGCATTCTAAATCGAACATCTTACATGCCATGCTCAGTGCACTTCCCCACTGACCTGCACCAGTTTCGGTTGTGAGGCGGTTTATTCCCTCTTTCATGTTGTAATAGGCTTGAGCCACGGCAGTATTCGGTTTATGACTTCCTGGAGGCGAAACTCCTTCGTACTTGTAGTATATTTTTGCGGGAGTTTTTAACATCATCTCAAGTTTCCGAGCTCTGCAAAGTGGAGTTGGTCTCCAGAGACTATAAACCTCTCTCACTTCTTCGGGAATATCCACAAACCTCTTGTCCGACATCTCTTGTTGGATGAGAGCCTTCGGGAAAATCTGACTGAGCTCTTCAAACTTCACCATCTCTCCCGTAAACGGGCTTATTGGCGGTGGAAGTGGCCTCGGAAGGTCTGGAAGTATATTGTACCACTGCTTTGGAATTTCATCTTCGCTCAAGATAATTCTATGCTCCATTCTTCAACATCCTCCGAAAACTTTGATTTATGCACATATTTCATGCATCATGTATATATTTTTTCGTAAGAAATTTCTAATTTGGGTTGAAAGGAAACGTAAGTATATGTTTACCGGTTTTAGAGAAGAATTCAATAACTTTTTATTTTCACGTGAGAGAACCAAAATCTGGATGAAACTTATTAGACTTATTGTGGCGGAATCGATGGACTCAGAGCTCAGTGGATTTGCGAGAGTTCACGAAAAGATTATGGGAGATCTCGGAATTGACGAAGAAGGAATCATCGAAATTGAATTCGAGGGAAGAAGTGCTAAGGCGATAGTTCTTCCGCATTTTGACGCAGAGAATGTGGTGAGAATCACCAAATCCCTGAGAGAACTTCTTGGTGTAAAAGTCGGAGACCCTGTCTCGGTGAAACCGTCCTCAGTAGAAGAAGCTAAGGAAATTATTCTAAATGAAATTCCAGATGTAACCATTCTATCACTACTTTCCGGTAGAATTGTCCATGAAAAAGAGAGAATAAGAATTGGAAGTAAAATAATTGAGGTTCTTGAGTGCTATCCACAAAGTGCTGTTCGTCTCACTGATGAAACAAAGGTTCTCAGCAGAAAGGATTAAGTGGAATCGAAGAGAGGTTTTTGGCATGAAATTTGGAGTCATCGGTTCAGGAGTTATTGGATCGAGTTGGACATCTCTTTTCCTCTCTCATGGCTTCGATGTTGTTCTTTTCGGGAGAAGTGAAAGGAGTTTGAGAAAAGCGTTAGAAAAAATTGAGGAGAATCTGAAGTTTTTGAGGGAACACAGAATGGTGAAAAATGAAGGATCTCTCGAGCTTACGACGAAAGTGGAGGATTTAAAGGGAGTTGATTATCTTCAGGAGAGCGTCTCAGAAGATCTTGAGCTAAAAAGAGAAATTCTCTCCTCTATCGAAAAAATATGCAATGAGAATGTTATTTTTGCTTCAAGCACCTCTGGGCTCTCGGTAACAGAGATTCAAAAGTCTTTGAAACATCCCGAGAGATTTATCGTTGCACATCCTATCAATCCTCCTCACCTTATTCCACTCATCGAGATCGTTCCCGGTGAATTGACGTCAGAAGAGACAATAAAGAGAACTTATGAGATTATGGAAAACCTCTCGAGAGTTCCAGTTATTCTGAAAAAAGAAGTTCCGGGATTTGTTGTTAACAGACTCGCTGTAGCTCTATGGAGAGAAGCAATAGATCTTGTGATGAATGGGGTTGTAGAAGTAGAGGATATTGATAAAATAGTCTCACATGGCCCAGGATTACGATGGGCCATCATGGGTCCCTTCCTCATATATCATCTCGGTGGTGGAGAGGGTGGCATCAAGCACTTTTTAGAGCATCTTTCCGATGCCATTTCATTCTGGTGGTCTACGATGAACACATGGACTGAGATGAATGAAGAAATGAAAAGGAGAATAGTGGAGGGTGTGGAAAAAGAGGTAAAAGGAAAGAACATCAAAGAACTTGAGAGGAAGAGGGATGAACTCCTTGTTGCTCTTTTGAAGCTCAGAGATCTTGCCTAAAGGCCCAGTTTTTCGTGAACTCTCTGAAGAGCTTCAAGAGCAATCTCCATTCCATCTTCAAGCCTCATTCCGAGTTTTTCTACTTCAAGGATTCTCTTTCTTTCAACGTTCCTTGCAAATGATTTATCCTTGAATTTTCTTATGAGCGATTCAACTTTTACCTCTTCAAGTTTCTTGTTTGGCATAACCAGAGCGGTTGCTATGATGAGTCCCGAAAGAGCATCAGCTGAAATCAGAGCAAAATCCATTTTGCTTTCAGGTTTAACTCCGGTTCTCTCGTTATGGGATTGAATTGCGTGGAGAGCCTCTTCCGGAAGAACACCTCTGAGAATTTCAGCAGAAATCACTCCATGCTTGCTGAAGTCATCTTTTGTTTTCTCGTAATCTACATCGTGAAGCAATCCAACCAGTTCCCAGAGCTCTTCGTTCTCTCCTAAAGCTCTTGCAAAAGCTTTCATGATTTCTGAAACTGCAATCATGTGCTTCACAAGATTACCATTTCTTACATTTTTCTTCACGATTTCAAGAGCATCTTCAGGGGTCATGGGTTTAAATTCTACATCGAATCACATTAATTTTTTCTTTATATAGTGATGAGAATAAATGGGGGGAAGAAATATTGGATGAGAATAGATGTAAAAAACTCAGGGAGATGATAGTAAATCTTGAGATGGACGCTCTGCGAGAGGAGATTCAAAAGATTGTGGAGGAAAGAGACGACCCTTTTAAGGTGATAGACTGCCTTGCTGAAGGAATTAGGAAGGTGGGAGAGCTTTACGAGAAAAGAGAGTACTTTGTTCCAGAGCTAATAATCGCTGGAGAAATGATGAGAGAAGCTGTCGAAATTTTAGAACCGCTTTTAAAAGAGAGGGCATCTGAAGATGAAGCCAGAGGGGAACCTGTAGTCATTGGCACGGTCAGCGGAGACCTCCATGACATTGGAAAAAATCTGCTGATAAGCCTTCTTGAAGCCTCGGGCTTTAAAGTCTATGATCTGGGAGTCGATGTGCCTGCCGAAGAATTTGTAAAGAAGATAAATGAGACTGGAGCCAAAGTTCTTGGGCTCTCTTCTCTTCTAACGAGTACGTTAGTTGAGATAAAAAATGTGATAAAGGCTCTCGAAGATGCAGGAATCAGAGATCAAGTAAAGGTGATAATTGGTGGTGCTGCAACTACTCCTGAGTTCGCGAAGGAGGCTGGAGCAGATGCTCAGACAACAGATGCGATTGAAGGAGTGGAGATGATAAAAGCTTTGGTTAAGGAAATGAGAGGAGAGTCCTAATATGTTCAAATTCTCCTCACCTCAAAAAATCATCGAGATTTCGAATGTGAAACTTGGAGGTCAGCCGGGAGAACTTCCAACTGTGATGATCGGTAGCATCTTCTTTGAGGGTCACAGCATCGTAGAAGATTCAAAGAAAGGAATTTTCGATGAGAGAAGAGCTGAAGAGCTTGTGAATCAAGCACTATCTCTCTCAGATGAAACAGGGAATCCAACGATCATAGATATCGTTGGAGATACCCCACAAGCCCTCATAAAATACATTGATTTCATCTCCTCAATATGCGACGCTCCTTTTCTCATTGATGGTTCAACTGCTGAAGTTAGAATTGAAGCAACGAAACACGTTGCTGAGATTGGTCTTCAGGAAAGAGCGATATTCAACAGCATCTATGAACATACGACAGATGAGGAGAGAGAAGTGATAAGGGAATGTGAGATCACCTCCTCAGTCGTCCTTGCTGTGAATTCGAGAAATCCGATGGTAAAAGGAAGAGTTGAAATGGCTGAGAGACTCATCAAAGAAGCTGAGGAAGTAGGAATCAAGAATATTCTTCTTGATACTGGAGTCCTCGACATTCCAGATGTCGGAGTAGCTTCAAAGACGATTTTTGAAGTGAAGGAGAGATTCGGATTGCCATCTGGATGTGCTCCAGCAAATACGATTGATATGTGGACAAAGCTGAAAGAAAGGAGTAAGGAGATCTTTAGAGTCTGTGATGCCTTCGGAAGTGCAATGACACCGCTTTTTGGAGCAGATTTCGTGATGTATGGGCCAATAGGAAGAGCGAAATATGTTTATCCTGCTGTCGCTTTCGCAGATGCAATCATCGCCTATACCATGCGTCAAGAAGGGGTCAGGCCTAAAACCAAAGAACATCCGCTTTTCAGGATATTCTGAAATTACGAAAGGCTTATCTGCTCTCTTAATAAAAAAGTAAAGAGGTGAAGAAAAAATGGAAGAATCTTTGATAAAATCTCTCGCTCTTGAGTTTATCAGAGCAGAAGATGAAGCTAAACCAGTGGAGCCTATAAGTGAGAGGTATCCAGACATCACGATTGAAGACGCCTATAGAATTCAGCTCGAAATAGTGAGGATGAAGGTTGAAAGAGGGGAAAAGATTGTCGGAAAGAAAATAGGTTTGACAAGCAAAGCAATGATGGAAATGCTCAACGTTAATCAGCCCGATTATGGGCATATAACTGATAGAATGATAGTCATCGAAAATGATCCGATTGACACATCCAAGCTCATCGCTCCAAAAGTTGAAGCTGAAATCGCATTTCTTCTTAGGGAAGATCTTGAAGGACCTGGGATAACTCCTGCAAGGGTGATTCAAGCTACAGAAGGTGTTTTTCCAGCTCTTGAAATAATAGATTCAAGAATAAAGGATTGGAGAATCAAGATCTTCGACACCGTTGCGGATAACGCTGGAATTGCCAGACTTGTGCTTGGAAGCAAGCTCACGAAGATTGAAAATATTGATCTCAGACTCGTAGGGCTTGTAATGAAGAAGAATGGAGAGATTGTTGCAACTGCAGCTGGAGCGTCTGTTCTCGGAAATCCTGTGGATTCGGTTGCTTGGCTTGCAAATAAACTTTCTGAGTTTGGAGTTTCTTTAAAGAGGGGGGAAATAATTCTCTCAGGTTCACTGATCCGAGCTTTTGACGTAAGACCCGGAGATTCCGTGGTTGCAGAATTTGATAGGCTTGGATCAGTCTCAACAAGGTTTGTGTGAGGTGAAGGAAATGGCGAAGATATATTATGATGAGGATGCAGATCTCTCAGTTCTTGAGGGAAAAACAGTTGCAGTTCTCGGCTACGGCTCTCAGGGAACTGCTCAGGCAAACAATCTCAGAGATAGTGGAGTGAACGTGATAGTGGGATTGAGGAAAGGAAAATCTTGGGAAAGAGCTGAAAGAGATGGATTTGAAGTGATGAGCGTTGCGGAAGCGACGAAAAAAGGAGACATAATTCTGATTCTCCTTCCAGATGAGATTCAGAAAGAAATCTTCGAGAAGGAAATAGCTCCAAATTTATCTCCCGGAAAGGTTCTCTCCTGGAGTCATGCCTTCAATGTGCACTATAACTGCATAATTCCCCCTGACTTCGTTGACGTCATTCTCATTGCTCCGAAAGCACCTGGAAAAAGGTTCAGAGAAGAGTTCAAGAGAGGATTTGGAGTTCCCGGACTTCTCGCAGTGCATCAGGATGTCAGTGGAAAGGCAAAGGAAATAGCTCTTGCTCTGTGTAAAGCTATGGGTCTTACAAGAGTTGGCGTCATAGAGACGACATTTAAGGAAGAGGTTGAAACTGATCTAATAGGAGAGCAGATAGTACTTTGTGGAGGAGTCTCCGAACTCATTAAAATGGGCTTTCAGATCCTCGTTGAAGCGGGATATCAGCCGGAAGTCGCTTATTTTGAGTGCCTGAATGAACTGAAGCTTATTGTGGATCTCATATATGAGGGCGGACTGGAGAAGATGTGGAATGACGTCTCCGATACTGCTGAATATGGAGGTCTAACCAGAGGACCGAGAATTCTGAATAATGAGCAGACTTGGAATGCAATGTGGGAAGTTGTAGAAGAGGTTCAGTCTGGAGAATTCGCAAGGGAATGGATTCTGGAAAATCTTGCTGGAAGACCGGTGCTAAACAGGTTGAGAGAGATAGAAAGGAATCTCCTCATAGAGAAAGTTGGGAAGACCTTGAGATCTGCGTGGCAGAAAGAGGAGAAGGAGGGTTAAGCCCCCTCCATCCACTCTATTCTCTTTTCTCTGGGCTCTCCATATGGATTTCCGCATTCCATTATGTTCTTCAGAATTCTTCTGTGAGTTTCTGGGTTGAGACTTCTGTAAGTAAGCTCTGCTTTCAGAGCTCGGATAATATCAACTACGGGAACATTTCCAGGACACTTCTTGATACAGTAGTCGCATGTATTGCAGGTGAAGACAACTTCTCTCAGCTCTTCTGAGATTTCAAGAAGCCCCTCTTCCAGAGCTCTTGCAAGCTGAACTCTTCCTCTTGGACTTATCGTCTGCCACTTCCATTCATCGAAACTCGGACATTTTATTTCGCACATTGAACATCTGTTGCAGAGTAGAGTATCTCTCCAGTATCCATCAAGATATTTGAATCCCCTTCCATTTTTTTCTTTGAGTTCTTTGATCTTCTCCAGCCATATCCTCCGAGCTTCATCAACTTTCGAGAGATCTGTGGTATCTCCCCATGGTTTTCCATTTCCGGGATTGAAGAGGTTCTTGGGGTCAAATGTCTTCTTCAATTCTCTCATGAGGTTCATAACTCCCTCTCCGCTCTCAATGCTGATGAACTTCCTTCTAAGGATTCCGACACCGTGCTCAGAGGAGATAGTTCCTCCAAGAGGGATTACGATCTCCTTGTATAGAATCTCTAGAGCCTTCATGAAAGCTTCGAACTGTTCTGGGTCTGTCTCATCTATGAGAATATCTGGGTGAATATTTCCGTCTCCCACGTGACCAACATAGGAAATCTTTATCTTCCCACCAACTCTCTTCGGGATCTCCATAATCTTTTTGAGAGCTTCTGGGACTTTATCTACTGGAATGCTTAGATCTTCAGATATCACATTCAGAGGGGACTGGAGAAGGTGAACGGGATAAGTGGCTTTCCTCGCTAACCAGATTTTCTCTCTTTCCTCATCAGTTTCTGCAATCCTCCAGGCAAATGGTTCGGCTTTTTTCGCAGCTTCAAAGCAAATTTCGAGCTCTTTTTGAACTTCTTCTTCCACATTTCCATCTACTTGAATTAAAATTGCAGCCTCTGCTTTTTCAACCTCTGGGAGATCCAAACCAGTATATTTGACTCCATCCCTCAGCGTTGGACCATCCATCAGCTCCATGCAATTTGGAATAACTCCGCTAGATTTTATGTTCACTATTGCCCTTCCAACCTTATCCAAGTCGTCGAAGAAGAAGATCGCAGCTCTGTAATATTTCGACTTTGGTCTCACTTTCAGAGTGGCTTTTGTGATAATTCCGAGAGTTCCTTCAGAACCGCAAAAGAGGTGTACGAGATCATACTGAGATGATGACTTTAAAGTGTTCGCTCCTATTTCAATGATCTCTCCATTTCCAATCACAACTTCAAGTTTCAGCACATAATCCATAGTCTTTCCATATTTCACTGCTTGAATTCCAGCTGCATTCGCTCCTATCATTCCTCCGATTGTTGCTGCACTACTCGAGCCAGGATCAGGTGGGAAGAAATATCCATAAGGAGCAAGAAACTCATTCAGATCATCGCATATGACTCCAGGTTCAACTTCAACTGTTTGATTGGTCTCGTTGAATGAAAGTATTCGATTCATTTTTCTCATGTCAATCACTATTCCTCCGTGTGTTGGAATGGCACCTCCGCAGAGTGAAGTTCCAGAGCCTCTGGGGGTCATTGGAATGTTGTATTCATATGCAATCTTCACTATCTTGCTAACTTCTTCGGTGCTCTCAGGTCTCACAATGATCTCTGGATAGCTTTGAAAAATCGTTGCATCTCTGGAATAAACATATACAGAAGGTTTATCAATCCTGATATCCTCCTCTCCCACTACTTCTTTCAATTTTTCTATTACTTCTTTGTTCATCAACTCACCTCTTTTAAACAATTTTGAGATCTCTAAGCCATTTTACCGCACGAAGAAAAATTGGAATTCCGAAATAAGGGACAAGGAGCTCACAGGCTTCGAGGAGTTGCTCTTTGGACGCTCCACTTCTTAGTGCCTCTTTTGCATGAAATTTGAATCCGCTTTCAAAATTCAGAACTGAAAGCATTGGAAGTATTATGAGTTCTTTCGTTTTCTTGTCAATGCTCTTCTTTTTTATAACCTCTCTCAGCATCTCTGTAACACTTTGCATGAGCTCTTCATCAGTTTCTGAAGCGATAACAAATTCATCTATTGGTCTCTCAAAGAAGAACTCTGGCACGCTCATCCCTCTTTCGGAATTCCCTCCTCATCCCAGTCTCGCAGAGCATAATATTCTGAGAGCATCTCCTCAAACCTCTCTTTTTCAACGATCTCTCCAGACGATGCGCCCTTTCGGAGAGGTTCGCTAAAGAACCTTTCCGGTAGTCTATCATCCTTTCTGCTCACTCCACACTTTATGTTGAATTTTCTCACTCTGTTGTTTATTTCAACTCCAATTTTCTTGAAGTCTTCCATTGAGAGACCATCTCCAGCAACACTCTCATAAATCTCTTTAAGCTCACTCCACAGAACCGGACCGATAGTCGGAAGACACCAGAAGTTGCACATGAGCAGTGAACTTGTTATTGCGTAGAAATCTTCAAGCTCCTTCACAACTTCAGCTTGATTGTACGAGAGCCTATCAACGCTTCTCTCCGGATCAAATGGATGTTTTCCTGTTAGATTAGGTCTGTAGATCATATGTCTGAGGTGACAGGCACCTCGAGGAGAAACAGCATATGCAAGAGCCATTCCTTTAAGCGCTCTTGGATCATAAGCTGCTGGTTCTAAACCCTTTACGTGAATCACTGCTCTCTTGGCTTCTTCTCCAATTCTCTCAGCAGCTTTGTAACATCCCTCTGCTAAAACCCCTCCAAAACCTTCTCTTTTTGCAATCATCTCCAGAAGTCTAAGCATGCCCTCAGAATCTCCAAAAGAGGTGCTGAAGCCAACTTCTTTCTCTGTGAGAACACCTCTCTCCATTAGATACATGACCATGGCAACCACATTTCCTGCAGTCATCGTGTCCATTCCGAAGCGGTCGCAGAGTTCATTTCCTTTGATCACAGCTTCAACATCCTCAATTCCACATAGGGATCCAAGAGCATAAAGGGTCTCATATTCCGGTCCTTCTACTTCGGTGCCTCTGAATTTACCCTCTTCAATTACAGAATATTTTCCACACGCAATTGGACAAGCATAGCATGTGGTCTTCCTCTTGAAGTATTTCTTTTTCAGTGTCTCTGCACTCAGAGCCTCAAGATGTTCAATCGATCCATCAATCCAGTAATTTGTCGGAAGAGCCCCAATGTTATTTGATACTGCGAGAATATTGGGAGTTCCAAACTCACTTATTGCTTTGAGAACCTCTCTTCCCTTTTCACTTATCTCATTCTTCAACTCTTCCAATCTCTCCTCATCTGCGACCTCAATCTCTCTCTCACCTCTTACCACAATTGCTTTGAGATTTTTTGAGCCCATCACAGCACCAGCGCCGGTTCTTCCAAGTTGTCTTCCCTTTCTGTGAGCTACATTTGCAAATTTCACAAGATTTTCTCCAGCTATTCCAATACTCAGAACCTCACATTTTCCATGCTCCTTCTTTATTTCATCTTCAGTCTCCCATGCATCTTTTCCCCAGAGATGAGATGCATCTCGAATCTCAACTCCTCCTTCGTGGATCCAGAGATACACAGGCTTTTCAGCTTTTCCACTGACAATCAAAGCATCATATCCCGTTTTCTTCATCTCATATGCGAAGAATCCTCCGCAGTAGGATTCACCAAAGATTCCGGTTAAGGGAGATCTGAAAAATGCTCCGAATCTCGAAGATCCCGGAAATCCTGTTCCGCTAAAGGGACCTGTTGCAATTATAAACAAACTCTCTTCGGAGAGCGGTTCTGCAAGACTTGAAGAGAGAAGGACTCTCGAAGCTAAATCCTTCCCTCCAATAGCACCCTCAGGTAAATCCTCCTCTTTAATCTCTCTTTTCGAGAGATTCACACGAATAACTCTGTTCCAGTTACCTTTCATGCGAATCACCAGAATCTGAAGGATCTTCTGAAAATTTCTTCGAGATCCTTCTCGCTTGGATATCTGCATGCTGCAGAAAGCAGTCTTGTTTGCTTTGAAGCCTTTTCAACGAACTCCGGGATATCGCTCTCATCGAAATACTCGCTTATTCCATTTGGAAATCCAACGTCGTGATAGAGTCTTACTAGAGCCTTATAGACGAGTTCTCCAGCTTCGTACTTTGACACTCCCTCTACATTCTCTCCGAGTAACTTCGCAACTTTAAGATGCTTTTCAGGTAGAATCGGAGCTGTGAAAAGCACCATTCCCGGGAAGCAAAGGCCAACTGCTATTCCGTGAGGCAAATGTCTCTCATACGGGAATGAATACGAAATCGCATGGTTTATATGAACTCCCGCATTCCCAAATGCAACTGCTGCGAGAAAAGCGGCAAGGGACATTCCGCTTCTAGCCTCTATATCATTCGGTTTTGCAACAGCTCTTCTGAAATATTTTCCGATGAGCTCGATTGCCCTCTCTGCAAAGACATCTGTCACAGGATTTGCTCCTACGTAAACAGGTCTCTCCTCTGGAGTCGGAGGCATCGGTCTTGCGTTATAGGCAACCGCAGTATATGCTTCGAATGCATGGCTCAAAGCGTCTACTCCTGTGGAGACTGTTACCGAAGGGGGCATCGTTACTGTGTTAAGAGGATCAACTACAGCGAGGGCAGGCATCATGTTAGGAGCGCCGAATCCTATTTTTATTCCTTTCTCTGGGATCGCAAAAGATGCCATCGGAGTAGTCTCCGCTCCAGTTCCCGCTGTTGTAGGAACGCAGATCACGGGTTTTATCGGTCTAGGAGGAATTGGCTTGCCCTTACCGAAGGGTTTTCCGATGTAATCGAAGAAATCGGCTGGATGTGTGAGGTAAAGCGAAGTTGCCTTAGCAACGTCCATCGCACTTCCTCCGCCAACCCCAACAAAAGCGTCAACTTCCAGACCAGAAACAACCTCAAGAGCGTCATTCACGAGCTCATAGGATGGTTCAGGCTCCACTCTATCGTAGACTTCGACTTTAATTCCTTCCTGTTCGATGTATCCTTTTATCTTCTTCGGAATATCAGTATTTTTGTTCAGTATTTTATCTGTGACGAGTAAAACGCTTTTTATCCCCATTCTTCTTAGATCAACTCCAATTTCTTTCGAGACTCCCACTCCGAACTTCATCGGGGACATCCTTACCGAGTATGCGTAGTCATTTGGCATTTCCATTTTCAAAACCTCCCGAAATCCTCAAGTTTATGTGATGATTGATCCTTAATAAAGTTTGATGAACTCCTCAATACGAATAATTCATATTTTCTAAAAACAACCAAATTTATTCGTTTTTTTAGTTGAAAACTCTTATATAATCCACCAAATCCAAAAGAAAAGTAATGATAAGGATTGATCACGCTCTCTGCAAGAAATGCGGAATTTGTGTTGAGATTTGCCCAAAAAATGCTCTTCAGTTAAATAGGGAATTAAAGGTTATCGAAAGAAAATGCACTTCATGTGGTCTCTGTGAACTTTACTGCCCAGATTTCGCTTTGGAGGTTGTGAGGAATGGTTGAACTTCTTCAGGGTAATGAAGCTTGCGTTAAAGGAGCTCTCGCAGCTGGATGCAGGTTCTATGCTGGTTATCCAATCACACCCTCATCTGAGATAGCTGAGATGATGGCAGTCGAACTACCAAAAAGAGGTGGGGTCTTCATTCAGATGGAAGATGAGATAGGAAGCATTGCTGCAGTTATAGGCGCCTCTCTTGCAGGAGCAAGAGCTATGACTGCGACTAGTGGACCCGGAATCAGTCTTATGGCTGAGAATATTGGTTTTGCCATCATGGCAGAAATCCCTTGTGTGATCGTTGATGTGCAGAGGGTTGGGCCAAGCACGGGACACGCAACGAAACCATCTCAAGGTGATGTGATGATGGCGAGATGGGGAACTCATGGAGATCACAGAGTAGTTGTTCTATCTCCTTCCTCTGTTTCAGACATGTTTTGGTTAACTTTCAAAGCATTCAGATTTGCAGAGATGTTGAGAACTCCCGTAATTCTTCTTTCTGATGAGATTATTGGACATATGAGGACCGATGTGGAGCTCCCAGATGAAGTCGAGGAGGAAATTCCTGAGCTTGAGGATGTGCCCAGCTTTCATCCATTTGGAGGAGGAAAAAGATATCACGTAACTGGTTTGGTCCATGATGAAACAGGATTTCCTACAAACGATGGAGAAATCATAGAAAAACAGCTAAAAAGATTGATAAGGAAGATTGAGAGGCACAGAGACAAAATTACAATAGTTGAGAGGTTGAATGTTGAAGATGCTGACGTTGTAATTCTTGCTTATGGCTGTGTTGTTCGATCTGCTATCAGAGCTATGTATCTTGCTAGAGAGGAGGGAATAAAATGCGGTGTTGTCGATGTGAAGACTCTGTGGCCATTTCCTTATGAAGTTGTGGAAAGCGAGTTTAAACTTATCGTTCCTGAGATGAATTCTGGATTAATAGCAGATGATTTGAGAAAAGTGAGAAATGACGTTATTTCGATTACAAAAATGAACGGGGAGATCATATATCCTCATGAGATTCTCGAAATAATCAGGAGGGTCTCAAATTGAGAATTCGCGATTATTTTAGAAGACTTCCACACATCTGGTGTCCCGGATGTGGAAACGGAACAATAATAAATGCGATGCTTCGGGCAATTGATGAAGTTGGGCTGAAGAAGGATGAGATAGTTGCAGTTTCTGGAATAGGTTGTTTCGGAAGAGCAACCGGGTATCTGGATTTCTACACTCTTCATACAACTCATGGAAGAGCACTTGCGTTTGCAACCGGAATAAAACTGATGAAACCAGAAATGAAGGTTTTTGTACTCATGGGTGATGGAGATGCGGCTGCTATTGGAGGAAACCATCTGATTCATGCAGCAAGAAGAGATATAGATCTGATTGCCATTGTTGCAAACAACTCAATCTATGGAATGACTGGAGGACAGGTCTCTCCAACGACTCCAGAGATGGCAAAGACAACGACAACTCCCGAAGGATGCAAGGAGAGACCATTTGATCTCTGTGAACTTGTTCTCGCAGCTGGAGGATCTTATGTGGCAAGATGGACAACCTATCACGTTCGACAACTTCAAAACTCAATAAAAGAAGCCCTCGAACATCCGGGATTTTCATTTATAGAAGTCTTTTCTCAGTGTCCAGTTCAGTTCGGAAGGAGGAATAAAAAAGATCACATTCAGATGCTCCGTGAATTTAAGGAGAAGTCCTCTCTGGAGGGAGGGGGAGATAAAATAAAAATAGGAGTATTCAGGAGGTGAAAGAAGTTGAAATACGAGATTATTTTGAGCGGAAAAGGAGGTCAGGGATTGATATTAGCTGGAATCATTCTCGCTGAGGCTGCAGCAATTTACGAGGGTCTTCATGTTGTTCAAACTCAATCTTACGGTCCTGAGGCCAGAGGAGGAGCGAGCAAGTCTGAAGTGATTATAAGTGATGAGCCCATAGACTTTCCAAAAGTTACTTCAGCAGATATCGTTGTTGCTCTCTCTCAAGAAGCATGCGATATTTATGCAAAGATGGTTAAGAGAGGAGGAATTTTGATTCTAGATGAAGATGAAGTTCAGAAAGTTCCTGAGATTGAGGGGAGAATATACAGAATTCCCTTTATCAGAATGGCAGTTGAGGAGATTGGAAAAGCAATAGTAACAAATATCGTGACTCTCGGCTCTCTCATCGGACTTACGGAGATCCTATCTCCAGAGAGCGTAATAAAGGCTATAGAGAACAGAACTCCGAAGGGCACTGAAGAAATAAATAGGAAAGCCTTCGAACTTGGTTTTAAAGCTGCGAAGGGATTAGCATGAGGCTCTATGAATATCAGGGTAAGGAACTCGTGAGAGCTCACGGAATACCTGTTCCGGAGGGTTATTTGGTAACATCCCCAGAAGAAGCAGAAAGAGTTGCGGAGCTGTTAGGGGAAGTAGCTCTTAAAGCTCAGGTTCTCAGTGGGGGAAGAGGAAAGGCTGGAGGAGTCCTCTTTGCATCATCTCCAAAAGAAGCGAGAAAAAGAGCTGAAGAACTTTTTTCAAAGAAAGTCCATGGTTATAGAGTTGAGAAGTTACTTGTGGAGAAGAAGCTGAGGATTGAAAAGGAGATATACATCGGAATCATTGTTGACAGGAGTACGAGAAAACCGGCAATTATAGTTAGTCCGAAGGGAGGAGTTGATATAGAGTCTGTACCTCCAGAGTATTTGAAAGTGCGTCATCTCAGCCCAAATAGAGGACTGAGTGATGCAAGAGATCTAACTTCTTTCTTGGGAATGAGCGGAGAAGAATGGATCATCGAAAAGCTCTATGAGATATTCACAAAATATGACATGCAACTTCTCGAAATCAATCCTCTCATCTATGACGGAAATTCTTACATCGCAGCCGATGTTCGAGCAATTGTTGATGATAATGCTCTATTCCGCCAGAACTTTGAGATAAACTATGAAGAGATGAATGAGAGGGAGAGAATGGCAAGAGAAAGAGGAATAGCTTATGTGGAGCTTGACGGTGACATAGGGATAATTGGAAACGGTGCAGGTCTTGTTATGGCTACTATGGATCTTGTCTATCTGAGAGGAGGAAAACCTGCAGATTTCTGCGATCTTGGAGGAGGGGCAGATAGGGAAAGAGTTAAAGAGGCGATAAAGATTGTTCTTCAGCATCCGAGCCTCAAAAAACTTCTGATAAACATTCTTGGAGGAATAACGAGATGTGATGAAGTCGCCCTTGGGATTTTAGAGGCGTCTCCAAACGTTCCAACTGTTATAAGGATGATGGGAACGAAGGAGGAGGAAGGAAGAGAAATTTTAGAAAAGGCTGGAATAAAAGTTGAGAAAACTCTTGAAGAGGCGGTGGAGAGTGTTGTGAAATGGTCTTGATTGATGAGAATACAAAAGTTCTCGTTCAGGGGATTACAGGGAGACAGGGAAGATTTCACACGGGAGCGATGTTAAACTATGGAACAAAAATCGTCGCAGGTGTAACTCCGGGAAAAAAAGGTGAATCTGTTCGCGGAGTTCCTGTTTACAACTCTGTGGATGAGGCAATGAGGGAGAGAGAGGCAGACGCATCAATTATCTTCGTCCCTGCAAAACATGCTATGAATGCAGTCATGGAGGCAATAGAATTCTCCCTCAATCCTATTGTCGTGATAACAGAAGGAATTCCTGTTCATGATACAATGAAGTTCGTTGAAAAAGCAAGAGAAAAAGGAATTAACATCATAGGGCCGAATACTCCGGGGATCATATCTCCCGAAAGATGTAAAATCGGAATTATGCCCTCTCGCGTCTTCAAAAAAGGAAGTGTTGCCATTCTATCAAGGAGTGGAACTCTGACCTATGAGATTGCATATAATCTTAGCTCGAATGGTCTCGGTCAATCTCTCTGTGTGGGTATAGGAGGAGATCCCGTAATCGGAACCGATTTTGTGGATCTTCTGCCGTTGTTCGAAGAGGATGAAGAAACCAATGCTATAGTTCTTATCGGTGAAATTGGTGGAGATGCGGAGGAAAGAGCAAGCGACTTCATAAAGAAAATGAAAAAACCAGTTGTTGCTTATATTGCTGGGATTTCAGCTCCACCAGGGAAGAAAATGGGACATGCGGGAGCCATCATAGAGAGAGGAGGCGACGCTAAATCGAAGCAAAGAGCTCTTCAGGAAGCGGGAGTAAGAGTAGCCACAACACCATCGGAAATTTCAAATATCCTTAGAGGAATAGTGGGAACGGATGGTCGAAAACTGGAGTGAATATATTCCATATAAGCACTCAATGCTTAGAATTTTGGAGAATCTCTCTTCAATTTATTCAAGAGGTGAAAATTTTGTAATAATAGGGGGTTTCTCCCTTCTTGTTAACTGTTATCTCAAATTTCCTTGTCTGTGGGACATAGATATACTCGTCCCCTCTGAGGATAAGTTGAGGAAAATCTTGAGTTCAATGGATTTTGAAGTGGAAATCATTCATGAGATGTCCGAAGATGATTTCACTGCAGTAGGCGCTCTAGTAAAGTCAGAAGATCGCTGGATAAACGTTGATGTACTCGTAAAAGACCTATTCCCTCTTTATAACAAAACGAAGATTATTTTCGAAGGCAGGATTGAAAGTTATGAGCTGAGAATTCCTCTTGGACATCCCTACGCAGTACTTGTAGATAAAGTTCTTACTTCAAGATTTGCAGAGGGTCTTGAAAGGAGAGATCCACTGGTTTATGACGTTCGGCACGTAGGACTTATTCTTACAAAAGACGTTGAAAAAGAAGAACTCTGGAACTTTCTTAAGGAGAATCTTAAAGAAGAATTGCGGGATGAGTTTTTAACTAGGCTCAGACAATTCGTTGATCTCTCAGGTTTGGGATATATAGAGGAGGAAATTAAAGAAAAATTGATAAAAAGATTGAGCGAAATTAATTATTCGTGAAGGCGTCTGACTCTCTCTCCTATCGTTGGATAGTATTTTCGATCCTCGCCTCTATCTACTTTCTTGTTTACTTCTTCAGAACTTCTCCCGCGGTAATAGCAAACGATCTAATGATTGAATTCTCTACAGGAGCAGCGATAATAGGTGTGATGTCTTCTGCATATTTTTATTCCTATGCTGTTGCTCAACTTCCAGTTGGAGTTCTCGCAGATACTATAGGATCAAGAAAAACTGTTGGTCTTTTTGCCCTGATAACTCTCTTTGGAACTCTCATTTTCGCTTTTGCCTCAAATGTCATGGTCTTGAGCATAGGAAGGGCTCTAATAGGATTTGGAGGTGGAGGAATCTTTGTCCCAACTCAGAGAATTCTTACGAGATGGTTCAGAACGAATGAGTTTGCAAAGATGAATGGATTGTTAATCTCGATAGGTACTTTTGGAGCTCTCGTCTCCTCAGCTCCATTTGCCATCCTTGTCTCTTTAACTGGTTGGAGGAACTCTTTTTTGATCATTGCATTAATTCTCATCATTCTCATCCTTCTAAATTTCTCGCTGGTAAGAGATGAACCGTCTATTCCCATTCATCCAGAAGTCAGACACCAAAAGGAGCGGATTAGGGACTCTCTGAAGACCGTTCTTAGAAACAGAAACTTCCGCGTTCTTTTTCTTGCTTCCATGATGACGTATGGGGTGATGATGGGTTTTCAGGGTCTTTGTGGTGTGACTTATTTCATGGATGTTTATGGGGTTGAGAGAGAAATAGGTGCAACAATCCTCATGATGATAAGCATAGGCGTCATAATTGGAGGTCCTCTAGGAGGGATCCTCTCAGAGAAGCTCGAGAAAAGAAAATCCGTTTATCAGTTTGGACTTACCGGAAGTTTTACCATTTGGCTTCCTATCGCACTTTTTCTCGAAAAAATCCCTCTTATACTCTATTATCCTCTTTCCTTCTTTTTCGGTCTTTTCAGCGGGATTAACGTCATATTTCAAACTATTGGAAAGGAATCATTTCCCAAAGATAACATCGCTACTGGGCTCGCAACCCTAAACATGGCAGCGTTTATAGGTGCAGCATTTGTGCAGGGAGTTACAGGCTATCTTATCGAGCTCGGAGGAAAAGTTGACCACGGCTATTCGCCAGAAGGATATCAGATAACTTTTATTTTCTATCTAATTCTTCTCCTCTTTGCACTTCTTCTATCCTTTTTCGTCGTGGAGCCCCAAAAAATGGAGAAGGGCTAAAAAGACGATTATCAGGAGAAGTGCAAGAATCAAATATGGTAAAAGCTTTATAAAAAGCCAGAGGAGAAGAAGGAATATAAGGAAAATGAATAGTATGGTTATCAGTGCAGGAATTCCAGATAGGATAACTTTCATCCTTCCTCACCTCTGAGAGGAAATAAAATTATTCTTCCTGAGATGAGAATGAGAGACTCTCTCAGTATTTGAAGCGAATTCTCGCTCATATTGCTAAATTTGATCTCATCGAATAAATAATTTCGTCTAACGAAAACGAAAATCTCATAAATCTTTGAATAAACAGCCGTGATTATGGATCCATTTCCTCTAACCTTCATTGTTCCTCCGTTCGTTGCAACTTATATCTTCTGGAGGATAAATCGAGTGAGAAAAATTATACTCATTCTTCTCTACATTTCGGCTCTCATTCTTTTGCTTTTAGCTTATTTTCTCCTATTTCTCATAAATTTCGGCGGAATACACACGAATGGAATAGTTATTGACATAATTCCGGAGTTTGTCAAAGAAATTCTCAGCATATCACTCAAATTATTCTTGACGAGTCTCCTCATCATGTTTGCGAATACAGTAGCTCTTTCTTCACTCTATTCTCTTTTCGCATATCTTCTCAGAGTTACGGAGTGAAAAAGCTTTTTAGTTTTCCGAATAATATGAAATGATGAGGTGGGTGGAAAGTGGTTAAAATTAGGTGGTTTGGTCACGCCTGTTTCAGAATTCAGGGAGATCTCAGTGTCGTGATAGACCCATTTCACCAAAGAGATGTTGGATATCCTACTCCAGAGACTGAAGCAGATGTTGTGCTTGTAACTCACGATCACTTCGATCATAACAAAGTGGATGTGGTAAGAGGTGATTTCAAAATAGTGAACTCTCCAGGGGAGCATGAGATTGGAGGCGTGAAGTTCAGAGGGATTCCAAGTTATCACGATGATGCGAGGGGGGCACTTAGAGGGAAGAATATCATTTATGTTTTCCAGTTGAACGGAATAACTTTCTGCCATCTTGGAGATCTCGGAGATGTTTTGAGCGATGAAGAAGTGAAGGAAATCGGAGATGTGGATGTTTTGATGATCCCGGTAGGAGGTCACTTTACGATTGGACCAAAAGAAGCTACAGAAGTTACGAGTCAGATGTCTCCAAAGATTACAATTCCGATGCACTATAAGACTCCAGTGATAGATTTTCCAATAAAGCCTGTGGATGAGTTTCTGAGAGGAAAGGAGAATATAAGAAAGTTCGAAGAGAGCGAAGTTGAAGTTGTACTCCCAGAAAAATCAGAGATCTGGGTTCTCAATTATGGCTGAAGAAGTTATTGCCATTGACATCTCCGGAAGACATGCGATGGAAGATGGGACATATTTCATGATATGTGCAGCGGTTGAAGCTAAAATAACTGGTTATTCGATTCTCTCTGTTGAAAATCTTGTGATAAAAAAGAAACGATACAAAAACGCTCCGTGTTTGGCGGAGATTCTCGATCTGGTGAAGGAGACTGTGAGAGGTATGAAGGCAAGAGTTCTAATTTCTGAAGCAGGAGAGTTCTTTAATGAACCTGAGTGGAGAATAGGAAGTGTCTTGGGAAAAGAAGTTAGATATCTCGAAAGCATCGGAGAAAGAAGATTGCAGAAGCTCGCTCATATGATAACAAATGAGACAAGATCTCTGCTACTAGAGGAACCATGAGAGCGATTATTGTTGCGAGAAAAGATCCCAGAAAGGACATTTCAGAGGATCTTGAAGAAATGGTGGTTCTCGCAGAGTCTGCAGGATATGAGGTAGTGGGAACTCTCGTTCAGCAGAGAAGTATAGATAGAGTTTATCAGATCGGTAGAGGGAAGCTGAAAGAGCTTAAAGAGATGATAGAGAAGAGTGAGGCTGAAAAGGTGATTTTTTTAAACAAGCTGAGTGCAAGTCAGATCTTTAATCTAACTTCGGAGCTTAAGGTTGAGGTGATTGATAAGTTCAATCTAATTCTCGAAATATTCGCCAGAAATGCAAAAACTAGAAAAGCTCAGCTTCAGGTTGAGCTTGCGAAATTGAGTTATGAGCTCCCCAAAGCAAGAGTCATGGTCTCGCTTATGAAGCGTGGAGAGAGGCCTGGGTTTAAAAGCCTTGGAAGGTATTACGACCTTTACGAGAGGGATATAAGAAGAAGAATTTACGAGATAAAAAGAGAACTCTCTGAAAAGGATAGGATATCAGAAGAGGTGAGAAAGAAGAGAAAGGAAATTGGAGGTTATCTCGTAACCCTTGCAGGATACACGAATGCGGGAAAGAGTACTTTAATGAGAAGACTAACGTCAAAAAGAGTCATTTCAGATGATAAGCTCTTTACAACTCTATCTCCTTCTACCGCAGAGCTCAGAATTAAGGGAAGAAGAGTTTTTCTTACCGATACGGTTGGTTTCATAAAGGATCTCCCTCCTTGGATGGTTGCTGCATTTAGATCCACGATGGACGAAATATTCTCCTCAGATCTGATTCTTCTTGTTGTTGATGCCTCTGAGGATACAAAGGCTATAAGGAGGAAGCTGAAAACATCTCACGAGATTTTATATGAGAATGGATATGCTGGAAGACTCATAACTGTAATGAACAAGATTGACAAGATAAATGAGGAAGAACTTGAGAGAAAGATTGAGGAGCTCGGAAATCTTCTCCACAACACTGTAGCTGTATCTGCAGTTTCTGGTGAGGGAATTGATGAGCTCTTGGAGAAAATCTACCAAGAACTTCCGAAATGGAGGCTCTATGAGCTAAAACTCCCTATGAGCAGAGATGGAATGAAATTGCTCCACAGACTTTACGAGGAGTCGCACATCCTTCAGGTGAGCTTCAACGAATGGATTTCGGTGAGGCTCGAAGCGGAAACTGGTTTAATTAATAAGATCGAAAATGAGAATGGAGTTGAGGTGTTAGAGTATGGAGCGGGGTAATATAACGAGAATAGGAGTTTCAATAAGTGATAGTCTTCTGAAAAGGTTTGATGAAATAATAGCTCAAAGAGGATACTCCTCAAGGTCTGAAGGAATTAGGGATGCCATCAGAAACTACATCGCAGATTATGAGTGGATGAGTGCTGAAGAAGGAGAGAGGATCGGAGTAATCACGATTCTTTATGACCATCATCAGAGAGGTCTTTCCGAGACTTTGACGAGTATTCAACATGATTTCAATGACATCATAAGGGTCTCTGTGCATCTTCACTTGGATCATCACAACTGTTTAGAAGCGATTCTCGTGAAAGGTGATGCAAAAAGAGTTAAGACAATGGCGGAGAGAATGATGGCGCTTAGAGGAGTCAAGCAGGTGAAGCTAACTACTACGATCTCTCTCGAAGACCTTTGATCTCTTCAGTTTTCTGTAAACTTGGAGAGGATGCTTCGCACTTCCGCAAACTTTAGATCTCAGACAGTCTCCGTAAACTTTCATAGTTTCACATGAGGGTGGAGTATATTTCGTTCCCGTAGCTCCATTTATGTGTCTAACTTGATATCTCGTTTTCTCTTCATCGAAGTCTGGAGAGTTTCTATAGATCGAAACTATTTCGTCTACATTCATTCCTATGGATAATAAGAATGATGTGAGGGCAAATCTGGATGCGTGAGGAAGATTCTTTCCTTCAAGAGCCATTCTGAAGAGATTTTCTATACAAGGAGGGAGTGCACTTTCTTCAAATTCTCCAACGTCTTCGAAAATTTTTTCTCTGAACTCCTCTATTTCATCTCTCATCTCATCAATTATGAAGTTTATGTGATTGCAAACGTCTTTCCCAACGTTTAAAGGAAGTTCAGACTCTATTTTCTCTCTTATAGCTTCTTGAAGCAATCTAATGAGTTCAGATTTTGTAAGTGTGAGAAATCCTCTATTCAGATCTCTGTTTACCAGTCTCCAAGTGAAATCTTCTTGCGTGCCTCTTATCTTTGTTGCGTATTTCACAAAGCTTGTGAAGTGAAGTAAATATTTTCCATTTGTTCTTTCAATTTCAACTCCGAGTTCTTCTGCGACTTTCACCAGAATCTCTTCTCTCTCCTCTTCGAGTTTCTTTTTCGAATATTCTGCCTCTCTCAAGGCAAATCTTCTTATAAGGTAATTATCTCTTAGGCAAGATAGAATCAACTTTACGAGGGCAAAGGACAAAATCTCTGCATCTCTATAACTTAAAGCTCTTTTGCTTTTTTTATCCAGAAAATCTTCAGAATACTCTTCTACTCCATCGAACTCTCTACCGAGAGCTTTTCTGAAAAATTCTGGATCAGGATATGATGGATCCTCAGGGTCAGTTATCTCTCCTCGAAGAGTGCCAATAATTCGCTCTTTAGCTCTTTTAATTATTAGTTCGTAAAATTCATTCTCTTCTATCAGCTTAACAAGCTCTATCGAGTCGTAGAAACGATATCTCCTTTTTGCATCCGAAGTGAAAGGGTATCTGTGACCGTACCTCATCTCATTCTGATTCTATTCTCGGAGCAAGTAGATAAGAGACCTCTCCATCTGCAGTGACAGGAAATGTTATTTTTACCGGATAGTCTGTTCCAAGATAAATTCTCACTTCATCCGTCGTTCTGAAGGATTTACTCATGTCAGAGAGATAATCCAGAGAGAACATAGATCTAGCGTTTCCTCCTTTTAGTTCAAGAAGCTCATCTTTCGTTAGTTCTAATCTCATGCTATCTGTATCTCCTTCAGCTTCCATGTAAAATACTTCGTTCTCCACGCCGAGAACTATGTGGTCGCTAATTTTGGATGCAGCTTTTATAGCTCTGTCTACTTCCATCCCATTTACCCAAACTTCTGCGCTGAACTCAAGATTGGGAACCCTCGGATCTCTCCTCATGCTCGAAGGGTCTATGAGCGAAAGCGTATAGGACAGATTTCTTATTTTTATTCTCAGTTTTTCGTCATCCATTACAGAGAGGCTTACCTTATCTCCTTTCTTCCCCAGTTCAAGAACATCCTCAAGTCTGTGAAGATCGACTCCTATTTCACTCTCATCTGCCTCGAAAAGTTCGAAAGCATCTCTTTTAAGTTCGAAAGAAACCATTGCAACGTTTGCAGAATCAACCGCACGCATGCTTATTCCTTCTGAAGAAGTTCTGATTTTAGCCTCATCCACAAGAATGGAGCTTGCTTTAACAAGCTTTTTAAGAACATCTGCATCTACTATACAGCTGAACACTTCGCTATTCCCCCGAAATTTTTAATAATTATTTTGTGTGAAGCTTTATAACCTTAACTGTACTCTCTCCAGACTTTACCACATGAAGTGCATTTGAAGAATCTAACTTCTGGTTCATCAGCAGATCTCAATTGTCTCGTCCACCAGTAAGCTGTGTTGTTTCCACACTCTGGACATTTAGTTTGAGTGGTGGGAAGTGTTCCTTTCATCTCCTCCTCAACAACTGGGACTTCTCTTTCTCTCTCCTCCATAGTGGTCACGAGTTTACTCTTTTTTGGTTTAACAAAACCACATTTTCTGCATTTCATTCCCTCTTCACATGGGATCATCAAACTTTTACACTTTGGGCAGAATTCCATTGAATCACCTCCAGTTAATGGGAGTCACAATAATATATAATGCCCTCGGAAATTTTTTTCGGTGATAAAAATGAGACCTCCTCTTATCACTGTGGATGGAGTCCTAATAGAGAAGGAGAAGATTCTCCTCGTCAAGAGACTTAAAGATCCGTTTAAAGGTATGTGGGCCCTTCCTGGAGGTTTTGTTGAGCTGAATGAGACGGTAGAGGAAGCAGTGATAAGAGAAGTGAAAGAAGAGACTGGAATTGAAGCAGAAATTCTAAGACTTGTGGGAGTTTATTCTGATCCAAAAAGAGACCCAAGAGGTCACGTCATAAGCATTGCTTTTCTCCTTAGAAGGGCTGGAGGAGAGTTAAAAGCTGGAGATGATGCAGAGAGAGTAGCTTTTCACCCTTTGAAAGAGCTACCTCCCATGGCTTTTGATCATAGGAAGATAATCGAAGATGCATTAAAATTACTCTAATTATATGAGCTCATAAGAAAAGTTTATATTATATGTATTAAGAATGTAGTAAATCGGTGGTGAGCTTGAGGAGTTACGAGGAGATTCCAAAGATGGAGTTGCCTTCTACTCTTACGGTTACTGATTGCACAGTCAGAGATGGAGCTCAGATGCCCGGAGTTGTGATGGGTTTTGAGCATAAAGTAAAAATCTATGAGTTTCTCCATGAGATGGGAGTCGATAAAATCGAGTGTTTCCTTCACAACGAAAGAGACAGAAAAGCGGTTAAAGAGATGCTTCAGAGAGGATATGACAAACCAGAGGTTACTGCATGGAGCAGAGCCAAGAAAGAGGATATAGATCTTGTTTTGAAGTTCGATGGAATAGAGGAGACAGGAATGCTGATGTCGGTCTCGGATGCTCATCTTTTTGACAAGATAAGGTTCTCATCCAAGGAAGAAGCGATGAACAAATATCTTGAGGCTTTTGAATATGCAGTAGATCACGGTTTAAGAGTAAGGGTACATCTCGAAGACATTACACGAGCGGATTTAGAAAACTTCGTAATTCCTCTTGTGAAAGAGACTTTGAAGAGATCAAAAAAGACAATTTACAGAATTTGCGATACACTGGGTTTTGGATTACCTTATCCTGAAGCTCCACTCCCCTTCGGAATTCCAAAGATGATCTCACTTTTCAGAGATATCGGAGCGAAGAATATTGAAATGCACATGCATGATGACTTTGGGCTAGGAGTCGCTAATTCAATTGCGGGTTATCTCTACGGAGCAACTTCAGTTAGCGGGACACTTCTGGGGATAGGTGAAAGAGCAGGAAATGCGGAAATAGAAGAGATACTTTTAATCCTGATTACTAGGTTCAAGGGATTTGAAGAGAAGTACAGCTTGAGACTAATCTCCGAAGTTAAGAAATTCTTCGAAAAAGAGCTTGGTGTGAAGATTCCAAAGAACAAAGCGGTTGTAGGAGATAATATTTTCTCTCATGAGAGCGGAATTCATACTGCGGGAGTTATCAGAAATCCTTTCACATATGAGCCCTATCCCCCTGAGCTCGTTGGAGCACGGAGAAAACTCTTCATAGGGCCTACATCTGGCTCAGAGGTCGTGAGATACAAGGTGGAGGAAATTCTCAAAGAGATGAGTGACAATGGAGTGGAGTTGAAGAAAAATCATCCTCTTGTGAAGAAAGTCTTCGAGGAAATTAATAGAATGTATGATGAGGGAAGGAAGACGATCATCCGAGATGAGGAACTCAGAGAAATCGTGAAAAAATACGTAGAGGGTCTTGCATGAAAAAAGTGGGGATAATAAGAGGCGATGGAATAGGAAAAGAAATAATTCCCCCTGTTGTGGAAATATTGAACTCTTTCGCTCCTTTAGAGATTCTGGAAATAGAAGCGGGTTATTCAAAATGGAAAAAATGTGGAGAAGCAATCTCTGAAGAGGATCTTGAAATTCTCGAAGAAGTTGATGCCATCTTCAAGGGTCCTACTGCAACTCCAAGCGGAAGAGGAACCTTTAGAAGCGTGAACGTCACTCTCAGAAAGCACTTTGATCTTTATGCCAACGTTAGGCCGATAAAGTCTTATGGAGTTAAGTACGGCGCTTTGAGAGAGAATGTTGATATGATAATCATAAGGGAGAATACAGAAGGACTTTATAGCGGAATAGAGTTCTCTATCGGAAATCTTGCTCAGAGTGTAAGAGTAATAACGAGAAGAGGAGCTGAAAGAATCTGCAGATTCGCTTTCGAATTTGCAAAGAAAGAAGGGAGAAAAAAAGTAACACTGGTTCATAAGGCCAACATACTCAAGGAGACTTGCGGACTCTTTTTGGAAGTTGGGAAAGAAGTCTCCAAAGAATTCGGGGGAATAGAGTTTGAAGATATGATAGTTGATGCAACCGCTATGAGGATGGTCCGATCTCCAGAAAACTTCGACGTTATAGTTACAACTAATCTCTTCGGAGATATACTTAGCGATCTTGCCCTTGGAATTGTTGGGTCACTCGCTCTCGGAGGAAGTGCAAATATAGGGGATGAAAAAGCTCTTTTCGAACCAGTTCACGGAAGTGCTCCTGATATAGCAGGAAAAGGAATTGCAAATCCGGTTGGAGCTCTAATTTCAGGAGGTATGATGCTGAAATATCTAGGATTCGAGAAAGAGGGAGAGGAAATTCTTAATGCTGTTGAGAGGAGTTTAAAGGAAGGAAAAGTCCTCACTCCAGATCTCGGTGGAAATGCGAAAACCGATGAGTTCCTCAGATATTTCGAATCGAAGTTGAGGTGATTTTTATGGAAACAATGGTCGAGAAGATTCTAGGAAGGAAGATCGGGAGAAAGGTCTCTCCCGGGGAGTTAATCGCAGTTCAGGTGGATCTCGTTTTCGCTCATGATGGGACAATGCCTCTTGCGATTCAGCAGATGGAAAAGCATCTTGGAACGAGAAAAGTTTTCGATAGTGAGAAAGTTGTTGCAATATGCGATCACGCGGTTCCACCTCCATCTGAGAGAGTTGCGAATGTCCACAAATTCGTAAGAGAATTTGCAAAAGAGAACGGAATTAAAATCTACGAAAACGGAGATGGGGTCTGTCATCAGATAATCGCAGAGAATTATTCTGCTCCTTGGAAAGTGATAATAGGTGCGGACTCTCATAGCTGTACTCACGGCGCTCTCGGAGCATTCGCCACTGGTATGGGAAGTACTGATGTAGCTGCAATTATGGCTTACGGGATGACGTGGTTGAGAGTCCCAGAAAGTATCAAGATTGAACTTACAGGAGAGCTTCCGAGAAGAGTTCTTTCAAAAGACGTTTTTTTAACACTTCTTGGAATTCTCGGTGCGGATGGAGCAACTTATCAAACTCTTGAGTTTCTCGGAGAGGGAATCAAGGCTATGAGTGTTGGAGAGAGGATGACTCTGACTAATATGGCGATAGAGGCGGGAGCAAAAACTGGAATATGTGAAGCAGACGAAAAGGTCAGAGAATTTCTGAGAGAGAATGGAAGAGAAAACGAATTTCAACCGCTTCATCCTGATGTCTCAGCATATTACAAAGATGAGATTATTCTGGAATCGGAGAGAATTGAGCCAATGGTTGCGTGCCCTCACAAGGTTGATAACGTAAAGAGTGTTAGTGAGGTTGAAGGTTTGGAAATTGATGTCGTCTGTCTCGGCTCTTGCACGAATGGAAGAATAGAGGATCTTAGAGTTGCTGCAGAAATCTTAAAGGGAAAGAAAGTCCATCAAGAGGTCAGATTCATTGTTTATCCAGCTAGCAGAAAGGTTTTGATGAGAGCTTATGAGGAAGGAATTATTGACGTCTTTCTTTCAGCTGGAGCATCAATAGGAGTTCCAGGATGCGGTTTCTGTATAGGAAGAGTCGTTGCAGTTGGAGATGGGGAGAGAGTTCTCTCAACCCAGAACAGAAATTTTTTGGGAAGAATGGGTAATAATAAGGCAGAAATTTATCTCTCCTCCCCCGCAACAGCAGCAGCATCTGCTATCACAGGAAAAATCACTGATCCTCGGGAGGTGTGAAATTGGAGATAGAGGGAATCGTTCTCAGAGTATTTCCCAGAGATACAAACACTGATGAGATCATCTCAGGAAAATATAAATATGACGAACTCGATTTAGAGAAACTTGCCGTTCATACCTTTGAGGCAATAGATGAGAAGTTTTACGAGGATGCTAAAAGAACTGAAAATCCGATTTTGGTCGCAAGGGAGAATTTCGGATGTGGATCTTCGAGAGAACAGGCGCCTCAGGTTCTGAAAGCATGTGGAATAAAGTGCATAATAGCGGATTCTTTTGCGAGGATATTCTACAGAAATGCATTCAACATAGGATTACCTCTGATTGAATGTCCTGGATTTTCAGCAGAACCTGGAGATAGAGTTCTTGTGGATCTGAAGAAAGGTAAAGTTGTAAATCTGATGAAAGATATGACTTATGAGTTCAAACCTATTCCAATGTTCATTCGGAAGATACTCGATGCCGGAGGTCTGTTGGAGTATTTGAAGAGAGAGGGTGGCTTTAAAGTTTAACTTTTTATAAGATGAGATTCTAAACAATTTATAATGGTGGAACAGTTGGAAGAAGTGGGTAGAGTTTTTAAGTATTTCCAAAAAATCGGAGTTGCGGCAGTAGAACTTAAAAGAGATTTGAAAATTGGGGATACTATAGTCATAAGAGGGGCAACCACGAATTTAGTTCAGAAGGTAACCTCACTGCAAAAGAATGGAGTTCCGATCTCTCATGCAAAAGCAGGCGATGAAGTGGGTATAAAAGTGGAAGATAGGGTCAGACCAGATGATCTGGTTTTCAAGAAACTCTGAGGAATTCCGAGAGATCTTTCAGAGATTTAAAAACAAAATCCGGTCTATCTTCCAGAGGAAGAAGCTCCAGATCTTCTTTTCTCGTAATTCCAGTTAGTACAAGTGCTGTTTTGAGTTTTAGAGCTCTTCCAGAGGCAACATCTGTGTCCAGTCTATCTCCAATAAGAAGAATCTCCTCAGCTTTACTTCCAACTTTCTTCTTCACGAAAGATAGCATGAGAGGTGACGGTTTTCCAACGACTATATCTGCTTTTCTTCCACTGGCAGCTTCAATTGATGCTAAAACTGATCCAGATCCTGGTTCAAGACCTCTTTGGCTGGGAAACGTAACATCTTGATTTGTCGCTATGAACATTGCACCTCTTCTAACAGCTCTCGCAGCCAGCGAGATCTTCTCGTAATTTATCCCTCTATCCATTCCTACTACAACTGCTTCTATATCACTCGGCTTTGCATCCACATTGAGGATCTCATGTCCAGCTTCCTTCAACTCTTTAATCAGACCTCTCTCGCCTACCGGGAAAATTTTTTTAACTCCAAACTCTTCAAGTATGAACTCTGCTGTTACACTCGCACTTGTGAAAACTCTGGTTTTCTCAATTTTAATCCCTTTTTCTATGAACTTATGAATGTAATCCTCCCGGTGTCTTGTGCTGTTGTTTGTTAGTAAAAAGATCTCATGAGTCTCTGAAAGCTCTTTCAGCACTTCTGGAGCTCCCGGGATGAACTCATTTCCTCTGTATATTACGCCATCTATATCGAACACGAGTTTTCGAAATTTCATATCTTCGGAATTTGCGTGAGAGTAGATAATTCTTATCTCAGTCTCAGGAGCTCGATTGCATTTCTCAGAGCTTCAATGTGAAGTTGACCTTCTGCTGCACTTCTCGAAATACATCCATAAGTGAGAACTGAACCGTAAAGAGGAGCGACAACTCTTGAATATTTGCCAATTTCTCCCATGGAAATCACACAAATCGGATCTCCTCTGAATTTCAGAAGAAGTCGAAGGACTCTCAGAACATCCTCATGCTCCGTTGGTCTTACAGCAAGTTTTGCAATATCTCCTATTTTCAAAGATTCTCTCAAAACTCTTTCCATGAACTCATCAGAAGGAGTCTGGTAAATATCATGATAGGAAACGATGCACTCAATACCCTTTTCTTTGCACTTTTCTACAATTTCATCTCTTATTTCGGAGTTCAGTTCAATATCGAGCATATCCGCAAGAGGGAGAAGCGAGAGAAGTCTCTCCTTCCTATTCTCCTCATCTCCTTCGTAGAAACCTCCATCCTCTTTTCTTCTGAAGGTGATGAGGATTGGAAGCTCAGTGGAGTCACGAATCTTTCTGACAGTCTCATCACTCATCGTGTCTATCCTGAGCTCTAAAATATCTGCACCGCACTCTTCAGCTCTCTTTGCATCACTCAGAGCACCATCACCCAGAAGAGAAGCAACTATCCTGAAATTATCTTTCGATGATTCTCTCTTCAACCTTTTTTCCAAAGTGCCTTCCTCCAGAAGAAAGGTGGACAAGAACCTTATCTCCAGGTCTCAGTTTGGTAACAGAGACTGGCTCCCCCCTCTCATTCACAAGCTTTATAGTTTCAGCATTCTGGAGAATTACAGAGAATTCTCTACCATCACTTCTAGCTCTTACTAGGATCATGGGTCTGCTCTCTATTTTCACTCTCCCAACCCATGAAGCTCTGGCTTCGCCCTCTACATTCACAATCATGACTTCGTCTCCTGCCTTTAATTCAGAGAGGTACTTTGTTCTCTCTCCAATCAAGATATAAGAGTGAACAGCTCCTGCGTTAACTCGAAATGGTCTTGCGGAGACATAAGAACTCTCTTCCGATTCTGAATGGACCAAAAAGAATGCATCTGATTGCGATCCAATAAGCATACCCTCTCCAATATTCATGAGAGTGCATGTATCCACACAGACTCTATCTCCAAGACCTATTTGTTTTACTTCGATTATTTCTGCCTCTTTAAGTTCTACTTTTCCTATCTCTTTCTTCACCGCATCTGTAATTCTCTTCATCAATTCTCTCGATTCTGTGGTTATAAGAACTCCGTCTGCACCTCTCTCGAGAATTTGAGTGACGAGTTCCGCCTCTTTTTCATCACTTACAACTACGATCAGTTTGCCTCCGTGGGTCTGAAGCGATGCAATTAGATTCTCCAGTGGTATTATTTTCCAGTCTTGAGTGCTTACTATGAGATAATCCACATACTTTGAGATCTCCTCCGCTCTTAACTGATCTTCTGCACTTCTTATTCTCATCATCACTGCAATTTCAGCACTCACGTTCACTCCTATTTCTTCGGGAGAAAGGATGACTATATCTGCTCCAAGCTCTCCATTCACTTTTGATGCAACTTTGATTTTTCCAAGCTGTCTTACTTTTTCGATCTCTTCACCTCTCACAATAATACAGTCAATTCCACTTTCAAGAGCAGATGTTACTTTCTCCTTTTTCTCTTCCCACGGGATTTCTTCATCTGCCTTAAGCCAGACCTCCCTCACTTGAGAACCTCCATGGCGGTTTTAACATCTACATTTTCATGCACAATCAATGAAATAGCTCTTGTTATCTTCTCTGGATCATCATGCTGAAATATGTTTCTTCCTATTGCTACTCCACTTGCTCCTCCATCCATTGCTCCCCTTACCATCTTCAGTATCTCTTCATCGCTTCCCATTTTCGGACCTCCAGCTATGACCACCGGAACGGGACATCCTCTCACAACTTCTCTAAAGCTCTCAGGATTTCCGGTGTAGTTTGTTTTAACTATGTCTGCACCAAGCTCTGCACCAACGCGGGCGACATGAGCGACAATCTTAGGATCATAAGGATTGGTGATCGAAGGTCCTCTGGGGTACATCATTGCAAGTAAAGGCATACCCCACTCTTCACATTTTGCTGCAACTTTTCCTAGTTTTACAAGTTGCTCTGCTTCGGTTTTTGACCCAACGTTTATATGCACACTTACTGCATCTGCTCCGAGTTTCAGCGCTTCTTCAACTTCTGTGACGAGAACTTTCTCATTAGGATCAGGGGAGAGGCTTGTGCTGGCTGAGAGATGAATAATAAGTCCTATATCTCTCCCATATCCTCTATGGCCAGCTTTGACCATTCCCTTCTGTTGCACGACTGCGTTGGCTCCACCATTTGCCACTTTGTCTATTGTTTCGGGTAAATTTTCCAGTCCCTTTACAGGTCCTATAGAAATTCCATGATCCATCGGGACTATTACGGTGTTCCCACTTCTTCTGTCAATTATTCTCTCTATTCTTATCTTTTTCCCTATTTCACTCATAGCACTCACCTTGCTACTATGTTACTTAGTCGCATATTAACACAAAATATTTAAGGTTTTCTGTTTCTGAAGTTTGATGACCATGAAAGTTGGGGTACTTGGACCTCCTGGAACTTACTCAGAGAAGGCGGCACTCAGAAAATTCTCCAAAGATTCGCTGGTTTACTTCAAGAGCATTACCGAAATAGTTGAAAAAGTTAGTAGGGGTGAGATTGAGAAAGGCGTCATTCCTATTGAAAACTCGCTCGAGGGAGGCGTCACTGAAAGCCTTGATGCACTGGTTGAACATGAGGTAGGAATCGTTGATGAAATACTTCTGGAAATCCGCCATTGTCTTGTTGCAAAAGATGATTCAGAAATCACCATAATTCTCTCTCATCCTCAAGCTCTTGCTCAGTGTAGGAAATTTTTGAATCGAAAATATCCGAATGTTGAGTTGAGAGAGGCTACGAGCACGATGCATGCTGCAAAAATTGCGCAGGAGATAAAGGGCGTTGGCGCGATAGCTCCATGCAATTCCGCAGAGAAATACGGATTGAAGATAATCGAAAGAGACATTCAGGACGGGGAGAATGTAACAAGATTCTTTGTCATCTCCAAAAAACCGAGAATTGATGGCAGAAAATCCTCCATAATCGTTTTTCCGTTTGAGGATAAACCCGGGACTCTGGTCAGAATCTTGAAGCCATTTGCAGACGAAGGGATCAATCTCACTAAAATAGAGTCGAGACCCACCAAAAAAAGGCTTGGAGATTATCTCTTCTTTATTGATTTTCAGGGATCTTTGAGCGAAGAAAGAGTAAAAAGAGCATTGAAGAAAGTCAGAAAGATCTCAAAGGTTAAGATACTGGGATCGTATTGAGTATGATAGAAATTTTATTCTACGGACTCTTCATGGGCTATACAGGAGCCATTCCACCTGGACCAGTTTTAGCATCTACGCTCCATTTTTCGATGAGAAAAGGATTTCTCTCGGGTTTCAGAGTTGTTTTGGGTCATCTGGTAATAGAAGCTCTCCTTATACCACTCCTTTTAGCCGGAATAATCTCTGCTCTTCAGCATCATGAGGCATTCTTGGGGTTAATTGGAGGAGGGACTCTTATTATTTTTGGAGCTTTATTGATCAGGTCAGGAAGAGAAGAAATTAGAGATTCTTCGTTCGAAAGTCCTATTTTTGCGGGGGTGCTGACTTCTTCTTCGAATCCATACTTCTGGATCTGGTGGGCTACTGTAGGTCTTGCAATGCTCGGAGAAGCTGTGAAATACGCTTACGTTGGAATTGCCCTCTTTATTACAGGCCACTGGATTGCAGATCTTTCTTGGTATGCGTTCGTATCTTTCACAGCCTCGAAAACATCTGGGGTGATGAGCGAGAGAAAAAGAACTCTTTTATTGAAGATAGTTTCGACTTCTATGATTCTTTTCGGAATTTACTTCATTCTCCGATCTCAGCACATTTTATAAATTTCAGAGACGAATTTTCAATGAGGTGAGTGAAATAGAGATTGAAGTCGTGCTTGTGGAACCAAAATACGATGGAAATATCGGTGCAGTTGCCAGAGTTATGAAGAATTTTGGCTTCAAGTCACTCACTCTTGTAAGTCCATGTGAAATAGGAGATTTTGGAAGAGCAATGGCATCTCATGCAAGGGACATCCTTGAAAATGCGAGGATAATCTCCTCTATTGATGAGATCGAGGCAGACATTTTGGTGGGAACAACAAGTATAAGTGGAAGAGATGATGCAGACCATCTCAGATATCCGTGTCTCACTCCAGAAGAGCTTATCAGGGGGCTTAAAGGAGTAAAAGGGAGAGTTGCAATTCTTTTCGGTAGAGAGGATTTCGGATTGTTCAATGAAGAGCTTCGAAAGTGTCATATACTCGTTAAAATTCTGACAAATCCAGAGTATCCAACACTGAATCTTTCCCATGCAGTTGCGATAGTTCTCTATGAGATGAGCAAGATGAGGGGGAGAGGTGAACGAAAAGTTACCAGAAAAGAGAACATTGAGAGATTGATGAGACATCTTGATGAACTCTTTGAAGAACTCTCATATCCGAAATACAAAAAAGATAAAACGTTGATGATAGTTTATAGGATTATAGGAAGAGCATCTCTCACAACGAGGGAATACATGACCCTTATGGGTATTATAAGAAGGATAAGGAGGAGATTGAAATCACTCAAAGAGGAAGGTTCATGAATTTTTGCAGAGAACATCAATGGGAGTTGACTTTGGTTCTCATTTTCCTTTTCTTTACCGCAATCCTATGCTACTTTTTCCTTCCACTCCTCACGAGCATCGTCTTGGGATTCGTTTTTGCATATGTGGCGAGACCGATAAAAAGATGGTTTGAAATTGAATTTCAAAAACAGATAGCTTCAATGATAGCAACTGCACTTGTGATAACTCCCATAGCCCTCATTTTTATCTTTGGACTTCTCGAAGCAATAAATCAATTTATCTGGATTTTGGGAAATGTGGATACTTTTCAGGAGGCCATAATAGATCTCACTGTAACTTTGGGATTACCGGAGTTTATGAGAGAATACATAATTATGAACTTTCCGAAGCTTTTTGAGCAATTAAGGACACTGCTTCCAAGTTTAGCTGGAGCAAAGCAAACAAAAGACATTGCTCTTCTAGTTCTAAATTTCTTCATCTCGATCTTTGTCTGCTATTATCTTCTCGTGGATGGAATAAAGATCTATAATTTCATTTTGACATTGGTTCCTGAAGACAGAAGAGAAGAAGTAAGGAGGTTTCTTCTGAGAACCGATGACATGCTCTCAGGTCTTTTCATAGGAAACTTCTTCATGTCCATTATCATCAGTTTGATGTCTGTCCCCTTCTTCCTCTTCTTCAAAATCCCTCTGATCGCTCTTCTAGCTTCTCTCATGTTCCTCGCAGCTCTTATCCCGATACTTGCAGAGTGGATGGTTCTTGTACCTGTTGCCCTCTATGTTCTCATTTCAAGAAGCACTGGAGAGGCATTTATCTTCTTCATTTCAGGTGCTATATTCCTCTACATCATTCCAGAGATGATTCTCAGACCTTATTTCGTCGGCTATACATCTGGAGTCAATCCCGCACTGCTTCTACTGGCCTTCCTTGGTGGAGGTATAATAGGAGGGGTAGCTGGATTTTTCCTTGCACCAACATTTTTAGTAATAGCAACAGCATTTTATAGAGAGTTCATATATGAAGCATGTGAAGCGTCTGAGAGTAGCGGTTGAGAATTACGGGTGTACAGCTAATTTAGCTCAGGGAAGCAGAATAGAGGGCTTGCTCAGAGAGAGCGGATTAGAGATATGTTCTCCAGAAGAAGCAGATGTTGTGATTGTGAATACATGCGGAGTGATAGAGTATACCGAGAGGAAGATTCTCAAAAGAATAGAAAAGCTGAAAAAGAGCAAAAAAGTCGTCGTAACTGGATGTCTTCCAGCTTTAAGAGACATTTCTGGTGAAAACATAATAGCTTCGATATCTGGAGGAGATTTGGATAAGATCTCTAAAATTTTCTCAGTAGAAGCGAAAAAAGTTTTTCCTCAACCTTACGGTGTTATGGCAGCAGTAGATATAGCGAGCGGTTGTTTAAACTCATGCTCTTACTGTGCGGTGAGGCTTGCAAAAGGAAAATTGAGAAGTAGAAGAGTCGAGGAAATCGAAGAAGAAGTTAGATATCTAGTCTCAAGAGGAGTTAAGGAAATTGAGATAACTTCACAGGACAACTCATCTTATGGTTTGGACATTGGAGCATCTCTTCCAGAGCTTCTAGAAAGAATCTGCTCTATTGAGGGAGATTTTAGAATTCGAGTTGGCATGATGAATCCAAAAACCCTTCTCCCAATTCTAGATGAGGTGTTGAAGTCAATGAGAGATGAGAAGATCTTCAAGTTCTTCCACGTTCCAGTGCAATCCGGGTCGAACAGAATTCTGGAGATGATGAGAAGAGGATATACGGTTGATGAGTTTCTTGAAATACACGAAGCCATCAAGAGAAACTTCTCCGATTTCACGTTCTCAACAGATGTAATTGTTGGATTTCCCGGGGAGATAGAGGAAGATTTTGAGATGACGAAGAAGTTGATAGAGAGGATCAGACCGGATAAACTGAATATCACGAGATATTCTCCAAGGAAGGGGACGGAGGCTTATAAGCTTGGAGACATGCACGGAAGAATAAAGAAGGCTCGATCTAGAGAGCTTTACAGAATTCACAATGAGATATCATTGTCTTTGAACAAAAGAAAGCTCAATGAGATAGCTGACGTCCTCGTTACCGAGAAAGGGAAAAATGGGAGCGTTATTGCGAGAGATGATGCATACAGAAATGTGGTCATAAGAAAAGAAATCTCTTTGGGAACTCGTCTCAGAGTGAAATTCGTTGAGGCAACTCCAACTTATTTAGTCGGGGAAACTCTATGAAAGAAAGATTAATTAAGAGTTTTTGATAATTGAGCTTTTATGCGTTTGCTACTGATTCATGCACATTACATGAAATATGGCGTAAGAGAGAAGACGAAAGTAGCCGAAGAAATTAGGGATGATGAGAGAGAAGGAGAAGCAGAAAACGTTCTAGTTGTTTTCACTGCAGTAGAGAAAGACGATGAGAAAAATCCAGAAGAAATCGTCAAATCCGCAAGCGAAGAGATAAAAAAGATTCGAGATGACGTTGGAGCTTCAAGAGTCCTCATATATCCATATGCCCATCTTAGCGATAATCTGGCATCACCCTCATTTGCAGTTAAAATTCTAGAAGATCTGAAGAAGTCTATAGATGGAGAAGTAATGAGAGCGCCTTTTGGGTGGTACAAGTATTTTGAGATAAGGTGCAAGGGACATCCTCTTTCTGAGCTCTCAAGAACAATCAAAGGAGAGGAAGTTCCAGAGGCTTTGAGAAAAGAGGAGAAGATTGAATCACATTGGTATGTCCTTTTCGATGAAAATCTCATTGAGATTGATAATTTCGACTTTTCTTCTTATCCCAAGCTGAAGGAGTTTGCAGAGTATGAAATTTCGAAAAGTAGAGCCGTGGATAAAGTTCCGCCTCACGTGAAGCTGATGAGAAGGCTTGAGATTGCAGATTACGAGAGTGCCTCGGATCCCGGAAATCTGAGATATTACCCCAAAGGAAGACTCATAAAATCTCTTATCGAGGAATACGTGACGAGAAAAGTCATAGAATACGGTGCGATGGAAGTTGAAACCCCAATAATGTATGATATGGAGCATCCATCTTTAAAAAGATATCTCGATAGATTTCCTGCAAGGCAGTATGTAATAGAATCCGATAAAAGGAGATTCTTCTTGAGATTTGCAGCTTGTTTCGGTCAGTTTCTCATGACTCATGATTTTACGATATCATATAGAGCTCTTCCCTTAAGGCTTTTTGAGCTCACGAGATATTCTTTCAGAAGAGAGCAGAGAGGAGAGCTCGTCGGTCTCAGAAGATTGAGAACCTTTACAATGCCAGATATGCATACAGTATGCAGAAATATGGAAGAAGCCATTAAAGAGTTTGAGGACCAATTCAAGTTCTCCATTTCAGTTCTTAAAGACATTGGACTCACACCGATAGACTATGAGGTGGCTATAAGATTTGACAGAGAATTTTATGAGAAAAATAAAGACTTCATTCACAGACTTCAGAAAATCATCGGAAAGCCAGTTCTTGTTGAGATGTGGGACGAGAGATTCTTCTATTTCACCCTGAAATTCGAATTCAATTTTGTAGATGCTCTTTCGAAGGCTTCTGCTCTCTCGACGGTTCAGATAGATGTTGAGAATGCGGAGAGATATGAAATAACCTATGTGGATGAGGAAGGGAAGAGGAAGTATCCAATCATACTTCACTGTTCACCGAGTGGAGCGATAGAAAGGTGTATTTATGCACTTCTCGAAAAGGCTTCAATGGAGAGCGAAAAGGGAAACCTCCCCATGTTTCCGGTTTGGCTCTCTCCAACTCAGTTGAGATTGATTCCAGTAAGCTTAGAGTTCAATGAGTATGCTGAGAGAATAGCGGAGAAATTTGAGGGTGTGAGAGTTGATATAGATGACAGAGACGTTACAGTAGGGAAGAAAATCAGGGAAGCGAGTATGGAGTGGATTCCTTACGTTGCCGTGATAGGAGAGAAAGAAGTGAGAAGTGGAAAGCTATCAGTGACGATAAGGAGTAAATCCTCTATCAAAAGTCCAAAAATAGTCGAAATGACTCCAGAAGAGCTTGAAAAGAAGATAAAAGAAGAGTGTAGAGGATTTCCGTTTAAGCCTCTTCCACTCCCGAAGAAACTCTCAAGCAGACCAAAGTTCGTCTAAAGTTTCTTCAAGACCTCCTGAGCTGCGGAGAGTCTCGCAACTGGAATTCTGTAGGGGGAACTCGAGACGTAATCCATTCCTACTCTGTGGCAGAACTCTATGGATCTTGGATCTCCTCCGTGCTCTCCACATATTCCCACTTTCAGCTCTGGATTTGCACTTTTTCCTTTTTCAACCGCTATTCTCATGAGCTCACCAACCCCTTCTTGATCAAGTGTTGAGAAAGGATCCTCGGGCAGTATTTTCTTCTCCATATAAACATCTATGAATTTTCCATAGTCATCTCTGCTGAAACCAAAGCTCATCTGGGTTAAATCATTTGTTCCGAAAGAGAAGAATTCCGCCTCTTTTGCAATTTTATCTGCGGTAACTGCAGCTCTTGGCACTTCAATCATGACTCCAATTGAATACTCTATTTCTACTCCATGCTTCTTCATGACTTCTTCCGCAACTCTCTTTATGACCTCTTTCTGGTCTCGCAACTCATTCACGTGAGAGACCAGAGGAACCATGATTTCGGGAGTGACAGTCTTTCCTTCCTTCTTCAGCATGCAAGCAGCTTCTATTATAGCTCTTGCCTGCATTTCTGTGATCTCTGGATAGACGATTCCCAGTCTACAGCCTCTGTGTCCAAGCATAGGGTTGAACTCGTATAGCTCTTCCACTCTTCTCAAAAGCTCTTCTTTCTCTCTAATCTTCTCTTCATCTTCTCCTTTTGCTCTCATCCGTTCTATTTCAACTCTCAATTCTTCCCTTTTCGGCAGGAACTCATGCAAAGGCATGTCGAGAGTTCTTATCGTCACTGGGAATCCTTCCATTACTTTGAATATCTCATAGAAATCGTTTCTCTGATGCTCAAAAATCTCGTTAAGAGCCTCTCTCCTCTCCTCTGGAGTCCTTGCCATAATCATCCTCTGAACGCTTGGGAGTCTGGATGGGTGGAAGAACATGTGTTCGGTTCTGCAGAGTCCTATTCCCTCTGCTCCAAATTCTCTGGCTTTTCTTGCATCTTCTGGGGTATCTGCATTCGCTCTTATTCCAAGTCTTCTGATCTCGTCTGCCCAGCTTAGAAGAACTTCGAGTTCTCCTCTGATCTGAGGCTCAATTGTGGGGACTTTACCAACGATTACATCTCCTGTATATCCATCTATAGTTATCCACTCACCTTCTTTTATCACCTGATCTTTTACTCGGACCTCCTTCCTCTCTTCATCTATATCGAGCTCTTCACATCCAACTACACAAGGACGACCCATTCCTCTTGCTACCACTGCCGCATGGGAGGTCATTCCACCTCTTGAGGTTAAGATCCCTACTGCAGCATGCATTCCATGAATATCATCAGGAGAAGTCTCAGATCTGACGAGAATCACAGGAGATTCTTTTGCCATCTCAACTGCATCATCTGCGGAGAATACGACTTTTCCGCTTACTGCACCAGGAGATGCGGGGAGGCCCCGGGCAATTGGGTTAACTTCTACAGAAGGATCTATGATCGGTTGTAGCAGTTTTTCAATCTGCGACGGATCTATTCGAAGAATTGCCTCCTCTTTACTTATAATTCCTTCTTTTACCATCTCCACAGCAATTCTCACTGCAGCAAGAGGAGTCCTCTTTGCGTCTCTCGTCTGGAGGAGGTACAACTTACCCTTTTCCACTGTAAACTCGAAGTCCTGCACCTCTCTATAATGCTTCTCCAGAAGTTTTGCAGTCCTCTTCAATTCTTCGTAGATCTTCGGATTCTCCTCTTTCAGCTTACTCAATGGCATCGGCGTCCTTATACCTGCAACAACATCCTCTCCTTGAGCATTGGTAAGATATTCTCCATAAAGTTCGTTCTCTCCAGTTGCTGGATTTCGTGTGAAGCCCACACCAGTTCCTGAGTCACTTCCAAGATTTCCAAAGACCATGGTCTGAATATTTGCAGCAGTTCCGAGGTCATCAGGAATCTTGTTCAATCTTCTATACGTTATCGCTCTTGGATTGTTCCATGATTTGAAAACTGCTATTATCGCTCTTTTCAGCTGTTCTCTTGGATTCTGAGGAAACTCCTCTCCAGTATGCTTTTTGTAAACTTCTTTGTATATCTCCACGAGCTCTTTGAGGTCTTCAGCATTCAGTTCAGAATCAAATTTGACACCCTTTTTCTTTTTCATCTCTTCAAGATGCCTTTCAAATTCATCTTTTTCAATCCCCATTACAACATTTCCGAACATCTGAATGAGCCTTCTGTATGCATCATAAGCGAATCTCTCGTCTCCTGTAGCTTCTGCCAGTCCCTTAACTATCTCCTCGTTCAATCCTATGTTCAGAATAGTATCCATCATACCTGGCATTGAGAACTTAGCCCCAGAGCGGACTGAAACGAGAAGAGGGTTCTTTTTGTCTCCAAATTTCTTCCCTGTTGCATCTTCCAGCTTCTTCAAATATTTCTCAAGTTCTTCTTCAAATCCTTCTGGAAGCCTTCCTTCCTTCACATAGTATTTGCAGACTTCGGTAGTAATGGTAAATCCAGGTGGTACAGGGAGTCCGAGATTCGCCATTTCAGCTAAGTTAGCTCCCTTTCCTCCAAGAAGGCCTCTCATCTGTGCATTTCCTTCGGTCTCCTCTCCTCCGAAAAAATAGATCATTTTCATGATTTTTAATTTTGAACAACTCTTATCTTAAATAACTTTCCAAATTTTAATCCGATATAGAAATTCATTAAACTCTCCCAAAATCGTCTTCAAGTCTCTCTATGTCATCCTCTCCGAGGTAATCTCCCAGCTGAATCTCTATTATTTCGAGAGGCACATCTTCTGGATTTTCAAGTCTGTGAACTTCTCCAAGCGGGATAAAAATGTGCTCTCCACTCTTCAGAATCTTTTCAAATTCTCCAACTCTTACTTTTGCATTTCCTCGGATGACAATCCAATGTTCACTTCGATGATGATGTTTCTGAAGACTCAATCTCCTTCTCGGTTTGACGAAAATCTTCTTCGCTTTCCATCTTTCGCTTTCACCGATAACTGTGAAAGATCCCCAAGGTCTATGAACGGTGGGAGAAACTCTTGCTCTCTCGTCACCCCTCTCTTCAAGAATTCTTACGAGCTCTTTAACCCTCTCGGAAGACCCTCTCCGGCAGATAAGAGAGGCATCTGAGGTTTCAACGAAGATTATATCGCTCACATCAATAAGTGCAACGAGCCTATCCGAAGTGGAGTAAATGAGGTTATCTCTTGATTCAATACAAACACTCTCTCCAATAGCCACATTTCCATTCTCGTCCTTTTCGAAGGTCTCATAAATCGAGTCAAAATTACCAAGATCGCTCCAGAGTACATTAAGGCGAAGAACTGCTGCTTTAGAAGTCTTCTCCATTATTCCGCAGTCAAATGATATTTCGGGAAGTCTTGGATAGGCTTTTTCACCATTGTTTTCCAACATCTTAGCTATTTCATACTGGTGACACTTGCACTCTTCCTCAAGAGTCTTCAGGCTAAACACAAACATTCCGCTATTCCAGAAATATCCTTCTTCCACATATCTCCTCGCAGTCTTTTCATCGGGTTTTTCAACGAATTTTTCAACAAAGAAGGCGTTTTCAAATCCTTCTATTCTTCTTCCCGGTTTTATGTAACCGTATCCAGTGTGAGGTCTTCTCGGGACGATTCCAAAGGTTACTATGTATTTTTTACCGACTTTGAGTGCCTCCCGAAAAACTTTATGATATTCTTCGTTCACTTCTATAAAGTGATCTGAGGGGAAAACGATAATCAGAGCATCCTCTTCCTCCCTCTTTTTTATTTCAAGAATTGAGTAATAAATCGCTGGGAGAGTGCCCCTCATCTCGGGTTCAAAGAGCACATTTTCTCGAGGGATCTCTACCTCCATTCTCTCAAGTTCTCTCTCAACTAAAATCTCATGAGTTTTATTTGTGACGATTAAAGTATTTTGGGGAGACGAGAAGAGTAGAGCTCTCTCTGCAGTTCTTCGGAAAAGAGATTTATCAAAAAGATTGTAAAACTGTTTAGGGTATTCTTCTCTGCTGAGAGGCCATAGTCTTGTTCCCTTTCCACCAGCCAAGATAATTGAATAAACTTCCATCAAAGAAAATTTTAAACCAAGATCTATTAAGACTTTTCCTCGTTCAGCAACTTGCAAATTTCTTCCATTATTTTTCTCATCGCTTCCACGGCACTCATTCTTATTTTGAAATCTGCAATGTGACTAATGGCAGTCTCTTTTGGATTTATCTCTATAATCAAACCCCCCTCTCTTTTCACGATGAGTGGAAGAGATCCCGCGGGTTGAACAATTGCAGAAGTTCCCGCAACTATCATAACATCGCTTTTAAGAGCTTCTTCTTGGGCCTTTCGGAGGTCCTTCTCTGGAAGAGGTTCTCCAAACCAGACAACTCCAGGACGAAGAAGCCCATCACATTCGCATCTGGGAAGAGGAGGAATTTTTGGAGGAGAGTTTATCTCAAATTCTTTTCCACACTTCGTGCACATCAGAATTTTCAATCTTCCGTGAAGATGGATGATGTTTTTGTTTCCAGCTCTCTCGTGAAGATCATCTACATTTTGAGTTATCACTGTTTTGAGAATTCCCATTTTCTCGAGCTCCGCAAAACTTCTGTGGGCTTCATTGGGTTCTGCGGAGAAGACCTTTTCCATCCTCCACGCATACCATCTCCAAACAAGTTCGGGATCTCTCCAGAAAGCCTCTGGAGTTGCAAGATCTTCGGCTCTGTATTTTTCCCACAATCCATCCTCATCTCTAAATGTTGGAATGCCACTCTCAGCTGAAAAACCCGCACCGGTAAGAGCGGTTAGATATTTCGATTCCACAATCACTTCAGAGATATTCCTCATCAAATAAATCTTCAAAGGAAAAAGTTTTAAAATGTAACTTTACCATCTCAAGTCATGTCATTGATGAGAGGAAACACACTTCTCAGAGAGAATAAAACCGATGATATAGTCAGGCGTCTTGGTGTGATTACAGCTGATAGAGTGCATTTGAGGAGATATCCCATTTCCAATCCCGTCACAATCTTCAATCCTGCTATGCTTATTGAGAATAGCATTGCAACGATTTATGCTAGAATAATTCTCGGATATTACTCTTATACCAGTGCGGTTGCTGAGATCAAAATACCTTTGGAGGAGCTTTACGATCTAACTCTAGGAAATTACACCGCAGAGATAACCGTTTATCCTGATAACAAGTTTGACATTTATGGAGTTGAGGATCCAAGAGCCTTTGAAATAAAGGGTATGAAGTTCATGATATATTGTGGAAGAACAGTAGCATATTTCAATCCAGCAATCAGAACCGAGAGAACACTTCCAGTAACAGCCGTTTTTGATGGAGAAGCTTGGAGGAAGATCTTCGTTTTCAGGATGCCTTCTGGAGTTAGGGAGTCTGTGATTAGTGACAAAGATGCATTCATAGTGGAGAGCAAGGAAGGTTTCAAACTCTTCCACAGACCACACATGAAGAATGAAAATGAAGGTTTTCATCTCTGTATCAGTGAGATACCGAATGACATTCTTTCTATGGTTCAGCATTCGGAGATGAAGGAGATTGTCGTGAGGAACACAACTTCAGTTCTTGAACCCGAAAAATTTGAAATGAAGCTCGGATGGAGTACCCCTCCAGTAAGGGTCGGAAAAGAGCTTCTTCTGATACTCCATGCTCTTGATAAAGAAGGCGTATGTTACAGAGCATTTGCACTTCTCATGAATGAGGAGATGGAGATTACTGCGGTAACTCCTCACTATATCATGGAACCGAAAGAGCGGTATGAAACTTTCGGAGATCGTCCTTATGTTGTGTTCCCATGTGGCGCTCAGATAGTGGATGATAGACTTTTGATCTCGTATGGAGCAGCCGATTTTGCGGTGGGGATTGGAGAAGTGGATCTTTCTGAACTCATGTCAATTCTTGATTCAAACCGTTTGGTCTAATTGCATTTTTGGAAAGTTTTTAATATTTTAGTTCAGATTCCATTTTTAAAGCTCTCATAACACTCCTTTTTCGAAGGGGGTGAAAACATTGAGAATTGGTCTCATCAGTACCTATGGTGTTAAGTGTGGAGTTTCAACGTATACAGAACATCTCATAGAAAGTCTCATGAAATTCGGAGGGAATGAAATTTTCGTTTTTGCGGAGGATAATAATAAAAGAAGTTCGAGAAATGAATTCTCATCTACAATTGAGTTTGTTAGATGTTTTCACAGATATGATGAAAGTGAGGAGCGAATTATTGAGGCAATCGAAAAGAGAGCTCCAGAGATCATTCATATACAGCATGAATATTCCATCTTCAGAAATACGAAAATGCTCGAAAAGGTTCATGAGATATGTGAGGATAGAACAATAATGACTCTTCATACGATAAATCTTGAGAATAAGTTTGATCTAGGCGGGTTAGCAGATTATTACATAGTTCATAACGATATTTCGAGGGATTATCTAATTGAAAATGGGATTCCCGAGGAGCGGGTGAAAGTTATTCATCATGGGACTTTAATCGCTCCTCAGATGTCAAAGAAGGATGCTAGGAAAAAGTTAAATCTACCGTTAAATAGAAAGATTCTTCTATCTCATGCTTTCTTCGAGAAGAAAAAGAACATAGATCTCATTCTCCAGGCAGTTGCTGAGCTCAGAGATGAAATTCCTTTATATTATCTTCACGCTGGCGGTGTCCATCCTTATGGATATCCTCCCGAAAGACATCAGCTTTACTACGAGAAATGTTTGAAACTTGTGGAAGAACTTGGAATTTCTGATATTGTTAGATTTGATGCAGAGTTCATACCTGATGAGGAGCTTTTTGTTTATCTCAATTCAGCAGATGTCATTATGGTTGTGGAGGAGAACAAATATCCTCTGCTCTCAGCTTCGGGAACGATGCATACTGTGGCGAGAAGACCAGTTATAGGTTCCGACCTTCCAACTTTTTCAGAGTTTCCTGAAGGATGTTTTTACAAGGTTGATTTGTCTCTCGAGTCTATCAAGGAGGCGGTGAGAAAAGTTCTAGGAGATGAAAAACTTTCAGAAAGTCTTGTGAGGAGAATGATGGAATATGCAGAGAAAACATCTTGGGATAAAATAGCAGAAGAACATCTGAAACTCTATAGAGAGGTTATTAAAAAGGCCGAAGAGTGAAAAATTTTTGAATGTCGAGGAACGAATTGAAACCATGGATCTTTTGAGAAAGGGAAAGTTCAAAGAAAAGATGGATGAAGAGGCCGTGGACTTCACGTCTTCAATGGATTTCGATCAGTGGATTTTTCTTCATGATCTCAATGTGGATAGGGTGCATCTCCTGATGCTGAAAAAACAGGGAATCATAAATGAAAACACCTGCAGAGAGATTTTAAAAGCTATTGATATGGTTGAAAAGGAAGGTTTTGAGTCTTTGGAGAGGATGGAAGATGTTCATATAGCAAAAGAGACGAAAATTCTTGAAATTGTCGGAGAACTCGGAGGAGCTCTTCATAGTGGAAGATCAAGAAATGACGAAGTTGCAACTTGTTTGAGAATGGCATCCAGAGATTCTCTTCTCAAGATCTTCTCCTCACTTCTGAAGTTGAGAGAAGTAATTCTTGAAATTTCCAAAGAGAATTTAGAAACTCTCATACCCGGATATACACATCTTCAACACGCTCAACCAACTACTCTGGCTCATCATTTACTGGCTCATGCTTCTGCTCTTAGAAGGGATGCAGAGCGAATAAAGGAGTGTTTCAGAAGGGTCAATCAATCTCCTCTCGGAAGTGCCGCTCTGGTCTCAACCTCTCTTCCGATAGATAGAAATTTCACAGCATCTTTACTGGGGTTCGATTCCATTATCGAGAATTCTATGGATGCAATTTCATCACGAGATTTTGCTTTAGAATGTATGGGCGTTTGTTCAAATCTCATGATTTCGCTTTCGAGAATAGCGGAGGAACTTATTCTTTGGAGCACCTCAGAGTTTCAATTTGTGAAGATTGGAGATGCTTATGTTTCCACGAGCTCTATCATGCCTCAGAAGAGAAATCCAGATGTTGCGGAGCTAATAAGGGCAAAATGCGGTACAGTAATCGGATCTCTTATAAGCTCTCTCTCAATTGTGAAATCTCTTCCTCTTAGCTACAACAGAGATCTTCAGGAGATCACATCGCATTTGGAAAGGGTGTTGGATATCACAGAGAAGAGTTGCGAAATGCTTGCGAGAATGCTGAGATCATGCGAATTCAACAAAGAGAGAATGAAAGAGGAGGCAGAAAAAGAATTCACCACTGCTACAGATCTTGCAGAATTCTTTGTGATGAGGGGCATTCCTTTCAGAAAGGCCTATCAGATAGTCTCAAAGTTCATCGCAGAAGGAGGAGATTTCGAAAGTTTAAAAGAACTTATGAGGCAGGAACTCGGGAAGGAACTGATGAGTGAGGAGGAATTCCAAGAGCTGATGAAGGTGGATGGATCAATTGAGAGAAGGGGTAATGGAGGCCCTTCAAGATCTTCATGTCTGAAGATGATTGAAAATGAGAGAAGAGCCCTCGAAGAGGATAGAAAGTGGTTTGAAGAGAAGAAAAAGAAAATTGAGAGCTCTCTAAAGAACCTTCGAAGGCTTTGCGAAGAGGTGGTGAAATGAAAGAGGGAGATCGTGTAATTGTCAGGAAAGAGGGGAAGATCTACGAAGGGATTCTCATGCCAGAGAGAGATGGCTTCATAGTTCTCAAGCTCGATAACGGCTATAACATAGGAATCAATCCCGAAGGAGCTGAGATAGAAGTTTTAGAGGAATTCAGGAGTCAGGAAGTTCGAAAAGAGGTTCTCGAAGAGAGAGATGGATTACCTTTAATCTCGATAGTTTCTACGGGCGGAACGATTGCGAGCAAAGTGGATTATAGAACTGGAGCAGTAACAGCGAAATTCTCTCCAGAAGAGATTCTCGAACTGATACCGGAGATGAAGGAACTTGCAAATTACAGGGGTAGATCTCTCTTCAATATCCTCAGCGAGAATATGAGACCAGAAAACTGGGTACAAATGGCAAAAGCTGTTTACGAGGAGATTAAGAACGGAGCGTATGGAGTCATCATAACCCATGGAACCGATACAATGGGTTATTCTTCTGCTGCTCTTTCTTTTATGCTCAGAACTCCTGTTCCTGTGGTCTTTGTTGGAGCTCAAAGGTCTGCAGACAGGCCGAGTAGCGACAATGTTGTAAATGCGGTTTGCTCGACTCATGTTGCTAAAAGCAACATAGCGGAAGTGGTCGTTGCGATGCATCATACAACATCAGATGATTTGGTTGCGGTTCACAGAGGAACTAAGGTTAGGAAGATGCACATGTCAAGAAGAGATGCCTTTAAATCTATCAATGCCACTCCAGTTGCACTCGTGGAATATCCTTCAGGAAAAATAAAAGTTCTGGGCGATTATGTGAAGAGGAATGAGAGAGAACTTGAAATTTATCCGAAACTCGAAGAGAAATGCGCTCTCTTAAAATTCTTCCCCGGCTCTCCTCCAGAGATCATTGATTTCTTTATCGAGAGAGGCTACAGAGGTATCGTGATTGAGGGAACGGGTCTCGGGCATGTGAGTGCTGAGTGGATTCCACATATCAAAGAAGCGGTTGAAAGTGGAGTTCTCGTGACAATGACATCACAGTGTCTTTTTGGAAGAGTCTGTGATAGAGTTTACGATACGGGAAGAGATCTTCTAAGAGCAGGAGTTGTTGAAGCTGAGGATATGCTTCCCGAAACAGCTCTCGTGAAATCAATGTGGCTTCTCGCTCACTACGATCTTGAGGAAGCGAAAAGGCTAATGAAAGTAAATCTTGTTGGAGAGATAAATCCGAGATCTACGGGAGGTGCAGAATTTGGATTTTAAAAAGCTTGGTCTCCGAGCTGGTTTGGAGATCCATCAACAGTTGAAGACTAAGGAGAAGCTATTCTGCAGATGCCCTCCTGAGATGAGAGATTTTGAGGAGAGCTCTTATCAGTTCTTCAGATATCTTCACGCTACTCCTTCTGAACTCGGTGAAGTCGACGTTGCAGCAGAGGAAGAAGTCTCTTTGAGACGAAAATATAGCTATTTTGGATACGATTCAACCTGTCTTATCGAAAATGATGAGGAACCTCCAAAAGAGCTCGATAGAGAATCTCTTGAAATAGCGTTGATGATTGCCAAAATGATGAACATGCAAATCGTCGATCAAATTCACGTAATGAGAAAGATTGTGGTAGATGGTTCAAATACAACAGGATTTCAGAGAACTGCTCTGATAGCTCTTGATGGGTATATTGAGGTGGATGGGAAAAAAATTCGAATTCCATCTTTATGTCTTGAGGAGGATGCAGCCCAAAGGATTGAGGGAGATAACTTCTCTTTAGATAGACTTGGGATACCTCTTGTGGAGATCTCAACCGCTCCAGATATGGAGAGCCCGGAGGAGGTTAGGAAGGTTGCAGAGCGAATAGGTGAGATACTGAGATCAACCGGGAGAGTGAGGAGAGGTCTCGGAACTATAAGACAGGATGTGAATGTCTCAATCTCAGATGGTGCGAGAATCGAGATAAAAGGCGTTCAGGAACTCGAGATGCTGGAAGAGATAGTGAGACTTGAAGCGAAAAGACAGCTCGAACTCTTGAGGATCAGAGATGAACTAAGAAGAAGAGGAGCTTCAGTTGGAGATGTTAAAGAGGTGACAGAACTTTTCAAAAACACGAAATCGAAAATTCTCAGGAGAAAGGTCGAAGAGGGAGGAATAGTCCTTGCTTTACTGCTCAGAGGTTTCTCTGGCTTACTTGGAAGAGAGCTAATTCCGGGTCTAAGATTTGGAACGGAAATTGCAGACAGAATGAGAAGAAGAGGTGCGGGTGGGTGTTTCCATACCGATGAGCTTCCTGGTTACGGAATAACCGAAGATGAGGTGACCAAACTTAGAGAGTTTATGAACGCTCAGGAAAATGATGCAATTCTGATAATTGCTGAAAAAAGGGAGATTGCTGAAAAAGCAATGGAAGCGGCGATAAAGAGGTGTAAAGAAGCTCTTCAGGGCGTTCCAGAGGAAACGAGGAGGGCTATGGAGGATGGAACAACAAGATATATGAGACCTCTACCTGGGGCGGCGAGGATGTATCCTGAGACTGACATCCCTCCCGTAAAGATTACGAGAGAGATGCTAGAGAATATAAAGATTCCCGAGTTGATAAGTGAAGCTGAGGAAAGATTCAAAAAAGAATACGGATTAAACGAGGAACTCGCGAGAAAAATTGCCAGATCTGAGAATCGTTTCCTCTTCGAAAGAGTAGTAAAGGAATTTGAAATCTCTCCTCAACTCGTTGTGCGGGTTATTGAGGAGATAATTCCGCAGATTAGAAGAGAAGGAGCCAAGGTTGAAAGTTTGAGTGAAGAACACTTCATGTCATTCTTCAAGGCAATGAGTGAGGGAAGATTCGCAAAAGAAGCGTCTGACGAGATTCTCATGAAGTGGTGCGAAAAGCCTGAGAATGATCTTACGGAGATTTTAGAGGAACTCGGAATAAAGGGAGGAACATTTGAAGAACTCAAAAAATTCGTGAAAAAGCTTGTTGAAGAGAGAAAAGATTTTGTGAAGGAGAGAGGTGAAAGAGCGTTCTCACCTCTCATGGGGATGGTGATGAAAGAGTTCAGAGGGAAAGTAGACGGAAAAATTGTAAGCGAAGTACTGAAAGAGGAAATCAGAAAGGTCCTCGAGGAGGGGTGAGGCTGAGAGGGGCATCACTCTTCAGTGGAGGAAAAGACTCCACCTATGCCACTTTTCTTGCGGAGAAATCTGGAATAAATGTTGAACACCTTATCATCATCGAACCCGAGAGAGATTCAATGATGTTTCACTATCCGTGCATAGAGGTTGCGGAAATCTCAGCCGAATTGATGGGTAAGGAATACACAAAAGTGAAAGTATCAAAGGAAAATGAGGAAGAAATGGGGGAAGTGAAAGAGATTCTGAGAGATCTCAACATAGAAGTTCTGGTGAGCGGAGCAATAGCATCCGAGTATCAGAGAAAGAGAATCGAAAAACTCTGCAAATCACTTGGAATTCTTTCGGTAACTCCTCTCTGGAAAAGAGATCCTGTAGAGACACTTCGAGAGATGGTATCTCTTGGGTTCGAGATAATGGTGGTGGGATGTTTTGCAGAAGGTATGACGAGAGATTTCTTGGGAAGGGTGATAGATGAAGAAATGATTCGAAAGCTGGAGGTGTTAAGAGAAAAATATGGAATACATCCTGGTGGGGAGGGGGGAGAGTTTGAAACCCTTGTGCTCTCGGGACCTCACATGAAGGGAAGAATAGATTTGGACTACGATATCTTCTGGAGGGGGGACAGCGGATATCTCGTTGTGAAGGAGATTAAAGTTCTAAGGGGAGACTCATGGAAAAGTACAAAAAGCTAATTCTTACTTCGATCATTATTAGCATCATCGCAACAGTTTTAGTTCTATACTTCACAATTTCCGAGGAAACGTTCCAAGCTCTCTCTAAGGTGAGAATAGAATTCCTCTTTCTTGCAATTCTTATGCATTTGACCTCTTTCTTCATCTGGGCTCTGAGAATAAAGGTTTTAGCTAAAACTCTTGGATTCAGAGTCGATTTGAGAAGATCTCTCGAAATGGTTGTTTCGAGTGTCTTTACAGCAGCAATAACACCATCGCATGCAGGAGGAGAACCAGTGAGAATCGCTCTTTTAACAAGATGTGGAATCTCGCCCGGGGATTCAAGTGCGATAGTCCTCGGGGAGAGGGTGATGGACGGAATTTTTTTGGCATTTATTGCACTTCTGGGGCTTTTTGTTCTTCAATCCTATTTAGAAGGTCACGAATATTTAAGAGCGGTCACAGTTTTCTCAATTCTTATCATTCTTGGAGGTATAATTTTCCTGATAATCTCATTGGCTAATCCTCAGGCTCCTGAAAAGACTAAGAGAATTATTCTAAGAATATCTGAAAGTTTTGAATTTCTAAGAAAAAGGGAGATGCTTTTGGAGAAAATTTTCGAGGAGCTAATGAATTTCAGAGCTGCGATGATAAATTTTGCGAGAAGGAGAAATCATGGGACGTACTACGCTTTCATCTTAACAGCTCTCTTCTGGACTAACGAGTTTCTGATACCTTCAGTCATACTTTTGGGACTTCAGGAAGCTCCTCAGGTCTGGTTCTGTTATTTTGTCCAAGGAGTTCTAACTCTGATTCTCATGCTTCCCTTGACTCCAGGAAGTAGCGGTATAGCAGAACTTGGAGCAGCTACATTTTATTCCGTGATCCTTCCTTCATACAAACTCGGGATTTTCGTAATAGTGTGGAGATTCACGATTTATCACTTAAATCTAATTTTAGGTCTCTTCATGACTATGAAAGTTCTCAGAGATGTGAAAAGGGAAAGAAAAAAATTTTTAAAGCTTCCAGAAGGGGTAGAAAAGCAGAAAAGTGATTACGATAAGAAGTAGAGCGAGAATTATCACAAACTTCACACTTTCAACATCACTTCCAAAAATTATCGGAAATGGTCCTATCATCACTATTCCTCCGCTTCTGATTTCAGTCTCGCTCTCTCCTGTGTTGGCAAGCTTTAAACTCTGGTAAAGAGTTGCTCCGAAGATGATGAAGAATCCGAGTAAAATGAAAAACACTCCGAGGAAGATCCACTTTTCTACCATCTTACTCCACCTTTATTCTCTTTCCCTCTCTCTTTAATTTCTTCTTCATTATCACTTCAAGAATTCCGTTGTTGTAAGTGGCCTTCACCGAGTCAGGATCAATCTCCGCAGGCAACTCAACCTTTTCGTAATATCTTCTCCTCTCTCCCTCACTCTTTATCTCAAGTGTTCTCTCAGTTGCATTCAGTTCAATATCTTCTTTTCTAACTCCGGGAATTTCTGCAATTACCTGAATTTCATCATCTGTCTCTATAACATCTACAAGAGGTCTCCTCTCCTCTATTCCTCTCTCCGAGATCATTGATTTTGTTCCAAACTCTCTGATGACAGGCTCTCCATCTGGACCAATTGTTATCGAGAATCCTTTGACTACGGGTTTAATCTCTCCCCCCTCTCTTACTTCTTTGAAGATCTCTTCCATATCCCTCATCATCTTCTCCATCATCTCATCTATGAAGCTAAAGCCTCCAAAGAAATCAAATGGATCCCAGTCCTCCCATCTTCGCTTTCTTCTCCATACCATCGTTATCACCTCCTAAAAAAGAAATTAAGAATTAGGAAAATTAAAAAATTTAGCGTTTCTTACCTTCTCCCATATTTCCTGAACATGTAATAGAGACCTCCGAATATTGCAAAAATTATCAAGAGACCGTAGAGTGCAGTATAAGAAGCCTCCTCTACTGTTATTCTGAAATCCTCTTCCTCTTCTAGCTGATCACTCTTAATCTTCACCGTAACCTTATAGTCGCTCGCCACAATATCGGCTGGAGGAATAAGAGAAATCTCAAATCTCACCTTCTTTCCAGGCTCGAGTTTGCTCTGAAGTTCAGGATAAATTCTAGCAGTCCATCCTTCTGGAGCACTTACCTCTGGTTTTATGTTCGTGAGAGTCGTTCCCTTCCCAGAATTGATAACTGTGAGAATTATCTTTGCGGATTCTCCTTTTTTGATCTTGTAGTTGTAGTAAGGAGAGTAGAGTGACATCTGGTAAATTCCGGTGAGCTTAACCGTAAGATTCAAAGAGCTCTCCGCAAAAGTAGATTGGGCAATTGCTCTGAAGCTATATTCGCCAGTATCCACATCATAAGGTGTTATGAGCTCGAGGTAGAGTGTTCTTGTCTCTCCGGCGGGAATGTAGATCTCAGATATCTCCGCTCCCTCCAAGCTCTCTTTGAATCTATAGTACCATTCTGGCGGAAGGTCTTCGACAGCAAGTCTATAGCTGTCATCTTCTTTCCCCAGATTCGATATCTCAAGTTCAAAAACCGGAGATTTACCGACATAGGAGACAAGATAGGGAATCTTACAGCTGAGGTCGACAAAGTAATCTCTCCTTTCTATTGTGACAGTCCCAAGATTCGTTGTCTTCCCTATTTTAATCTCGAAGTTTTTCGTCTTCTTTGTCTCATATCCTTTCTTGACAATCTCAGCCCAGTACTCTCCTTTTGGAAGCTCTATGTTTATTGTTCCATCTGAAGTGGTCATCACGGTGTCAATGAGTCCGGAGGAGTTGTAAATTCTTACTTCAGCTCCTTTTACGTTTTCTCCTTCTTTATCAACAACCTTCAGAGTCAGAGTTCCCATCTCGCCCTCATGAGTTTTCACTATCTTAACGTAGAGATCGAGGGTTTTTGTGCCCACAGAAATCGTCACGAGATACTCTCCTATCTCCGTATCTCCAGATGTTTCGATCACGACTGTAAATGATCCGCTTCCTCCACTTGGAATGAAGAGCTTGTAGATCTTCTTTCCTCCAGCCTCAAAATAAACATTCCATCCCTCAATTCTGCAATAGTGGTTTAACGTGAAAGTTCCGTCAACATCTCCATTGTTCCTCACGGTGACATCGAATTTCACAGTATCTCCAGCCTCAGCTATCTGACCTGGATAGTCGCTGTAGATTTCGAGCTCGCTCTGAGCAGAAACGGATGCAACGCTTAGTAGAAGTCCTAATATAAGAATAATAATAGAGAGAGTTTTCTTCATCATCTTACATCCATCCTCATGAATTTTATGTAAGCAACTCCGTAGGTCACAACGGGATAAACGATCAAAGCAACGAGATTCTTCCATAGAGTCCAAAGTATCTCCAGAATTCCTTCTTTCTTCTCCACTTCACCGAAGGGAGAAGAAGTGTAGTAATATGGGCTGAGAGTTGCAGATGAAAGTCTTTGATAATTCGTTGAAGGATCGAGAAGATCGAAGATCTCCTGAACTCTCTCCCTCCTTTCCCAGTATTCCCTCATCTTCTTCTGATATTCTTGCATTTCTTCATCACTGATTTCTACAGGCTTCGGAATTATATCACTCTCAGAACTAGTACTCACAGTCTCAATTTCAACAACTTTAAACTTTGGAGGCTCTGGAGGCTCTCCAACGATCTTGTCGGTTATCTGCCAGCTGATCATGGGTATAAAAGCGGAAAGAGTGATAAAGAGCACGAGTGAGAGAATCAGAGCATTTGTGCTGTTTTTCATTATCACCGAGGCCATAAGAGAAATCGAAAAGAAAACGAAGAGGTAAAGAATCGAAAGAAGAGCATAGACGAAGATTCTGAATAGATCTTCGATTGTTGGGACAATACCGAAGATCAGGAGCACCGCAACGCTCAGTAGAATGATGATGAGGATGGCAAACGAAAGAGCCAAAAGTCCTCCAAGAGCCTTTCCATTTATAACATCATCTCTGAAGAGGGGATGAGATAAAAGAATCTTCAAAGATCCTCTCTCTCTTTCTCCAGAAATTAGATCGAAACCCATCGCTATTGCTAAAATCACCCCAATCGTCATGATCTGAAAGCCCATTCTCGTGAAGATGAAGAGCGGTGATGGTTTTGAAGGAGTGTAGCCGGGAGGAACCCCCAATGCTCCACTCTCAATTGCACTGAGAGTCTCTTTATAGTTCTCAAGTTGCTCTTTGTAGTCCTGACCTCCCTCCATAAGCGAAATTCCAGATATCACGAGCATCGCAGCAAGAAGAATCAGAAATCTCTTACTCATTACGTGATCCAGAAATTCCTTTCTCGCAACATTAAGAACTGGATGCATCTTCTTCCACCTCGCTCTCGTAGATCACTTTCATAAAGAGTTCCTCAAGAGACGGCATCTCAAGTCTCAGTTCCCTGAGTCTTATCCGATTCTCAATGAAAATCTCTGAGATGAACTCTCTTATATCAGATTTAGCCTCAATCACCGCTCTATCTCTATCATGCTCGATTTTAATGATATCATCATGATCAATTCTCAGAGTCCTCGGAAAAGGCTCAACAATTATTCTGTAGTGCTCTTCTCCCATCTGTCTCTGAATTTCTTCTGGAGTTCCAACAGCGAGAAGTCTTCCTTTAGAGATGATTCCTATTCTTTTACAAACCTCTCTAACCTCTGAGAGAATGTGTGAAGAGAAAAATATTGTTTTCCCTTCTTTTTCAAGCTCTTTGATTATTCTCCTGAATTCTAAAGTCCCTTGAGGGTCTATTCCACTCGTCGGTTCATCGAGGAGGAGAACTTCGGGATCATTCAGAAGAGCTTGAGCAAGAGCAAGTCTCTGGATCATACCTCTCGAGTATTCCCCAACTTTTTTCCGAACATTTTCCAGTCCAACAATTTCGAGAACCTTCTCTATCCTTCTCCTCCTCTCTTCCTCGGTCATTCTATAGAATCTTGCAAAGTAATCCAGATTTCTTCTCGCATCGAGATGATCGTAAAAACCAGGACGCTCTGGAAGATATCCCGTGATTTTCTTCACTTCAATAGGGTTTCTCGTAACTTCGAAATCCCCAATGTAGCACGTTCCACTCGTTGGTTCTATCATCGCTCCGAGCATGAGAATTGTGGTACTCTTTCCCGCTCCATTCGGACCGAGAAATCCAAAAACTTCTCCTTTTTTCACTTCAAGATTCAGAGAATCAACCGCTCTAACTCCATCGTACTCTTTCGTGAGCTTTACGGTTTTTATCATCTTACTCGAGAAGTTTTCTAAGACTATATAAAAATTTTTTGATTTCTTTAGAATTTTATCTAACTTTCCCCCAATTTTCATCATCTGGTAAAATTTAAAGCATCCTCAAGTTAAAAGGTGGGAGTAATGGAAGTTGAAGGAGACGTCAGTGAGATCAAGGTTCTTACAAGTTACACGAGAATAGAGATATTGAAAAAACTCTCTGAAAGAAATTATACAGTCTCTGAGCTTTCAAGGATTCTTGAGTTATCGAAGCCCACAATTCTTCACCATATAAGAATTCTTGAAAATGCCGGATTTGTGCAGAGAGTGGACGACGAGAGAAAATGGGTCTACTACACATTGACGGAGAGAGGAAAAATAATCCTCAGACTCAGAAGAATAAAATTAGTTCTCTCTTTCCTACTCATCACTCTTCCAGTCGCTCTCATACTCTCTCTCCTCAGAACTTTGAAAGTTGCAGAAAAGACACCAAAGGCAGTTATGAAGATTCAGACAGAGACTTCGGTAACTCCGAAAGCTCTTGGAGGTGGGTTTGAGCTCTCTCTAGAGCTTATCCTTTTTCTCCTCCTCATCTTGGTAATACTGGTATATTTCCTCGTGAACAGGAAGATAAAAAAGTTTGAGACTCAGAAGATGTGAATTGCAGAAGATTTGAACACAGCGTAAATTTCATCTCCCTCAGAGATTCCCAGTTCTAATAGCGAAGATCTTGTTATGATGGCTCTCAACTCAATTCCAGAGCTCTCAACTTCAACTTTCACAACAGACCCAAGATCTTCGATTGCAGTAACCCTCATTTTGAGAACGTTTCTTGCAGAGCTCTCAAGAACTTTTTTCGAGAGGATTATATCTTCCGGTCTCAGGCCAATTCTTATTCTTCCTTTTGCCTCTTTCGGAAGTTCCAACTTAATTCCATTGACATAAAAAGTTCTCCCTCTTGCCTCTCCCTCGATAATATTCTCATAACCTAAAAACCTCGCAACGTCTTCGCTCTTTGGAGTGGAGAAGACCTCTCGAATTGCTCCAATTTGTTTGAGTTCTCCCTTCATCATCACTCCGACCCTGTCTCCAAGGCTCAAAGCCTCCTCAAAAGAGTGAGTTACGTGTATAGCAGTAAATTCAAGTTCTTTTTTCCATCTCTTCATTTCTCCTATGAGTTTCGAAGCCATCTGAATGTCTAGATTCGAGAATGGTTCATCAAGTAGAAGAATTTTGGGTTTGATTGCAATAGCTCTTGCAATCGCAACTCTTTGTTGTTCTCCTCCGCTCAGAGTCTTTGGCTCTCTGTGCAGAAGACCTCCTATTCCAAGAACTTCTGCAAGTTCATATACTTCTCTCTTAATTTCCTCCTCTGAAAATTTCCTGAGCCTCATACCGTATGCAATGTTCTCGTAAACAGTAAGATGAGGGAAAAGTGCATAGTTTTGTGGAATATATGAGATCTCTCTTTTTTCGGGTGGAAGATCTGTTATTCTCTCCTCTTCAAGCCAGATATCTCCTTCTTCTGGCTTGAAGATTCCTGCAATAGTTTCGAGAAGCAGAGTTTTTCCAGCTCCACTTGGACCAAGAATTATAAAGTATTCTCCTTTTATCACTTCGAAACTCACATTATTTATTTCGAAGTCCTTCCATCTTCTTGAAACTCTCTCAAGCCTCAACATTTCTCTTCCCCGCAATCCATCTCATTAACGCAAAAATGAAGAGACTCAGAAGTATGAGAATGACTGAAATTGGTCTTGAGACATTCAATCCATAGTTGTTGAAATAATCCATCACAAGAACTTGAGCAGTCTTCGGATAATATGCGACTATGAGAATTGCCCCAACTTCGCTAATCGCTCTTGCCCACGTCATTATTGCTCCGCTTAGAATGGAAGGCATTGCAAGAGGAAGGGTAATTGTAAAAAACACTTTCAGTTTTGATGCACCGAGAGTTCTTGCAACGTGTTCTAGTCTTTCGTCAATTGCAAGAAATCCGTCTCTTGATGCGTTTATCGTGAAAGGAGCTGAAACAAATAACATTGCCATGATAATTCCAAGATAGCTATCAAGGATAGCATCAGAAAAAGTTACGAGAAGCATAACTCCAACCACGGAGTGAGGAATGACAATGGGGACATCTATGATTCCCTGAACAATACTCTTTCCCCTGAAATCCTCTCTTGCGAGGATATATCCTAGAGGAACTCCAAAGATTAGAGAAATCAACATTGTTGCGGTTGAGGTTAAAAATGAGTTCTTCAGAGATTCTATCACGAGTTCATCTTGAAGAGTTTTTACCAGCATTTCAAAGTCGAGCAATTGTTTTCCGATAATTAGAAAAATGGGGAGGAGAATATAAACGAGCAGAAAAGAGCCCATAAGTGCAAAAAAGGCTGTAACGTAATCCCTCCTCACTCTGCTACCTCCACAATATCTTTAAGTTCTTCTGGAACCTCTCCAAAAGGCACTGGGGGCCATATGAAGTTCTGATGGTTGTTCTGAAATATCCTCTTTCCGTTCTCACCGAGCATGAATTTCAGGTATTCTAGAGCCATCTCCTTGTTGGGAGCATTTTTTAGAACGGTGATTCCGTATACTATGGGCTTCGCTTCTATTGTTTTCTGAGTGGAACCAATAGTTATGCTGACCTGAGAGTAATACTCTGCCTTGGAGTAGTCTCTCAGGTTTATCTCGTCTGGAAGCTCCACATACTTGAGTTTATGCTGTTCTGCAATACTCTTGTAGATGAAGAAGTAATCTAAGGACCCACTCTCAACCAGCGGGGCAAGATCAGTCTCCTTAGGTCTTATTACTACTTTTTCATTTGTCTGAATTTCGGATGGAGCTATTATGTGATTTCCTTCGTCGTATATGTTTGTATTCTTTTCTATAAGCTCCTCGAAGATGGGCTTTCCGTAGTACAGAGAGGCGAGTTTTGTCACCATAACAGACCGATATCCAGCTGGATCCTGATTAGGGTCACTAAATCCAAAAGTAACACCGTTCCTTGCGAGTATCTCGTACCAGTTCTCTGAGTTGATCTCATCTGCGTATTTGCTCTCGTTCGTAAAGGCTATCACAATCTCATTTGTTGCAAATATCACGTAGAAGTCTGTATAGTTCGGGATGAGCATCTGAGGTATGAGCGTATAATCTGCTACTGCAACAATATCCGCTCTCTTTCCAAGGTCTGTAACCTTTCTAACTGCCATTACGCTTCCACTCGATTCTGCTTGAACTTCAATTTCGTATCCTTTTTTCTTCATATACTCTTTGAACTCTTCGCTGACTTGTTCCAGAGGTATGCTCAGAGAACCAGCATGAAAGATCTTCAATTCTGATTTCTGCGCTTCTTCTATACACCCGCTTAAAAGCAGAGAGGCAACGAGAACTCCAATGACCAGATACGCTCTTAGCTTCACGTGGATCACCGTAAAAAGATCTTCAATTTCACTATTAAATACTTTCGATAATTTTTTGGATATAAGTTAAACTATTGTGTTTAATGAATCTTTATTCTATTTGAACATTCTGGACATATCCAAACAACACTTTCACCCTTTTTCTCCTTCCTTAAAATCCTCAATCTTCCCACCTCACTCTTGTCGAACTCTCTTCCACAGAGTCTGCACCTCTTCATCGAATTCATCTCCTCCCAAAATCCAAAGACGAGAGATCAGTTAATAATTTCTTCTCTCCTCCTTTGACCAACACTCATTTGGACATTTGGAACAAAAGCCTTTTCTCCAACATTCATTCCAACAAGGCACTCTGTGTTTATATGCGTTAGAACAGCAGGCAGATCTGAACACTATCAGATCTAACTCTTTTTTAGCGTAATCCTCTAAAATTTTCTTTCCCTGGAAGTAACTCTTCGTCAATCTCTCTATTCCGAGCTTCTTCTTTACGTTTTTCGTCAATCTTAGGTTTCCAAGAATTATCCTATCTGTATATTCTGCAATTCTTTCCAGACCTCTTTTATAGAGCTCTTCATCAATCATCAGAAGTATAGGCCTGAGAAAAACCGCTCCATGGACCTCTTTGCAAAATTCAAGTCTTTCTGAAATGGAAGGTCTTTTCGGTTCAAACTTCTTGCATAGCTCATCTAGGGGCACACACATGGAGATTAAAGTATCAACTTTTTTGAGCTCTCTCACAAGAGTGTGGTTGACCTCTTTTGTTGAGAGCTGGACAGGATTTCTGAGCAGATAAATCTCCTTGAGAAGCTCTTTTGTGTATTCTGGAAAGTCAAGAGGCTCACAAACGGATCCAATCGCAATGAAACTCTCTTCTATTTTAAATCGGGGATTAAGAAGAAGGGAATATACAAGAGCTTTTGGTGAGAGTTCCGCGGGTCTTGGTTTTGATTCAACATAACAGTAGAGACAGCTTCCAGAACATCCTCTGGCTACATGAATTGTAAATCCACAAGGTCTCGGAGCTCTTTTCGCATGCTCATCTATCTTAGCTTTTTCTATCTCCTTCTCACTCAGCTGACTCTCGTAGAATCTCTTTAATTTTTTCTTTTCCACAAAAATTCTTAATAGTTCTTCTCACTTAGAACTTTTTATGCGCTCTATAGAGCTCCCAGGTGTGGGGTCTAAATACGAAATAGAAACTTCTAATGGGGATCGAATTGCAGTTGTTTTTCTGCATAGTGGTAAAATTCAGCTGTATATTCTTGAAAGAGGAAAGGCGGAACCTTCGGAAGTGGATCTCACTCCCTCTGAGGCGAGAAGAGTCGGAAGTATACTTATTGGGAGTATTTTCGAGTCGGAAAAGGAGATAGTTGAGGTTGCCTTCTCCGCTCTTTACGATCTAAGAATTGCAATTCACACTTATAGAATTCCTGAGAGGCTCAGTAATAAGAGTATAAAGGAGTTGGGGATAAGAGAGAGATCTGGAGCAACAGTAATAGCAGTATCGAGAAAGGGCAAGAATTTTGTAAATCCTCCTCCAGATTTTATATTCGAAAAGGATGATATGATAGTGCTCATAGGTGAATCACATCAAATAGAACTCTTTGAAAAGGAAATTCTGGGTCAAGTGAGTTGAAATGCAATTCATAATCGCTCTTTTTCTCTGCGGTCTCGGAGCTCTTCTGGCAAGAAAATTCTCACTTCCTGTAATCCCCATGTATCTTCTTCTTGGATTCCTTCTCGGAACTGGAGGCATCGGGCTTTTTGAGGCAAAGGAAATTTCAAAAGTTCTTGGAGAAATAGGAGTTGTTCTTCTACTATTTTACATCGGTTTGGAGATAAGAAAGGAGAGCATTTTAAAAGAGAGGGAAAAGATTCTCTTTTCAGGCATCATTGATATCTCAGTTAATTTCAGCTTCGGTTTTCTAGTTTCTCTCTTTCTTGGTTTTGATCTGCTCGAATCCTTTGTAATCGCTTCTGCACTATATCTTAGCAGTTCTGCAATAGTTCTTCATTCTCTTGTTGAAAATCGGAAGCTTGTGTTCTCAGAGGCAGAGACAATCATCTGGATGATGGTTTTTGAAGATCTTGCCCTCATCCCGATCTTGGCAGTTCTCTCGAAAGATAAAGGACTTGTATTGCTTGTAAAAATTCTTCTTCTCCTTTTCCTCATTCTTATTGCTTCGAAAATCATTGATAGAAGCTCATCAAAAATCAGAGAAGTCTTCAGGAGAGATGACGAAATTCCTTTCCTTCTTGGATTCTCGATTTCAACTATCGCAGTGCCTCTTCAAAAAATTTCCGGAATTTCAGAAGCTCTAATTGCAATCTCTCTTGGAACAGCATTCTCAGAAATAAGGGAACTTGAAAGAATTGTTAGACCACTTAAAGAGATTTTTCTGGCAATTTTCTTTTTCTTCTTTGCCGCTTCAATCGAAATTTCTGAAAATTTAAACTTTTTCCACTTTTTAGCGCTTTTATTTATCGCCATTGTATCCAAAATTCTCTCTGGAGTAATCATAGGGTTAAAACTTCATCACTCTGTTTCCTCAGGTCTCGATATTGGGCTTACCACTATTCCGAGAGGAGAATTCTCAATACTTATAATCTCTCTTTTCGCTTCAAATGGGTTAATATCTCTAATAACCTTTGTTGTACTCGTAACCTCTCTTATCGGCTCTCTCAGCGCCAAAATATCTCAAAAGAGCATAACTTTCTTAAATATATCTTAAAACAACTCAACCTTAATCTTCACCCTCGGACAGAGTTCACATAATCCTCTCAGAGGCTCCCCGTGATTTATCTTGTCGATGAGGAGCTCCAGTTTTGCTTTGAGATTATGGTAAATCTCATCTCTTTCCGCTTCCAGATCAATCAACTCTTCATAAGCTCTTCTGATCTCATCGTTCGTGATTATGGAGTTCATGGCATCTTCGAGTCTCTTCATGGAAGCTCTTGCAGATGAAAGAGAGAGCTTTGTCGTCTTATCTCTGAGATATTCTCCATCGATAAAGAGCTCCACACGACTGTCAAGACCGATCCATCTTCCTCTGAGATGATCCAAAATGATTCGAATGGCATTCCAGCTCATAATCTTTTCGTTCAACTCTCTTTGTTTGAGCTCTTCTTTCAGGAGTTCGATAAAATCATCCTCTTTTCTCCTCAATTCCTCCTCCAGAGATTCGAACTCCATGAGAAGATCATAGATTGCATGATATTCCTTCAGGTGTTCAAGAAAATTTTCATTGAGCTTCAGATTTATCTTTCTGATCGCTCTGCGTGAGTCAGAAGATCTTTCCGCTTCTCTAAGAACTTTTTTGACCTCCTCTGCAAGAATACTAGAATGCTTCATCCTTATCTTGTATTCCTCTCTCGTCCTGAATTCTTGAATCTCTTTCCTGCAGATCAAACGGTATTTCTCTCCATCCTTGTAAATCACGCCCGATTCTTCGAGAATTCTGAGAATATCGTAGAGTGTTGTGTGCGGAATTCCCCTTTCATTGAGCCTATCATCGAGCTCCGCTGGATCAAGCCCATCGTGAAGTCTTCTGAGGATCTCGGGAAGATATTTCCTGATCCCTCTTATTCCTTTCATAGGACAAAATATTCTTCTATGTCCGATTTTTATATAGTTTTCGATAATCAAAGATTTCGAAGATGAGAAGCTCCGATATTAGAGGCTGTGACTATTTCCGAAGTTTTTCAGAGATTCTTTAAAATTAAATAACAGAGTCCTCCAAAATTCCAAAACTACTCCATCATCTCCTTAATCATTTTTATCGCACAAAGATCTCCACACATGCTACAAGCTTCAGTTCTCGTAGGTTTACTCTTTCTCTTCTCCTCAAATCTCTCCTTATCAATGGCAACCTCTTTTTGTCTTTCCCAGTCTAATGAAAACCTTGCCTTGCTCATCTCAAGATCCAAAAGTGCATCCTCTTCAAACCTCGTGAGATTGACAGCATGAGCAGCTATTTTGGATGCGATCACTCCTTCTTTCACTTCCTCTATATCTGGAAGCCCAAGATGTTCAGAGGGGGTAACATAGCAAAGGAAATCCGCACCGTTAAGAGCTGCAATTGCCCCTCCTATGGCACCTGCAATGTGATCGTAACCTGGAAATATATCAGAAACAAGCGGTCCAAGAACATAGAAAGGAGCATTATTAGTTGCAACTTTTGCAATCTTTATCTGCATTGGAATTTGGTCTATAGGCACATGCCCAGGACCTTCAACCATTGCCTGAACTCCCGTTTCTCGGGCTCTCTTAACGAGCTCCCCTAAGGTGAAAAGCTCACTCATCTGAAGAAGATCTCCCGCATCATGAATCCCTCCGGGTCTAAGACCATCTCCAAGACTCAAAACAGCATCGTATTCTTTTGCAAGCTCTAAGAGATAGTCGTAATCTCTATAGAATGGATTTTCTTCTTTATTATGATGGATCCAAGCAGCCATGAAAGTTCCACCACGAGAAACCATTCCAACAACTCTCTTTGATTTTGTTAGCTTTTTAACAACTTCCTTTGTCACTCCGGCATGAATGGTAACAAAATCAACCCCATCTTTAAAATGTTTCTCAACTGTCCTCCACATGTCATCTTCACTCATATCGATAATGGCTCTTCCTTTCCTCAGCATCTTTTCAGCTGCTTGATAAATCGGAACTGTGCCTATTGGTACATCAACACTTTTCATAATTCTCCTTCTTATCTCATCCAGATCTCCACCAGTGGAAAGATCCATGATGGTATCTGCACCGTATTTCACCGCAACTCTGGCTTTTTCGATCTCTTTTTCCACATCGAGAATATCGCGAGAGGTCCCTATATTGGCGTTGATTTTTACCCTCACACCCTTTCCAATTGCAACCGGTCTTACATTCTCATGAGCAACGTTTTTTAGAATTATAGTATAACCTTTTGCAATGTTTTTCATCAGATCTTCAACTCTAATTCTCTCTCTTTCTGCAATGAGCATCATGTCTTCTGTAATTCTACCCTTCTTTGCTTCTTCCATCTGCGTCATCTCGATCATAACTCAGTTTTCGCTCTCCAATAATAAGTTTTGCGAAAGGTGCTCTCAACCCGTCTTAAAACCAATAAATTAATAATAGCCAAAATAATATGAAGAGATGAGGTGAAACCTATGAGTATGACACCAGAAGAATTTAAAAAGTCCTGTAAGGGAATAATTCCCGTTCAGTATTGTCCAATGAACGAGAAAATGGAAGTGAATTATGAGGGTTTAAAAGAGAATACGAAGTTCCTCGTGGACTTTGCTGAAGACGGAAATAAGGATCTCGTGATCATGACCAATGGAAGCACAACTGAGTTTTATGCTCTTCCAATTGAGGATCAGAAGAAGGTCATAAAGACTGTTGTAGAAACTGCTGACGGAAAAGTCCCTGTTATTGCAGGTGTGAGTCATCCAAGTGCTTTGGAAGCGGTAAAACTTGCAAAATATGCTGAGGAAGTTGGTGCGGATTGTGTGATGAGCACCCCACCGTATTATCACAGAGCATACAGAAATGAGCTCTATGAGCATTACAAGACCATAGCGGAAGCTGTGGATGTTGCAGTGATGATATACAATAACGCAGATGTTACTGGAACATTCATTCCCGCAGATCTTGTTGCAGAACTCGCAAAGATAGATAACATCGTTGCAATTAAAGATAACACTCCCACGGCTATAGATTACCTGCTAAAAGTTCTTCTCGTGAATGAGAAAGACATGGTTCTTATCAATGGGCTTGGAGATTATCATTATCCTGCGTCTGCAGCCTATGGTTTAAGATATCAAGGGTTCGTGACCTTCATAGGAAACTTTGCTCCACAACTCAGCTACGCAGTCTATGATGCTGTGATGAAGGGAGATTTCTTGGAAGCGATGAAGGCAGTTGAAAAAATTTCGCCCCTCCTCTTCCTAATGGGGAGATTGTTTAAGAAGAGAGTGGATCACTCCATACTTCCTGAGGCTTTCCGAACGAACTACATGTACATTCCTATTGGGAAGGCTGCAATGGACATCGTTGGATTGCATGGAGGACCTTTAAGACCTCCGTTAAAGGAACTCTCACCGGATGAGAAAGAGGAACTCAGAAAGATCCTCAAAGAAATAGGAGTAATTTAAAGGGATTCCCCCCTTCTCATCTTTTTATCTTTTTAGAAGAGAATTTTCTCTGTGTCCTCTCCTCCGTAAAAGATTTCCTGAATTCCGTCGTAAATGTCCTCCATTCCGAAAAATGTTTCTGAAGAAACAGGAGAGATCGGTTGAGAGATTCCAGATTCTTTGAGAGCATAGAAAAGCTCCAGATTGAGTCCCTCGTTTTGAAGCTCCTCATAAAGAAGATCGGGATTTATGCTCCAGTCAATGATCTTCTGCACTTCTTCTTGAGAAAGAAGGTCGGATTTGGATAAAACTGGTATTTGTGGCAATTTCAGTCTGAAGGTTGCAGATGCACACATGAAGAGAAGGCTGATAAACCCAGAAGGTGTTTTTGAGACCACAGGGTCAAAGAGAAAAACCATCACGCTTTTTGATCTGTCAAGCATATCAATGAGTATTTCACTGCTCCGTCTGAGTGTGAAGAGCTCCATTTGACCGGGAGTATCTATGAGCACGTATTCGCAATTATAACTTTCTATCTCTTCTTTTATTTCCTCCGCCCTCAAACTTATGAGGTCTGAGCCAATGATCTGAGCCCCGTTTGGTCCAACTCCGTAGTTATCCATAATATCTTCAAGCGTAAACCACTCTCTTATGTCCACATCCGGATTATAAGGCATTGTTTCAGCTCCCGGATCGAGATTCACTGTTATACAGTGAAGTCTTTTGATATCAAGCCACTCAGAGAAGGTTTTTGTGAGGCAACTCTTTCCGCTTCCCGCAGTTCCAATAAAGTAAACGTAAATACGATCAAGAGTCATCAATGAAGAATAGTGGTGCTTCTAAATATCACTTACCATTGTGGGTGATACTCATGATCAAAGTTCTCATAGTTGGAGTTCTATCCGAGAACTCCGGGAAAACAACTCTTGCCGAAGCCCTAATTTCGGAAGCAATAGAAAAAGGAGTGGACGTTGGAGTCTCCAAACCTTTCTGTTCAACCAATGGCTGGTATCATTATGAAGTCATTGTAAGGAGCGCTGAATTCGGTCTCCTTCTCGGAAGAGATATTCAGAGACTCCACAATGTTGCGAGAAGCATCGAGTCAGTAGAGCTGGAGAATCCCGTATGTGTCTTGGCAATGCCTTTGGATTTAGAGAAACTTGAGTGGAATCTTATGCAAAATCTTTCGATGAATCAAATCGCAATGATCAGAGTGAGTGGAAAGGAGACCAAGCATTATGTTGTGAACTCGAATTTGGAAAGGTTTACAGGAATTCTCAGAAAAGAGGTTGAAAGACTCTCGAAAGCTCTAAAAGGCGAAGTTCAGGAAATTGAAATTGAGGACGCCGAGGAAATCCTCAGAAAGGCTAGAGACCTCTCAAATGAAGCTCTTAAAGAGATCAAAAGGAGGCACGATATGGTAGTCATCGAGTCGTTCAGCAATGTCGCATCTCCCAACACGGAATCGCTTGATTCAGACATCATCATAGCTGTCTCACCAGGAAAAGCAGTGATATATGAAGGAGAAAAATATCGAAGGGCAGTTGACATTCTCCTTGATTTCAAAGATCCATGGGAGATAACAACCGATGGAGTACTGAGGCTTCTGAAACCACTCAGGACAATTGAACTCAAGCCCAAGGAACTTGGTAATAAGGGAATTCTCAAAGAAATATTCAATTTTTGATTTTTCATATTAGAGAAGAAATAAAGCCATATAAGCGGTTTTTCAGAGTTGCCACCTTTGTGCAAGCATTTTTATTAAAAAATTTTCAAATATTTTTCTGCGATGAAGATCATGATCTGCGGGTCCTTGGGATATGGAGGAAAGGAGAGAATAAAAGAGCTTCAGGAGCTCCTCAGAGAGAATGGATTCGAAGTCATAGATCAGCTGAAGGATATGGATTACTGCGAAATTCAGGATTTCAGAGATAAATTAGAGTTGTGCAGGGAAATAGTGAGAAGAGACCTTGAAAAAGTAAGCGAAGCAGATGTCATCATAATCATCTCAGATTTTCCAAGCTTTGGAGCGAGTGTAGAGGCATTTCAGGCTTCTATGAGTGGAAAGAGGGTTATTGCATATTCTGAAGGGAAAGCAAGATCCCCTTGGCCTCTTGCAATGGCTCAGGAGGTATGTGAAAGCAAAGAAGAACTTTTGGAGGCTCTGAGGAGAGAAGAGATGAGAAAGATAGGGAAAATCCCAAATTTTTTTGGAGAACATGAAGCTGAGTTCGTATATGAGGGGTTCAAATGCATCTGTCCTGTTACGGGACTGGAGGATAGGGCGAAGATAACCATCAGATATATACCAGAGAGATGGCTCATCGAATACGAATCGCTGGATAAATACTTCAGAAGCTTTGAAAAAAGAGCAATTCATCATGAAGCTGTGGTGGAGGAAATCTTTAGAGATGTGAAGGAGGAAATCTCACCGAGAGAGCTCGAAGTTAAAGGGGAGTTCGAAGAGAGAAGTGGAGTTAAAGCAGTAATAAAAAAGAGGTGGAAAAGATGAGCTTTGAACCTTCTTATCTTCATCTTTTTGAGAGTGGGGAACTTCGAAGAAGGGTAGATGAGCTGTATTCTATTTTAGAATCATGTGAACTATGCCCGAGGAAATGCAGAGTTAATAGGATGAAGGGGGAAAGAGGTTATTGTGGTGCAGATGCAAATCTCATGGTCTCAAGCTATTTTTCGCACTTCGGAGAAGAGGATGTGCTTGTGGGAAGAAATGGATCAGGAACAATATTTTTGACAAATTGCAATCTCCTTTGCGTATATTGTCAGAACTACGACATAAGTCATCTTGGTGTTGGAGAGATCGTCTCTGAGGATAGAGTGGCTGAGATGATGCTCCATCTTCAATCTCTTGGATGTCATAACATCAATTTTGTGACCCCAACACACTACACACCTCAGTTAGTTCGAGCGATAGAAATAGCGGTTGAAAGAGGATTGAAGCTCCCAATTGTCTGGAATTGTAGCGGATACGAAAACGTTGAACTCATCAAAATGCTCGAAGGAATAGTTGACATATATATGCCTGACATGAAATATGGTTCTTCTGAACCTGCGAAGAAGTATTCTAATGCTCCAGATTATTTCGAGAGATGCAAAGAGGCTGTTAAGGAAATGCACCGCCAGGTTGGAGATCTGAAGGTGAAGGAAGGAATTGCATATAGAGGCCTTCTTATCAGACATCTCGTTTTACCAAATGATCTCGCGGGAAGTGAGAGAATTCTCAAGTTTATAGCGCAGGAGATTTCGAAGGACACCTATGTTAATATCATGGCTCAATACAGGCCAGAAGGAGAGGCATATAAGTATGAAGAGCTGAGTAGAAGAATCACAAGAGATGAGTTCATGAAAGTTCTTGAGCTTGCGAAAGATCTCGGGTTAACAAGAGGATTAGACAGAAGATATCTCTTTTTCCTCTGATGCAAATAGCTTTTTAATTTGCGCCTCACAATTCTTGCAGAGTTTACTCGGTTTTTTCATGGCTTCGGCGAAGGTGTTGGAGAATTTCATTACGCAGTTGTTGGAGCAGTGCTCCAGACTTAAGAGGTGACCAACTTCATGAATTGATTCTTTCGAGATCATTTCCAGAGAGGGCAATCGGTAAGTTGAAACTATCGCCTCTCTTTCGTAAGCTACTCCAAAGACAAAGTTCATACCAACTATGAAAATGTCGCAGTTTACAAGCCAGAGGGCAAGATCTTTGGTCTTATTCTTCGAAAGGAACTCAAGAAGAAGTGATGCATCGTATTGGCTTCTTTCTTCATCTTTCGCTCCAATTGGCGGTTTCATCTCTGTTCCGAGAGTCACTTTAAGGGGATATGTTCTCTGAAGAGCTTTTCGAACTGCACTCAGCACTTCTTCACTGAAACTCTCATAAAAGATCTCGAGAGTAAGCATCCGCAACTTAATTTAAGGATCAGATATAAAAAGACTGTCCTTGATGGAGTTCATGGCAACAACAACACAGGGGATGGAAGATGTCACTGCAGAAGAGATTAAAGAATTAACAGGAAGGAGAGTTGAGAGAAGGAAGGGGAGGGTCGAATTTGAAGGCTCTTTGAAAGAGATGTATAGAGTTAATCTCAGGGCAAGATGCGTGAACAGAGTTTTTCTGATACTTCAGAAAAGAAAAGCGGAGACATTGAAGGATATCTACAGGATCTCCAGAGAGATAGATTACATGTGGATAATCTCCGAGAATCAGAGCTTTGCAGTGAGAGCGACAAGAGTTGGGGAACACCCTTTCACGAGTCCTGAAATAGCTTCAGAGGTGGGAAGAGCGATAATAGAGAGCTTCAGAGATTCAACGGGAAAAAGGCTGAAGGTAAATCTGGAGGAGCCCGATGTTGAGATTTATGCTCTTCTCGTAGATGATGACTTCGTTTTGAGCGTTAATACGACTGGAGAATCACTGCACAAAAGAGGCTACAGAAAATATCAGCATCATGCACCTATAAGACCGACTCTTGCGTCCTGTCTTCTGAGATACAGTGGCTGGAAACCGAGAAATTCTCTTCTCGATCCCATGTGTGGAAGCGGAACAATCCCGATTGAAGCTGTTTTAATGGCTAAAAAGTGTATGAATCACAGAGATTTTCTCTTTAAGAAACTTAAAATTCATGATAAGGAGATTTTTGAAAAAGAGAAGAAAATAGAGGAAAGAGGAGAGAATCCAAAAAGAATTGTAGCTATGGAGATATCTCCAAAGCATTTAGAAGGAGCAATTGAAAATGCAGAAAGAGCAGGAGTCTTAGATTTCATAGACTTTATCGAAGGCGACGCAAAAAGAATGGAGCAATATCTGGATCTCTCTCCCGAATTCTTGGTGGTGAATCCTCCGTATGGAATAAGATCTTCGAGAAAAAGGGCAATAAGAGATCTTTACGAAGGTTTTCTTAAATCTGCAGAAAGAATATCCGGTGAATCCCTTTTAGTCGTCATAACAGCAGCTGAAAAGGAATTCAAAGAATCTCTGAAAAAAATCAATGGAGAAGTCATTGAGGAGAGATACGTTCTTTACGGAGATCTGCCAACGAAAGTCTTCAAAATCATTCTGGGGTGACATTCTTTGAGACTTGATTTGGTACTGGTTAGGAGAGGATGTTTCAGTTCAAGACAAAAAGCTAAGGAGAGTATAAAGAGAGGACTTGTGAGAGTAGAAGGAAAAATCATAACAAAACCGTCATTTGACGTGGAGTTCGGTGCAGAGATAGAAGTGCTCTTTGAGGAGAGACCAAAGGGGTACTGGAAGCTGAAAGAGATTGATGAAAGTCTTGAGATCTTCAGAGGCGATGAAATCGTCTTGGATCTCGGGAGCTCGGCAGGAGGCTTCCTTCTATATTCGAGCGAGAAGGCAAGATTCGTTTATGGAATAGAGTTCAGTAGAGAATTCGAAAGTGAGTTGAGGAGGATTGAAAAAGAGAAGAAAAATGTGAAAGTATTCATAGGAGATGCGTTTATATTCGATATATCAATTCTACCGCATTTTGACCTAATTTTGAATGATTTGACTCTTCCTTTTTCGTCTTCCATGAAAGCTCTGAAGAGATTTCTTCCAAAGCTGAAAGATAATGGAAAAGTACTCTTCGTTCACAAACTCGGGGATGATGAAGCTCCAGAGTTTAAGGATTTTGAAATTCTCAAGGAAATGATCTCAAAAGAAAAAAAGGAGAAATATTATCTGTTGAGAAAAAGGATTTGAAAAAAAGGAGTTACCAACCATCTCTGTGAATCCTATCCTCTTTGAACCTATCCTCCGCTTCTCTGAATTCGCTTTCACTTTTCGGATATCCAAGCGAGATAATGCTAAAGACGACTATCTCAGTTGGAATTCCGAGGATCTCCTTCACATCTCTGTCGAAATCTTCTCTCGGATAAATTCCTATCCATACCGAGCCAATTCCAAGTATCCTTGCAGCCAGAAGGATATTCTGGGTTGCAGCAGAGCAATCCTGATCCCAGAGTCTATAGGGAAATCTCGAACGCTTAGGATCCGCACATACAATTATCGCTGCAGAAGCCTTTTTAAGCATCTTGGCGTAAGGATGCGATTCTGCAATCTTTTCCAGAAGATCTCTTCTTCTCACAACAATGAAATGCCACGGTTGTTCGTTCGCGGCAGTAGGAGCCTGAAAACCAGCCCTCAAGATCTTCTGAAGATCCTCTTCACTAATCTCCTTCTCGGAGTAATCCCTTATACTTCTCCTCGTATATATGAATTTAAGGCATTCTTCACTCATAATTAGAGTTATGAATGATGAGGAGATTAAATTTTATGTTCATGGGTGTGATAAGACCTTTTGATCCTTGGAAAGGCGAGCTTTGCAGTTGTCCCGAAAAATATTCTTTAAATCCTTATACTGGTTGTCCTCATCAGTGTCTCTACTGTTACTCTTCTTCATACATTCCAAGATTTTTCGAGTGCAGAGTTAAGAAAGATCTGTTGAAGCATGTGAGGAGAGACTGTGAGAAACTTCCCGAAAATGCGCTTATTTCGATGAGCAACACAAGCGATCCATATCCTCCAGTGGAGAAAGAGTATGAACTTACGAGAAGATGCCTTGAAATCTTCCGTGAGTATGATTTCAGAGTTCTTGTAATAACTAAGGGAGATGTTATTCTGAGAGATGTTGATCTTCTCTCGGATATGAGATCTGCTGTTACCATAACAGTGACAACGTTAAAATACGATGAAATCCTCGAGAGGGGAGCTCCAAGAGCTCTGAGGAGAATTGAGGTTTTGAAGGAGCTGAAAGATTCCGGAATTCCAGTTGGATTAAGATTCGATCCTCTAATACCTTTTTTGAACGATAAAGAAATTGAGGAGATAATCTCTAAAACAAGCTTTGTCGATCATGTTGTCTCGAGTACTTTCAAGCCGAGGAGAGATAGCTGGAAAAGGTTTTCATTAGCTTTTCCAGATGTCTCAAAAAAGCTAAAGGATCTTTATTTTTCAAAGGGTGAGAGAATTCAAAGAGCATTATATCTTCCGAGAGAAATGAGAAGAGAACTCATGAAAAAAGTGAAAGAGGTTTGTGAAAGCTACGGAATACCTTTCGCATCATGTCGAGAAGGATTTCCAGAGCTACAGAGTTCCAAGAGCTGTGACGGGAGTCATTTGATAAGATGATCAGAGGAGAAGCTCTCTCGCTCTCTCAACCGCTATCATTGCTTCTCTCTTTTCTTCTTCATCCTCCAGCACCTGAAGAAGTTCTTCAATGATTCCGGAAAATATCTCAAATGCCTCTTTTTTATCATCTGTCACTGTAAACTCATTTCTGCTTATTCCGTATGCACCCCATAGTTCGATGAAGTAAAATCTTCCGTTATCAAAGGAAGAGAGGATTAAATCTGTTTCATGCGTTGGAGAGTTGAATCTGACAAGCTCTCTTTTATCATTCACGTAGGCCTCGTATCTGTACTCTCCCCAGTTGTGCATGAATTTAGCACGCATGAAACTCACCTCACGAGTTCGAGAAATCTCTTCGCATCCTCATACATGAAAATATTGTTGAAGAAGGTGTAGGAGTTCTTGTATTCTTCAATCTTTTTCTTTAGAAATTGAAGATCGTAGTCTGTGTAGCGATATCTGTACATCTTCTCACCCGGAGGGCTTCCGTGAAGTCTGAAATAAGCTGGTTCCCCCATAAGAGGATCTCTGGAGAAAGGATCCACGCAATGAATCAAGGAAAACTCCTCTAGAAGCGGTTTAAGAATCTCATCATCCCAACTTTTGTGTCTGAGTTCTACAGCAATTTTCAATCCATTTCTTTCAGTCATCTTCAAAAATTCTCTGAAATTTCTGATAGATTCTTCGGTGGCTCTGAAGCTGGGAGGAGTTTGAAGTAAAAGAATCTTGCTACGAAGAGCCTCGCATATTTTTCTCATCTCTTCGAAAATTTCAATAGATCTGGTTGAAGAGAATCTGTCTTCATGGGTAATCGCTTTATTTGCTTTAACTGTAAACTCAAATTCTTCGTTTACTTCGTCAACTTCTCTTCTCCACTTCTCGCAGGTGGAAATTCTTGGAAGTTTGTAAAAAGTAGAGTTCACTTCAACAATCTCGAAGACTTCTGCATAACTCTGAAGTACGCTCATACCTTCTTTTCTTCCTTTAAATCCATTCCATCCACAGCATCCAACTTTCATTTTTCTCCGAGAATTTCGGAGAGGGCATCTTCGTAAGCTTGGAGATCTTCATCGCTGAAAAGAACAAATCGAATTTTCTTCACGTTCTTCAACGTCGGAATGAGCTCCAAAATTGTTTTCAGAGCTACCTTTGATGCCTCTCTCACCGGATAACCAAAAATACCTGTGGAGATGGAGGGAAAAGCTATTGAATCTACTCTCCTCTCATCAGCAAGCTTCAGAGCGTTCTGGTAGCATCTTGAAAGAAGCACATCTTCTGGTTTGTCTTTTCCATAAACAGGACCGAGAACATGGATAACAAAGTCATTAGGAAGATTGTAACCTCTCGTGATCACTGCATCTCCAACCTCTATCGGAGCCAGTTTACTGCACTCTTTTTCGAGTTCTGGACCAGCTGCTCTGTGTATAGCTCCTGAAACCCCTCCCCCAGGTTTCAACCATCGATTTGCAGAATTCACTATTACCTCCACATCAGGTTGAGAAGTTATATCTCCTTTGACTATCTCCAGAAGCACGCCGGAGATCTCTACTCTCAACCCCTTAACCCTCGCTCAGAGCTTTTATGATCTCTCGAGCAAATGCTGATAAATCATCTGGAGTTCTCGAAGTAATGAGTTTTCCATCTACAACAACTTCCTGGTCCACGTAATTTGCTCCTGCATTTATAAGATCATCTTTTATAGCAACCACTCCTGTAGCGGTGTGACCCTTTATGATCTTCGCAGAAATCATCACCCATGGCCCATGGCAGATCGCTGCAATCACTTTTCCTTTATCGTAGGCATCTTTCACAAGCTTTAAAACAGCTTCGTATCTTCTCAATCTATCTGGTGCCCATCCTCCCGGAATAATAATGGCATCAAACTCGTCTGCAGTCACCTCATCAGCATTTGCATCAACCGTAATTGGAATTCCATGTTTTCCAGTGTATTCTTCTGCAGAGCCAGTACCTATCACCTTTATCTCTGCACCCTCTTCCTTCAATCTTATCAGAGGATACCAGAGTTCCAAATCCTCATAATAACTCTCAACTAGGATTGCAACTTTTTTGCCCTGAAGTTTCATTCAACCTCACCTCAATATTTATTTGAGTTCGCAACTTAAATTATTTTCCCGTGAAAATTTAGAGGTTCATGAGTTTTTTTCTGACTTTTTCAGAAAAGGAATATCTTGTCTTCACAAATCTCGCAGGAGAAGGATGTTTCGTAAAAGTAACTTCCTCTCCTTCACGCAACCCTCTAACATATTGACCATCGAGAACGAGAAGAGCATCTTTTCCAACACGCGTGGGGACAACCTTAATTTCGTTCTCGCTGGAGACAACCCATGGTCTCGAAGAGAGTTTATGGGGGGCTAAGGGAACGATCACAAATGATTCTACATTTGGATGGATTATGGGCCCTCCTGCGCTCATGGAATAAGCTGTTGAACCTGTTGGAGTTGCCACAATAACTCCGTCAGCTCTAAAATCTTCGAGAAGTTCGTCATTTAGATAAACTTTTACTCTGAGCATCTTCGAAGGTCTTTCGGTGATTATCACAGCTTCATTTAACGCAGGCGGAAGCACCTGTCCCTTCACTTCAGCAGATATTCTACACTTTTCCTCTACTTCAAAATCCCCAAGAAGAAGGTCTACTGCATATTTAATTTCATCTAAATTCAAATCTGCAAGAAAACCTATCTCTCCCGTGTTAATTCCGAGAATTGGGATATTATTTTTTAGATTCTGGCAAATTCTCAGAATCGTTCCATCTCCTCCAATCACGAGAATTGCATCGCATTCCATATCTTCAATCTTCTCTCCTCTTAGGGAGAGCTTTTCCGCACTGTATTCATCTGCTATGAGTTCTGCTGAATCTTTCATCATCTCAATTGCTTTTTTTGCCACACTCAACGAGAGTTCATCATCCTTCTTTACAATGATTGCTATCCTTCTCATGGCTCATCACAGCAATTTCAGAATCTTCTCATGAAGCCTTCCGTTTGTTGCCACAACGCAAATTTTCTCAATTCTACCACTTAAATCCATTCCTCGATCATCAGTTACTTTACCCCCCGCCTCTTTAAGTATGAGAGTTCCTGCAGCTATATCAACTATCCTTTGTTTCCCCCTCACATCCACGAAAGCATCGAGAGCACCAGAAGCGACATAACAGAGCTCTAAAGACGCGCAACCATAACATCGAATCCTGTTAACAGCTTTACAAAGCTCTACGACTCTTTCCGGACTTTCTTCATCGTGATATAACGAGATGTTAGCCTTCTCAATCTCATCTTTCTCTGAAACTTTTATCCTTTTTGAGTTTCTGAATGCACCTTTATTTTTAAAAGCATGGAATTCATCTTCAAAAGAGAGGGAAGAAACATATCCAAAGAGCTCTTCATCATTCAGAGTTCTCACAGCAATGGAAAGTGAGAACAGAGGGATATTTCTAAGAGCATTGAATGTTCCATCAATTGGATCTAAAATTATTTTAAAGGAAGGCTCCCTCCCTATCTTTATCTCTCCCCTCTCCTCAGTAAGCAAAATCGCTTCCAGACCCATCTCTCTCAGTTCCGAAATTATTACTCTCTCAGCAAGGTCGTCAATGAGAGATGTTTGAGCTCCAAAGGCACCCCTTCCAACCTTTTCCGAGAGCTTTTCAAACCTCTCTTTTGAAATCTCTTCTTTAACTCTTTTCTTTATTTCCCTGCAGATTTTCAGATAATTCATCTTTAAACCTCCTGAAATAAGAGCATAATTCTGAGATGATACATTCATTACAGAGAGGTTTTCTCGCCTTGCAGACTCTCCTTCCATGAGCTATAAGGAGATTTGAGACTTTAGCCCACTCTCTCTTCTCATAAAGCTCCATCAGATCTCTCTCTATTTCCTCTCTTTTTTCCTTCTCTGATAAACCTATTCTCCTCGATAATCTCATTACGTGTGTGTCAACAGCGATTCCCTCACTTTTTCTGAAAGCATTTGATAGAATAACGTTTGCGGTCTTTCTTCCAACTCCGGGAAGTTTCAAAAGATCTTCCATCGAATCAGGAACTCTCCCACCAAATTCATTGAGAATTTTGGTCGCAGATTCTTTGATGTATCTCGACTTGCTTTTATAAAGACCAACAGAGCTCAGATGATTTTGCAGTTCTTCTAAGGGTGCTTTAGCAAAATCCTCTACATTTCTATATTTTTTGAAAAGCTTTTCAGTTACTTTATTTACCTGAGAGTCTGTGGATTGAGCAGAAAGAATAGTGGAAACGAGAAGTTGAAAAGGGTTCTCAAATCTCAAAGCAGTGCCCTTGATTTCTGGATATTCTTCTTCGAGTCTTTTGAGAATTTCTGTCGCAATCTCGCGATTCATTTAAAAGCGTTGATTTGCCTCAAACTTTTTAATATTTTCTTTTTCTTCAATCTACGATGCCCACACATAATCTCTCGAATTTTTCGTGTTCTAGCAGTTCTTCTGATTTTCCTTCGAAGACAACTCTCCCGCTAACCAAAACATATGCGTTCTCACTTATTTCCAGAGCTCTTCTAGCATTCTGCTCCACTAAGAGGATCGTCAAATCGTAATCGTCTCTTAATTCAATAATCTTCCTAAAAATCATTTCAGCGAATTTTGGAGAAAGTTGAGCAGTAGGTTCATCCAGCATCAATATCTTTGCTTTTCTCACGAGTGCGGTTGCCATTGCTAACATCTGTCTCTCTCCACCGCTCAGAGTTCCTGCTCTTCTTTTGAGAAATCTTTTAAGTTCAGGAAAGGCATTAAGAGCCAGCTCAATTCTATCTTTAAGCTCCTCTACGTTGAGAGTGTATCCTGCAATCCTGAGATTCTCCTCGACACTTAAATGTGAGAAGACATTATCAGTCTGAGGTAAGTAAACCAGTCCAATCCTTGTTTTGTTATGAGGAGGCACCTTTGTTATCTCCTCACCATTCAAAAAGATTCTTCCTGAGAATATTTTTGTGAGGCCGAAGATGGACTTGAGAAAGGTTGATTTACCTGAGCCATTTGGTCCGAGAACTGTAGTAATGCTACCTTCAACTATCTTTGCATTTACATCGAAGAGAATATGAAATTCCTTATAACCAGCGTTCAGATTTTCAATCCTCAGCACCAAGATACACCTCTACAACACGTGGATCTTCAACAACCTCTTCTTTTCCTTCCGCAATGACTCTTCCGTTTGCCATCACGTAAATGTAGTCAACATATTTCAGCACGATGTCAAGACGATGTTCCACAATAAGAAAGGTCATCTTCGATTTTAACTTTACGAATCTGTCAAGAATCTCATTAGCTAAAATAGGATTAACTCCTGCAATTGGTTCATCCGCTATCAAAAGTTTCGAATCTCTCATCATCGCTCTCCCGAGTTCCAAGAGTTTTAATTGTCCTCCACTTAGATTTTGAGCTGGAGAATCCCATAAATGGTCAAGATTTAAAAATTCCAGAATTTTAAATGCTTTTTCAACAAAATCCTCCTCTTTTTTCATCCACCCATTCCTCAAGGATTCCAAAACGCTGGTTCCATAGTTCTCAGCTATGAGAAGATTCTCAAGAACTGTCATCTTCTTCAGAGGCTGAGGTATCTGGAAGGTTCTTGTTATTCCCAGTTTGCTAATTTCATGAGGAGGTCTGTTGGTTATCTCTTTATCCTCGAAAAGCACTCTTCCTTCATCAGCTTTGTAAAATCCACATATCGTGTTTATCAGTGTTGTTTTCCCACTTCCATTCGGCCCTATCACAAGAGTTATGCTTCCCTCTTCAACTCCTATACTCACTTCATTCAGAGCTTTCAGACCATCAAAAAATTTAGAAAGGGAGATGGTTTTTAAAATCATAGTCTTCTCAGAGCTATTCCTGCCAGTCCTATTGCCAGTATTCCCAGAATCACTTCGAATCCCGGTGTCTTCTTCTCTTCAGTTACCTGCACCTCTGGGGGCTGTGGCTTCGTAATCCACTCAATAGATCCATCAGAGAAATGCCAAGTTCCGGCTTTATCCCACTGTCCTTCTGAGGAGACATACCAGATGGCGTAATCTCCAGTTGCTCTATCGTTCCATTCATTAAGTTCGATGTAACCACTCACTGGTTCCACTCCATACTCGCCCTCACTGTATTTCTTCGTGACTTCTGGAATCTTCTCCACCATTGCATCTGGGTCATAGCTTCCCTTCTCTTCAACTACTTCAACATAGGAAAGAGCCAAGACCCAACCTGCATCATAGGCATTCATCGCATACTGATAGGGCTCACCCGTGAATCCTTTTTCCTCGTATTTCTTTGCAAGCTTTTCTAGACCTGCTCCTTTGGACTCAAAGAGTGTGCTCAAAAGCCCCACTCTCGATGCCTTATCCAGAGCATCCTCAATGACTTTATCGCTTTTCGCAGTTCCATCGCAACCGAACCAGAGGACATTCAGGAGTGGACTATCGGATTTCATCTGAGCGAGCATGGTGGCAACTTCTTCGTAGCTGAAAGCTACCACCGCAACTTCATCATTGCTGTAAGTCTTCAGAGCATTAGTCAAGGCATTCTCGAGTTCAGTGATATATGGTGAGAAATCTGCTGGCGGAGGATCTGGATACTCCACATAGCTCACGATTTCTATACCATTCGCTTCAAGCTTTGGTTTTATCGTATCGTAGAGACCTTTACCCCATGGATTTCCGATATAAGTTATGAGAACCGCTTTAATTCCGTAATCCTTGAGCTCTCCCAGTATTGCATCTGTCTGAAGGTCATCTGTTCCCACAAATCTGAAGATGTATTTCTTCTCCTCTGGAGTAGTCACACCTATGAGAGATGGCAGGGCTGTTGAAGATGGAGAGACTATTATCAGCTTGTTTGAAGTTACATAGCTCTTCACGTTAGATACTTCTCCACTACCCATCGGACCAACGATCAACTTAATTCCTCTGCTGTGCAATGTTTGAACCTTTTCAAGCGCTATATTCGGATTCACTTTGGTATCCTCATAGTAAAATTTCACTTCATAGGGAAGTCCCTTTTCAGCGAAATAACTGTTTATATCCTCCTCTGCTATCATCATCGTATTTTTTATGTTTGTTCCATAGGTCGTTAGCGGTCCCGAGAGATCAACTAGAACTCCAATTTCGATGACTTCTTTGGAATCTGTTCCTTGAGCGCTTGCTGGAACCACAAGTGCTGAGAACAGAAGAAGGGTGGAGACAACGACTGCAAGAGCTGTCAGGCTGACACTCCTTATATCAGCACTTCGAATACGCTTCATCATCATGAGTGGATATTTTTACCTTCATCCAATTTTAATATTTCTCCAGATCTCTATATCAGACTGAATGGTATTCAATGTCTTTGTAATACGAAATCTTTTTATCGTATTTTTCAAAAATGTTAGAGAGGTTTTGTTTATGAGCGTGGTCGAGGGAGCCTTGGTATATTCAAACCTCTTGGCTATGCTGAGCATAGGATTGACAATAACTTATATCACCACCTCTGTTCCCAACTTCGCTCAGGGCTCCTTTGCAATTTTCGGTTCCTACATATCTTTCACTCTCTTCAGAATGTACTCAACGCATCCCTATTTTTCACTCCCCTTTGCAGCACTTGGTGGAGCTCTCTTGGGAGTTGCGGTGTATTTGTTCATCCTCCGTCCACTGATAAGAAGGGAGGCTTCTGGAGTCATCCTCATGATCGCAACTTTAGCTTTAGATCTGGTACTCCTCGGTTTCATCGGAGCTTATTCAGAAATCCTCAGAGCAATAACCAGAAAATCAACAACGAAATTTATATTCACTCCCTACGATTTCGAGCTCTTCGGCTTTTCTGGGATATTTTTCATCTCAACTCTCGTGATGTGCCTTCTCCTTCTTTTCCTTCTCGTTCTCCTCTATAGAACTAAATTCGGAGTGGCTTTGAGAGCATCTATGGAGAATCCCTCTCTCGCTGAAGTTATGGGTGTGAATGTGGAATACACGAGAATTTTTGCATGGACGCTCTCGGGAGCTCTTGCAGCAATAGCAGGATGCCTTCTTCCCTTCAGGCAGGAGATAGTCCCTGCTACCGGAGGAATACTCATAGTCTCTATATTTGCTGCGAGCATTGTTGGAGGTATTTCGAACCTTTCTGGAGCTATAATAGGAGCTTATCTGATAGGATTCTCCGAGTCGTTCATAACCTATAATCTGAGTTCGATTTTCGGAACTTCAATTCTCCTTTACAGCAGAGTTATTTCTCTTGCAATCCTTGTAATCACTCTTGTACTGGCTCCTAAGGGTTTAGCAAGCGTGAGGTGGAGAAAAATATGGAAATCATTGCTGTCATCGCTCTCTGGTTCGGGCTCTACGCAATAGTCTCACTGAGCCTCAATCTGGAATATGGTTACGCGGGAATTCCCAACTTTGGAAGAGCCTTAGCAGTTCTTATAGGAGCTATAAGCGTAGGAGGAATCCTTAACAGAATTCTCATTTTCTATTTCGGCGTTAAGGGTGTGAATATCATTGATGCGAGTGGAAAAGTTAAAACCTTGGTTAACGGGATAATCGCAAACGATCCTCTTTTTGGATTATTCCTTCTTGTAACTTCTCTGATCATTGCTGGAGTCGTTGGAGCTCTTACAGGAGCTCTCTTTATTCTTCCGAGTGCAAAGCTGAGGGAAGACTATCTCGCAATTACTCTTCTGGCAATAAGCGAAGTCGTCTTCATGATCAGCAATTATGATGTGGATATAATAGGAGGTTACTACGGAGTCTCAATTCCAGATGTTCTGGCATTCTATGCGGGAGAGGAGAGAATCTATCTCTTCTCACTCATCGTTCTTTTTATTCTTGCTCTCGTTTACATTTTTTTGGAAAAAATCACGAATTCTCCCTTCGGAAGAATTCTTAGGGCCATGAGAGAGAACGAAGATGTGGTGAAAGCTTTTGGAAAAGATGTTATGATTTTGAGGATAAAAGCTGCTGCAATAGGTTCTGCCATCGCATCAATAGCAGGAGCACTTTATTCGCTGTACTCCGTGAATGTAATAGCTTCTAGTTTTGCAAGAGTTGAATGGACGTTTTATCCTTTCCTTATGGTGCTCCTCGGAGGTGCGGGCAATAACAAAGGGGTTTTGGCGGGAACGCTGACTTTTGTGGTTGTGAAGATATTTTTAACGATGTATAAACATGAGCTTAGAGAGCTTCTTCACTTACCTTTCGAGGCAGTGTGGTTGGAATACATGATGTTCGGTATATTGATGTATCTAGTGCTTCTTTACAAACCAGAAGGAATCTTCAAAGAAAAACCAATCTTCACGAAACCTCTAAGATATGTTGTTGCGAAGTTCAGGAGCTCTTCTGAGTCCGAGGAAATCTAATCAGCGTCTCTTTATGAAGCTCTCAAATACCGATATCGGAAAAATCTCGGTTATATTCATAAGTATCTCCCCTCGATGAATGATGTTGTAGTTCCTCACCAAACACTTCCCAAACTTTTCAAGTTCTTTTATTTCCGCTTTTAAAATCTCTCTTCTGACCTCAAGTTTATGCTTTTTTATGATCTTCCCAATGGGAATTTCCGCTTTCATCAAATCATCTTTGAAACTCTCATCCAGTCTCTTGAGAGGAGTAAGGGAAGTTGCTATCGCAAAAGTAATTCCTTTGGATTTTATCTCAACCACTCTATAATTCACTTCATCTCCTTCTGAAATTTTGAGTTTCTTTGCAATCTCTTCATTCGCTTTCACCACTTTGCGTTCAAGAGTTTTTATTTTAGCTTCTTCACCAGTTAGAGCTTCTATTATTGCAGTAACACTTCCATCTGTTTTTTGAAGAATTCTCACGATAGGGTTCAAGAATCTCAACCTCTGTGCTATAAAAGAGAGGGGATGGACTTCTATGAAAAACTTTTCCTAAACGCATTTAAAGAGCTTTTGTGTGTGATCCGAAAGTGTTCGATCCCTTCGATTTTTCGATTTTTAAGAGAAAATGTTACATTATAGAATTAAGAAAAATTCTATTATGAATTTCTCTGAACCGGAAATGGCGGAGATGTATATCAGGGGCACAGAAGTGAACTACTATTTTGTGTGTAAAACAAAACTCTGGCTCTTCAGCCACAATGTTTCGATGGAACGAGAGAGCGATCTTGTAAGGCTTGGAAGGCTTTTACATCGAGAATTTTTCAAAAGAGATGAGAAAGATGTACGTGTTGGCCCAATAGCGGTTGATGTTTTGAAAAAAGGTAACAAGCTTGAGATCGTCGAGATCAAAAAGTCCTCTTCAGAAGAAGAAGCTGACTTTTATCAAACACTCTATTATCTCTATTACCTCAGGAAACTCGGGATCAAAGCAAGTGGAAAAATAAGTTATCCGAAAAATAAGAAGATTGTGAAAGTAGAGCTGAATGGTGAAAAAGAGAGAGAAATTGAAGATATTCTTAGGAGAGTTAGAGAGGTGGCGGAAGGAAAGATGCCATCTCCAGAAAAGAAGAAAAAATGCAGAAAGTGCGCATATCTTGAGTTCTGTTTCTCATGAGGTGAGATGAAGTGAGAAAGAAGAACTACTACATTTTATCCGATGGGTGGTTGAGAAGGAAAGAAAATACCATTTACTTCGAGAACGAAGATGGAAGAAGACCGATACCGGTTAATGCCATTCATTCAATCTATGCTCTTGGATCTCTCTCTATAACCTCCGGGGCTCTCTCACTTTTCTCGAAAGAGGGAATTTGCATTCATTTCTTCAATCGATACGGCTTTTACGAGGGGAGTTTTTATCCCAGAGAATCTCTCATCTCAGGAGATCTCTTGGTTAAGCAGGTGGAGCATTATCTGGACGAGGAGAAAAGGAGAAATCTCGCTAGAGCTTTTGTTGAAGGAGCAATCTTGAATATGGGAAGAAATCTCTCAAATTACGGATTTGAGGAAAATTTTCTTCAGCTTCTCGAAGATCTAAAGGGATGTTCGAAAATTGAGGAGATTATGGGAATTGAAGCAATTGCAAGAAATCGGTACTATTCTCACTTCGATGAGATTCTAAAGATGGAATTTGGAGCAAGGAGCAGAAGACCACCAAAGAATGAAGTTAATGCGATGATAAGTTTTGGGAACTCTCTGCTTTACTCTTCAATCATCTCAGAGATCTATCATACTCAGCTCAATCCCACGATAAGCTATTTGCATGAGCCATCTGAAAGGAGATTCAGTTTAGCTCTTGATATCTCGGAGGTCTTCAAGCCAATCATCGTTGACAGACTCATTTTCAATCTCGTAAATAAGAGGATTGTAAAAGAAGAGGATTTCAACTCTGAACTGGAGGGAGTTCTGCTGAATGAAGAGGGAAAGAGAAAATTCATAAAAGCTTTTAACGAAAAGCTGGAGCAGACGATAAAGCACAGAAAACTGAAGAGAAATGTCTCTTATCAGAGGCTCATGAGATTGGAATGCTATAAGCTTGTGAAGCACTTTTTTGGAGCCGAGGAATATCGTCCTCTGGTTGCGTGGTGGTAGAGGTGTATGTGATAATAGCTTATGATGTTAGCGTTGAAAGAGTGAACAGGGTGAAGAAGTTTCTGAGAAGATATCTTAATTGGATTCAGAACTCTCTTTTTGAAGGCGAGCTCAGCGAAGCCGATCTTGAAGAAGTTAAAAGCGGATTGAGGGGAATAATAAACGAAGATGCAGATATGATCGTGATCTACAAATTCAGAAGCAGAGATGCAATGAAGAGAGAGGTTGTGGGGACTGAGAAGAGTATGATAGATGAGGTGATTTGAAATTTAAATCAGATCAGAAACTGATATGGAGTCGATCACCCTTTTCGCTTTATTTCTCAGTTTTTCATCTTCTGTGACAAGTGGTTCATTCTTGCTTAAAGCAAGTTGCACATAAGAGGCATCGTAAAAGGTTAGATTCAACTCTGAGGAGACTCTTAGAGACTCTTTCCACTCTGGTTTCTCGAGATTCATGAGTTGAATCGCTCTCAAAATAACATCCATTAGTCTCTCTGCTTCGTGAAACTTCAAAGTTTTATGCAAATTTACCTCTTTCCACAAAGCGTTTCCTATCTCGTATCTCGCAAGCTCGGAGGTTGTGTTGTTTTTGAGTATCTCTGGTCTGAAAGTTCTTATCGCAACAAAAATTGAACTTGCGTCAAAGATCATCTCTCTCTGTCCTCCCTTATGCTTTCTGTGATCCTCTCAGGAGATATTTTTTCCATAGTTTTCTGCAATTCTTTTATAGATTTTTTTATCTCTTCAAGCTCAATCTCCTCAACAGCCCTGATCAAAGCTTCTTTAGCAATTCTTCCCGGTTTTTTCCCAGCTTTTTCAAGCTTTTCTTTAATCTCCCTAGGCAATTTAACCGAAATGGTAACATACTTTGTAGACATTAATGGTAGTTATGATAAGTAGGAATATAAGGTTTACCTTTAGAGGATGTGAATTATTGATTAAATCAGAGAATAAATTTGGTTGTTAACTTCATGTGATAGCATCATTATAGCATAACGAAATTTAAAGATCTGTCTCCTAAATTAAGTCCAGAATCTATTTTGTAGTATTTGTCCAACTCACTCTTTTTAATATATCTGTACTCTTCTAAGCCATCAATAGGATTTAGATTTAAAAATAGCATCCAGTATTTTTCGGAACATCGTACTTGAATCGTATAATTGTTTATTTCTTTCCTCATCTCTAGTATCTCCAACTTCTGTGTAAAACCTTTTTTGCTTTCGAATATTTCCTCCATTTTCTTTCTAATCTCTTCAGCTATGTCGTTAATTTCAACAAATAAAGAGACTGTAGGTAACTTTTCCTGAATTAAATTAAATTCAGAGGTTTTTGAGAAATCCAACTTAACAATTGAGTCTAGGATATTTTTGGAATCCTTTTTGGATCCCCTTTTTAGCACGATCTTATAATACTCATCAACGGAACTTAAGACAAAGTCTTTTTCTTCAACTGTTCCACTAAATGTCCCAATAACATCCCTCGTAGCGTCTATAAGCGTGGAGTCATAGATGTATTTGTAAAACTCTTGTCTTTTATTCTTCAGAATGACAATATTAACATAGCCTTCATCACTCTCGTCGTTCCTGTTACACCGACCAGCGGTTTGGATTAAGCAATCTAATGGAGCAAAATCTCTATAAACGATATCTATGCTAATATCAACTCCTGCTTCGATCAATTGGGTGGTTACTATTATCTTCCTCTTCTTGCCACCACCATTTTTGATTCTGTTTATTCTTCTTAGTCGATAACTTGGAAGAATGTGTGTTGATAAGTTAATTAACTCCAAATCAGGAAAATTAGCAATTCCATCTTTATCGATACTGACATCTTTTTTGTCTACCCCATAAAATAGTGCAAGCTCTTTTTTTAGGAATTCGTATAGTTCCTTACAAGAATTTATTGTATTTAAAACAATTAGTATATTTTTGTCTCCGTATAATATCTTATTCAAGATTTCATATTTAAACTCCTCGAGATCTCTAATCTTTAGATCAAAATTAAAAACAACTCTATTAAAGGCATTAAAGTACTCTTTAGGATTCGTTACCAACTCTTTAATCTCTTCGTCTCTAAAAATAAGTGGCCTAGTAGCGGTCATCAAAATTATCCAACAATTGAAATCACATGCTAAATGTTTTAGGACTTTATTAATCAGTAACCAATATTTATGCGGGACTGACTGGATCTCGTCAAGGATAAGTATAGAGTTGGTAATATTGTGGAATTTTCTTGCAGCCCTATTTTTATTCGTAATCAAACTATGAAATAACTGGACGAATGTGGTTATTACTATTTCCGAGTGCCAACCCTCTGTAAGCAATAGAGACCTATTAAGTTCCTCAATATTTAATTCACCGTCTTTGATTTCTTTGTATTTTATATCTGCGAGGTGATGATGAATTAAAAGCAAGTTAGATGGAATTTCCTCGTGATTAAGTTTCAGGATGTCTTCAATAATTTTAGTGTTTTGATCGATAATACTGAGAAATGGCAAAGAATAAATGATCTTAGGAGTGAAACCAAAACTTGTTTTTATTCTTTCCCTTAATTTAAGGGCGAATGATAAACCAATTAGAGTTTTACCACACCCTGTGGGCAAGTTTATTGAGAGAATTCTTTCGTAAGTTAGGTCAATATCGCTAACTTTTGCAATAACTTCGTTGTAAGCTTTTTCTCGTATAATGTCCACTTCTGTCTTAGGCTTCCCAAACTTCTTTTTCTTGTACTCATCAACGATATCGCTTGGTATATCCTCTCTTTTAGGAAGATTTCTTCTTCCAGAAGCATCTAATTTGTCTGCATCGAGTAGTATTGAGTAAAAAAGGAGGATTAAAAAGTAGTATCTTACGTCATAGTCTTTGAAACTATTTTTACAAATTTTCTTAATATCTTTTCGTATTTGTTGTGTTAAGTTTTCTAAATTCTTAATCTCGATTAATATTTTTGATATATCTGAATAATCTAGAGAATTATAGATTTCAACAACTTCAGTCAAGTTATTAGAAAATATATCATTCAATTGTTCTTTTACTATCTCTAACTCACTTTGATCTTTTAGTTTCTCTGCTTCTTCATTTAGAATATCTCTTAAATTACCATGGTGTTTATTTATCACAATCCATGCCACTGCAGGCAAATACCAAAATTCATCGAGTTTTTGAGCACCCGATAAAAAATTCCTGACAACCAAATACCCAACTAAACTCGATAGAAAACCATGTTGGGCATATTGTGTTTTTCTCCCGTTTTCCAACCAATTTTGGAAGTAACTAGTAGCTTTACCAAAGTCGTGTGTAATTCCAATCAAATATGCAACTTCAGTAAAAACTTCTTTACTCTTTATTGTTTTTGATTTAAGTATCTCTTTGGATAATCTGCCCACATTTTCCAGATGCTCTTTTAATAATTTGTCTGGATGAGACTTCAGTTTAAAGGAATGAGACATATTCGTCCCCAACTTCGTAAATTGTGCCGCTTCGAATTTTTATTGGTTTGCCATTTACTTCATAAACGACATTACAATACTCAAGAACTTTTCTGTCGTTATCCATGTAGAGTGGCACTGTTTCTCTACCGTATCTTTTTCCTTCCTCTGGAATTATTTTAATCGTGTCTATTCTAGCAACGCTGTGTAAATCTTTGATTTCATCTTTAATCGAGAGAGGGACAGCTGAGAAATCATCAATAAACTTGAAATTGGCAATCATTTCAGTAATACCAAGATAAGGTGTATAAACTGTCTGATGGTTTTCTAGGAATCGTTTTAATTTCTCATATAATTTTTTAAGGGTTGAATTTTTGAATCGTACGTATATTCTGTATTTAGGCTCTTTAACAAATTCATATGGTGTAGGTGCTCTTGGATCTTTGAGTTTCCATAGGAAAAACCAATTTGGTTCATCTGTTTTTACTATACTGATCGGGATAACTATTTTCTTTACTGGATTCAGGATTCTAATAGAGAATTCCATGTTATCTCTGGAAAATAAAGAATAGTATGAGTCTCTTGGGAGACCAGCTATTGCTGCGAGGAGACCAGCTATTGTTGTCCCTGTAGGAAAAGGATAAGTAAGTGGAGATGTTGTAGTTTCAAATCTTCTAAAATGTGCAAAATCACTCCAAATATCAAAAACTAATACTCTGTCCTTCATATTTCTTCACAGTTCTAGCTCAATTACTTGGTTGTTCTGTAAGCCAACCTTCCTAATAAACTCATTTTTCAGTCCATCATTTGTTAAAACTGATCCGTTTACTACGAATGTCACTCTCTTGTCAGCTTTGAATTCTATTCTCTCTATCTTATCTTTGTAGTCGTTTAGAGCGCCTATTAATTCTGAAATATCTACTTTCACTTCTGAAATATCCCTTATTTTTTCTTGTTCTTCTTCGCTGAGATCGTTGCCATCCTTATTTTTGAGCTTAATCATTTTATCCAAATCCCCGATATGGAAATTATTCTCTTTATACACCACTCTTAACAGAAATCTAGGCATTTGACCTATTTTTGATCTTGTTATCAAGTTCTTAGTTCCATTCCAGATACCGTCTAGAAGCAATTTTATGTCGTCTTCTGATAAACCAGTATTTTTCGCTGCATTCTCATTTACAATCCCATAGAAGCATATTAACGAATACGGTAACTTGTATTCCTCAGAAAACTCTGCTTGTCTTTTTCCTTTCCTGAAACCCTCACCCGGTTCTACTGGCATTGTAATTGATCCTTTGTAGAAATTTACATCTACTTTATGTAATGACTTTCCAAACTTGAATTGTATGGGTCCCGTTTCCTGAACACCAATGTTTGCAACTGCCAAGGTTGCACCAAAAAGCCTTAAGTCAATGAATTTGTCAAATAGTTTCTCTCTCAACTTCTTTGTCCTAATTTCTTCAAATTTCTCAAATAGTTCCATTTTTCTTTCCTCATCTACAGCGTCGCCAAGAGCTTCATTGAATTTTTCCAGTCTATTCCCCTTACTTCCCTCCTTAAGAATTTCATCAAGCTTTTCTACGATTTTCTTAGCTTCGTCACCACCTATTTCGTCTTCCAATATTTTTTCAATTTCCTCTATTAGTTTTGCCCCTCTTGCTTTGATGAGTTCTGTACCTTCTTCAATTACTTTTTCAGCTTGGATGAAGATGTTTTGTCCCTTAAAATCTCTAAGGTAGTCTCTTATCGTCCTCTTTAGGCGCACATCAGTTACTATGTTAACTCCAGTTTCTTCATCAATTCTTGGCCTATTTTCTTCCATTGGATCTCCATTCGGGTTTGCATCAGTTACATCATACAAAAACAAAATTTCCGACCTATTTTTTATGATATCACTCATTTCGTTCACCCCCTTTGAATACTCTACCAAAATTCAATCCAAGAGCAAAATAATAGCTTATTTCATCATCAGAGATAGCCCAGCCATTTTCATCAGCTTCGATAAGATATTTAGAGATCAAAGTTTCAAGCCAAGGATAACCTGCATCATATTGTTTTAGTTTTTCTATTACTTCCGGAAGTAGCCTTTTTATAAGTCTTTTATTTAATTTCAATCCGTGCAATTTCTTCCTAAACGGCGTATCTTTCCTTTTTGCATATTGTATATCTAAAAGGAAGCTCACTAGAATACCCTCCAAGAAAACTGCTTTCTTATCTGGGGTGTCGAAAGCTCTTGAAAATTCGCTAAAAAAGTTCTCCACTTTTTCAGAATCTTTTATTTTTATCTCTTCCATAAGTTTCACCTCCTTAAATTTCTCAGCTCTAAAATCTGAACAAACTAAACCCAACTCCAAAAGAAAATTAAGCAGATATAAGGATTTGAGGGACAGTAGTTTTTCACTCCACTCATATCCCCTTTCATGTTCTTCTCTGATAGCTGCAATCAAATGTCTAATAAAATATCTTTTGTCTACCTGTTTAGCTTCTAAGATATCCCCTAAAATGTTTAAACTCGATTTATCAAAGATTTTTCTATCCTTTTCCCTATGATAAAAGAAATCCCCAATCATTCCTGCTAAGTTAAGTTTCGGAATTGATTCTCCATTCCACATTCCTTTTGTAAAATCACCAGACCACTTTTCACCTAAAATAATTTTTAATCGGCCCTCTTTGAAAATACTTTTTTGATTAATATTACGAAAAGTATCGTAAATTCTCTTTATCCAAGATGGTGGAACTTCCTCAACATATCTTAAAATATCAAAAAAGTCATCCTTGCCTTTTGTTTTGTAGAAAATGAAAATCAGATTAAACACATCCTTCTTTTCCTTCAATATTTCCAAAATGTCTTCTTCAGCGTTAATTAGGCCTTCTCTGTAATCACTACTTCTTCTACGTAACTCAATTTCATTAATTATTTCGGCTAAAGTTTCTTTTTGTATTGCAAAAGGTATAACAAAGTATTGATACCCATAAAGTTGAAATGATAGTTGGCTCTTCAAAAATTCTTTACCTACTTGTAAATCAAGAGCACAATCAAAACAGATAGGTAATTGTTTCCAAGAATTGGCTCGATCGAATTCATACGCAAAACCAACTTTATCCACAGTAAAAACAAAAAAGGGAGAAGCGGGGATTACAGTTTTTCTTTGCATACATAAGCAACAAACACCTTCCCCTATAGATTCTACTTTATGTTTATAGTAAAAATCTTCCATAGATGTGATTTTAAAAATTTCAACAAATTCTGGAATTTCCGCTAGATACATCTCACTGTCTTTATTATCCCTTATTTTGATTGTTGCAAGACAACCACGCTTTTCTTGTTTATTAAGTTGATTGTATTTTTCTGATATCCCTTCAAAAATTTTATTTTTATTTTCTTCAATGGCATTTTTTATCAGCTTGAGGGATATAATGTTATCAAATTTCTCCAGATATCTACTAAACCAAAGCCTCCACCTTTTTTCTAATTTGTCAGGACTTGTTAATTTTGCAGACAAAGTAGCATCATACTGGGCATGCCCAAACGTTCTATAGAGTATTTTTCTTGCTTTTTCTTGATCAAAATCCTCAATATGGACGCCATCAAATACTAAACTATCATCTTCCCTCCTAAAGACTACACAAATCATCTTTTTCGTGTTTGCTAGCTTAGACGATTCAGTTAGAACTTGAATGTCATCTAAATTTTTATTTTCCCTTATGTATTGTCCCAATTCTTTAATGGCTTTTAACATTCATACCACCTTCACCATCCCAAACCCCATCGAATTTCTCTCGCCGAAACCAGCTTGATAGCCGAGTTTCAGGAGCTCTGGAGATCCTCGAGCCAAAAAAACCATATCAACGCATCTGTGGTGCGTGTTCTTTATCGTTATCTTCTTTGCCTTTGCTTCAATCACTTCAATTTCAAGTTCATCGTTTTCAGGTTCTCTTTTATATAATGTGACATACTTTTTAATAAGATTTTTCCTTATGTTTTCATAAAACTTTGGATCTTTTGGATAGAGATCTAAAATTCTCCCATCTCTGAAAGTTGTGACACTTATTGGAGACATCGTAATGAATTTGGCTTCACTCTTTATTTCAGGCTCTCTCATAACCTGAATGCTTCTAATCACAAACGGAAGCCTCTCAATTCTCCCCTCAGGTCTTTCAAGAGCTCCAGAAACAAAAGCTTCTGCTATCTCTTTTTTCGGAGTGGAGAAGAAGAGATAAGCAAAATCACTCTCTACTTTCATCCTTCCATCTAAGATCTGAAAGCGACTCTCTGGGATTTGAAGTCTGCTGAAGGTAAAGAGCTTCATAGTTCTGGGTTTGTGCAGTTCTAAAGAAAGATCAGGGTCAGCTCTCTCAACGCATCTATAGATCCAGCTCGCGATGTAATAGTTGTAGTTAATTGTCAGGTCTTTGGGTTCGAAGAGTTCAAACTCTATTTTGAACCTCACAATTATTAATTTTCAAATCCTCAACTATAAATCTGATCCGTGCTCTCAGAAAGTATTATTATATGTCTCACTCTCACGAGGTTTCTGGAATGATTGTTGCAATTGGGAGAGCCAGAAAGGATGCAAAAGCTCTTGGTCATGCTCTGAGAATAGAGTGCTTGAGTCTCGGAGGCATCAGAAGAGCAGAAGAGCTCGATTTCCCAGATCTCAAAGAGACAATTCCAATTTTCTTTTTCGGAAGAGATGATATTAAGCTGATAAGGGAGGTTGAAAAGAGAATCAGAGAAATCACACCTGTTTATCAGATTGCGATTCTTAGGAAAAAAGAGGTGAGAAATGCAAGAATGGAGGAACTCAGAAACGCTTTTGAATTTGCGAAGGCTAAGATGAGAATTGGAATGAAATTTAGCGATGTTTTTCAGTTCTCCGTCAGAAACGAGATGAACCTCGAAGTCCATCCTGATTATGACACCTATTTCATTCTCGGAGATGGATTTGTAGAGAATACTAAAAGCATTCTCGGTTTTGAAGTCAAAAAAGGAAATCTCATTCTTAGAGGATTGAAGAATGAGGAAAGAATTTATGTCCCTGAGCTCAAGGCTGTAGTGAGCAAGAAAATAGGAGAAAGTCTCGAAGTCAAATATCTTAGCGAAGTCTCGCCAAGAGAAATTGATCTGAAGAGGATGATAGAGACGAATAAGGAATTCCTCAAAACTCTTGAGAGGATTTCGGTGAAGTTCATAGAGAAGAGCTCTGATGGGTGTGTTGGGGTTCCTTTCAGCGGAGGAAAGGACAGTTTGGCATCTCTGATACTTGCTAAAAAGGCTCTGAAAGATGTTAAAGCCATTTACATCAGAACAAACTATGAGATGCCCTATACAGAAGAATATGTGGAGGAAATCTGCAAAAAACTGAATGTCGAGCTTTTGGTTGAGGATGCATTTCTTGATGTCTCTTTGTTTGGTATACCAACCCATGAGAATCGGTGGTGCACTGCAAAGAAGCTTGAAGCTTTAAAAAGAGTTGTAGAAGAGGAGAGAATCAGAACACTCATCGTTGGGGATAGAGATGGAGAGAGCAGAGTAAGAAGAATGAGAGGTTTTGTACTTCAGAGAGTTGCAAAAGAGATCTTTCCAATAAAACATTGGAGTGGTGCAATGGTTCAGCTCTATGATCTCATGAACGGTTTTGAGTTACATCCTCTTTACTATGAAGGATTCTATAGACTTGGATGTACGATCTGTCCTTCTCTGAGTCCTTGGGAAAGAGCTCTTCTCGATGTGCACAAAGTGCAGGAGGAGATAAATTGAGTGAGAGAGCATTCATAATCTATTCAAGAAAGGGTGTCACAACCCCAAAATTCTCTTTAAATGATCTCCCCGGAGCAGGAAGAATGGATCTCGTTGCGAGATGCGTCATCTACGCTCTCTGGCTCTCACATAAGCTGAGAGATGATTCAAAAATTTACTGCATTCTTGAAGGTCCTCCAAAACCTCCAAAAACAATTCTCTTCACACCGACAATGAGGAGAGTTTATCCAAATGAAAGGGGGGTTGCCTCTTGGATAAGAATAGCTCTGAAAGCTGAAGAAAGTGAAGAGTGGATTGAAGTCAATCCTGGAATAAGGATTGCGAAGAAAAGTATAAAAGGTGTCTCGGAAGAGTTAAAGGACGAAGGATTCGAGTTTTACGTTCTCCATGAGGATGGAGAAGATGTTAGAAACATAGAATTCGGAGATAAAGTTGCTTTCTTCCTCGGAGATCATATTGGTCTTCCTGAAAGAGTTGAAGAGACTCTTAAGAGAAAATATCACGCAAAGAGTATCTCTCTCGGAAAGAGAAGTTATCTGTCCTCTGCTTGTATTTCTATTGTGCACAACGAACTTGATAGAAGGGAAAATTTTATTTAGTTTGTGCACATATTGCACACCCATGGTTGAAACCAAGAGCTTCGGGATAAGAATTGAAAAAAACGTTGTTGATAGAGTTGACGAGATATGTGAGAAGTTAAAGGATTTGAATGCAAGCAGGTCTGAGGTAATTGAAGTCATCCTGAAGTCATTTTTCAACACAAAAATAAATCACGAACAAGTGCTGAGAAGCTTAATAACAAAAAATAGATTGGAAAAGAGATCATAGGGAAGGAAGCTCTATTGCATTCATCGCCTCTTCTGGAAGCTCTATTTCAATCACTTCATTGTAATCATAGAAGTGCATTACCATCCTCATTTCCATCCTCATCGTGAAGTTCAGATCTTCTGAATTTTCAACGGATATGTTGAAGTCCTCAGGTGAAATCGTCATGAGCATGTAAATCTCTGATTTCATCGGAAGCTTTGAATCTTTAGCTATCCATTCTTTCATACTGATTTCCGAGTTCTTCAGAGCCTCCTCCAAAATAGCCTCATTCATCCCCTGAAGCTCTCCAAGTGAGTATTGGGATTTTATAGCTTCCCAGAACTTCTGAAGATCTGGTTTGACCTCAAGCACATAGCATTCCACTCCATTCACCTTTTCATCAGGAAGTCTTCTAACTTCAGAAGAATTCAAAAGCATCATCTGTTGCTTAATCTGATCTTCCGAGCTCCAAGACTGTTCAACGAGCTCTTCAGGCAACTTCATTTTCATCCATTGTTCTCCCATCTCTGGCGATCTCATTTTCATGTACATTGTATCGTTCATCAGGTAGACATCACTTTCAATACTCATGTCTCCTTCTTCACCATGGATCTCTGAGATTGTGCTCACGAAAATCTTCCTTTCCCCATAGTTTACTGCTCCTTCTCCTCTCATTTTCATCAAGATGCTTGCTGTCTTCTCTCCTATTGTGCTCATGTTCATTTCAGAATCCATGGAAAATCTGTAGCTTTTAACATTCTCCATTGAATTCAGTGTCATCTCAACTATTTCTCCCGCACTGGGTGTCGAAAGAATAAGATAACCTGCTGAAACTGCGAGAATTACAATAACGAGAATTCCGAGAGCTCTAGTCTTCATTTCAGTTCACCAGATAGAAATTTACATGATATGTTAAAAAATTTGTGGTTTAGCTGAAAATAATTTTTAATCATTAACTCTTAACCAGTAGCATCTTGCCTTTTGAGGTCACTCTGTAAATACCTTCATCATCTCTTTCCACGAGCATTTTTGATTCAAGCTCTCTGAGGTGTTGATAGACTGCTTGAACCGAAATCGGTTTGTATTCTCTTAATCTTTTCCAGAGTGCATAGCCATGAGAAGGAGTCTCAAGAAGAAGGTGGAGTATGATTTCTTTAGTTCCAGAAACTTCCAGGGCAACTCCTCTGAAGCTTCCGGTGAGGAGGAGAACTGCTTTTCTTCCCTTCACTTCAGAGAGAGCGGAATATGCTATAGCTCCTGAAGGACTCAGTAAAAATCCCATTTTGGCTAGGGATCTCTGAGCTCTCAGAATCTCCTCCTCACTAACCGATATTAACTTTCCATTCGATTCTTTAATCGCTTTCAGAGCACTCTTCTTGAAAATCGGTTTTTGAATTAATTCTCTTGCAATACTATCTTTTGGAAACTTCGGTTTGACTGCAATGATCTTGGGAAGTCTTTCGCTCATACCGCTATCAAGAGCAATCTTAAACCCTTCCCAGATCATCGAAACATTCGATCCACTCCCCATAGGGAGAACAATCACTTCTGGATCGATTCTCTCTGCAATCTCAAAAGCTATAGTCATCTCTCCGATATGGTAAAATCTTTCTTTGAGAATCTCTCCTCTTTTTGTGTACTTAGCTCCTAGAAGCGAAAGAGAGAGATTCATTATTGGAGTGAGACACTCCATCCCTGCTTTTGCAGCATAAGTTGCTAGGGAGAGACATCTGTCTAAATCCTCATCGCAGATCACCTTGGTCTCACCTCTGTCTAAAAGCCAAGAAATTGCAAATGCAGAAGCACGATCTTCAAAAGATCCCGTCGGATTTCTAGATTCATCCTTCAGAAAAATTTCTGAGGAGAGTTGAAAGAGAGGGGTATCACCCTCGCCCAGACTTATCCTTCTTTCCACAGGAGGTAGAAGATCTTCATACTTCCATATTCCTTTCATCAAAAGCTTTATTACTTCTTTGGGAATATTAAAGTATGCGCTTTAATAGAGGTGGTGCTAATGGTTAAGCTTGAAAATCTGAGACATGGAACAGAGCTTCTGAAAAGAGGTTTTGCGAAGATGCAAAAGGGTGGAGTGATTATGGATGTCACTAACGCTGATCAGGCCATCATAGCGGAAGAAGCTGGAGCTGTTGCGGTCATGGCTCTTCAGAAGGTTCCAGCAGATATCAGAGCATCTGGAGGCGTTGCGAGGATGGCTGATCCAACTAAAATTCAGGAGATTATGGATGCAGTTACGATTCCAGTTATGGCAAAAGTTAGAATCGGTCATAGTGCAGAAGCCCTCATTCTCGAAGCTCTTGGAGTGGACATGATAGATGAGAGTGAAGTTCTTACTCCTGCTGATCCATTTTTCCACATAGATAAAAGGAAATTCACAGTTCCTTTTGTCTGCGGAGCAAGAAATCTCGGAGAGGCAGTGAGAAGAATATGGGAAGGAGCTGCTATGATAAGAACAAAAGGAGAGGCCGGAACAGGAAACATCATTGAAGCAGTCAGACATGTGAGGCTTGTAAACGAAAACATAAGAGTTCTTCAGAGAACGAGCGACGATCAGATTTATGGGGTTGCGAAGAAATTTGCAGAAGCATATCTAAGACCTCTCTCAGAGGTCAGAGATGTGAGCGGGCTCTCGGAGAGAGTTCTTGAAAACGAAAAGGTCTACGAGGATTACACGTATCATGAAATCATCAGCGGAATTTACGAGATCCTTCTTGAGATTAAGAAACTCGGAAGACTTCCGGTTGTGAACTTTGCAGCAGGGGGAGTTGCAACTCCAGCCGACGCTGCTCTCATGATGCAGATGGGAATGGATGGAGTTTTCGTGGGAAGCGGAATATTCAAGTCCGAGAATCCCGAGAGGATGGCAAGGGCGATTGTTGAGGCGGTGAACAATTATGATAAGCCAGATGTTCTTGCCGAGATCTCGAAAGGACTTGGAGAACCAATGAGAGGAATTGATGTGAAGGAAATCGAGGAAGGAGAGAAATTGCAGGTAAGAGGATGGTAAATGAGAGTCGGAATACTGGCTCTCCAAGGTGATGTAGAGGAGCACGTAGAAGCAACCAAAAGAGCAATGGAGAAAAAAGAAATCTCAGGAGAGATCGTGAAAATCAAGCATAGTGGAGTGCTCAAAGATTGCGATGCTCTAATCATTCCAGGGGGAGAGAGTACAACGCTCAGCAGACTGATGATCAGAGAGGGGATTTTTGAAGAAGTGAAAAAATTCGCAGAGGAAGGAAAACCTATCATGGGAGTTTGTGCGGGATTGGTTCTTCTTGCGAAGAGATGCGAGAATCCTCAGAAGAACCAGAAACTCCTCGAGCTCATGGACATAACTATAAGGAGAAATGCTTTTGGAAGACAGAGGGAATCTTTCGAAGCAGTTCTGGAAATAGACGGAAAGCCATATAACTGTGTGTTCATAAGAGCACCAGCCGTCGTGGACGTCGGAAAGAATGTGAAAGTTCGAGGAAGATTCAATGACGTGATTGTTGCGGTTGAGGAAGAAAACCTCATTGGTCTGGCTTTCCATCCAGAGCTCACCGAAGATACAAGATTTCACGAAGAACTTATTCAGAGGGCTAGAACTTGAATTCCTCAATCTCTGCGAAGTCCATTTCAAGGGAAGAAAGGGCTTTTTTCACCATTTCTTTATATTTCTCTCTTCTGTCTCCATAGTGTTTTCTCGCAGTTTCGTATGGTTCCTCTCCAGATTCGAATTTTTTCAATCTTTCGAGAGTTGCTTTTGCGGTGTCAAAAACCCAAAAATCTCTTGAACCCTCATCAGATAAAGCTATTCTCTCTCCTCTTATTGCTGAAAGAGCTTCATTTCCCTCTCTACTGAGAATAAATGGCTTTCCAATAAGGGAAATGAATGAGGGAGCTTCAACTTCTCCCAGAGCTCTTAGGGCTTCAGGCTGAAATTGGCCCACATAAGCAATGAATATTCCAGTCGGATCAGAAATTCTCAATCTCCAGTATTCGGACTCACTTCCTATATCATCCTTCTCCAGAAGAACCCCCACAATAAAAAGACGATTGCATTTCGCTCCAGTGGGAGTTATCACGTAAGAAGGTGCGTATTGTCCCTCTCCCTCCTTATATGAGAGGTTGCTGTCTCTGAACTCTTCTGCAAAAACTCTTCTTGCTGGTTCTCTCTTCATCATAAACTCTCCACCTCTTCTATCAGTTTCTCCACTTCTTCAGGAGAGATTTCGAGAGACCTCATGTTCTCCACGAAAAAGTATCTTCCAAAGATTCTTCCTGTGACTTTGAAATATCTTCCCAGAAGTTTCGAGGCAATATAATCCTCAACAACAGTTCTATCGAGAGATTCAGCAATCATTTTCTTCGCCTTTTCAACTGTTAGATCACAAATTCTCTCAATTCGTTCTCTGTCTATGAAAAGATCATAGGTCTCTTCACCGTCATCAAGCACTACACGGACTCTCAGATCATAAACTCCAATAACTTTTCCATGAGTTGAGCAAATTCCCTTGTTCACAATTCTTCCGCACTCAGGACACCTTTGAATCAGTCCACTTCCAGAGTAAATATCAATAATCGCTCCAGTGATCTCCATCTCTCTTGGTTTTGTGGAAACGTCCTCTTTAAGCTCAATTATCTCGCTATTTCTGTTAATGTTCACCTGAGTTCTTCCCTGATACACATCGCTCACTACGTTCTTAAAAAGGTAGCTTTTGCCTTCCTCCACGTCTGGAAGATCGGATTTTGCCCATATGACAAATTTGATCACTCCCGTATCATCTCCAAGAAGTCCAACCTGAGAGACACTCTCACTCCTCGGTTCCCAGAGTTCGAGAACCTTAGCTTTGAGAGAAATCCACCTGCCACCTTCCTTTATTTCCGAGATCTTTACGAGCTCCGAGTCTCTTTGTAATGGAAGACTTTTAAGGTTCAGTTCCTTCAGGAAGTAGTTGTGAACACTCCTCTTTGCTTCATCTTCTGGAACCTTGAAATCAATTATCAGCTTTCTTAGTCTATCTTCAACTTCTTCAAGCGGTATTTCATATCCTGCCAAGAGGAATTGCCTTCTTATCTCTTCCGCCATTTCTCTAATCATCAATGAGGAGTGGGAAGAGAAGATTAATATAATTATGGTTAAGACTCGAAAGTGATGAGTACAAGAATTCTTGTTGTCAATAACTACGGTCAATACTGTCATCTGATTTTCAGAACTCTAAGAGATCTCGGAGTTGAGACAAAACTCGTGAGCAATGAGCTAGCTGTTGAGGAGATTGAAGCAATGGAACCAGATGGCATCGTTCTAAGCGGTGGCCCCTCATTAGAGAGGAGCGGTAGATGCGAGGAATATGTGTTGAAGCTGAATATACCAATTCTTGGAATTTGTCTCGGACATCAAATAATCGGAAAGGCTTACGGAGGAGGAGTAAGGAGAGGTAGACAAGGAGGATATGCAGAGGTTGTTGTCGAGATTCTCGATGAAGATGAAATTTTCAGAGGACTTCCGAAATATCTGAAAACATGGTCCTCTCATGCGGATGAGGTGGCGGAACTTCCTGAAAACTTCGAAATTCTTGCAAAGTCTGAGATCTGCGAAATTGAAGCGATGAGACACAAGGAGAAGGATCTCTTCGGAATTCAATGGCATCCAGAGGTGGCGCATACCGAGAGAGGAGAGGACATCTTCAAGAATTTCATGAGGATTTGCAAGATTTGAGCCTTTCGAAAGATGTATATATGATTGGGGTGAGTTGAAAAAGCATGAAGAGGGAAGAAATATTGGAAATTCTCAAGAAAATTTACGATCCAGAGCATCCACTATCTGTTGTCGATATGGGAATTGTGAGCGAAGAAGATATAGAAGTGAATGATGAAATAAAAGTGAGATTCAAGCCTACAAGTCCTTTCTGTCCTATGGGTGCTCTCATAGGTGTCGCGATAAAGTATGGGTTGGAGAAAGCTCTCAAAAGAGAGGTCGAAGTTACAGTAAAACCCGGAACTCATGTTAATGAAGATATGGTTAATTCCATGATGAGGGATAGAAGGAGATATGAGGAGATTGTGAACAAGCTCATATCCTCGGGACAGATGGAGAAGTTTGTGAAAATATGAGGGATCATTTGCAGAAGTTTTTAATGATTGGGATGAGTGTTTAGTTTAGAAAGAAGTGAGAGGAGGTCTTGAAAGAGTGCCCCAGTCCGTTGTTAATATCGGTCTCGTCGGTCATGTTGATCACGGAAAGACAACTCTGGTTAAAGCTCTTTCTGGAGTCTGGACAGATCAGCACAGCGAGGAGATAAAAAGAGGAATTTCGATAAGATTGGGTTATGCCGATGCAATCTTCAGAATCTGCCCAGAGTGTCCAGATCCTCAGAGGTATACGGTGAAGGAAGTCTGTCCGAATTGTGGGAGTAAAACAGAGGAGCTCAGAAGAGTCTCTTTCGTTGATTCCCCGGGTCATGAGACGCTCATGGCAACAATGCTCAGCGGAGCTGCATTAATGGATGGAGCAATCTTGGTCATCTCTGCAACAGAACCTTGTCCTCAGCCCCAAACAAAGGAGCATCTTATGGCTCTCGAGATAATTGGGGTGAAGAACATAGTTATTGCCCAGAATAAGATAGATATTGTGAGCAAAGAAGAGGCGATTGAGCACTATAGACAGATTAAAGAATTTGTGAGAGGAACAATAGCCGAAAGCGCTCCAATAGTTCCAATTTCCGCACAGCAGGAGCTTAACATAGATATTCTTATTAAGGCAATTGAAGAGACGATTCCGACACCTAAAAGAGATCCGACAAAACCTCCATTGATGTATGTCGCAAGATCGTTTGATGTGAACAAACCGGGAACCAAACCAGAGAGTTTGAAAGGAGGCGTTCTAGGAGGCTCGCTCATGCAAGGAATTCTCAGAGAGGGGGACGAAATTGAGTTAAGACCTGGGAGGAGAGTGGAAGCTGAGAATAAAGTCAGCTGGGTTCCCATAAGGACAAAAATTTCAAGTTTGATGGCTGGAGGAGAAAGAGTTGAAGAAGTTCGTCCTGGAGGTCTCATAGGGGTTGCAACAACTCTGGATCCAGCAATGACCAAGAGTGATGCAATGGTAGGTCAAATAGTCGGACATCCAGATCACATGCCTCCTGTTTGGAATTCGATAACCTTGGATGTTCAGCTTCTTGAAAGAGTTGTTGGAACAGCGGAGGAAAGAGAAGTAGAGAAGCTGAAGAAGGGAGAAATGCTCATGATAACGGTTGGAACCTCAACGACGGTAGGGGTGGTGCAGAACGTGAAGAAAGATGTTGCTGAGGTCTCGCTCAGAAGGCCGATATGTGCTCTTGTTGGCTCCAGAGCGGCGATAAGCAGGAGAATAGGTTCAAGATGGAGGTTAATAGGAGTAGGAGAGATAAAAGATTGAAGGTAATCCTCGATACGAGCATTTTAATGGCAATAAATGAATTTAGAGTGGATGTCCTCTCTTTACTTGAGGATGAAGGATTCACGGAATTTCTTGTTCCTGAAGCGGTGGTGGAAGAGCTCGAAAAAATGAAAGATAACGTGAATGCAAGAGTCGCTCTCATGTTATTAGATAGAATGAAAATCATTCCCGGAAGAGGTTATGCGGATGATGTGATAGTGAAGGTTGCGAAAAAGGAGGGAGCACCCGTTTGCACGTCCGACAGGGAGCTCATAGAAAAGTTAAAAAGAGAAAAGATAAATGTTATATACCTGCGTCAGAGAAAACGGCTTGAGAGTTGTTGAACATGTATAAAAGGATGAGGCTTGAAACAGTTGTTAGAGTTCCTCCAGAGAAACTCGGAATGAAGCTAGAGGACGCTATAAAGGAGGGACTTATGGAAGAGCTTCAGGGAAGGATAGACAGAAGTATTGGAATGATCGTAGCAATTTTGGATGTTGTTGACATAGGAGAGGGAAAAATTCTAGTGGGTGACGGAGGAGTTTATTATGATACTGTTTTTGATGCACTCGTTTTTAAGCCAGAGCTACAAGAGATAGTGGAAGGAGAAGTCGTAGAAATTGTTGAATTTGGGGCATTCGTTTCAATCGGACCCCTTGACGGTTTGATCCATGTATCTCAAATAATGGATGATTATATCTCTTATGATCAGAAGAGCTCCAGACTCATAGGAAAAGAGGGTAAGAAGTCACTTTCTGAAGGAGATAAAGTCAGAGCAAGAATAGTAACCGTGAGTCTCAATGAAAGAGATCCAAAAGAGAGTAAAATTGGATTAACCATGAGGCAACCGGGTTTGGGTAAATTCGAGTGGATTGAGGACGAGAGAAAGAAGGAGATGAAAGAGAATGCCTGAAAAAGTTTGCAAGACTTGCCACAGAGTCGTCGAAGGCAAGATATGTCCGGTTTGTAAAACCTCCTCTTTTAGTACAGATTGGAGTGGATACGTGATCATTCTCGATCCAAAAAGATCGGAAATAGCCAAGAAGATGGGAGTTGATATAAAGGGAAAGTATGCTCTGAAGGTGCGTTAGTTTGAGGGAGATAGTGATTCCGGAATGGATGAGGAAGGAATTGAAGAGGCCTCTTGGAAGACTTTATTCTGGAGGTTGTAATCCAATCGAGAGTCTGAAAAAGGAGATGGGAACTCCCGAAATGCTCGTGACAGTGGGAGATGTCGTAACAGTAAGCGCCCTGAAATCCGAGATCTCTCCAGATCTCTGTATCGTGGATTACAGAACAAAAAGAGAAGAAGTCTCTGAAGAGGTAAAGAGCGCCCTTTTAATGTCGGAATTCGAAGAAATTAGAGTGAGAAATCCAGCGGGAAGGATAACCTCAGATCTTGTTTCTGGTATAAGGAAAGGAATGGAAAGAAAGAGAAAAGTTAAGATTACAGTGGAAGGAGAAGAGGATTTAGCAACACTTCCCGCTCTTCTGTTAGCTCCTGAAGGAGCTCTGATACTCTACGGACAACCAGATGAGGGGGTTGTTGCTATAAAGGTCACAAGAGAGAAGAAAGAGGAGACAAAAGATCTTTTCAGAAAAATGGGAATTAAAAAAGAAGAGCTTGATGAAGAACTGAAAATATTCGTGGAGTGATGTGTATGGAGATAGAAATCACTGCTGAAAAAGAGAACAAATTACTCAAAAGAAAGGAAATAAGCTTCAGAGTAAAGTTTGAGGGACCAACACCAAAGAGAGAAGATGTGAAAAAGAAGCTCTGTGCAATGCTTGGAGCTCCAGAGAACCTTACTGTAGTTCAATCGCTCAAAGGCATCTTTGGAAAGAGCGAATGTATGGGGTTTGCGAAGGTTTATGAGAGCGAAGAGGATCTCAAGAGCACTGAAGAGGAACATATCATCAGAAAGAACTTCAAGGTTGAAGAGAAGGAAGAGGGTGATGAGGAATGAGTCACAAACATTACGAAATTAAAGATGGAAAGGTTGTGAGAAAAAACCCTTTTTGCCCTAAGTGTGGGGCGGGAGTCTTCCTTGCGAGACATAAAGATAGACTCTCCTGTGGAAAGTGTGGATATACGGAATTCATCAAGAAGTGAACTTATTCTCGGAATTGAGGGCACTGCATGGAACCTTAGCGTTGGGATAGTTAGCGAAGAGGAAGTCATCTCATTTGCTGAATCCGCATATCTTCCAAAATCCGGTGGGATTCATCCAAGAGAAGCTGCACAGCATCATGCAGAAAAAATCGTCGACGTTCTCAGAGAAGCACTGAAAAAGATGAAGGAAAAAGGGTTTTCCGAGGAGGATATTCGAGGAGTTGCATTTTCAATCGGTCCCGGTCTTGGTCAATCCCTCAGAATAGTTGCTACTGCAGCAAGATCTCTTGCGCTGAAGTGGAGAGTCTCCCTAATAGGAGTGAATCACTGTATCGCTCATATAGAGGTTGGAAGATGGATGTGCGGAACCGAGGATCCAATAGTTCTCTATCTCAGTGGAGCGAACTCTCAGGTTCTTGGATATATGGCAGGAAGATATAGGATATTCGGAGAGACTCTTGATATTGGACTTGGAAACGCCCTCGATAAATTTGCCAGATCAGTTGGTCTGAAACATCCTGGAGGGCCTGAAATTGAAAGGCTCGCTCAGAAATCATCGAGATATATAGAGTTGCCATATACTGTCAAGGGCATGGATTTTGCATTTTCGGGAATACTCTCGGCTGCAAAGAAACTTGCGGAGAAATATCCTCTGGAGGACGTGTGTTACAGCCTCCAGGAAACAGTCTTTGCTATGTGCACTGAAGTTGCTGAAAGAGCTCTCGCTCATACTCAAAAAGATGAGCTCCTCTTAGTTGGAGGAGTCGGGATGAACAAAAGACTTCAGAAGATGCTCAAAGATATGTGCGAGGACAGAGGAGCGAGATTCTATACGCCTCCACCAGAGTACACGAAGGATAATGGGGTTATGATAGCGTATACAGGGTTACTTATGATGAGAAGTGGATGCACAATTCCAATCGAGAAATCACGAGTCAATCCAGATTTCAGACCAGATGAGGTGGAGGTTAAATGGAAGTAATCTCTCACTGTGCGGAAGCCATCATCCTGAGAGATGGGGATAATGTTGTGAAGAGGAGACTTCCCAAGAGATACAGAATAAGAGAGCTGGACGAGATGATAAGGAGACAAAGAACTAAAAGCGAAGCTAAGCTAATCGTTGAAGCTAGAAAAGCTGGAGTTCCCACTCCAGTGATAAAGGATTTAAGTGATTTTGAAATTGTGATGGAATATATAGATGGGAGACCTCTGAAAGAAGTTATGTCCGAGGAGCTAGTGAGAAAAGCAGGAGAACTCGTTGCAAAACTTCATGAGAGAAACATAATTCATGGAGATCTTACGACAACAAATATACTTGTGAGAGGTGACAGAATTTATTTAATAGATTTTGGTCTCGGTTATTTTGATGAAGATGTTGAGTCTAAAGCAGTTGATCTCCACGTTTTTTTCCAGACTCTTGAAAGCACCGAGATAAAAGCTGAGGAGCTGAAAAAAAGCTTTTTAGAGGGTTATAAGAGATATAAAGGTTGGAAAGCGGTTGTTGAAAGAGAAAAAGAGATACGGAAGAGGGTTAGATATGCCTGATTTCTATTTTGTGACTTCCAACAGAGGAAAATACGAGGAGGTCAGGTTGATATTTGAGGAGAGAGGCCTTGAACTCGGTTTGATTGAGGAGAGCTACCCCGAAATACAATCCGAAAGTCTGAGGGATATTGCAAGATTTTCCGCAAAATATTGTGCTGAAAAATTTAATAGAGACGTTCTTGTTGAAGATTCGGGATTATTCATCAGAGCTCTCAGGGGATTTCCAGGCCCATATTCCTCCTACATTCTCAAAACAATTTCACTTGAAGGAATTCTTAAACTGATGGAAGGAGTTAAAGACAGAAGTGCGTATTTCCAAGCGTGTGTTGGTTTCTGTTCTCCGGGAAAGGAGCCTGAGATTTTCTCTGGATATGTGGAGGGAAGAATCTCTGAAGAAATCAGAGGAGAAGGAGGTTTTGGTTACGATCCAATATTTCTTTATGGAGACAGAACCTTTGCTGAGATGAGTAAAGAGGAAAAGAATAAAGTATCCCATAGAAGAAAAGCTTTTGAGAGTTTTTTGAATTCCAGAAACACCTCTTCTAAGGGAAGGATTATATAGAAGAGGGAAGAAGAATTTTTCGAGGAGATGTAAAATGAGAACTCTCGAAATTGAGGACGAAACCGGATTGATTTTCGATAGTATAAGGAAGAATATGGAAATGGAATATGGAGAAGATATTTCAGAAGATGAAGTCGTGAGGTCAATGATCTCAAGCTACATCTACCTCATAAGGGCGATTGAGACGGGAGAAGCTGTTATAGAGCTAACAGATGGGAAGAAACTAATTATAACTGTTAGTGAAGTCGAAGAGTGATTAAAAAGGTAGTTCTTCCTTTCTCGGAAGATTGGCTCTTGCACCGTAACCTTGGATGATTTTTGATGCTAGGAAGTTTCCGATAATTCCACATTCTTTTAGAGACTTTCTTCTTAGCAATCCGTAGATGAATCCTGCAGAAAAGGCGTCTCCTGCACCGGTTGTATCAATTACCTTAACCTTAAAAGGTTTGATGTGGTGCGTTTCCTCTCCGTCACTCACATAGCATCCTCTTTCTCCAAGTTTCACAGCTACGATCTTCACCCCCTCTTCATGGAGGATTTTAACAGCCTCTTCATAATTCTCTCCCGTCAGCAGTTCTATCTCTGCTTTACTTGGAAGAAAAGCAAAACACTTTCTTAAAATAGGTCTGAGCTTCTTCAGTCCTTTTCTTGCGTATATCATTCCGGGATCGAATGTTACATTTACTCCTCTTAGGACATCCACGAGCCTCTTCTGAGCTTCAAATGGTCTCTCTCCTACAAAAGAGCTCAGGTGAAGAAATTTAGAACTCCTAACGTATTTTTGATCAATTTCAGAGAATTCCAGTTCATCATTTACTCCCGGAGAAACATAAAGAGCTCTATCACCCCTTCTATCTACAAATCCGAGAACGAAACCAGAGTGCCCTTCTTTCGAGATAATAATCTTAGAGGTGTCCACACCCTCTTCTTTGAGAGCAGAGAGGAGAAGCCCTCCCTCTCTATCATCAGAAACTTTGCCTATAAATCCAACTTTTGCACCGAGTTTCGAAAGTGCAACTGCAGTATTAGCTGCTGAACCTCCAGGGAAAAATTTTAACTCCAAAATCGTACTCTCTTCATCTTCTCTTGCGATATGATCGACTTTAAAGATCTTATCCACGTTTAAAGCACCAAAACAAACCACATCAAACTTCATTGAAAGAGCTCCTTGAGATGTATCTCGTACTTCCCAAGTTTTCCTCCATAATTTCCAGCTGAGATCCTCAGAACTCCTTCAACTTCTGAAACTGCTTCAATTCCCCTTCTCATCGCTTCTTTTACCGCTTCCAGATCAATTCCGTTTATCACTATCTCAGGAATATAATTAACTCCTTCTGGAACTTTCGAAAGTCCTTCGAACCTCTTTTTCAGTGAAGGACAATAAAGGTGGTTTGTTGTAGGACCTATCTCGGGATAGTTTGTCTCTGCTTTGGATCCAGCAGAACAGATGTCGAAGGGGGTAATAACGCCTTCAACTTCATGTATTGCTTTTAAAGCCCTTTTTCCAGCTTCCATCACCGCATTTTTAGTTTCACACATATACCAGAAGTTACCTCCCGTTATTCCCTTCGAGTAGCCAAGATATCTCTCAATCTGGAAATCGGGAACCATGATAGGCACAATAATCATCTCTCTTCCGTATCTTTTCTCTATCCACTCGTATCCATCTCCACAGTGACCGATCCTTTCCATCGCATCAACTCTTCCTATAGGATTTTCACAGGCATTGAAAACCGCTGTAAAAGGCTTCACCAAGATATCCTGTCGGATTCTGTAAGACATCTCTCTGTAAAACCTCTCAACCTGCTCTTCTAACGATTTTTTATCATCAAAAGCATACCAGAACTGAATTACTGCACCAATCCTTCCATCGGGAGTCTCATTCTCTGAGAGATATCTCTCTATTCCTCCTTCAACTCTTCCTATGACAATTGAAGGAGTTGCGGTTGCATCGTTAACAGCACTTCTCAAAACTTCATCATCATCTGCAGTAACTATGAGTCTGAAATAAAGACCATCAAATGCTTCCGCATATGTGTCCTCTATTTCCACCATTCCCTCTCACCTCTTTTAACCCAGATTTCCGATCTTCTCCCCTCTAACCGTTTTTCTCATCTCTTTGCTTCTCTGCACTATTTCATCGAAATTTTCTCGAGTGATTAAGTGAATTTCTACAGTTTCATTCGATGAGCTCCTTAATCCTTCGGGAAAGCTCTTCACAAAGTCTAAAAGTCCATCTTTACCATATTCGCAGAAGATTCTCGCTAATAAGAGAGTTATTGATGCCTGATTCGAGATTATTGCTATTTCAGCCTCTCTCAGAGCATATCCATTTCCGTTGAAAGAGATTGCCACGCCACCATTCTCTCTTACGAACCTCAGAGATTCCACATCAGTTATGCTATCACCAACATAAATGGTCTCTGAGACGTCAAGATTGAGTTTTTCGAGAATTTCTTTAACAGCTCTTACCTTCTCATTCCCTCCAATCGGGTTAACCTCCTCAAAAATTCTTCCTATCTTCATATGTTTGATCTCTTCCCAGAAGATCATATCCAGTTTTTCAACTGCTTTTTGCGTCTTAGAGGAAAGATCCTCAAAAGAAACAGCTCCTTCTGGGATATCTATTTCGAGTTCAAGGATCTCTCTCTGGAGCTCTTTTAGCCTTTGGGCTTCGTCATACTGTATTTTGTAAGAATTGAGAGAGACTCTCGTGGAATAGGTGTTCTCGAAAGGGAAACCCAAAAGTTCACAGAGAGCGGAAATGTAATGCTCGTAACTAGTGCTGACTATGAATGAGGGCATCAGATCTTTTACGGATTTCAACAGTTCATCTGCTTTTGGAACTAAGAGAAGGGATTTTTTGGAGAACTCTTTCATACTTTCATCTCTCACTCCGTAGGCTTTGAGAAATGGAAGAATAAGCTTCAAAGTATCACCAGGTTTATAGTTTTCTCTCTTTACAATATCTGCAAGAATGTCATCGTATCTGCTTATCAGAGTGAAAAAGCGATCTCCCTGAGGAAGGAAATGAGTGCAGAGTTCAAATGCGTTGTCGTTCTTCGTTATTGGACCCTCACAATCCGTTATGAAAACACCTTTACATTTCATTGAGATCGCAACCTCTTCATATGTTCAATACTTCTTTTTATGTGCTCTCTGGAAGCTATGTCAGAGCGATACCATAAAGCTCCACCTTTTATGGCTTTTATCCCTTCAATAGAGATTTCTCTAGCATCCTGAATTTCCTCTGAAATTCCAACCACTGCAACCGTTCTTGAGCTCAGAGCGTAAAACTTTCCGTCCTCCCTCATCTCCATTGATCCGGGATAGATTCTTATATTATCTCCATACTTTTCTCTAAGCTTTTCGACTGAACTTAGATCAATTGGAGTCCCAATTTCATCTTTTCTGACTTTTTCAGGAAATGTCTCAGAAAATCCGCCATAGCTTGGTGGAACTTTATAAGTTACGACTGAAGCTCTTTTTTCGATGGAAATTCTATTAAGGTTTCCTTCAAGAATTCTGAAACACAACTCGACAAAATCCTCCTTTAGAAGTGGAAGGATATTCATAATTTCTGGATCTCCAGGTCTGCTGTTGATTTCGAGAATCATCGGACCTTTTGATGTATGCATAAACGCTAAATAGAATGGGACACCGAGGAGCCCCTCATCACGCTCTTCCTTTTTCATCCCCTTGAAAATCTTCTTTGCTATTTCCACTTCTTTCTCATAATCCAATTCGCTCAGGAACGGAAGATAGTCCTCTTTGGATTTATATGATCCCATTCCACCGGTATTCGGACCTCGATCCTCATCAAAAGCTCTTTTATAGTCTCTTGTGTCTGGAAGTGGAACTAAATTCTTTCCATCACAGAAAGCTTGAAAACTCGACTCCTCGCCCTCAATCTTCTCCTCAACAATTACCGCACCCTCTCTGAAACATGAGAGGAAATGCTCCCACACTTCCTCTCTTGTGGAAAAGTGATCTCCCCACACACCAACGCCTTTTCCAGCTGCAGGAGCGTCTGGTTTAACTGCAACTTCATTTTCGAGTTCATCCAACCACTCGTAAAGATCTCTTTTCACATCTCTTTCATCCGAATAATCTTCTGGTTTGAAAACTCTGAATCTTGGATTAACTTCTGGAACAAGTTTTTGAAGGATCTCTCTTTGGTTAACTTTACTCCCTTCTATTGCGTAATCTTTTCGAGGACAGATAACAGGAATTCCACATTTTTCCTCGATTAGATCTCTTACTCCAAGAATAATCGGCTTTTCAGGGCCAACTATTCCAAAATCTATCTCATCTTTCCTTTTCTCCACAAAGTTGGCTATTCTCTCCGGATCGAGATCTTTGATGACTGTATGCTCCGTCGACCTCTTAATATTGAAAGGATTTCTCTGTCTGTCCACAATGTAGAGATTAACATCGTATTCTTCACTCCTACTCAGTGCGTCCACGATTGCAGCTTCACGAGATCCGTAAGATACAACAAAAATTCCAACACGCTCCATTTAATCACCCACGTTAAAGTTAAAGATTTTGACGTTGAACAATCATCTTTTATCTTTTACCTCTTTAAATTCTTTACGAACTTCCTTTTCCCCCTTCATGAAGGGAAATTTAGGAGATGGTGTTTGGCTCGTTTTGGGAGAAGGAAGATTAGGTGGGAAATGTGAAAATTAGTTGTTCCGCATTATTAGGGTTAATAATTTCTTAGGCATCACAGCAAAATTTATATAGAACCACATACTTCCCTGAATATTAGATAAAGAAGTTATATAGAAGTGCTTAGCGAGGTGATAAGGATGGTGATGGGAGGACAGCCGATTTTGATATTGAAAGAGGGAACCACAAGAACAAGAGGTAGAGATGCACAGTCGTCGAACATTCTTGCTGCGAGAGCTGTTGCTGAAGCAATCAGAAGCACTCTCGGACCAAGAGGAATGGACAAGATGCTCGTCGACTCTCTCGGAGACGTCGTGATAACAAATGATGGAGCAACAATTCTTAAAGAGATCGACATTCAGCATCCCGCTGCGAAGATGATCGTAGAAGTTGCAAAGACTCAGGATGAGGAAGTTGGGGATGGAACTACAACTGCAGTAGTTCTTGCGGGAGAGCTTCTGAAGAAAGCTGAGGAGCTTCTGGACCAGGAAATTCATCCCACTGTGATCACAAAAGGATATAAGTTAGCTTCCGACAAGGCGGTTGAAATCCTCGAGAACTCTGCTATTAGCGTCTCTTCAGAGGATAAGGAGAAACTGAAGGTTGTAGCGTCAACAGCTCTCACTGGAAAGGGAGTTGAGTATGCAAAAGATAGAATAGCGGAACTTGTAGTAGATGCAGTCCTCGCAGTTGCGGAGAAGGTCGAAGGGAAATACAAAGTAGATGTAGATACAATTAAAGTGGAGAAGAAAACTGGAGGATCAGTAGAAGACACTCAACTCATTAGAGGTATAGTGATTGACAAAGAAGTTGTCCATCCAGGAATGCCAAAGAGAGTTGAAAATGCGAGAATCGCTTTAATCAAATCAGAGCTTGAACCAAAGAAGACAGAAACCGATGCAGAGATACAGATAACTTCTCCAGAACAACTCAAAGCATTCCTCGACGAAGAAGAAAGAATCCTAAAAGAGATGGTTGAAAAGATCAAAGAAAGCGGAGCAAATGTAGTCTTCTGTCAGAAGGGAATTGACGATCTGGCTCAGCACTATCTCGCGAAGGCCGGAATCCTCGCAGTGAGAAGAGTCAAGGAATCAGATATGAAGAAACTCTCAAGAGCGACTGGTGCAAAGATAGTGACGAGTATTGAAGATCTTACTGCGGATGATCTCGGTAAAGCAGGACTCGTTGAGGAGAGAAAGATCGCCGGTGATGAGATGATCTTCGTTGAGGACTGTGAGAATCCGAAGTCTATAACGATACTCGCTCGTGGTGGAACTGAGCACGTTGTGGATGAACTTGAGAGAGGTATAAACGATGCAATCAGAGTAGTCCAAGCGGTTGTTGAGGATGAAAAGATCCTCCCCGGAGGAGGAGCTCCAGAAATCGAACTCTCTCTGAGACTGAGAGAGTTTGCATCAACTCTCTCAGGTAGAGAACAGCTTGCAGCTGAAGCATTTGCAGAGGCTATGGAGATCATTCCAAAGACTCTCGCAGAGAATGCAGGATTGGATCCAATTGACGCAATCGTTGATCTCAAAGCAGCTCACGAAAGAGGAGATAAATCCGCCGGATTAAATGTCTTTACTGGAGAAGTCGTTGACATGGTTAAAGAAGGAGTGATTGAGCCACTCAGATCAAAGGTGCAAGCCATCAGATCTGCGACAGAAGCTGCAGTGATGATTCTGAGGATTGATGATGTCATAGCAGCGACAACTGAGGAGAAAGGCAAAGAAGGCAAAGGAGGAGAAGAGGACTTCGAAACCAGCAGTGATGAAGACTGAACCCCCTCCATTTCTAAATTTTTTATATAAACTCTACATCCGCTGTTGGAACTTCTTCAAGTGGTTTTCCGTCATATCCATTTATCTCAATTCTTTTATCTTTATAACGAACTTCCCAGATGGGTAAATAAATCATCTCCATTTTCAAGCTTATCTCGTGATCTTCAGGATAGAATCTCTTCATTTCGGAGATCAAAGATTCTCTAACAATTCTGTTGAATGATCTTTTCACCACATGCCTCTCTTTAATCTTCTTTTTCGCCTCCTTTAACGCATCTTCCATGTCCAATTCTGGCAAAAGGACCTCTCCCTCCGGTTCATTCACTCTCTCCATATTCTTCACGCTTATCCAGTGATTCTCACCAGTCACTGCATTTATTGCCCCCTCCCCTCTTCCAACTATCCTAATCTCCTTTCCTTCGTATTCTTTGAACCCTCTCACCTCGTATTCATAAATCCAAAAAGGAATATAACGGAGAATAGCAGCATCACACTTCCCGAAGAAGCTTCTACAGATCCACATTGCATCTTCTGAGGAAATACAGAGTTTCACGTATTCTCCGGTCTTCTTGCTTCTAATTTCCCCAACTTTCTCATCACCCAAAATCTCGAAAAGAATTGCTCTTCCAACTTCTCTTTCCAGAGTCTCTCTATCCCATACTTCAATATTCTGGTCTTTGAGATCTTCTTTAATCTTCTCTGGAATTCGTGAAGGTGTTATGAGAAGACACGTTGAATCCAATTTTTGAAATCTTCTGACATCTCTCTCGCCTATTTTCTCCATAACATATACTCCAAGTTCTTTTTCGTCTCTCTTTGCAACGAAGTCAAAGACCTCGTCTCTCCTCACTTCATATCCGTAGATTTTGAAGACATCTTCAAGAAGCTTTACAAGGTCTTTCATCATTTTTTATCCCCTCTCAATTGTTTTCCTATGACGTCATTCAAATACTCAAGAAATTCAATCTCTTTTCCTCTTGGGATTAAGGCTCCTGCTGCTATGTCGTGACCTCCACCTGAACCGCCAACCAGTTCAGCAGACATCTTTATGGCTTCTCCCAAATTCAACCCCCTCCTCACGAGTTCTAAAGTTCCTCTTGCAGAGACCTTGATTCCTTCATCACTCTCAGCAAAAGCAACAATCGGTTTATCTCCTGAGGAGTGTGTATTCAGAGTCATTCCAGCAACTATTCCAACAATTGTATCCTTTATCGCTTCTCCAGCATGGAAATATCTTAAATTTTCCATCTCTTTGACTCCCTCTTCTATCACAAAGCTTAATCCGTTCACAAGATTTTTCCTGTGCTCATTTAATAGAGTTCTCGCTCTTTTAAGAGCATCTCCTCGATCTCCCATACAAACTTTAAGTCCAATTTCTGCTTCATCGTATCTTGCAGTGGCATTCAGAATAGTAGAGAACTCCATCGCATCCCTTAACTCAGTCCCTTCTTCTTCGTTGAGGAGAATGTAAACTTCTCCGAATAACCTTTTGATGTTCTCAGGGTGCTCTCCGAAGCTAATCAACCTTTCCACAATCCCGGAGACTATTTTTCTCTTCTCCTCTTCCTCGAGGTCTATCCATCTTCTCCACTTTTCATTCTTTAGAGGTATTCCAAGAGATGTGAGAAATTCTATTGCTCCTTTTTCCGAACCACTAACGCCAGGAATGAAAGGATTTGAAGAAAATTCCAGCATTTTAAAAATCGGTCTAGTCTGTTTACCGAAGAGAAGAATATCTTTCTTTATTTCGAGAAATCCTCTTTCCACCCCTTCGTCCAGTATAACTCTGTTCAAGCCTTGGAGTCTACAGTCTCTTACGTGCTGGAGATCTCCAAGAGCTCCTACAATTGCGAGAGGAGAAAGATCGTAGTTCTCATCTATTGAAGTCGCAACAAAGTATGCAACTCCTGCACCGCTTATTTCGATACTTCCGTTAAGACCGAAAAGATGGGGATTGAGATGATATTTGACTCCCTCTCCCCTCACCTGATGATGATCTAGAATAACTGCATCGAGCTTTTCCGCAATTTCAGAGGTCATTCCGCTTCCGAGATCGGTGAATACTGTCATTTCCGGGTTCTCATCTGCAATCTCCTCTATAACTTTCGGTTCAAGTTGTTTCACGAATTTTGCTTGATACTCAATTCCAGCTCTTTCAAGAGCTTTGCAGATGATACCTGCTGAGGTCAGTCCGTCTGCATCAATGTGGGATACTACAGTTACCTCAGAAGATCTCTTTATTCGTTCCGCACACATTTCTGCAGTTTCAAGAAAACCCAGCATCCAAAAGATTATTATGAGACCAGAATAAAAATACTATGCCATGCTCCAAGTTGGGATTATCGGAGCTTCTGGATACATAGGAGTTGAGCTGGTCAGACTTCTTTTGATTCACCCCGAGGCTGAAATCAAACTCATAACTTCGAGGAGATTTGCCGGAAAGAAAATCTCAGAAGTTTATCCTGCTTTTAAGGGTCTTTCAGACCTCGCTTTCTCCGATGTGAATCTCCAAGAGTTCAGCAAGCTTGATCTGGTGTTCACTTCTGTGCCCCATGGAAAGGCAATGGAATATGTACCAGAGCTCAGAGAAATGGGAATAAAAGTTGTAGATCTCAGTGCTGATTATAGACTTTCAAAAGAGGTCTACGAGAAAGTTTACGGGGAACACAGAGGATATCTTAAAGCAGTTTATGGACTCCCCGAGCTTCATCCTGAAGTTAGGAATGCAGAGCTTGTTGCCAATCCTGGATGCTATCCTACGGGAGCAATCCTTGCAACTGCTCCTCTCGTGAAGCTCGGAATTGTGAGCGAGATCATCTTTGATTCGAAGTCGGGAATATCTGGAGCCGGGAATGAACCTAGTGAGAGGTCCCATTATCCTAACCTCGCAGAAAATATTTTGGCTTATAACATTACGAGGCACAGACACAGAGCAGAGATGGTTCAGGAACTTGAAAAATTCGGAAAGGTTAAAATTCACTTCACTCCTCATGTAATTCCTTCAATAAGAGGAATTCTTACGACAGCTCACGTTCTCCTTAAAGAGTCGATTTCAGAAGAAGAAGTCAGAAGAGCTTTTAAGGAGTTCTATAAAGATACTTCATTCATAAGATTCGTTGAACTCCCCAAGCTGAATGACGTCAGAGGCTCGAACTTCTGCGATATAGGATGGAGAATTGATGAGGAGAATCAGAGAATTGTGGTTCTCTCAGCTATCGATAATCTCATAAAGGGTGGAGCTGGGCAGGCAATTCAGAATATGAATTTGATGTGCGGGCTTGACGAGACGACAGGTCTTATGTTTCCTCCGCTTCATCCATGAGGTGATATTGTGAAGATTGTAAGAGGAGTATTTAGAACTCAGAATGTTATTTCTGCGGGAGTAAAAGAAGGAAAGCATGGCCTCGCACTTATCAAAGCCTCTGGAACTTCCGCAGGAGTTTTCACAACGAATGCTCTTCCCGCAGCACCTGTGAGGGTTACCAAAGATCATCTTTCGGATGGATATCTTGATGGTATAATTGCGAATTCTGGATGTGCAAATGCTATGACTGGTGAGAGAGGGTTGAGGGATGCGGAGAAGATGTGTGAGATTGCAGCCGAGATTTTCGGAACATCTCCAAATAATATTGGAGTTGCCTCAACTGGAGTAATAGGGAAATATCTTGACATGGAGCTTATCAAAAGTCAATCCAAAATAGTTGCAACAAAACTGGGCCCGGAAGGAATGAAGGACGTTGCCAGAGCTATTATGACCACTGATACGAAGGAGAAGATCGTCACGATTGAGATGGATGATTATAGGATTGCTGGAATAGCCAAAGGAGCCGGAATGATAGCACCGAGAATGGCAACGATGTTATCTTTTCTTTACGTAGACGCAAATGTTACGAGAAAGAGGCTCGAAAAAGCTCTAAGGGATGCAGTGGATGATAGCTTCAATATGGTGGTTGTGGATGCGGACACAAGTACAAATGACACGGTTCTCATAACTTCAACTTCTGAAGAAAGAGAAGTTGATGAGAATTTTGAGAAGGCGCTGAAATTGGCTTGTGTTGAACTTGCGAAGATGATAGCAGAAGACGGAGAAGGGGCAACTGCTTTTATAGAGGTCATCGTTAAGGGTGCAAAGAAGAGTGAAGAAGCTAAAAGGGTTTGTAGAAGCGTTTTAAGCTCACCTCTAGTAAAAACTGCAGTTTTTGGAAGAGATCCTAACTGGGGAAGAATTGCTTGTGCAATAGGAAATGCTGGGGTGGAGATTGATGAGAACCTTTTGAGTATCTCTCTCTCTGATGGAGCAAGAACAATAACGGTTTATGAAAAGGGTAAACCTAAAGATGAAGTAGATAGAGGAATTATAGGAGAAAAACTCTTCATAATCATCGACTTAGGAAAAGGAAACGAAGAGGCCAGAGCATGGGGATGTGATATGAGCTATGATTACGTGAAAATAAATGCAGAATATACCACGTGAGGTGAAGATAATGGGGCGGGAGAAGATTTTGATTGAAGCTCTTCCATATATCAAAGAGTTCCACAACTCCATAATGGTCATCAAGATTGGAGGACATGCAATAGCGGATTACAAGGTCATGGAGTCTGTGATTCAAGATGTAATTCTTCTTCATTACATCGGAATACATCCTGTTATTGTCCACGGAGGAGGGCCCGAGATAGATGAAAAAATGAGAAAATTTGGGAAGAAACCAGAGTTCATCCACGGAATAAGAGTGACAGATGAGGAAACTCTGGAAATTGCAAGAATGGTTCTCGTAGGAAACATAAACTCGAAGATTGTGTCCTTGATAAGTAAATATGGTGAAAAAGGGGTTGGACTTTCAGGAAAAGACGGAATGCTCATTGTTGCTAAGAAGAAGGAGCCCAAAAAAATAGTTGTGGAAGATAGGGTCGTAGAAGTTGATTATGGTCTTGTGGGAGAGATAGAAAGAATAAATCCTGAAATTGTTTCGATAATGCTCGAAAATAATTACATTCCTGTGATTTCGCCGATTGCTGTCGATAAAAATGGAAATAATCTGAATATAAATGCAGATACTGTTGCAGGAGAGCTCGCTGGAGTTCTGAAGGCCAAAAAATTCATCTCAATGACAGATGTAGATGGGTTGTTAAGAGATCCCTCTGACCCGAATTCTCTGATAAGGAGTATATCTTTAAAAGAATTAGAAGAGATGATGAACTCTGGGATTATAAAAGGGGGAATGATTCCAAAATGCGAAAGCATCGTGAATGCGCTCGAGAAAGGAGTGGAAAAGGGACATATAATAAATGGAGAAATTCCGCATGCACTTCTTCTGGAACTCTTTACTGATGAGGGGATAGGGACGATGGTTTATAAGGAGTGATCTTTCTTTTCTTCTCTCTTTCCACATCTCGGACAAACATAAACAAAAGTTCCCTTTATACCTTTTGAGATTAATACCATTATTGCACCATCTTCAGGGCATCTCATACTTCTTCAACCTCTTTTTTAGCCATTCGAAAGCCTTTCGAACTTTTTCATCATCTTTTCCGCTTATTTTTATCCTTACAGAATTCTCCTTAGGGTAAGACCCGATTTTGAGTTCTGGAAAATTTCTCGTGAATTCTTCGAGTAAATCACTGATCTTCATCTCTCTCGCACTTGTGACAACCTCTCTGACAATTTCTTTCTCTCCCGCGAAAATTTTGGAGATCTCTTCGAACATCGTCATCATCTCTTTCGGGACTCCAGGCAAAACGATTACATTTCTTACAATGAAACCTGGTGCAGCACCAACCTTATTGCAGATAATTTGAGAGCCCTCTGGTAATGTCGCCATCTTCTTTATTTGATCGGTTAGACCGTACTTTTCAATATATCTCTCCATGCATTTTAGAGCCTCCCTATTAAATTCAAGTTTCAGATTTAGAGCTTTTGCAACTCCTTCTCTCGTAACATCATCAGGTGTTGTTCCAAGCCCTCCAGTCACTATAATATAATCTGCTTTTGAATTTTTAATTTCCTCCGCAATAACATCAATGTCATCCGGTATCACAGTGATTTTAACAAGCGAAGACCCGAGTTCTTTTAAACGTCTTGCAATCCAAACCGCATTCGTGTTTTCTATATCTCCAGAGAGAATCTCATCTCCTACATTAATAAGAGAGACTTTCATGAGTTTTATGTTAGTCTTCTCCCTTTATAAGTCTTTGATTTTGATTGTTTCACACTTTTGTGAAGATTTGAATGTGAAAATTCCTTGGAGAGAGGGATTTGATAAATAAAATGTTTATATATCTCTTTATTTCTGTTTATGAGCGCTCATTTACTTCATTTTAGCAAAATTTATATTTCTATGATCTTTTAGATTCATGCTCATTGGACATCATTCACAAAATTCGTGAAGTGAGAAAATAAACTCTACTATATCTTTCTTCTTATACACTTCATAACAATTCTAAGCCATCTTATTTAGTTAAACACATCTATTCACATCTATATCATGGAAAAAGTTTATATATAATGCGTTTAATATAACAATTCAGATTCACAAAGCGACAGTTCACGAGGGGATGGATAGCACCTGTGAAATATCGGGAGGCGTCGATGAGAGTAAAAATCGAGATATTTGATGAAGATGGAACGAAAATCTCGATTGAGTTTGAAGGGGCTCGATGGAAGGAGAAACTACTTCAATTCATCGACGCCTTCCCGATATCAGAAGGGGGGCGGGATGTATTTCATCCCGCTCAAAAACCTATTTTTCCCAGTTTTGAACCTCTCTCAGTTAGAGAACGTTTAGAGTACTATCTGAAATATGAATTTCCTCCGATTTGGTTCACATCAAGAGACCTCAAAGAGGCGTATGAGAGGAAATACGGGGAGGAGATAAAACTTAGCACAGTTTCCACTTATTTGGCGAGAATGCACAGAGAGGGGCTACTTGAGAGGAGAGGTAACAGGGCAAATAGGGAATACAGATACATTCATCAGAGCTCTGAGAGAATAACTTCAGTAGATCAATTTGAGAGAACTAAAGAGAACCGATAAACTTTTCTTTAATACTCCCTCTTTCTCCTATGGTGAAGAGAATGATGAAGAAAGAAATCATCTATTTTAAGTCCCCTGGCCCTCATAATACTGAGGAAGTTCTCAAGGCTGTAAAAGAAAGAGCAAAAGAACTGGGGATAAAGTATGTGGTGGTTGCAAGCACTACGGGAAAGACTGCTAAAAAAGCTCTTGAAGTTCTTGGAGATCTTGAAGTTAATCTGGTTGTCGTCTCACATCATACTGGATTTGAGTCCCCTGGAGCTCAACAGATGAGCGAAGAAGTGAGAAAAGAGCTTGAGAAGAAGGGTGTGAAAATCGTTACCGCAACACATGCTCTCTCGGGTCTCGAGAGATCAATTTCGAGGAGACTTGGAGGAGCTTCGAGAATAGAAGCTATTGCGGAGGCATTGAAATGCATTTTTGGGAGAGGTCTCAAGGTTTGTATTGAGATCACAGTTATGGCTGCAGACGCTGGAGTTATCCCTATAGAAGACATAATCGCAGTTGGAGGCACCAGCTCAGGTGCAGATTCTGCTGCGGTAATTTTTCCTGCACATTCAAACAACTTCTTCGATCTTAAAGTGAAAGAAATAATAGCAAAGCCCCTGTGAGTGATGATATGGAATTTGAAGTTCTTCAGAAGGATCTATTGGGAAGAATTGGAAGGCTGAAGACAAAAAGAGGGATTGTGGAAACTCCAACTCTCCTCCCAGTTATCAATCCAAATCAGATCATCCTTACTCCAGAGGAAATTAAGAAATGCGGAGCAGAGATGCTAATTACAAATGCTTACATAATCTATAAAAGCAGAGATCTGAGGAAGAAAGCCAGAGAAAAAGGTGTTCATGAGCTTCTTGAAACAGATATGCCCGTGATGACGGATTCTGGTTCATATCAGCTCTCGGAATATGGGGATGTTGAAGTAAGCTCGGAAGAGATAGTAAGATTTCAAGTGGAAATCAAATCAGATATCATCGTTCCTCTGGATATTCCAACTCCTCCAGATGCAGAGTTCCAACAAGCAGAGATGGAAATGATGATCTCTGTTGAAAGAGCTCTTGAAGCATTGAAAATAGCGAAAGGAAAGGATGTCGCAGGCGTCATTCAGGGTTCAATTTATGAAGAGCTTAGAGAAAGATGCGCATCACTTTTATCTCAATATCCATTTTCTATTTATCCCATTGGGGCTGCAGTGCCTTTGCTCGAGGAATACAGATTCTCAGAGATAGTTCGCATCATCATGGCATCTAAAAGAGCTCTCAGATTCGATGCACCAGTTCATCTTTTTGGGGCAGGACATCCCATGTTTCTCAGTCTTGCAGTTGCTATGGGATGCGATCTTTTCGATTCGGCAGCATATGCACTTTACGCCAGAGATAATCGTTATCTGACTGAATATGGAACAGTCTATCTTGAAGATCTAAAATATTTCCCATGTTCATGTCCGATTTGCTCTTCTTACACTCCCGATGAGCTCAGAAAGGATGAAGAGAAGTTCAAACTTCTTTCGATGCATAACCTCTATGTGACCTTTGAGGAGCTCAGAAGGGTGAAACAGGCCATTGTTGAGGGATCTCTGAGTGAGCTCATTGAACAAAGAGTTCGTGCTCATCCCCTCCTTTTGAACGCTTACAGAGAGTTTCTTAAGTATTCTGAATTTATTGAGAAGTTTGATTCAGCAGTGAAATCCTCATTCTTTTACTCAGGTCTAGAGTCTTTCAGAAGACCGGAGGTCATTTTTCATGAGAAAAAATTGAAAAAAATGGGAATTGGCGGGAGAGTGCTGATAACAACTTGTAAAGATAACATTAAAAAAGAAAGTTACGATTATGTGATGCTTGTTAAGATCCCCTTTGGAGTTCTTCCAGAAGAACTTGATGAGAGTTATCCTGCAGGCCAGTCTCTAGCTCCAGAGAATTTATATGAAGAAGAAAAGAGATTGGTTTTGAGAAAAGTCCTCAAATTCATTAAGAACTCTGAGGGAGAATTCACTTTCCTTTATGATCCTTCTTGGGAACTCGAGGAAATAAACGAGATTAAAAAGTATGCGAAGGTGATTTGCTCGAATGAACTTTCAGATAAAAAGAATTGATGCAAGTGCTAGAATCGGGAAGCTTGGAAATCTAGAGACGCCTGCAGTTCTTCATCACAAAAAAATAAAAAAATTTCTCGAAGATCATGGGATTGAGATCCCAGAAATAATGACACCCTTTTCAGTCGCCCCTTTTGAGATTCAAAATGAGACATCATTAGTTCATCCAAAAAAGATTGAGAAAAGGGAGACTGAACTCCTTATTTTGTGCTCTTCTTCATACATGAGTGGAAAAGGAAGAGAACTTTTTGAGACAATGGAAAAGTTGAAAAAAACACTAAAGCCAAATACTGCAATTTATCTTCCAGCTCTTGCAACCCCGGAAAATATAGCTCTTTTAATTTTTCTCGGTGCAGATGTTTTCGATGATCTCAAATGTTTAAGTTCTGCGATGAAAGGAGAGTATCTTACAAGAGATGGCACTCTTAGCGTCTCTAATCTTGAGAGGTTTCCGTGTTCATGTCCGATTTGCTCTTCTTACACTACCGAAGAACTTGAAAGTAATTGGAGATTGATTTATTCTCACAACTTTAACGCTCTTTTGAATGAACTCGAAAATGTGAAGATCTTTATTCGAAAAGGGATGCTGAGAGAATACGTGAGCAAACAATGCAGAACTTCACCATGGTTAACAGTTGCTTTGAGACTCTATGATGGGAGCGAATACTACTTTAAGAGAGTTCCGATTCGAAGAACCTCTCAGTTTTACGCCAACTCTTCTGAGGAGATACAAAGAGCTGAGATCAGGAGATTTGCTTCAAGAGTCCTTGAAAGATACTATCCAAAGTCAAAAATCCTCCTGCTTTTACCTTGCAGTGCAGTTAAACCTTATTCTCTCTCCCCTTCTCATCGAAGGATCATAAAAAGCCTCGGAAAGTTGAGAAGAGGAGTTGATGAGCTCATCATAACCTCTCCTCTCGGAATTGTCCCTAGATTTCTTGAAACGGTTTATCCCGCAATGCATTACGATATCCCGGTGACGGGAAGATGGGACGAAGAAGAGAAGAAATGGGCATCATCACTTCTTAGAGAGTTTGTTGAGAGAAACCAGTATGAAAGGATTTTTGCATATGTGGAGGGTGACTACCGAGAGGTGTGCACTCTCTCTGAAATTGAGATTGAGTTTTTCAACACCCTCGAGGAGCTTAGAAAGGAATTGGAAAGTGAGATTGAGGATGTACCTACTCAAAAAAGTTACATGAGAGCTCAGATCTCTTCAATAGCTGATTATCAGTTCGGAAAAGGTACTGGAGAGAAGTTGGTTAAAGATGCGGAAATTAGGGGAAGATACCCAAAGCTTGATGTGATGGTTGACGGAAAAAAGCTTGCGTCGCTTCAAGGAGACGGAATGTTATCTTTGAGCGTCTTAGGAGGAGAGAGGTTAAAAGGATTAAAAGACTATACCGTAATCATAGATGATTTCATTCCCAGTGGATCGATACTCTCTCCAGGGGTTCTGGAGGCAGGAAAGGAAATTTTGAGTGGGGATGAGGTTCTATTTGAAAATTCCAGAGTTTTCGGAGTCGGAAGGGCTGTAATGTGCTCCGAAGATATGCTGAAGGCTTCTTATGGAGTTGCTATAAATGTTAGGGAGAAGGTGGTGAAAGAGTGAAAAAAGCGAATGAACCAGCAGGAATTTGGAGATCTGCAGATAGATTTGATGGAGAGACCCTCCCCACGATTACGGCAATTATGAGAACAAGGGGATGTCGCTGGAATAGCTGTAGGATGTGCGGGTATTTCGAGGAGCATGTGGAATCAACAGAAGAAGATCTTTTGAAGCAGTTTAAAGTCATTGAAAGAAATTTTCCAAAAGAAGAGTTTGCTTTGAAAATCTTCACTTCAGGTAGTTTTTTTGATCCAAGAGAGATCCCCGAAAATGTTCGAAGAGAAATATTAAGGATTTGTTCTTCTTACAAAAATCTTAGAAGGCTCATCGTGGAATCAAGACCAGAGTTTGTGAAAGAGGAAATCTTAGAGGAGGCGTTATCTTTAATACCTTCTCTTGAAGTTGCTATAGGTCTCGAGACGAGCGATGACTTCATAAGGAATTTCTGCATAAACAAAGGTTTTTCCTTTGATGATTTTCTTGAAGCCTCAAAAATCATCAAAAACTCAGGAGCATACTTACGAGTTTATCTTCTTCTCAAGCCACCCTTCCTCTCAGAAAATACCGCAATAAAAGATGTTCTCAGATCAATTAAGGCCATTTCTTGGGCTTCGACTATATCTATAAATCCTGTCTCTGTTCACCGTGGTACAGAGGTCGAAAAACTTTTCAGACGTAGAGAATACAGGCCACCGTGGCTGTGGAGTGTCGTTGAAGTTTTAAGAAGATGTGAAAAGAAAGCCAACATCATAAGCGACCCCACGGGAGGGGGAACTAAAAGAGGAGCTCACAACTGCGGAAAGTGTGATAATGATATACTCAGGGAGATAAGGAAATTTTCACTCACTCAGGATGAAAGCGTATTTCAAAAAGAATGCGAATGTAAAGAAAAGTGGAAAGAAGTTTTAGAGCTTGAAGATTTAACTTTCGGAACGCCTCTTCTCTTTTAATTTCCTAAGTTCTTCCGCCAAAGCTGGTATAAAAACTCCAACGTCTGTGACAATACCAATGGCTTGAGCAGTCCCTCGGTCAACGAGCTTGGTTACAGTTGCTGGATTTATATCTACACATACTGTCTTCACATAAGAGGGCAAGAGGTTTCCAACTGCAATGGAATGGAGCATTGTTGCCATCATGAGAACCATATCGACATCTTTAAGAGCTTCTGCCATTTTGTCTTGAGCAATCATCGTATCTGTTATCACTTCCGGAAGAGGTCCATCATCTCTGATTGATCCAGCAAGAACGAACTTCACATCATTCTTAACGCACTCATACATTATTCCCGCTGTGATTACTCCTTTTTCAACAGCTTTTTTTATTCCGCCGTGTGCTATAATCTCACTTATAGAATAGAGATGATGTCTGTGACCTCCAGGAACGGGCTCTCCCGTTTTTATATCCATCCCGAGGGAGGTACCAAAGAGATTTGATTCGATATCGTGAACTGCGATTGCGTTTCCTCCGAGAACGACATCAACAAACCCCATCCTTATTATCTCTGCCATTTTGAGATTTGCTCCAGTATGTACAACCGCTGGTCCGAGAACAACTGCTATTTTTCCACCTCTTTCTTTTATCTCGAACATCTCTCTTGCGATCTTCTTTACGAGAGTCATAGAAGGCCTCTCAGACGATACTGTACCACCCATGAAATGAAATATGCTCTTCTCTCTTGGTCTTTCGGGAGGAATAACTCTGACACCTTTTTCGCCAACAACAATGAGATCTCCTTTCTTTATATGTGCTATTGGCTCGCAAAAGGCTCTATCTCCACGTATGACTATGAGGCAGTCCATTTCAATGTTTTCCACAGGAATCCATTTCCCTTTATACCTTACGAAGGTCGGATGATTTGTAGTTGAATAGAAATTCTTTGGAACAACTTTGTCATCTGGTGCAGGAACAAGAGTAACCTCTTCCGCTTCTGGAGCTCTTGCTCCAAATCTGTGAAGCTCGGAAACTATTTTATCCACGTGTTCTTCGCTCTCTCCTTTGACAATAATTCTCGCGTAGCTTGTATCAGTCTTCTTTTTACCTATTCTGAATTCAACGACTTCAAAGTCACCACCCATATCCATGATCTTATCGAAAACTTTGGGAAGGATGAGCGAATCTATTAAGTGTCCTTCAAGTTCTATCTCTCTCATCACTCTCATTTCCATCGAGATGGCATAAGAAGGCCAACCTTAAATACTTTTCACAAAGAGCTATGAATAATGAAGGATGATGAGGTCGCACAAGCGTCGCTTGATTTTCTCATAGCAATCTCAATATTTGCTCTCGTTTTAATATTCACAATATCCACAATTCACGATTTTCGTGGATCTCTGATATCATCTTCTTCGGAGGATCTTAATTACGAGGCAAAGAAAATCTCATATATTCTCACGTTAAGCGAGGAATGGACTTCTGAACCTTACGTTCTCAATTCCTCAAAGCTTGAGGAGTTAAAGACTATGAGCTACGAAGATGCGAAAAACATTTTCAAAACTCAGAGGAATTTTCATATTTCCTTAAGAGACCGAAATGGATCTCTTCTAATGCTCAATGGCGAGCCTATATTGGATTTCGGTAAAACTCCTAGCGAATATTTGGAGGTTGGAGAATGGAGAACACCGGTGAGGATTCTGAACGAAACTGTAATTGCAAAATACAACACCTCCTCTTTGTTTCTTACGCTTGAGTCTCCTCAGGAAGTCGTTGTGGAGGTCTCTCCACTTTCTCCAAGACCTGTGAAGGGATACAGAATAGTTGAGGTGAATGGAATCTCAAGGAACACGACGGAAGAAACTACATTCGTACTCTCCTCACCAACGTCTCTTGAAATAAACGTCCAAGTTAATACTCAGGGACCTGCCCTCAGCTATCTAACAGAAATAAGGGTAAAGGAGTATCGCAATGCTATACTGGTGGTGAGTGTGTGGTAGAGAAAGCTCAGATGAATACCATAGAGGCAATCATTGCATCTCTTTTAATTCTCTCTTCACTTTACTTTTTCATGAGTTTTCAGAATCCTCAGATCTCGCAAGAGTCAAATGAACTTGAAGAACAACTTAGAGATTACGGGATATCTATTTTAAATGCAATGGATACACAATACGGTTTAAATCACTCTTCGATTACCTTTCTTCAAAAAACTCTTGGAAACTGGAGTGAAGACGAGAGAATAAATTTAAAGAATAGAATTGAGGAGCTCCTCCCTGAGAACGTGAAGTTTGATGTTATTCTCATTTTTGAAAGTAATAACGGAATAAAAGCAGTTGAAGTGATAGACGGAGGATCTCCGCACGATTTTGTGATTGTGGAGAAGTCGATATGGTTGAAGGATGAGATGGTTAAAAATCCTCTCGTGATAGGGGGAGAAGAGGTCAGAAATTTGAATGGGGATTATTACAATGTCATTCTCTTGAGGATGGTGATGTGGTATGCGTGACAGAGCTCAGATCATCCTCCTTTACGGAATCATCCTCTCTATTCTCATTTTAGGTGTCATTCTTACTCTTATAACCTCTTATAATTTTGAGATCTCTTCTAACTCAAGAACTGAGATTTTCAGGAGCTCACTCGAAAAAGAAGTCTCCAAGCTTTGTGTTGGGTTAAATTCGAATACTTCATTAACTCTAGAGGAGAGATTACAGAGTTTCAATGAATCCTCGCGGGAAATCATAGAAGAGCTTGAAAAGGTTTATGGAATCTCTGGAATCCTTTTTTCGATAAATGTTACACCTCTTGTAGATGGAAATTATATTAAAGGGGCGTTTGTTCAAGGCAAGATAAGAAATGCATTTTCTGATGAGAATTTCAGTTATTTCATTCCTGCACCACGTCTTTCTTTGAGCGTAGAGTATCCTGCCAATATATCTACTTCCGAATTCAACATAACTGCAGAATTGAGAAATGAAGGAGGAGAAAGTTTGAAAGACATTTATGTTGGAATTTCTTATGATTCTGATAATTGGACGATAGACAGATCAAACTTGTTAGATGTGACACTCCTTCCAGAAAATTCCTCTCAGTCCTTTACTTGGAACTTCTCTTCTGCATCCCCCTCTACGCTGAATATATCTCTTCTTGCTTTTGGTTATGGAGAGATCTCTAAAATCATGGTGAAAACGGCAGCCCTCCTTACTGTTGTGTATACTCCCCCAGCACCACAGCCAGAGGGTGCTTTAGAGTTTGTGGGTGGATGGATTTACAGTGGAATCTTCTTAGACATCATCTACTTCGAAGTTAGAAATACTGGAGATTCTCAGGTAAATATTGACGCTATGAAAGTTATATGGACACCGAATTATAACGAGACTCTTGAAATGATTAGTGTAGGGCCCAGAATCTGGATTGGCGAGCTTCAAAGCGGAGATACAATAAGTATAACACCTCCACTTCCAGTATCTCCAGGACAGACAATAATTGTCATGTTTTGGGACTTTGATTTTGAGGATAGTTTTTCAGGAAAGGCTTTCACAATTTACTTCTATTACACCGATGGAGGGTATGATATTGTTGAGTTCTCGACGTGACTCTGGGATCTCATTCACCTTAGCAACAATCATGAATATTGTGGTAGCGTCAATCTTTCTAATAGCTGTTCTTTTAACCTTCAACAACCTCCTCCAGTCCTCCTCTGAATGGGCTGTTGAAAAAGAAATGAAGGAGATTGGATATGAACTTTCTAAGGAGATCACAGAGTTTTACATTCAGTATGGTGAGAAAAACATATCTGCATCTAAAACAATTCTTATTCCAAAGATCGTCGGAAGAGGGACCTACATTTTGGAGCTCTCCAATAGTTCAAGAGCTCTATCAATCAAAAGCGGGACGTCTGAACTCCTAATATCCTTGAATCATATTCCAGAATCTATAAGGTTGAATGGAATTGCTCAGAGCTCTTCCGGGAAGCTGACCATGAGATATAATCCACTTGAGAGAGAGCTTTCAATCTCTTGAGGTGAGTTTTATGAAAGAAAAGGGTGTCTCTGAAGTTGTAGGATATGTTCTGATACTTGGAATTCTAACAACGTTCATAACATTTGCCTATGTCTTCGCAATCCCTTCAATCGAGAATCAGAAAGATAACGTGGAATTCGAGAATGCAAAAAATTTAATGATTCAGCTGACAGAGAAAATCAATACTGTCGCTCTGATCTCCTTACCCAATAACTCTGAGTACTCAAAGTCCATTGATATTCCTCTCTCTCCATCTCTCTATCTTTACGAAGGAGCGAAAATAAACATATCTGCAGATGGTTTCCAGAAAAACACCACAATTCAATCGCTGATTTACGAGAGTCCAAAAGGAATCATTGGATATGAGAACACTGGGTGCTTTTTAGCATCCTCGCAGAACTCTCTTGTTCTGGTGGCTCCAAGAGTATCTTTTCTCGAGGATTCTTCGGGTAATCTCTCAGTTTACATCCCTCTAGTGAAGATTGAAATGGAGAGCTCTTCTGCGTACGGAAGAGTTCTTGTGAGGAGTTTAGAAAGTAATCACAGTCTCATTGATGCGTCGAATTTTCATCTGCGAATAGAGAGCGAGAGATTCGCAAAGGCTTGGGAAGAACATCTTCGAGGAGAGCTCGAAAACATCAACACCTCTTACACCATTTCAAGAAATGGCAATGTGGTTGAAGTGAACGTTTCGGGCACTATGAAGATCTTCCTTACAGAGTACCGCGTGAAGCTTATTTCATAACAAATTTATATTTCCAAGAAGTCTTCATTTTAGAGGTGAGGGGATGATCATTTATTTCCCTGGATGTACAACAAATCAGAGATTTCCTGAATTGAGAAAAAGGGTTGAGAGAATTCTCAGAAAGATGGAAGTCGATTACATATTATTCGATGAAGTTTGTTGCGGTTCAATTCTCAGAAATACGGGATACCGAGAAGAATTTGAAGAAAACAGGAAGAGGTTTCTTGAAAAATTTCCCGAGGGAGATATGATCATAACGGGATGTCCGGGATGTCTCTCAACCTTCAGAGAGGAGTTTCCAGAGCTTCCAGAGGTTAAGCATATTTCAGAGTTTCTTTCTGAAAAGCTACCGGAAATGAAGGAAATAAAACTCAAAGTAGCCTATCATGATCCATGCCATCTTGGGAGAGGTCTTGGGATCTACGATGCTCCGAGAGAAGTTCTCAGGAAATGCGGTGTTGAAGTTGTGGAAATGGAAAGAAACAGAGAGCTCTCTTGGTGTTGTGGAGGTGGAGGAGGGGTAAGATTGGCTTATCCAGAGCTCTCAAGAAAGCTCTCTGAAATAAGAATGGAGGAGGCTAAGAAGGCTGGAGCATCAGTTCTTGTTACTTCTTGTCCCTTTTGTTTGAGAAATCTTAATGATGTTAATAGCGAGGTTGAGGTTAAGGATTTGATTGAAATTGTAGAGGAGGCTCTCGATGATAGGAAATGAACTTGAAAAAATTTTGAAAGAGGAAGATAAAATAAGAACAAGGATGAAGAGTTTCTTTTTGGTTCTTCAGAGATTAAAAGATGAGATGAGTGATGAGCAGAGAGAGATGGTTGAAAAATTGAAAGAAAAGAGGAAGGAAGCGATAGAGAATGTTGAAGAACTTTTGAAGAGAGCAGAGGAGAACTTCATTTCGTCTGGATGCCAAGTTTTTCATGCAAAAAACGGAAAAGAGGCGTTAAATTACATTTTTAGCGAAATAGAAGATGAAGAGATGGTCGTGAAAGCAAAATCAAATGTTTTAAGAGAAATAAAGTTAGATGAAAAGGCAAGAGAAAAAGGAATAGAAGTCATTCCTACGGATGTTGGAGATAGAATTGTGGAGATTCTAAATGAAGACCTCACACATCCTACTGGACCAGCAGCACATCTTTCAGCGGAGCATATAGCATCACGATTGTCTGAGGTCTTCAATACAAAAATCCCTCCAACCCCAGAAGCAATTGCGAATTTCATAAGAGATGATACGATGAAATATATTATGAAGGCAAAAGTCGGGATAAGTGGAGCCAACGCTTTTGCATCCGAAGGCATTATCTCTTTGGTTCATTCTGAAGGAAATATAAGTCTCGTGACGAGAATTCCAGAAAAGCACATTGCAGTTTTGGGGATAGATAGAATTGTGAGGAGCGCAGAGGATACTGTAACATTTGCAAAAGTTCAATCACTTTACGCTCTCGGAAAGCCAATTACAGCCTATGTGGATCTAATCTCAGGACCAAGTAAAACCGGGGATATTGAGAAAAAAATCGTTAAAGGTATGTACGGGCCAAGAGAGATGCACGTAATTTTTTTGGATAACGGAAGAAAAAAGCTTATGAAGAGATTTCCAGAGCTTGCAAGGTGTATAGGGTGTGGAGCTTGCGTGCTAGTTTGTCCAGCTGCAAACGTTGCAGCATCTCTGTTTGGACATTCCGGTCACAGAAGTGCGAGAGGTATAGCGTATTCTTACTTCATTGAAGGTCTGGAGAGTGCGATTTCAAGAGGATTGTTCTTATGCACCACTTGCCACTCATGCTCCGAGATATGTCCTATGGGAATAGAACTTCCAAAGATTATGAAAGAAATTAGAAGAGAAGCAGTTTCAAATAATCTTAGAATTGATGCTCATGAAAGAGTTGTGAAACTTATTTTAGAGGAGGGTTCGCCATATCCGAAGAAGTCATAAGAATTAGAAGTCTTGAAGAATACCTTAAAATTCTCGAAGAATATAATATAGAGGAGAGTTTTGTGGCATTAAGGAAACTCAGATTGAAAAGCGGGAAGCCCGTGGTTGTTAAAAGAAGTGTTGCTGAAGAGTTGAGAAAGAGATATAATAAGAGTGCGAGAGCTTTCTACGGAGCTAACAGGGATGTGCAATTTGAGATACACAGGACTCTCGATGAACTATGAAACCCAAATTCGTTGCTGACGAAATGCTAATCAAACTGGCGAGATGGATGAGAATATTTGGATACGATGTTTCTGAAGTTAAAGGCGATGAGAAACTTCTGAAAGAAGCAGAAAAAGGAAGAATTCTTTTAACGAGGGATAGAGAGCTTTTTAAAAAAGCACGTTTAAGGGGACTCTCAGTTTATTTTGTGAATTCCGATCAGATAGATGAACAGCTTTACGAGGTCTTCTACCACTTCAAGCTTAAACCCGAGGAACCAGAAAGATGCACAATTTGTAACGGGGAGCTTGAAGAAAAAGGAGGTAGATGGATTTGCAAACTCTGCGGAAAGGAGTATTGGATAGGATCTCATTGGAAGGGAATAGAAAAGAGAAGAAAATATCTGGAGAAGAGACTCTGATAGGGGTGAGTACTTCGAGTTTAAGAGAATTTCCTCTGGAGAAACGTTTTGAAATTATTCAGAGAGATGGATTTCAAATAGTTGAGATAAATTTGAACTATGATCCTCTCGATACTGTTAAATCTCTTAAAGAAATTTTAAAAGAGCTCGAAATTAAGGTCGCAGTGCATTCTGCGCATGATAAAATGGATTTTGATGATTGTTCACCAGAAACCTTCAGAAGATCTGTAGACAGCATAGAAGAGGAGATATCATTTGTTGAGGAAATAGGAGCTGAGTACTATGTATTTCATGTTACTAAAAATGGAGATCTTGAGAACATCCTCTCTGTTTTGAAAGAGTTAATTCCCAAAAGAATAAATGCGATTTACGAGAATTCTGGAGTTGGAAATGGAGCATCTGAGAGAGAAATTCAGAGAATTCTCGAGTATCTGGATGTTCCTTTCAATCTTGACTTTGGACATCTCTGGAGAGCAATCAATAATGGTTTCGTTAGCTTAGATGTCTCAGAGTTTGTGAAAAAATTTAAAAAGAAAATTGTTTACGCTCATCTTCATGATAATGACGGAATTCATGACAATCATTGGGCTCTCGGAAAGGGCACAGTTCCTTTTGCAAGAATTTTGGAAAATATTGACAAAAAAATACCTCTTGTGATCGAGACGAGAGGAAGTTATAGAGATGTAAAAGCCTCAAAAGAAATTTTGAAGAAGTGGATTTAATCATCTCTTTCTTTCCTTTGATTTCGGTCGCAATCCCTTATATCCACATTTCCTACATTTTGTAGCTTTCATTGCATTTCTTGCGTTACATCTCATGCAGATCTTCACATTAAATAATCTATTCTCAGCTTCTGGAAATCGTGCCATGGAAGTTATGATGATACGGTTCTAAGATTTAATTCTTTCCATTTCCATATCTATCTTCTCTATTTCTTCCTTCGTGCTTCTGCTGTATTCCTCGAGAAGTTCTTCATTCATCGTAAGGAATGTAATACCCCACTTAAATTTGCTCATAAGTTCTGACGCAACTTCCTTATATCCTAAAATGTAAAGGGAGGCACTCAATGCTTCCGCAGTGCTCAATTCTCTGGGATGCCCGAAGTTCGTTGGATTTGCTGGAACAAGAAAAGGAAGTCTTCTATGAATAAACCTCCCGAGTTTAAATCGGGCTTTGTGCACTTTATTCCAAGAGCAATCGAAAGCGACAATCCCTCTTTTCAAATATCTCACATCTTCTGGAGAGAGAACCTCTTTTGCGTAGGGATTGAGCAATATACTCCTCGGAGGTATTTCCTTTATTCTTTTTTTCAGGGAGACCAATCCAAACTTTTCAAGCTTTTTTGCTGTGCACTTCATAGGATTGCACTCATTTGCATGGTAGACGTAAATTCTAAAATTCATCAAATTGGAATCTCACCTCTCTTCTTCCAGAAGAAAGATCTAACCAATCCAAAACATCCGACGAGCATCATATCTCCATAAGGAGCGGGAAACTCAGCGTCAATTTTCATTCTTCTTAAGAGCTCTCTCTTAGGTCCAATTGCTAAGATTCTCTCCACATTCTTTGGTCTCTCAATAATCAGAGCACCATGTCCTCCGGATCGAAAGACTTCCTCGAAAGTTAGATCTCCTCTCACAAATTTTTCGAGCATTTTTGGATATTTCTCATCGAGCATCCTTGTATGGTGCTCAAAAATACCAATGAGTCTCCCACTTTCAACGATTCCAGCCAGAGTGTGTCCGTTTCCAGCATTTATTATGAGAAGTCTTTCAGAAGTCCTTCCAGAGGCTCCAGCCAGAGCAGCAAATCCGGTGTCCATAACCATAACATTCTCGAATTCAGATTCAACGCTCTTGATCACAGCTCTCATCCTAGTGAGATATTCAGGAGGACTTTCAAAGGATAGATTGAATAAATCTCTCTCTTTTTCAAGCAGTTCCTTCATCCATTTAAATCTGAAGACTCTGTTACTCATATTGGTGGAGAATCCATGGTCCTGAACTGCTATCGCAATGTTATCAGGAATTTCGACTTCACTCTCTCTTAAGATGGTTTTTATTAATTCTAATGGTATGTCACCTGTCTTGAAAGCAAGAGCATTTGCATCCTCTGTTATAATCACTCCCATTTTTTTTACAATCTCAAGATCATCGCGGATACTCTTTGCTGCATCTTCGGTTGCATAAACTTTAAGACCGCTTCTTATGTGTTCTTTTACAGCTTGAGAGAGGGGTCCACCCCCCATCACAGTTCCAAAGAGGAAAACATCTTCTCCGAGCTCTCTCGCTTTTCTTATTTTCTGGGCGATAACTCTTGTTTGAGATGGCAGAATTAGCTTTACACAATTTTCAATTTTTTCTCCTTCTTTGTAAACCAGAATATCCGCAGTTCCAGTACCCACATCAATTGCGAGAAGATCCATCGCTCTCCCTCCACTTCTCATAATTACATGCAATGCACCCAAAATTCCACGTTCCCTTTTTGTTAATTATCTTTATCTTCTTCATTCCGTGTTTCTCACAAATCTCTCTTGTTATTAGGATCCTCCCAGAAGGTGGAAGAGGAAGAGTAAATTTACAATCTGGATAACCTTTACATCCCACAAATCTCTTCTTTTTGTTCGATTTTCTTATTACAAGATTTGAACCACAATTCGGACATTTCCCAAGAATTTTCTCATCAGCAAGCTCTTTAGTCATGGAGTCGGAGATCTCTCCTCTATTGCTGTATAGAAGCTCTATTATTTTTCTCAACATCTCCTTTGATTCTCTTATCACCTCTTCCTCACTTTTCTTTCCTTCTGCTATTCTGTCCATCTCCTCTTCGAGCATTCTTGTCATATCAGGTTTTGTGATGACCTCTGCATACTTTTTCAACATTTCAACAACTAGGAAACCAGTTTTCGTAGGTCTCAGAGGATTTCCGTGAACGTATCCTCTAGAATAAATTTTGGAGATGATCTCGTGCCTTGTGGACTTCGTTCCAAGTCCAAGTCTCTCCATAAGCTTTATCAATCTACCTTGACCGTAGCGCTGGGGTGGCGAAGTCTCTTTTTCTTCTAGTCTCAGCTGTTCAACTTTCAATACGTCTCCTTCTCTCATCTCAGGAAGTAAGTTCTCGCTTTTTTGTGGATATGGATAGCATTTCAACCAACCTCTCTGTATGATTCTCCTTCCGTTTGCGATGAAGATCTCTCCATCAATATCTATCTTAACTTTCATAATATCCCAGATGACATCTTCCGAGAGAGTAGCGAGAAACCTTCTTGCTATGAGTTCATAGATCTTCCAGTGATCTCCTCTCAGCTCATTTCTTGAAGCTGAAGCAACTGGATGAATTGGTGGATGATCTGTGGTCTCTTTTTTTCCTCTCGACGGAACGAGTCTCTCTTTCATCAGTAACTCCTCCGCGAGATCTCTGAATTCAGTTTTTTTGAGCTCTTCGAGAATACTTCTCAGATCTATACTCTTCGGATACACCGTATTATCTGTTCTGGGATACGAAATGTATCCAGAAGTGTAAAGATCCTCTGCTATTTGCATAGCTTTTGATGCACTAATTCCGATAGAGGACGCAGAGGCAAGAAATGCAGTTGTATCGAAAGGTGCAGGTGGACTCTCTTTTTTCCTTGATTTTTCAACCGAGAGAACAACTCCTTTATCACCGAGCTTCTTCAAGATGTTCTCCGCTTCACCCTTCTCCATAAATCTTCCTTTGATATGTTTTGCAGAGAAACCCTCATGAAAATCAGCGTAAATTTCCCAATATGGTACTGGTTTGAAGTTTTCGATTTCGATTTCCCTATCTACAAGAAGTCTGAGCGTTGGAGATTGAACCCTCCCGGCAGAGAGAAAATTCTTACCATATCTTCCTGCGGTCACAGAGAGAAATCTGGTTAGAACAGCTCCCCAGATAAGATCTATGATCTGTCTGGAGCGAGCTGCACTTGCAAGATTAAAATCAACCTCTTGAGGATTTGAAAAAGCCTCTCTGATCTCTTTTGGAGTTATTGCACTGTATTTCACTCTCTTGAACTTAACAGAAGGGTTTATGGATCTTATGATCTCCAAAGCTTCTACTCCAATCAGTTCACCTTCCCTGTCGTAATCCGTTGCAATAATCACTTCACTCACTTTCAGGGCAATATCTCTCAAAAAAGAGACAATCTCTTTCTCTGTAGGAATTACAATGATCTCTGAATCTATAAGATCTCTGAGATCCACCTTTCTCCAGTCCTTTAGATGATCTGGGAAATCAGGGGAGACGATATGCCCCCGAAGTCCAAGAACAATCGTATTATCAAATGCGTAGTAATTTATCTTACCTCTCCTTTTTCCTTCAACTTTACTACTAAGGATCGAGGCAATCCTCTTTGCGGTGTTGTGCTTCTCAGTTATTATCAATCTCATTTAATCTCCTCTCAAGGAGATTGTAAACCTTGGAGGCATCGGCTCTTCCACGCACTTTCTTCATGACTTGACCAACTAGATAGTTTATTGCTTCTCTCTTTCCCGAGAGATAGTCTCTCACCGCTTTTTCGTTCTCTTCTATGACGGATTCAACAACACCTGGGAGAATATCTTCTTTTATCTTCTGAAGTCCTTCTTTTTCCATGATCTCTTTTGGTCTCCCTCCCTCGTCAAGCATTCTCCTTATTATCATCACTGCAGCCTTATCCGATATCAAATCTTTTTCCAGAAGTTCTAGAAGTTCCACCATGTTTTCTGGTGAGAAGCAACCCTCAATCCTCATATCTCTGTAATTCAACTCTCCTTTCAGAACATCTGCTATCCATGTCGCAGCAAGTTTTGGAGATGTTTTCGAGGCAACTTTTTCAAAATAATCTGCAAGAACTCTCTCTCCAGTCAATACTTTTGCATGTTCGACGGAAATCCCATATTGAGCAATAAGTCTCTCTCTCCTAGCATCTGGAAGCTCGGGAAGCTCTGCTTTAATTCTCTCTGTCCATCCCTTCAAATTCATCGGAGGGAGATCTGGCTCTGGGAAGTAGCGATAGTCGCTCTCTTCTTCCTTAACTCTTAAACTCACAGTTATTTCCTGAGACTCATCGAAATGTCTCGTCTCCATTTTAGCTTGTTGACCTCTTCTAAGAAGATTTTTCTGTCTCGTTATCTCGAAGGCAAGAGCCTTCTCAACCCCTCGGAAAGATGAAATGTTCTTTATTTCTACTCTCGAACCGCCTTCTATGGAGACATTTGCGTCTACTCTCATTGCACCTTCAAGAGAACCATCAAAAACATCAAGATATTCGAGAATTGTTCTAAGTTTTGAAACGAATGCTCTAGCCTCCTTGGGAGAGTTCATATCTGGCTCAGTAACTATTTCAAGAAGAGGCATTCCAGAGCGATTGTAATCTATGAGCGTATACTTCGCTTTGTCTATTCTCCCCACATGGACAAGTCTCCCGGGATCTTCTTCCATATGAACTCTCTTTATCCTTACTTTCTTTTCACCTTCATCTCCGTCTATGATTACATAACCATCCTTTCCAATTGGAAAATCGTATTGAGAGATCTGAAATCCTCTCGGAAGATCCGGATAGAAGTAATTTTTTCTGTAAAACATTGTATTCTCCTGAACTTTGGCGTTTAAAGCCAGAGCAACTTTCACAGCTGCTTCAACAGCTTTCATGTTTATTGTTGGCATCGCTCCAGGAAGTCCCAGACAGACAGGACAGACGTGAGTATTCGGAGGTGCATGCTGATAGGATGTTGGAGTTCCGCAAAACATCTTGGTTTTCAGCTTGTTTAGCTGAACGTGAACTTCGAGACCTATGAGCACTCTCATCAGCTCCACCTCCTGACTTTTGAGTTAACCTCGTACCATCTTGCGATTTCAAGAAGTCTTCTCTCATTGAACCTCTTACCGATAATCTGCATTCCAACAGGTAGAGCTTTTGAAAATCCACAGGGAACTGAAACTGCAGGAACTCCTGCAAGATTGACCGGTACTGTGTTTACGTCAGCCATATAAAGCGAGAGAGGATCTTTAATTTCTCCTATCTTCGGGGCTGTGAATGGCATAGTTGGAGTTACAAGAACATCGAATTTACTGAGAACACGATCGAATTCCTCTTTTATCAATCTTCTCACTTTTAGAGCCTTCAAGTAATATCTTCCGTAATAGCCTTTTGAAAGGGCATAAGTTCCAAGTAGAATCCTCCTCTTGACCTCCTCTCCAAAGCCCTTGGCTCTTATTTTCGATATTGTTGTTTCAAAGTCCTCATCTTCTTCAAATCTCAAGCCATATCTGATTCCGTCATATCTTGCTAAATTTGAAGATGCTTCACTCATAGCAATGATGTAATAAGCTGGAAGAGCATATTTCGTGTATTTCATCGAGATTTCCTCATATTCAGCTCCGAGATCTTCCATGAGCTTTATAGCTTTCCAGACCTCTCTTTCAACTCCTTCATCAACTCCCTCTCCGAAATACTCTCTTGGGACTCCAACTCTTATTTTTCTTGGGTCCTCATTGAGGGGGAAAACGTCCTCAGAGTCTTGAGAGGTTGCATCCCTCTCGTCTTTTCCTTTTATTATGTTGTAGATGAGAGCGACATCTTCGACTGTGTTGGCAAAGACACCTATTTGTTCAAGAGAATTTGCATAGGCAATAAGTCCATATCGTGAGACCGCTCCGTAAGTGGGTTTCAGTCCAACTATCCCGCAAAAAGAAGCAGGACATCTGACAGATCCTCCTGTATCTGATCCAAGCGCTACAGGAACAACACCACCTGCGACTGCAGCAGCACTCCCTCCCGAGGATCCTCCAGCCACTCTCTTCTTGTCCCAAGGATTCCTCACAACACCGAAATAACTCGTTTCCGAAGTTGTACCCATTGCAAATTCATCCATATTCGTTTTACCTATTATTGATGCTTCAGCATTCTTCAGAAGTTCCACTACATGGGCATCATACGGAGGAACATAACCTCTGAGAATTAAAGATGCACACGTTGTTTCGATACCTTTTGTAGATATGTTGTCTTTTATTGCAACTGGAAGGCCTTTAAGAGAGTCTTTTGAGATGAAAACATTCTCATTAACCGTTATGAACTCGTTGTATTCGTTTTTCTTAGCCTTTCTCAAAACTTCTTCAAGAATTCTTTCTTTATCATCGCTCTCAATCCAATCTCTGATCCTCATACTATTCTCGGCCCCCTAAAGTATCCGTTCTCTTTCTTTGGTGCGTTTCTCAGAATCTCATCTCTCGGTAGCGGATCTTCGGGCTCATCATCTCTAAAAACATTTTTCAGTTCGTTCACATGATAAAGAGGCTCTACATCTTCCTGAACTTCATCGAGAATCGAAAAATATTCGAGAATTTTGGTAAACTGGGGGATGAACTTTTTCAATTCATCTTCTTCAAGTTGAATTCTTGCTAACCAAGCGACATGTCTCACAACATTTTCATCTATCATCTCTATTCACCTCCAGGTACTCCTTCAATCTTTTAAAACCCTTCCTTTTAATGATTTTTCTTATCGTTTTTTGAACTCCCGAGCTGTACTGCACAGCTTTTTTATCTCTCCAAGCGAGTTCTTTGGGTATGAATTTCTCGGCAACTCTTCTGAGGATATATTTCCTGATCCCGTTCTTCACTTTCAGTGAAGGGGAAATCTTCAAAGCACACTCGATCATCTCTTCTTTAAGAAAAGGATATCTGGGAAGAAGATCTCTTGAGAGTATTATGGAACTATCTCTTGCCAGTCCAAGGTCTATTTCATTTAGATCTCTTAGAAGAGCTTTATCAAGATCTTCTTCCAAATATTTTGCATATCCGCCAAATAGTTCATCGGCTCCCTGACCGAGGATAAGAGTTTTAAATCCACTCTCCTTAACGAAATCTGAGAGAAGAATCAGAGAAGTTCCTATGGAGACATCTATAGGATTTTTGAATCCAAAGTTAATAATCTCATCTAATGCTTCTTCAACTTTACTCTCTGAGGCTACATAAAGATTCACGTTTTTTCCAAGAAGTCTCGACGCTTTTGGAATCCATTCCTCGTCTTTACTTCCTTTCAAACAAATCGAAAATAGCTCTCCTTCGCAGATTGCACCGAGAAGAGAACTGTCAACACCTCCAGAGAAAGCAATTGCACCCCCCTCCTCTATATTATTCAGCACTTCAATAATCATTGAAATTGCCTCTTTTTCATCATCAATTCTCTCTTCAGGATATTCAAATGTCCTTTTATCTCTCAGTCTCTCTCCTGAAAGCTTGAGAATTTCTCCAGCTCTCACAGGTTTTGCGCCTCTTGATGGTATGGTGGAGAATCCTTTCGAGGAGAGAAAAAGCGGATAAACTCCTACGCCTCCACGAGCTCCGAGAATTTCCTCTCCAATTGCAGATGCTGAGTACTCCCCTCGTAGTTTTTGAAACCAGCTATAAGGATCTCGTCCTTCTGTGAATCTATCTCCGATGTAGTAGAACGTCCAATCTCCTCTTTTTACTTTTACCGCTCCTTTGGCAATTCTAGAAGCTGTGTCAAACCCTATCATGTGTCTTCTTTCCTTATTTTTCCAATCACCATCTCAATCTGCTGAATTGCTGTTCCGAGATAGTTTTCGGGCATCATCAGATGATTTATTTCATCTTCGCTCAGATATTTTCTAACTTCTTCGTCTTCGAGTAGGATCTCCCTGAAATGCTTTCCTGTTTCGTATACCTTCATGGAGCATCTTCTGATAATCTCATGCGCCGTCTGTCTCCCAACTCCTTTTTTTGCGAGAGCTATCATCACGGCTTCAGCCATGTTCACGCCTTTCATCATCTCTAGGTTCCTTCTCATATTTTCCGAATAGATTTGGATTCCAGTGAAGATCTTTATACACTGCGTAAGGATGTGGTCAACGAGGACAAAAGCTTCAACAAACATAACTCTTTCTGCAGAGGAGTTTGTGAGATCTCTTTCTTCCCAAAGGACATTGTTCATGAGAGCAACTTCAACCATGCTTCTTATCACTCTTGCCAATCCACAAACGTTCTCACATCTGATTGGATTCCTCTTGTGGGGCATTGTCGAAGATCCAACTTGTTTCTTTCCAAATCCCTCCTCCATCTCCCTTATTTCACTTCTCTGAAGGTTTCTAACTGTGGTGCAGAACTTGTCAAGAGACGTTGCGATATTGGCAAGAAGCATTATAACCTCTGCATGAATATCTCTTTGAATAACCTGATTCGCAATATCCACGGGTTTCAGGTCAAGAAGTTCCATGGTTATTCTTTGAACTTCAAGACCCCTCTCTCCCAGAGATGCTTGAGTCCCTACTGCTCCTCCAATCTTACCAACGAGAGCTCTCTCTTTAATCTCCTTTAACCTTTTCAGATGCCTCTGAAGTTCTGATGCCCATAAAGCAAATCTGTGGCCAACTGTTGTTGGAATCCCTATTTGACCGTGAGTTCTTCCAGCACAAACAGTTCTCTTGTGCTTTTCTGCGAGTTCAAGAAAAAGATCTCTAAGATTTTTGAGCTTTTTTTCAATGATTTCAAGACTTTCTTTTATCTGAAGAGCTAAAGAAGTATCGAGAATATCGTTTGAGGTTGCTCCAAAGTGAATCCACTCTCCAGCTTCTCCACATTGTTCAGCCATAGCCCTTACAACAGACATAACATCGTGATGTATTTCAGCCTCGATCTCCCTAACTCTCTGAGGAGTTACCTTTCCTCTACATTTTTCAATTTCTTCGGATGCCCATTTCGGAATCAATCCAATTTCGGCTTCAGCTTTGGCAAGAGCAATTTCAACTTCAATCATCAATCTGAGCTTGTTCTCTTCACTCCAGATTTTTTTCATTTCTTCAGTTCCATATCTGTATTCTATAGGATGAACCGCCATCAACATCACCTTCCAAGAGTTCTCAACAAACTCTTTAAAAACTTTTTAGCACCCAAACCTTTAATAGTTCCTCAGGAAGAGAACATCAAACGAAATTTTTGCCGGGGTAGCTAAGTGGACCAAAGCGCCGGCCTTGAGAGCCGGTGGTGCTTATGCACCGCGTGGGTTCGAATCCCACCCCCGGCGTTTTCCAGTTGATTTAGAAACTCTATGAGCTTTTCTTCAAGAAACTGGCTGAGATTTGGAATGTATTGCCGTGAAACGTCGAGGACGTCTTTGTTTATGGTGAGGTGAACTCTCGTTTTGTTATGGTTAGGCCTCGGCATGATTAGTTTTATGCGCATAAAATACGCATAAAACCTTTCCCTATCCCATTTTATTATAAAAATTCGAATTTAACATTAAAATGGGTTGCGGAAAATCGGGTGTTTTCGAGGGGGTCTTTCTTTATTCATTTTTTTCTCTGCACACACATATTTTTCCTCTCTTTTCGAGTTTTCTATATTTGTGTGTACTCAATTTTCTCAACATTTATAATAATAGATAAAAAACACCCGATTCCCCGCCATCGAATTTAATATATAAAACATTTTTTAACTGATGACAAAAAGACGGCAATCGAAAAACCTTTGGGGGAAGGGAAAAATGAAAAGAGGGAAAAATAAGTGTGTTAAACTTTCTCTTTTAACTCTTCATCGAGAGTGTCTATCAACAACCTAAAAATTGGTCCCAGCCCTCGAAGTGTGTTAATGTAATCATTTAATTTCTCTTTTGCACGTTTTTTAACTTCTTCGGGTGCGTCTCTCTCTTCAATATTTTTCAAAACTAAAATATCGTGTGCAATCATCCCCACCACGATCTCGAGAAAGTCTTCATTTTCCCTCGTTTTCAACAGTTTTCTTTCTTCTTCTACAAACAATTCAACAATAGGAGAGGCGGTTTCTATTTTACTATACAATTCAAGGGCTTTTGTAAAGGCCTTAACACATTCTACCCCCTCCAGAATGGAGGCGAAATAGAGACGACCAACTTCTCCACACATCGAATCTACAATTTTTTCCAGCTCCTCTTTTGTTGGGTATTTCTGTAAATATTCGGGCTTCAGATATCGTCCTATTCGTTCTTTCAGAACGAAGGTTAAAAAAACGGCCAAAAGATCTCCCTTTGTGGCTTCTCTCCCCTCTTTTGATAGAGTATAAATCTTTACCCTTCTATCTCTTTTGTCAATAACACTCTCGATATACCCCTTTTCCTCCAGCTCTTTGAGGTGCCTCGCCAAGACTGGGTCAGATAATTGTGTGAGAGATTTTAACTCTTTCCAAGTCCGGTCTTTTTCAGCCAACCAAAGAAGAATTTTCCTTCGGGTCTCACTCAATCCCGTCTCCATATCATCCACCTAAGCTACTTATATCACCACAAAGTTTATATACCTTTCTATTTTACTTACTATATAGATAAGCAAGATATATGGGAGGTAAGAGAAATGTCTGTGTGTAAGAAGATGATCTCACTTCCGGATCGTTATGCAGATCGGCTTGAAGAGATCAGAGAACGGCTGGGACTTCCTTCTCAGAGTGAGGTGATTCGGAGAGCCATAGATCTCTATGCTGACATCCTCGGTATTGATTTTGATCAATCACCTGAGAAACAGGAATGAAGTGAGGTGAAATAAAAAATGGACGGAGAGGAGAAAGCAGTTAGATCTACAAAAGAAAGTGGAACTTCCGAGGATAAAAACTTTTCCCAGCTCGAGTTGTTGAGCTGGGACATTGAAGATGATGGAGTTTCAGCGATCTTCTCCAAAGATGGCGTGAAATTTTCCGTTTTTCTTTCGAAGAGGGGGAGAAAATGCGATGTGACATTCAAAATTGGGGATCTCAGCATCACTTCCGAAAAGGTGAATGTTCTTGACCCCCCAGCTCGGAAGATCTCCGAGCAACTTCGGGGAATCGGAATAAAGGCCAAAGAACGTGACGTTTATCGACTTTTTGCTTTACTACGTTCTCACGATGATCTTTTATCTCACCTCCTCCTCTCTCCGAAAGAGAGGGGGGAGAAAAGAGGTGAAGATGAGGGAAATAAGGAAGAGGACTTGAGAGACCGCTTTGGTTGGGTTGCAGATCGGTTTATTTATGCGGGTGATAGGTTTGATCGGGTTGTTGAGAAGTTGGCGGAGGATCCGAGACTTCTTTGGATTCTTGGCACCGCCAGGGTGATTTCTGATGATGGAAAGATTTTCCGACACCACTCGAATGAGGTAATCGCTTTGGAGTTTGCTCGCTCCCTCCTCAAGGTGCTGAAACTTGTGAAGGTTAAATTTAGTGAGGAAAGTGAACTCTGGTGGTTTGATGGGAGGGTTTTGAGACCGAACGGGGAAGAACTGGTTAATATTCTTGTCACGAGGATTCTGTCCCCCTTTGAGCTTGGGAATACCACGATGAAAAATGAGATTGTGAGAACTCTCTTCGGTCTGGTTCCCATCTCGGTTGATCGAGGAGAGCTGGATGATCTTCGTTATCTCCCACTTCAAAATTGTGTTATTGACCTCGAGACCCTCGAAATTCTCTCTTACGATGAGCTCGCTGATCTCCAGAAATTTTTTACTCAATATCTCCCCTATGAAATTAATTTTTTAAAATTTGAAAAAATTAAACATGGGGAACTCAAGCCACATGAGATTTCTCCCGAATTTCACGCTTTTCTTTCCCGATTTTACGAGGGGGAGAACCTCCTTAAACTTCAGCTCGTGTTGGGATTTGTCCTCCTCCCAACGGTAACAAAACGGCCATTTTGCTTAGTAATTGGAGAGCGAGACACAGGCAAAACAACTCTCAAGGAAGTTCTTAAGTGTGTTTTGAATGACTTTGTGGCGGTTTCAACGCTCGATTCTATTCAGGAGAGGTTCGGGTTGGCGAAGTTGGTTGGGAAGAGATTGGTTATTTCTTCCGAACGCCCCCGGAGACTGGTGGATGTTGAAATCATCAAAAGATTGACTGGGGGCGAGACGATTTCTGTTGAGATGAAATTTAAAGATCCTTTTGAGGCGGTCATCGACCCCGTTTTTATTTTTCTCATGAATTCAGCCCCTCGCTTCAAAAAGCTCGACGATGAGGCGTTTCTTCAGCGTTTTGTCGTGATCGAGACATCGAACCCCCTCACTCCAGAGGAGAAGGATCGGAGGGTGAGAGAGAAGCTCCTCCAAAACCCTGAAGATATTCTTCTTTATTTGATCTGGTGCTACATCGAGCTCCTCAAAAGGAATCTAATAATTCCGCAAGATGAAACTGAAGTGATGGAAGTTCTGCTTAGCGGTTTGGGTGACGTCAGGGATTTCTTTGATGAGGTGGTTGAAGTTGAGTTTGGGGAGGTGATTGAGGGGTCTGGGCTTTACGATTTTTACACTTACTGGTGCGCTCAAAATGGGCGACATGTCGTCTCTCGAAATCGTTTTTATCAAGACTTCACAGAGATTGGGGCGAGAAGGGGAGTCCTTAAAGGGCGAAACTCGAAAAATAAGAGTGTTTGCTTCTTAAACGTGAAAATAAAGGACGAATTCAAGCGAGAGTTTGAACTTTTGAAAAAAGTGAGCGATAATGAGGAAAAGGGGGGGAGGGAGGAACCCCCCCTCGAAGAGTTCTCGAGAGATGAGGAGAGTGAAGTTAAGCAAATCGAGATGAAAGACTCAGAAGAGAATTCTGAGAGGAGTTTGTGCTATTCCCCCGCTCTCCGCTGGGAGGAAAACACTCGAGCGATTGAGCACTCGATTTTTGCCGATGAGAGATTCGAAAACATGAGGATTGAGCTCTTACATGCTCTGGAGCGGGGAGATCTCGATCATGCAACTCAAACACTCTTTAAAACAATCCGTGATCGAGTTTATGCTCGTGACCCCGAGGTTGGCATCAAATTTAGAAAGATTCTCAGCGGGGATAAGGAGAGGAATGAAATCAAGCTCTTGAAGGATATTCTCGCCTTTTTCGAAACTCACAGAGAGCGGATACTCAAAAAGCTTAAGGAGGAGGTGGAAACCGATGGTTGAAATACCCAGAGAGGACATAATACAGGCGATTGACGTTTTCACCCGCTCTCGATACCCAAGAGAATGGGCGAGGAGAGAGCTCAAACAAAAAAGAGATCGAAAAACCGGAGAGGTCATCATTAAAAAGAAGTTTTACCGAAACACAATTGTTCGAGATCCAGAGAGGATTCTGTGGCTCTCCGAGAAGAATGATTTCAAAGACTGTTATATTTCGAACTTCTCCTTCAGAGAAATCGATGAAAACGGAGTTTGGATCCGAGAGACTGCAGTCATCGATGGTATCATCTTCGATCTTGATAATGAAAACGATCTTTTCTCATCCTTCCTCGAGACTCGGAAATTGGTTAAATTCTTCCTCTCCCACGGAATAACTCCCTACGTCCAATTCTCAGGGAAAAAAGGATTTCACGTTCGAGTTTACTGTGAACCTGTAGAACTCAAACATCCTAAGGAGACCCTCGAGAGATTTTGTGATAAGATTACGAGCTCTCTCAGTCTGAAAAACGTTGATAGGGGAATCTCCTCAGATATCGCTCGAGTTGTTAAACATCCGTTTTCGATTCACGGAGAGACTGGAAGACTTTGTATTCCTCT